>VOFJ01002622.1_pt1:17500-686693 | contig 686693 bp, 1092 predicted proteins | sample 5384081 | NCBI WGS metagenome assembly VOFJ01 (sample SAMN12384729, study PRJNA508395) | human gut metagenome | isolation source: healthy gut I | host: Homo sapiens
ACGAGATAAGTTGGGCAGTCAAAAGGGAAAGAGCCCAGACCACCGGCTAAGGTCCCAAAGTGCGTGTTAAGTGGAAAAGGATGTGGGAATTCGAAGACAACTAGGATGTTGGCTCAGAAGCAGCCATACATTCAAAGAGTGCGTAACAGCTCACTAGTCGAGAGTTCCTGCGCCGAAAATGTCCGGGGCTGAAACACGACACCGAAGCCGTGGACTCGCAATGCGAGTGGTAGAGGAGCATTCTTAAAACCGACGAAGCTGTACCGAAAGGAGCAGTGGAGGGATAAGAAGAGAGAATGCCGGAATGAGTAGCGAGAGAAAGGTGGGAATCCTTTCGGCCGAATATCTAAGGTTTCAGAGTAAAGCTGATCTGCTCTGGGTAAGTCGGGGCCTAAGCACAGGTCGCAAGACGTAAGCGATGGATAACAGGTTTAGATTCCTGTACCACGCATTATCAGAACTGTAGGAGACGCATGTGGAAAGCACGGGCCGGGAATGGAAAGACCGGTACAAGCGGGGTAGGTGTACAATAGGCAAATCCGTTGTATAATCCGAAGACGGGATGTGGAGCGAAATAAAGTAGTGAAGCGTGTGAGCCATGTGCCGAGAAAAGCTGCTATTGTGTAATGCGTGCCCGTACCGTAAACCGACACAGGTGGATGAGGAGAAAATCCTAAGGCCGGCGGAAGAAGCATTGTTAAGGAATTCGGCAAAATGACCCCGTAACTTCGGGAGAAGGGGTGCCTGCGAGAGCAGGCCGCAGAGAATAGGCTCAAGCAACTGTTTAGCAAAAACACAGGTCTATGCGAAACCGAAAGGTGAAGTATATGGGCTGACGCCTGCCCGGTGCTGGAAGGTTAAGAGGAGAGGTTAGCGTAAGCGAAGCTTTGAATTTAAGCCCCAGTAAACGGCGGCCGTAACTATAACGGTCCTAAGGTAGCGAAATTCCTTGTCGGGTAAGTTCCGACCCGCACGAAAGGCGTAATGATTTGAGCACTGTCTCGACAATGCATCCGGTGAAATTGAAGTACCAGTGAAGATGCTGGTTACCCGCGCCAGGACGGAAAGACCCCATGGAGCTTTACTCCAGTTTGATACTGGGATTCGGTATGGTATGTACAGGATAGGTGGGAGACGAAGAAGGATGGACGCCAGTCTGTCCGGAGTCGCTGTTGGGATACCACCCCTGTAGTACTGGGTTTCTAACCAGTTGCCATGAACTGGCAATGGGACAATGTCAGGCGGGGAGTTTGACTGGGGCGGTCGCCTCCGAAAGGGTATCGGAGGCGCTCAAAGGTTCCCTCAGAATGGTTGGAAACCATTTGAAGAGTGCAAAGGCAGAAGGGAGCTTGACTGCGACACCGACGGGTGGAGCAGGTACGAAAGTAGGACTTAGTGATCCGGTGGTATAAAGTGGGATTGCCATCGCTCAACGGATAAAAGCTACCCTGGGGATAACAGGCTTTATCACTCCCAAGAGTTCACATCGACGGAGTGGTTTGGCACCTCGATGTCGGCTCATCGCATCCTGGGGCTGTAGCAGGTCCCAAGGGTTGGGCTGTTCGCCCATTAAAGCGGTACGCGAGCTGGGTTCAGAACGTCGTGAGACAGTTCGGTCCCTATCCGGCGCGGGCGGAGGCTATTCGAGAGGAGCTGTCCTTAGTACGAGAGGACCGGGATGGACGGACCACTGGTGTATCTGTTGTCGACCAACGGCATGGCAGAGTAGCCAAGTCTGGAAGGGATAAACGCTGAAGGCATCTAAGCGTGAAGCCCCCTCAAGATGAGATATCCCTCCTTCGGGAGTAAGACCCCTTGAAGACTACAAGGTAGATAGGGCAGAGGTGGAAGCATGGCAACATGTGGAGCTGACTGTTACTAATAGGTCGAGGGCTTAATCTGGTTAATAACGGAGAAAAAAACAAGTACAATGAAATACGGATTTTGCAGACGTGTCTGCACAAATCTGGATTTAATTGGACGCAGATTTGCGAAGCAAATCCATCGAGATGAAGCGAAGCGGAATCGAGATGAGTTTTCGGTGTAGATTAAAGAAAAAACAAATCGGATTTGTATGAAGTTTTGAAGGTACAAACTTATTAAATATGAATTATTTAAGACATCCAATGAGATGTCTTTTTTTTTGTAAAATAATAATAAAAAAATAATGAAATAATAATTAAAAACTGCTATAATGTTTTCAGTTACTTATCGAAAACATTAATTTATTAAGGAGGTTGTTATGGAACAAAAGAAACAGGAGCCAATTCGTGATGCGAGACAGCTTGGAACGGCCAAGATGCTTATTCTTGGTTTGCAGCATATGTTTGCTATGTTCGGCGCAACAATTCTTGTACCTATTCTTGTATCAGGATATTTTCAGAAGGCTTGTGGGGAGCCGCTTACCAGAGGTCTTTCTGTATCGGTTACCCTATTTTGTGCAGGCTTTGGCACGCTTATATTTTTCATCTGTGTACAAAGTTTAAGGTGCCGGCTTTTTGGGTTCGTCATTTGCTTTTTTAGGAGGCTTTTATACTGTTGCAAACCTTGACAGTGGTATGTATGCAGATATGGCTGTCAATGATAAGGCCGCGTATGCGTGTGGTGGAATATTTGTTGCAGGTATGCTTTATTTCGTACTTGCACTTATCATTAAGCTGGTTGGAATTAAGCGTGTAATGCGCTTTCTTCCACCTGTAGTGACAGGACCTATTATCATATGTATCGGTCTTTCACTTGCCGGCTCAGCTATCAATAATGCTTCAACAAACTGGGTTCTTGCAATTATTGCACTTGGAGTTATAATTATTTTCAATATATGGGGAAAGGGCTTATTTAAGATCATTCCTATTCTAATGGGAGTAATCATTTCCTATGTTGTGGCTCTTATTATGAATGCTGCTGGAATTACTAATCCTGATGGTTCAGCAATTCTTGATTTTACATCAATTGCATCATCTGCGTTGGGTCGGAATACCTAAATTCCAGTTCATGAAGTTTGATATTACGTCCATTCTTGTTATGGCGCCTATCGCTATTGCGACTATGATGGAGCACATTGGCGACATGTCTGCTATTTCTGCTACAGTAGAGCAGAATTTTTTTATTGCTGATCCGGGTCTTCATAGGACACTTATAGGTGATGGAATTGCAACTGCATTCGCAGGAGCCATCGGAGGACCGGCTAATACAACATATGGTGAGAATACAGGAGTGCTTGAGCTGTCTAAGGTATATGATCCAAGAGTTATCCGTATTGCGGCTGTTTTTGCTATTGCACTTTCGTTTATTCCAAAGTTTTCGGCTGTAATATCTACTATGCCATCAGCGATTATTGGTGGAGTTTCATTTATGCTTTATGGAATGATTTCAGCAATAGGAGTTAGAAATGTTGTCGAAAATAAGGTAGATCTGACGAAATCAAGAAATCTGATTATTGCAGGTGTTATTTTTTGTATGTGGTCTTGGTTTTGGAAATGGACTGACATTTACTGTAGCAGGAACATCAATTACATTGACAGCTTTGGCAATTGCAGCTATCGCAGGGATTTTCTTAAATGCTATTCTGCCGGGAAATGATTACGAGTTTGGAAAGAATCCTGATGGAGATGCAAGCAGGGGTGTGTATATGATGAACACTGACAATGATGAGGAAGAGGAATCATAGAAGTTAATTTGTATTTAGACTGATTTGTTAGTTGTAACAGTAAATAATTTAACAAACATTAAAAAGATATTAATAATATTTTACTTGATAAAGTTATATATATTCTCTACAATAAACTGGTATGGTGTATTTACATAATTCACTTTACCAGTTTTTTTAGGGGATTAGATTTAATGGACAGAAAAAAAAGATATTTTGGGCGATAGCTTCTGTTTTTATAGCTATCTTGAGCATATGGACTGTTGTCTCACAGAGCAAGCATTTTTCGTTTGAGATTCTTATGAGTTTTATCAGGAAATGCAAATAAAGGCTGGCTTTTTATGAGTTTTGTTTGTACGTTTGGGTTTATTTGGTTTGAAGGCTTTGCTCTGGTACGCATGGCAAGACACTTTGGGTATAAAACCAGCGCGATTGATGGTACTGTGTATGGTGGAGCCGATGTGTATTTTTCGGCTATTACACCATCGGCATCGGGAGGACAGCCAGCCAGTGCGTATTTCATGATAAGGGATGGCATACCGGGCTATGCTGCTACAGTGGCCCTGCTGATTAATCTTGTTATGTATACACTTTCACTTTTAACAATTGGCTTACTATGCATGATTTTTAAGTATCCATTGCTGAAAAATTTCTCAGGTATTTCGCGGATATTTATATGTTTGGGGATTGTGGTGCTGATTTTTCTGGCTCTTGTATTTTATATGCTGCTAAGGAAGGGAAGCATACTATACTCAATTTGTGATAGTCTTATCCGGCTTTTTGAGAGAATACACATAATACGGCATGGTGGCATGGGCTTCGAATAAAGCTTAAAAATACTATGAAAGAATATCAGGAGTGTTCAAACAGTATCACAGGGCTGACCGGGCTTCTCATCGAGATTTTCTTTTTGGAATATAATGCAGAGAGTTTCACAGCTTTTGGTATCGTTTATGATTTTTATGGCAGTCGGCGAAGGCGTAAATAAGGCAGTTGATGTGAGTGTGATACAGTGTTTTTGTGGCGATGGGCTCCAATTGTGTGCCTATACCCGGTGCTATGGGCGTGGCTGATTATATTATGATTGATGGGTTTAAACAGCTTGTTGGTAGAAATGCAGCGAATATGGAGCTTTTTGTGCAGGGGAATGACATTTTATGGAAGTGTCATAACAAGTGCTGTTATTATTCTTATTGGATATATAATTAGAAAAAAAAGTAGCAAAATAGTCTAGTACTTTTTCACAATAATATATTGTTATATTTGTTAAAATGTGTTATTATTCTATAGTAATATATTAGATATTTTTTATGAAGGTATTGGACAATGAGTAGCAATGATAGTACTGCTAAGGAGCAGAGCTTTCTATTTAATGTAAACAAAATATTTCTTGTCATCCATCTGCTGATGCTATTTATGTTTTCATCATTAGGTGTAGATTTGATGGCAGGAGTCAGTCTGATCAGCATATGCTTTTTTTATTTCCTTGCATTCAGTCTGACAAAATCTGAAAAACTGAGCATATATGTTTATAGTGTGGCTGTTGAGATATTGCTTTTTTATATGATACTTGCGGTGGTTTGTCTCGGAATTCAATGTAATTTTCAGCTTTTTTTTGATCGATGCAATGTTTTTTTCCTTTTTTCCATGGATTATGTGGTCCTCAGGAAAGAAAAAAAAGAATCATGTTGCCATTCTGCTTTGCTGTGTATATGCTATTGCTCTGATTATTCTTTATATGCTTGATGGCTTTTACGCACCTTTATATAAGTTGGATTCTGTTGTAATTAAGAGTATTTCTATTGCTATGATTTCTGGTGTAGTTTTCTTGATAATAACATGTATGATGTGCCTTTTGCATTTTATGTCTTCCGAGGAGGGGGCAATGGAAAAGCAGGCACAGTTTGATGCGCTGACGGAGCTTCCAAATCGTTTCTATATGATGGCGAAGCTTAAGAATCTTTTTGAGGCTGACAAGCAGAGTGAATATTTCCTTGCGATGATTGATATTGATGATTTTAAGAAAATTAACGATTCATTCGGACATAATGTAGGAGATGATGCACTTAAGATGCTCGCTCGTACTATCGTAAGCAAGGCTCGAGGTGTTGAGCTTAGCTATTGCAGATGGGGAGGAGAGGAGTTTTTACTTCTTGGCAAATGTGTCGACGGAGAGGTGCCTAAGAATTTTCTCGATGAGCTTCGTGTGGAGATTAATTCAAAATCCTTCTGGACATCTAAGGGCAGCGGAAGGATGACAGTGACCATAGGTGCAGGGAAATATAAAGTGGGGCAGGATTACAAGGAATGGATTAATTTTGTTGACAAACAGCTTTATGTCGGAAAATGTACCGGTAAGAATAAGGTTGTATGCTGAGACATATTTCAAGGCTTTGACATTTTTAAATGAGCTGTAATCGTTGCTGTTCACACTGTTAGGCGTGAACAGTCACAATCGCATTGAAATTATATTGAAATTACAAATTTTAGTTGCATGAAGTCAATAATTGTGATAAAATACTGACTGTTCGTAAGACGCCGGCATGTCGGAATGGCAGACGATGCAGACTCAAAATCTGTTGGGCGCAAGCCCGTGTGGGTTCAAGTCCCACTGCCGGCACTATTTGCAAAACCCCGTAAATCCAAGATTTTCAGTAAAATCAAGGGTTTGCGGGGTTTTTCTTTTTACTTACAATCTTTCAAAAAATTAAAGAAATCAGGGCACTTTTAAGAAAAATTTGCCCCAAATTGTACCCAAAAAGGTACCCAAAAATCTGCCATATAGGCTGTAATACCAGATAGTAAACAGGAGCATTATGATGATAAAAAAGATTTATAAAAAATATGAAATTATATTCAATGTTGTATTATTCTCGATTTTTCCGATTGCGGCTTTTTATCTTATGGAGTTCTACGAACATAATCCTTTTGAAGAAGTCAGATTTATGGCGGCTTTTTTTAATATTATTTTGTTTGAGCTGATTGCCTGGATTCTTTATTTTGTTACGGGCAGGGGGCGAAATGGGCACTTCGTGCAGTTTTTTATTGTGGCCATGGTTTTTGGACTGATTAATCATTATGTTATGCTTTTCCGCTCGACTCCTTTTGTTCCATGGGATATTTTTTCAATTGGTACGGCGACAAGTGTTGCATCCAATTATGATTTCGCACCGACTGCAGGAGTAGTTGTTGTTACAGTTATATTTATAGCTCTTATTATGCTGATGCATTTTGTTGATTTCAGAATTAAGTGGAAATTCAGGTTCAGACTAATTCCGACTGTGCTTGGAATACTTGCGCTGTGCCTGTTTGTGAATGCCCTGCAGGATGAGGATTTCCAGACGGACAATTATCTGTATCCGTTTCTCTTTACACCGGCATATATGACAAAGGTGAATGGAATGGCGGTGACCTTTGCGATGGATCTTAAGTTTGTGGCGGTTGATAAGCGACGGGTATAGCAGACAGAAGGCTAAGGAGCTGCTTGACAGCTATGCCGGTACAGATGATAATTCAGATGCAGCTAATAATACTGCAATTACAGATAAAAGTGATTATCCGAATATTATAGTTGTAATGGATGAGGCATTTTCAGACCTGTCAGTGCTCGGTGATTTTGATACAAATACAGACTATATGCCGTTTGTGCACAGTCTTGAAAAGGGCAATGAGAACACTATAACAGGATATCTGAATACGTCTGTATGCGGTGGAAATACCGCCGATACCGAGTTTGAGTTTTTGACAGGCAATACGATGGCTTTTCTTCCGGTAGGAAGTATTCCTTATCAGCAGTATATAAAGAGCACGACACACCTTCCCTTGCAAGCTATTTAAAAAGCATAGGCTACGCAACGTATGCACAGCATCCGTACTATGGCAGTGGATGGAACCGGGATACGGTCTATCCTCTTTTGGGATTTGACAATCTTTCGTTTATGCAGGATTATTCTAATCAGAGGTTTGTGCGCAAATATATAAGTGATGAGACATCCTTTGACAGGATTATTGAGACCTATGAGAACAAACCGGATGGTCAGCCGGCATTTATATTCAATGTCACTATGCAAAACCATGGTGGATACACGGATACCTACTACGGCTTTGACAATACTGTGACAGCGGATAAGCTCAATAATTCTGCACTTGACCAGTATCTTTCTTTGATTAAGATGACAGACGAGGATTTAAAGAACCTCATTGAATATTTCTCAAATGTGGATGAGAAAACTATAGTGGTATTTTTCGGTGATCATCAGCCAAATGATACTGTGGCAAGCTCTGTTCTTGCGGCAAACGGCATGGACTATAATAATTTATCAAATGAAGAGCTTAAGCTGCGCTATCAGGTGCCGTATGTTATCTGGGCAAATTATGATATTGATGAGGCGGCAGGAAAAGACACGAGTGTTAATTATCTGGCTGCAAACGTACTTAAAGCGGCAGGTGTGCCGACAAATGACTATCAGAGCTTTCTGCTAAAGCTGCAGGAGGAGTATCCAATTATATCAGCGGTACGCACGGATAAAACTGCAGATAAGACATTAGATAAAAAGCATCAAATAAATCAGACAAGGCAACCGGCAGCAAAAATAAGCAGGCCGATTCGGATATGCTAAACGATTATAAGCTTTTTGCAATATTACAGACTGTTTGACTGGGAGGATAAGTGATGAATTTTGTTAAAAAGCATCCGTTTTTGACAGCGTTTTTAATTCCGTTTTTCATATGTATAATCATCTGTATAGGAAATGGTGTATATCCATTTGGCGATTACTGCCTTTTGCATATGGATTTGTATCACCAGTATCTTGCCTTTCTTTAATGAGCTGTGGGAGAAGCTAAGAAATGGTGCGAGCCTCATGTATACATGGAATATCGGGCTTGGCAGTGATTTTGTATCGGTATTTGCCTATTATCTGGCGAGTCCGTTAAACTGGCTTGTGGTGCTTTTTCCAAAGAGCCATATTATTGAGTTTATCGAGCTGCTAATCATTTTTAAGATTTCGCTTAGCGGAGCAACATTTTTTTATTTTCTGAAGGAACACTTTGTACTTCTTGGAAAGGATAACAGGTATCACGATAATACATTTGTGCCGGCATTTGTTTTTTCTACGGCATATGCGCTTTCCGGCTTTGTAGCTGCGTATAGCTGGGATGTCATGTGGATGGATGTTGTGGCAGTTGCACCGCTTGCGATAGTAGGCCTTGAGAAGCTTGTGCGGGACAAAAAGCCGGTGCTTTACTATGTATCACTGGCACTTTGTATATTGTCAAACTATTATCTGAGCATCATGCTTTGCATCTTTTTTGGTATTCTGGTTTGCATGGCTTTTCTTTACGCAAAAGGGCGGTAAAATGGCTGCAATTGTGAGGTTTGCCGTTTACTCGCTTTTTGCCTGGAGGCACTGCGATGGTGCTAATCATCCCGGAGCTTATCATTTTAAGCTACAGCGGTTCGTCGGGCATCGAGTTCCCAAAGCAGATAGAGTGGTATTTTAATCTCTTATCGGAGGTCGGCAGGGTGTGTACGACAGCAAGCGTCTATGAGGGTGCAGAGAACTGGCCAAATCTGTATGCCGGAGCCTTTAGTGTGATGCTTTTTGATACTGTTTGTGCTCAACAAAAGGATTAATTGGAAGAAAAAAAATAGCGCCCGTATTGTTTGTGTTGTTTTTTCATGGCAAGCTTTGCCAATAAACAGCTTGACTTTATATGGCACGGACTGCATTTTCCGGATTCGCTGCCTGGCAGACAGTCGTATCTGTATGCATTTCTTGTATTGACCCTAGGCTATGCTACAGTAAGAAAGTGGCGTGGCATAAGACTGTGGCATATTGGCGTGGCAGTGGTATTTGCATCGGCGCTTATGGCAGTAAGCACGATGTTTGCCGATGAGGATGTGACAGAGTATTATGCAGTTATCATAAGCATATTGTTTGTTGCGCTGTACGGCATTATGACAGTACTTTTAAAGCTTGCGGCAAGGAAAAACAGGGAGCTTTTTGATGGTCATAACATGCGGTATTGCGATTGTGGAGCTGGCTGTCAATATGGCTGTGACAGGACTTGGATGTACCGGCAGAAGCAGCTACAATGCCAATGTGGACGATATGCAAAAGGCACTTAAGCTGGCAAAAGAGGATGCAGCTGACAACGATGTACCATTTTACAGGGTTGAGGATACAGGCCGACTTACTAAAAAATGATGGCACACGATACGGCTATGCTTCTGGAACACAGTTTTCTTCCCTGATGAATATAAATGTGAGCCATTTTTATCAGGCGCTTTATATGGAGGGAGGCAAGAATTTCTACTGTTATAACGGTGCCACACCTGTCACGTCAGCCATGCTTTCGGTCAGATATATGGTTACAAAATCAATACAGCCACAGAATGAGCTGACTACACTTGTTGGGAAAATGCGGAAATCACTATCTGTATCGGAATAACTACACACTTCCGCTTGGTTTTATGATGGATGAGGGAGTGATTGATGAGTGGAAGCCATCCTCGTCATCGAAAATCTATTCGATTAATTCCTTTGGCAGGCTCCTTGGTGCAGCAGATGATATGCTGACCCTGACAGAGTGCACTCAGGACGAAAATCCGGGAACTACGACTCTCACCTTTGACCATGACGGATATTATTATGCGGCATACGATTCGTGCAGCACTGATAGTCTGACCTTCAGCCACGGAGAGTATGAGACCACATACTCGAAGACCACTCACAGGTATCTGTTTGACCTGGGATACGTGAAGGCTGGGGAGACAGTTTCCGTCACAAACACTGATGCCGATGCTGTGAGATTTAATGTATACGAGCTTTCCATTGCTGCAGTTGAGAGTGCTTACAATACACTCAATGAGCAGACACTCTCGGTGGATGATTTTTCAGATACACACATAAGCGGACACATTGATGTGAAGCAGGCAGGACAGCTTGTGTTTTCTATTCCGAGTGAAAAGGGATGGACTATGAAGGTGGATGGGAAGGATGCAGAGTATGAGGATTTTTCAGATACCTTTGTGAGCATTCATCTGGATGAGGGAGAGCATGAGATAGAGCTTTATTATGAGACACCGGGGCTTAAGGCAGGTGCAGCTATAAGCGCAGGCTGTGTGGGTGTCTTTCTACTGCTTTTATTGTTGCGTCAAATAGTTAAGAGACGCAGCCGTTTAAAGTTTAAAGCGAACAGTGACAGATAGCGAATGCACTTACAGACAACGCATACAGTTCATTTATGCGAAACACAGAATGTTCAAATTGTAATAGTATAATTCAATAATAAAAATAAAACAGGAGATTAACAAAATGAACAAACAAAACAAAAAAAATCGCACAGGAAAAAAAAAAAGAAGAATCGAGAGAGAGAAGGCAGAAAAGAAGGCAAAGGTTGTGAATCTGCTGAAATTCTGGGTGCCGGTAGTGGCAGTCGTTGTGGTAGTCATAGTGCTAATCTGGGCAGTTGCGACATCGGGCGGTTCATCGTCAAATGGCACTGACGATACGCAAGCTGCATCACAGACTACAGAATCTCAGGCATCCGAGACGCAAAGCAGTGATTCACAGACCGAGGCAGCAACACTGAATACAGAGACTGACACGGTTGCAGAAAACGGAGATAAGGTAAATATTGACTATACCGGATATATGGACGGTGGTGAAAAATTCGAGGGTGGAAGCACTGATGGACAGGGCACAGACCTGGTGCTTGGCTCAGGCAGCTATATAGATGGCTTTGAGGATGGAGTGGTAGGTCACAAGGTGGGAGAAACCTTTGATTTAAACCTGAAATTCCCGGATGATTATAAGGTAAATACAGAACTTGCCGGAAAGGATGTTACGTTTGAGGTGACTCTTAACGGTGTATATAAATAAAGAGGATAACACACATATATGGAAAAATCGTTTGAAGAGGTACTGGTACAGTTTTATGTTGACCAGTACAGGGAGAATGCGAAGAGAAGTACAGGTAAGCCTGTAAAGCTGGCACACTATATTCACAGGCTCAATAACAAAGCAAAATCAATTAAATATGCGCGATTTTCAAAAAACGAGACAATAGCACTCGACAAGCTGCATCAGGAAATAAAAAGGCTTGCATTGATCACCTACTATTCCAACAATAAGAATGCAAGGCAGATTTTTAAATAGAGAAATCCTTCCGCAGCTCGTCAGGGTGGATATGGAGCAGTTTGATGAGAATGAGGCAGAGTATCTCACAGAGGATTTTCTAAAGCTTTTGCGCAAGGAGTATATAGGTGCGATATGTACAAGGAGCATGAAGGCGCTTTACAATGAGTACCGCAGCAAGGAGCTTAGAAGAGAGATTGTCACGCTGGTTCCGGCACGGCCGGAGCTTGAGTTTCCAAAAGCACAGAGCATGAAAAGGCACTTTATACTCCATATAGGCCCGACTAACAGCGGTAAGACATATCAGGCGCTTGAGAGGCTTAAGCTGGCGCAAAACGGAGTTTATCTGGGACCGCTTCGCCTTTTGGCACTTGAGGTATATGAGAAGATGAATGATGCAGGCATACCATGCACCATGCTTACAGGCCAGGAGTGTCTTGAGGTATCAGACAGCAGAATTACAGCATCGACAGTGGAGATGCTTGACTGTGATAAGGAGTATGATATCGCAGTGATTGATGAGGCACAGATGGTTGCAGATGATGACAGGGGACATTCATGGACCAGGGCAATTCTTGGTACACTTGCAGGAGAGATTCATATATGCATGAGTCCGGTGGCAAAGGATGTAGTCATTCATCTGATTAATCTGTGCCACGACGAAAGTATGAGATAAGGGAGTATGAGAGAAAGACTGCGCTAAAGCTGGAGGATAAGCCTTTTTCATTTCCACAGGATGTGAGAGAGGGCGATGCCTTTATCGTCTTTTCAAAGAAGTCGGTACTCAATATAGCAGGGCGTCTGGAGGAAAACGGCATAAAGCCAAGTGTCATATACGGAAGTCTGCCACCGGAAATAAGGCGCAGGCAGATGACGCTTTTTAATGAGAAAAAGACACAGGTTGTCGTGTCAACAGATGCGATAGGAATGGGACTCAATCTGCCGGTCAGAAGAATTGTATTTCTGGAGGTGGAAAAGTTTGATGGAGTATCAAGACGTCCGCTTGTCATCTCTGAGATAAAACAGATAGCGGGCCGTGCAGGCAGATTTGGTCTGTATGATACAGGCTATGTGACAGCTTTAGGACAAAAGAATCTGAATTATCTGAAGAATACGCTAAATATACCGGAGCAGGATATTGATATAGTAAGTCTTGGCTTCCCACAGGTGCTCCTTACAATGGATGCGCCGCTTGATGCGATAATTAAGCTCTGGCATGAGGCAGAGCCATCAGCACCGTTTAGGAAAATCAATGTCGATGAGATATTGTTTTTGTATGGATATGCGTATAAGGAGCGATACTTTATCGCAGATTTTGATGACAAATATCTGCTTTATAAGATGATTACATGTCCTATAGATATAAAGGACAGGGAGCTTGTCAGACAATGGCTGCGCTACTGCATGTCGTATACATCTGATATCTCTCTCGACAAGCCTGATAAGCATTCAAAGTATCAGGGGCTCATGAAATACGAATCCTATTACAAAAAGCTTGATTTGTACTATCAGTTTTCAGTCCGCATGGGCAAAATTGTGGATGAGGACTGGCTTGAAAACGAGCGCGACAAAACACAGGCAAAGATTATGCAGCTTCTATCAAAGAGCAAGGATGAGTATATTATCAGATGCCGGTATTGCGGCAGAATACTTCCGATTGGAAATTCACGCAATATATGCAGAGACTGCTACAGCATGATACGCAGGTAGCAGCCGGTTTATATTTTACGGTCAAGTCGTTGAATTTAGCTGTCCAATGTGGCATAATAGAAATAAGACCAAAATATGAATGGAGGAAGTTTTTATGGCAAACAATGAGTTACAGATTGCCGGCTCACAAGGTGAACTTAGAATCCGTCCTTACGAGCACCACGCAAAATATTATGAAACAGATCAGATGGGTATAATCCACCATTCAAACTATGTCAAGTGGATGGAAGAAGCAAGACTTGATTTGATGGATCAGATAGGACTCAACTACAGGCAGATGGAGGATATGGAAATCATAAGTCCGGTGCTGTCGATATCGGTAGAGTATCACAGTATGGTACATTTCGATGACACGGTCGTCATCTACACAAAGCTGCTTAAGTATAACGGAATAAAGATGGAGCTTGAGTATGTCATGAAGGACAAAGAGACAGGCGAGCTTCGCACCACTGCAAAAAGCAGCCATTGCTTTTTGAACAAATCCGGCAAACCAATCTCATTAAAGAGAATGTATCCGGAATTAGATACAAAATTTTTGAATTTAAAGAGGCATAATAAAATGATACAGGATAGATTAAAAGCATTGAGAAGCGAGATGGCAAAGAGGGGCATCTCGCTGTATGTGGTACCTACTGCTGATTTTCATGAGTCAGAGTATGTAGGAGAGCATTTTAAGGCACGCAAATATATTACCGGCTTCACAGGCTCAGCAGGTACCGCAGTCATCACTATGGATGAGGCCGGACTATGGACAGACGGCAGGTATTTTTGTGCAGGCGGCTGCGCAGCTTAAGGATACCACTGTAAAGCTCTTTAAGATTGGCGAGGAGGGCGTACCGACAGTTGATGAGTATATAAAGGATACTCTTTCGGATGGCGGTGTAATAGGTTTTGACGGCAGAGTGGTAAATGCCGCATGGGGCAAAAGGCTTTCTGAAATCGCAAAAGAAAAGCACGGCAGCATGTACGTAAATGAGGATCTGATTGACCTTATATGGACTGACAGACCACCTATGTCAAAAGCACCTGTCATGATTTTTTGACAATAAATACATCGGTGAGGATATAAGTTCAAAGCTTAAAAGAGTCAGAGAGCAGATGGCGCAAAAGGGTGCAACACTTCATCTGATGTCATCACTTTACGATATCGCCTTGGCTTTTAAATGTCGGGGAGGCGACATAAGCTATGTGCCTGTAGTGCTTTCATACCTGGCACTGTCACAGGACAGCTGCATATGGTTTTTGCAGGAAGAGGTTGTGACAGAGACTCTTAAGGCATACCTCGATAAGAATGGTATACAGACAAGACCTTACGATGATTTTTATGAATATGTGAAGCATATTGATGAAAAAAAGAGACAGTGATTTTAAATACATCGATTGTAAATTACCGCATCTGCGATAGCCTGCCGGATGGTGTTAAGGTGATTGATGCGGCGGATCCTACAGTTGTCATGAAGGCCGTAAAGAATGAAGTACAGCTTGAAAATCTGCGCAAGGCGCATTTAAAGGATGCAGTTGCGATGTGCAAGTTCATGTACTGGCTTAAGACAAATATAGGTAAGATACCTATGACAGAGATCTCGGCTTCAGATTATCTTGCATCGCTTAGAGCTGAGCAGGAGGGCTTTCTTGATTTGAGTTTTGCCACAATATGCGGATATGCTGACCATGGTGCTATTGTGCATTACTCTGCAACAGAGGAGTCTGACAGGCAGCTTAAGCCTGAGAGTCTTCTTTTGGTTGATTCAGGAGGACATTATCTGGAGGGAACCACAAATATCACGAGGACCTTTGCACTAGGTCCTGTGACTGACGAGATGAAGGATATGTTTACGAGAGTTTGCCGCTCAAATATGAACCTGGCAAATGCAAGGTTTAAGGAGGGCTGCTCGGGACTAAACTTTGATATTCTGGCAAGAGAGCCTTTATGGGAGATTGGCATGGGACTACAATCACGGCACCGGACACGGTGTGGGCTATGTGCTCAATGTGCATGAGGGACCAAACAGCTTTCACTGGAAGCAGTACCCGGGCAGAACCGCAGAGCGTGTGATAGAAGAGGGTATGGTCACTACAGATGAGCCGGGCATCTATTTAGAGGGTAAATTCGGTATTCGTACAGAGAATGAGCTGATTTGCCGAAAAGGCGAGAAAAATGAGTATGGCCAGTTCATGTATTTTGAGAATCTGACCTATGTACCGATAGATCTCGATGCGATTGATCCAAATCAGATGACAGACAGGGAAAAAAGGGATACCTGAACGCTTATCATGCGAGAGTTTATGAGCTTGTTTCACCATTTTTGAATGATGAGGAGGCTCAGTGGCTTAAGAAATATACAAGAGCTATTTAACGTTACTGCCTGCACTGCAGTGTGACCGGCAGCGATTACAACAATATTAAGTAATAAGGAAAGTATAAAATGAGTGAAAAGCTTGTACCTTATAGACGGACACAGTATTTTAAACAGGGCATATCACGGGCTGCCTGATCTGACCAATTCAGAGGGGCTTCACACAAATGCAGTCTATGGATTTTTGAATATCATGTTCAAGATTCTTGACGAGGAAAAGCCAGACTATCTGACGGTGGCATTTGATGTGCATGCGCCGACGTTTCGTCACAGAATGTTTGATGCGTACAAGGGCACGAGAAAGCCTATGGACTAGGAGCTCAGGCAGCAGGTGCCTATGATAAAGGAAATGCTTACCGCTATGGGCATTAAAATCGTGGAAAAGGAGGGCTATGAGGCCGACGATATACTTGGAACATTATCTGTCAGGGCAGAAAAAAAGGCCGGTATGGATGTCGCCATCATTTCCGGAGACAGAGACCTTTTGCAGCTTGCGACTGACCATGTCATGGTAAGGATTCCAAAGACAAAGAAAACAGGAACCGAGATAGAAAACTACAATACAGCAGATGTTATCGAAAAGTACGGCGTCACTCCAAAGGAGTTTATCGATGTAAAGGCTCTGCAGGGAGATACGTCTGATAATATTCCCGGGGTACCCGGTATCGGCGAAAAAGACAGCAGGCGCACTTATAGCAAAATATCACTGTATAGAGGCAGTACATGAGGACGCTGAGAATGTAAAGCCGCCAAGGGCTTCAAAGAATATAGTGGAGTATTGGGAGCAGGCGCTTATGAGCAAGGAGCTTGCGACAATCATACTTGATGCGCCGGTTGACTATGAATTTTCTGATGCAAAGCTTAGTGGCGGAGTAGAGTCACTCTACACTGAGGAAGCCTTTTTACTGTGCAAAAGATACGAATTCAAAAACATGCTGTCACGGTTTAACGTGGAGGCTCCTAAAAACAATGCCGAGGAGCATTTTGTGGTAGTAAGGGACTTGAAGACTGCAGAGAGTGTGTTTGAGAAGGCAAAGGGCAGGGAGGTCGCTTTTTGCGGTAGTACCGGGAGAGTCTTTGGAAAAACTGCGAAAGTGATGGACAGCTAAGTCTGTTTTCGGAGCCGGTTTCGAACGATTATCTTGCTGTTTCGATTTGTTTTTCAGAGGAGGACATTTATTTTATCTGTACAGGTGATGAGATTTCAAGCAGCTTCCTGGATGAAAAATTAAATACCCTGGAAGTAAAGTCATGGATATCACCGGATTTAAAGACCAATCTGCACAGATTTAAGAGCAAAGAGATAAAGGCAGATGACAGAGGCAGATATTTTGACATGATGGTGGCTGCATACCTTATCAATCCGCTTGTCGGGGAGTATCCCCTATGATGCGGTTGCAAAGGACTATCTGGGGCTTATGCTCTCATCTAAAAAAAGGATTATCTGGGAAAGCTTGATTTTACTCAGATGATGAAGGAGGATGAGAAAAAGGCAGTGGACTGTGCCTGCTACGAGGTGTATACTGCCCGGAAATCAAAACCGGTTCTTTTGCAGAAGCTAAAAGAAATGAATATGCTCACTCTTTACAAAGAGATATAGAGCTGCCACTCGTTTTCGTACTGTATGATATGGAAAATGAGGGGATAAGGGCTGATGGAATAAAGCTTAAGGAGTATGGAGACAAGCTTGCTGTTTCGATAACTGAGCTTGAAAAGAAAATATATGAGGCAGCAGGTGAAGAGTTTAATATAAATTCGCCAAAGCAGCTTGGAGTCATTCTCTTTGAAAAGCTTGGACTGCCAAATGAAAAGAAGACAAAGACCGGTTATTCTACTGCGGCAGATGTGCTTGAAAAGCTGGCACCGGAGTATCCGATTGTCGCGGATATATTGGAATACAGACAGCTCACAAAGCTAAAGAGCACATATGCTGACGGACTTTCGGGATATATTGCATCCGATGGCAAAATCCATACTACCTTAAATCAGACAATCACTGCGACAGGCCGTCTTTCAAGCACAGAGCCTAATCTGCAGAATATCCCGATAAGGATTGAGCTGGGCAAGCTTATCAGAAAGGTATTTCTGCCTGAGGAGGGAGATTTGTTTGTTGATTCAGACTATTCGCAGATCGAGCTTCGGGTGCTGGCGGCGCTTTCAGGGGATGAAAGGATGATAGAGGCCTTTAAGAATGGTCAGGATATCCACAGAAGTACAGCATCCCTTGTGTTTGACACACCGTTTGATGAGGTCACAGACCTTCAAAGACGAAATGCCAAGGCGGTAAATTTTGGTATCGTATATGGTATCAGCGCGTTTGGTCTGTCTAACGACCTGGGGATTTCAAGGAAAGAGGCACAGGGCTATATAGACAGCTATTTTGTCAAATATCCAAAGATTAAGGAGTTTTTGGATCAGACGGTTTTGGATGCCAAGAAAAATGGCTATACAAAGACCATGTTTGGACGTATCAGACCGATTCCCCGAGCTGAACTCGAGCAATTTCATGCAAAGACAGTTTGGAGAGAGAGTTGCGATGAACTCACCTATTCAGGGTACAGCAGCCGATATCATAAAGATTGCCATGATACGTGTGCATGACAGGCTTCTTGACGAGGGCTTAAAGTCAAGACTTATCCTTCAGGTGCATGATGAGCTTTTAATTGAGACAAAGGAAGCTGAGAAGGATAAAGTGATTAAGCTTCTGGAGAAAGAAATGCGTGGCGCGGTGGACATGAAGGTATCCATGGAGGTTGGCACCGAGTGTGGCTATGACTGGTATGATGCGCATTGATGACAGAAAAGGAAATAATATGATTTTTATAGGAATAACAGGTGGTGTAGGTGCCGGAAAATCGGCAGTGCTTAGCTATCTTAAGGAACTTGATGGCGTAAAGGTCATGCTCTCCGATGAGATAGCACATGAGCTGATGGAGCCGGGAAGCGACTGCTACAACAGATTAAAGGAATTGTTTGCAGAGGAACCGATATGGCTTGAGGACGGGCATTTTGACAGACCGGCACTTGCCGGAGTGATTTTTTCGAATGATAAAAAAGAGAGCTTTTAAACGAAGTAGTGCATCCGGCAGTAAAGGAATATGTGCTTAATGCAGTTAAAGAGGCAAAAAAAAAAGAAGGTCTTTTTATGCTTGTGCTTGAAGCAGCACTCCTTATAGAGGAGGGATATGGTGAAATCTGCGACGAGCTGTGGTATATTTATGCAAGTGAAGAAGTCAGAAGAAAAAGACTTAAGTCATCACGCGGATATTCAGATGAGAAGATAGATAGTATCTTTGCAAGCCAGCTTAAAGAAGCTGAGTACAGAAGGCACTGCAAGGAGGTTATCGATAATGATGGAGATATCGAAAACACGATAGCTTCAATAAATAAAGCGCTTAGCAAATACAAGGAGTAGTGGAAATGAATAATGTATTCGGTTTGGATATTGGTACAAGAAATGTTGTAGGAACTGTCGGCTATCAGACTGATGACAAGGAATTTGTGGTTACAGCACAGTATGTCAGAGAGCATGAGACCAGAGCGATGCTTGACGGTCAGATACATGATATAGGCAGGGTGGCAAAAAACCATTAAGGAAGTAAAGGACGAGCTTGAAAAACAGACAGGACAGCCACTTGAAGAGGTGTGTATAGCAGCCGCAGGACGAGTATTAAAGACTGTCACGACGCATGTGGAGTATGAGTATGCGCAGGAGTCTGTGGTGACCGGCGAGGATGTCCATACGCTTGACCTGCTTGGCATAGAAAAAAGCACAGGAGGCACTCAAGGAGGTTAACGACACAAGCTATAAGTTTTACTGTGTGGGATATTCTACAGTCAAATTCTTTTTGAATGATGAGGTGTTTATCAGCCTTGAGGGTCATAAGGCAAACAAAATAGGCGAGGATATCATAGTTACATTTCTGCCGGAGGATGTGGTAGACGGACTGTATGCGGCAGTGGGACAGGCCGGGCTTAGTGTAGCCAATATGACATTGGAGCCTATCGCCGCTATCAATGTGGCAATTCCGGAGAACTATCGTATGCTTAATATCGCACTTGTCGATGTGGGAGCCGGAACGAGTGATATCTCAATCACAAGAGACGGAAGTATCATAGCCTATGGCATGATACCGCATGCAGGAGATGAGCTGACAGAAGTTATTGTGCAGCATTTCCTCGTGGATTTCAATATGGCGGAGAGCATCAAGCTTCAGTCTACGACAAGTGATACGGTTACATACAAGGATATCATGAGCATCGAGCACACAATTCCTGCACAGGATGTCTGGGATGTGGCAGCACCTGTTGTTGATAATATTGCGCAAGAGGTATCGGCTAAAATCAGAGAGCTAAACGGTGACAAAACAGTGAGTGCCTGCTTTGTAGTCGGAGGCGGAGGCAAGATACACGGCTTCACGGAAAAGCTTGCGGAAGACCTTGACCTGCCGGAGGAAAGAGTAGCTCTAAGAGGTGAGGAAGTGCTTGGCGATGTGACCTTTGAGCAGGAGGATATTAAGAAGGATCCACTTCTTGTCACTCCAATTGGTATATGTCTGAATTATTATGACCAGAGAAATAATTTTTATCATGGTCAGATTCAACGGTGAGAGAATAAAGCTCTATGACAATAACAGGCTTACAATAGTCGATGCGGCGCTTCAGGCGGGATTTCCAAACGATGAGCTGTTTCCAAAGCGTGGCACCCCGATAAACTTTACGGTAAACGGTGTGGCAAGGCTTGTAAGAGGCGAGGCCGGAGAGGGCGCAGTGGTGACCATGAATGGAAAGCCTGCAAGCATCAATACACCGCTTGAGCCAAACAGTGAGATAATCATCGAGCCGTCCACAGCAGGAGAGGCAGCAGTGTATAAGATATCGCAGCTTGATGAGTACAATCATTCTGTCATTACTTTTATCATAAACGGCAGAAGGGTTTCATGTCCTAGGTTTGTCCAGGTAAACGGAGAGCTTGAGCCGGAGGATTACAGCATCAGGGAAAATGATGTGATTGAGACAAGAAATTACTATACAGTGCGCCAAATTGCGCAGTTTATGGACCTCGTTATTGACACAGACCAGATGATATTTGTAAACAATGAAGAGGCAGGTCTCGACACTCTTGTATACGAAAATTTCTCTGTTGAGTGGAAAACAGATGAATATGGTGTTGCAAGAATCGACAATAACACTTATAATGACACACAAGAGTCTGATACAGATGAGGCTTCGGTATTAGCTGAGCAGGATGCAAACAGCACAGAGTCAGACAACACAGTGGCCAGAACCTCAGAGCAGATGATGAATCAGGTGCTCGATGAGCTGCATGATGATTTTGCTAAAGAAGCTGAAGCATCTGCTGTGCCGGAAAACGAATTGCCGGAAAATGAATTGCAACAAAAAATGATATACAAGAAGAAATACACGAAGAAGACTCATCAAAAAATACAGTTACAGTAATTGTAAACGGTGAGCCTGTAGAGCTGTCCGGCAAGGATACATATATATTTGTCGATATATTTACCCATATCTCATTTGATTTACAGGCAGGAAAGGGAAGGGCAATAGCCACTGTAATAAATGGCAGAGATGCCCGGTTTTCCGAGGAGCTTCATGAGGGAGACAAAATAGAATTATACTGGAAAGAGAATTAACATGTTAGAATTATGCAGCATTGCCAGCGGCAGCAGTGGAAACTGTATATGTGTGGGTACGGATGATTGTCATGTGCTCATAGACGCGGGCATCAGCGGTAAAAAAATAGAAAACGGCCTGAATGAATTTGATATGACGGCCACAGATATGCAGGGGATTCTCGTGACACATGAGCATATAGACCATATCGCAGGGCTTGGTGTCATGGCAAGACGCTATCATATGCCGATTTATGCAACAAAGGCCACAATAGGGGCCATAAAATGTACCAAATCCGTTGGAAATATAGATGAAGAGCTGTTTCGTCCTATTGAGGCAGGCGGTGATTTTACAATAGGCGATATAGAGTTTGAGCCGCTTCACATATCACATGATGCGGCTGATCCTGTCGCGTACAGATTTAAAAACGAAAATCATGCGATGGCAGTCGTGACAGACCTTGGCACGTATGATGATGCACTGGTTTCAAAGCTTCAGGACCTGGATGGGCTGCTGCTTGAAGCCAATCATGATATAAATATGCTCCAGACTGGGGCATATCCGTATCCGCTCAAGCGCAGAATCATGGGTGACAGCGGACATTTGTCGAATGAGAGAAGCGGGCAGTTGTTATGCGAGCTTCTTCATGATAAATTTGGCTCAGTAATACTGGGACACCTTAGTAAAGAAAACAACTACGAAAAGCTGGCGTATGAAGCTGTCAGGCTTGAGGTCACAATGGGAGACAATCCATATAAGGCAAGTGATTTCCCTATGTATGTGGCTAAGAGAGACAGGGCATCAGACCGCATAGCCGTAGAATAAGAGAACAGGAGAATAAGTTGTTATGGATAACACAAAGAACAAAGTAATCATCACAGTTGTTGGAAAAGACACAGTAGGAATCATCGCAAAGGTATGTACATATCTGTCAGAGGGCAGTGTAAACGGTGCTTGATATCTCACAGACTATCGTTTCAGGTTATTTCAACATGATGATGATTGTGGATATGGCAAATGCTACAGCTTCATTTGCAGAGATTTCTGACCAGCTTGATGCACTTGGAGAAGAAATTGGTGTAACAATAAAGTGTCAGAAGGAAGAAATCTTTGAGATGATGCATCGAATCTAGTTTAGCATAAAAATGTCATACACAGTTAAAGGAGAACAGCAAAATGATAAATATTGGTGAAGTAATTGAGACCAATGACATGGTGGAGAAGGAAAATCTTGACGTGCGTACAATCACACTCGGTATCAGCCTGCTCGACTGTATAGACTCAGACCTTGCAAAGGTAAATGAGAATATCTACAACAAGATTACAACACTTGCAAAGAATCTTGTAGCAACAGGAAAAGAGATAGAGAACAACTACTGTATCCCTATTGTAAACAAACGTATTTCAGTTACACCTATCGCCCTTGTCGGCGGTGCGGCCTGCAAGAGCTTCAGAGGATTTTGTTACCATAGCAAAGACACTTGACAGAGCTGCCAAAGAGGTAGGTGTCAACTTCATCGGTGGATACTCAGCACTTGTATCAAAGGGCATGACAAAGGCGGATGAGCTTTTAATCAAATCCATCCCTCAGGCAATGCTTGAGACAGACCTGGTATGCAGCTCTGTAAATGTTGGCTCTACAAAAACCGGAATCAACATGGATGCAGTAAAGCTGATTGGCGAGATGATAAAGGAGACAGCAGAGGTGACAAAACACCTTCCTGTATCAGGCTGTGCCAAGTTTGTAGTATTCTGCAACGCTCCCTGATGACAATCCGTTTATGGCAGGAGCCTTCCATGGTGTGACAGAGGCTGATGCCATCATCAATGTAGGTGTCAGCGGACCCGGAGTAGTAAAGACTGCTCTTGAAAAGGTAAGAGGCGCGAGAACTTTGAGGTGCTCTGTGAGACAATCAAGAAGACAGCCTTCAAGGTTACACGAGTAGGACAGCTTGTGGCAAAGGAGGCTTCAAAGAAGCTTGGAGTGCCATTTGGAATCATAGACCTTTCACTTGCACCTACACCGGCTATCGGAGACTCTGTAGCTGATATTCTCTGTGAGATAGGCTTAGAGAGAGCCGGAGCTCCGGGAACAAACAGCAGCACTTGCACTCTTAAACGATCAGGTGAAAAAAAAGGGCGGTATCATGGCATCCTCATATGTCGGCGGACTCTCAGGTGCCTTTATTCCGGTATCAGAGGATCAGGGAATGATAGATGCCGTAAACGATGGTGCACTCACCCTCGAAAAGCTTGAGGCTATGACCTGTGTGTGCTCAGTGGGACTTGACATGATTGCAATCCCGGGCGATACAAAGGCCACCACAATTTCAGGAATTATTGCAGATGAGATGGCTATCGGTATGATAAACCAGAAGACAACAGCCTGCAGACTGCTTCCGGCAATCGGAAAGGATGTAGGTGATGTGGTAGAAATCGGAGGACTCCTTGGAAGTGCACCGGTTATGCCGGTAAACAGATTCTCTTGTGATGCATTTGTAAATCGTGGAGGAAGAATCCCGGCACCTATTCATAGCTTTAAAAATTAGTAAATAATGGCATTGTTTACAAGCATGTACTTATAAGAATAACTTATAAGTACATGCTTATTTTAAAGTGGTACTTGACAATGACAAAAATACATGCTTAAATAAAGACAGTTATATGACTGACGGAAGTGGATGACCACATGGAGTATAACAGTTGATTGCCGACCGTCTGGGCGCACATTTATATAAGTTTCCTGCAGAGCTTTTTATATTATTATGTGTGTTCGGACGGTCTTTTTTTTTTATTCCGGCAGGCCCGAGTAATTTGGGGATGCAGACCACATTATCAGAAAACATGGAGGATGACATGGAAAGAGTATCATTAGCAAAGGAATTATCAAGCACAACATACCCGGCAGAGGTATCGTAATCGGCCGCACAAAGGATGGTAAGAAGGCTGTAACAGCATACTTTATCATGGGCAGAAGCGAAAACAGTCGCAACAGAGTATTTGTAGAGGATGGCGAGGGCATCAGAACACAGGCATTTGACCCTTCAAAGCTTGAGGATCCGAGTCTTATCATTTACGCACCTGTAAGAGTGCTCGGCAACAAGACAATTGTCACAAATGGTGACCAGACAGATACTATCTATGAGCTGATGGACAAGCAGCAGACATTTGAGCAGGCATTAAGGACAAGAGAGTTTGAGCCCGACGCTCCTAACTATACACCAAGAATTTCAGGAATCATGCATATTGACAATGGTGAGTTCAACTATGCTATGTCAATCTTAAAGAGCAACAACGGCAATCCTGATGCATGCAACAGATATACATTTGCATACTCAGCACCGGTTGCAGGAGAGGGACATTTCATCCATACATATATGGGCGATGGCAATCCACTGCCAAGCTTTGAGGGGGTGAGCCTACATGGGTAGACATTGAGGGAGATATCGATGAGTTTTTACCGATATGGTATGGGAGAACCTTAACGAGGACAATAAGGTATCACTCTTTGTCAGATATATTGATATCGCTACAGGCGAGTATGAGAGCAGAATCGTAAATAAAAACAAATAAAACACTATATAAACGGTCAAATATACAAGATAAGCAGATAAAAACAGGAGAGCAGAAAAATGCAGGAATACGAATTAAAAGACGGATGTAATCCAAATCAGAAACCAGCCAGAATATTTATGAAGGAGGGAGAGCTTCCTATAAAAAGTGCTTAACGGCAGAGCCGGATATATCAACTTCCTTGATGCCTTTAACGGATGGCAGCTTGTAAGAGAGCTTAAGAAGGCAACAGGTCTTCCGGCCGCAACATCCTTCAAGCATGTTTCACCTGCAGGTGCAGCAGTAGGACAGCCACTTTCAGATGTGGAGAAAAAGATTTACTGGGTTGATGATATGGATATTGAGTTTACACCACTTGCAAGTGCATACATCAGAGCAAGAGGAGCTGACAGAATGTCATCATTTGGTGATTTTATTTCACTTTCAGATGTATGTGACAAGAGCACTGCACTTGTAATCAAGAGAGAGGTATCAGACGGTGTTATTGCTCCGGGCTACACAGACGAGGCTCTTGAGATTTTAAAGGCTAAGAAAAAAAGGCAATTACTGTGTTATCGAGATTGACCCGTCATATGAGCCGGCACCTATCGAGAGAAAGGATGTATTTGGTATCACATTTGAGCAGGGCAGAAACGAGCTTCATATTGATGACGATTTCTTCTCAAATATCGTGACAGAGAACAAGGAACTCACAGAGCAGGCTAAGATTGATCTGGCAATCTCTATGATTACTTTAAAGTACACACAGTCCAACTCTGTATGCTATGTAAAGGGCGGCCAGGCAATCGGTATCGGAGCAGGCCAGCAGTCTCGTATCCACTGTACAAGACTTGCAGGCTCAAAGGCAGACAACTGGTGGCTTCGTCAGTCTCCACAGGTGCTTTTGGACTTCAGTTTGTGGATGGTATCAGACGTGCAGACCGCGACAATACTATTGACCTTTATATCGGCGAGGATTATATGGATGTGCTTGCAGAGGGCGAGTGGCAGAAGTTCTTCAAGGTAAAGCCGGACGTATTTACAGCAGAGGAGAAGAGAGCGTGGCTTGACAAGAATACAGATGTAGCACTTGGATCTGATGCATTCTTCCCATTTGGTGACAACATTGAGCGTGCTCACAAGAGTGGCGTGAAGTATGTAGCCCAGCCGGGTGGATCTGTGAGAGATGACCATGTTATTGATACATGTACTAAGTACGGTATGGTAATGAGCTTTACAGGAATCAGACTTTTCCATCACTAATCACAAGGTATAGCGGCTATTAAGCAGAATTGAAGCAAAATAAATAATTCAATAATAGAGGACTTCATGATATAATTACAGTATACATTTTACACAGTAGTTAATCATGGAGTCTTTTTATGTCATTACAGTTTATCACAGGTAATTCAGGAAACGGAAAAACAAAATATCTCTTTAACAGGATAGTGAAAGAGGCAAAGGCAAACCCAAGGGACAATTATCTTGTAATAGTGCCTGAGCAGTTTACAATGCAGACGCAGAGACAGCTTGTAGATTTGTCGGAGAATAAAGCTATCATGAATATAGATGTGCTAAGTTTTAAGCGCTTAGCCTACAGAGTGTTTGATGAGCTTGGAATCACAAATCTCACGGTGCTTGAGGAGACAGGTAAGAACCTTGTACTCAGAAAGCTTGCGGCACAGGAGGCGGATAAGCTTGGCGTAATAGGCAGAAACTTAAACCGCATCGGCTATATAAGTGAGGTAAAGTCACTGCTTTCGGAGCTTGTGCAGTACAATATATCACCTGAGGAGCTCGGAAGATATATTGCCTCAGGCAGGCTATCGGATACACTCTCAGATAAGCTCAAGGATGTGCTCGTGCTCTACGAAGCATTTGAGAAGTTTATGCAGGACAAATATATCACTGCAGAGGAAATACTTAATGTGCTTAGCAATGTGGCGGAGGAGTCTGCCATTCTTAGAAATTCAGTTATTGCATTTGATGAATTTACTGGATTTACACCTATACAGAACCAGCTCATCAAAAAGCTCTTTGTCATTTCAAAGAAAATATATGTAACGCTCACAATAGACTGTCGTGAGGATATCTTTAAGAGCAGAGGCATGCAGGAGCTGTTTGACATGCCAAAAAGGACAGTGAAATCACTCACCGAAATGGCAGCGTTTTATGGCATAGAAGTCGAGGAACCTATTATCCTTGATAAAAACTACCGGCTTGCAGAAAACGAAGAGCTAAGCTTTATGGAACAGCAGCTTTTCAGAAAACGAAGATGCTCCTTTAAAAAAGTACCAAAGCACATTCATATAGACTGTCTGCGTGACCCAAAGCAGGAGCTGACAAAGATAGCCAGAAGAATTAATGAGCTTGTAAGGAACGAAAACCTGCGTTACCGCGATATTGCTATAGTCACAGGAGATGTGAATATATATGCAGGTTATGTGCGTGAAATATTTGACAAATACAATATTCCTTACTTTATCGATGCCACACAGGAGATACTTTTCCATCCGTTTATTGAGTTTATCAGGTCAATACCCGATATTGCGGCACAAAATTTCTCGGCAGATGCGGTGTTCAGATTTTTGCGGTGCGGCTTTAGTGAGCTATTGGACAGTGAAATAGATGTACTTGAAAACTACGTGCTCGCCTGTGGAGTAAGAGGTAAAAGCGCATGGGACAAAAAGTGGGTCAGGCTGCCAAAGCATAAGGCAGGCTATGACATTGAGCTTTTAAACCAAAGCAGGGAGTATATAATGGAGCTGCTAAAGCCGGTATATCAGGTGTTTTCCGATAAAAAGTCAACGGTAAAGGACTATGTGCTCGCTATATATAAGCTGATAGTTTTGCTTGATATACCTGATAAACTTGCAAAAAAAAGGAGCAGGCACTGCTTGATGCAGGGGACCAGACCGCATCAAAGGAATACGGACAGATATACAAAATAGTCATGCAGCTCTTTGAAAAATATGTGGCGGTGCTGGGTGATGAATGCATGGATGCAGAGGAATTTACACAGATACTGGATGCAGGACTGGATGCGGCAGATGTTGCAGTCATACCGCCGGGATACGACACCGTGACCATCGGAGATATTGAGAGAACGCGTCTGACCAACATAAAGGTCATGTTTTTTGCAGGCGTAAACGATGGGATTGTTCCAAAGGCGGCAGGAAGAGGAGGCATTATATCCCAGTATGAGAGAGAGGCACTTAAGGAGCTGGATATAGAGCTTGCGCCTGGGGCAAGGGAGCAGGCATTTATACAGAGGTTTTATCTGTATCTGAATATGACAAAGCCATCCAGGGAGCTTTATATCAGCTATACGAGGCTTGACAGTGAAAAAAAGGCTGCCCAGCCATCGTACCTCATAGGTATATTAAAGGGGATGTTTCCGGGAGCTTGTCGTGACTGAGACAGAGGATGTAGAACAGCTTTTGGATATATCAAGCAGGCAGAGTGCTCTGGATTATCTGCTGTCAAATGAGGTGGATGACAGATGGTGCGAGATTGCAGCAGCGGTGATGCTCTATGACGCATCAGTCAGTGATGCAGGGGACGGTAATGAAGTAGACGATAAAGAATTTGCTCAAAAAAAAATTCCGTGGAGCGGCTCATCAATGCAAGGTTTGAGCATTATTCAAAGGATCCGATTAGCCGAAATGTGGCAAGAAGCATATACGGCAGACACATGGAGGGCAGTATCACGCGCTTTGAGCAGTTTGCCAGATGTGCATATGCGCATTTTTTAAATTATGGATTGAGGCTTACAGAGCGTGAGGAGAGCGGCTTTACATCCCTTGATATGGGTAATATATACCATGAAGCACTGGAAAGATACAGTAAGAAGCTTGATAGGGAGAGAACTGACTGGTTTAGCGTGACAGATGCAAAAAGGGATAGTGAGCTTGCGATGGAAGCAATAAATGATGTGATTGATGAGTATGCAGGCTTTGGCATATTTGATACAGCGGAAAGCCAACATTCGATATCACATATGAAGGCGGTCTTTAAGCAGACAGTATGGGCACTCACAACCCAGATACGAAGAGGCAGCTTTGTGCCTGAGAGGTTTGAGTTTTCCTTTTACGAGAGCCTTGATATGGCAAATGATGTGACGGTTGATATAAAGGGACGCGTGGACAGGACTGACACATATACGGATGAGGGCAGGCTTTTTGTGAAGGTACTGGATTACAAGTCGGGAAATACAGTTTTTGACCTGGTGAAGCTGTACTATGGCACGCAGCTTCAGCTTGCAGTGTACATGGACGCCGTCATGGAACAAAAGAAAGAGGCGCTAAAGCAGGTAAGTGTGGAGCCGGGCGGTATGCTGTACTATCACATCGACGATCCTGTAATTGATTTAAAGGACGTGACACCGGGCACTGAGCTGTCTGAGGAAGAAATCGATCAGATGATATTAAAGAAGCTCAAGCGACGGGCTTATCAACTCGGACGAAAAAAGGCATACAGAGGCATGGACAGGGACTTTGAGAAAAGCTCTGACGTAATCCCTGTCACCTTAAAAAAAAAGGATCAGACACCGGCTGCAGGCTCAAAGGTGGCAAACGCCGAAGAGTTTGATGTGATAACAAGGTTTGCGCGAGAGAAGCTTCGCGAGATAGGAAGAGAAATATACGATGGAAATGTTGCCGTCAATCCTATCAAGAACAAGAAAATAGACAGCTGCGCATATTGCGCTTTTCAGGCCATATGCAGGTATGATTCAAGGATACCGGGCTTTAGCGAAAGAAGCTTTAACGGTGACAATAAGGAAGATGTACTTGATAAAATGCGTACACAGATTGCAGCGGCAGAGCATGAAGCATGCTATGGAGATAATAATATAAAGCCATAATTGGGAGATATAATATGGATGTTAAATGGACCAGTGAACAGAAAAAAAAGGTTATGAATCTAAGAGACAGGGATATACTTGTATCGGCGGCAGCGGGCTCAGGAAAGACAGCTGTACTCGTTGAGCGTATAGTAAACAGAATATGTGTGGATAATCCGCCGGTGGATATCGACAGGATGCTTGTGGTGACGTTTACCAAGGCTGCAGCTGCTGAGATGAGGGAGCGTGTCAGCCGTGCGATAGACGGCTTGAAGGAGCAAAAGCCGGACGATGAGAACCTGCAGAGGCAGTCGACACTGGTTCACAATGCGCTCATCACTACAATCGATTCGTTTTGCCTGCTTGTGGTGCAGAATAATTTCGCACAGCTTAATCTGGATCCTGATTTCAGAATCGGTGACCAGGCAGAGCTTAAGCTTATGCTAAAGGATGCTTTGGCACAGGTATTTGAGGACAATTATGCAAGAGAAGACAACGAGGCATTTATCAACCTTATAGATACCTACAGCAAGGGGAGAAATGACTCTGCCGTCAGGCAGATGGTGGAGGATATCTACTATAAGGCGGGCAGCTCATCATGGCCGAGAAAGTGGATGAACAGTCTCCTAAGGCTCTATGATATAAAGTCAGCTAAACAGCTTGAGGACTCAGAAATCATTAAGGAGATAGTGGATTACAGCAGGGTGCTTTTGGAGGAGGCTGTTCAGGAGCTTACAATGGCGAAAGACCTGGCATCAGCTACACCCGGGCTTGAAAAGTATGCGCTTACACTTTCAGAGGATATAGCATTGTTTGATGGAATGACGGATGTGACAGGCTATGTCGGCATGCAGGAGTTCTTAAACAAAATATCCTTTGGCAGAATTGCTGTCATCAGGAAATTTGACGGAGACGAGAAGAAAAAGGAGCGCGTGAAAAGCATGCGCGATGCTGCCAAGAAGAAGGTAGACGGAATAAAGCAGAAATACTTTGGCATGTCAATTGAGCTTATGTATGAGCAGCTGGAGCGTCAAAGACCATTTGTTAAAGAGCTGATAAGGCTCTCACTCGAGTTTTATGATGCGATGGAGGCTGTAAAGACAAGAAAAAGAGTATTTGATTTTTCTGATATAGAGCATTTTGCGCTTCGCATACTGGTGGATGAAAAGACACTGGAGCCCACAGAGACGGCGCGTGAGTTTTCAAAACATTTTGAGGAAATCATGATTGACGAGTATCAGGACTCAAACCAGGTGCAGGAGGATATACTTACCGCTATTTCAAGAGAGCATCAGGGAGTCGGCAACATGTTTATGGTGGGCGATGTAAAGCAGAGCATATACAGGTTTCGAATGGCGCGCCCTGAGCTGTTTATGGAAAAATACAACACATATACATCAGATGACAGTGCACACCAGAGAATAGACCTGCATAAAAATTTCAGAAGCAGGAATGAGGTGTTAGACTTTACTAACGACATATTCTACAAAATCATGGCAGCAGATTTGGGCAATGTGCAGTATGATGACGATGCGGCACTGTATCCCGGTGCAAGCTATCCGGATGAGACGATGCGTCCTGAGCTTTTGCTTGTTGACTACAAGGATGAGGAGCTGTCTGAAATTATAGAGGATGAGGATGGAGATAAGGTGCAGATAGAGGCACTTTTGATTGCAAACCGTATCAGGAGTTTGATGGAAAACGGCATGGTGACCGATAAAAAGACAGGGCAGCTAAGAGCCGTGCAGTACAGGGATATAGTGATACTTTCGAGAAGTGTTGCAACCTGGGGCAATACAGTGGCAGCAGTATTAAAGGACTGTGATATTCCGGCGCATGTAGAGTCGAATACAGGCTACTTTTCATCGTATGAGATACAGGTGATTCTGTCGATGCTTCGCATACTCGATAATCCGCTGCAGGATATTCCGATGGCAGCAGTGCTTGCCTCGCCTATCGTGGGCATGGATGATGAGGAGCTGGCACAGATTAGGGTCTGCCTTTAAGGGCGTAAGCTTTGCACAGGCTGCACTTAGCGCCATGGCAGGTGAGGATGGCATATGAGGACGAGAAGCTTAAAGCCTTCGCTTTGGTATTTGAGAGACTAAGAGGTGCTGTAGCTGATACGCCAATCCATGAGCTTTTGTACAGGATGCTTGATGAGACAGGCTTTTACAGGTATGCATCGGCCATGCCGGCAGGAAAACGGCGCAGACAGAATATAGATATGCTGATTGAGATGGCCGCAGCCTATGAAAAGACCAGCTACAAGGGGCTGTTTCACTTTGTCAGGTACATAGATATACAGCAGAAATACGAGATAGACTACGGAGAGGCCGATACCGCAGGCGAGAATGACGATGTGGTGCGCATTATGACAATCCATAAGAGCAAGGGTCTTGAGTTTCCTGTAGTGTTTGTTTCTGGGCTTGGCAAGGGCTTTAACACGCAGGACACAAAATCAGACCTGGTGATACATGAAAAGCTTGGGCTTGGCCTTGTGGAAAAAACAAAAGCCCAAGGACAAAGCGACCATCACTAATCAGAAATGAGATAGAAAAGCCGCATTAAAAGGGAAAATCTGGGAGAGGAGCTGCGTGTGCTGTATGTAGCGCTCACCCAGGGCGAAGGAAAAGATTATCCTGACAGGGGGACTTTCAAATGCCCAAAAATCCTTTGAGAAGTATAGAGGCAATGTAAATGCGAACCAGCCAATAAGCTTTGGACAAAGGGAGGGAGCAGGGTGTTACCTGGACTGGGTTATACCTGCCATGCTGTCGTACCCGGATAAGTATACGGTCTCCACAGTCGATGCAACAGAGTTCGCTGCACGAACTGCCATGGATATGGCGGCAAACGATATATCAAAAGCGCAGCTTATTGGGCACATAAGTGCAGCGGATGAAACAAAAGCCAAAGAGCTCGCAGAGGAATTTGATTTTGAGTATGCATATGCTTCTGATATAAAAAAAAAGCAAATATTCGGTATCTGAGCTGAAGCATGACTCTATGGTTGAAAAGTACGATAGCACAGAGAGGGAGGCAGAGCGTCCTAAAAGTTCCTTTTGGAGGAGAAGGAGACGTATGTGCCGGACTTTGCGAGGGATGATGAGGCAGGCGGTGCTTCTAATGAAAGCAAAGAGCATAAAAATGCAGCAGGTGTGAATCAGGGAGCGTTGCGCGGAACTGCAGTGCATCGTGTCATGGAGTGTCTGGATTTCAAGAGCCTGTGTGATATAGATACAAAAGACCATGTGGCAGTCAGTGCATTTGTGAAGAAAAAGCATGGATGAAATGCTAAAAAAGGGGCTTATCACAGATGACATGTACAAGCTGACCAGACCAAAGCTTATAGAGCAGTTTATATCATCAGATGTGGCAGCGCGTATGGCACAGGCGGATAAGAGAGGCGATTTGTATAAAGAGAAGCCTTTTGTGATGGACTATGAGGGAGTATTGGTTCAGGGAATTATTGATGTATTCTGGCTGGAGAATGATAAAATAGTGCTGCTTGATTACAAGACGGACAGTGTAAATGCTGCTAAAGAGCTTATCGACAGATACAGTACACAGCTAAAACTGTATGCTGATGCACTTGGAAGGATTTTTTTCTACAGATGGGAAAAGCATACAGGCGGATGAGAGGCTCATATATTCATTCCGTTTACAGCAGACAATTGTTACCTGTCGTGAATATAAAAAATAGTGGCATGTAACAGCAATCTATTATATAATGTCTAACAGGCGGTACAAAAATATACAATATATTAATACTTCAGACATAATTGCTGTATGAACAGCTGTATATAAAGCCAAAGAAAAAGAGATAATTTACATGGAGGAATACAATATGTACGAATACGATGACGAGGTTTTAGACACATTTTTAAAGAAACAGACACAGCTTTTTAGTGAGGAGGTCGCTGATACTCCGGAGGCTGCAGAGGAATTTTTAGAGGACTGCATGGCTGTGGTATGTAAGAATATAAAAAGAAGTAAGAGATTACTTTGATGAGGCAGGCTCAGATATTTCGGGCATGTCAGATGATGAGCTTATGGGGGGACCAGAGTGAGGTCTTTGCCATTGCGGACGGCAGATTCCTTGTTGTGGAAGGATAGCAGGTATGAAGTATTTTAAGAAAACGATGTGTATGCTGCTTGCATCAGCGACACTTCTCACCGGCTGCAGTATTGGCGGCAAGGAGATAGTGCTTGATATAAATACCACGAACAGCCATACAGTTTTTTTTTTCCGTGGACAATATGAAGTGCGATAAGACGGAGGCACTCATATATTTAGCCAACTACAAAAATCTGTACGGCACTATGTATGATGTAAACCTGCTTGAGACAGATGATGCGTCGAACGTGGAAAAATATATCAGGGATGTCACTGTTGATGAGCTGACGCGCATATACTGCATGGTTTCAATTGCAAAGCAGAAGAAGATTACACTTACAGACAAGGAGAAGAGTAGTGTGTCAAAGGCTGCAAAGGAATACTATGACTCATTAAACGAAGCTGAAAAAGAAATTCACAAAGGCTGATTTATCAGACATTGAGACTAAGCGCATACGAGCATTATGCGATTGCGCAAAAAGCTGTACAATTCTCTATCGAAGGGTGTTGATACAGAGGTGAGTGATGAGGATGCAAGAGTTATCCATATACAGAAAATCTTTGTAAAGAGCAAGGAGAGCGCAGATGCTGTGAGCCAGAAGCTCTCGTCAAAGGAAGATTTTGCAGCAGTTGCATCAGGCAGCAGTGAGGACAGCCAGACAGAGTTGTATGCTGCAAAGGGCACTCTGCCAAAGGAGGTTGAGGCTGTAGCATTTGAGCTTGGTGATGGAGAGACATCTGATATGATAAGCACAGATGACGGCTACTATTTCATCAAGTGTATATCCAAGCTGGACCGGGAAAAAAACAGAGCAGAACAAGGTCACTATACTGCAAAAAAAAGAGACAACAGGAGCAGTTTAATGATGACTACGAGCACTTTGTAAAAAAAAGCAGGCTTTAGTTTAAACAGTGACCTGTGGGATTCAGTCAGTATAAAGGATGAAAAGGATGTGAAAACAAGCTCATTTTTTACTGTGTACAATAAATACTTTCAGACCGACAATTGAACAGGCAGATAATAATTAATAATAGACAGGAGCATATAATATGGACTGGGAATTTGACATCCTGTATGCAATTCAGAGCATCAGAACACCATTTTTAGACAAGGTAATGGCGTTTTTATCCACCATCGGAGATGCAGGCGTATTGTGGATTGTGATAGGTGTAGTGCTTTGTATTTCAAAAAAAAATACCGCCGTGGAGGCATGCAGATGCTTTCGGCAGAGCTTTTGAGCTTTATAGTGGGCAATCTGATAATAAAAAAAATATGGTCGACAGATTGAGACCATGTCAGATAGATGAGACAGTCAGTCTTATTGTAAAGATACCGTTTGACTCATCATTTCCTTCGGGACACACGTTAAACGGCATAACAGCGGCAGTGACACTTATGTTTATAGACAAAAGAATGGGAATACCGGCGATTGTACTTGCGGTACTTATAGCGTTTTCACGTATGTACAACTTCATGCATTTCCCAACGGATGTCCTGGCAGGAGCAGTGCTTGGGGTGGTATCGGCTGTGTTTGTAAACTTTTTGTTTAAGAGAGCCGGTAATTAATAAAAAAGCTGTACACATGCAGGTCTATGAAACCTGCATAGTGTACAGCTTTTTTATGAGATGTTAACAGTAAATTACCTTGTTGGATTACTTTTGTGAGAAGAAGCATGATATCATTACTTCTCTTTACAAATTTAGTCATCTGGTCAACTGAAAGCGGCTGGTTAGAAAGCATTGCAAGGTCGTAAAGCTGCTCAGCAAACATTGGAACGTGCTCAGAATCCTTATTGTCTAAGATGTACTTCACAAGCTCGTTATTGGCATTTAATGTGAGTGTCTGGTCAGCGGCAAACATGCTTGGATCCATTCCACCCATGCCTCCGGCTGCGTACATCTTCATCATATCCTGCATACGTCTGCCCTGCTCTGAGAGTGTGAGCACAGATGCTACATCTGAATTCTTAAGGTTTTCTACCTTGACAGTGATCTTGTCGTTCTTCAGAGCCTTCTTGAATACCTCTGAGAGAGTAGTGGTTGCCTCTGTGAGGTCTGCACCGGATTCATCCTTGAGAGACTCTGTGAGGTCTGCATCTATTCTCATGAACTTGTAGTGGTCATTTCTCTGCTCAAGCTGTGTGATGAATGAGGTATCGATATTGTGGTCAAGGATAACAGCGTTCATTCCCTGCTCCTTGAACAGCTTGATATACTGACCCTGCTGTACTACATCTGTGACATAGTAAACTGTATTCTTCTCAGGCTCCTTGTTTTCATCAGAGGCATTTGCATCAGTATTGTCAGCTTTTTCTTTGTATCATCAGAAGCATCGGCACTTTCTGCATCTGATTTTTTCATCTTCCGCAACAGGTGCGAGCAGCTCCGGAAGAGTCTGATACTTGTCATTGATGTCCTTGAAAAGAATATAGTCGTTTATCTTGTCACAGAACTTCTCGTCCTTTAAGCAGCCAAACTTGATGAATGGGCTGATGTCATCCCAGTATTTCTCATAGGCTTCCTTATCTGTCTTGCACATACCGATGAGCTTGTCAGCTACTTTCTTGGTGATGTACTCAGAAATCTTCTTTACGAAGCCATCATTCTGGAGAGCAGAACGTGATACGTTAAGCGGTAAATCAGGACAATCGATAACACCCTTAAGGAGCATCAAAAACTCAGGAATGACCTCTTTGATATTGTCTGCGATAAATACCTGGTTGTTGTAAAGCTTGATAGTTCCCTCAATTGAGTCGTACTCTGTGTTGATCTTAGGGAAGTAGAGGATACCCTTTAAGTTGAAAGGATAGTCCATATTCAGGTGAATCCAGAAAAGAGGCTCCTTGTAGTCTAAGAATACCTTTCTGTAAAACTCCTTGTATTCCTCGTCGGTACACTCATTCGGGCTCTTGGTCCAGAGTGGGGTTGTATCATTGAGCCGGAACAGGGCGCTTAACGATTTTGAGCTGATCCTTTGCAGGAGATACCTCTACCTGCTCCTTCTCGCCCTTGTCATTTTTTTTTTCCTCGTACTTGGCGTCTTCATGGATTTCCTCGATGACAGTGTCAGTGTCACGCTTGTCGGCCTTGTCGATTGTCTCGTACTCCTCAGGAGCATTTTCCTTTGCAAGGTAAATCTCAGTAGGCATGAAAGAACAGTACTTCTCGATGACCTCACGTGCGCGGTACTCGTTTGCGAACTCAAGACAGTCGTCGTTTAAGTAGAGAGTAATCTCTGTTCCGACGTCGTCCATGTCGCCATCCTCCATGTTGTACTCTGTGCCACCGTCACATGACCAGTGTACAGGTGTAGAGCCTTCTTTATAAGAGAGAGTATCGATTGTTACCTCGTCGGCTACCATGAATGCTGAGTAGAAGCCGAGACCGAAATGACCGATAATCTGGTCATCGTTTGACTTGTCCTTGTATTTCTCGATGAAAGTCTGTAGCACCTGAAAAAGCGATACGGCTTATGTATTCCTCAACCTCATCAGCTGTCATACCAAGACCGTTATCTATAATCTTTATTGTTTTTTCGTCAGGGTTTACGAGCACCTGAATCTTGCCCTTGTAGTCTGCAGGAAGGGAATATTCACCCATCATGTCGAGCTTTTTGAGCTTAGTGATGGCATCGCAGCCGTTTGAGATGAGCTCACGATAGAAGATATCGTGGTCTGAATATAACCATTTCTTTATAATAGGGAACAGGTTGTCGCTGTCAATTGAAAGATTGCCGTGTTTTTCTGTCATTTTTACACACTCCTTGTTTTTTATTTTACATTTACGTTACGCCGCGGCTATAGGCTGTGAGGTTGCGTGTATCAGACAATAATTCCTCAGAGAAAATATGAAGTCAGCCACAGGATTTTGTATGGATAGTTATGTGGCATGCTTTTTGGTTGTGCCACTTTGTCCGGTAATGGAACCCTGCGGCAGTTCATATTTTATCTTCGGAACAACTGTCTGCTACCCGCAATTCTAGTTTGTTTCCGCGAGTGTAGGTCATTAAAAGATGATCAAATCAGTTAGACTTATTTAATCATTTGATAGCATTTAAAGGTTTATCTGTTAAATAAACACAATATGATAATAAGTCTGTAATTCGGAAAAGTCAATAGAAAATTAGCACTCAAAAATAGCGAGTGCTAACAAAATAACAGAAAACCGCATGGATTGGGTATTTTTGGAATTGTGAAAAGTTTATAAACTTATCTTTCACTGGACATTGTGGCATAAAAATGCTAGGATTTATTTTATAATATAGATATAAGGAGACTAATATGTTACAGGCAGGTATTAAAGGTAAGAAAGAGATTACAGTAACTTTGGATAAGACAGCGAAGGCTATGGGAAGCGGCACGATGGATGTGTTTGCTACTCCGGCTATGATTGCGCTGATGGAGAATACAGCTTTTGAGAGTGTTGCGTCTGAGCTAGAGGAGGGAAGTGGTACTGTCGGTACTGCACTTGATATTAAGCATGTTTCGGCTACACCGGTTGGCATGAAGGTGACCTGTGAGTCTGAGCTTGTGAAGGTGGATGGTAGAGCGCTCACTTTTTCTGTAAAGGCTTTTGATGAGGCAGGACTCATTGGTGAGGGTACTCATGAGCGTTTTATAGTATTTGAGGAGAAATTCAGAAGAAGGCAGATGACAAAGCAAAGTAGACCGGATTTAGGTAGTAAAACACCGGAAATCAAAACGGAGAAACGTAAGGCCGTAGGTGGTGATTGTAAAGAATCTAACATCGAAGGAAAAAGTGCGAGGAAATACAGCAGAAGATGGGATATCATTGTGACAGCCTTTGATTTTGTGACCAATTTTTCAGAGAGCTCTATTTCTGCATACGCAGGGCAGGCAGCCTTCTTTTTTTGATGCTGTCGTTTTTCCCGTTTTTATTGTTTTTCTTTTCGTTGCTGAGCTGGACACCGCTTACAGAGGCTGATTTTTTTGATGTGGGCGAGCTCATTTATTCCTGAGTCGTTTGGCGACATCATGAAGGATCTGGCAAGTGAGGTGTATGCCAGCGGCACAGGCAGGCTTTCTATCACGATGATTACAGCCGTGTACTTAAGCTCAAAGGCTTTTATTTCATTTCAGCTTGGGCTTGATGATATGTACCATGTGAAGGAAAACAGAAATTTTATTTTGAGGCGCATATATTCGGTGCTTTACAGTATCGTTTTTGCACTGGCGCTCATTTTTTTACTGGGTATCATGGTGTTTGGAAATATGCTCAGGAAGATGTATTTTTCGAATGTTCATCATATAATTGGAAGTATAATAGGCAGTGTGGTCGATTATCGTCGGTAATCTGCCTGCCGGTGCTTATTTTATTTTTCTGGGTGATTTATGTGTTTCTGCCAAACAAGAAGCGTAGGGCAAAGTATCAGCTGCCGGGAGCGGTATTTGCGGCTGCTGCATGGATGATTTTTTCGGGAATCTTTTCTGTGTACGTGGATAAATACAATAATTATTCTTCATTTTATGGCACAATGACCACTATTGCGCTTATAATGGTATGGTTATATGGTTGCATGTATGTGCTTTTCATAGGCGGTATAATAAACCGCACATGGGAGGAGCGTATGGAGGCAAAAAAAATATTATAAATAAATATTAAATTCGGAGGCTTCGAATATATGGATAATAATAAAGAAATGATAGAAGGGCTTGTATCACAGATACTTGACGATTATCATGATGACAAAATCATAAATCAGCAGGCACTATTTTCACAGCCAGACAAGGAGGCTGTTTGTGATCTGCTCTCAAAGCTTATTAAGATAATGTATCCGGGATATTTCAAGGGCACGAGCTTCAGATATTACAACCTGGACAGCCAGATTGCCGTTCTTTTGGAGGATATCATGTACAATCTGCGCAAGCAGGTGGTGCTTGCCCTGCCGCAGAATCCTAAATACAGGAGCTTATCACATCACGAGCTCGTCAATATGTCTGAGAAAATCAGCAATGATTTCTTTAAAAAGGATTCCAAAAATCAGGGCTTTGGTGGAGACTGATGTGGCTGCGTTTTTTGACGGAGACCCTGCAGCCTACAATTACAATGAGATTATCCTTTGCTATCCTGGACTGCTTGCAATCACTACAAACCGTATAGCCCACGAGCTGCATCTGCTTGGAGTACCGCTCATCCCGCGTATGATGACAGAGCATGCACACAGCAAAACCGGTATTGATATCCATCCGGGTGCCACTATTGGCAAGAATTTCTTTATAGACCATGGAACAGGCATCGTGGTAGGTGAGACCACTATTATCGGTGACAATGTCAAGGTATATCAGGGTGTGACTATCGGAGCACTTTCTACCAGAGGCGGTCAGAAGCTAAAGGGCGTGAAGAGACATCCTACTATTGAGGATAATGTCATCATCTATGCCGGAGCTTCTATACTTGGTGGTGAGACTGTCATCGGAAGAGGTGCTGTCATCGGAAGTAATGCATTTATTACCTCATCTATCGAGCCGGGGGCCCGTGTGAGCATCAAAAACCAGGAGCTTTCCATCAGAACAGGAGAGCGAAAGGAGCTTGTGGCCAGCGAGATGGAGACGGATTCGAGCTGGTTTTACGTAATATAATATTATAATATATTTTTTTTTTTTGACTGAGGTTCGGTACGCGTGCCCCGGGCACTAGGTGTCGCACACGTACTCTCCTGCAGGCTACGCTTTACAGTTAAGATACTGTATGAATTATGCTTTTTAGGGTTTCTATGTTTGACGAAACAGTCGAAACGCGCCGTCCATGGCGCGGTTCTCCTCGCTCCTGCGTCCTTGCAGGAGCGTTTCTGCGATTTGTGGGCATAATTCTAACAGTATCTAAAATGTTTCGCTATGCGCCTGCAGGAGAGTACGTGTGCGCCACCGGTGCCCGGGACGCGCGTACCGATATTCAGTCAAAAAAGTATATTTATTAAGTAGGACTAAATTAGCATAATGTACAATAGCCATAGGTTGATAGCATAGTAGGCAGGCCCTTGTGGAGCGGTAATCCATAAAACTTTTAAAACAGCTCCCCAACCCAGCCCATAAGCCAGAAAAATTGCGTGAAAAAGAAGCTGAAATTGCAGAAAATCCCAACAAGCATAATTTCGTACAGTATCTTAGCAGCGAAGCGTAGCGAACGCGAGAGTACTAAGATGGTGAGACTCCGCGAGCAAGCCCGATGGTACCGAGTCTTGGGACCCACCCTATTAGCCACAACTGAAAAAAGTAAGAAAAATCTAAAAAAAATATTATTGACATCTAAGTTACGTTAGAGTATACTAACAGCCGTAAGAGGTACCAAATGATGTTTTTTATCATTAAAGTCGTGAAGAAAAGACGTGAAAAAAGAGGTAAATATGATGCCATTATCAATGAGTGGTGCTGGGGAGGCACAGATAATCAAGAAAATCGGCGGAAAGGAAGAGGTGAGATCTTTTTCCTTGAGAAGCTGGGCTTTGTAGTAGGCGGAGAGGTGACTGTCATCTCAGAGATAGCCGGCAATATGATAGTCAATGTAAAGGGCGCCAGAGTAGCAATCGGCAAGGACATGGCAAATAAGATCATGGTCTGATATAACATATGTAACAGGCATGGATATAGCATGTATGACATATATAACATATATAACATATATAACATATATAACACATACAACACATGCATCAATGTGCTGTATAAGCTGTAATAATTTAAGATTTAAACGACTTTGTATATGATATTATGCAAACGTTTATATAAATTTTTAAACAACAATAAAATTAAAAAAGGAGTAGTCAGCATGAAGACATTAAAGCAAGCCAAAGTAGGCGAGACAGTCAAGGTTGTCAAGCTCACAGGCCAGGGGTGCAGTCAAGAGACGTATCATGGATATGGGAATTACTAAGGGTGTTGAGATATTTATCCGCAAGGTGGCACCGCTTGGCGATCCGGTAGAGGGTGACAGTGAGAGGCTATGAGCTATCACTTCGTAAGGACGATGCCTCTATGATAGAAGTAGAGTAAATTTTTTTTTGACTATAGGTTAGCAAATACAAACTATAGGCAGAATGAGCAAACAAAAATAAGGAGATTAAAACATGGCAGTAAAAATTGCTCTCGCAGGAAACCCGAACTGCGGAAAAACAACACTGTTCAATGCCTTAACAGGTGCCAATCAGTATGTTGGTAACTGGCCTGGTGTTACAGTTGAGAAAAAAGAGGGAAAGCTTATCGGTCACAAAGATGTAGACCTGGTGGATTTACCGGGTATCTACTCACTTTCTCCATATACTCTCGAGGAGGTTGTTGCAAGAAATTACCTTATCGGAGAGCAGCCTGATGCGATTATCAATATTGTGGACGGAACCAATATCGAGCGTAATCTGTATCTGACAACACAGATTATCGAGCTTGGTATTCCGGTGCTTATGGCTGTCAATATGATGGACATTGTAAAAGAAAAACGGAGACACAATCAATATCAAAGCACTTGGAGAGAAGCTCGGCTGTGAGGTTGTTGAGATTTCAGCTTTAAAGAAGACAGGAATCAAGGAGACCGCAGAGAAGGCAATCCAGATTGCAAAGTCAGGTAAATCCGTTCAGAGGGTACATCACTTCGCAGATGATGTGGAGAGCACAATCGCAGGCATCGAGGATAAGCTTGGTCTTGCAGTAGCAGAGAACCAGAAGAGATTCTTTGCCATAAAGCTTTTTAGAGCGTGACTCAAAGATTTCTGAGGTATTAAAGAGTGCTCCAAACGTAGACGCAGAGATTAAAGCTCTCGAGGACAAATACGATGATGACACAGAGAGTATCATCACAAACGAGAGATATCAGTACATATCTTCAATCATCGGCTCATGTGTAAAGAAGGCACGCGCCGGAAAAGAGACAGTATCAGACAAAATTGATAGGATTGTTACAAACAGATTTTTGGCACTGCCTATTTTCGCACTCATCATGTGGGCTGTATACTATGTTGCAGTATCATCACTTGGTGGAATTGTAACAGACTGGACAAACGACACACTCTTTGGTGAGTGGATTCAGCCGGCAGTACAGACATTCATGGAAAATGTAGGCTGCTCTGAATGGCTCGTATCACTTGTAGTTGACGGTATCATCGGAGGTCTTGGTGCACCTATCGGATTTGCACCACAGATGGCTATCGTATTCTTATTCCTCTCAATCCTTGAGGACTGCGGATACATGGCACGAGTAGCCTTCATCATGGACAGAATCTTCCGTAGATTTGGTCTTTCAGGAAAGTCCTTCATCCCATTCCTCATCGGATCAGGATGTGGTGTACCCGGAATCATGGCAACACGTACTATCGAGAACGAAAAAGACCGTCGTATGACAATGATGACAGTAACAAATATCCCATGTGGAGCAAAGCTTCCTGTTATCGCACTTATCGCAGGCTTTATCATGGGTGACGGCTGCTGGTGGATGGCACCTCTTATGTACTTTGCAGGAATCGGCCTCACAATCATATACTGTATCATTTTAAAGAAAACAAGAGCATTTGCAGGTGAGCCTGCACCGTTCGTAATGGAGCTCCCACAGTATCATATCCCTTCAGTAAAGGGTGTGCTGTTACACGTATGGGAGAGAGTATGGGCATTCCTCAAGAAGGCCGGAACAATCCTCTTCCTCTGCTGTGCAGTTATGTGGTTCCTTTCAAGCTTTGGCATTCAGGATGGCGCATTCGGACTTGTTGACACAGAAAACAGCTTACTCGCAGTAATCGGATCTGCAATCGCAGTTATCTTTGCACCACTTGGATTCGATACATGGCAGGCAGTTGCATCATCACTCTCAGGCTTTGTGGCAAAAGAGGGTATCGTTTCAACAATGGGTGTGCTCTCAGGACTTGGAGAGGTAGAGGAATATGCAGTAAGCATGCATGATCAGTTTGCAGCATTCTTCCCAACAACAATGGTAGCAGTATCATTCTTGCTGTTCAACCTGTTTGACTCACCATGTCTTGCAGCTATCTCAACAACAGCAAAGGAGCTTAACAACCGTAAGTTCTTCTGGTTTACAATCATTTTCCAGAACGTATCAGCTTACTGTGTAACACTTATGTTCTACCAGATTGTGGGACTTTGCATAGGTGAGGTAGCCTTCAACTTCTGGACAGTAGTTGCATTTGTACTCCTTGCAGGTGTATTATACTTATTGTTCAGAAAAGACCCTAATAAGGCAACAGTAAAGAGCACTTCATTTGCGGCATCAAACGTGTAATAGGCGTTTAAATGAGAATCAATCTGGAATTTAACACGGCAGACCTCATAGCAGTCATAGTTCTTCTATGCCTGCTGGGGCTTGCCGTAAAGATAATAATAGGATTTTTCAAGGAAAAGAAATAATGCAGTAGTATATTTAGTAGCATTTGTAGTGAATAGGAGATGATGACATGCTGGCTGATATCATTGTAATTGCAAATTCTCGTAGTGATAGTTGCACTTGTAATCAGGACAATAATCAAATCAAAGAAAGCAGGCAAAAGCCTGCAGTGTGGAATGGACTGCAGCCATTGCAAGGGCTGTCATTAATCCACGGCATGGTGTGCATGAAGCACAGGATGGGCATTTCATGGAAAGAACTCATCTGCCGCTTAAGCTGCATCTGCCGGCATCGGTAACGATAGGAGGATGTATGTCGAAAGAAGCAATAGAGCAAAAAAGAGGTAATCGTTGGCAAGCTAAAGGACAGCGGATGCAGGATTACAAAGCAGAGACTTATTTTGCTTGATGTAATCCTCGAGGGCGAGTGCGGAAGCTGCAAAGAGATTTATTACCGGGCATCAAAGATAGATCACTCTATCGGGACTGCTACGGTGTATCGGATGATCAATACGCTCGAAGAGATTGGAGCGATTGACCGCAAAAAAATATGTATAGAGTGCAGGTGTCATAAGCCTGGTTTTTATAGGAATTGTATAAAAAAGAAGAACGGCAATAAGGAAAGCACACTGAGAATTAAAAGATTCTTAGTGTTGTTTTTTGTTGCAATTAATTGAGAATAAAAAGTGTAAAAATTGCAAAAAAAAAAATACTTGACATATAGGTGCAAGTAAGATATATTTAACTCAGGTTAGAGATAACTAACACGAAAGGAGACAAAATGTGCCGAGGAAGTATTTCAGATTGCTATGAGCATGGATTTAAAGAGCGTGGAAATGCAGCTTGCCCTCCAGTGTGCCCCACTAATTACAGGGCGAGAATTTCAAATATGCTCATGATAGACAGCACTGATGAGAGTGCCATGAGAGTGATTCTGAGGGCTTCCGGGATATCGCATTTCAGGCTCGCAGCAAGGAATGAGAAAACCGCCTTCCTCTTATTCCGCAGGAGCCTCTTAGAAGCATATCTGAATAATTCAGAGGCTTTGGACATACTAAAGAAAGCGGGATATGAGGATTTTTCATTCGGCAAGATATTACTTAGATTCAAAAAACACTACGAAGCTTATCTGAATGACGAACACAAGCAGTTTCCGCATGAGATGGGGCTTTTGCTTGGATATCCGATAGAGGATGTGAGAGGCTTTATAGAGCATAACGGATGCGGCTGTCTGTATTCAGGATACTGGAAGGTGTACCACAACGTACCACTCAAAAAAAAGAAGATGTTTGAAGATTTTGAAAAGGCGAAGGAAAGTGTCATACAGCTATTGGCCGAGGATATAGATATGAGGCTGATACTGGAAATATATAAAGAAGAACCGCAGCAGATTGCGGTATAGGAGGAATTAAAATGAGCAAAATCAGTGTAGTTTATTGGTCACAGTCAGGCAATACAGCAGCAATGGCAGAGGCAGTTGCAAAGGGCGTCACAGATGCCGGAAAGGAAGCAGAAATCGTATTCGTAAGCAGTGCTTCAATAGATGAGCTTAAATCAGAGACAGCATTTGCACTCGGATGCCCGGCAATGGGTGCTGAGGGGTTCTTGAGGAGGGCGAGATGGAGCCGTTTGTCACAGAGCTTGAGGGCTGCGTGGCAGGCAAGACAATCGGTCTGTTCGGTTCATACGGATGGGGCGATGGCGAGTGGATGCGCGACTGGGTAGAGCGAATGACAGCAGCCGGAGCTACAGTGGTAGGCGGCGAGGGTGTTATCTGCCAGGATGCACCGGACGATGATGCAAAGACAGCCTGCGAGGAGCTTGGAAAGAAGCTGGCAGCGGTATAAGCAAATCAGACTATAGCGTGGCCGCGACAACATGAAAGGCCACGAAAAACATATTTTATCTCCGCAAAGTATAAACTTTGCTCCTAGTGTAAATCTGGGCCGGCGAACTTCCCATTTGCAGGCCCGCTCTCTTTTTTCATGATATTATGCTAATGCCTAATCAGAAAGAATGTAATAAAAAATTCGCAGATTATTACAATCTGCGAAATCCAACCTCCCTTATGTATAAAATAAGCATTTTATATAAATATGACCATTTTTCTGACCATTTATGGGATAACTATAGAATTGATTGCGGAGCGCTTGGTCTCCAGATTTGGATGCACATAGCGATTCAATGTAATATTTACATTGGAAGGTCCAAGAATCTCACTTATACTCTTAGCGTCAGCCCCACTACTGATACAGTTTGTGGCAAAGGTATGGCGCAGAGCATGAAAGTGAGTATTCCCGATACCTGCTTCTCTTATATAGATATGGAATCTATTCTGATAAGTGCGGGGATCCATAGGCTGATTTTTCTTTAGAAAATAGGAGTCACCTTTCATTGAAGTGTTATAATAATCTGACAGCTTGTCATATATAAAGTCCGGGATAGTAATCTCACGAAGTGAATTTGAAGTCTTTGGTGAATCTATATATAAAGAAGTCTTTCTCGTGGCTGTGTGGTTATTTTGTGATGAACCGGATGTGTACCATATCTACCGGAAGTCTCTGCACTGTGCGATTGACATGCAGAGTGCGACTAATCATGTCGATATCTTCCCATTTCAGGGCACAAATTTCTCCTAAACGCAGCCCGATAAAAAGGCACAATAAAATACCGAGCTTATAGATATCAAGCTCGGTAAGAAGATACTCGGTTAGCTTTTTGCTGGTCTGTTGTATTGATTGTATTTATGTTGTTTGAGGATGTGACGGATGAACGTTTTGCCCTGTACGACAGATGAATTTCTACGGTGCCATATGTGGCAGCTCCATATGCAAGGATTGAGTTGAATATACAAAGTATGCTCTTTGTAACGCTCTCACCGGCTGTCTCAGGCAGTAGCTTGAGTATTTCATTCTGATTTAACTGATCTATGACACTTTCTCCCCAGATCGGTTTGATATATTTATTGTATATAGTAGAATACTTTTGAATGGTAGAGCACTTCCGGCTTGTTGTGATGCTTTCAAGCCATTTCTCAGCGACTTCTTTTACGGTGATAGCGGACTGCTTTGGGGCTGCTGTTTGATTAAGTGAAGCAGGCTTTTGCTGTAAGCAGCCTTTCTGTTACTTCCTTATAGCTGTGGCCATATACCGATTTGCACTTTTTACTGTCAGCTGTGTCTACTATGTAGTAGCGTCCCTCCCAGCGTCCGTCGGCTCTCTTTCTGATGTTGGTTCCTCTTCTTGACATGTCTGTTTCCTCCTTAAAAAATATATATGTATATATATAATTTATAGAAAGAAGAATATTAACTCCATATAATATCTTAAGTTTTATTTCTGGCCACAATTTTGACCATCTATAACTTAGACAAGTATACTGTAAAGCAGATGTGCTCTGCACTTAAATTTCCTAGAAGCACTTACTATGCTGCATTAAATCATGTTCCTTCAAAAAAGAGAACAGGAATATAATGAATTCAGCAATAAAGTATTTTCAATATATAACGAATTTAAGAAACGTTACGGGGCAATTAAAATCCATAGAGAACTTAATGATAGAAATATCCCTTGCTCAGTAAAATGTGTTCAACGTCATATGAAAAAGCTTGAAATTAAAAGCATTGTTTAAGGATGGACTTATCTTGCATCTGTAATGGATTTATATGATCGCAAAATCATGGGATGAGCATATGGTAAAAATATGACAGCTGAGCTTGCCACACAGGCTGTAAAGAATGCATGCTTTAGTATCCCTGATACAATGGGAATAGTGCTTCATAGTGATCTAGGAAGCTAGTATACCAGTGAAGAATTCTAGAAATACTTACATGATCAGGGCATGTTACATTCATTTAACAGTAAGGGGAATCCCTATGACAATGCCTGCATCGAATCCTTTCATTCTGTATTAAAGAAGGAAGAAGTATACACAACTACATATTACACATTTGAGGAGGCTGAATCAGCACTCTTTGAATATATAGAGTCATTCTACAACCGAAAAAGGCGCCATAGTGCTCTTGATTACAAGACACCACAACAGGTTGAAGATGAGGCACTAGCAGCATAAGAAAACATTTAGCCGTGTGAGCGGCAAAAAAGGGAAAGAGAAATACCCAAAAAGAAATACCATCCAATGTGGATGTGTAAGCATGTGTTTGTAATTGTGCATACTATGCAATGATTTAAATTGTATTTTACATGGCAATCCGCTATACTAGTATTAAGTATAGCGGATTATTTTTGGAGGTATTTCTATGAAGCTTAAAACAGGACAAAAGTGTGCATTTGGATTTGGCGCATTTGGAAAAGATATTGTGTATATGCTTATTTCATCGTATCTGCTTTACTACTACAATGTAGTGCTTGGGATGAGCAGTGTGTTTATCGGCACGGTGATGATGGCGGCCAGGATTTTTGATGCATTCAATGACCCGGTGATGGGCATTATCGTAGCAAAGACGCGTACCGAGTGGGGCAGGTTTAGGCCTTGGATTTTTGCAGGAACGGTGCTCAATGCCGTGACCATCTATGCTTTGTATGCCACTCCTGAGTCTATGGGTGATTCAGCGCAGAGAGTGTGGCTTACTGTGTTTTACTTTGCATGGGGCATCACATATACGCTTATGGATATTCCGTTCTGGTCTATGATTCCCGCAATCACTGAGCCGGGCAGCGACAGGGAGCAGCTTACATCGCTTGCGAGGACATGCTCTGGCATTGGAGATGCTATCCCTACGGTGCTCACGATGACAGTGGTGCCTATTCTTGGTGCAGGAAGCTCTATGGCTGACTACAGGATTGGATTTAAGTGGTGGGCACTTATTATAGCGGTAGTATTTGTGATTTCTGAGCTTGTATGCGTGGCATGTGTGCCTGAAAGACCGGTTGCCTGTGATGAGAAGCCGGGAAAGATATCCGACATGTTTAAAGCCTTATTTAAGAACGACCAGGCTATGACTGTTGTGGTATCAATCATTCTCGTGTATACATCACTAAATATCTGTGGTAACCTAGTGCTTTATTTCTTCCGGTTTGATGTGGGAAACGAGGGCGCATATTCCATATTTGCTGCAGTTGCTTTTTGCAGCACCAGGTGCTTGTCATGATGGTTATACCGCTGCTTCGCAAGAGATTCAGCAAAAGCCAGCTTTTTATATCAGGATTTATTATTCAGATAGCAGGCTTTGCGGTGATACTTATCATGGCATTTGCAAAGCTCTACACGCCGCAGAGCTGGTACATACTCTGCCTGCCGGGTATTTTGATTTATCTGGGCTACGGTATGCTCAATGTTATTATGACTATATTTCTTTCGGATTCTGTTGATTATGGTGAGGTGATGAATGGCACGAGAGAGGAGTCGGTCATTTTTTCAATGCAGACATTTACGGTAAAGCTCGCTTCCGGTGTAGCGGTATTTCTGGCTGGGCTGGTGGTTGACTGGATTCATCTGGATACCGCGGCTGCAGTACAGACACAGGATACACTTGATGCTCTTCGCATGTGGATGACGATTCCGTCTGTTATCCTGCTCATCGTGGGCATATTTGTATTTAAGAGGTTTTATAAGCTGGATGATACAAGGATGGAAGAAATTAAATCCAAGCTTAATTAAAAATTGCTGTCTGATTGATAAAAGAAGGTCGAAAATAAAATGAAAAAACGAATAATTAATTATAGACTTAAGATTGACAATCTGCTTGCCAATCCTGATAAGATATCAAAAGAAGAGTGGAAGAAAATACTGCAGGAACACCGACACAAATAGCCTTCTTCCAGCATGAGCGCCTCGTGCACCTCATAGTGACAGTAACCTTTGCCATACTCACCATGATGTCAATAATCGCATCCATCATGATAAGCAACCCAATGCTTCTTGTTCTTACACTGTTATTCTTAGTGCTGTTGGTGCCATATATCATGCACTACTATACACTGGAAAATGAAGTGCAGAAGATGTATACCCAGTATGATGAGATTTTGAAGCATCTGTCCTAGCTAGCAAGCATATAAGCGAGTGCAACGAGCAACATATGCACATATAAAAGTAGAAAGTTATCAAAGACAGAACCCGGCGTAGCCGGGGCTTTTTGTCCTTGCCCGCATATACGAAGCTGCTTAGAGTCTGTAGAATTGCATACGAAAAACCAACAACGCCCATGCATGGACGCATGGGCGAGGTGTTATGCGCCATGGACGGCGCATAAAAGCCGGTTGTGTCAAAAAGCCACAACCGGCATATGCAATTCGTACAGACACTTAGCAGCGTAGTTCATGCGGGAAAGGGCAGAAAGCCCCGGCTGCGCCGGGTTCGTCCCACTAGCAACAACAGTGCAATTCTCTTACTTCTTAAGCTTCTTCTGTGCCGTAGAAAGCATCAGCTTAATACGGTTCAGCTGGTTCACCTCAGAAGCACCCGGATCATAATCGATAGCCACGATATTGGCATCCGGATGATCATGTCTGATTCTCTTTATAACTCCCTTACCCACAATATGGTTCGGTAAGCATGCAAAAAAGGCTGTGCACAGATGATGTTTGTGACGCCCTCATTGATGAGCTCAAGCATCTCACTCATGTAAGGAATGGTGACCATGAGAAAACAATAATTATGAAGTTACCGAAAACTTATGAGGAACAGGTGAATATTCTTGTGCCCCCTACGAAGGATATGTTTCTGAATCCTCATCATCAGGAGTTACAATGTCATCAAGAACTCCCGATATGGTTTCCTCATTATAGTGCTTGAATGGTGTAAGTATGTCGGGTAGCATCCAGTGGGTTCTGCGATACTTATCATTGCTGTACTGCTGCCTTGGAATTCTGAGCCATTCATGTGCTCCGTTATTGTATCTTACAATGCGGCTGCAGTAATCACGGAAAATAAGACTGCCTTTCTGACATATGGGACAAAAGAAATTCACTGCTCTCTGATAAAAAAATATGTTGTCCTTTTCTTGTAAAACCTGTTACAATATACATGGTGTTTACCAAGGTTCCGGAAGCCAATCTTGCAGGGGAGGGGCTCCGGAGTCTTTCCTTTTCTCTTAATAATGATAGTACAATGGTCTATGGCTGGACAATCAAAAGAGGTCAAGTGATGGACAAAATAAGGAATCATAAACAGTATTGTGCAGCGATGAAGGCAAGAAAGCGTCTGTAAAACTGGATGTAATTGTGATATACTGGGAGCGGAAGCTCCCATGCTGCTCTGATAATCACATACCTCTACGTGGTGAGCAGCAGGGTAACGATCTAAGGATCAGGAATTCGATGATCGGCGAAGATGTGAAGATTGAGCGATTGACCTCATAGGAGGTACGATATGGATACTTTAGAAGAACTGAAATATTACTGTGATGAACCACAACCTGTGGGAGCACTGATGCTCACTGGTGAGTGGGGATGTGGAAAAACATATTTATTAAATAATAGCTTATCGAATGTGCTAAAGGATAAATGTGTGTTTTTGCGTGTGAGTCTATTTGGCATGTCGTCGATAGAAGAGGTAAAGAAAGAAGTAAAAGCAATGTTGGATTAGAACAGTAGCTGAATTAAATACTCCAGCTTCTGGATGGGTTGAAAAGGGCTCAAAAGTATACTGGAGTTTTTAAGACAGTCGCGGATAAAGGTGCTGAACACCTTCCAGAGCCTTGGAAAAGCATTGTGAGTGTAGCATTATCTTTTAATGTTATTGATTTCGTAAAAGTCGAACCTAAAATGGGAGATAAAAAAGTAATCTTGATATTTGATGATTTGGAACGTACTGATATTCCAACGGCTGATTTATTAGGCTGTATCAACGATTATTGTGAAAATCTTCATATTAATACAATCGTAGTGGCAAATGAGGAAAAAAAATACAGTCAAGTGAAAAAGATAAAATTAAGTATAGTGAAATAAAGAAAAAATTATTCAAAGAACTATACATTATGTGCCGGATTACTCTTCAGTGGTTTCTAATGTAATTGATAGTATAGAGTGTAAGGATGATGATGCGGTTTCTCAAGAATACAAAGCACTTCTTACAAAAATATAAGGAAATTATTAGTTCTATTTTTTCAGGTGCATCAGTAGAAGGAATAACCACTGGAACAGTTGATCTCAAAGAAATATTCTGGAAATTCAAGGGAAGAACTTGAAAGTGAAAAAAACAAAATTCAGGAGTTACTTAAACATAGACCGCATAACATCCGAAGCCTTAAATGTGCAATTCAAGATTTTTAAAAGAATATATATATTACTTAATGAAAAGCATATTGATAATAGAGAAAAATGGCTTTTTACATATCTTTCATATGTATTGTGTTTCCGGGCGGGATTGGTTCAAGAAAGTGAGCGATATGGAACACTTTTTTCTGATGAAAAGGTGTCTATACTTTACCTTGGATTTTATGATGATAAATATATTACAGGTGGAATTAAGCAATGGATTAGGCATGGAGAGTGGGCGAAAGATACTCTTGATGCAGAATTTGATTATGTCATAAATAGAGACAAGGCTAATACCCCGGAAGAAAAAGTGCGAATGAAGAGACTTTTAGATTTAGATGAAGTTGATATAAGGGACGGATACCCAATACTTTTTGGAAGAAGCATATACTGGCACATTGGAGTTAAATGATTATGTGAATTTGCTGTACAATAGTTGTTGGGCTAGAAAGTATAATATTCAGCTTTCAGGCATTAAGTGGGAAAAAAATTAGCGATGGAATTCATAAGCGGATTGAGAAAATGATTCATTCCGGAGAAGAGCAACCACGCCACAATATGATTATTAGTGATGACAATAAGGATTTATTTTTTGCCGGAAGAATGGAATACATATAAAATAATTAAGGAATTTTGGAGTTCAAACAGATTGATGTTTGAAAAGAACAAAGCTCTTTATGTGAACTTGATGAAGAAAGAACCATTGAATGCACTGGTTCAAACGCAGAATAAGCGATTTAATATGTTTGATGTCGAGATGGCCGAGGTCACAGCGGATGGGTTCGAAAAGGTGACAAATGCAGAAAAAAAGTAGCTTTGTAGATTACTTTAAGAGAATGTGGCAGGTTAATATATGCGCCCCAGGACTATAATATTATTAAGTTGTCAGAAGATGGATTTCAAACCTTAAAACGGCGTATATTGCAGATTTTGGATAAATGCCGAGTTGAATCTTTAACAATATCTGAGGTGCATGCAAATAGTTTTCTTGAAGTAATTAATAATTTGATTGTTGAACAGAAGCAAAAGCTACAAGAAATTCAAAATAAAGAGGAATGACAGTGAAATGGAGCTGATCAAATGACAAGAGTTTATTTCGTGCGTCACGCACAGCCGGAACATGATAATTAAATTGGTAATTAAATTGGTGCCCGACACCACTGTGGTCAAAATAGCGTCAACTTAAGGAACAAGTCTTAAGTTGATGCAAGATAAAGTTATCAAATAGAAGTTAAAAAAACAAAGCAATTCAGAAAATGACGCACTTTAACAAGGACTCCGTGAAAGTCCTATTAATTAGTATAATTTTATTTCAATCAAAAAAAAGAAACTTTTTGATTGTTAAAGTGTGTTCGTCCCTTTGCTTTATTCTTTTTTCGTTTTGAAAGTACGGCCTGGCATTATTTGAGACCTGTTACGGACAGCTTCTGAATAAAGTCTGTTAATTTCGTCGATAGTACTGATGGTACACAGTATTTTTGGAAGAAGTCTTTTCATGAAACCTATAATAAAAGCACGATTTGCTTGATTTTTTATAAGTGATGATAGATTTGAAAGTAGCATATTAATATAGAATTCCTGAAATACAGAGGTTGTAGTAGCACCGGAAAACTCTTCAATTGCAAGTCTACTTTTTAATTCTTTGTATTTCAATTCTACAGGCCAGCGATAAAAGTATAGTTCTTGAAACATTGACTGGGTAATTGTCGAGTCAAACAGATTTGTTGCAAGATATTCCTTAGTTCCATTATCAAGAATGACTTCAATAACACGTATTTTAATATCCTTTGTGCCATTTTTTTCATCGCCTGGAAGAACAGTAATAATGTCACTAGAACATTTTAGTACGTCCTATATTATGATGAAATAGTGGCTTTATAATAATCTATAACATTTACAAATGGAATGACGATTTTTCCATTGTTAAAAATTGACGAAGAAAGAGATTCTATTTTGCCTCGAGCTATGCCAATAAGTGCAGATGCTCCATTTATAGCAACTAACTGTTTGAAGTCTTCCTCTGATATTTTACCTTTTGAAAGAAATGCTCCGGTAATGGTAAAATGTATATTACAATTATCATTATCAGATTGATTTATAATTATATCGAAGTCAATTGTCATTTGTGAAAATATTTCTCTTGTTTTTTCAATGTTTTGGAATTGAGGTTCATTTATAGTCATTCCAAAGCTGCGTTGGGCATCATTTTCTATATCGACAATGGTGTTGTCTACGGTAAGTTTTGCAACGGAAGCACCTAGTAATTCGATTCCTGTAGCTATTAAATTCAGTTCCATTATGCAATAGCCTCCTTATCTTTTATGTATTTAACCCAATTATTTTGCTTGTTATTTTGAGTGGATTCGCTATTCCATTTTTAGAACAGTATAATTTTGCTTGCCAATAACGGGGGTTAAATCAAGTTGAAGATGCAGATTAAGCTTTTGACAAATTTCATTTAGAGTTTTTATTGTGAAATTGTATTCTCTGCTTTCCCAACGTGATACCATACCTTGTGATACATTCATATATGCTGCAAATTCTTTTTTGTGTCATATTTAATTCTAGGCGGCGCCTTTCGATTTTTGCTGATATTTTTGCTAATTCTATAATTGATTTTTGCTTCTGCTTCTGCGATTCCATCAGTAAGCCATGTTGTTTCCTGTGCGTTTGATATTTTGTCGTATATGCTCATGTTTCATTCCTCTGTTCTTCTATAGTATCTTTTATGTATGATTATACATTATTCTTGAAGCTGTTTGAGTCGATTTTTGGCAACTGAAATTGCATTTTGATAATCACTTTTGTTTTTCTCTAAAAATACCGTTAATAAAATTATTATCTTTCTATCTATAATGGTATAGATAATTCGTACATTTTTTCTTGAGTTCGGTCTATGTATACTATATAAATCTTTTTCGTTGGTTAATTTTTCAAATGCTGCTAAATCGATAGCTTTTTCTTTTTCTATATCTAATACTGCCAGATCAGCGAGTAATTTTTTTTGATATTCTGGATAGGGTTCAGAATTCTTTCATGGCTGATTTACAGCCTTTTTAAATTCTTTTTTTTAATAGCTGAAACAGCATAGACATCACTTATTCCCGAAATACTAATTTTTTCTAACGCCACATTTTATATTCCCCTTTCTCTAAAGATAACTATATTATATTACTTATAAGTAATATTTTCAATTGTTTATTGTAAGAAAATTACAAAATATGTAGATGCAGTGGTGGTGCCCGGCACCATTAAATTTTTTATATTCTTTATTGTGGCAATGAAATCAGCAGTTGCTGGACAGAAATGAGAGCTGAATTTGGACAAGATAAGGAATCATAAATATTGTATTTTACATGGCATTCCGCTATACTAGTATTAAGTATAGCGGATTATTTTTTTTGGAGGCTTTTATGGCAAATACTTTGAAGTTACCGGTTGGAATTGAAAATTTTGAGGAAATTCGTAAACTGGGGTTCTATTATATTGACAAGACAAGGCTTATACAACAGCTTTTACAGGGATGGGGAAAGGTGACTCTTTTTACACGCCCTAGGCGTTTCGGCAAGACTCTCAATATGAGTATGCTTAGGAGCTTTTTTTGAAATAGGAATGGACAAATCTTTGTTTGACGGCTTATATATTTCTGGCAACAAAGTACTTTGTGATGAGCATATGGGTAAGTATCCTGTCATATTTCTTTCATTCAAGGGTGTGGATGGTTTAGACTTTACTACGGCAAGACGTATGCTGTGTGCTATTTTAAAGGATGAGCTTGACAGACATTACTATTTGAAGACCAGTGATGTATTGACTGATGAGGATAGAATACTGTTTACAAAGATGCTTCATGGGCAGGATGACAATATTGAGGATAGTATACGAATGCTTTCAAAGCTGTTGTATAAGCACTATGGTCAGAAAGTAGTTATTCTCATAGATGAGTATGATGTGCCACTCGATAAAGCTTTTCAGAATGGCTACTACAAGGAGATGGTTTCTCTCATCAGGGGGGCTTTTCGGGCAGGCGCTCAAGACCAATGAGTTTTTACAGTTTGCGGTGCTCACGGGCTGCCTTCGCGTGTCAAAGGAGAGCATTTTTACAGGGCTCAATAACTTTGAAATCAATTCTATTGTGGATATTGACCATGATGAGCAGTTTGGCTTTACTGATGATGAGGTCATGAAACTTCTTTCTGATTATGACAGGAGCGAGAGGTACCCGGACGTAAAGGAATGGTATGACGGTTATCATTTTGGTAATGCGGATATTTATTGTCCATGGGATGTGATAAATTTTGCCAAGAAGCTTGTTTCAGATCCGTCAGCCAGACCGAGTGCGTTCTGGATTAACAGTAGTGGCAACGATATGGTGAAGCGCTTTGTGGACAAGGCTGATCAGACCACGAGAGATGAGATTGAGAAGCTCGTGGCAGGTGGATTTGTGGAGAAGCAGCTTCGGCTTGATCTGACCTATGATGAGATTGACAATACTATTGACAATCTGTGGAGCGTGCTTTTCACTACCGGTTATCTCACCAAAATTGGTGAGGTCAAGGTGCGACAGCGAGAGCTATGCCTATAAGCTTGTGATTCCTAATAAAGAGGTGCGTGAGGTGTTTATTCTTCAGATTCAGGAGTGGTTCAAGGCTGTTGTTGCAAATGATGATGATACTATGAAGCTTTTATCAAGGGCAATTCTGGATAAAGATGAGAAACAGATTGCCAGGCAGCTAAACATCGTGATGAGCCGCATGATTAGCATACTCGATACCAAGGCGCCTGATGCTATGAAGGAGAATTTCTATCATGGCTTACTTCTCGGTCTACTGCGAGGCAGCAATCCGGACTGGCTGATTAAGTCCAATCGTGAGTCGGGAGATGGTTTTAGCGATATTTTAATCATGCCGGAGGATCCTGATGCGGGCATCGTTATAGAGGTGAAGTATGCTAAGGAGATGAAGGAGCTTGACGCAGCATGCGAGACTGCTATGGCACAGATTAAGAATAAGCGCTATGATGAGGCTCTGCGGGATGAGGGGCGGTGTGATATTTTAGCCTATGGCATTGCTTTTTGCAGGAAACGGTGCAGGGTGGTTGGAGAGAAATTTTAAATTGGCTGTAATCGTTGCTGGTCACACTGTTAGGTGTGAACAGTAACTATCTGGGATGTTGCATCCGGTAATGAAAAAATATATTGCTTTCGTAGTCAAAGTATGTTACGATACTCCATGGTTACAAATTACAGTGACAGTTATTATATCATTTAAACAAAAGAAAGGTAGGAGAATAGTTATGAGCGACAACTTCAATATGTATGATCAGGCGAATCAGCAGGGCAATCCAAATATACCGCCTATGCCGCCGATGGAGGAAAAAAGAAGGGAATGTCAATTGCATCTATGGTGCTTGGTATTATCGGTCTGGTATTCTGGTGTATTCCAATCCTTGGCGGACCTATTGGTATTGTAGGACTTATCCTCGGTATCGTAGGCAGGAAAAATGGTGGAAAGGGCATGGCAACCGCTGGTATTGTTATGTCAATTATTACCATCGTACTTGCAGTTATCAATGCTATTGCTGGTGTTTATCTGCAGACATCAAATGTCTTGAACCAGTTATAATCACATAACAGGTGATATCTTTAATTGCATTTTATTTTTTTAATCCGCTATGCCAGAGGTTGGTATAGCGGATTTTTAGATTCAATTATCATTGTATTAAAATAAAAAAGTACGTATTAGGAAAGGTGGAAAATAAAATGAAAAAAAACGAATAATTAATTATAGACTTAAGATTGACAATCTGCTTGCCAATCCTGATAAGATATCAAAAAAGAAGAGTGGAAGAAAATACTGCAGGAACACGACACAAAATAGCCTTCTTCCAGCATGAGCGCCTTGTGCACCTCATAGTGACAGTAACCTTTGCTATACTCACCATGATGTCAATAATTGCATCCATCATGATAAGCAACCCAATGCTTCTTGTTCTTACACTGTTATTCTTAGTGCTGTTGGTGCCGTATATCATGCACTACTATACACTGGAAAATGAAGTGCAGAAGATGTATACCCAGTATGATGAGATTTTGAAGCATCTGTCCTAGCTAGCAAGCATATAAGCGAGTGCAACGAGCAACATATGCACATATAAAAGTAGAAAGTTACCAAAGACAGAACCCGGCGCAGCCGAGGCTTTTTGCCCTTGCCCGCATATACGAAGCTGCTTAGAGTCTGTAGAATTGCATACGAAAACCAACAACGCCCATGCATGAATGCATGGGCGAATTTTTTATTTCTTAAGCTTCTTCTGTGCTGTAGAAAGCATCAGTTTAATACGGTTCAGCTGGTTTACCTCAGAAGCACCCGGATCATAAATCAATAGCCACGATATTGGCATCCGGATGATCATGTCTGATTTTCTTTATAACTCCCTTACCCACAATATGGTTCGGTAAGCATGCAAAAGGCTGTGCACAGATGATGTTTGTGACGCCCTCATTGATGAGCTCAAGCATCTCACCTGTCAGGAACCAGCCCTCACCGGTCTGATTACCACACGAAACGATAGGAGAAGCATACTCTGCGAGATCCTGCACGTGAGCGGTTGGCTCAAAGTGCTTGCTCTTAGCCAGCTCATCTCTAGCATCCTTTCTGAGCCACTCGAAGAAGGCGATAAGGCGGTTGTTCATAAACTTAGCTTTCTTAGAAGCACCGAGATAGTCAGCCTTGAAATTCGTGTTGTAGCAGCAGTAGAGTAAGAAATCAGTCAGATCAGGCACTACAGCCTCGGCTCCTTCAGCTTCGAGCAGGTCAACCACATAGTTGTTTGCTGCAGGCAGGAATTTGACGAGAATCTCACCGACCACGCCGACAACGCGGCTTAACCTCATCTGTCATAGGCAGATTGTCGAAATCCCTTATGATTTCGCGGCACATCTTTTTGTATTTCTTGTGAGAGAGCATCTTTGTGTTGCCGACAAAGTCGATGACTCTCTTTTTCCACTTCTCATGGAGTGCATTGGCACTTCCAGGCTCTTTCTCATAAGGACGTACCCTGTAGAGACAGCGCATAAAGATATCGCCAAACTCAAGTGCATACAGTCCGTGCTGGATGAGGCTTGGAGTAAACTTAAAGCCCGGGTTTTTCTCGAGACCAACCATGTTGATTGAGATAACAGGCACATCAGGATATCCGGCCTTTTCGAGGGCTCTACGGATAAAGCCGATGTAGTTTGTTGCACGGCATCCGCCACCTGTCTGTGAGATGAGGATGGCTGTGTGTGTCATATCATAATTGCCTGATTTGACGGCCGCCATAATCTGTCCTACGACAATGAGTGAAGGGTAGCGGGCATCGTTGTTTACGAACTTAAAAGTCCCACGTCCACACATTCCCTTGCAGGGATATCCGGTATGACCATATTGTAGCCGGCTGCCTTAAAGGCTGGCACGAGAAGGTCAAAGTGTATAGGTGACATCTGAGGGCAGATGATGGTGTAGTTGTCCTTTTTCATCTGCTCGGTGAATACAACACGCTCGTAGTTAGACGGTTTTAAGTCACGCTTTTCATGCTTGGTTTCCTTGACTCTTATGGCGGCAAGGAGCGAGCGGATACGGATTCTTGCTGCACCCAGGTTGTTTACCTCGTCGATCTTCAGGCAGGTGTATATCTTGCCGGAGCCTGTCAGTATATCGTTTACGCAGTCGGTTGTGACAGCATCGAGACCGCAGCCAAACGAGTTGAGCTGGATTAAGTCAAGGTCATCACGGGTCTTTACAAAGTTGGCGGCTGAGTACAGTCTGGTGTGGTACATCCACTGGTCCATGACGATGAGAGGTCTCTCAAGCTCGCCCAGATGGGATACTGAGTCCTCTGTCAGCACACAGATGCCATAGCTTGTGATGAGCTCAGGGATACCGTGGTTGATTTCCGGGTCCACATGGTACGGACGGCCTGCGAGCACGATTCCGCGACGTCCGGTGTCTTCCATGTAGTCGAGCACTTCCTCGCCCTTTCGCTGTATCTCAAGCCTTGTCATGGCAAGCTCCTTCCAGCCTGCGGCAACTGCATCACGAATCTGTGACTCAGGCAGGTTGAAATCACCTTTTGAGAAGGTGGCTACGAGCTGCTGTGAGATAGTTTCCTCACTCTCAAATGACATAAACGGATTTATGAATTTAACCTCGCCTGCGGTAATCTCGTCCACGTTGTTTTTGATATTCTCAGAGTATGATGTGACAATAGGACAGTTGTAGTGATTGTTTGCATCAGGAAACTCCTTGCGCTCATATGGCACTGCCGGGTAGAAAATAAAATCTACATTTTGTTTTATGAGCCAGCTTATATGACCATGTGTGAGCTTTGCAGGGTAGCACTCTGACTCACTTGGGATGGAGTCGATACCCATCTCATAAATCTTTCTGGTAGACTGCGGTGACAGTACTACAGAAAAGCCGAGACGTTTGAAAAATGTAGCCCAGAACGGATAGTTCTCGTACATATTCAAGGCTCTTGGGATGCCGACTGTACCGTGTGGAGCATCCTTTGGGTCAAGTGGCTCATAGTCAAATATACGTTTGTTCTTGTATTCAAAAAGATTTGGGATGTTATCCTTGTTCTTCTCCTTGCCAAGACCCTTTTCGCAGCGGTTTCCTGTGATGTACTGTCTGTTGTCGGAGAATTTGTTTATAGTTAAAAGACAGTGGTTTGTACAGCCCTGACAGCGTGCGAGCTTTGTGGTGTAGGTGAGCTCGTTTATCTGGTCGATTGTGAGCATTGTTGTCTTATAATCAGCCGTGTGGCGCTCACGTGCGATGAGTGCGGCACCAAAGGCACCCATGATACCTGCGATATCAGGCCTTGTGGCATGTACACCTGCAATTTTTTCAAAGCTTCTAAGAACGGCATCATTGTAGAATGTACCTCCCTGGACTACAATATTTTCACCGAGGTCGCTTGCATCAGAAAGCTTGATAACCTTGAAAAGTGCATTCTTTATTACTGAGTAGGCAAGTCCTGCTGATATATCTGCGACAGATGCGCCCTCCTTTTGGGCCTGCTTTTACCTTTGAGTTCATGAAAACCGTACATCTGGTTCCGAGGTCGATAGGATTCTTTGCAAAAAGGGCTTCCTTTGCAAAATCCTGTACTGAGTAGTTTAAGGACTTTGCGAAGGTCTCAATAAATGAGCCGCAGCCTGAAGAGCAGGCCTCGTTGAGCTGTACTGAGTCGACTGTCTGGTTCTTTATCTTGATGCACTTCATGTCCTGTCCACCGATATCGAGGATACAGTCTACCTTTGGGTCGAAGAATGCTGCTGCGTAGTAGTGGGCTACAGTCTCAACTTCGCCGTCGTCCAATTTTAAAGCTGCCTTTAATAAAGCCTCTCCGTAGCCTGTAGAGCAGGAGTGTACGATGTGTGCATCCTCAGGAAGCTTTGCGTAAATCTCTGGATAGAACGGATGGCTGTCGCGAGAGGGCTTCCGTTGTTGTTGCTGTAGAATGAGTATAAAAGGTCTCCGTCCTCGCTTACGAGAGCGATTTTTAGTGGTGGTTGAGCCTGCATCTATTCCGAGATAGCAGTTGCCCTTGTATGTAGAAAGGTCACCGGTCTTTACGTGATTGTTGCCGTGACGCGTTGTAAATTCATCGTAATCAGCCTGATCCTTAAAAAAGAGGCTCCATACGTGCCACCTCAAATTCCATCTTAATGCCGTTTGAGAGGCGGTCGATTAAGGATGAGAGTGTGGTGACAGAGTTGTCTTTATAGTTTAATGCAGAGCCTATTGCTGCAAACAGATGAGAGTTCTCAGGAACGATAGTGTGCTCGTCATCGATATTTAAGGTTCTGATAAATGCTGATTTAAAGTTCAGACAAAAAGTGCAGAGGACCGCCAAGGAAAGCAACATGTCCCTTGATTGGCTTACCGCAGGCGAGGCCGCTGATGGTCTGGTTTACCACGGCCTGAAAGATTGAAGCGGATAAATCCTCACGTGTGGCTCCTTCATTGATGAGAGGCTGGATATCTGTTTTGGCAAATACTCCACAGCGGGCTGCGATAGGGTAGATGGCCTTGTAGCTTTTTGCGTATTCATTTAGTCCTGTAGCGTCTGTCTGGATGAGAGAAGCCATCTGGTCGATAAATGAGCCTGTACCGCCGGCACATATGCCGTTCATACGCTGTTCCACGTTGCCACCCTCGAAGTATATGATTTTGGCATCCTCGCCACCTAGCTCTATTGCCACATCGGTCTGTGGAGCATAGTGTGTGAGTGCGGTAGATACAGCTATAACCTCCTGTACGAATGGCACCTCAAGGTGCTTTGCAAGAGTGAAGTCCGCCGGAGCCTGTTATCATAGGACAAACTGAAAGGTCACCTGTCTTGTCGTAGGCCTTTCTGATAAGGGACTCAAGTGTCTCCTGGTATATTTGCAAAATGACGCTCATAATCGGAAAAGAGGATATTGTCATCGGCGTCAAGAAGTGCAATCTTGACGGTTGTTGAGCCGATATCAATACCCAACTTATGTAAGCTGTTATTTTCCATAGTGGTTCCTCCATAATGTATTACTTATATGTTTTTATATATCTTTCTTCTTATTAAAATATATAATTGTTCTATTATCAAAACAGAGATTATTATACGACAGATATCGACAAATTACAATGACTATAATTATAAAGAATTTGTGAATAATTCGCAGTCTCGTTGACAAAGTATGATTTAACTATCATAATAAATTTTGTAATAACCGCTGCCCTTTGCACTATAGTGTAAAAGGCAGCAATAATATGACAGGAGGATGCAGATACGTGGTTTTATTGCATCGTGATGTAACCACTGCTTGTCACATAATGGTGTGAGCAGCAGTGAAATGAACCATGTCTGCTAAAATGTATGAACTGGCTTAACAAACTAGAACAAAAATATGGAAGTAAAGCGATTCCGAATATCACTAGAATATTTATCGCTGCGAATCTGATAGGCAGTGTGCTGCTTTTGACAAAGGGAGATGTTGTCCTTTATTATCTGCAGTTTTCAGCTTCTGCTATTTTGCACGGACAGGTATGGCGTCTTATAAGCTGGATTTTTTGTGCCGAGCGGCAGCATATCATTTTTACAGCTTTTATTTATATTCTGTCTGTGGACGCTTGGAGACAGCATGGAGTCATATCTTGGCTCTTTTAGGATGAATGTGTACTTTTTTTCGGAGGCTTTTTTGCTGTATGATATAGTAGGAATGCTTGCATTTGCAGTGACACATGTATCCATCAATCTGACTATGTACTATATACTTATAGCTATGTATCTGATGCTTGGTCTTTTGATGCCGGAGGCAGAGGTGAGGCTTTACTTTGTGCTTCCTATAAAGATGAAGTGGATGGTGCTTGTTTACTTCGTGATGTTTGCATATGATGTGTATACCTATATGAGCTTTGGATGGCAGATTGGATTGGCATACGGCTCAGAAATCGTTCTTGCACTTATAAATCTGTTGGTATTCATTTATGGCTGCAAGCACAGGCTCTCATTCAGACAGAATATGCACCAGAAGAGGAGAAAGGCACAGTTTAAGGCTCAGTTTTCCGAACCTCGCCCGGGAAGTGGCATCTCACGTCACAAGTGCTATATATGCGGCAGAACGGAATTGTCAAATCCTGAATTAACATTCAGATACTGCTCGAAGTGCACCGGCAACAAGGAATACTGTCAGGATCATCTGTTTACACATACGCACGTATAATATACATGTACTACTTTTTCTAATTCATTGACAAAGTAAACTGATGAATTTATAATGGACACAGTATTATTTTCGGAGGAACATTTATGGAGAACGAGGCAACAGTTTCGAAAAAATTTTTATTGATTGAACAGATTATTGAGAAGGACTTGGCTGAGGGGCATTGCAAGACAGTAAAGACCAGATTCCCACCGGAGCCAAACGGTTATTTACATATCGGCCATGCGAAGTCTATTCTTTTTAAACTATGGACTGGCAAAGAAGTATGACGGACAGTTCAATCTCAGGTTTGATGATACAAACCCTACCAAGGAGCGTCTGGAGTTTGTAGAGTCTATTGAGGCCGATGTTAAGTGGCTTGGCGCTGACTGGGCTGACAGGAAGTTTTTTTTGCATCCAATTACTTCGACAAGATGTATGAGTGTGCAGTAGGACTGATAAAGAAGGGAAAGGCATATGTATCTGATCTGACACCTGATGAGATAAGAGAGTATAGAGGTACACTCACAGAGGCCGGCAAGGAGGATCCATACTCAAAGAGAAGTGTTGAGGAAAACTTAGACCTTTTTGAACGTATGAAAAACGGTGAGTTTGAGGATGGCACAAAGGTGCTTCGTGCGAGAAATTGACATGAGCTCTTCAAATATCAATATGAGAGATCCGATTCTTTACCGTGTGGCTCATATGACACATCACAATACAGGTGATAAATGGTGTGTATATCCTATGTATGATTTTGCTCATCCTATAGAGGATGCTATCGAGGGTATCACACATTCTATATGTACTCTTGAGTTTGAAGATCACAGACCGCTGTATGACTGGGTGGTTATTGAATGTGGATTTAAGAATTCTCCTGAGGAGTCGCCAAAGCAGATTGAGTTTGCAAAGCTCTATCTGACTAATGTTGTAACAGGAAAGAGATATATCAAGCGTCTTGTGGAGGATGGCATCGTTGATGGCTGGGATGACCCGAGGCTTGTTTCTATAGCAGCGCTCAGACGCAGGGGCTTCACACCGGAGTCTATCCAGAATTTTGTTGATCTGTGTGGTATATCAAAGGCTAACAGCTCTGTTGACTACGCTATGCTTGAGTATTGTATCCGAGAGGATTTAAAGGCTAAGCGCCCTCGTATGATGGCTGTGCTTGATCCGGTCAAGGTGATTATCGACAATTACCCTGAGGGACAGGTTGAGTATCTTGAAGTGGACAATAACGTGGAGAATCCTGAGCTTGAAAGAGAAAGGTTCCTTTCACCAGAGAGCTTTATGTGGAGAGAGAGGACTTCATGGAGGAGCCACCGAAGAAGTATTTCCGTATGTTCCCTGGCAATGAGGTGCGTTTCATGAACGCTTATTTTGTGAAGTGCAATAGCTGTGTGAAGGACGAAAACGGCAATGTTACAGAGATTCACTGTACATATGACCCGGCATCAAAGGGTGGCAACAGTCCTGATGGCAGAAAGGTCAAGGGAACTATCCACTGGGTTTCAGCCGAGTATGGAAAGCAGGTAACTGTACGTCTTTACGAGAATATCGTAAATGAGGAGCTTGGTGTGTACAATGAGGACGGAAGCCTAAATCTTAATCCAAATTCACTCACAGTGCTTGATAACCTGTGTAGTGGAGCCGGAGCTTATGAGTGCCAAGGCTTATGACAGCTTCCAGTTTGTCAGAAATGGCTTCTTCTGCGCGGATTGCAAGGACTCAAAGGATGGACAGCCTGTATTTAACAGAATCGTCTCATTAAAGAGCTCATTCAAGCTTCCGACAGCTAAATAGTTTTTTGACTAAAAATAAACAGAAGAGAAGAATAGAGGTAAAATATGGATTTAAAGTCGGTATTATTGACAAATTCGGTTTAAATCCTGAAGACATAAATGATCTGTATGATGAGGATAAAGCAGCTGCCACCGGGGATGCTCCGGTGGCAGCTGCTGTTCAGACAGAGGATGAAACGGATTTTGTTTTTGCAAAGAATATAACATGTCCGGTGTGTGATCAGAGTTTTCAAACACTGACGGTACGGACATCAAAGATCAGGTTTGCTGGCTCTGATGATGATTTCAGACCGGTTTACAAGGGAATTGATACAATAAAGTATGGTGTCACATCGTGTGTCCGCATTGTGGTTATAGTGCGATGAATGGCGACTTTGTACATGTATCGAGTACACAGATAAGGCTGCTTAAGGAGCAGGTTGCTGCCAAATTTAAGCCCGGCAGCAAGTCGGTGCCTTTGTTATATTCGTATGATGAGGCAATAGACAGATTTAAGCTGGCACTTTTTTCAGCGATTGTTAAAAAGGGCTATGTATAGTGAAAAGGCATATATTTGTCTTAAGCTATCCTGGCTTTATCGCGGTTTAATCGAACAGCTTACGGCTGATGGTATCTCAACGGAAAGTGAAGAGCTTGTAAGTGCACAAAAGGCAGAAAAATATTATTATAAGCAGGCTCTTGATGGAATGACAAGAGCGGTTGCGACTGAGCATTTCCTATATGTGGTATGAATCAGGATACGGTTGACTTGCTTTTGGCTCAGATGAATTATAAGCTTGACCATTGGGATGTGGCTTCAAAGCTCATTGCAAGGGTGCTTATATCAAAAAGTGCTTCTAGACACATTAAGGATAAGGCACTTGATTTAAAGAATGAAATTATTAAAAAATAAGAGATGTGAAATAATTGCTGTTATTTCACATCTCTTTTCTCTTTTATTTGTTGTAACAATTAATTGTTTTTTCTTGTTCTCAAGCTCAAGAAGCTTCATTGCACGCACCTTGAGTGGCAGACCAAACAGTGTGATGAAACCGTCTGCATCATGGTGGTCATATAAATCTCCTGTAGTAAAGCTTGCAAGAGACTCACTGTAGAGTGAATATGGTGAAGTAGTGCCGGCTTTGATGATATTGCCTTTATATAATTTGAATTTAACTTCTCCGGTTACATATTCCTGTGTTGACTCTACGAAAGCCTGGATTGCTTCACGAAGTGGTGTGAACCATTTTCCTTCGTATACTACCTGAGCGAGCTTGTTGCCCATTTCTTTCTTGACCTCCATTGTGGCACGGTCAAGGCAGAGCTCCTCGAGCTGGTCATGTGCCTCCATGAGGGATAGTTCCACCCGGAGTCTCATATACACCACGTGATTTCATACCTACTACACGGTTCTCAACGATATCGATGATGCCGATGCCGTGCTTGCCACCGAGACGGTTGAGCTCTCTGATGATGTCTGCTACCTTCATCTTTTTGCCGTTGACAGATGTAGGAACACCCTTCTCAAATGTCATTGTAACATACTCACCCTCGTCAGGAGCATGCTCAGGTGTGACACTTAATACGAGCAGATGGTCATAGTTTGGCTCCTGTGAAGGATCCTCAAGCTCAAGTCCCTCGTGGCTGATGTGCCAGAGGTTACGGTCACGGCTGTAGCTTGAATCTGTGCCGAATGGAAGGTCGATTCCGTGTGCCTTACAGTACTCGATCTCAGCCTCACGTGAATCCATTTTCCAGTTGTCCTGACGCCATGGAGCGATTACCTTGATATCAGGAGCGAGTGCCTTGATACCGAGCTCGAAACGGATCTGATCATTTCCTTTACCTGTTGCACCCGTGGCAGATGGCTACAGCGCCTTCTTTTTCTTGCAATCTCTACAAGCTTCTTTGCGATGCCAGGTCTTGCCATTGCTGTTCCTAGGAGGTATTTGTGCTCATAAACTGCGCCGGCCTGTACACAAGGTACGATGTAGTCCTCACTGAACTCATCACAGATATCCTCTATGTAAAGCTTTGAAGCTCCGGATAATTTAGCTCTCTCATCGAGTCCGTCAAGCTCCTCTCCCTGTCCGCAGTTGATGCAGCAGCAGATTACGTCATAGTCATAAGTCTCTTTAAGCCATGGAATGATAGCAGTGGTATCAAGTCCGCCTGAATAAGCTAATACAACTTTGTCTTTCATAAGTGCGTGTCCTCTTTTCGTTTATTCTTTATGATGGTAACCATTAACTGCTTTTTGTGTCTAAAAGCCTTGAATAATTACTTTAGAATAAATATATACCAGTTCTTTACATATTGCAAGTGAAAAAATATACATTATTCATGTATAAATATACATAATTTTGTATAATTTTTTCTCTTTACGGATTGAAATTACTGTACTATATTATTATGTATGATGCGTCAGACCCATTTTATATGGTTATGCAGAAATACAATATGAAAAGAGGAAATACTATGATAAAGGCTGGTATTATTGGAGCTACCGGATATGCCGGAGCAGAGCTCGTGAGAATTTTGATGAATCATAAAGAGGTAGAGATTGCATGGTATGGCTCACGAAGCTATGTGGATGAGAATTATGCCGATATCTATGGAAATATGTTTCAGATAGTTGATGCAAAGTGCATGGATGACAATATGGAGGAGCTTGCAGAGTCTGTTGATGTGATTTTCACTGCGACCCCACAGGGCTTTTTGGCAGGCGTGCTCACTGAGGATATATTAAGTAAGGTAAAGATCGTCGATCTGTCAGCGGACTTCCGTATCAAGGATGTAGCCACATATGAGAAATGGTACAAGATTGAGCACAAGTCGCCGCAGTTTATTGATGAGGCTGTATATGGTCTGTGTGAGATAAACAGGGACAAGGTTACAAAGGAGACAAGGCTTGTTGCAAATCCTGGCTGCTATACCACATGCTCCATCCTTACAGCTTATCCGCTTGTGAAGGAGGGACTTATTGACACAGATACACTTATCGTCGATGCAAAGTCAGGCACATCTGGCGCAGGACGTGGTGCAAAGACACCTAATCTGTTTTGTGAAGTAAATGAGAGCATGAAGGCATATGGCGTTGCTTCACACAGACATACACCTGAGATAGAGGAGCAACTTGGATATGCGGCAGGGAAAAGAAATCCTTATCAACTTTACTCCGCATCTTGTTCCGATGAACAGAGGAATCCTCGCTACAGAGTATGCGACACTTAAGAAAAAGCCTGATGGAACACTTCCTACATATGATGAGATTAAGGCAGTTTACGATAAGTATTATGCAAATGAGAAGTTTGTCAGAGTGCTCAAAAAAAGGTGTCTGCCCTGAGACAAAGTGGGGGGTTGAGGGCAGCAACTATGTGGATGTAAACTTTGTGATTGATGAGAGAACCGGCAGAATTATTATGATGGGTGCTCTTGACAATCTGGTAAAGGGTGCTGCAGGACAGGCGGTTCAGAATATGAATCTGTTATTTGGCTTCGATGAGGCAGAGGGACTTAATATGGTTCCTATGTTCCCGTAATAATTAATAATAGGAAAATAATTATCAGAAAGATGCATTATAATGCTGATAGTTATATAAAAATATAAGGATGATTTAATAAAATGAGTAATGAGAATAAATATGAAATAAGGGTTATGACGATAGATGACTATGACGAGGTGTACAGCCTCTGGCAGACCATCCACGGCTTTGGAATCCGTTCTATTGACGACTCAAGAGAGGGAGTCCTTAGATTTCTTAAGAGAAATCCAACTACGAGTGTTGTAGCGGTAGAAGATGGAAAGATAGTTGGAGCGATACTCTGCGGACATGATGGCAGAAGAGGCTGCCTGGTATCATGTATGCGTGGATGAGCATTACAGAAAGTGCGGCATCGGAAAGAGTATGGTGGTTGCCTGCATGAGAGCACTTCAGGCAGAGCATATCAACAAGGTGTCAATCATAGCCTTCAAGGTGAATGAGCTGGGAAACCACTTCTGGAAGGAAGAGGGATGGACATTCAGAGAAGACTTAAACTACTATGATTTCACACTTAATGAAGAAAATATAACAAGATTTAACAAATAAGGAGCAGTACAATGGCAGATAAGAACATGGAACAGGTAATGGAAAAGGCGCAGGTGCTCATAGAGGCACTTCCGTATATACAGAGATTTAACAGAAAGATTATCGTTGTAAAGTACGGCGGCTCTGCAATGGTTGACGAACAGCTTAAAAAGCAGGTGATCCAGGATGTCACACTTCTTAAGCTGGTCGGCTTCAAGCCTATCATCGTACACGGCGGAGGCAAGGAAATCAGCAAATGGGTAGGAAAGGTCGGTATGGAGCCTGTATTTGTAAACGGACTCAGAAAGACTGATGCCGATACAATGGAGATTGCCGAGATGGTACTGAATAAGGTAAACAAATCTCTCGTTACACTTGTTGAGGAGCTTGGTGTGCAGGCTGTCGGAGTGAGTGGCAAGGACGGTGGCCTCTTAAAGGTAAAGAAAAAAGTATTCAAACGGAGAGGATATAGGCTTTGTAGGAGAAATAACTGATGTCAATCCAAAAATACTTTATGACCTGTTAGAGAAGGACTTCCTTCCAATCGTGTGTCCAATCGGTCTTGATGACGAATACAATACATACAATATCAATGCAGATGATGCAGCATGTGCTATCGCCAGAGCAGTTTCAGCAGAAAAGCTTGCATTCCTCACAGATATCGAGGGTGTATACAAGGATCCTTCAGATAAGAATACTCTTATTTCAGAGCTTACAGTCTCAGATGCAAAGAAGCTTATAGGTGATGGCTTTATCGGCGGAGGCATGCTTCCTAAGCTTAACAACTGCATAGATGCCATCGATAACGGAGTTTCAAGAGTTCATATTCTTGATGGACGTATCGCGCACTGCTTACTGCTTGAGATATTCACAAACAGAGGAATCGGAACAGCTATTCTTGGAGATTCGGAGGAAAAATTTAACAATGAGCAATAATATGGATAAACAGTCATACATTGATGAGGCAGAAAAGGAGCTTCTTCACACCTACAACAGATTTTCACTTGTACTCGATCACGGCGAGGGAGTACATCTTTATGATACAGACGGCAATGCATATCTGGACTTTGCCGCAGGAATAGCCGTATGTGCACTTGGATACAGCAATGAACACCACAAGGAGGCATTAAAGGCACAGGTTGATAAGCTTTTACATACATCAAACCTTTACTACAATGCGCCTGTCATCGAGGCGGCAGACAAGGTGCTTAAGGCAAGCAAAATGGACCGTATTTTCTTTACCAACAGCGGTACAGAGGCTATTGAGGGAGCTATCAAAGCAGCAAAGAAATATGCCTTTTCACAAGAGACGGCCATGCAGGTCATGAGATAATTGCCATGAACCATTCCTTCCACGGAAGAAGCATCGGAGCGCTTTCTGTCACCGGCAATGCACATTATCGGGAGCCGTTTGAGCCACTTATGCCGGGCGTTAAATTTGCGGATTTCAATGATTTAGAGAGCGTTAAGGCTCAGGTGACAGACAAAACCTGCGCCATTATTATGGAAACTATTCAGGGTGAGGGTGGTATTTACCCGGCAAAGAAGGAGTTTATCGAGGGAGTGAGAGCTCTCTGTGATGAAAATGACATTCTTCTTATCCTTGACGAGATACAGTGCGGCATGGGCAGAAGTGGCGAGATGTTCGCATGGCAGAACTATGATGTGAAGCCTGATATCATGACCTGTGCGAAGGCACTCGGCTGTGGCGTGCCTGTTGGTGCCTTTCTCATGACACAGAGGGTGGCAGACAAATCCCTTGCACCGGGCGACCATGGCACCACATACGGTGGCAATCCGTTCGTAGGAGCCGCAGTAAGTGCAGTGTTTGATGAGTTTAAGCGTCTTGATATAGTAAGCCATGTAAAGGAGGTTGCACCTTACCTGGAGAAGAAGCTTGATGAACTTGTTGCAAAATTCGACTGTCTCACAGCCAGAAGGGGTATGGGACTCATGCAGGGCGTGGAGTGCAGCCTTCCTGTAGGAAAGGTCTCAGCAGAGGCTTTAAATCAAGGCCTTATAGTCATTACGGCAGGCAGCAATGTGCTTAGATTTGTGCCTCCTCTTGTTATCGAAAAGAGTGATGTTGACGAAATGATAGAAAAACTTGAAACAACACTTGTAATACTGTCAAAAAAGTCTGTAAAATAAAGAGGACATCGATTTCTCCTTTGAGATTATGATATTAATCAAAGGAGACCATATGAAAAAAAATAATATTATTAAGTGCGTTTATTTTAACAATAGCATTTGGCCTTTGCGGCTGTAAAAAAGGATGATGCCACAGTTCATTTTGCTTCTGAAACGGAGCAGACTGCTGTGGTTTCAAGTGATGTAAACAGACAGACTGCTGATTCCAAGGAGAAGAAAGCTTCATCCGATGGAGAACAGGAGCAGAAGGCAAAAGACACAGCAGATGACACTGATGAATCTACTGAGTGGTGCGTCTATATCTGTGGTCAGGTTGCCAATCCCGGTGTATACAGAGTAAAGCCGGGCGCGAGAGTTTGTGAGCTCGTTGATATGGCAGGAGGCATGCTGGATACAGCTGACAAAAGCTTTTGGAATCTGGCATCAGAGCTGTATGATGGGCAGATGCTGTATTTCCCGACTGTAGAGGAGCTTAAGTCGGATCACATACCTGAGGGCACATATACCACCGGCATAGATGGCTCGCTGATGATGAAGGGCGGCGCTGAGGAGCATATAGGCGTAAAGGATGGCAAGCTCAATATCAATACCGCAACTGTCGAGCAGCTAATGGCTCTTTCCGGAATAGGTGAGAGCAAGGCAAAGAGTATTGTTGAAGATCGTGCTAAAAATGGATTGTTTTCCTCGATTGAGGATATCACGAGGGTGTCCGGCATTGGTGAAGCAATGTTTAATAAAATAAAAAGATGATATAACAGTAAATTAGGAGTGTATAAATGGCAAAAAAGTGCTGGTCGTTGACGACGAAAAGTTAATTGTAAAAAGGAATACGTTTCAGTCTGCTGCAGGATGGCATGGAGGTAGACTGCGCATATGACGGTGAGGAGGCCTTAAATATGGCGAAGGCCAATTCATATGATATGATTCTTTTTAGATGTCATGCTTCCAAAGACGGATGGCTTTGAGGTGTGTCAGGCAATAAGGGAGTTTTCTGATGTCCCGATTGTCATGCTCACTGCAAAGGGCGATGACATGGATAAAATTTTAGGACTTGAGTACGGCGCTGATGACTATATCACAAAGCCATTTAATATTCTTGAGGTAAAGGCCAGGATCAAGGCAATCATGCGGCGCACTTCACCGGAACGTGCACCACAGGTACAGTCATCTGTAATCGAAAAGGGTGATATCAAGCTCGACTGTGACAGCAGACGTCTGTTCATAAATGATAATGAAATCAATTTGACTGCAAGAGAGTTTGAGCTGCTCGAGATTCTGATCAAAAAATGAAAATAAAGTGTACAGTAGGGAGAGCCTTTTTAAAGATTGTATGGGGCGAGGATTACCCGGGTGACGTGCGTACGGTTGATGTGCATGTCAGACGTCTTCGTGAAAAGATTGAGGCAAATCCAAGCGAGCCGAAGTACGTTCATACCAAGTGGGGTGTGGGATATTACTACAACCAGAAGTAATACTTTCAGAAAGGTTCTAAAATGTTTAAGAGTAAAGTACATTTTGCATTTTATAAGAGTCTGAAATCCAGGCTGATTTTCATGATTTTTGTTCTCGTTCTGGTACCGGAGGTGGTGCTGTGCTTCGGCATACTTAACACCTACGAGTCCAGAGGCGGTTTCAATCCGCGAAAGTGAAGTGCTTAGTCAGGCAAAGATTCTCGCAAACAAGATATCCACAAGTAAATACTTTGATGAGGATGGCAGTGACTTGAGTAATATTGATGCTCAGATTGACACTCTTACTACTATATATGAGGGCCGTGTGCTCATAGTTGACAAGCATTTTAAGATTATTAAGGATACGTACAATTTAGATGATGGCAATACTATTATCTCAGAGGAGGTTATCAAGACCTTCTCTGCTTCAGAGATTACGAACTATGATTCTAAAAACCACTATATCGAGCTTTCTGTTCCGATAAGCAATCCAAACGACAAGGATTCAAAGATAGAGGGAGCACTTGTTGTAAGTGTGTCGACGGACAATATATCGCTAAATATGTCGTATCTGACACAGATTGCTGTGACGGTTGCCATTATCGCAGGTGCGGTGGTGCTCTTTTTTGGTGTGCTTGTGCTTTTTGCACCTTTTTGTTCCGATTAAGAAGCTTTCTGACGAGATATCAGATATTAAGGATGGCTTTGGAAAAGAGCAGCTGGATGTAGATGACTATGCGGAGACTGCTATAATAAGCAGGAATTTTAATGAGCTGATGAGCGGAATGAAGGTCATGGATGAGTCCAGACAGGAGTTTGTATCGAATGTGTCACATGAGCTCAAGACACCTCTTACTTCCATGAAGGTACTCGCAGATTCCATCAACAGCATGGGTGATGAGGCTCCGATTGAGATGTACAGGGAGTTCATGGGAGATATCACAAGCGAGATAGACAGAGAGACAAAGATAATAAATGACCTGTTATCACTGGTCAAGATGGATAAGTCGGCTGCCACGCTGAATATCGAGAGTGTTAATATCAATGATCTGCTCGAGCAGATTATGAAAAGACTTCAGCCGATTGCTGACAAGCAGCAGGTGGAGCTTGTACTCGAGAGCTTCAGACCGGTAACTGCAGAGATAGATGAGGTGAAGCTGACGCTTGCTTTTACAAAACCTCATTGAGAATGCAATCAAGTACAATGACAACGAGACCGGTGGCTATGTTCATGTGTCCTTAAATGCGGACCATCAGTATTTCTATCTGAAGGTGGAGGACAACGGTATAGGTATACCGGAGGAGTCCTTAGAGCACATCTATGAGAGATTTTATCGCGTGGACAAGTCGCATTCGAGAGAGATTGGCGGTACAGGTCTGGGACTTGCCATTACAAGAAGCTCTATTCTTATGCATAGGGGAGCTATAAAGGCTCACAGTGTGATGGGAGAGGGCACTACCTTTGATGTGCGTATACCGCTCAACTATATTGTATAGGAGGCTTGACGTGAAAAGAATAATTATATTCGTGCTCACTGCAGTAATTCTGCTCTCCATGGGCGGCTGCACAAAGAAAAAAAAAAGCAGATAATACGGTTGAGGTGTTTTGTCTGAATATGGATGTTACGAGCAGCGTGCCGGAGTCATATGTGCTTAGAAGCAAAAACTCAGATGTAGAGACAAGCAGGTGGATGAGCTTCTAGGAAGACTGCAGGATAAGCCTGAAGACTCAAGACTGCGCAAGGCGATTCCGGATGAGGTGTCTGTGAGAGGTCATGACGAGAAAAACTATAACTGCACTGTGGATTTCAGCAAGGAGTATTATGACCTTACGGCTGCACAGGAAGTGCTTTTTTGAGAGCTTCTGTAGTCCGCACGCTCACACAGCTGGATAGTATTTCATATGTGACATTTACCGTAAACAGTATTCCTCTTGTGGACTCGGATGATGAGATTGTCGGTAGCATGGCTGCTGATGATTTTGTTGAGAATCCGGGTGAGCAGATTAATACAAGTGTGAAGGAGACACTCACGCTTTATTTTGCTGACAAGGATGGTACAGGGCTTGAAAAACAGACCAGAGTGATACATTACAGCTCAAATATAGCGCTTGAAAAGCTTGTTGTTGAGCAGCTTATTGAGGGGCCGAAGGGCTCTAAGCTCAAGGCAACTCTTCCGGGCAAGCACAACAAAGCTTATCAATGTGTCTGTGGCAGATAGAATATGCTATCTGAACTTTGACTCATCGTTCAGAAATACTATTGACAATAAGCTGACAGAGGATGTGGTGCTGTATTCGATAGTTAATTCACTCACCTCACTTCATACTGTGGACAAGGTACAGATATCGCTTGACGGTGAGAATGATGGCATGCTGCTTTATAATTACAAGCTAAGCGACATGTATGAGTTTAATAAGGATATAGTGGATTCTGATGATTCCACGGAAAAAACTGAAAAATAGAATAGATTGGATTAGGAGGAGAAGAGTATTAGTAAAAGACCGATGTTTTTATTTGCGTTGGTCTATACCGCAGGAACTGTTTCCGGTATGTATGGCAGGGGCTTTGGTTTTTTGGCCTTTGCCATTCTGCTTGTGATTTTAATAGCTGAGTGTGTGGTGTCTAAGGGCGGCCTTTCCGGTATCAGGCGCATAGTTGTTTTGCTTATCCTGACATCGTCAGCTGTTTTTGCCATAGCACAATTCAGATACACTTCGGTAGAAGAAAACCGTGACAGCTATATGCAGTATATGACAGATGAAAAATCTGTCATCGTCTGGGGGAAGATTTATAAAACTGAATACAAGTATTTCTCATACAGGTATTATATGACGGACGGCGGAGTACAGCCTGGGTACGGCAAGGCTTTTGGCAGAAAAATATCCTGTGGTGAGGTCGTGGTATACTGTGACAGCAAAAGCGCACATCTGGGCGATTATATGAAAGCTTGCGGCAAGATAGGCTTGTTTAAGTCTGCAACCAATGAGGGAGAGTTTGACAGAGCGCGCTTTTACCGCTCACAGGGGAATTGATTTCTCGGTGAATGCAGACAGTATTAAAACAAGCGACGGTAAACATGCATGGTATTACCACGGACTTGAAAAACTTCGTGATACGCTGTCAGCTTCACTTCTTGAGGTGACTGATGAGACAACGGCAGGAGTGCTTTCGTCCATGGCTGCTTGGAGACAAGTCGTATCTGGATGATGAGATAAAGGATTTATACCGGGTCAGTGGTATTTCACATATACTGGCTATTTCCGGACTTCATATTTCTATAGTTGGCATGGCCTTTTACAAGCTTCTCAGAAAAAGAAGGGTGAGCTATACAGCGGCATTTGTCTGTTCTGCGGCACTTATACTAAGCTATGCTGTTATGACAGGAAATGCCGTGTCCACAAGGCGTGCCGTGGGGATGTTCATACTTACAATGCTTGCGGCAGCTTTAGGCAGATGCACAGATATGCTCAATTCTCTTGGCATCATGGTCATTTACCTGCTGTGGGACAATCCTATGGTTTTGGGATATGCCGGATTTGTGTTCTCGGTAGGGGCAATACTTGCTATAGGTATTGTGACGCCTGTGATGAGTGCTCCTAAGGGCGGGAAATTCTGGGCATCAGTATCCATACAGCTTCCGATGCTTCCGGTTGTGGCTATGAACTATTATGAGCTGCCTCTTTTTTCGGTGTTTGTAAATCTCATTGTGATACCGGCTTTACCTGTCGTATTTATTTCGGGTCTGCTTGCGTCTGCCGCAGGCTGCTTTGGCGTGATGCCCGGCAAACTGCTGGTGTTTCCTGCATTTGCGGTGTTAAAGCTCTATGAGGTGCTTTGCAGTCTTGTTATGAAGCTTCCGGGGGCATCGGTTATTACAGGAGCGTCCTGATGGATACAGGATTTTTTCTTTTTTATGCTGTTATGAGTGGCTTTTGGGTGGCATTTTCGCTTAAAAAACGTGCCATAGAGTGTGGCTCAAAAGAAAAAAGCCAAATCCTTTACAGTGTCCAAAGAGTGGTGTGTACAGCAGTCCTGCTTGCAATTTTGCTTGTGAAGCCAAAAAACTGCTGCGCAGCTTGATATACTTGATGTGGGGCAGGGAGATGGCATATTTTACCGCTTTGAGTCAGGCACATGTATCTTTATTGATGGAGGAAGCTCTGACCGAAAACAGCTTTGGCGAGAATGTGATTATGCCGTTTCTTAAGTATAACGGCATACAGAGTATATCATACTGGTTTGTTTCACATGCAGACAGTGATCATATAAGCGGATTGTCTGAGGTGATAGACAGTGGGTATACTATAGAGCATATAGTTGTGGCAGAAGCAGCGGCTAAAGAGAAAGCTATGGAGGAGCTGCTTTTTAAAGCTAAGGATGCAGGAATTGATATATGCCTTATGTCAAAGGGGGATTCGATTGAAATAAATGATGCATCAGGTTCGCACAGTACTGCAAATGAAGAAGCTGATGGTATCATGTGCCTGTATCCGGGGCCTTATGATACTGCCTTAGACAGAAACGATATGTGTCTTGTGCTGAAGCTCACGGATGGCAGGTTTAGTGGTATTTTCGGCGGAGATATATCATCTGAGGTAGAAAAGAAGCTTGTTAATGAGTATGGGGATGAGCTTTCTGTGGATTTTTACAAGGCAAATCATCATGGTTCTAGGGTATTCAAGCTCTGCAGACTGGATTGAGGCTTTAAGCCCAAGGTGGGCTGCAGTATCATGCGCGGCAGAAAACCGCTATGGACATCCGGCTGATGAAGCCATGGATAGGCTTATGGATGCAAAGTGCCGTATTCTATACACAATGCAAAGCGGTCAGATTAAGTATAAAGAGAGTGCTATATATGAAAACAATAGACAATGATATAAAAGCAGGAGATTTCAAAAAAAAGGTTTATCTGCTGTATGGACAGGAGAGATACCTCATAAAACAGTACAGGGACAAGCTGATAAAGGCTATGGTCAGTGAGGGCGACAGCATGAACCTTTCATCGTTTGAGTGCGATGGAATCAACCAGAAGGAGATAATTGACTGGCGGAGACACTTCCGTTTTTTTGCGGATAAAAGAGTGATTCTTAGAGAGGATGCAGGCATTTTTTCAAAGGCAGGCGATGAGCTTGGAGAGTATTTAAAGGATTCACCTGAGAGCACGCACTTTATAATTTGTTGAGGAGAGCGTTGATAAGCGCTCAAAGCTTTATAAGGCGGCAGCCAAGTGCGGTAATCCTGTGGAGTTCAAGGAACAGACGGATGAGACACTTGCCAGATGGATAGGAATAAGGATTAGAAAAGATGGAAAGGGTATGAGTCAGGCTGCCTACAACAGCTTTATAGAAAAAACCGGCACAGATATGGAAAATATCGACAAGGAGCTTGAGAAGCTGCTGTGCTACTGCATGGACAAGGACGTGATTGAGCTTTCGGATGTTGAGGCTGTAACGACAGAGCAGATCACAAACAAGGTGTTTGAGATGGTTGATGCGATTGCATCACACAAACAAAAGCGTGCGCTTGAGCTGTATTACGATCTGCTGGCACTTAAAGAGCCGGCCATGCGTATTATGTATCTTATATCGCGCCAGTTCAATATACTGATGAATGTGAAAGCCATGACAAATAAGGGCTTTGGCAACAAGGATATAGCATCAAAGGCCGGATGTCCGGGAGTGGGCGGTGCGCAAATATCAGGCGCAGTGCAGGGCATATTCACTGGATGATTTAAAGAGGGCTGTGAGAGACGGTGTGGCATATGAGGAGGCTGTGAAGACCGGCAGGATGAATGACCAGATGGCTGTGGAGCTTTTTATAGTGCAGTACTCTGCAGATATGACCGGCACTCATACGACAGGCAGTAAATGATATAACGCAAATATACAAAAAGCAAATAAAAAACCCATCGGTATGACGGCACCGATGGGTTTATTATTTATTGTTATATAGTAATTAAGCTAATCCGTTAACAAGCTTTGTTAAACGAGATACTTTTCTGGCTGCGTTGTTCTTGTGGAAGATACCCTTTGAACCAGCGCTTGCGATAACAGAAGTTGCATCCTTTAATGCAGCCTCAGCAGCAGCCTTATCATTTGCAGCTACAGCAGCCTCAACCTTCTTGATTGCTGTCTTAACTCCTGATTTGATTGCTTTATTTCTTGCAGCCTTAGTTTTCTGTTACTAAAATTCTCTTTTTTGCTGACTTAATGTTAGCCAACTCGTACACCTCCAAATATTTAATCTAATGCATGCCAAAACCGACACGGCCGCTTTGACACAAACATACTAGAATATAATATGTCAACCTTTCTGCTCTGTCAATACATATTTTGAAAAAAATTGCAAAAAATTAACATATATGTGATTTTGGAATATCATACAGGGGAGGTGTATTGATTTGTCGGCTGATAAATGGTGTGCAAGAACTGATCTGGCGCTTGAGACGCAGGAGAGCCTTAAAAAGGCAAACACAGATATGAGAGGTGTGAATTTCTCTGAAAAAAAGCTGGATAATGGAATCATAGTCAGTGTAGTGACAATTGACTCAGAAAATGCAGTCAGGGCTACAGGCCGTCCTAAAGGAAAATATGTGACAATTGAGGCTGCTATGCTGTCTGAGGGAGATGAGGAGTGCTGTCAGGCTGTGACGAGGGAGCTTTCAAAAAGGAGCTTAAGAGCTTTGTAAAGGCTGTCTGTGACAAGCGTATATATGCGGCACTTGTTGTCGGGCTTGGAAACAGAAATGTAACTCCTGATGCGCTTGGGCCAAGATGCGTTGACAGCTTGTTTATCACCCGCCATATAGTAAAGGAATATGGCAGGTATGCGTTTAGCAACGAGAATGTAAACAGTGTGTGCGGCCTCGTGCCTGGCGTGATGGCTCAGACAGGCATGGAGTGCCTTGAGATAATAAAGGGTGTGGTGAGCGAGGTGAAGCCTGATTTTGTTGTGACAATTGATGCGCTTGCGGCACGCAGTACAAAGAGGCTGGGCTGTACAATACAGCTGACGGATACAGGCATAGTGCCCGGAAGCGGGGTAGGAAACCACAGGGACGGTATTAACCATAACAATCTCGGAGTGCCTGTTATCGCAATTGGTATTCCGACAGTCATTGATGCGGTGACTATTGTTTCAGATGCGGTAAATGCCAGCCGGGAGAACACCGCAAAGCTCATGTCGCCTAAGTTAAACGGCATGTTTGTGACGCCGAAGGATATTGACGAGACGGTTAAGAGACTGGCAGGGCTTTTGTCTGAGGGCATAAATATGGCTTTTTCAAACGATGAATATGATGACTATAGTGAACAATTTTATTGCTTCGAATATCATTAGAGCCAGCCGCATATGCTTTATGTAGCAGGGGCTGCCTGATGCTTTAGATGGGAGATGATATTGTGAAGAAGAAAAAATGATTGTGCTTATAGCATTTATATATATTGCGTCTATGCTGTTTTGCGGTGATGGTGTGGGAAAGAAGTTCGTGGAAGAAAAATTTCCGCACCTTACATATTCTGACAAGGAGTGTGATGATTCAAAAAAAAGAAGGAGCTGCGTATTGTGGAGGATGAGGATACAGCAGGAGGTATTCTCTCATACGAGGAGCTTGCTGCGATGGAAAATGAAAATGCAAGTGTCGAGGAACAATATGCTGCCGGATACCAGACCAGCTGGCATTTGTTGATGAAGCTGAAAAAAAAAGGTGAGCTGGCAGAGTTTGAGGAGCAGCAGAACGTGAAAATGCCGCAGGTAGATATGAGCTTTGACAATCTGGTAAAAAACTATTATCAGGTGGACAAGACTACATATATAGGAGCCGATGAGCTGTGTGAGGAGGTTTTGCTTGGGCGTGATATGTCTATAGAAAAGTCAGGCAACGGTCCTGATATACTCATATACCATACACATTCGCAGGAGGGGTACAGTGATTCCCTTGATACATCAGAGACAGAGACCGTAGTTGGAGTGGGTGATAGGCTTGAATCACTTTTTTGAGGGGAAAAATATGGCTACAATGTGCTGCATCACAAGGGGCAGTATGATGTGAATGACCGCGACCATGCGTATTCTAATTCACTTCCTGAGATTACAGAGATTATTGAGAAAAATCCGTCTATAAAGGTGGTTATTGACTTGCACAGGGATGGAGTGGCTGAGACTACAAGGCTTGCTGCCACAATAGATGGAAAGCCTATGGCACAGATTATGTTTTTTAACGGGCTGTGCCGTACTGCTGCAAGGGGGGCCGATTAATAGTCTGCCCAATGAGTATCTGGGGGATAATCTGGCGTTTTCATTTCAGCTGCAGCTCATGGCAAATGAGTATTATCCGGGGCTTGCAAGGCGCATATACTTAAAGGGCTACAGATATAATATGCATCTGTGTCCGAAATCGCTGCTCGTGGAGGTGGGAGCGCAGACAAATACCAAGGAGGAAGCGTACAATGCAATGGAACCACTTGCAGATATACTTGATAAAGTGTTAAAATAATATAGACTTTATTTCACAAATCTGATAAACTTTGATGAGTTATTGAAAGCATTAGGAGGACATATGTCAATAGATCAGAGCAAAATCCGCAATTTTTGTATTATTGCCCATATTGATCACGGTAAATCTACACTCGCGGACAGAATTATAGAAAAAACAGGCACACTTACCAGCAGGGAGATGCAGGCTCAGGTGCTCGACAATATGGATTTAGAAAGAGAGCGTGGTATCACAATTAAGTCTCAGGCAGTCGGTATTATAGATACCGCAAAGGATGGCGAAGAGTATATTTTTAATCTGATAGATACACCGGGACACGTGGATTTTAACTATGAGGTATCAAGGAGTCTTGCGGCATGTGACGGAGCTATACTTGTAGTGGATGCGGCCCAGGGCGTGGAGGCACAGACACTTGCAAATGTTTATCTTGCACTGGATCATGCCCTGGATGTATTTCCTGTTATAAATAAGGTGGATATGCCGAGTGCGCGCCCGGATGAGGTGGCACAGGAGATTGAGGACGTTATCGGTATTGAAGCTATGGATGCGCCGCGCATTTCCGCAAAGACAGGACTCAATATAGAGGATGTGCTGGAGCAGATTGTAAAAAAGATTCCGGCACCAACAGGCGATAAAGATGCACCGCTTAAAGCACTTATATTTGATGCAACATATGATTCTTATAAGGGAGTCATTATTTTCTGCCGACTGAGAGAGGGTTCTGTAAAGGTAGGAGACACAATAAAGATGATGGCTACAGGTGCATCTGATGTGGTTACAGAGGTGGGCTATTTTGGCGCAGGCCAGTTTATACCATGTGATGAACTTTCGGCCGGTATGGTTGGATACATTGCGGCCAGCATCAAAAAATGTCAGGGATACACGTGTGGGTGATACAGTTACACTCGTTGACAGACCGTGCGATGAGGCACTTCCGGGATATAAGAAAGTAAATCCAATGGTTTACTGTGGTCTTTACCCGGCGGACAGTGCAAAGTATCCTGATTTAAGGGATGCGCTTGAAAAGCTGCAGGTCAATGACGCTTCATTACAGTTTGAGCCTGAGACCTCTCTGGCACTTGGCTTTGGCTTCAGATGCGGATTCCTTGGACTTTTACATCTGGAAATTATTCAGGAGAGACTGGAGAGAGAGTTTGATCTGGATCTCGTTACCCACTGCACCTAGTGTTATTTACAAGATTCACAAGACAAGCGGTGAGGTGATAGATTTGACCAACCCTTCAAATATGCCGGATCCGTCAGAGATTGAGTATATGGAGGAGCCATACGTATCTGCAGAGATTATGGTCACAAGTGACTATGTCGGTGCGATTATGAAGCTGTGCCAGGAGAGACGAGGAGTCTATATCAGCATGGAGTATATCGAAAAAACACGAGCTCTCATAAAGTACGACTTGCCATTAAATGAGATTATCTATGATTTCTTTGATGCTTTAAAGTCACGCTCGAGGGGATATGCTTCGTTTGACTATGAGATGAAGGATTATGAGCGCTCAGAGCTTGTCAAGCTTGACATCTTAATCAATAAGGAAATGGTCGATGCACTTTCATTTATCGTATTCAAGGAGAGTGCATACGAAAGAGGCCGTAAGATGTGTGAGAAGCTTAAGGGTGAGATACCAAGGCATCTGTTTGAGATACCTATTCAGGCCAGCAGTCGGTGGTAAGATTATAGCAAGAGAGACGGTTAAAGCGCTTCGAAAGGATGTGCTTGCCAAGTGCTACGGTGGTGATATTTCACGTAAGAAGAAGCTGCTTGAGAAGCAGAAGGAAGGAAAGAAGAGGATGCGCCGGTGGGCAATGTAGAGATACCACAGGCGGCATTCATGAGTGTGCTTAAGCTGGATGAGGAGTAATCGCACATATGAAGAATCTTGAGATTTATATTCATATACCATTTTGTGTGAGAAAATGTGAATATTGTGATTTTTTATCATTTCCCGCAGACGATGATGCAAAGCTTCGCTATGTCAAGGGGCTTATGGCGGAAATGATATTTTACGGCCCGCTTATGAAGAACTATCAGGTGTCATCTGTCTATATCGGAGGAGGTACACCAAGCTCTATAGATGAGCAGTGGATTGCTGCTTTGATGGAGGGTGTGTTTGACTGCTTTAATGTGCTGCCTGATGCTGAGATATCCATAGAGTGCAATCCCGGTACGCTTAGCAGGGAAAAGCTTTTTAGCATACAGGGATGCGGGAATCAACCGCCTGTCCATAGGACTGCAGTCGGCAAATAATGATGAGCTTAAGCTGCTCGGGCGTATACATACCTTTGAACAGTTTGTGACGAATTATGAGGTGGCCAGAAATGTGGGCTTTAAAAATATCAATGTAGATTTGATGTATGGTCTGCCGGGGACAGTCAGCGTCACAGTATATGGCGACAGTAAACAAGATTATAAGGCTTCATCCGGATCATATATCGGCGTATTCTCTTATAGTGGAAAAGGGTACTCCCTTTCTATGAAAAGTACAAGTTTGACATGGTGCGCCAGGAGGCGGGCATGGGAACGGAGTTTCTGCCTGACGAGGACGAGTTATATGATATGGAAAAGGCGGGACAGAAGGCGTTTATGGATGCCGGCTACAGGCAGTATGAGACATCTAACTATGCTAAAAGAGGTATGGAGTGCCGCCATAATATAGCGCTACTGGACCAGAGCTGACTATTTAGGACTTGGAATAGGGGCGGCATCGCTTATATCAAATGTCAGATATACCAATACATCCGATATGGATGAATATCTGTCGCGCTGCCGTCATATACATGATGTGGGTGATGATATATTTAAGGCCAATCTGCATGTGGCAGCTGATGTTATAGACAAAAAGGGACAGATGGAGGAGTTTATGTTTCTTGGACTTCGTATGAATGAGGGGGTCACAAGAGAAGCTTTTGAGAGGGCATTTGGTATTTCGATAGATGCAATCTACAAGGATACGATAGACAGCCTGAAAAAACAGGAGCTGCTCGTGGTAAAGGACGGGCATATCTATTTATCGGAGAGAGGAAAGGATGTAGCCAATTACGTTATGGCACAGTTTTTGAGGGATTAACGGAGTACAAATTATGGATATGACTTTTAAGCTTCAGGTGTTTGAGGGACCGCTTGATCTGCTTTTATACCTGATAGAGAAAAATAAAAGTAAATATTTATGATATCCCGATTGTCGAGATTACAGCGCAGTACATGGAGTATGTGAATCAGATGAAAAAGGATAACCTGGACACGCTCAGCGAGTTTCTCGTGATGGCAGCTACGCTCCTCGACATAAAGTCAAAGATGCTTCTCCCAAAGAAAGAGGAAGAAGAGCAGGAGCAGGAAGATCCAAGAGCAGAGCTTGTGCAGCAGCTGCTTGAGTACAAGATGTACAAGTGCATGGCAAACGAGCTTAAGGATCGCCAGCTGGATGCCGGCAAGGTGTGGTATAAGAAGAAGGACATACCTGATGAGGTTCTTGCATATGAGGAGCCTGTTAATCTTGAGGAGCTTGTCGGAGATATACGGCTTTCTGATTTAAACAGAATCTTTCAAAGTATAATGAAGAGACAGGAAGAAAAAGATAGATAAGGTCCGCTCGAAGTTTGGAAAGATTGAAAAGGAAGAGGTCTCCTTAGAGGAAAAGATGGACTTTCTGACAGACCTATGCTGCCTCACACAAGCACTTCAGCTTCAGAGGGCTGCTTACTGCATCGTCAAGCAAAGTGGAAGTCATAGTTACATTTCTTGCAATACTGGAGCTTATGAAGACCGGCAAATTAACTATCGTTCAGGAGCATATTTTTGATGATATCGGATTGAGTCAAGAATTGCTGCATAAAGAGGGTTTGATGATATATGAATTATAAAGCTGCAATAGAGGCTATTTTATTTACCATGGGAGAATCCGTGGAGCTTGGAAGGATAGCCGATGCAATACAATTAAATGAAAAAGAAACAAAAAAGCTGCTTGACGAGCTGATCAAGGAGTATAGAAGCTCTTCAAATATAGGTATGAATATCATAGAGCTTGATGGGGCTTATCAGATGTGTACAAAGCCACAGATGTATGAATATCTCATCCGCATTGCAAAGCAGCCTAAGAAGAGGGTGCTTACGGATGTGCTTTTAGAGACTCTTTCAATCATAGCGTACAAGCAGCCTGTCACAAAGGCTGAAATAGAAAAAATCAGAGGTGTGTCAAGTGAACATGCTGTAAAGCAAGCTTGTCGAGTACAATCTGGTGCAGGAGCTTGGAAGGCTTGATGCTCCGGGAAGGCCGCTTTTGTTTGGTACCACAGAGGAATTTCTAAGGAGCTTTTGGGGTTTCGTCTATCGACGAGCTGCCGGTACTAAGCCCTGTGCAGGTTGAGGAGTTCAAGCGAGGAGGCAGAGGAAGAGATGCACGTGAAGCTTGATGTGTAGTGCAGGTGTATTGCGTAAGCTGCCATTTCATATAATAAGGACATGCAAATAATCATATATATTACCGATGGAGGTAATTATATGATTATTTTTTTAAAAAAAAATATAAGTCGAAAATAGCTTTAATGGTTTTCATTTGTGTGTTGGTTTGTACTGTCAGCTGTTTGCTTGATTTTAAGACGATAGAAAAAAAAAAATGCCCGGTCTTGAAAAGAAAAGTGTGTTTATGGCAGCTGGAAAAATACTGTTGCTAAGAATACTGACAAAGCCGTAAATGAGCCAAGGCTTCATGCTGTTTCAGCGGCATTATATGATGCGGATGACGAGACGTTTATATATGGTAAAAACATGAGAGACAGCATGGCAAATGCCAGCACCACGAAGATTCTTACGTGTATTGTGGCACTTGAAAAAGCTGATATAAATGATACTGTTACGATTTCACAAAATGCCGCACCACAGCCCTGCGGTCAAGCTTGGACTTGTGGCCGGGAATAGCTATAATATGAAGGATTTACTCTATGGCATGATGCTTGAGTCGTTCAATGACTGTGCCTATGCGATTGCGGAACATGTGGGCGGCTCGACGGAGGGCTTTGCAAAGCTTATGAATGAAAAAGCAAATGAGATAGGGTGCCTCGGCACGTATTTTATTACACCAAACGGGCTGGATGCTGAGAATGATATAAGCTTTCACCACTCCACAGCGGGGGAGATTTGTGTGTTATAATGTCTTATTGTGCGTGGAAATCACCAAAATCAACACAGTTTCTTGAGATAACACAGACTATGCAGTACACATTTGAGACAAAGGAAGGTCAGATGGTTTTTAGCAATCACAACAGGCTCCTTAAGGAGACGGACTACTGCATATCGGGAAAGACCGGCTTTACCACAAAGGCAGGTTACTGCTATGTCGCAGCAGTTGAAAAGGATGGAAGGAGAATGTGCCTTTCTCTCTTGGGCTGTGGGTGGCCAAACAATAAAAACTATAAGTGTGCTGATGCAAAGAGTCGGTGGAGTATGCGGTTTTCAGATGCTGCCGAAGATTCTTACTGTGATGCTGCTTGTGTAACAACACAACAGACCGGTGATACACAGACAACGGATAAACAGGCAGCAGGAAAAGAAACTCCGGCGGTAAAAAAAAAAGAGGATAGAAACACAATTGACTTAAAATATATAGAAAACAACAAGAAGAATAAGAAAATTTGCAAGAATTTTCTCAAGAATTTTACAATTAATATAGGAAATTTTTTTCTAAACAAAAATAAAGGTTAAAAATTTAACAAATTAGTTGAAAAAAAAAATTTAGAAATAGTCTATTATCATACTAGCGAAAAATTTTATTTTTTTATAGATGGAGGATATAAAATGAGTAGTAACAATCAAAGCTTGGCAATGCAGCGTATTGCTAAGTTAGTCGACGAGAACAGTTTCATGGAAATTGGTTCTCTTGTGACAGCTCGCAGTACAGATTTTAACCTTACTGCAGCAAAAGCTCCTTCAGATGGTGTTATTATCGGACACGGTCTGATTGATGGAAATCTTGTATTTATCTATAGCCAGGATGCAACAGTTCTTAACGGAACAATCGGCGAGATGCATGCAAAGAAAATTGCCAATGTATATGACATGGCAATGAAAATGGGCGCACCTGTTATCGGATTTATCGATTGCGGTGGTATCAGACTTCAGGAGTCAGTTGATGCATTAGACGGATTTGGTCTTATCTACGCCAAGGAAGTTGCAGCAAGTGGCGTTATTCCACAGATTTGTGGTGTATTCGGTAATTGTGGTGGCGGACTTTCTGTAGTACCGGCTCTTTGTGATTTCGCTTATATCGAAGAGTCTAAGGGCAGAATGTTTGTTAATACTCCCTGATGCAATAGAGGGTAACCGCGTTGAGAAATGCGATACAGCAGCAGCTTCATTCCGAGTGAGAACAATGGATGTGTAGACGGAATCGGTTCAGAGGATGATATTATCGCTGATATCAGAGCTCTTGTCAGCATGCTTCCACTCAACAACGAGGGAGATGTATATACAGACTCATGTGAGGATGATCTCAACAGAGCATGTAACAGCATGGCTGATATGAAGGCTGATCCAAGATTCCTCTTATCAGAGCTTTCTGATGATCATGTATTCTTTGAGACAAAGAAAGACTTTGCCAAGAATATGGTAACAGGCTTTGTTAAATTAAACGGCATGACAGTCGGTGCAGTTGCAAACTGCAGCACAGTATATGATGCTGAGGGCAAGAAGGCAGAGGAGTTTGCACTTTCTCTTACTGCAAAGGGCTGCAACAAGGCAGCTGAGTTTGTATCATTCTGTGATGCTTTCTCAATTCCTGTACTTACACTTACAAATGTAAACGGATTCAAGAACTGCATGTGCTCTGAGAAGAAGCTTGCAAAGGCTCTTGCCAGAATGACATACGCATTCTCAAGTGCAACATGTCCAAAGGTTAACCTGATTACAGGCGAGGCTTATGGAAGCGCATATGTTGCAATGAACTCTAAGTCAATCGGAGCTGATATGGTTTATGCATACCCTGATGCAAAGATTGGTATGATGGATTCAAAGATTGCAGCTGAGATTATGTATCCGGGCGCTGATGCAAAGGAAATTGATGAGAAGGCAGCTGATTACGAGAAGCTTCAGTCTTCTGTTTCATCAGCAGCAGCCAGAGGATATGTAGACCTCATCATTGATCCGGCTGACACAAGAAAAAATATCTTGTAGGTGCTTTTGAGATGCTTTACACCAAATATGTAGATGCACCAGAGAAGAAACACGGAACTAAATAATAGAAAGGCGCATTTTGTTATGAAGAAAAAAAATAACATATATCCTTAGCCTTCTTATGATTGTATGTATGCTTGGAGCATGTGGCTCTGACAATGCCGAAAAAGACATATGGCGGATACACAACAGACGAGCTTCATACTGAGGCAACAGACAGCCTTAGCAACATCCAGAACTACATTGCGCTCGTAGATAGTTGTGGCGGTTATGACAACTATGAGAAGAGTGTCAAGGAAGTTGAGGAGAAGACAGGCATGACAGAGGGTGAGGTTGTTTACAACACACTCGGACAGTCGGGAGCAAGCGTTTCAATGAAAAATATCGACGCTGAGCTTGATGCCGTTTCATCATGGCTTGATCTGGTTGACAAATACGGAGACGTAAAGGATGCAACTGATGGCAAGGATTTTACAGTAACCAAGTCAGGTGGTACACTCACTACCGACATGACACTTACATTTGGCAAGCAGGATGTAACATACGAATTAGTATATGATTCGGTTACCATGGAGGTAACAGGTATCTCACTTACTCCTGTTCAGACAATGGGACAGAAGCTTGCTAAGGCAGGACAGAACACAGTAATTTCAATGAGTATTGTATTCTGTGTACTTATTCTTATCTCTCTTATCATTTACTGTTTCAAGTTTATTGCTCTTATCGGCAATAAGCCAAAGAAGGCAGAAGCTAAGAGCGAGCCTGAAAAAGAAAGAGACTGCTGCAGCAGAAGCACCTGCTACAGACCTTACAGATGATACAGAGCTTGTAGCTGTTATCTCAGCAGCTATAGCAGCAAGCGAGGGTACTACAACAGAGGGCTTTGTAGTCCGTTCAATCAATAGAAGATAATTTAGGAGGACATTTGAGATGAAAAACTATACAATTACCGTTAACGGAAATGTTTACGATGTTACAGTAGAAGAGACAGGAAGCACACCTAGCACAGCCAGCGCACCTAGAAGAGCTGCAGCACCTGCTGCCGCTGCACCAAAGGCTGCTGCACCTGCAGGAGCAGGAAGCATCAAGGTTGAGGCCGGAGCTGCCGGAAAGGTATTTAAGCTCGAGGCTAAGGTTGGCGATGCAGTAAAGAAGGGTGATACACTTCTTATTCTTGAGATCATGAAGATGGAAACACCTGTTGTTGCACCACAGGATGGAACAGTAGCAAGCATTGATGTTGCTGTTGGTGATTCAGTAGAGTCAGGTGCATTACTTGCAACATTAAACTAATTCCAGGAGGTAAACTAATTTGAGTTACGTAGGTGAAACACTTTCAAACCTCCTACATCAGACTGCCTTTTTTAATCTGTCAGTCGGAAACTATGTTATGATTGCCGTAGCATGTGTATTCCTGTTTTTGGCTATTAAAAAAGGATTTGAGCCTTTACTTTTAGTACCTATTGCTTTTGGTATGCTCCTTGTTAATATCTATCCTGATATTATCGTAAGTCCTGAGCACTCAAGCAATGGAGTAGGTGGTTTACTTTATTATTTCTATACACTTGATGAGTGGTCAATTCTTCCTTCACTGATTTTCCTCGGTGTCGGAGCTATGACAGACTTTGGTCCGCTTATCGCAAACCCTATCAGCTTCTTACTCGGAGCTGCAGCACAGTTTGGTATTTTCGGAGCTTATTTCCTTGCAATCCTTCTCGGATTTAATGACAAGGCAGCAGCAGCCGTATCTATCATCGGTGGAGCTGACGGACCTACATCTATTTTCCTTGCCGGAAAATTAGGACAGTCAGGTCTGATGGGACCGATCGCAGTGGCAGCGTATTCCTACATGGCGTTAGTTCCTATTATCCAGCCTCCGATCATGAAATTATTTACAACCAAAAAAGAGCGTGCGATCAAGATGCAGAACCTTCGTCCTGTAAGCAAGCTTGAGAGAATTCTCTTCCCTGTAGTAGTTACTATCGTTGTTTGTACACTGCTTCCAACTACAGCACCACTCGTTGGTATGCTCATGCTTGGAAACCTTTTCCGTGAGTCTGGTGTAGTACGTCAGCTTCAGGAGACAGCAAGCAACGCCCTTATGTACATTGTAGTTATCTTACTCGGTACATCAGTAGGTGCTTCTACAAGCGCAGAGTCATTCCTTAATATGAGCACAATCAAGATCGTTATCCTTGGTCTTATTGCATTCATGGTTGGAACTGCTGCCGGAGTACTTTTTGGAAAGCTTTTATGCTTCTTTACAAAAGGCAAGATCAATCCACTTATCGGTTCAGCCGGTGTATCCGCTGTTCCTATGGCTGCCCGTGTATCTCAGAAGGTCGGTGCAGAAGAGGATCCAACAAACTTCCTTCTTATGCATGCTATGGGACCTAACGTAGCCGGTGTTATTGGAACTGCCGTAGCGGCCGGATGCTTCATGGCTATATTCGGTATTTAGATTTAATTAAGGAGGATTAATCATGTCAGAAGTGGTAAAGAAACCTTTAAAAATTACAGAAACTGTTCTTCGTGATGCACATCAGTCTCTGATTGCAACCAGAATGACAACAGAGCAGATGCTTCCAATCGTGGACAAAATGGACAAGGTTGGATACAACGCAGTAGAGTGCTGGGGTGGTGCAACATTTGATGCCTGCCTTAGATTCTTAAAGGAAGATCCATGGGATCGTCTCAGAAAATTAAGAGACGGCTTCAAAAAATACAAAGCTCCAGATGCTTTTCCGTGGACAGAATATCTTAGGATATCGTCCATATGCAGATGATGTTGTTGAGTATTTCGTACAGAAGTCAATCGCAAACGGAATCGATATCATCCGTATTTTCGACTGTTTAAATGATATTAGAAACTTAGAGACAGCAGTTACAGCATGTAACAAGGAAAAAAGGACATGCTCAGGTAGCTCTTTCATATACACTTGGAGATGCTTACACACTTGACTACTGGATGGATATGGCAAAGAGAGAGTTGAGGACATGGGTGCTGACTCACTTTGTATCAAGGATATGGCTGGTCTTTTTAGTTCCTGCAAAGGCTACAGAGCTTGTTCAGGCTTTAAAAAGGATTCTACAAGCCTTCCTGTCGAGCTTCATACACACTACACATCAGGTGTTGCTTCAATGACATACATGAAGGCTGTTGAGGCCGGAGTTGATATCATTGACACAGCTATGTCACCATTCGCTCTTGGAACAAGCCAGCCTGCAACAGAGGTTATGGTTGAGGCATTCAAGGGCACAGAGTTTGATACAGGTCTTGATCTTAATCTCTTAAGTGAGATTGCTGATTACTTCAGACCAATGAGAGAGGAAGCCTTAGCTTCAGGTCTCATGAACCCAAAGGTACTCGGAGTAAATATCAATACTCTCCGTTATCAGGTTCCTGGAGGAATGCTTTCAAACCTTATCTCACAGCTCAAGGAGCAGGGCAAAGAGGACAAGTACGAGGAGGTTCTCGCAGAGGTACCTCGTGTGCGTAAAGACCTCGGTGAGCCACCTCTTGTAACTCCATCTTCACAGATCGTTGGTACACAGGCTGTATTTAACGTACTCATGGGCGAGAGATACAAGGTTGCTACTAAGGAGACTAAGGATATCCTTCTTGGTAAGTATGGTCAGACAGTTAAGCCTTTCAACCCTGAGGTTGTTGACAAGGTTCTTGGCGAGGATAAGAAGAATGCAATCACATGTCGTCCGGCAGATCTTCTTGAGCCTGAGCTTGACAAGATTGAGGCTGAGATGAAGCAGTGGAAACAGCAGGATGAGGATGTTCTTTCTTATGCTCTTTTCCCACAGGTTGCTACTGATTTCTTCAAGTACAGACAGGCACAGCAGACAGGTGTTGATGCAAAGGCCGCTGATACTGAGAATAAGGCTTATCCTGTATAGTATTTAAAAATATAATTCATTCTTTTTTTGAATTTCAAGCAGGTCCGGCTTTGCCGGGCCTGTTTTTTATATTATGTGGATAGGGTGACTCGTAAGTCCAGGGCGCCGGAAAGGCATGCACACTTTCATGTGCGCGAATAGCGCAGCCTCTTAGATACTGTAGAAATTATGTCCATGAATCGAGTAGGAGGCGGTGACTAACCGCCGTCCTCTCACAGCACCGTACGTACCGTTCGGTATACGGCGCTTTCAATAGTTGACGTGCACAGACTGATATGCTGTGGCTAAATCGTAAAAGCCACTGTTTATCAGTCTTTCTTTATTCAGCGCCCAAATCACAGCTTTGTTATTACTGATATACCAATACTTTCTGCGACTGTTTGCTATTGTTGCCGCATAGTGTTCTGGAATTCCCAGCTTGACTAGATTTTTATATTTCGTTCTAGGTTTCTTCCACTGTTTCCATATGCACATGCGTATTCTGTGATAGAGCCATCCGTTGATATCATCTATGTTGTTCTTCATGCTTGCAATTCCGTAGTAGTTAAGCCATCCTCTTGCATATACTTTGATTTTCTCAAGGCTTGGCTTGATTGACTGACATCGCTTACGGGAAGATAACTCCTTCAGTCTGGACTTAAACTTCTTCCATGACTTCGGATGAACTCGGACATATATGCCTTTTCCGTTCCTTCCCAATGCAAAGCCAAGGAATTTAAAATTTCGGATTGCAAACACGCTGACTGTACGGCTCTTTTCTCGGTTGACTGTAAGTTTCAGCCTCTCCTCAAGATATTTTGTACTGCTTTCCAAGAGTCTCTCTGATGCTCGCTTGCTCTTTGCAAGAAGCACGATGTCATCTGCATATCTTATGCATGGAACACCTCTTTTCAGGTATTCCCTGGTCGAACTCATTGAGGTAGATGTTTGCCAGCAATGGTGATAGATTTCCACCTTGTGGTGAGCCTTCCTCTGTGTCAATGACCACTCCGTTTTCCATTACACCGCTTTTCAGATAGCGCTTTATCAACTGTACTACACGTTCATCTTTTACATTCTTTCGGAGAAGATTGATTTGAGAATTTCGTGATTAAGAGTATCGAAGTACTTTTGACAAGTCAAGGACTACAGCGAATGTATAGCCTTGTTCTGCATACTCCTTAACCTTAAGTATTGCATCTTTTGCACTTCTGTTCGGACGATAGCCATAGCTACCATCTGCAAACAGCGGTTCATAGATTGGCACTAACTGTTGGGTTATTGCCTGTTGAAGTGTACGGTCTATCACTGTTGGTATGCCAAGCTTTCGCACACCACCATCTGGTTTGGGAATTTCAACTCGTCTTACTGGAGACGGAGTATACTTTCCACGATAAATGCGGTCAGTTATCTCTTGTTGATGTTCCTTTAGATATGGAAGAGCCTCTTCAATGGTCATGCCATCAATTCCCGGCGCTCCCTTGTTTGCCTTAACTCTCTTATACGCTCTGTTAAAGTTGTCTTTATACAGTATCGTTTCCAAAAGTCTCGGCTGTGCACTGTCTCTTTCTTTCCATATCCGATTGAATGACCTGGACGCTTTCACATACCCTTCACGTTCCGCGCTATCTCTTTGCGAACAGCCATTGTTTTCAATGTTTTCTGCCATAGACGGTCATTACTCCTTTCTCGGTCATACTCAAGACTCCTATTGATTCGGTCCTTCACCTCTCGGCTACTATGACCTCTGCTGACTTCTATGCGTTCAGCATTGCTTTATGCAATGGTTACCTCTTTCAAGGCATACCGCACAGACCTCCCTAGGTACCACACGTTTCTTCCTCTCCATCCATCTGCCTCATTTATCATGCATTATTCCGTGTAGTTATCGGGCTTTAACATGGGTTGCTGTCTTACCCACATGCATGACCTCATATGAGATTTCTGTTCGTCAGACCAGAGATTTGCCCGTGAGTTGTTATATTCCTCACATCCAGCTTCCTTCAGATTCCATCTCACGATGGACACCCTTGCCTTCGGCTATATCCTTCCCACTACCGGGCGGATTCGGGACTTTAACCCGTTAGAAACGTGCGCCGCTAGGCGCACAACACAGAAATGTCCTGCCATGGACGGCAGGACAAGGTGTTATGCGCCATGGATGGCGCATAAAAGCCGGTTTCGTCAAGCATAGAACAACTACAAACATAATTTCGTACAGTATCTTAGAGACGTAGCGTAGCGCACGGGAAAGTGTGCGTGCCTGCCCGGTGCCCGGGACTTACGAGTCTATTCTATGGCAAAAATAAAAAATATAAATTCGCTCTTTCATATAGAGGAAAAAAGTGATAATATTTTAAGGTATGAAAAAATCGCTGCAGGTCACACAAATATGTGAAGCACAGCCATAAACGGGAAAGCTCAGGAGTATATGATGTCAAATACTAACGACTTACTTAACAGGATAAATGCTAAATACAGTACGATGAGCAAGGGGCACAAGCTGCTTGCTACATACATAACTGATAATTATGATAAGGCTGTCTTTCTGACAGCGGCTAAGATGGGCGAGACGGTAGGAATTTCTGAGTCTACGGTTGTCAGGTTCGCTACATCGCTCGGATATAAGGGATATCCCGATTTTCAGAAGGCACTTGAGGAACTTGTAAGGAACAAGCTCAATTCGGTTCAGCGAATGGAGGTTACATATGGGCGTATCAGCCAGTCACAGATTCTTGAGACTGTACTGCAGTCTGATCGTGACAAGATTAAGACCACTCTGGAAAAAATTGATGCGGATGCATTTGACCTGGCGGTAGATACTATTTTACAGTCAAGGAAAATTTATATTGTCGGAATCAGAAGCTGTGCACCTCTTGCAAGCTTTCTTGCATTTTATATGAATCTGATGTTTGAGGATGTGTGTCTGCTTACGACAAACAGCTCGAGCGAGCTTTTTGAGCAGATGGTGCGCATTGGCAAGGATGATGTGATTATCGGTATCAGCTTTCCGCGTTACTCTATGCGTACTCTTAAGGCGTTAGAATTTGCCAACAACAGGAGTGCAAAGGTTATCACTATCACAGACAGCATTCATTCACCGATGAATCTGTATTCTTCATGCAATCTGATTGCCGACAGTGATATGGCTTCTATAGTTGATTCACTTGTTGCTCCGCTTTCTGTCATCAATGCCCTGATTGTGGCTCTTTGCATGAAAAAGCAGAGTATTGTCGCAAAGACACTGACAGAGCTTGAGGATATATGGAATGAGTATCAGGTGTACGAGAATGATGAGATTGATTACATTGATGACTCTATAAAGGTACATTACGCTAAGCTGGGGGATTCACAGGATGAGTAAGAATATTATTGTGGTAGGTGGCGGAGCCGCCGGAATGCTTGCGGCATATTTTGCTGCAGACGCAGGAAATAAGGTTACACTTCTTGAAAAAAATGAGAAACTTGGGAAGAAAATATATATAACCGGCAAGGGCAGATGCAACCCTGACCAATGCGTGTGATGTTGAGGAATCGCTTTTTTTAAATGTAAAGAGCAACAGTAAGTTTTTGTACAGTGCTATTTTATGGCTTTGACAACAGCAGGGTGATTGATTTTTTTGAGAGTCATGGCATGCCTGTAAAGGTGGAGCGTGGCAATCGTGTATTTCCGGTATCTGATAAGTCGTCGGATGTGATTTTTTGCTTTACAGAGAGCTTTGAAGGAAAAGAAAGTGGAGGTATTGCTTCATACGGAGGTATCGAAGCTGTGCTATGAGAAAATCACTGATACTAGGGCAGATGAGGAAGCTAGTGATAAAAAGCCTGAATTAAAAATAACAGGTGTCATATTAAAGGATGGCACCACAATGGCTGCTGATGCAGTTATTGTGGCCACAGGAGGACTTTCATATCCTTCTACAGGCTCTACAGGTGACGGCTACAAAATGGCAGAGAATGCAGGTCATACTGTGACAGAGTGCACACCTTCACTTGTGCCATTTAATGTAAAAGGAAGAGTGGGTAAAAGAGCCTTCAGGGACTTTCACTTAAAAAATACGGCTATTTCCATATATAGTGGCAAAAAAAAAGAAGCTTTATGAGGATTTTGGAGAGATGCTTTTTACGCATTTCGGGGTCAGCGGCCCTATGATTTTGTCTGCGAGTGCATCAATTAAGCAAAGCCTTATTAAGCAGCCTCTTGACATGTATATTTATTTGAAGCCGGCTCTTACGCAGGAGGCCTTGGACAAGAGGATTCTCAGGGAGTTTGAGGAGGCAAAAAACAAGCAGTTTAAGAATTCGATAAACAAGCTTTTGCCTGCAAAAATGATTCCGGTGATAATTGAGCTTTCAGGCATTGACCCGGATAAGAAGGTCAATGAGATATCAAAAGAGGAAAGAAACAGACTTCTTATGCTTTTTAAGAAGCTGCCTGTCACTCTTAATGGTCCAAGAGGATATAATGAAGCTATTATCACAAAGGGCGGCATAAAGGTGAAGGAAATCAATCCATCCACTATGGAGTCGAAGCTTGTGAATGGCCTTTACTTTGCCGGCGAGGTGCTGGATCTGGATGCATATACGGGAGGCTTCAATCTGCAGATAGCATGGTCCACCGGATATCTGGCAGGAACAAGTGCAGCGGTTTGATGATTTTGAAAACTATTTTGAGATACTTATAATAACAGTTATTTATGCGCATAGTGAATTGAGTAGCTGGGATTTTAATAAAAAAAATGATGAACAAAAATATTTTAAGGAGAAATTATGAGATACAATATAGCAATTGACGGACCGGCAGGAGCCGGAAAAAGCACTATAGCAAAGAGACTTGCAAAGGAACTTGGCGCAATTTATGTCGATACAGGTGCCATGTACCGTGCGATGGCATACTATTTTATCCAAAAGGGTGTGGATAAGGAGGATATTGACACCATCACGAAGCTGTGTAAGGATGTCGAGGTTTCTATCAGCTATGAAAACGGTGAACAGCAGGTTATCTTAAATGGTGAGAATATCACAGGATTTATAAGACAGGAGGCTGTCGGCATTATGGCATCAGCTACCAGCGTCTATCCTGTAGTTAGAGAAAAGCTTGTTGAGCTTCAAAGACAGCTCGCTGCCAGAGAGAATGTGGTGATGGATGGAAGAGATATAGGAACTGTTGTGCTTCCTGATGCCAATGTCAAGATATTTTTAACAGCAAGTTCTAAAGTACGTGCAAAGAGACGCTTCGATGAGCTTACTGCAAAGGGGGAGAAATGCGATATTGATGCAATTGAGAAGGATATTATAGAGAGAGACCACAGGGATATGACAAGAGAAACATCACCTTTGAAGCAGGCGGATGATGCTGTGCTGCTGGATTCGTCTGATATGACAATCGATGAGGTGGTAGATAGAATGAAACAGCTTGTGAAAGAGGCATAGCGTATGGGAGAGCTTACTATCGCAAAGAGCGCCGGCTTTTGTTTTGGAGTGACGAGAGCAGTAAATATGGTCTATGAGGCAATTGAAAAAAGGGAAAATGTGCCTATATACACCTATGGCCCGATTATTCACAATGATGAGGTCGTAAAGGATATGGAAAAAAAAAAAAAATGGCGTAACCGTCATAAACGATCTCGATGAGCTTTCTTCTCATGAAAAGGGTGTGATGATTATCCGTTCACACGGTATAAGCAAGGCTGAGTATGACAGGATAAAAAACTGTGGCTTTGAGGTGCTTAATGCAACCTGTCCTTTTGTATCAAAAATTCACAGATATGTGGAGGATTACAGCTCAAAGGGCTATGATATTATAATTGTCGGCAGTCCAAAGCACCCTGAGGTGTGCGGGATAAAAAGGGTTGGGCAGACGAAAAATGTCATGTAACCATCATAAATTCGCCTGAGGATGCCGAAAATTACATGAAAAAAATAGTACAAAAAAACTATGCATAGTGTCACAAACGACATTTAACTACAATAAATTTCAAGATATAGTTGAAATTATTGCAAAAAAAAAAGGTTATGATATAACTGTTTTAAATACAATCTGTAATGCTACAGAGGTCAGACAGACCGAAGCTAGAAAGGTAGCACAGTGCTCAGGATGTCATGATTGTGATCGGCGGCAGGAACAGCTCCAACACGCAGAAGCTATTTGAAATATGTAAAAACGAATGCAAAAAATACTTACTATATACAGACAAGTGACGAAATGGATTATACACAAATCAGGTCCAACAATAACGTAGGTATTACAGCAGGGGCTTCAACCCCGAATAATATTATCGAGGAGGTTTCAAAGAATGTCAGAAATGAGCTTTGAACAAATGCTGGAAGAATCTTTTAAAACTATAAGAAATGGAGAAGTGGTAGAAGGTACCGTTATTGATGTTAAACCTGACGAGATTTTCTTAAATATTGGATACAAATCAGACGGAATTATTACTAGAAACGAGTACACAAATGAGCCGAACGTAGATCTTACTACTGTTGTAAAGGTTGGCGACAAGATGGAAGCCAAGGTAGTTAAGCTTAACGATGGCGAGGGCCAGGTTATCCTTTCTTACAAGCGCCTTCAGGCAGAGAAGGGCAGCAAGCGTCTTGAGGAGGCTTTTGAGAACCGAGGAAGTATTAAAGGCAAAAGTTACACAGGTATTAGCCGGTGGTGTATGTGTCAGTGTTGATGAGACAAGAGTATTCATCCCTGCAAGCCTTGTATCAGATACTTATGAGAAGGAGCTCAACAAGTTCAAGGATCAGGAGATTGAGTTTATCATCACAGAGTTCGATCCAAGAAAGAGACGTATTATCGGAAATAGAAAGGTATTACTCGTTGAGCAGAAGGCTAAACAGCAGGAAGAGCTTCTTGCAAATCTTCACGTTGGCGATGTAATCGAAGGAACAGTTAAGAATGTTACAGATTTCGGTGCATTCATAGATCTTGGCGGAGTAGACGGATTACTTCATATCTCAGAGATGTCTTGGGGCAGAGTAGAGAACCCTAAGAAGGTATTCACTGTTGGACAGACTGTAAGAGTATTTGTTAAGAACATCAATGGTTCTAAGATTGCTCTTTCAATGAAGTTTGATGATGAGAATTCCATGGAATGGTGCAACAGAGAAATTTGCTCTGGCAATATCGTAAAGGGTAAAGTAGCCAGAATGACAGATTTTGGTGCATTCATCGAGCTTGCTCCTGGTGTTGACGCACTTCTTCATGTTTCACAGATTTCAAAGGATCATGTTGAGAAGCCATCAGATGTTCTGAAGATTGGTCAGGAGATTGAGGCTAAGGTTGTTGAGTTCAATGAGGACGATAAGAAAATAAGCTTAAGCATGAAGGCTCTCCTTGATTCAGAGGATGATGGAGCAGATGTTGCAGATGTAAATATCGATGAGGTTGCTTCTGATAACGAGTAGTTTTTGATTTTAAAGCTGTCATATATAATTATATGGCAGCTTTTATTTGTATCGGGTGGCACATATTGGAGGATTGTGATGTTTGATCATTATGAATGGTTTAAAAATGAAGTGTACAGGCTGACGCAGATAGATCTCAATTATTATAAAGAAAAGCAGATGCGCAGGCGTATTGATACTCTTGCGAAAAAAAAAATGGGGCTGATTCTTATGAGACATACATTGATATGATTTCTACAGATAAGGTTAAGTTTAAACAGTTTATCAATTTTATCACTATCAATGTATCTGAGTTCTACAGGAATCCTGATCAGTGGAGTTTTTTGGACAGAGAGGTCATTCCTGAGATATTAAAGAACAATACAGGGATGATTAAGATATGGAGCGCGGCATGCTCAACAGGGGACGAGCCGTATTCGCTTGCCATGGCTTTTTCGAAGCATGTTCCACTGTCTCGTATAAAGATACTGGCTACAGATATTGACGACCGGTGATTGCGAGTGCTAAAGCCGGGCTTTACAGCGCAAAGTCTGTAGAAAATGTGCCGGCTGACCTGAAGATGAAGTACTTTACCAAGGTGGAGGGCTCATACAAGATATCTGATGATATCAAGCGATGTGTTACCTTTAAGGAGCACAATCTGTTGAAGGATTCATATCCAAAGGATTACGATCTTATCCTGTGCAGGAATGTGGTGATTTATTTTACCGATGATGCGAAGGATATGATATACAAAAATTTCTTCAATACTTTAAAATCCAAGGGAATACTGTTTATAGGCAGTACTGAGCAGATAACTACATATCGTGAGCTCGGCTTTGAGAGATTAAGCAGTTTCTATTTCGAGGAAGCCATGATATCTTATCAGAGGTTAAACAGATGGTCTGTTATATGTTTTACATATGACAGTACCATCTGTTTTGAATTTATAAAATCTTCAGTCAGCAGGAAATAGCTGTACTTATCCTTTATATCGAATCGAAACTCTGGCTTCATGAAGTCAGAGTACTGTCTGATGAAGGTACCGGTTTTGCGCACATAGCAGTTGTACGCCTTGCATTTTTTCGCGGTATTCGTGGTCGACATATGCTGCGACGCTCTTGTGTATGGCCATGTCCTCCTTTGGCAGATAGTAGTAGTTTTTATAATCGCTGTAGAAATGGCGCATTTCCCCTCGAATATCTCTGCACGCACATAGCTTTTTGTAGTGCCGATGGTCAGATAGATGTCATTGTCATGGAAGCTTACAGATTTTGGAACGGAGAATTTATTTTCAAATGATATGATAAGCTCATTCATCAGACTGCCGTCGTAAGCTGTATATGGGTTTACGGATACACCGGTGATGTCTGCAATGCCATGTATGCATTCTTTATACGAAAGTATATTAAGGAGCTTTGTCATGCCAAGGACATCCTCGTAGTTGTGTGTCAAAAGCAGGGATAGCTTTTTGTCGTCATTTTGGGCAAGATATTCATAATAAACGTTTATGAGCTCACCACCGGAATATTTATCCTCCCTATCTATACCCAGAAATGCTTCGATGCTTTTTTGCTTGTAGTTTTCGAGGCACAAAAGAGGCTTTATCGGGGAAAGTTCCTTAAAGATATCGAGTATCTGCACATTACAGAAGGGGTCTTCCTGCTTATATTTCTTGTATTTATTCTTTAAAAATGGTATATCAAAACCGACGCCATTGAAGGATATGATAGTGCTACAACGACAGACTTCCTGCGAAGGCTTCAATTACAGCTGCTTCGTCATCGACAGATTCGGCAAAATACTGGTCTATTACAATACGATTTTTGATGCGCCTTGCACAGCCTATCATGTAGACAATTGCTTTCACCGGTGAAAAGCCTGTTGTCTCAATATCAAAAGAACATTGTGTTTTCTTTAAATATGCTGTCTGAAAAATTATCGGTTTTTATGTAAATTTCTTCATTGTGAAATATTTTCATTTCTTGATTCCTGCCTTGAATATCATTTGTATAAACATTATAACATAAAGTATTAAAAAAAGTACATAATATACTATTTAACTAAAAATCATAAGTGGTATAATAGGAATAGTAATGTGCAATAGCATTTCCACGTTATTAATCTAAAAGAAAGAGGGGCACAAAAATGGGTCATAAAACGTTTATTGGCGGTGTTCATCCATATGATGGCAAAAAGAGCTGTCTAAGGATTCACCAATTAAAGAAGTTTTGCCCAAGGGCGACATGGTATATCCGGTTTCGCAGCATATCGGCGCACCGGCTAAGCCTGTTGTTGCCGTAGGTGACACTGTGTTGAAGGGACAGATGATAGCAGAGGCCGGTGGCTTTGTTTCATCACCTATCTATTCATCAGTGTCAGGAAAAGTTAAGGCTATTGAGAAGCGACGTGTGGCGGTCGGCGATATGGTTGACAGTATTGTTATCGAAAATGATGGCATGTTTACTGAGACAACATATGAGAGCGTCGAGGATGTCACTGCGCTTTCAAAGGAAGAAATCGTCGAGAAGGTCAAGAATGCGGGAGTTGTCGGCATGGGCGGTGCCGGTTTCCCCCTACACATGTAAAGCTTTCTCCAAAGGAGCCGGACAAGATTGAGTATATTATCGCAAACTGCGCTGAGTGTGAGCCTTACCTCACATCTGACTACAGACGTATGCTTGAGAATCCTGAGAGGAATTAATTGGCGGCATGAAGATCATACTTCAGCTTTTTGACAATGCAAAGGGTATTCTTGGTATAGAGGATAATAAGCCTGACTGTATCGAAAAGCTCACAGAGCTCACGAAGGATGAGCCACGTATTGAGTTTTGTCCGCTTATGACAAAGTACCCACAGGGTGGTGAGAGACAGCTCATCTATGCTACAACCGGCAGAGCAATCAATTCTAAGATGCTCCCTGCTGATGCAGGCTGTATCGTTGATAATGTAGAGACAATTATTGCTGTATACAATGCTGTAAAGAATGGACAGCCAGTCCTTAAGCGTATTTCAACAGTTACAGGAGATGCTGTGAAGAATCCTTCCAATATTTTATATAGCATCGGTACCTCATATCGGAGGAGCTGGTTGATGCTGCAGGTGGCTTTAAGAGCCAGCCGGAGAAGATTATATCAGGCGGTCCTATGATGGGCTTTGCCATGTTTAGTCTTGATATCCCTACTACAAAGACATCTTCATCAATACTGTGCTTCACACATGATGAGGTGGCAGCATTTGAGCCACCGGCCTGTATTAACTGCGGTCGTTGCGTGGAGGCGTGTCCTGAGCAGCTCATTCCAAGCCGTCTTGCGAAGTTTGGTTTGCGTGGACAGATGGATGAGTTTGAGAAGTGGCACGGACTTGAGTGTATTGAGTGTGGAAGCTGTTCATTTGCATGTCCGTCAAGGAGACAGGTGGCTCAGCCTATTAAGACAATGAAGAAGCTTGTTCTCGCTGAAAAGAGAAAACAGGCCAGCAAAAAATAAAGAAAGAGGTGGATTAAAGTGAGTGATTTATATCATGTTTCATCATCACCACATGTACGTGCCAAGGATTCCACTGACAGAATAATGCTTTATGTCATTATAGCATTACTCCCGGCAAGTCTTTTTGGTATTTACAATTTTGGATTTAGAGCACTTTTTATCATTCTGCTTACCATCGCATCGTGTGTGGCATCAGAATGGGTGTTTTGACTACATAGTTAAGAAAAAAAGAGCACAATTACAGACCTTAGTGCGGTAGTTACAGGACTGCTTTTAGCACTAAATCTTCCGGTTTCACTTCCATGGTGGGAGGCTGTACTCGGTGGAGTATTTGCAATCATTATTGTCAAGTGTATGTTCGGAGGACTCGGACAGAACTTTATGAACCCGGCACTTGGTGGAAGATGCTTCCTTCTCATCGCATTTGCGGCTGATATGACTAATTTCAATGTCACAAGAAACGGTGTGGATGTATACTCAGGAGCAACACCACTTGCGCTCATCAAAAAAATGAGGGGCTTTCAAGTGTCAATGTAAGGGATATGCTTATAGGAAATACTGCAGGAACAATCGGTGAGACATCAGTTATAGCTATTTTAATAGGTGCTATCATCATGATTTTACTTGGAGTCATTGATTTAAAGATTCCTGCATCTTACATTATTACATTTGCTGTATTCATGTTCCTTTTCGGAGCACAGCAATTTTGATATCAACTATGTTGTTGCAGAGCTCTGCGGTGGCGGACTGATGCTCGGTGCATTTTTCATGGCGACCGATTATGTCACAAGCCCGATTACGCCGATGGGCAAGATAATATTCGGTATCTGCTGTGGTATATTGACAGGAGTATTCCGTTGCTTCGGTGCCAATGCAGAGGGTATTTCCTTTGCTATCATCTTAAGCAACTGCCTTGTTCCTATTATTGAGAAGGTTTCTATCCCAAGAGCCTTTGGTATGGTAAAGGAGGCAAAGAAGAATGAATAAACGTATTGTACATGACGCTTTGATTTTAACTGCCTTTACTCTGGTGCTTGGTTTTATTCTTGCCCTGGTTCAGGGGAATCACGGCAGAGCCTATCGACAAGGCCAATAAAGCAGCAGCAGCACAGAAAGCATATCAGGCAGTATTTTCGGATGCAAAATCATTTGAGAAATATGATTATGATGCTGATGAAGCTGATAAGCTTGTATCTGATGCAGGCTATAAGGATACAATCGATGATATTGAGACTGCCCTTGATTCAAACAAAGAGGCATTAGGCTATGTCATCACAGTTACAGCCAAGGATGGTAGCCAGGGAAGTATCACATTCTCTGTAGGTATCAAGAATGATGGTACTGTAAACGGTTACTCGATCACAAGCATCAGTGAGACTCCGGGACTTGGAATGAAGGCCGAGGAGGCTGATTTCTACAAGCAGTTTGAGAACAAGAAAGTAGACAAGTTCGACGTTGTAAAGGCCACACCTTCAAAGGATGATGAGATTGAGGCCATCACAGGCTCAACCATCACATCAAAGGCTATGGCCAACGGCTGCAACGCAGCTATTACTTACTTCCAGAATAAATTACAGGGAGGTGCCAACTAATGAACAAATATGTAGAGCGTTTATATAATGGTATCATTAAGGAAAATCCTACCTTTGTACTTATGCTTGGTATGTGTCCTACACTGGCTGTTACATCAAGTGCGGTAAACGGACTCTTGGAATGGGACTTTCCACTACGGTGGTACTTATATGTTCAAACCTTTTGATTTCACTTTTCAGAAAAGTGATTCCTAACGGAGTGCGTATGCCGGCATATATCGTCATAGTTGCATCTCTTGTTACAGTAGTACAGTTTTTAATGCAGGCTTATCTGCCTAGTCTTTCAGCAGCACTTGGTGTATACATCCCACTTATCGTGGTTAACTGTATTATCCTCGGACGTGCCGAGAGCTATGCTTCAAAGAATCCGCCTGTAGAGTCTATCTTTGATGGAATGGGAATGGGACTTGGATTTACCATGGGTCTTACAATCATCGGACTTATCCGTGAAATCTTAGGTGCAGGAACATTCTTCAACATCAAGATTTTCGGTGACTGGTTTACACCAATCACAATCTTTATCATGGCACCGGGAGCTTTCCTCGTACTGGGCTTCCTCGTTGCAGGCATGAATATCATCCGTAAAAAGATGGAAGCAAAGGGTACACCTCTTGCAGAGCCTGCAGGCTGCCTTTCAGGAGATTGTGCACATTGTGGAGCATCATGTCCATCAGCAAAAAAGCAGCACATGCCGCTGTTGCGCCTAACACTGCAGAAGGAGGGGATAAATAATGGGTACATTAGGTCATTTACTGCTCATTGCAGTAGCATATGCAATAGTTAACAACGTAGTACTTAGCCAGTTTCTTGGTATCTGTCCTTTCCTCGGCGTATCAAAGAACACAAAAACTGCTGCAGGAATGGGTGGTGCGGTAATTTTCGTTATCACAATCGCCACATTCGTTACACAGCTTATTTACAATTTTATACTGTATCCGCTTAATCTGTCATATTTACAGACTATCGTGTTCATTCTTGTAATTGCAGCACTTGTTCAGTTTGTAGAGATGTTCTTAAAGAAACAGATGCCGCCTCTTTACAAGGCACTCGGTGTGTATCTGCCTCTTATCACAACAAACTGTGCCGTACTCGGTGTAGCACTTAACAGTGTAACAAAAAAAGGGCTACAATATCTTAGAGAGTGTAGTTTACGGCTTTGCCACAGCTTTTGGTTTCTTTATTGCCATCGTGCTTATGGCTGGTGTACGTGAGAAGATTGAGTATAATGATATTCCAAAGCCTTTCCAGGGGAACAGCCATCGTGCTTCTTACAGCATGTCTTATGGCTATCGCCTTTATGGGATTCTCAGGAATGGTTTCTGTATAGGATTGGAGGAAAAGTGATATGAATGTTACTGCGATTATTATTGCAGCTTTAGTTGTTGGAGCTGTCGGTATAATTCTTGGATTTTTCCTCGGTATTTCAGGAGAAAAATTCAAAGTAGAGGTTGACCCGAGAGAGGAAGCAATACTTGAGGTGCTTCCGGGCAACAACTGTGGTGGCTGTGGATATGCCGGATGCTCCGGACTTGCTGCCGCCATTGCAAAGGGAGAGGCACCGGTAGGACAGTGTCCTGTAGGTGGAGATCCTGTTGCGGCAAAGGTCAGCGAGATTATGGGGTGTAAAGGTTGAGGCCGGAGTAAAGAAGGTTGCATTTGTAAAGTGCGCCGGCACCTGCGACAAAGCAAATACAGACTACGACTATACAGGAGTAGAGGATTGTGTTGCCATGTCATTTGTACCGGGCGGCGGACCTAAGTCATGTAATTATGGCTGTCTCGGCTATGGAAGCTGTGTGAAGGCATGTCCTTTTGATTCAATCCATGTGGTTGACGGAGTGGCATGTGTCAATCCGCTTACATGCAAGGCCTGCGGCAAGTGCGTAGAGGCTTGTCCAAAGCACCTCATCGAGCTTATTCCATATGACACAAAGCATGTTGTAAAGTGCAGCTCAAAGGACAAGGGCAAGGATGTCATGAAGGCATGCTCAGTGGGCTGTATCGGTTGTCATCTGTGCGAGAAGAATTGTCCGTCAGATGCTGTCCATGTAGTAGACAATGTAGCTTATATTGATCAGGAGAAATGTACAGGCTGCGGAATCTGCGCAGAGAAGTGGTCCAAAAAGATTATTCTGTAATGCATAAAAGCTGTCACATATCGTTATGATATGTGGCAGCTTTTTTTTTATAAGCTTTTGCAGCTATTCTGTGCTTACGTTATATTCATCTGATGTCGTGATAATACTATAATCATCTGTCACAAATATTGCCTCAACACCGGAAAGGGAATTTATAAGCTCCTTTGCTTTATCAATGCCAAGAGCAAAAGCATGTGGTGCTTAAGGCATCTCCATCGCAGGAGGAGTCGCTTATGATGGTGACAGAGTATAGATTATTTTTGACAGGATAGCCGGTTGTGGTGTCCAGTATATGGTGATATAGCTTGCCGTCTACTCTGTAGTACCGCTCGTAGATGCCGGAGGTGACGACGGATTTGTCCTTGACTTTGACGGTACATATTGGCTCGCCGCTCTCGTCAAAAGGCTTTTGTATGCCGACTGTATAATCACTTCCGTCTGATTTTTTCCCCGATTGTGAGGACGTTGCCACCCAGGCTTTTATGATGCCTGAGGTGATTTTTTGGGACTGTAAATAAGCCTTCATCTTATCGGCGATAAAGCCCTTTGCGATTCCACCAAGGTCAAGCTTTGCTTTTGAATCGGTTAGCATCACATCGTTTCCGTTAATCTGTATATTACGGTAATTTACATGTGACAGCTCGCTTTGTATCTGCGCATCAGACGGAACGACTGATGCATCAACCTCATTATCTTTAGAGTCGGTATTTTCAGCTATTTCAGAAAAATTCCACAAATCAGACAGCTTCCCTATAGTGATATCAAACCTGCCGTCACTTGTGTCGCCGTATTCGATGCCCTTTTTGATGAGCTCAAGCGTATCATCGCTTACTGTGACATATTCTTTGCCGGCAGCGTCATTTATTTTGCTCACCTCTGAGTAACTAACTGTGTTTGACAGCATATCCTCATATTTCTTTGCCATATCAAAGCAGTCGTCTATGTATTTCTCGTCGGTAGTGCCATAAAGCGTAATCTGTATTATCGTGTCAAAGTAGAAGCCCTGTTTTGAAACCTTCTGCTGAGCCTTGGGCTTTAATTCACATGCAGACAGGCTTCCTGTTATTGTGGCAAGCGCCAAAAGGACAGGGACAAGGTGTTTTAGTTTATTTTTCATAGTTCATCCTTTATTAATTTTCTAGTTGTAAATTATTTATAGTTAAAGCTTAAATAGTAAAAGCATAAATATAACTTTGCGTCCGGACTTTATGAAATTTAAAGCCGAAAGCAACAGAAATATAATAACACAAAATAAAAAAAATGAGACAGTAGTAAAAATGATTTTGTATTTTGCATGAATATATGGTAAAGTAGTAAATGTATGCGTAATGTAATTATGTATGCATTTAGACTTACAATAGGAAAGATGATAGAAATGAGTTTTTTGGACAATTATAAAAAGAGTGGTAATAAAGATAGGTTCATCGACGCTGACACATGCAGAGACGGGAAGCCTCAATTTTTTCCAAAGATGGAGCGTCTGGTGCGCTCGATATGTGATTACAGAAACAGCGGTATGGATGTGTGCCTCGTAAGCTCCGGCGCCATCGCGGTTGGACGTGATGTGATAGGCATAAAGGAGCGCCCGAGCGATATTTCAATAAAGCAGGCATGCGCCGCAGTGGGACAGGGCAGGCTTATGATGACATATCAGAAGCTTTTTTTCCGAGTATAATCAGAATTCCGGACAGGTGCTCATGACAAAGAATACCATAGTCAATCCTGTTTCAAGACGCAATGTTATGAATACATTTGAGGAGCTTTTTGATCTGAACGTGGTGCCTATTGTCAATGAAAATGATACGGTAAGCACATACGAGATGCAGTTTGGTGACAATGATACGCTGTCTGCTATTGTTACATCAATCACGAAGGCCGATCTGCTCATACTGCTTTCTGATATAGACGGACTGTATTCCGACGATCCTCATGACAATCCGGATGCAAAGCTTATCAGAGAGGTTGATACGCTTGACAGGAAAATACTTGGCATGGCAAAGTCATCAACCGGCAGCGATGTCGGAACCGGCGGCATGGCGACAAAGCTTACAGCGGCAAAGATTGCCACATATTCCGGTGCCGATATGATTATCGCAAACGGCGGCAATATGGGAATTTTATATGACATTATGAATGACAGATATACAGGAACACTTTTCCACAGGGCAAAGGATGCAGAGTTTGTGCTTGCGGATTATATACAAAGAGAGATGGCACCTACATCTACAGGCGGCCAGTAATCAGCTATAAATTTGAAATCAGGAGAGTGCTATGACACAGGAAAAAATACAGCGAATCAATGAGCTTTACAGAAAGTCACAGGCAGAGGGACTTTCTGAGGCAGAGAAAAAAGGAGCAGGATCTTTTGCGCAAGGAGTATATAGCAAACGTGAAGAAGAATTTAAGAAACCAGCTCAACAATATCGATATGGTAAACGATGACGGTTCGGTTGAGAACCTCGGCGAGAAATATGGAAACAAAAAAAGAAATTCGTAGCAGGCTAAAAAAGCAAAGGAGCCTTTTGTGTGCTGATGAGAGCCACAGTATGAGCCATGACATTTATAAAAGACTCATGGTATCAGAGCTTGACAGAGATTATGACAACATACTTTTTGTATTCAGCTATCAGAAATGAAGTGAATACTGATGAGTATTTTACCTATTTAATAAACAAAGCAAAAAGGATATATTATCCGAGGGTTTCGGGCAATAAAATGTCCTTTTACAGGGTAAGAAGCCTTGATGAGCTTAATTGTGGTTCATTTAATATTAAAGAGCCCTGATATGACGAAGGAGTATACGCAGGCGGATGGCAGGGCGCTTATGATAGTGCCGGGGCTTGCACTTTCGGATACCGGTTACAGAATCGGTTACGGAAAGGGCTTTTATGACAGATATTTATCGTCTTTTACAAAAAAAGACACTGTTATGGCAGTTGGAGTGGGCTACGATTTCCAGTTACTTAGCAGCATGACGTTTGAAGATGAATATGACGTACCCTTAGATGGGGTGATAACAGATAAGAGAGAGGTGTTTATTGATGAATGATTTAGAAAAAATTTGTGCGGATGCGTATGAGACCAGAGTAAAGATAGGAACACTGGATACGGATATCAAGAATAAGGTATTAAACGATGCAGCGGACAATCTTCTTAAGGCAGAAAAAGAAATCCTTGAGGCAAACAAAAGGGATGTGGCCACAGCAGAGGAAAATATGAAGGCAAAGAGCATGATTGACAGGCTCTCGCTTGATCATGACAGGCTCCTTGGCATGGCTGACGGACTCAGACAGATAGCAAAGCTTGCAGACCCAATTGGGGAAGTGATGTCTATGTCAAAGCGTCCTAATGGTCTTATTATCGGAAAAAGAAGAGTTGCAATCGGTGTTGTTGGCATTATCTTTGAGGCGCGACCAAATGTCACATCAGATGCTTTTGGTCTGTGCTTTAAGACAGGCAACTGTGTCATATTGAAGAAGGGTGGAAGTGATGCGATAAATACCAATATCGCAATAGTTAAGGCATTAAAAAAGGCTTTAACGGACAATTTGGTTTCTGATGCTGCACTTGCACTTATTGAGTCAACAGACAGAGAGACAACAAATGCGTTTATGAAGATGGATCAGTATGTGGATGTGCTCATACCAAGAGGTGGTGCAGGACTCATCCAGAATGTTGTCAAAAATGCTACAATTCCTGTCATCCGACCGGTACAGGCAACTGCCATGTATATGTGGACAAGGATGCAGACTTTGATATGGCTGTTAATATTATTAACAATGCAAAGACACAAAGAATCAGTGTCTGCAATGCATGTGAGTCGATTGTAGTACACAGCGCCATAGCAGAGGAATTTTTTTGCCAAAGCTGTATGATAAGCTAAGAGAGCATCATGTACAGCTGCGTTGTGATGAAAGAGCGCAGGCAATTCTTGCCGGAAGAGACGATGTGACAGAGGCCACTGCCGATGACTGGGGGTATGGAGTATCTTGATTACATCATGTCGGTAAAGATTGTTGACAGTATTGATGAGGCAATCGAGCATATCAACAGATACAACACATCACATTCTGAGGCAATCGTCACAAATGATTATGACAACGCACAGAAGTTCTTAAATGAGATAGATGCTGCATGCGTTTATGTAAATGCTTCAACCAGATTTTCTGATGGAAATGAATTCGGCTTTGGAGCTGAGATAGGAATCAGCACACAGAAGCTTCATGCAAGGGGACCTATGGGGCTTGAAGCACTGACAAGCTATAAGTATATTATTTACGGCAGCGGTCAGATCAGGGAATAGTCAGGTAAAGTATTATAGAATTAATTTGAGAGGAAACATAATATAACATGAGCTACGATATAGATATAACAAAGACACCACCGGCACATGAGCCTGAGAGGCAGTATTACTACATGGCAAAGGCAAAGGATTTTGTTGAAAAGAAATCTAAAGAAATCGGCCGTCCTATGACTTATTTTGTCAAGACATTCGGCTGTCAGATGAATGCCCGAGACTCAGAAAAGCTTGTCGGAATACTCGAGCAGATTGGCTACGTGGAAGGAACTGATGAGCACTCGGATTTTTTTTATTGTATACAATACCTGTACAGTACGTGAGAATGCTAACAACAAGGTGTATGGCAGGCTTGGATATCTGCAGAACTACAAGAAAAAAAAAGAATCCTCTGATGAAGATTGCTCTCTGCGGCTGCATGATGCAGGAGCCGGAGGTTGTTGAAAATATCAAAAAGCACTATAAGTTTGTAGATATCGTATTCGGAACCCACAATATATTCAAGTTTGCAGAGATTTTGTGCAACAATATCGAGTCAGGCTCACAGGTGATTGACATATGGAAGGATACCAATCAGATTGTCGAAGATCTGCCGGTGAAGAGAAAGTTCTCTTTCAAATCAGGTGTCAATATCATGTTTGGCTGCAACAATTTCTGCAGCTACTGTATCGTGCCAGTTATGTGAGAGGACGTGAGAGAAGCAGGGAGCCTAAGGATATCATAAGAGAGATAGAAAAGCTTGTTGCAGACGGAGTGTGCGAGATAATGCTTCTCGGACAGAATGTTAACTCATACGGTAAAACTCTTGACAATCCTATAACCTTTGCAGAGCTTCTTCGCGAGGTCAATAAGATTGAGGGACTTAAGAGGATTCGTTTTATGACATCTCATCCAAAGGATTTATCAGATGACCTGATTATGGCGATAAAGGAGTGCGACAAGGTGTGCAAGCATATGCATCTGCCGCTTCAGTCAGGAAGCTCAAGAGGGCTTAAGGAGATGAACAGGCACTATGACAAGGAAAAATATCTCGACGAGGTAAAGAGACTTCGTGAGCAGATTCCTGATATTGCGATCACGACAGATATTATTGTGGGCTTCCCGGGAGAGACTGAGGAGGATTTCCTTGAGACAATGGATGTTGTTAAGCAGGTCAGATATGACAGTGCTTTTACATTTATTTACTCAAAGAGAACAGGCACACGCGCAGCCACAATGGAGAATCAGGTGCCGGATGATGTGGTCAAGGACAGGTTTGACAGGCTCTTAAAGGAGGTTCAGACAATCTCATCAGAAAAGGCAAAATGTTATGAGGGTAAAGTGGTGCCGGTACTTGCAGAGGAGATGGATGACCAGAAGGAGGGCTATGTGACCGGACGTATGGACAATAATTCAATCGTACATTTTCCGGGGACCGAGGATATGATTGGAAATATCTACAATGTGAAGCTTGATGAGTGCAGAGGCTTTTACTATATGGGAGAGATAAAAGAGGATGCGTAAGCGTTTTGGCAGAAATGATATAATCCTGATATCGGTTATTGTAATTATCTCTGTCGCTCTCTGCTTCTTATATGGAAGCTTGTATATTTAAAGGGGCAGGATACGGATAGCGATGCATGTGTCGAGGTGACTATTGATGGAAGGGCCTATGGCACATATCCGCTTTCAAAGGATGATACAATTGAGATAAAAAACGGCGATGGCGATGTTACTAACACCCTTTGTCATAAAGGGCGGTGTGGCGGATATGACCTCTGCCGACTGTCCGGATCATCTGTGTGTGAAGCAGAAGGCGATATCAAAGGAGGGAGAGTCGATTATCTGTCTGCCAAATAAGGTTGTTGTGACGGTAAAAAAGCGACACGAAATCAGATATAGATTCGATATCCAAGTGATACCCGAACATTTTTATAGAAAGAATGAGATAAATGAAAACCAGAAAGATTGCATATCTTGGTATGCTTATGGCACTGGCACTGGTGCTAAGCTATGTTGAGTCACTTATACCGATTGCGGTAGGCATACCGGGAGTGAAGCTTGGGCTTACAAATATAGTGACAGTAATCATGCTTTTTATATAGCAGCACCCATGGAGACGTTTCTGCTATGTGTATTTCGCGCGGTGCTTTCAGGCTTTATGTTTGGAAATGCATTCAGCATCATATATTCACTGGCAGGGCTGTATACTAAGCTTTATCGTTATGTACCTGCTTAAGAAATCAGATAAATTCAGTTCGGTTTCAATAAGCCTGGTCGGTGGAGTGTGTCACAATATAGGCCAGATAATAGTTGCGGCTATAGTTTTGTCAACCTACAGCGTAGTGTATTATATTCCGGTGCTTCTTGTGGCAGGATGCATCACGGGACTTGTGATTGGAATAGTAGCTTCACAGGTGCTTTTAAGGATTTCTGACAGCTTTCATGTATAGTTTTAATGGGCTGTAATCTACGTATATTTAATAACAAAAGGAGATGCTGCTGTTTTTATGCCTGTGTGTAGGCTATAGACGAAACAGTAACAAATGGATTCAATGTATGCATATATAAAAGGAGAGCTTGCAGAAAAAAAAAAATATAGACAGCATTGTAGTGGAGGCAGCAGGTGTAGGCTATCTCATTTACATACCGACGCAGTATTTTGATATGTTGCCTGACGAGGGAGAGGATGTAAAAATTTACACCTACCTGTGTGTCAGGGAGGATGCCATGATACTTTATGGTTTTTTGAGCAAGGATGATCTTGAAATCTTTAAGCTGCTGATTACAGTCAGCGGAATCGGACCAAAGGGCGGCCTTGCCATTTTGTCAACTCTGTCTGCCGATGATTTGCGTTTTGCGATTCTATCGGGCGATTCAAAGGCTATATCAAAGGCACCGGGAATAGGGGCAAAGACGGCTCAGAGAGTGATACTTGATTTAAAGGACAAGCTGTCGCTCGAGGATGCATTTGAAAAGAAGCTTGAGAACCAGGCATCCGGTGCTGCTGTATCCATGAACAGCTCTGTGAAAAATGATGCTGTCATGGCGCTCAATGCGCTTGGATACTCATCTACTGAGAGTCTTAAGGCAGTGTCCAAGGTTGATATCACAGAGGATATGGATGTAGAGGATGTGCTGAAGCTTGCGCTCAAAAATATGGGCTGATTGATAAAAGCTGTAAGCTTAAAACAGAAACGGGGAACAAAACGTGAAAAGAGTAATTTCCACACAATTGCAGGAAGAGGACATAAAAATAGAAAAATCCCTGCGTCCTATGTATTTTGATGACTATATCGGTCAGCAGAAGATAAAGGACAATTTAAAAATATATATTGAAGCCGCAAAATCAAGGGGCGAGGCGCTCGATCATGTGCTGTTTTACGGACCTCCGGGGCTTGGAAAGACAACACTTGCAGGAATCATTGCAAATGAGATGGGCACAAAGATAAAGGTGACCTCCGGTCCTGCAATAGGTAAGCCGGGAGAGACGGCAGCCATACTCAACGGACTTTCTGAGGGAGATATACTGTTTGTCGATGAGATTCACAGACTAAACCGTCAGGTGGAGGAGGTGCTCTATCCTGCCATGGAGGATTACGCCATTGATATCATGATTGGTAAGGGCGAGTCTGCAAAGTCAATCAGATTTAACCTGCCAAAATTCACACTTGTAGGGGCAACAACGAGGGCGGGCATGCTGTCAGCGCCTCTTCGGGACAGGTTTGGCGTGGTAAATCACATGGAGTTTTACACTGTCGATGAGCTAAAAGCATATTATCGTCAATTCCGCAAAAGTGCTTGGAGTAGAGATAGATGACAAGGGAGCCTACGAGATGGCAAGACGCTCAAGAGGCACGCCAAGACTTGCAAACAGACTGCTAAAGCGTGTCAGGGATTTTGCGCAGGTCAAGTATGACGGCAAAATCACCTATGATGTGGCAAGCTTTGCACTGGATCTTTTGGAAGTGGACAAGTACGGACTTGATTTAAACGACAGAAATATACTTCTCACCATCATTGACAAGTTTGCGGGAGGACCGGTGGGTCTTGATACGCTTGCAGCGGCAATAGGTGAGGATGCCGGAACCATTGAGGATGTTTACGAGCCGTATCTGGTGAAGAACGGCTTCATAAACCGCACACCAAAAGGACGTGTGGCTACAGAACTAGCCTTTGAGCATTTTGAGAGAAAAAAGGGCTTAAAGTTGCAATTTATATCTATAAGGCATATAATAATTAAGTATTTGATATTGAAATTGATATTAATATAGCTGGTTTGAATAAATGTGAAAACGGAGGATGATTAAATGTCTGCAAAAACAAATGCCGAGGTGGTAATAGACGGAAAGGTTTACACACTGTCAGGATATGAGAATGAGGAATACTTACAGAAGGTTGCGGCATACATCAACAACAAGATTGCAGAGTTTGATGATATGGATGAGTATAAGCATCTTCCGGGCAATATGAAGAGCACACTTATCAAGCTCAATATTGCGGATGATTATTTCAAGGCAAAGGCACTTGTCGAAAAGCTCGAGGGTGATATAGAGAATAAGGATAAGGAAATATACGATTTAAAGCATGATTTAATTTCCAATCAGGTAAAGACCGAGAATGCTGAGGCAAGCATGAAGGAGCTTGAGGCACAAAACAAAGAGCTTTTACTCAACAAGGCGAGACTTGAGGCAACTCTTGAGGAGTCGCTTCTTGATGGAAAAAAGCCTGTTAAAAAATCTGCACATGCTTCTAAAGGGGCAAATGACAGTAGCGATAAATAGCAATAAAGGGGAACAGTTATCGTACACTGTTCCCTATTTTATTGCAGGTTTATATGATATCAAATGAGCATCTATATGAGGAAATATATGAGAAATAAAGATTTTGAACTGCTTGCACCGGCAGGCAACCTTGAGATATTTAAGGGCGTGATAGAAAGCGGCGCCGATGCTGTGTATGTGGGCGGAAGCATGTTTGGAGCCAGGGCATATGCCAATAATTTCACAGAAGAGGAGCTTTTAGAGGCAATTGATTTTGCGCATTTACGAGGAGTAAAGGTGTATCTGACGGTCAATACGCTGATTAAAAACAGTGAGTTATCAAAGCTCTACGACTACCTGCTTGTGTACTACAAAAAGAGGGCTTGATGCAGTGATAGTGCAGGATATTGGAGTGGTGAAGGCTATCCCATGAGTATTTTCCGTCATTGGAGATACATACGAGTACACAGATGACGGTGACTGGAGCAGACGGAGTGCGCTTTCTTTCACAGTTTGGAGTGACGCGTGTGGTCATGGCAAGGGAGGTTTCTCTTGCCGAGATGAAGCGCATACATGAGGAAACAGGCATGGAGCTTGAAGCCTTTGTTCACGGAGCATTGTGCTATTCGTATTCGGGACAGTGCCTTTTCAGCAGTATTTTAGGTGGTAGAAGCGGAAACAGAGGCCGCTGTGCACAGCCGTGCAGACTGCCGTATACCGTGGAGGGCAAAAGGATGAATACATTTTAAGCCTTAAGGATATGTGTGGTATAAAGGCTCTTGACAAGCTGCATGATGCAGGTGTTTATTCGCTCAAGATTGAGGGACGTATGAAGCAGCTTGAGTATGCATGCGGAGTGGTAAAATACTACAGAAGCTATATTGACAGCAAAAAGCCTGTTAGTGATGCTGATTATGACAGGATAAAGGCACTTGGAAACCGCTGTGGTTTCACAGACAAGTATTATTTTGACCACAATGGCTCTGATATGGTGACTTATGTGAAGCCTAATTTCGTTTCAAATGCTGCAGAGCCTTCGCCTGAAAAAAGAAAGCTTTCGATAGAGGGAGAGCTTGTTTTAAGAGAAGGCGAGCCCGGAAGCCTCACTGTAAAAAGAGGTGATGTGACATACAAAGCTTCAATAGAACCTGTCAGTGCCGCACTTAAGGCACCGCTAGATAAAAAAGGCCGCTATCGACAGGATAAACAAAACCGGTGATACAGACTTTGAGTTTTCACATATTAAAGCTCAAATCGGAGAAAACGTCTTTGTGCCGAACGGAGCACTAAACAAGCTGCGGCGTGATGCAATTTCAGGGCTTTGTGATAAGCTGTTGAAAAAGTATTACAGGGATGACGCACGATATGCTGATATATCAAGTATGTGTGAGCTCCCTGAACATGTCGTAAAAAGCGACGCAACACATGAAGATGGAGCTGTAAATGCAAAGGATTACACCACCATATGCTCGTGTATGACACGCGCGCAGCTTGATACACTTATTAGCTATGAATGCTTTGATGTTTTTATCTGGATTTTGACATGTATGACAGGAAGACTCTGATACAGCAGTTTGCAGATGATGTGAAAAGGCCTTACAAAGCGAAATAAGAAGGTGTATCTCATGCTGCCTACGATATTCAGGGCAGATTCATCTGATTATTTTGTATCTATCGCAAAAAGAGCTTGATAAGGTAAGCTTCGAGGGCTTTGTTGTGAAAAATTACGAGGAACTTTATCTGACAGAAAATCTGTTTACAGGGAAAAAAGTTATTTTAGACCACAATATGTATACCTTTAATGATGTTTCAAAGAGTGCTTTTTTTGAGCATGGAGTAAGTGGTGATACAGTGCCGCTTGAACTCAATTCAAAGGAGATTATGCATAGAAACAATATAGGCTCGCAGATGATAGTCTATGGATATTATCCGCTTATGACCACCGCCAACTGTGTGCACAAAAACACAAAGGGCTGTGATAAAAAGCAAAAGCTTATATATTTAAAGGACAGATACAATAAATCCTTTGCAGTTTGTAACAACTGTAAGGAGTGCTATAATACAATATATAATTCACTGCCTACCATGCTCACAAAGAACATAAGTAAGCTTAAGGAGGCAGGAATCAGAAGTTTTAGATACAGCTTTACAATCGAGACTCCAAAGCAGATTAAGGCGGTTATGGATGATAAGGTAGCTGAATATACAAACGGACATTACTAAAAGAGGAGTAGAATAACATGGTACATCTGATAGTACAGCTTTCCAAGTATATTATGATAATACTTTTTCTCATATATACTTTTTTTATGCTTTCATTTATTCAAGTATCCCGACAAGCCGAAAAAGCAGAAGCATATATATAATCTGCAGAGATTTTATATGTTTCTGATTCATTTAGATGGTTTTTTGGTGCTCTTTTGTCACGACAATGGATACAAAGATAATAGGATTTTATATAGCACAGCTTGTGCTTTTTGAATCAATTTATTTGATTTATCATAAGTTTTATAAGAATGCCTCAGAGCTTGTGCTAAACAACATGGTGATGATGCTTTGTATAAGCATGATTATTCTAACGAGAATTTCGTTCGACAAGGCATTAAGGCAGTTTGTTTTTGTACTTGCCGGAACGATATTTGCGTTTTTAATACCGCTTATCATGCAAAAAGGTACGATGTTTCGAAAACTGACATGGACATATGCCGGTGTGGGAATACTTGGACTCTTTTGTCAGTGCTTGTGGTAGGAGTGGCGAGCAGAGGAGCAAAGCTTTCTTTGACATTTGGTCCTGTTTCGATTCAGCCGTCAGAGTTTGTAAAGATACTTTTTGTGTTTTTTATAGCATCCATGCTGTATAAATCAACTGATTTAAAGCAGCTTGCCATAACAAGCGGCGTATCGGCAGTGTTTGTGCTGATACTTGTTGCATCAAATGATCTAGGTGGAGCGCTTTTGTATTTCTTTACATATCTGGTCATGATTTATGTTGCGACAAAAAAGTTTTATATTTTTGCCGGAGGACTCGCGTTTGTGGGACTTGGAATGTACGCAGGCTATCATCTGTTTTCACATGTGAAAAACAGAATTGTTGCATGGCTTGATCCTCTTTCTGTCATAGATAAGGCCGGCTATCAGGTGTGTCAGTCGCTTTTTGCCATAGGTACAGGCGGACTGTTTGGCTTTTTGGACTGGGGCAGGGACTGCCGAATAAGATACCTATTGTGTCAAAGGACTTTATCATAGCTGCTATCTCAGAGGAGATGGGCGGTATATTTGCTGTCTGTCTCATTATGGTTTGTGTCAGCTGCTTTCTTATGATATTTAATCTTTCCATGCAGATGAAGGATGCGTTTTACAAGTATGTGGCGTTGGGACTTGGCAGTGTGTATGCGCTTCAGGTGCTTTTAACTGTCGGCGGCTCAACCAAGTTTATACCGATGACCGGTGTGACGCTGCCGCTTGTGAGCTACGGTGGCAGCTCGCTTCTATCTACGATGATTATTTTTGGAATGATACAGGGCATGTATATTATGCAGGCAGCCCCTGAAAAAAAGGAGAAATATAGATGACAAGAGACGAAAGGACCATGAGACAAAAAAACAGACAAAAGCAGACAGCTAAAGAGCCGGGGGCGCAGGGAAGTCAGCAGAGAAGGAGAAAACCGGCAGCAGGCAGCAAAAACAGCACGAAGACACAGAAATAGAGAGTATGCGGTTGTTACATATTTTTTTCTTATAGTTTTTGTTGGATTGATAGGTTATTTCTTATATTTCCAGTTTGTAAAAAGCGACGAATTCATCAACAGTCCATACAATTCGCTGCAGGATCTTTTCTCAAAGAACGTAGTGAGGGGCGAGATACAGACTAAGGATGGACATGTCATAGCACGGACAAATGTCAGCTCGGATGCATCTGAGGACAAGGGAATACCCTGACGGCAGGATGTTTGCGCATGTAGCGGGCTTTGCCGTAAATGGTAAGGCCGGGCTTGAAAAGCAGGAAAATTTCTCATTGCTTCGCTCACATGAGTTTTTCCTTGACCAGATAGTAAATGATATAAGCGGTAAGAAAAATACCGGTGATAATGTCGTAACCACACTGGATTACGAAGCACAGGCGGCTGCATACAATGCACTTGGCGACTATGAAGGTGCTGTCATTGCAATTGAGCCGAAAACAGGAAAGATTGCAGTTATGGTGTCAAAGCCTGATTATGACCCAAATACCATCGCAAGTGACTGGGAGAGTGTAAACGGTGATGGCAGCACCTCTCTTTACAACAGGGCAACACAGGGACAGTATGCTCCGGGCTCAGTGTTTAAGATTTTTACAGCACTTGAGTATTATAACGAAAATCCGTCTACATACAACAACTACAGCTTTGATTGTGACGGCAGTATTACAAAGGACGGCTTTACCAATCCACTGCGCCGGCAATAAATCACACGGACAGGAGGACTTAACAAAGTCGTTTGCAAAGTCATGCAACTCGTCCTTTTCCAATATAGGTCTTTTGGTGGATAACAATAAGCTTAATACCTTGTGTGACGACATGCTTTTCAACAAGGAGCTGCCTATAGCCTTTGATTCAAAAAAAAAAGAGTAAGTTTACACTGGATAACAATGCTTCGTCAGCTCTGACCATGCAGACCACGATAGGTCAGGGAAACACGCTTGTTTCACCGCTTCACATGTGCATGATTGCCGGTGCAATCTGCAATGATGGAAATCTGATGAGACCATATCTGGTAGACCATACGGAAAATGCGAGCGGGGCGCTTGTGGAGCAGAATAAACCGGCTTCATACAAGCAGATTATGTCAAAGGATCAGGCAGCTTTTCTCCAGAATCTTATGGCAGCAGTGGTATCTGATGGAACAGGCGCAAAGCTAAGCGATCAGAGCTATGAGGCCTTTGGGAAAGACCGGAACTGCCCAGGTATCAGATTCTACAGACCAGACCAATGCCTGGTTTGTGGGCTATGGAAAAAAAGGATGGCTACAATGATCTGGCAATCGCAGTAGTTGTGGAGGATTCGGGTGCCGGAAGTACATATGCGGTGCCGGTGGCAAAAAAAGGTATTTGATAAATATTTCAATGAATAGGCTTGTTGCACTTTTTTTTTAGAAGTAGGTTATACTTAAGTGTAATGACAGACGTTATCGTTCATATTTCGCTTGAACTGACAGATAGCGTTTAAACCACACTTGGAGGAATGGCAATGATAGAAGCAACGAGCTGTGGCGGTGTGGTAATCTTTCGTGGCAAAATATTACTCTTATACAAGAACTACAGGAACAGGTACGAGGGGTGGGTACTGCCCAAGGGAACTGTGGAATCTGATGAAGAGTACAAGGACACTGCAATCCGTGAAGTGAAAGAGGAGACTGGTGCCAGTGCAACGATAATTCAATACCGTGGGTAAGAGCCACTATTCTTTTACCGTGCCACATGATACAGTGGAAAAGGATGTACACTGGTATCTTATGATGGGCGAAAGTTATTATAGTAAACCGCAAAGAGAAGAGTATTTCATGGATTCAGGGTTTTACAAGTATCACGAGGCATATCATCTGCTCAAGTTTGCAAATGAGAAGCAGATACTTGAGAAGGCTTACAATGAGTACCTGGATTTAAAGAAAAGCAACTTATGGGGGACACACAAGTATTATTAGTATTATTAAAAAGCAGTTTTATAAACTGCTTTTTGAGGTTTTGGAATGAAATGGTATGAGGATTTATTTGTAGGAGAGTCTGTTACCGGAAAGATAAAGAAAATCAAGTGGAAGATAGAGCATAATGCCGGCATGCTTCACACATACATCATCACGTTTCCGTCAAATGAGGAAAATCTTTTGGATATCATTCCGACAAGAGAATTGCTGCAAAAAAGGGATATCCTAAGAAGAATCTGCAACATAATCGCAGTAGCGGGGAATTATGATGAGGCACTTTTGCTGGCCTGTGATATTGTTAAGGAGACATACGAAAATACAGGTAAAACTGATGTGAAGAGCTATTTAAAGAGCAGACGGAGGAAATAGATAGATGATATTTACGATTTTAAAGGTCATAGGCATCATACTCCTTGTAGTGCTTGCTCTTATACTTACAGCGCTGCTTTGCGTACTGTTTGTGCCGGTCAAGTACAGGGCTGTCGGAAGCTTTGACAATACAGACATAAGAGCAAAAAAGCGCATGCGTCGTGGCTTTTTGCATTTGTTTGCACTGCATATAGAGTATGCACAGGAGACTGACGGATATATAAGGCTTGCGTTTGTGAAGAAGAAGCTGTTTGAGAATTATGAGGCTTTGGATGATGACGATATGGATGAGGCAGCTAAAACTGAAACAGAAGATAAAGTCAGTGAAAACAGCGGAGATGAGCCTAAAATACCGGCAGATGAGTCAGAATATGTCGCAGATGATCAGACAGAGAATGAAAGCACAGCACAGACTCATAACGAGCAAAGGACAGTAAATGATGAGAATCAGCATATAAAAAACAACAAACTAAGCCCACTCATCAAAAAAAACGTATAAAAAGCCACATAAAAAACAATTTAAAGATAAGTCAGATAGAATAAAAAACTGTATCTATAAGCTAAAAAAGAGAATACAGTGATGAGAGAAATAAAGCCGCTTTTTTTACATCTGAAAAAAGAGCTTTTTATCATTCTTAAAAAGAATATGCCCAAGGAGGCTTAAGCTTACAATGGTTTATTCAACCGGCTCGCCTGATACAACAGGTATTTCATTGGGGATTTTAGCATGCTTTCCTGTCGGCTATACAAACAGATGGCGGATTACACCTGATTTCGAGAGTGAAAAGCCGTATGCAAAGGGCAGCTTTGATATAAAGGGGCATGTGATAGTAATAAGTATTTTAGCGGCAACACTTAGAATTTTATTTGATAAAAACTGCCGCAGATTATATAATAGGATAAGCAGATAGGAGGAAGATATTATGGCAGATAATAGTTTCAATAACACAGTAGAGTCACTTTTCAAGGGGATGGACAGCTTTATCACTACAAAGACTGTGGTCGGTGATGCAATTCATATAGGGGATACAATCATACTTCCGCTTGTGGATGTGTCGTTTGGAGTGGCAGCAGGAGCATTTTCGGCAGAAAAGAAAAATAACGGAGCCGGTGGTATGGGCGGAAAGATTCAGCCAAGTGCAGTGCTCGTTATCCAGAATGGACAGACGAAGCTTGTCAATGTAAAGAATCAGGACGGCATGACAAAGATACTTGATATGGTACCGGACATTGTAAGCCGTTTCTCAAAGGGGAAAAATGATGACCTTAATCTCGACGATGTAAAGGTAGACGATAAAGAGGACGACAAGCAGGATTAATATCATATATGAGAGCAAATAAAAAGGACATCAAACGGATGTCCCTTTAAAATTCAAAAGATTCAAAAATAAAGACTAAGCTCTCTCAACTTTGCCAGATCTTAAACATGAAGTACATACATATAACTTCTGTGGAACTCCATTGACCTTGCAAGAAACCTTCTTAATGTTTGACTTCCAAACATGATTTGATCTTCTATGAGAATGGCTGACATTATTTCCATAATGAACACCTTTTTCACAAATTGCACATTTTGCCATGATATTGCACCTCCTTGCATTTCACTAAGCTTACCATACTCTTAAGCTCACAACAAATGTATTCTATCAGATTAAAATAAAGAATGCAAGGATAAAATATAAAAAATATTTGCTTTTTGTGAAAAAAAAAGGTATAATAACATTAGCTACGTCACAATATGATGGAGGTATATATTATGAAGGGACAGATGGATACCCAATATGGACAAATTTTAATTGATACAGATGTTATTGCAACCTATGCAGGCTCTGTAGCTGTAGAGTGCTTTGGAATAGTAGGCATGGCAGCGGTCAACATGAAGGATGGTCTTGTAAAGCTTTTTAAAGAGAGATTACCTGAACCATGGAATAAATGTAAAGGTAGATGAGAACAACGAAATTACGATTGATTTCCATGTAATAGTAGCGTATGGTATTTCAATCGGCACTGTTTCGGACAATCTTATCGAGACGGTTAAGTACAAGGTTGAGTCATTTACAGGAATGAAAATTGCAAAGATCAATATTTACGTTGAGGGCGTAAGGGTAATTGATTAAGGAGGACTACAAAAAAGTGGAGATCACAAGCATTAATTCAAAGCTCCTTGCAAGGATGTTTCTTGCGGGAGCCAAGAATCTTGATTCAAAGAAAGACTGGATAAATGAGCTGAATGTATTTCCGGTACCGGATGGTGATACCGGAACAAATATGACAATGACAATCATGTCTGCGGCCAAGGAGGTCAGCTCGCTCACAGAGCCTACCATGGCAGAGCTTGCAAAGGCTATTTCATCAGGCTCTTTAAGAGGTGCCAGAGGAAACTCGGGTGTTATCTTATCACAGCTTTTCAGAGGCTTCTGCAAGGTTATAAAGGAATACGATGAGATAGATGTCACTATTCTTTGTGAGGCATGCCAGAAGGCGGTTGAGACAGCTTACAAGGCAGTTATGAAGCCAAAGGAGGGAACTATCCTTACAGTGGCAAAGGGCGCAGCAGAAAAGGCTCTTGAGCTGTCAGACGATACAGAGGATGTTGTCATATTTGTTGAAGAGGTTATAAAGCAGGCTGAGTATGTGCTTGACCAGACACCGGAGATGCTTCCTGTATTAAAGCAGGCAGGTGTTGTGGATTCGGGCGGCCAGGGACTTGTTCAGGTATTAAAGGGAGCATATGATGCCCTTATCGGCAAGGAGATTGACTATACAAGCGAGGGCGCACCAACAGGAGCAGCTCCAGCAAAGATTTCGGCTGAGACAGAGGCAGAGATTAAGTTTGGTTACTGCACAGAGTTTATTATTGTACTCAATGCGCCAATGTCAGACAATGAGGAGCACGCATACAAGGCATTCCTCGAGTCAATCGGTGACTCTATAGTCGTTGTAGCTGACGATGAGATCGTAAAGACTCACGTACATACAAACGACCCTGGACTTGCACTGCAGAAGGCACTTACCTTCGGCTCGCTCAGCAAGATAAAGATCGACAATATGCGTGAGGAGCATCAGGAAAAGCTCATCAAGGATTCACAGAAGCTTGCAGCACAGCAGAAGGCTGAGGAAGAGGCTTATGAAGCTGCTCAGGCTGAGGAAAAGACAAATAACATGCCTGCAAAGGAAATGGGCTTTGTATCTGTTTCAATCGGAGAGGGCATGAATGAGGTGTTTAGAGGCCTTGGAGTGGACTATCTCATAGAGGGTGGTCAGACCATGAACCCTAGCACAGAGGATATGCTCAACGCTATCGAGCATGTAAATGCGAAGACAGTATTTATCCTGCCAAACAACAAGAATATCATCATGGCTGCAAACCAGGCAGTAGACCTTGTTGAGGATAAACAGATTATTGTTATCCCTACAAAGACTATCCCACAGGGTATCACAGCACTCGTAAATTATATACCTGACCACAGTGCCGAGGAGAATAAAGAGCAGATGATGGCTGAGATAGAAAATGTCAAGACAGGACAGGTGACATATGCAGTCCGCGATACTGAGATTGACGGAAAAACCATCAAGCAGAACGACTTCATGGGAATCGGAGACAAGAGCATCCTTTCTGTTGGAACAGACTTAAGGGCTACCACACTTGAGATGGTAGATGCCATGGTAGATGAGGATTCAGCGATTGTCAGCATCTATTTCGGAAGTGATTCTGATGAGGACTCAGCTAATGAGCTTGCGGCAGCAATCGAAGAGAAATATCCTGATGTAGAGGTTGAGGTCAACGATGGCGGACAGCCAATCTACTATTATGTTATTTCTGTAGAGTAAAGCCTTTTAAAGAATATAAATGATATTTATTATATTTAGGAGCAAATATGGATATAGCTTCACCGATTACCGCGGTTAAGGGAATCGGGGAAAAAAACACAAAAAGCATTTGCTAAAATGGGAGTATACACCGTTGGTGATATACTCCTTCATTTTCCCCGGGATTATGTAAAGTTTCCGGAAATAACGGATATTGATGAACTGAATAATGTAAACGTAAGCAGCACCTATGCCATCCATGCTGTGATTAAAAAGGCACCTGTAGTGAAAAATACAGCGAGAATGCAGATTACATTGCAGGATATCGGCTCGCCCGGGCATATGATACAGCTGGTATGGTACCGTATGCCATACCTTAAGGCACAGCTTGTGCAGGGGAGACATCTTATATTTTACGGACATATTAAGCCAAAGGGCGGCAGATATGTCATGGAGCAGCCTGTGGTGTATGAGGTGCAAAAGTACGAGGCTATACGCGATACACTGCAGCCTGTGTATTCGGTGACAAGCGGTGTGACAAACAAATCTGATAGTCAAGACGATAAAGGAGACTCTGTCACATGATACACTGCTGTCAGATTATCTGCCTAAGGATATAAGGCACAGATACGGCTTTTTGCGAGTATAATTATGCCATGAAGCAGATACATTTCCCTGATGACTTTGACGCGCTTGTGGAGGCAAGAAGACGGCTTGTTTTTGATGAGTTTTTTTCTCTTTATCATGGGCATGCGGTATCAGAATAAAAAAAAAGCAGCAGAAGGACAAAAATGAGTTTCAGTTTACGGATGATGCTTTTATAGACGGATTGATTGAGAAGCTTCCGTATGAGCTGACAGGCGCGCAGAAGAAGACAATAGATGAGATAAAGCAGGATATTAAAAGCCCTTATGTGATGCAGAGGCTTATTCAGGGCGATGTGGGCTCAGGAAAGACGATTGTTGCTTTTTCTTCTTATGGCGTGGGCGTCAAAATGTGGCTATCAGTCTGCCATAATGGCTCCGACGGAGGTGCTTGCAAACCAGCATTATGAGACGTTTTGCTCACTGGTTAGTCAGTTTGGACTTGACAGTCCTGTTGTGCTTCTTACCGGCTCCATGACGGCAAAGCAGAAAAGAGAGGCCTATGCGCGCCTTGAAAACGAGAAAAATGCGCTTATTATAGGCACTCATGCGCTCATACAGGAGAAAGCGGATTTTTTTCCAATCTGTCGCTTGTTATCACAGATGAGCAGCACAGATTTGGAGTGAAGCAGAGAGAGAGCTTCTCGGATAAGGGAAGAAAGCCACATATACTTGTGATGAGTGCCACTCCGATACCGCGTACTTTAGCAATAATCATATACGGTGATATGGATATCTCTGTCATAAATGAGGTGCCTGCAAAGAGGCTTCCTATCAAGAACTGTGTGGTTGGCACGGCATTCAGGCCAAAGGCCTACAGCTTCATCGAGGAGCAGGTGAGAGCCGGTCATCAGGCGTATGTTATTTGCCCTCTTGTGGAGGAAACCGAAAACTCGGAAGGGGAAAATGTCACAGACTATGCAAATGTGCTTAAAGCGGCACTGCCAAAGGACATCACTGTAGATGTGCTTAACGGCAGGATGAAGAGCAAGGCAAAGGATGAGGTGATGCAGCGCTTTGCAAATAATGAGTCGCAGGTGCTTGTGTCCACAACAGTCGTGGAGGTTGGTGTAAATGTGCCCAATGCAACTGTCATGATGATAGAGAATGCAGACAGGTTTGGACTTGCACAGCTTCATCAGCTGAGAGGCCGTGTAGGCAGGGGGATGCACAGTCGTATTGCATTTTCATCAATTCGTCAAATTCAAAGAAAAAAAAAAACGTCTGGAGATACTAAATAAATCAAATGATGGCTTTTATATAGCAAGTGAGGATTTAAAGCTCAGAGGTCCCGGGGATTTCTTTGGAATCAGGCAGAGTGGAGACCTTGCGTTTGCTCTTGCGGATGTGTATCAGGACAGCGATGTGCTAAAGGAAGCATCTGAGATGGTGGATGAGGTGCTTTGAAGCAGACCCGGCGCTTTGTACAGCGGAAAACAGAATACTGAAAAAAGAAAATGGATGAATTTGCAAAAAAGAACAATTAAAGAGGATGAATCTGTGATGAGCTTAAATGGCTAAAATAAAAGCTGATATCGCATGCAGGACTATGCATGTGTATATCAGCTTTTTACTTTAAGCGTATTGGAATGGTTATGAAATTGTTATGAAATAAGTATAATCTGCTTACTCAATCTGCCTGATATCGGATATATCCGGGTGAATCGTGAGAGAATAGTTTGTGTAATACACGACAAAGCCGGCTGCGGCACCGTTTGGCTTTTTGACATTTTTCTTTTGCAGATAATCTATCTCTACCTTGTCGGCATTTTTTGCCCTTTGAGTAGTAGCCTGCGAGCTTGCCGGCCTCCTCAAAGGTGCTGTCCGGCAGCTCTTTGTTTTCGGCTTTTACAATGACATGTGATCCGGGCATGCCCTTGGCGTGGAACCACCAGTCGTTTTCCGGTTGCCAGCTTGAAGGTGAGCTCATCGTTCTGGTAGTTGTTTTTGCCAACGTACATATCAAAGCCGTCTGATGAGATATAGTGGAAGGGTTTGCTCTTTACCTTCTGTTTCTTTGAACCCTTTCCTTTTTTGATAAAACCGTATTCTATCAGTTCATCCTTTATCTGGACGAGGTCGTCAGCACTTAAAGCGATATCCAGTGAATTCTGGATTGATTCGAGATGGTCTATCTGACCTTTTGTTTCAAGAATCAGATCGTTCAATGCTTCGGCAGTACGCTTCATCTTTCCGTATTTGTCAAAGTATTTCTGCGCGTTCTCGGCAGGAGTTTTTGTGTTGTCGATAGGGATTTTGATGATTTTGTTATCATCATAATAGTTTGCAGCTTCAAGAAACTTGTCGTCCGGTGTAAGTCCGTAGCCGAATGCGTTGATAAGCTCGCCGTACACCTTGTACTTTTCGCGTTTTTCGGAGTCCTTAAGCTGCTTCATCTGCAGGGAATATTTCTTCTGGTTTCGCTCCAGGAGAGTATTTACGTGTTTTCTCAGGTCGGCTGACTTCTGGCGTATACGTGTATAGGTGTTTCTCTCAGAGTAGTAAAGCTCTAAAACCTCTGATATGGATTCATATTTTGTGACTGTTAAATCGCTATACTGAGTCAGCTCTATTGAAGAAAATTCCTTTGGTTCATTACCGTCACGCACGATATTCGGCGTAAAACGATTATTTTTTATGTCCTCCATCATCCATGTGAAGTTGCTTCCCAGGTGCAAAAGCTCATCGTGTGAGTAGGCAGCTACAGGGGAGTCCGCGTCAAGGCCTGCCCTGTGAGCCAGCTCATTTGCCACAAGGGGGCTGATGCCGGAAAAGGATGAGTAGATAGCCTTTGAAACAGTAAGCGGCTTTGCTGATATAATATCCACAAACTGCTTCGAATCTACAGTCAGAGGATTATATTTATCCTCCTGTGTCGCGGGGATGGTGTAGGCTCTGCCCCGGAAGCACCTCACGCACAGAGCTTACGGATGCGGGAATACGCTTGGCACTGTCTATTATCGTACCATCGGAGTCGGTAAAGATGATGTTTGAATATTTGCCCATCAGCTCGATAATAAGCACCTTGTGGCATAGATCGCCCATCTCGTTTAAGTGCTCGATTTCAAAGTTTATGATACGCTCCATGCCCGGCTGGTAAATCTTTGTGATGCGTCCGTTTGCTATATGCTTTCTTAAAACCATGCAAAATGTAGGGGCAGTGAGAGGGCTTACCTTATTTGTGGGTGTCGGGTAGATGAATGGAAGCGATGCACTTGCAGATATCGAAAGCCTGAACGAGCCGTTTGGTCCCTTTAGGGTAAGAAGCAGCTCATCTGCCTCAGGTTCTGCGATTTTACTGATTTTTGAGTTTAGTATCGTGCTGTTTAGCTCTGCAACTATATTTGAAATGACTATTCCGTCTAAAGCCATGATGTTCCTCCTTATTTCCTGTAAATAATTCTAAGGTGCTGAATATTTATAATCATGAATATTTATATTATAATATATTTGACGAAAATCTCAAGGAGTTATATAATAAACTCATCTATGCATATGCGAAAGGAAAAATTATGATTAAAAGTATGACCGGCTTTGGCAGATACGAGTACGCAGATGCAAGCCGTAAGATTACAGTTGAGGTAAAATCTGTAAATCACAGATATCTGGATGTCAATATCAAGATGCCTAAAAAGCTCAATTTCTTCGAGAGTGCAATAAGGACTCTGCTTAAGGAGTACATAGAGCGAGGCAAGGTCGATATTTATATCACATATGAGGATTTTACAGAAAATAATCTCTCATTGCAGTATAATAAGGCTCTCGCGGGAGAATATCTTAAGTATCTGAATCAGATGGCGGAGGAATTCGGACTGGAGAATGATATAAGAGTGAGCACGCTGTCGAGATATCCTGAGGTATTTGCGATGGAGGAGCAGCCTGTAGATGAGGATGAGCTGTGGAGCAGTCTTGAGAAGGCTCTTCGCGGTGCATTTGAGCCATTTGTTGAAAGCCGCGTGCGCGAGGGAGAAAATCTTAAAAAAAGACCTTTGCGAAAAGCTCGATAATATGGTATCATATGTTGATTTCATTGAGGAGCGTTCGCCACAGATTATTATCGAATACCGTGCGCGTCTTGAGGAAAAGCTAAGAGAGCTGCTTGCAGACAATCAGCTTGATGATTCAAGAATAGCCCAGGAGGTCACAATTTTTGCGGACAAGATCTGTGTGGATGAGGAAACAGTCAGGCTCAAAAGCCATATCCTTTCCATGAAGGATTCACTAAATGCCGGTGGCAGTGTGGGAAGAAAGCTTGATTTCCTCGCACAGGAGATGAACCGTGAGGCGAATACCATCCTTTCAAAGTCCAATGATCTTAAGATTTCTGACACAGGCATCAGTCTTAAAACTGATATAGAAAAGGTCAGGGAACAGATTCAAAATATTGAGTAATTTTAGGAGATTGTGATGAGTAACACAGGAAAATTAGTTGTTTTTTCAGGCTTTTCGGGTTCCGGAAAGGGTACTATCATGAAGGAACTTATGGCAAAGCATGGTGATGATTATGCACTGAGCGTATCAGCCACGACTAGAGGTCCAAGGCCGGGTGAGGAGCATGGCAGAGAGTATTTTTTTTATCTCAGAGGAAGAATTTGAACAGATGATAAAGGCAGATGGACTGCTTGAGTATGCCAAGTATGTAGATCACTACTACGGCACACCAAAGTCATATGTCAATGAGCAGCTTAGCGCCGGAAAGAATGTGATTCTTGAGATAGAAATCCAGGGAGCTTTAAAGATAAAGAAGCAGTTTCCTGATACGGTGCTTATGTTTGTGTCAGCGCCGAGTGCAGATGAGCTTAAGAACCGGCTTGTAGGAAGAGGCACAGAGACAAAAGAGGTCTGTGCACAGAGACTTTCAAGAGCATATGAGGAGTCTTTAGGCATAGAGAAATATGATTATTTAGTGGTAAATGATAAGCTTGACGATTGTGTAGAGCTTGTGAATGATATCATTCACAGCTCTGACGACAAAAAAAGAATCAGGACTATCTGGTATCATCAAATATAGATTTTATAAATAAAATGAGAAAAGAGCTTTTAAGCTTTTCGAAAGGAGATAAATAATATGATACATCCATCGTATGTAGAGTTAATGAAGGTAGTAAACAACAATGTAGAGATAGGTGAAGAGCCGGTAGTAAACAGCCGTTATTCTATCGTTATTGCTGCAGCAAAGCGTGCACGCCAGATTATTGATGGTGCAGAACCACTTATCGCACGCCCTAAGTGCAATAAGCCATTATCTATTGCTGTAGAGGAGCTGTACACGGGAGCTGTCAGAATCGTCTCAGATGATGAGGATTTAAACGAAGGCGAAGAGGCTTAATCTAGGAGGGGAAAGGCTGTTTTGTCTTTCCCTTTAATTGTAAATACTTACATTTGAGAGGTACTTATGAAATTATTATTTATTTCGCTTGGATGCGATAAAAACCTTGTGGATTCAGAGTATATGATAGGCATGCTTGCAAATGACGGCATTGAGATGACCGATGATGAGACGCAGGCTGATATCATTATCGTAAATAGCTGCTGCTTCATAGGTGATGCAAAGGAGGAGAGTATCAATACAATTCTCGAGATGGCTCAGTATAAGGAGACAGGCAAATGCAAATCACTTATTGTGACAGGCTGTCTGGCACAAAAGATACAAGGATGAGATTTTTTTAAGGAAATCCCAGAGGTTGATGCCATACTTGGCACCAATTCATATGATACTATAGTTGAAGCTGTCCATGAGACACTTGAAAAACACAGATACAGCAATCTGCACACCTTAGAGGGCCTTCCCAGCATAAAGACAAAGCGTATTGTCACCACAGGAGGGCATTTCGCTTACCTTAAGATAGCAGAGGGGTGCAATAAAAACTGTACCTACTGTGTCATTCCATCTGTGTCAGAGGCCGTTACAGAAGTGTGCCGATGGAGGATTTGATCGAACAGGCGAAGAGCCTTGTGGAGCAGGGAGCAAAGGAGCTTATACTTGTTGCCCAGGAGACCACACTTTATGGAGTGGATTTGTATGGTGAGAAGTCACTTCATAAGCTTTTGGATGAGCTCAACAAGATAAGCGGGCTGTTCTGGATAAGGATTATGTACTGCTATCCTGAGGAGATATACGATGAGCTTATAGAGTCCATGATAAAGGATGAGAAGGTATGCCATTATCTGGATATGCCAATCCAGCACTGCAATGACGATATTTTAAGGCGCATGGGCAGAAAAACAACAAAGGCTGAGCTTATGGAGCGTATCAGAATGCTGCGTGAGAGAATACCTGATATCACACTAAGGACCACACTTATATGTGGCTTCCGGGTGAGACACAGGATAATCACGAGGAGCTTATGCAGTTTGTAAATGATATGGAGTTTGACCGTCTGGGAGCCTTTACGTATTCCCCGGAGGAGGGCACAAAGGCAGCTGCAATGCCTGATCAGATAGATGAGGATATAAAGGCTGACTGGCAGGCTGATGTCATGGAGCTTGAGGAAGAGGTCATTTTTGATAAAAATGAGACACTAAAGGGTAAAGAATTATATGTTTTCATAGAGGGTAAGGTGGCTGATGAAAATGCTTATATCGGCCGTACATACAGAGATGCACCGAATGTTGACGGATATATATTCATCAACACTGATGAGACACTTATGACCGGTGATATATGCAAGGTTATGGTGACCGGTGCGTATGAATATGATTTGATAGGAGAACTTGTAAAATGAATTTACCAAACAAACTTACAATCTTAAGAGTGATACTTATTCCGTTTTTTGTATTTTTCCTTATTTCACCGTTTTTTGACGGATACGGAAATTATATAGCGCTTGCGATATTTATCATTGCAAGTCTGACCGATATGGCTGACGGAAAAATTGCAAGAAAATACAATCTTGTTACAAATTTCGGTAAGTTTATGGATCCGCTTGCAGACAAGCTGCTTGTATGCTCTGCAATGATATGCCTTGTTGATTTAGAGCTTATCCCTGTATGGGTTGTGCTTATTATCATTGCAAGAGAGTTTATCATAAGCGGCTTCAGACTCGTTGCATCAGACAATGGAATTGTCATTGCAGCAAGCTACTGGGGAAAATTTAAGACAACCTTCCAGATGCTTATGGTTATTGTTATTATTTTTAATATCAATCTGCAGCTTGGCTGGTTAAATATCCTTGGAACAATCCTCATTTATGTGGCACTTGTGCTCACAGTTGTTTCGCTTATTGACTATATTGCAAAGAATAAGGACGTCTTAAAGGACCAAAAATAGACTATAACAGGGAGAAAAGTATGAGAATAATAGCAGGAACGGCGAGAAGCCTCCCTCTAAAGACTATCGAGGGAAAAGATACAAGACCGACTACTGACAAGACGAAGGAGACTCTTTTTTTTAATGTCATGCAGTTTGATGTTCCCGGAGCATATTTTTTTAGATCTGTTTGCGGGGGCGGACGGACAGATAGGACTTGAAGCGTTAAGCCGCGGTGCAGCCTATGCTGTATTTGTGGAAAATTCAAGAAAAGCCGCCTCATGCATCGAGGACAATATCCATTTTACAAAGTTTGATAAGGTCTCAAGGCTCATGATGACGGATGCTGTCACGGCAGTACGTACACTTGAGGGCAAATACAAATGTGATATCGTGTTTATGGACCCGCCATACAATAAGGAGCTTGAAAAGGAAGTGCTTATTACACTTTCGGACAGCGATATATTAAAGGATGATACACTTATCGTGGTTGAGGCTTCAAACGATACTGATTTTGATTATCTCACAGAGCTTGGCTATGAGATAGTCAAAGAAAAAATTTATAAAACAAACAAGCATGTTTTCATAAAGCGTGCATAGGAGATACAATATGAAGGTAGGAATTTATCCGGGAAGCTTTGATCCGGTGACATTTGGACACCTGGATATAATAGAGCGTTCAGCAAAAATAGTTGACGAGCTGGTTGTCGGAGTACTCAATAATAGTGCAAAAAACTCGTTGTTTTCTTTGGAAGAACGTGTTAGTATGATAAAGGAAATGACAGCACACATACCAAATGTCAGGGTAGGGTGCTTCGAAGGACTTTTAGTTGACTACATGAAGGAAATCAATGCAACAATCATAATAAGAGGATTGCGTGCAGTGACAGATTTTGAGTATGAGCTGCAGATTGCACAGGCTAACGGAGTACAGAATCCGGAAATAGAGACGGTTTTTCTCACTTCGAGCCTCAATTATTCATATTTAAGCTCTACAATTGTCAAGGAATTTGCATCATACGGAGGAGATATATCAAAGTTCGTACCTGAACAGTTCATTGATAGAATTTATGCCAAATACAATATTACCAGGTAAGGAGACAGTATTTATGAGCAGTAAAATGGAACAGATTATTGAAGAAATCGAAGACTATATTGATGGCTGCAAGCCGTCACCTATTTCAAGAAACAAGATTCTTGTCAATCGTGAACAGTTAGAGGAGCTTCTTTCAGAGCTTCGTACAAAGACCCCTGAGGAGGTCAAGAGATATCAGAAGATTATCAGTAATAAGGAGGCTATCCTTGCTGATGCACAGGCGAAAGGCGGATCAGATAATCGCGCAGGCTCAGATTCAGACAAATGAGCTTGTCAGCGAGCATCAGATTATGCAGCAGGCATATGCACAGGCGAATGAGGTAGTGCAGATTGCAACAAAGCAGGCACAGGAGATACTTGACAGTGCCACAAACGATGCAAATAATCTCAGAATGAGTGCTATGGCATATACGGACAGCCAGCTTAAGAGCATTGAGGACATCTTAACAGGCTCTATTGAGACTTCAAAGGCCAGATATGACAGCCTTATAAGTTCACTGCAGCAGTTTGAGGATGTTGTTGCAGCAAACAGAGCAGAGCTTTTTCCCCCCACCGGAAGAGAATGGCGATGAAGCTGCAGGAGCAGAGTCGTCTGACAATGAGGCAACTTCAGATACATCTGATGATGATATAGAAATCACCAATATTTCCGATTCAGATGAGGATGCGAAATAGGATAATACATAACAGGCATGAGAGTATGCTCATGGCTGCCTTAAGCAGTATGTATCTGTAAAGCCTAAAGCCTGTATCCCGGAATATTGATTTGGTCTGGACCATGCATGATACACCGCCAAATGACAGAAGTGCAATGCATAGCACTATTGACAGGGTGCGTGGGATGCATAGACCGCAGACTATGCCGATACCGTTAGTGGTTTCAAAGAAGGCACCTATTATGTCTGCCGACAGCGGCATGCTGCAGTCAGCCTTTTGGGCTATGGTCTGTGGGATACGTGAGACTATAGAGAACAATACAATATATCCACAGAGTTTTATAAGGGTTTCAAACCCTTTCATTATTCCGGCATCAACGATTTGCATGTTAAGCTTAAATCCTTGAGCCGGAATTTTTTGTGTTAAGCTTTTGTTTTTGTTAATCGAAAGTATAGCTATCATTCCTATAGCAGATGGCAGATACAGTGACACAAGATAAATGCTATAGTGGCTGCATATGTTAAGTTGCTCGGACAGTGCATAGGTAATGATAAAGGGAAGGCTGAAATGGTTTGCCAGTGCACTCAGTATTTCCCTGTGATTTTTATCTATGTATCCTTTGGAACAAAAATCTGCTGTGAGCTTTGCTCCTATCGGGAATCCAAATATTATGCCTGTTATGTATGTAAAAAGCATGATATGCTTTTTGGGGAATGTTTTGCAGCACATTTGTTGAGATAATCAGGTTAGATAAAATCGTAAATATAAATAGAAGCGGAAATATCTGGTTGAACCATAGCATTATGCCAGCTTTAGCGCACGTACTTACCTGTGCCGGAAACAATATGTAATAAATACAAAATAGCAGTATAAAAGCGATAAACAGTGATTTTTTAAGTTTGTTTTTACTCATGTGACAGTATATGTGGAGAGAAATATCAATATGATTCGATTAGATAAATTTTTATCAGAGATGGGGCTTGGCACACGCTCTGAGGTAAAAAAGCTTATAAAGACCGGACAGATAGCCATAAATGGCACGGTGGCCGTAAAAGCCTGAGACAAAGGTAGATACTGATGCCGACGAGGTATCAGTTAACGGCAGAATAGTTAAGTATCAAAGGTATGAATATTACCTGTTTAATAAGCCCTCAGGCTGTGTTTCTGCGACCTGTGATAATGTGCATGATACAGTCATGGACTATATCACGGATGCTGTGCATGATGATCTGTTTCCTGTCGGAAGGCTTGATATAGACACGGAGGGGCTTTTACTTATCACAAATGATGGAGCACTTTCGCACGAGCTCTTAAGCCCTTCAAAGCACGTGGCAAAGACTTACTATGCACGTATTGATGGTGAGGTGACCTGGGATGATATCATCAGGTTTAAAGAGGGCATTGATATAGGCGAGGAAAGACCTACAAAGCCTGCGGAGCTTGTTATTAAAAAAAAAAGTGGCAGCGTATCCGAGATTGAGCTTACGATCACAGAAGGACGGTTCCATCAGGTGAAGAGGATGTTTGAGGCGCTTGGAAAGAGGGTAATCTATTTAAAGAGAATATCCATGGGACCGCTTAAGCTGCCTGATGACCTTAAAACAGGGGCTTACAGAGCTTTGACACAGGCTGAAACGGATATGCTTATGCAGATAAAATCCGGCAAATAAAATAATTTTTAATTATGAGGTATGATATGAGTAATGGTTTTTTACCAATTTCAAAACAGGATATGATAGATGAGGGCATTGAGCAGCTTGATTTTTTGTGTATGTCTGCGGTGACGCATATGTGGATCATCCGTCCTTTGGACATGCAATAATTGCAAAGGCTGCTGCAGGCACATGGCTATACGGTTGGCATCATTTCACAGCCCGACTGGAAGGATGGATGAGTCTATATCCATACTCGGAGTGCCGCGCCTTGGCTTTTTGGTTTCGGCAGGTAACATGGACTCGATGGTCAACCACTATTCGGTTTCAAAGAAAAGAAGAGCAAAGGATTCATTTACACCGGGTGGCGTGATGGGAAAGAGACCTGATTATGCGACCGTTGTGTACTGTAACCTGATACGCCATACTTATAAAAAAAAATCCCTATCATAATAGGCGGCATCGAGGCGAGCCTTAGGCGCATGGCACATTATGATTACTGGTCAAATAAAGTCAAGCGCTCGATTCTTTTAGATTCTGGTGCGGATCTCATCTCATATGGCATGGGAGAAAGAAGCATCATCGAGATAGCGGATGCGCTTGCCAGTGGTATGGATGTAAAGGATATCACGTTTATAGATGGTACCGTGTTTAAGACAAAGGACAGGGATATCATATATGATGCGATTGAGCTTCCGGATTATGACGTTATAAAAGAGGACAAGAGGGAGTTTGCAAAGAAGCTTTTACATACAGTACTGCAGTACTGATCCTTTCTGTGCAAAGAGGCTCGTAGAGCCATATGACAACTCTACGCTTGTGGTGCAGAATCCACCGCAAAAGCCACTATCGCAGGATGAGATGGATGAGGTCTATGCACTCCCTTATATGAGGACTTATCACCCAAGCTACGAGGAGGCAGGCGGAGTGCCTGCCATAAGCGAGGTGAAGTTTTCTCTTATCAGCAACAGAGGCTGCTTTGGAGGATGTAACTTCTGTGCACTGACCTTCCATCAGGGCAGGATAATCCAGACAAGAAGTCATGAGTCAATCATAGAAGAGGCAAAGCTTATCACACAGGATAAGGACTTTAAGGGCTATATCCATGATGTTGGTGGTCCTACAGCCAATTTCAGGCAGCCGGCATGTAAAAAAGCAGCTCACAAAGGGGTGCATGTCCTACAAAGCAGTGTCTGTTTCCTAAGCCGTGCAATAACCTGATTGTTGACCACAGCGACTATATACAGCTGCTTAGAGAGCTTCGTGCACTGCCAAAGGTAAAAAAGGTGTTTATCCGCTCAGGTATCAGGTTTGACTATCTGATGTATGATAAAGATAAGACGTTTCTTCGTGAGCTGTGTGAGTATCATGTCAGCGGACAGCTCAAGGTAGCTCCGGAGCATATCTCCAATGCTGTTTTGAGCAGGCTTGGAAAGCCGAGTGTAGAGGTATACAACAGCTTTGTGAAGGCATACAAGGATATGAATAAAAAGATAGGCAAGGAGCAGTATCTTGTGCCTTATCTCATGTCTTCACACCCGGGCTCAACGCTTAAGGAAGCGATAGAGCTTGCGGAGTATCTGCGCGATCTGGGATATATGCCTGAGCAGGTGCAGGATTTCTATCCGACACCGTCTACCATCTCTACATGCATGTACTATACAGGGCTTGACCCGGCGACACTTAAGCCGGTGTATGTCACAACTAACCCGCATGAGAAGGCTATGCAGAGGGGCACTCATCCAGTACCGCAATCCAAAGAATTACGATCTCGTGCACGAGGCACTTGTGAAGGCCGGCAGGGAGGACTTAATCGGATTTGACAAAAAGTGCCTGATAAAGCCTAGGAAAATGCATACTGATGGCGGCTGGGACAAAAAACTTCTAAGTCTGATAAAAATTCAAACAGCAGCTATGGCAGTGGCAAGAATGCAGGTATAAGGAAAAACTTGAAAAATGCAACGGAGCGAGAAAAAACGGAGGCGGAAGTAACAACGCAGGCACGGCGCACAAAAAGAAAACAATCAGAAACGTCCACAAGAAGAAAAGATAAATAGTTAATAGCAGATATTTGATAATATACAAGATAGGACTATGAAAGAATTTAAAGCAGGTAAAAACGAGGCAGGCCAGAGGCTTGACAAATACCTTAAAAAGATACTTCCAAACGCATCCATGGGCTTTATTTACAAGATGCTCAGGAAGAAGAACATAAAACTGAATGATAAGAAAGCGTCTGGCACAGAAATTGTGTCAGTTGACGACAAAATCAATATTTTTCTGTCAGATGATACATTTGCTAAGTTTTCCGTCAATGAGGACAGACTGATGAAGGATTTTAAGGCACTTGGTGCACTAAAGCCTGACGGACTTGGTGTGGTATACGAGGATGATGACATACTGGCGGCAAACAAGCCCGTCAATATGCTGTCGCAGAAATCAAAGGAGACTGATATTTCTGCAAACGAAAGGCTTATCGGATATCTGATAAAAGAGGGAAAGCTTGATTTTGACACATATAAGAGCTTCAAGCCATCTGTGTGCAACCGCCTGGACAGAAATACATCGGGGCTGATTCTCATGGGTAAATCGCTTCATGGACTGCAGTACCTGTCACAGGTGCTTAAGGACAGAACCGCAGAAAAGTATTATATGGCGCTTGTTGCAGGAGAGGTTGATGAGCCTATGACCATAGAGGGCTTTCTGACAAAGGATGAGGCTGTAAATAAGGTTGCAGATAACCAAGGAGCCCATAAGTGATGAATCACTGCCAATAAAGACTGCCTACAGGCCTCTTAAGACAATTGAGATGAGTGCTTCGTGCCATAAAGCAACTCTACTTGAGGTGCATCTCATTACAGGAAGAAGCCATCAGATCAGGGCACATCTGTCATCGATTGGCCATCCGATCATAGGTGATATGAAGTATGGTGATAAAAGGATTAATGCTTTTTACAAAGAAAATTATCATGTGACCAGCCAGCTTTTTGCATGCGCACCATGTGATTTTGCCTGATGGCAGATATATAGAGGCTGCTTTGCCTGACATATGGAGCAGAGTGGGGCTTTAATTTCGTCATTATTTACTTTACGTCGCATAGCTTACAGTATTAAGGAAGATAGAAACGATATGGCAACCTGGAATTCAAGAGGCTTAAGAGGCTCGACCTTAGAGGACATGATAAACAAGACAAATGAAAAATACGGGGAGAACGGCCTGGCACTCATACAAAAAAGATTCCCACTCCGATTACACCTATAAAGATGGAGCCGGAAACCAGACACATTACACTGGCTTATTTCGAGCAGAAGAGTACGGTTGACTATATTGGCGCTGTACAGGGAATCCCGGTATGCTTTGATGCAAAAGAATGTAATACCGACACGTTTCCCCTTGCCAATATACATGAGCATCAGGTAGAGTTTATGAGATGCTTTGAAAAACAGGATGGTGTTGCATTTATCCTTATATCGTACACACACAGGAACGAATACTATTATCTCACGTTTAAAAAGCTGACAGAATTCTGGGATAGAGCTGCAGAAGGCGGAAGAAAGAGCTTCCGCTATGAGGAGCTTGAGCCGGCATTTTTTCTCCCGGAAGTGCCCGGAATACTTGTGCCGTATCTGAACGCACTTCAGCTTGACTTAAATTGCAGGGCTTGACAGTATTACTCTCGTATGGTAGCATATTACCACGATAACACTTTACTACATGAAAGCGAGATTTTACAGATTATGGAAAATCAATTATTACACACTCCGGACGGAGTAAGAGACATATATAACGGAGAATGCAAAAAAAAAGCTGTATTTGCAGGATAAGCTGCACCGTACACTTTTTAAAATACGGATATCATGATATCATGACACCTACGTTTGAGTTTTTTAATATTTTTGGAAGCGATGTCGGAACAACCCCTTCAAAGGATTTATACAAGTTTTTTTTTTTTGACAAGGAGGGCAATACGCTTGTCCTTCGTCCGGATTTCACACCTTCTATTGCAAGAAGTGCGGCTAAGTACTATATAGAGGACGATATGCCTGTCAAGCTGTGTTATCTTGGCAATACTTTTATCAATTCATCGGATTATCAGGGCAGGCTCAAGGAAAGCACACAGTGCGGTGCAGAGCTGATAGGTGATGGCTCTATTTCTGCAGATGCCGAGATACTTTCGATGACAGTTGAGTCGATGCTTGAGAGCGGACTTAAGAATTTCCAGATTTCAGTCGGACATTCGCAGTTCTTTTACGGTCTCACAAAGGCAGCAGGGCTGTCAGGGGAGCAGGAGGAAAACCTAAGAGAGCTCATAGCAAATAAGAATTTCTTCGGTGTGGAGGAGTTTGTTGACAGTCTTTCAATGAACGACAAGCTAAGGAAGCTGTTTGGACTATTAGACAATTTCGATTTACAGGATGAGCAGCTTATGGAGGCTTTAAAGCTTGCGAAGGGCTATGATGAGATATTATCATCTATTGATACTCTGCTTAAGCTTCGAGAATACTTAAAGGCATACGGCATTGAGAAATATATTTCGTATGAGCTTGGACTTATCAGTGACTACACATATTACACAGGTATTATTTTCCAGGGCTACACATATGGTACAGGAGAGCCTATTGTAAAGGGAGGCCGTTATGACAAGCTGCTTTCACACTTTGGAAAGGACGCTGCTGCAATCGGCTTTGCAATTGTTGTGGATCAGCTCATGGCAGCATTAAGCCGTCAGAGGATATTGATGTGCCTGTCATTGAGAATTCCTCACTTATAGTATTTGAGGAGGCTGCATACCATGCGGCAATCAAGCGCTCTATGGAGCTTCGAAGAGATGGAGTAAATACACAGATGGTGCTTAAGGACAAAAATAAAACGAAAGAGGACTATGCTTCATATGCGGTAGACAACCGTATAAACAGAGTTGAGTTTATAGAGGAATAAAAGATGAGTGATGACAGATATTTAACCTTTGCCCTGGGAAAGGGCAGACTTGCAAAGAAGACACTGCAGCTTTTTGAGCAGATAGGCATCACCTGTGAGGAGATGAAGGATCCGGATACCAGAAAGCTGATTTTCGTAAATGAGGAGCTTAAGCTTAGATTTTTTTCCTGGCAAAGGGACCTGATGTGCCTACATACGTGGAGTATGGCGCTGCCGATATCGGTGTGGTAGGAAAGGATACCATCCTCGAGGAGGGCAGAAATATATACGAGGTGCTTGATTTAGGCTTTGGAAAAATGCCGCATGTGCATATGCGGACCGGAGAGCGCAAGGGAGCTTTTTGCAGCATCATGAGCAGATAAGAGTTGCCACCAAGTATCCTCATATCGCAAAGGATTATTTCTACAATAAAAAGCATCAGACGGTAGAGATTATAAAGCTAAACGGCTCAATAGAGCTTGCTCCGATTGTTGGACTTTCAGAGGTGATTTGTGATATAGTAGAGACCGGAACTACACTTAAGGAGAACGGACTTACCGTGCTTGAGGAGGTCTGTCCGCTGTCTGCGAGGGTTGTGGTAAACCAGGTCAGCATGAAGATGGACAATGAGCGTATCACAAAGCTCATAAGTGATTTGAAGACTGTTATCAAATAGCGCATAATTTATATCAATACATGATTTTAGACGGAGGCTGTAATGAGAACTTTAAAACTTACAAAGGATTCACAGAAGAACATATTGGAGAGCCTGCTTAAGAGAAGCCCTAACAACTATACAGAGTATGAGAGCACGGGTAAATGAGATTATAAACAATGTAAAGGAAAACCGTGACAAGGCTGTTTTTGAATACACAAAGAAATTTGATAAAGCGGATGTGGATGCATCAAATATCCGTGTCACAGAGGAAGAAATAAAGGAAGCATATGAGCTGGTTGATGAGAAGCTTCTTGCCGTTATAAAAAAGGCTCTTGTAAATATCAGAAAATATCACGAGAAGCAGCTGCAGAACTCATGGTTTACAACAGAGGACGGCATCATTTTAGGACAGAAGGTCACACCTATAGCAAAGGCAGGAGTATATGTGCCGGGCGGCAAGGCTGTCTATCCTTCATCTGTACTGATGAACGTGCTTCCTGCAAAGGTAGCAGGCGTTGAAAAAGATAGTTATGTGTACACCATGTGGAGCTGACGGCAAGGTATATCCTTCCACACTTGTAGCCGCAAACGAGGCCGGAGTAGATGAAATCTACAAGGTAGGCGGTGCACAGGCTATCGCTGCAATGGCATTTGGTACAGAGAGTGTGCCAAAGGTAGACAAGATTGTTGGACCGGGAAATATCTTTGTTGCCCTTGCCAAAAAGGCTGTGTTTGGATATGTCAGCATTGATTCAATCGCAGGACCTAGCGAGATTCTGGTGCTTGCAGATGAGACTGCAAATCCACGCTATGTGGCAGCAGATTTACTTTCACAGGCCGAGCATGATGAGATGGCATCAGCTATCTTGATCACAACAAGTGAGGAGCTTGCAAAGAAAGTATCGGATGAAGTTGATAAGTTTGTTGAGGTCCTCTCAAGAAAAGAAATCATCGAGAAATCTCTTGAAAACTACGGATATATACTTGTTGCAGAGGATATGGATGAGGCAATTGATGCAGTAAACGATATCGCTTCAGAGCATATGGAGATTGTCACAAGAGATCCTTTCTCAGTCATGACAAAAATCAAAAATGCAGGAGCAATCTTTATCGGAGAGTACTCATCAGAGCCTTTGGGAGACTATTTTGCAGGACCAAAACCATGTTCTGCCTACAAACGGAACAGCAAAATTCTTCTCAGCCTTATCTGTAGATGACTTTATCAAAAAGTCCAGCATCATCTCATATTCAAGAGAAGCACTTGAGAGAATACATACAGATATTGAGCAGTTTGCAGAGTGTGAGAAGCTTACGGCACATGCAAATTCAATCAAGGTTAGATTTGAGGATTAGTCAAAGGAGTAAGAAATGGCAGATAGATGCGCTAAGCTTAGCAGAAAAACAAAAAGAGACTGATATTTCGGTCGGTTTAAATATAGACGGAACCGGAAAATCAAATATAGACACAGGCATAGGCTTCTTTAACCATATGCTGGAGGGCTTTTCAAAGCATGGTTTTTTTTTGACCTCGATATGACATGCGACGGTGACTTAAATGTGGACTGTCATCATACTATAGAGGACTGCGGCATAGTGCTTGGTAATGCTATAGCACAGGCTGTCGGAGACAAAAAGGGCATAAAGAGATTTGGAAGCTTTTTTATTATTTTACCGATGGATGAGGTGCTTGTACTATGTGCCATTGATTTATCAGGCAGACCGTACCTGCAGTTTGACGGCGAGTTTACCTGTGAGAGAGTCGGCGATATGGATACAGAGATGGTGAGAGAGTTTTTTTCTATGCCGTTTCTTACTCTGCTGCGATGAACCTGCATATAAAGGTTTTGACACCGGGCAATAATCACCATATGATCGAAGCCATGTTCAAGGCATTTGCCAAGGCGCTTGACGATGCCTGCACCTATGATAGCAGAATAAAGGACGTGATGTCCACGAAAGGAAGTTTGTAATTTGACTGGTTTTAAGAACATCGTTGCTACACTGTATTTAAAAACGGCCAGGCCGTGAAATCAGCGTCTGATATGACAGTTATGGGCGACGTCTACAATCTGTGTCAGCTCTACAATGACAGTGGCATAGACAAGATTATTATTTTTGATCTTTCAACTGATGATGATGAGCATGAGAAAAACATACATACGGATAGAGAATATAAACAGAAATATCGACATAAAGGTGTGCGCAGGAGGCAATATCAACCGCATAGAGGACGTGAAAAAGCTGCTGTATGCAGGCTGTTTACAGGTCATCTTCAATGCCACAAAGGATTCAAGCCTTGAGCTTGCAAATGTGGCAAGCGAGAAGTTTGGCAAGGATAAAATCCTTTTGTCAATCAGCAATGTAGACTATATTTTCAAGCATCAGGAGGAGATAGAGGATACCTTTCATGAGCTTTTGGTCTTGAATATAGATATAATAGATGCGCTTGAGAATCTCACATCCACACCGTATGTGGTCTATATGCCGCAGTTTGACATGGATAAAATAATTGATGTCATGAAGCGTGAAACACTAAGAGGCATTGCAGGAGAGTTTATCAATGATCCTGAAAATGATATCATGGCGATAAAGACAAAGCTTTCTGACGGAGGAATACTTGTTGACAATTTTACTCCCGACTTAAAATGGTCTGATTTAAAGCTTAATTCTGACGGCATGGTGCCTGTCATAGTGCAGGATTACCGCAATGAGCAGGTGCTCATGCTTGCCTATATGAATGAGGAGGCCTTCAATGTCACGATAAATAGCGGACGCATGACCTACTGGAGCAGAAGCCGCAATGAGCTTTGGACCAAAGGACTTACATCAGGACATTTACAGTACGTAAAGTCTTTGACAGCGGACTGTGATTATGATACTATCCTTGCGAAGGTTTCGCAGGTGGGAGCTGCATGTCACACAGGTAACAGGACCTGCTTTTTCAATAATATCGTGAAAAAGGAGTATGTGGAGAAGAATCCACTTACAGTGCTTGAATCAGTCTATGCGGTGATAGTTGACCGTATGAAGAATCCAAAGGAGGACTCGTACACCAATGCTGTCCTGGAAAAGGGCATAGATGAGATATTAAAAAAAAACTCGGACACGAGTGCACTGAGATTATTCTGGCAGCCAAAAATCCGGACAGTGATGATTTGAGAAGTTTGAGATATCGGACTTTATGTACCACTGCATGATTCTTATGGCTCAGAAAAATATCACATGGGCAGAGATAGCAGGGGAGCTGGCACAGCGATAGCCTTAAAACACTATAATTATTTAGAGGAAATTATATGAGAAAACTAGCTTTAAGTGATGAGATACTTATGAAGGTAGACAAACCGGCTAGATATATCGGGAATGAGTTCAACTCAGTAATGAAAGACACATCGCAGGTAAATATACGTTTTGCGATGTGTTTTCCTGATGTTTATGAGATTGGTATGTCACATCTGGGAATCCAGATATTATATGATATGTTCAACCGCATGGATGACGTGTGGTGCGAGAGAGTTTATTCTCCGTGGCCTGATCTGCATGAAATCATGAAGCAGGAGAATATACCGCTTTTCGGACTTGAGTCGCAGGAGCCTATAAAAGACTTTGATTTTGTAGCCATGACGCTGCAGTACGAGATGTGCTACACAAATATTTTGCAGATACTTGACCTCGCACAGATACCGCTTCGTTCAAGGGACAGAGCGGAAGGCTGCCCTATTGTGATTGCAGGCGGTCCTTGTACTTACAATCCGGAGCCGATTGCAGATTTCTTTGATATATTTTATATCGGAGAGGGCGAGACACAGTACGGCAATCTCTTTGAGCTTTATAAGAAGGCAAAGGCTGATGGTCTTTCAAGGGAAGAGTTTTTACATGAGGCTGCAAAGATTGAGGGGCTTTATGTACCTGCTTTGTATGAGGTGGAGTACAATGAGGATGGAACAATCTGCTGTATGAAGCCTAAGTATGATGATATTCCTGTAAAGATAAAAAAAACAGGTGCAGGTAGATTTGACTAACTCAACTTACCCGGAGGCACCGGTTGTGCCTTTTATCAAGGCTACGCAGGATAGAATGGTGCTTGAAATACAGCGTGGATGTATAAGAGGCTGCCGTTTCTGTCAAGCCGGTATGATTTACCGCCCAAACCGTGAGAAAAAGGTTGACCACCTAAAGGACGTTGCAGCGGCTCTTATCAAAAATACAGGACACGAGGAGATTTATTTAAGCTCCTTAAGCTCATCCGACTACAAGGAGCTTGACGAGCTCATCACATTTTTGCTTGATATCTGCAAGGAAAAGAAGATAAATATTTCCCTGCCTTCTCTGAGAATTGATGCGTTTTCGCTCGATATCATGCAGAAGGTGCAGGATGTGAAAAAAAGCAGTCTGACCTTTGCACCTGAGGCCGGTACACAGCGCCTTAGAAATGTCATTAATAAGGGCCTTACCGTGGATGATATCATGAACGGCTCAAAACAGGCCTTTGAGGGCGGCTGGAACAAGGTGAAGTTTTATTTCATGCTCGGTCTGCCTACCGAGACAGAGGAAGATATGAGGGGCATTCCTGAGCTTGCAAACGATGTGGCGGCATTGTACTATGATACCGTTCCAAAGGAAAAGAGAGCCGGAAAATGCCAGATTACGATAAGTACATCATTTTTTTTCGTGCCGAAGCCGTTTACACCATTCCAGTGGGCTAGAATGTATGAGCCTTCTGAGTACCTGGGCAGAGCTAAAATAGTAAATGATCATGTAAAGGAGCAGCTCAACAGAAAGAGCATCAGATACAACTGGCATGAGGCATATGTCACTGTGATAGAGGGCATACTTGCAAGAGGCGACAGAAGGCTTTGCGATGCGATAGTAAAGGTATACGAAAAGGGCGGATATTATGATGCCTGGACAGAGTATTTTGACTATGACAGATGGATTGATTCGATAAAGGAATGCGGACTGGATCCGGATTTCTACACGATGAGAGAAAGGCCTTTAGATGAAGTATTCCCATGGGATTTTATCGATATAGGTGTGACAAAGCAGTTTATGATAAGAGAGTGGGAGACAGCCCATAAGGAGACAGTCACTCCTAACTGCCGCATGAGGTGTTCTGCCTGCGGTGCAAAGAGCTATGGAGGAGGTGTCTGCTATGAAAATTAGAGTGAAGTTTAAAAAATGGGGCTGCATGAAGTTTATAGGACATCTCGATATGATGAGATACTTCCAGAAGGCGGTCAGAAGGGCAGATATTGATATCCGCTATTCAGAGGGGTATTCTGCTCACCAGATTATGTCGTTTGCGGCTCCGCTTGGAGTGGGCATCACAAGTGATGGTGAGTACTTTGACATAGATGTAAATACAACAGAATCTACAGAAAAAAGCATACAAGCTTTAAATGCCCAGATGGTGGACGGAGTAGAGGTGACAGGCTATGTGCTTCTGCCGGATGATGCAAAGAAGGCTATGTCGCTTGTTGCGGCTGCAGACTATGTACTTAGCTTCAAGGAGGGCTATGAGAGCCCATACACCATAGAGGAGTGGAAGGAAGCGATAGATAAGCACTTTTTGACGAGCCATCCTTTGTTGTGATGAAAAAGACTAAAAAAGAGTGAGAGAGAGGTAGATATAAAGCCTCTTGTATACAAGCTTACAGTCATGGAAAAATAACAAAAAGCCTGAGTTTTTCATGCAGGTATCAACAGGAAGCATTGACAATATAAAGCCTGAGTTTGTGCTTCAGGCCATATACGAAAAGTGCGGCCTTGATTACAATCCGCTTGCCATACAAATCCACAGGCAGGAAGTGTATGCAAGAAAAGACGATGGAACACTCATTTGTCTGCTTGACATGGGAGAAGAAATCTCATAATGAACAGAATTATTCTGACTAAAACAGTAAAAAATAATAATACATACACAGTGTATGCACTGATGGATGAAAACGGAAATTATAAGGATTTCCAGCTCCTTCCCGAGAAGGATACGATAATAAACAATATATACGCGGCAAGGGTAAATAAGATACTGCCGGGCATAAATGCGGCATTTGTGACCATTGCGCAGAATAAAAGCTGTTATCTTTCGCTAAATGATGCAAAAAATCCTGTATACACAAACAAAAAATCAAAAAAAAAAGAAGGATTGTGTGAGGGCGATGAGATACTTGTGCAGGTCATAAAGGATGCGCTAAAGACAAAGGATCCTGTGGTCACAACAAAGCTTTCTATATTCGGAAGCAATGTGATTCTCACCAATTTTGATACACAGATAGGTGTTTCATCGAAGCTGGATAAGGAAAGGGCGGCTCTCTTTTTTACGTAAGGCTGTGCTTTTAAGTTGTGCAGATCACGAAAAAGAGGGCTATGGCATCATAGTCAGAACCAATGCCAAAAATGTGGAGGATAAAGTTGTTTCGCAAGATGCGTATTCTGTAGCACAGAAATACAATCAGATAATAAAAAGGCACCGCATCAGGCGCTCTATTCATGCGTATATCATGGGATGAGCGATTATCTGCTTTTAATGAAGACAATTGATTTTGCCACGGTGGAGTGGATAAAGACTGACTGCGATGACATATATGACAGTCTTCTTACAGAGTACGGCATATATGACCATGCTCCTGAAAAGATAATGAGATATGACGATTCAGCTATCAGTCTGTCAACACTCTATGGCATAAGAGGGCTGATTGATAATCTGACCTCGCGCAGGGTATGGCTGGACTGTGGTGGCAACATCATAATAGAACAGCTTGAGACACTTACCTTTATAGATGTAAACAGTGCAAAGAATATATCGTCGGGGAGCAATAGCATATTAAAGACCAATATGGAGGCCGCAAAGGAGATAGCCAGGCAGCTTAGGCTCAGAAATATCTCCGGCATGATAATAATTGATTTTATCAATATGAAGTCTGAGGCGTCAAAGGATACGCTTATTGAAGCGCTCAAACGGTATATAAAGGACGATAATACAGTCTGTACCTTTGTGGATATCACGAAGCTTGGACTGGTGGAGCTGACCAGAAAAAAAGTCCACAAATCTCTTAAACAAATTTTAGAAAAAAACACTTGACGAATAGATAGCTCTATGCTAATATACTGGAGTATGCCGCACAGTGAGGTATAAGTTTGCGACTTTCGCAACACCGTAACTGGCGAGTAAATGATAAATAGGAGGTGCCATATGTACGCAATTATAGCAACAGGTGGTAAGCAGTACAAAGTATCTGAAGGCGATATCATTACCATTGAAAAGCTTGGCGTTGAAGCTGGTGAGAAGGTTACTTTTGATCAGGTTTTAGTTGTAGGCGGAGATGATCTCAAGGTTGGAGATCCAACAGTTGCAGGTGCAACAGTTGAGGCTTCTGTAGTTAAAGAAGGCAGAGCTAAAAAGGTTATCGTTTACAAGTACAAAGAGAAAAACCGGATATCACAAAAAACGGACACAGACAGGCTTTCACACAGGTTAAGATTGAAAAAATTAACGGATAATGATAGCTATAACCGTTTATCAGAATTCAAAAGGACATAAGATAGGCTTTAAGTCAAAGGGACATGCAGGTTTTGCAGATTCCGGTTATGATATAATCTGTGCCGGGGTTTCAGCGCTGGTGATCAACTTCATCAATTCCGCTGAAGAGCTGTGTCATGCTGAGTTTACAGTCTTGATACAGACGAAGAGACAGGTATGATTGACTACAGACTTGACAAGCCGGCGACAGGTGATGTTGCACTGCTTATGGATTCCATGATTCTGGGACTAAAAGGAATACAAAGAGACTATGGGAATGAGTACATCATTCTAGACTTCAAGGAGGTGTAAGACATGTTGAATATGAACCTTCAGTTTTTTGCTCATAAAAAGGGAGTTGGTTCTACAAAGAACGGACGTGACTCTGAGTCTAAGAGATTAGGCGCTAAGAGAGCAGACGGACAATTCGTAAAAGCTGGTAATATTCTTTACAGACAGCGTGGTACAAAGATTCACCCTGGTACAAACGTTGGTATCGGTGGAGATGATACATTATATGCTAAGGTTGATGGCGTATTAAGATTTGAGAGAGTTGGAAGAGATAAGAAACAGGCTTCCGTATATCCAGTAGTGAACGAATAAGATTTAAACCCCGACTTTTATTAGCCGGGGTTTTTATTTTTTTATGGTTGTAAATTAGTTGTAAATTAGCAGGAATATTGATTTATTTATTATTACTGTGTCTTATACAGATATAGCATAGTAATGATTTGTCATAAAGTATACTGAGTGTTTTATGCAGACATTCAGCATGAGGTGGAAAATTATGTTTGCAGATCGTGCAAAAATTATCATAAAATCAGGAAAAGGCGGAGATGGTCATGTATCATTCCGCCGTGAAAAATACGTGCCGAACGGTGGTCCGGACGGCGGTGACGGTGGAAAGGGCGGAGACGTTATATTTCTCGTGGATAAGGGAATCAACACCCTGACAGATTATCGTCACAGAAGAAAGTTTGCAGCAGAGCCCGGACAGGAGGGCGGCAAAAAAGAACTGCCACGGAAAGAATGGTGAGGATCTTATACTTAAGGTGCCGGAGGGTACACTCATAAAGGATGCAGCAAGCGGAAAGGTCATAGCAGATATGTCCGGTGACAATACAAGGCAGGTGATCCTGCGCGGAGGAAAAGGCGGTCAGGGCAACCAGCACTATGCCACATCCACCATGCAGGCGCCTAAATATGCTCAGCCGGGACAGGATGCAATAGAAATCGAGGTACAGCTTGAGCTAAAGGTGATAGCGGATGTAGGGGCTTGTAGGCTTTCCAAACGTAGGAAAATCAACACTTCTGTCACGAGTTACCAATGCACAGCCAAAGATTGCCAACTATCATTTCACCACATTACAGCCAAATCTTGGTGTGGTTGATATGGATGAGGGCTTTGGTTTCGTAATCGCTGATATCCCGGGACTTATCGAGGGAGCATCAGAGGGCATCGGACTCGGTCATGAGTTTTTGCGTCATATAGAGCGTACTAAGGTGATGATACACATGGTTGATGCGGCCGGTACTGAAGGCCGTGACCCTGTTGCTGACATCAAGGCGATAAACAAGGAGCTTGAAGCATACAATCCACAGCTTCTCAAAAAGCCACAGGTCATTGCCGCCAACAAAATAGATGCCATAGCGGGAGACGAAAATGAGGTAATTTCGGCCTTAAGAGCTGAATTCGAGCCACAGGGCATAAAGGTATTCCCGATATCCGCAGTAAGCGGTAAGGGCCTTAAGGAGCTTTTTGTACGAGGTAAAGAACCTGCTTGCAAATTGTCCTAAAGAGGTTACTGTATATGAGCCGGAGATTGATCCTGCACTTTCATTCTTTAAGGATGAGCCGTACGCGGTTGAGGTGGCAGCCGATGGTGCATATGAGATATCAGGTCCAAAGATTGAGAAAATGCTCGGATATACAAATATGGACTCGGAGAAGGGCTTTGCCTTTTTCCAGAGATTTTTGCGTGAGCAGGGTATCATCAAGGAGCTTGAAAATATGGGCATCGAGGATGGAGATACTGTCCGCATGTATGATTTCGAGTTTGATTATTACAAGTAAGGAGAAAGAGTATATATGAATTTATCAAGTAAACAGCGTGCATATTTAAGCAGCCTTGCAAGCACAATTAACCCTATTTTCAATATTGGAAAGGCATCGCTTACTCCGGAAATCATCGAGGCTCTTGATGCAGCACTTGAAAAGAGGGAGCTGATCAAGGTTGCAGTTCTTAAAAACTGCATAGATGATCCAAGAGAGATTGCAAGTGTAATCGGTGAGAGAACACACTCAGCAGTGGTTAAGGTAATAGGCAAAAAAATGATTTTTTACCGTCCTGCGAAGAAAAATCCAAAGATTAAGCTTCCGGAATAAGCCATGAAAACAGGGATTTTTGGTGGGGCATTTGACCCGATACACAAAGGTCATATATACATGGCACAAAAAGGCGATGGAAGAGTATTCTCTTGACAGGATTCTACTTGTTCCGTCAGGTCACTCGCCGAACAAGACGGAGAATGCAATGACAGCATTTAGCCATCGGTACAATATGTGTAAGCTGGCATCAGAAGCAGTGCCCGGTATTGAGGTGTCTGATATTGAGATAAAGGATGAGTCCACCAGCTATACGTATGTTACAACTCCAAAAGCTAAAGGCGCTTTATCCGGAGGATGAACTGTATTTCATCATGGGTGGAGATTCGCTCGACTATTTTGAGTCATGGATGAAGCCTGAGATAATAGCTCAAACAGCAATAATCCTTGTTATGGTGAGGGAAAATTTTCCAAAGCTGCAGATGGAAGAAAAGATTGCACATATCAAAAAACAGTTTTGGGCAGATATAAGACTTTTTAAAGTGTGACAGGATGGATGTGTCGTCTACCCAGGTCAGAAAACTGCTGCGTGCCAAGTCGCAGGCAGACGGGTATAGGAGTCCTAAAGGAGTGGAAATGTTTCTGGATGCTGCAGTTATGTCATATATACAGGCTAATAATTTATACAGGTGATAGAGTATGGAAGTAAAAGAAATAAAGAAAAAGCTAAAGAAGAGCCTTGATAAACAAAGGTATCAGCATACACTCGGAGTGATGTATACTGCCGGCTGTCTTGCCATGGCAAACGGCTATTCCATAGAAAAAAGGCAATGCTTGCAGGCCTGCTTCATGACTGTGCCAAAGTGTCTTTCGACTGAAAAGAAAATCGGACTCTGTGTAAAGAAAAATATAGACATAACAGAGGTAGAGATATCAAACCCGGGGCTGTTACATGCAAAGGCAGGCATGGTGCTGGCTGAGGAAGAGTATGGCATTAAGGATGCGCAGATACTGCATGCCATAAGAGTGCATACTACAGGAGAAGCAGATATGGGGCTCCTTGACAAAATACTCTTTGTGGCAGATTATATTGAGCCAAACAGATGTGAAGCACCGAGGCTTGAAGAGATAAGAAAGCTTGCTTTTTGTGATCTCAACAGGACTGTCGCAGAGATATTGTATGATACAATCAATTTCCTTAACACAAAGAGTGGGGCAATAGATCCGACTACCCAGATTACTTACAATTATTATGCTAAATACAGAGACAACAGGGAGGAATAACTGCTATGCAGACAATTGATTTAGTTAAAAAAGATAGGTGGAAGCACTTGAAGACAAAAAGGCAGAGGATATCACAGTTCTCGACATAGGAGAGGTTTCTTCTATAGCAGACTACTTTATCATTGCAAACGGAAACAATGCAAATCAGCTCACAGCTATGGAGGATGCTGTGGATGAGGCTATGTATACAAACGGAGTTCATCAGAAGCAGGTAGAGGGAACAGGCAACTCTACATGGATTCTCATGGACTATCAGGATATTATCGTGCATCTGTTCTCTAAAGAAGACAGACAGTTCTATGATCTCGACAGAATATGGAGAGATGGAAAAGTGGTGGATGTACATTCACTGTAGTATTTATTCTATGATTAAGGAATTATAAATCGAAACCGGTAATTTAAAATATCGCACCCATATGCTGAGCTGTTTAGCTTAGCATATGGGTGCGATATTTTGCAATAAATATTAGAAGAAACGGAATACTCCAAACACTTTGCCAAGTATTTCGCATTCAGGAACTATGATTGGATCCATTGTGTCATTCTCCGGCTGGAGGCGAATGTGACCATTCTCTTTATAGTAGGTCTTTACGGTAGCGGAATCATCTATAAGTGCTACAACCATGTCTCCGTTTGAAGCATCGCTCTGCTGCTCGACGAGGATATTATCACCGTCGAAGATACCGGCATTAATCATGCTCTCGCCCTTGACTTTAAGCATAAATGACTGCTTATTTGGCATATATTCAGCAGGAACGGGAAAATAGGTTTCGATATTTTCCACTGCAAGTATCGGCTCACCTGCGGCTACACGACCGACCAGAGGGACATTAACCATCTCGCGGCGCTGTAAACCAAAGCTGTCATCTATAATTTCTATAGCCCTGTTTTTGGCAGGATCTCTTCTTATGTAGCCCTTTCGCTCAAGTGTCTCAAGATGGGCATGGACGCTGGATGTGGACTTTAAATGTACACCTTCGCAGATATCACGTACTGATGGCGGATAGCCCCTGTTTAAAATCTCACTCTTGATAAACTCCAGTATCTCTTTCTGCTTGTCTGAAATCTTTTCTAATGCCATAGGTAAATCCTCCATGTGAATATTTAAATAATATAATGATATGGGGCAAAAGGAATTTTGCGCCCCATGAATGATTGTAAAAAATAAAAATTATATCTTCAGAAAAAGTATATCATAAAACCTAAAGCAAACGCAAACATATATTCCGAAATTTTGTTCGCTTTTCTATTGACAAACGATTGTTCGAGATGTATTATGTAACCACAATAACAACAAACACATGTTCGGAAATACAAGAGGTGGTTTTATGAGAGAAAATACTTTATCAGGTAGAAGAAAAATGTTTGGATGGACTGCTGTTGCATTTATAGCAGCTGTCATTATATTGTGTGGCACTATGCATATTTTTACCAGTTCTGGTAACAGCAGGCCTAATAGCAAGTATTATACCAGCGTCAAGGTTGAGGAGGGCGACACTGTCTGGAGCATTGCCGATAGATATATTGCCGACAGTCAGGGGTGAGCAAAAAAAGAGATTATGTAGATGAAATTTGCAGGCTCAATAGTCTTACAGATGGCAATGTCCGCAGTGGCGATTATATAGTTGTTTCATATTATTCTCAGGATATAAAGTAACGTTTTCTTGCTAAAATTTCCTGTTTCTTATATAATATAGGTTAATTGCAGCGGATTTGGGTTATAGTATCTATAGCTTATCCGTTTTTGAAACAGGAGATTGGATATTTATGTTAAAACTATTTTTTGTTATATTTGCAAATTTTCACAGAGCGCCGTATATTGTTCCCAAAATGAGATACATGGCTGATCATCCGCAGAAATATTCAGAAGCGGAGAGATATGATATGATGCGGCACTGTATAGATTTAATGAATAAATCGGGAAAAATTACAACAGAAGCATATGGTCTTGAGAATCTTCCTGAAACAGGTGGCTATATCATGTATCCCAACCATCAGGGAAAGTATGATTTACTGGGGATTATTACTACACATGACAAAGGTACTGTCGTTTGTTATGGATAAGCAGAAGTCGCATACAATGCTTGTCAGGGAATTTGTGGATCTGGTTCAGGCAAAGCGTTTAGAGAAAGATAATCCAAGGCAGGGGCTTACTATAATCAATGAGGTAGCTAAGGATGTGAAAAACGGCAAGAGATATGTCTTGTTTCCGGAGGGTGGCTATAAGTTCAATAATAAAAATAAAGTGCAGGATTTTTTAAAGCAGGAAGCTTTAAGATTGCATTGAAATCACATGTTCCTATTATTCCGATAGCTCTTATAGATTCATATAAGGTGTTCAACAGCTTTCATTTCGGCCCTGTTACAATGCAGGTTCACTATTTAAAGCCTATTGAGTATGATGAGTACAAGGACATGAAGACGAAGGGATATAGCTACACTGGTCAAGGAGCGTATAGAGGAGAAAATCAAAGAAATACTTGGTTAGAGTCAACTTTGATTATTATATAGTATTATTATGAAAGACAAAGCTTATTACGAAGACGTAAATATAAAAAATGAATTAAAGCTCAGAGATATGATACAGAAGCTTCCGAAGTTCTGTATGGATTTTTTTATCGGAATAGATGCGGATAAGTCCTCAAGAACCAAGATAGCGTATGCATATGATCTACAGACCTTTTTCGAGTACATGAAGAGTGCCAATCCATCGCTTAAGAAATATGATATAAGGGACTACCCTATATCTCTGTTAGATCAGATCAGTCCTTCAGATATTGAGGAATATCTGTTTTATCTAAAGTATTATGAGAAGGATGGCGTCGTACACACCAATGACGAGAGAGGCATTAAGCGAAAGCTTGCATCACTGCGCACCTTTTATAATTTTTATTTCAGGAAAGAGTTTATAGATACCAATCCTGCGAGCAAGGTAACCCTTCCCAAAATACATGAGAAGAATATCATTCGTCTTGATACTGATGAGGTCGCACAGCTTCTCGATGAGGTTGAGTCGAGGAGACAGTCTGTCCAAGAACCCAGCAGCGTTTCCATGAGAAAACAAAGGTTCGTGACCTTGCACTTATGACACTGCTCCTTGGAACAGGTATCCGTGTATCTGAGTGCGTGGGGCTGGATATGGATGATGTAGATTTCAAAAACAACGGAATCAAGGTGCACCGAAAGGGTGGTGCTGATGTGATTGTTTATTTTGGTGATGAGGTACGTGATGCACTTCTTTCGTACTGGGAGGAGAGAAGCATAATTACACCTGCCGAGGGGCATGCTAATGCGCTTTTTCTCTCTTTACAGAGGAAGCGTATATCTGTACGCTCTGTTGAGAATCTGGTAAAAAGTATTCGAGACTCGTAACAACCGTTAAGAATATTACTCCTCATAAGCTTCGCAGTACATATGGCACCACACTTTATCAGGAAACAGGTGATATCTATCTTGTGGCGGATGTTCTAGGGCACAAGGATGTAAATACCACACGTAAGCATTATGCAGCCCAGGAGGACGGCAGGCGTCGTGCGGCAGCCGAAGGGTAGTACATCTGAGGGAGGATTGATTATATGTCTGATAATATAATCACAATTACAGATTTTATGGACCCCAATCTGGATGTGTATGCCAGATTGACGGAGAATCAGCTTTTAAACAGAGCTAATCCAAAAGAGGGGATGTTTATAGCTGAAAGTCCAAAGGTGATAGAGAGGGCACTTGATGCGGGATGTGAACCGGTTTCTCTTCTGATGGAGACAAAGCATGTAAATGGCGAGGCAAGAGGCATTATCGAAAGATGTCAGAATATACCTGTATATACTGCCTCATTTGATTTGCTCACAAAGCTGACTGGCTTTGCTTTGACCAGAGGCACACTCTGTGCTATGTACAGGCCGAAGCCAAGGTCTGTCGAAGAGGTGTGCAGGGACGCAAGAAGAGTTGCGGTGCTTGAGGATGTGGTAAATCCAACCAATGTCGGAGCTATATTCAGGTCAGCGGCAGCACTGCATATGGATGCGGTGCTGCTCACTCCTGCCTGCAGCAATCCCTTTGTACAGGCGTGCAATCAGGGTTAGTATGGGAACTGTGTTTCAGGTGCCATGGGCATATTTTTCCAAGTACAATGTCGGCAGTGACAACACTTTTTCAGATGCTTCATTGCATGATAAGTGTGATAGCAGTGCCCAAAATTGCAGCGACCGAAATAGCAGTGTTTATAAATACTATATTGATGTGCTTCATAAGCTTGGATTTAAGACCTGTGCTATGGCGCTGACTGATGATTCCGTGAGTATAGATGACCCTGTGCTTCACTCAGAGGAAAGACTTGCAATAGTGCTTGGTACTGAGGGAGATGGTCTTCATGAGCAGACTATAGACTCCTGTGACTACACTGTAAAGATACCAATGTCACATGGCGTGGATTCATTAAATGTGGCTGCTGCCAGTGCAGTGGCATTTTGGGAGCTGGCTAAATAGGCTGATGAGAGTGCTTTATATTGTAAATTTTGACATTTTCGTCAGCACTGTTTTCTAACTTCAGTTCCTTCGCATACGCATCCGAGTGGTAAATCCGCATAGTTTGCGCTATCGCAGAAGGCACTTTGGCGGCTGCAGTCAGTTTTATCATCTGATATGCCGCAGATGTTGGATTTATTGGTATGATACTGTTTAAAGTTTTGCCGGCTGTAGATATTCTGGTCGGTATTATGTGTATTGGAATTATATATCCCTGTATTATTCATGAATAGTCCTCCCTGATTGATGCTTGTTTATTTGTTTTTTGTTTATTTGATGTTTTAATTTAATGATATGAGGGTCAAAAGGTATTTTGCCCTTCATTTATGATTAATCAGATTACTGTCTTTTTTCATCCTAAGTATGAGTTTAGCATGTGCTGTGAGTAATTATTTTATGTATCTTGTTTTTAATTGCGATTTCGGTTAGAGACTTTTTTTAATTAAAATTGTGGCAATCATAAATATAATTTACACCTTTGTACATAATAATGCTGACAGGAGGTGTCTATCAAATGATCCTAACAGAAAAAAGAAACAAACGCTATTGAAGATTTAAAAACACAGGAACAGGCATGCATAGAGAAGTATACCAAATACAGCAATCAGGCAAAGGATCCGGTGCTTAAGGAGCTTTTTGAAGAAATAGCAAGGGATGAGCAAAAGCATTTTGACTCTTTGGATCAGGTGATTAAGGGAAAGGTTCCGTCAGTTGACTGCAATGATTCCAAGGGGAAGAATTATAACCCTGCTGCAACATACGATTCGCTTGGCAATTCTGAGGACAAGAAAGCTGACTGTTATCTGGCTACAGACTGTATAGGAACAGAAAAGCTAGTATCCGGCGAGTACAATTCCGATGTATTTGTATTTGGAAATTCGGATATCAGAAAGCTATTGGCTGATATACAGATAGAAGAGCAGAATCATGCTGAGATGCTATGGAAGTACAAAACTGCAAATGGTATGGCATAGATAAGATATAAAACCATAGAATTTAGTACAAAGTGTAAAAACAGGACTGCCTGAATATCGACAGTCCTGTTTTATAGGTTTAGTTGCCTGTTGGAATAAAAGGTCTGATTGCACCTGCAAGCTGAGAAACCGGCATACTCTGGAGCCATACACGGCCAGGTCCGGTGACAACGGTGTTGAATAATCCTTCACCGCCGAATCCCACATTTTTGATACCCGGAACAGTCTGAATTTCGAGCTGACAGCTTCCCGTCATAGCGGCTAAGTATCCGGTATCAATCACCAGCTGCTGACCGGGTGCAAGCTCGTATTCCTTTATGTGGCCGTCAAATTCTAAAAATGCCAATCCGTTTCCTGACAGACGCTGCATGATAAAGCCCTCACCGCCGAAGAAACCTGATCCTATTCTTTTTTGGAAAAATACGGACAGCTCAACTCCGGAGGTTGAAGCAAGAAATGCTGATTTCTGGGCAATTATCTCCTGTCCCGGTGCAATCTGGAAGGGTCTGATGCATCTGGAAAGCATGATGCAAATGCTATCATTCCCGGACCACCCATAGATGTGTAGCGATTTTGGAATATACTCTCACCTGAAAATGCACGACCAAACATTTTGCCGATGCCTCCATTTGATGTAGTCTCCATCTTCATGTTTGGAGTCATCCATGACATGGCACCTTTTTCGGTAATCATAGTTTCGTTTGCCTCAAGGTTGCAGATCACAACCGGTAATGGCTCCCCCCCTCAATATTGTAGTTCATAAATATCCTCCTTTAGTTTAAAAAAATGGTTTGTAAAAATTTTATATTTATAATTCTAACACAGTAATACGTCACTTGACAATATAATTCATAAATGTACACGAAAGCTTATAAATGAATACAAATTGCCTAATGAAATACACTTTAGGGATTGCGGTGTTTATATGATTTTGACTGAAACTATGTGGGAAAAGTCACAGACTGACTTGTTTATTTTATAAATATGGTTTAGAATAATATAGTTATTGTTGGATAAAAATGGTAGTAAAACTATATGTCATATAAATTGTAACAAAATAATTATATCCAATTTATAACATGTAAATAACATATTTAAGGAGACAACATAATAATGAGATTTGTAATACAGCGTGTAAACCATGCAAAGTGTACTATAGATGGAAATATAACCGGCAGCATAGAAAAGGGACTGTGCGTTTTGATAGGCATAGCAGAGACAGACACTAAAGAGATTGCTGATAAAATGATCAAAAAGCTTATAAACATGAGAATTTTTGCCGACGAGAATGACAAGACAAATCTTTCGATAAATGATGTAGACGGAAAGCTTTTTGCTCATATCGCAGTTTACGCTTTATGCAAATTGTAAGAAAGGCAATCGTCCTTCATTTGTGGAGGCAGGAAGTCCTGATATGGCAAACGAGCTTTATGAATACTGCATCAGCGAGTGTGATAAGGCGGTTCCAGGAGTACAAAGAGGGGTGTTTGGAGCCGATATGAAGATAGAGCTTGAGAATGAGACGGGCCATTTACGATTGTACTGGATTCGGACAAGCTGTAAAAGATATAAGTATGAAAGGCATTTTTTTATGGAAAAATCATTAAAAAAGATATTATAATAAACAGGCTTCCTGTAGTTATATATTTTATACTGATTTTTGCTGCTTTAATGGTGATAATAAGTGCAGTAGCTCCGATGAGTAATCATGAGCCAAAGACGACGGATACATATTCTGATTTTTCAACAGGATGGTTAAATTGCGAGGAGTCTGAGGCTTCACTAAACCATTTATCCGGCACTACAGTAATCCATCGTACTATAACGGCAGCTGATTGTAATAAAACATTGTTTTTTCTTTGCAAAAACATCAAATATCAAGGTGTTCATAGATGGGGTATGCCAATACAGGAACAATCATTTCTGTTCACAGTTTTTTGGAAAGACACCCGGGGCTCTTTTTTTGTAAATGTACTTATCCCTGCAAAAAGCGATGGCAAGCTACTGGAGATTGAAATTGAAAAATCCATATAAAGATGACGACAGTGCAAAGCTTGATGAAATGTACATAGGCGATATTTCTGATATCATACAATTTCAACAACAAAAAAGATTCAATTCTTTCTGTATCAGCTTTATTATTATGGTACTGGGTGTTGTAATGCTTTTTTACTATTTATTCCTCTTACAAGGCAAAAGATAGTAGGCATTGAGTTTTTGAATCTTGGTGTTACAGCATTTGTATCAGGCTTATATCTTACAACAGACGGACGATATCTACAGCTTGTTTTTGGAGATGCCCATATATATCATGTGATAGCAGAAACAGCCCTGAGGCTTTCTATTCTACCGTTTTTAATATTTTTAAGTCAGATGTATGAAAGCTATAGTAAACGTATAAGCGCGATACTATGCGTAATTGGCGAGATAGCATTTGCAGGCTGCTTTTATCGGTGAAATAACCGAAATCATGGATTATCATGAGACACTTTTTCTGGTACATGTTGTATTTGCAATTTCTATGCTCTTTATTCTTGTTTCGACGATAAAGGGCATTGTAAAGGCACCAAAAGAGAATATATATCACAATATAGGCTGTATTGTTTTAAGCTTTATGGCTATGACGGATATCATAATTCTATGGCGAGGCACTGGACGAGAAACAAGCTATTTTATCAGACTCGGCATATTGATATTCTTTTTTCATGGAAATAGTCCAGATTATAAAAAGTTCCTCGCCTCTTATCAGCGCAATATCAAAAAAATGAGTTGCTTAGCAGGCTTGCTTATCATGACGGATTAACTGATTTACTCAATCGTACCTCATATATGGAAAAGGTCAAGGAGCTTGAAGATGATGAAAACCCATACATGCTGATTGCGATTTATGATGTAAACAATCTGAAAAAGGTAAATGATACAATGGGACATCAGAAGGGTGATGAGATGATAAAACGCGTTGCAGATGTGATGAGTGCTTCTCTTGGAAAATACGGACAGTGTTACCGAGTCGGTGGTGATGAATTCGTATTTATCTCGACAAAACCGGATATCGAGACCGTATTCATGAATGCAAGTAAAAAAAATGATGGATAATCTCGGATGTATCACTGATGGAAATAATATAGTGCCTATCACAGCTGCCATGGGATATGCTGTGAAAAACGATAACAGCACAAAGGATATTAATGAGATAATCCGTGAGGCTGATTCTAGGATGTATGAGAAAAAGCGCTCTATGAAGCATCGGAAGGCTTAGTACATTTCACCCAATCATCGATATTGCCGTTTTGAATAGCAGAAAACAGTCTCTTCTTGACACCCGGATTTTCCATATTTAGCTGTCTGACAAGCTGCTTTTACATATTCGCGCCGTGTGTGGCCGTCGTAAGGGCATGGATTCTTGCACACCGGCAGATTGTATTTATTCTTAAAGCCCTTCACATCAGACTCGCCGACATACATAAGCGGACGGATGATGGCAAGCCCACTGCCGTCCAGCTGTGTAACAGGCGCGAAAGAATAAAAACTGTCCCTCATATAGCAGGGAAAGAAACATAGTCTCTATAATATCATCCATATGGTGTGCGTATGCTATTTTATTGCAGCCGACAGACAGCGCAAAATCATTCAAAGCTCCCTTTCTAAGCTTTGCACACCATGAGCAGGGACTAGCCTGATTCTTAGATTTCTCAAGAGATATTCTTCCAATATCAGTTTTCACCACATAAAACTCCACAGAGAGCTCCTCGCACAGCGTCTTCACAGGTGTTAAATCAAAATCCTCATATCCCAGGTCAACTGCTATTGCTACAAGCTCAAAGGGCACAGGATAAAAGCTTCTGATGCCGGAAAGCGCATAGAGCAGCGTAAGAGAATCCTTTCCGCCTGAGACACCGATGGCGATTTTGTCATTTTCAGTTATCATATTGTAGTCGTCAAGAGCCGACGGACCTTGCTGTATAATTTTTGTAATTTCATGGTAGGTATTATACTACAAATCTGTGAAAAAACAAAGCTTCGAACAGTTACCATTCAGTGATCGTATGGAAAAAAAGGCAAAGGATTCCGTCACGATTCCTATTCGATAATAATTGACGAACACGCCCGTTGCCCATCGTTCGATAATGTGTTATACTTGTGCCATATAATGTAGACATAAGGAGAAGCGTTGAAATGAACAAAGGCAAAATTCGTACAAGGAGACTCACAATCCGCGCGAAGATCCTGATTCCGTCAATCATAATCGTTGTACTCGTTTGTGGTTTGATGGGATACAATTCCTACACGCGTTTTGAGAAAAGCATGGTGAGGATGGGCGTTGAGGAAGCAGACATGGCGGCAACGATCGTTGCGGATTCGCTGGATGCCAATCTGGTATACAAAGTGACGGTAGGATCGGAAGGTACGCAGGTCTATCAGAATCTGCAAGGAGATCTCAGAAAAAAGCAAAAAGCATGCGGAATTGCTTTTTTTATACACATTGTATACGGACGGAAAGAAAGTGTATTATGGTGTGGATTCGGACGAGGATGCGGCAAAAGTCGGTGATGAATTTGCGGATTCATACGCGGAACTGGAGCCGGTGTTCGGTGGAAAGGAATACATTCAGGATTACATCGACCATACAGAAGACGGAGATCTGATTACGGTATACAAGCCGATTGAGGACAATGCAGGCAAGGTTGTTGCAATACTTGGATGCGATTATGATGCGTCATCGATTGCAGCAGAATTACAGAAGGCAGTTGTCCAGACGTTACAGATCGGAGGCATCTGCCTGATTCTGGCAATCCTGATTCTGACGATTATCGTTAGCAGGATTACAAAGGGACTGATGCAGGTAAATGCGAAGATTTATGATCTGGTACATAATGAGGGTGATCTGACTCAGAAACTGGATGTCAGAAGCGGGGACGAGCTGGAACTGATTGCGGGCAATGTGAATGAGTTGTTAGCGTATATCCGCAAGATTATGATCGGAATTTCGTCCGGATCCATGCGGCTTATGTCTTCTTCCCGCAAAATGGTGGATCATCTGAGCTCTGCGGATGAAAGCATTACCGATGTGTCGGCAACGATGCAGGAGATGAGTGCGGCGATGGAGGAAACGACTTCTTCACTCAATCAGATCACGGAGGCAATTGACGAAATCTATTCATCGGTAGAGCGTATTGCAGGCAATGCGGATGCCGGAAAAGTCTCTTCTCAGGAGATGGAGAGCCGTGCTTCCGGGGCGAATGATGCAGCAGCGGAGGGAGAGAAGAAAGCAAACATTGAGACCGAGAAGATGGCGGATTCTTTAAATGAGAAGATTGCAAAGTCCAAATCGGTGGAACAGATCGAGATTCTGACTTCCAACATTATCGAGATTACGGAACAGACCAATCTTCTTGCGCTGAATGCAAGTATTGAAGCGGCACGCGCAGGGGAAGCAGGACGCGGCTTTGCGGTGGTTGCGGATGAGATCGGAAAGCTGGCAGGTAATTCTGCGGATGCCGCAGCAAAAATCCGCCAGGTGAGTGCAGAGGTCATTCAGGCAGTGGATGAACTGGCAGAGGGATCGCAGCAGATGATCGAATTTGTCCGCAATTCCACAGAGGAAGGCTTCGGAGGTCTTGTTGCAACGAGTGAAAATTATGCGACCGATGCGAATGCAATGCGTGCAATGATGGAGCAGTTCGCGCAGACTGCGGAAGAACTTCGCAGCACGATGGATGGCATCCGTGAATCCATCTCTGCAGTCAACATTGCCGTGGAAGAGAGTGCCAAGGGCATTGCGGGAGTTTCCGAGTCTTCCGTACAGCTTACCGGTAACGTCAATGATATCCAAAGCGAGGCTTCCGACAACAATGGCATCGCAGAGGATCTGGCAAAGGAAGTCGGCAAATTCAAGCTTGAGTAGAGCTTATATAAAGATGGGGAACTAAACCAATTCCCAAATAGAAAAATCGTTCAGACCGTGAGTTTGAGCGATTTTTTGTTTAAGCAAAGGATCTTTTGTCGAATTGTTTTATGGATAGCCATTAAAAGCACCTCCTTTGAACAAAATTTCGAGTCACGAGGGCAGACTTTGGGACTCGTAATGTGATAAGCTAGAGCCATCATAAGAAATAAGTAAAAAAAAGACCCATTGTTACTTCTTTAAGCAAAATATTTGACATCGCCATAGGAAAATAGTATATTTGAATTACAAGTAATTTCTACTTATGGTAGATTAAAGATATCGGGGTATTAAAGAAGTAACGTTAAAAAGAACGTTATTTTTTTTTACAAGGACACTAGTTACACATTACATATCTTTATAAAAAAAGGAGAGAAATATGAATAACGGAACAAATAACTTTCAGAATTTTATCGGAATTTTTTTTCTTTGCAGAAGACTCTTAGGAATGCTCTCATTCCAACCGAAACAACACAGCAATTTATTGTTAAAAATGGAATAATTAAAGAAGATGAACTCAGAGGAGAAAATCGTCAGATACTTAAAGATATCATGGATGATTATTACAGAGGTTTCATTTCAGAAACTTTATCGTCAATTGATGATATTGACTGGACTTCTTTATTTGAGAAAATGGAAATTCAGTTAAAAAATGGAGATAATAAAGACACTCTTATAAAAGAACAGGCTGAAAAACGTAAGGCAATCTATAAAAAATTTGCAGATGATGATAGATTTAAAAAAATATGTTCAGTGCAAAATTAATCTCAGATATTCTTCCTGAATTTGTTATTCATAACAATAATTATTCTGCATCAGAAAAGGAAGAAAAAACACAGGTAATTAAATTATTTTCCAGATTTGCAACGTCATTCAAGGACTATTTTAAAAACAGGGCTAATTGTTTTTCGGCTAATGATATATCTTCATCTTCTTGTCATAGAATAGTTAATGATAATGCAGAGATATTTTTTAGTAATGCATTGGTGTATAGGAGAATTGTAAAAAATCTTTCAAATGATGATATAAATAAAATATCCGGAGATATGAAGGATTCATTAAAGGAAATGTCTCTCTGGGAGGAAATTTATTCTTATGAAAAATATGGGGGAATTTATTACACAGGAAGGTATATCTTTTTATAATGATATATGCGGTAAAAAGTAAATTTATTTATGAATTTATATTGCCAGAAAAATAAAGAAAACAAAAATCTCTATAAGCTGCGAAAGCTTCATAAACAGATACTGTGCATAGCAGATACTTCTTATGAGGTGCCGTATAAATTTGAATCAGATGAAGAGGTTTATCAATCAGTGAATGGATTTTTGGACAATATTAGTTCAAAACATATCGTTGAAAGATTGCGTAAGATTGGAGAAAACTATAACGGCTACAATCTTGATAAGATTTATATTGTTAGTAAATTCTATGAATCAGTTTCACAAAAGACATATAGAGATTGGGAAACAATAAATACTGCATTAGAAATTCATTACAACAATATATTACCCGGAAATGGTAAATCTAAAGCTGACAAGGTAAAAAAAAAAAGCGGTAAAGAATGATCTGCAAAAAAAGCATTACTGAAATCAATGAGCTTGTTAGCAATTATAAATTATGTCCGGATGATAATATTAAAGCAGAGACATATATACATGAAATATCACATATATTGAATAATTTTGAAGCACAGGAGCTTAAGTATAATCCTGAAATTCATCTGGTGGAAAGTGAATTGAAAGCATCTGAATTAAAAAATGTTCTAGATGTAATAATGAATGCTTTTCATTGGTGTTCGGTTTTCATGACAGAGGAGCTGGTAGATAAAGATAATAATTTTTATGCGGAGTTAGAAGAGATATATGACGAAATATATCCGGTAATTTCATTGTATAATCTTGTGCGTAATTATGTAACGCAGAAGCCATATAGTACAAAAAAAAAAAATTAAATTGAATTTTGGTATTCCTACACTAGCGGATGGATGGAGTAAAAAGTAAAGAATATAGTAATAATGCAATTATTCTCATGCGTGATAATTTGTACTATTTAGGAATATTTAATGCAAAAAAATAAGCCTGACGAAAAAAGATAATTGAAGGTAATACATCAGAAAATAAAGGGGATTATAAGAAGATGATTTATAATCTTCTGCCGGGACCAAATAAAATGATCCCCCAAGGTATTCCTCTCTTCAAAAACCGGAGTGGAAACATATAAGCCGTCTGCCTATATATTGGAGGGCTATAAACAAAACAAGCATCTTAAATCCTCTAAGGATTTTGATATAACGTTTTGTCACGATTTGATTGATTATTTTAAGAACTGTATAGCTATACATCCTGAATGGAAGAATTTTGGCTTTGATTTTTCTGACACCTCCACATATGAAGATATCAGCGGATTTTACAGAGAAGTCGAATTACAAGGTTATAAAATCGACTGGACATATATCAGCGAAAAGGATATTGATTTGTTGCAGGAAAAAGGACAGTTATATTTATTCCAAATATATAACAAAGATTTTTCCAAGAAAAGTAGCGGAAATGATAATCTTCATACTATGTATTTGAAAGAATTTGTTTAGTGAAGAGAATTTAAAGGATATTGTACTGAAATTAAACGGTGAAGCGGAAATCTTCTTTAGAAAATCAAGCATAAAGAATCCTATAATTCATAAAAAGGCTCTATTCTTGTTAATAGAACATATGAAGCAGAGGAAAAAGATCAATTTGGAAATATCCAGATAGTCAGGAAAACCATACCGGAAAATATATATCGGGAGCTTTATAAATATTTCAATGATAAAAGTGATAAAGAACTTTCGGATGAAGCAGCTAAGCTTAAGAATGTAGTAGGTCATCATGAGGCTGCTACAAACATAGTAAAAGATTATAGATATACATATGATAAATATTTTCTTCATATGCCTATTACAATCAATTTTAAAGCCAATAAGACAAGCTTTATTAATGACAGAATATTACAATATATTGCTAAAGAAAAGGATTTGCATGTAATAGGCATTGATCGTGGTGAAAGAAACCTGATATATGTTTCAGTAATTGATACTTGTGGAAATATTGTTGAACAAAAATCGTTTAACATTGTTAATGGATATGATTATCAGATTAAGCTCAAGCAGCAGGAGGGGGCGCGACAAATCGCACGAAAAGAATGGAAAGAAATTGGCAAAAAATAAAAGAAATTAAAGAAGGCTATTTATCTCTTGTAATTCATGAAATTTCAAAGATGGTTATTAAATATAATGCCATAATTGCAATGGAGGATTTAAGCTACGGATTTAAAAAAAAAGGTCGTTTCAAGGTTGAGCGACAGGTTTACCAGAAATTTGAGACAATGCTTATCAACAAACTCAACTATCTGGTATTTAAAGATATATCCATAACTGAAAACGGTGGTCTTCTAAAGGGATACCAGCTTACATATATTCCAGATAAACTGAAAAATGTGGGTCATCAATGTGGCTGTATATTTTATGTACCTGCTGCCTATACATCAAAAATAGATCCTACAACCGGATTTGTAAATATATTCAAATTTAAAGATTTTTAACAGTTGATGCGAAGAGAGAATTTATAAAAAAAATTTGACAGTATCAGATATGATTCAGATAAAAATCTGTTTTGTTTTACATTTGATTATAATAACTTTATTACGCAAAATACTGTTATGTCAAAGTCAAGCTGGAGTGTATATACGTACGGAGTTAGGATAAAAAGAAGATTTGTCAATGGCAGGTTCTCAAATGAATCCGATACAATTGATATAACAAAAGATATGGAAAAAACCCTCGAAATGACAGATATAAATTGGAGAGATGGTCATGATCTGAGACAGGATATTATTGATTATGAAATCGTACAACACATATTTGAGATTTTCAAATTGACTGTACAAATGAGAAACAGTTTAAGTGAATTAGAAGACAGGGATTATGACCGTTTGATTTCTCCGGTGCTCAATGAAAATAATATATTTTATGATTCAGCTAAAGCAGGAGATGCGTTACCTAAAGACGCAGATGCTAATGGTGCATATTGTATAGCTCTAAAAAAAGGCTTGTATGAAATCAAACAAATTACAGAGAATTGGAAAGAAGACGGTAAGTTTTCAAGAGATAAACTTAAAATTTCAATAAGGACTGGTTTGACTTTATTCAAAATAAAAGGTATTTATAATGGATGATTTGATAATTATTTCAAATTTAAATGATTTCATTTTTTGTCCGGCTTCCATATATTTCCATAAATTATATGGAAGCGAGGACACAATTATGTATCAGTCAAAAGCTCAGCTTGATAGAACCAAGGCACATGAAAAAATAGACAATGGGACATATTCAACACGAAAAAATATACTAATGGCGATAGATGTATATTCAGAAAAATATGGTGTCATTGGAAAAATCGATATGTACGACGAAAATAAGAAATTGCTTGTTGAGCGTAAAAAACATGTAAATAAAATTTATGATGGTTATGTTTTTCAATTATATGCACAGTATTTTGCAATGCTTGAAATGGGGTATATCATAAATTCTCTTGAAATAAGGGAGTTTGGATGATAATAAAAAAATATAAGATAGCATTGCCAAATGAGGATGATGCAATGTTTAAAAAATTTGAAAATCTCATATCAGAAATACGAACGTTTGATTTGGAAAATTATAATCAGGATAATATAGAAAAATGCAAGCATTGTATTTATGAGGATGCGTGTGACAGATCTCTTTATAGGGGAGGAGTAGAATGTTAAATGCAAATGATTTTAAGAAAAAACAGATTTTATTTCTCTTCACAAATCGTGGAGATAAAATTTCATTTTCAAATGATAATATCGTGATTAAAGATAGCTCGGAAAAATCAAATTTCAAGCCACCTGTTATAGAATTTTCATGATATGTGTTGTTGGAAACGTTTCGATCACAAGTGGGTTGGTACAACGAAGTAAAAAATTTGGATTTTCCATTTGCCTTATGAGCACAACATTTAAAGTTTATGAAATTATAGGGGCACGAATGGAAGGTAACACTCTGTTAAGAAAACATCAGTATGAATATCAGGATAATTACATTGGTCAAAAAAATTGAACAGAATAAAATTTCTAATCAAATGAATGCCTTAAAATGTATTAGAAGTAAATCTGAATATTTAAAAGAAGGAATTGAGTTATTAGATAACATAACTGCAAAGCTAAATGAAGATATGAGCTATCTTGAGGTAATGGGCTTGGAGGGAAATGCTGCTAAAGTATATTTTCCAAGAATGTTTGATAATGTTAAATGGTCGGCAGAAAACCCAGAATAAAGTCTGATTATATCAATGTAACACTGGATATAGGCTATACAATGCTGTTCAATATGGTTGATGCGATATTACAGGTGTATGGATTTGACACTTACTATGGTGTCTTTCACAGATGTTTTTATATGCGGAAATCGCTTGTTTGTGACATAATGGAACCAATGAGACCGATTATTGATTATGAAATCAGAAAGGCTGCAAATTTGGGGCAATGCAAAATTGATGATTTTGAGCAATTTGATCAGCGGTGGGTTTTAAAATATAAAAAAGAACCCGGACTATATTCAATTCCTAATGAATTCTATATTGGAATACAAAGATGACATTTTTTTCTTTATATTCAGAAATACTATAGATTTTTTATGAAGGAGAGGGCGGGAGAGGTTCCGGTTTTTGAGATTCATATGAAATAAGAGGAGAATGTGATATGGTTATAGTAAGCTATGATATTTCAAATGACAAATTACGAACCAGTTTTGCTAAGTATCTGTCAAGATTTGGACATCGAATTCAATATTCAGTATTTGAGATTGACAACAGTAAAAAGAATTGTTGATAATATAGTTAACGATTTGACGAACACATTTGAAAAACGATTTTCACAATCAGATAGTGTATATATTTTCAAACTGTCATCAAGCTGTGAAGTTCTAAGATATGGTTATGCCAAAAATGAAGAAAATGATTTTTTCATCATAACGTAATGCAAACCTGGAGCTTAATTTTATAATAATCTATATTACTTAACATATATTGTGCAAATGTTATATAAAATAATAAAAAATAAAGTTGCTTGGCTCCAAAAAATTGTGCAAATACACAAATTTGGAGTTAAGTAATATAGAATAATTTCTACTGTTGTAGATAAACCACTGTATATGAAGGACAGACAGTTAAGTAATATAGAATAATTTCTACTGTTGTAGATTACCGACTCATTATGAAATCAAAATTGGGTTAAGTAATATAGAATAATTTCTACTGTTGTAGATGAACCGTAACCTAAAGCGTAACCAACCGGTTAAGTAATATAGAATAATTTCTACTGTTGTAGATACATCCTCTGGTCCCACTATTCCGGGTTAAGTAATATAGAATAATTTCTACTGTTGTAGATTCTTGAATTATTTGCTACGGCTTGCGGATGTTAAGTAATATAGAATAATTTCTACTGTTGTAGATTTGATGTATAGATATGCGCATAAAAACGTTAAGTAATATAGAATAATTTCTACTGTTGTAGATTATTGGCTGTTAAAGTGTGGTATCCGATGAGTTAAGTAATATAGAATAATTTCTACTGTTGTAGATGCGGTGGTAAAACGCTATCTATTGTGGTTAAGTAATATAGAATAATTTCTACTGTTGTAGATTCACTAATATATATATATTCATCACAGTTAAGTAATATAGAATAATTTCTACTGTTGTAGATTCCTCGCTTTCAATTCTTTCAATATCGTTAAGTAATATAGAATAATTTCTACTGTTGTAGATTTCGTAGAGTTTACAGCTTCCGCAAGGGTTAAGTAATATAGAATAATTTCTACTGTTGTAGATGTGCGTATTTTACCACAAATATGCACTTGTTAAGTAATATAGAATAATTTCTACTGTTGTAGATTGGCAAAAGTGGCAAATATGCTTAAGCCGTTAAGTAATATAGAATAATTTCTACTGTTGTAGATATTAAGCTCTAAACCTCACTATTTCAGTTAAGTAATATAGAATAATTTCTACTGTTGTAGATTTTAGATACTGCAGGTATTCATTATAAGTTAAGTAATATAGAATAATTTCTACTGTTGTAGATCATTGCTTCATCACTTCTGGTGCTAAAGTTAAGTAATATAGAATAATTTCTACTGTTGTAGATAGATAAGCGGACTGTGATGCTGCCTTAGTTAAGTAATATAGAATAATTTCTACTGTTGTAGATAATTAATAGAGCTTGTCCAATTAGTAAGTTAAGTAATATAGAATAATTTCTACTGTTGTAGATGCAACTAATTTTAGCTCTATAAAAAAACGGTTAAGTAATATAGAATAATTTCTACTGTTGTAGATTAACTCTGGTCTATACCTATCACTATGTTAAGTAATATAGAATAATTTCTACTGTTGTAGATAAATTCCTGCTGTTGAGCTGGGCGGATGGTTAAGTAATATAGAATAATTTCTACTGTTGTAGATAAAAGCTGGTGGCACGTTTCATTAGCTCGTTAAGTAATATAGATTATTTTTTCAATAAATTTCACTATTTTAGTAACTGAAAAATTTACGTGACTGTATATAAAATCAAGACAACAAGCAATATTATTTCAGAGTTTAGTTTTATTAAATATTAAACTAGACGATTTTGATTTATTAAAGTAATATATAAGAATGCGAAGCAGCTTTTCACAGTTTTTAGATTATCGACACACTGTGTCGACAATCTGGAAGCAGTATACTTATTTCATTGATGAATATTATATGAGATTGCGAAATAAAAAATTTTCCACTCACTGAGTGGAAATTTCATCTAATAAACTAAAGATGAACAAATATAATATTTCCAATTCTAACAGAAAGGATTTATAGTATGGCAGATTTCAAATACGAAATAGTAGAACACATCGGCACCCTCTCAGAGAGTGCCAAAGGATGGACAAAAGGAACTTAACAAGATTTCATGGAATGGTGGAGAACCTAAATATGATATCAGAGACTGGGCACCGGAACACGAGAAAATGGGAAAGGGTGTTACGTTGTCTGAGAATGAGATGGCGAAGTTAAAGGAATTGTTGTAAATATCATTTCAAACGGATATTTAAAAGTGTTTAATGAGATAAAAAATCTGATTTGACAATTATATGATATAGATGCTTAATAATAACATATGCAGTATTTATGCATACTTGTAAATTATGCTTAATTACTGCATAATACTTAAAACGGGAACAACTATGTATTATGCAAGTGTATATCTACTTAAATTAATTAAAAGGCTGCAATAGGCGCTGACGGTTCGGCTTTTTATGATGCCAGAGAGATTATAAATTTTTTAGAATTAATAGGAGGACCAAATCATGAGCAAAGTATTAGAAGAAATGAAAACCAGAAGAAGTATTCGCAAATTCAAACCGGACATGATTCCGCAGGACATCCTTGACCGGATAATTGAGGCCGGAACCTTTGCGGCAAACGGCAGAGGTGCACAGAATACCATTATTATTCAGGTGACAAACAAGGAAATAAGGGATGAAATCGCTAAGAAAAATGCCGACATAATGGGAAGTAATACTGATCCAGTTTATGGTGCGCCGGTTATTCTTATCGTTCTTGGAAAGAAGGACTGGCCTACACATGTCTATGATGGCAGTCTTGTGATGGGAAACCTGATGCTTGCAGCTCATGATCTTGGTATTGGAAGCTGGTGGATTCACCGAGCGAAGGAAGAGTTTGAGTCAGACTGGGGCAGGGAGCTTCTCAAATCACTCGGTATTGAGGATGAGTATGAGGGAATCGGACATTGTGCTCTTGGATATGTCGATGGAGATTATCCTGACGTGATTCCGAGAAAAGAGAATCGCGTATTTTACATATAGGAGATAACCACCATGAATTTTTTATTTGTAGCACTGGGTGGCGCCGTAGGTGCAATGGCCAGATATGCCATCAGCCTTATACCTTTAAAAACTGAGTTTCCTTTTTTGACTTTAATCACCAACGTAGTTTTGGAAGACCGGTGTAACTACATATTTTCGCTTGAATCATATAATCTGTTTGAACATAATCACTGCCTGCTTGGGTGCGGATATGTGTTGTTGAGCTGTTTAGGATGTATACTCGGTGTGATGTGTGGCGAAAAACTTGCTACAATAATCAAGTGACGAGTATCGTGCGGTTTTGCAAATGTGCGTGTGTTTCTGAATAGTTACAATACAAATTGATGGGGAGATAAGTGTATATGAGTGAAACGGAAAACAATGAGCTGACTGCCGGGAAGCAATCTAAGGAACCTAGGAGCAATCAAAAGCTAAAGCTTTTTGTATCTGGCCAAAATTCTTTTGGATAATACTGATGCTAACCATGATATTACGCTTGATGAGATTTTTAAATAAGCTGCATGCATACGATGTCACGGCCGCGAGAAAAAGTCTGTATGATGATATAGCACAGCTGAATGATTTTGGTATCAAAACCCAAAAGACGCAGTATGGCAGGACTGTCCATTATAAGGTGATAGGCAGGGCATTTTTGAGCTGGCGGAGCTTAAGCTTTTGGTGGATTCTGTCGCGGCTGCCAAGTTCATCACTGAGGAGAAATCCAATGAGCTTATTAAGAAGCTGGAGAGTCTTACAAGCAGACAGGAGGCTGCCACTCTGCAGCGTCAGGTATATGTTGCCGGAAGAGTGAAAACCATGAACAGCGACATCATGAAAAATGTCGATGCCATACACAATGCAATTGCAAATAATTCAAGCCTTTCTTTTCAATATTGCCGGTGGAATACGAAAAAAGAGCTTGAGGTGAAGCATGACGGCGCCAGATATCATGTCAGTCCATGGGGATTGCTGTGGAATGATGGCAATTACTATCTGATTGGATATGACCATGATACACAGGTAAAGGATATTCGTCATTACCGTGTAGACAAGATGAAGAATATCCTGATTGGAAATAAAGTCCGTGAGGGCAGGGAAAAGCTCAAAAAACTCGATATTGCTTCTTATGGCAAATCGAAGTTTGGTATGTACAATGGAGAAGAGATTAAGGCTGAGATACTGTGCAAAAAAACAGCGCTATAGGTGTCCTGATTGACAGGTTTGGAACCGATGTGACAATCTTAAAAAGAAGGATGAAGCTCATTCGCGTGTTTTTTGTGAAGGTAGCTGATAACAAGCTTTTTATTCATTGGATTATGGCAATGGGGGATAATTTTAAGATAATAGGTCCGGAGAATCTGGTGAAAGAGGTTCATGATGAGCTTGAAAGACTAACAAAACAATATGAGCATGCAGACTAAATCTTGAAGAAAGTGCCAAATTGTACAAATAAAATCTTGAAGAAAGTGCCATATTGGGGAAATAAAATTTTGAAGAGAGGTATACATGAGTATTTTAAACGTAGAGCACCTAAGCCATGGTTTTGGCGACCGTGCTATTTTTGAGGATGTTTCCTTCAGACTGTTGAAGGGCGAGCACATAGGGCTTGTCGGTGCAAACGGTGAGGGAAAATCGACTTTTATGAATATTATCACAGGCAGGCTTATGCCTGATGAGGGCAAAATAGAGTGGGCCAAGAAGGTGCGTGTAGGTTATCTCGACCAGCACACAGCGCTTGATAAGGGCATGACTATCGGCTCCGTTCTTTCCTCTGCATTTGATTTCCTTTATGATATGGAAAATGAGATGAACGAAATATATGCGCGTCTTGGCGATGCGGACGAGGACGAGATGAATAAGCTGATGGAGGAAGCCGGCACGATTCAGGACATGCTTACCATGCATGATTTCTATATGATCGATGCAAAGGTTGAGGAGGTTGCAAGGGCTCTTGGACTTTTTAGACCTGGGGCTTGATAAAGACGTTACCGATTTAAGCGGTGGTCAGAGAACCAAAGTGCTGATGGGAAAGCTCCTCTTGGAAAAGCCGGATATTCTGCTTCTGGATGAGCCGACCAACTATCTGGATGAGGAGCATATTGAGTGGCTTAAGAGATATCTGAATGATTATGAGAATGCGTTTATTAACTTATTTCTCACGACATACCGTTTCTGAACAGCGTGGTAAATCTCATCTATCACATGGACAACAAGAAGCTCGACAGATATGTCGGGGATTATGACAAGTTTATGGAAGTCTATGAGATGAAGAAAGCCCAGCTTGAGGCTGCGTACAACAAACAGCAGCAGGAGATTAAAGAGCTGAAGGATTTTGTGGCGAGAAATAAGGCGCGTGTCGCTACAAGGAATATGGCGATGTCACGTCAGAAGAAGCTTGACAAGATGGATGTTATTGAGCTTGCTGCTGAAAAGCCAAAGCCGGAGTTTAACTTTAAGACAGCGCGTACTCCGGGGCGGTATATTTTCCAGACAAATGGACTGGTCATTGGCTATGATGATCCGCTTTCATCTGCTCTCGACCTTGAGATGGAAAGAGGACAAAAGATTGTTCTTACCGGTGCAAACGGCATCGGAAAGACGACATTGCTTAAGAGTATTCTTGGGCTGATAAAGCCGCTTTCAGGAAGGTGTTACACTTGGAGATTATCTGGAAATTGGGTACTTTGAGCAGGAGATGGATCAGTCGGTTACAACCACATGTATTGAGGAGATATGGAACGAGTTTCCTGCATTTTCGCAGTACGAGGTGCGAAGCGCGCTTGCCAAGTGTGGTCTGACCACGAAGCATATTGAAAGTCAGGTGCGTGTGTTAAGCGGTGGTGAGCAGGCAAAGGTACGCCTGTGCAAGCTGATAAACAGAGAGACAAATATTCTGCTTCTGGATGAGCCTACCAACCATCTGGATGTGGATGCTAAGGATGAGCTGAAGCGTGCCTTAAAAAGGAATATAAGGGCAGCATACTGATGGTATGCCACGAGCCGGATTTCTATGATGGACTTGCGACGGATGTGTGGGATTGTTCAAAGTGGACTACGAGATTATAGATTTATAAATTATGAATTAGATATGCATGCCTTTTAAGACATAGATATTTAGAGCAGGAGATGATTTTTATGCATATCAGTATTACTTTTAATGGAACAGATAATAGAGCTTTTTATCATGATTTTAATGGGTTTTATTATCGTGAAAGCAGGTATTGTGAAGGATGAGGACAGCAAGGTTTTATCAAAGATTGTGCTGTATCTGATTATACCGTGTGTTATTATCAATGCCTTTCAGGTGGATTACACTTCAAAAACAGTGAGAGGTCTTTTGATTGCATTTGTGGCATCGGTGATTTTGCAGTTAGTTTTGCTGTTTATCATTTCTGCTATGGGCAGGCTTTTCCATATGAATGAGGTGGAGGTCGCATCAGTTTATTATTCAAATTCAGGCAATCTGATTGTTCCGATTGTGACATTTATACTGGGGCAGGAGTGGGTGCTTTACGGCTGTGCTTTCATGAGTGTGCAGCTGGTATTTTTTGTGGACCCACTGCAAAAAGATTATAAGCCGTGAAAGCTCCTATGACTGGCGAAAGATTGTCCTTAATATCAATATGATTTCCATAGTAATAGGTGTGGGGTGCTTTTTCTTTACAAGGATTCATCTGCCGCAGCTTATCAATGACACAATCGGTTCTGTCGGCAGTATGATTGGCCCTGCAAGCATGATTGTGACAGGCATGCTTTTTGCAGGGATGGATTTGAAGAAGGTTTTTGCCAACAGAAGGGTGTATTTTGTTACCTTTCTCAGGATGCTTCTGGTTCCGTTGATATCGCTTATTCTTATTAAAATCAGCCATATGGCATATCTTTCTGCAGATGCGCAAAAGATTATGCTTATTGTTTTCTTGGCGGTTATTACGCCTTCGGCATCGACTGTCACACAGATGTGTCAGGTGTATGGCAATGATTCAAGGTATGCCAGCGCAATAAATGTAGTGACAAGGCTTTGCGCTGTAGTGACGATGCCGGTTATGGTGCTTTTATTTGAAGAATTTATATAAAAACGAAAAGTCATGAAGCACGTTTTTAAACTAGAAGGTCATCACACAGTCCCTTGTGATTTCATCAAGCGAAGATACACCACACATCTTCATGGTGTCTTCAAGCTCTGTACCGATTTTGTCTATGTATGCACGTACACCATCGGCCTTACCGCCGTATACAGCCGTTACAAACGGTCTTGCGATAAGAACTCCGTCTGCACCCAGTGCAAGGGCTTTAAAGACGTCTGTGCCGCTTCTGATGCCACCATCTACAAGAACCTTAATGCCTGAGCCTTCAAGAGCCTTTACGATGCTTTCAAGCACCTCAGCAGTGGCAGGACACTGATCCAGCACACGTCCACCGTGATTTGATACAATAATAGCGCTTGCGCCTGCCTTCTTTTGCTTTAAGCGCACCCTTTACGGTCATAATCCCCTTTACAATAAATGGGGTTCCGGCCATCTGTATGATATCGCAAAGCTCTGAAACTGTTTTGCTTCCGGCTGGCGGATCAAGATTTTTGAGGAATGGAAGACCGGCTGCATCGATATCCATAGCTACTGCAAATGCGCCTGATTCATGTACCAGCTTTAATTTTTCTCACGTATGGTCTCAATGTTCCATGGCTTTACGGTAGGTATTCCTGCACCATCTGCATTTTTGATAGCCTTGGTGGCTGCAACCATGACATTTGGGTCAGTTCCGTCGCCTGTGAAAGCTGCGATACCGTTCTTTGCACAGGCTGACACGAGGATATCGTTGTATGCCACATCATCCAGACAGTCTCCGTAGTGCAGCTGTACCGCACCTACAGGACCTGCAAATACCGGATATTTAAAAGTACGGCCGAAGAGTGAGAGAGAGGTGTCTACAGGCTTATTTTCGGCAATAGTATCCATGTTTACACGGATTTGTTTCCATTTGTCGTAGTTGCGTATGGCTGTGTCACCGATGCCCTTTGAGCCTGGACCGGGCATCTGGTTTTTGCATGCGCGGCCGTTGCATTCAGGACATGCCTTGCAGTATTTTCCAAGACGTGGTCTGGCATTTTCGATACATTCTGTATAGTTCATATTTTTTCCTCCAAGTGTAAATCTTTTTTAAATTTTATTATTGAGATTATAACACGATAATTTTCTTATGTATACAAAACATATGAAAAGCTCTTGACTTGGAGTGGACTCCAAGTGATATAGTTTCACTGTAACAATCAAAAAAAGGAGGCGCTTATAGAATATATCAAGCTTTTTCAGATGGGAGATGCCACATTTGAAGCGAGGTGTCAGCTTCTCAAGGAGCAATACGAGCAGCTTGATGAGCAGAAAAAACAGATTGAAAACACGATGGAACGCTTACAGTATAAAATTTCTAAATACGAGAATGCGATAAAGACAGGTGTATTGACTGGGACAAATAGGAGGATAAAATATAATATGTATCTTGAGAAAATTAACGGACCAGAAGATGTAAAGAAAATTAAGATAGATGAACTGCCGGTGCTGGCGCAGGAGATAAGAGATGCCCTTTTGGTAAGAGCAAGTAAGCATGGCGGACATTTTGGACCGAATTTTGGAATGGTAGAGGCGACAATCGCTTTTACATTATGTATTTGAATCACCGAAGGATAAAATTGTTTATGATGTATCGCACCAGAGTTATCCTCATAAGATGCTTACGGGGCGTAAGGAAGCGTATTTGTCTGAACAGCACTATGATGATGTGTCAGGCTATACAAATCCAAACGAGAGCGAGCATGATTTTTTTACAGTCGGACATACATCAACGTCGGTCAGTCTGGCTGCAGGTCTTGCAAAGGCAAGGAACTTAAAGGGTGAAAACGGCAATGTGATTGCTGTCATCGGAGACGGCTCATTAAGCGGAGGAGAAGCACTTGAGGGACTTGATTTTGCTGCTGAGCTTCAAAGCAATTTTATTATTATAGTAAATGACAACGATATGTCGATTGCTGAAAATCATGGAGGTCTCTATCAGAATCTTGCTCTGCTTCGAAAGACTGACGGTCAGACAGAATGCAATCTGTTTAAGGCTATGGGACTTGACTATGTGTATGTGGACAGGGGCAACGATGTTGCAGCTCCTTATTAAGGCATTTAAAGAGGTCAAGGACAGCACTAAACCGGTTGTAGTGCATATAAACACACTTAAGGGCAAGGGCTATGCACCAGCAGAAAAATGTAAGGAGCAGTGGCATTACAGCGGTCCATTCGATATAGAAACAGGAAAGCCGCTATTTGACAATGTGGAAGTGGATTATTCTTCTGTGACCTGTGAATATCTGCTTGAAAAGATGAAAAATGATTCTTCTGTTGTTGCAATTACTTCAGGTACGCCGACTGTTATGGGCTTTACAGAGGATAAGAGAAAAGAGGCTGGCAGTCAGTTTGTCGATGTAGGTATTGCAGAGGAGACTGCAGTGGCACTGGCATCAGGTATCGCAGTAAATGGTGGTAAACCATTTTATGGTGTATACAGTTCGTTTGTACAGAGAACCTTTGACCAGGTATCACAGGATGTCTGCATCAATAACAGTCCGATTACAATGGTAATATATCAGGGTTCCGTATATGGAATGAATCGACGTTACACACTTAGGCTTTCAGGATATTCCGATGCTTTCAAATATTCCAAATCTGGTATATCTGGCACCGGCAACAAAGGAAGAGTATCTGGCCATGCTCGACTGGAGTATGGAGCAGACATCTTATCCGGTTGCAATAAAGCTGCCGGGCGGACCGATGATTTCAGATGGTTCAAGGGTGACAAAGGATTTTGGCAGACTCAACAGATATGAGGTGGTTCAGACAGGAGAAAAGATTGCGATTATCGGTCTGGGAACCTTCTTTGAACTGGCAAAGGAGGCTGCGAAACTTCTTAAAGAAGAAGCCGGAATCAATGCAACTGTAATCAATCCGTATTACATCACCGGATTGGATGAGGCGCTTTTGACTAAGCTTAAGCAAAATCATGATACTGTTATTACTTTAGAGGATGGTATTTTAGATGGCGGCTTTGGTGAAAAAATCGCACGATTCTATGGTGCAAGCAATATGAAAGTGATGAATTATGGATTGAAGAAGGAATTTCTTGACAGGTATGATGTGGATGCTGTACTGAAGGAGAATCATCTGACTGCAGAGCAGATTGCGGAGGATGTGTTATCTATTTTATAATAAAATCATAAATTCAAATATAAAAAGACGGCTGATTTTTCAACCGTCTTTTTTTTTTAATGTACTGCAAGCGGAGAGGTACTAATTTTTTTTAGCGGTACACATTTATTCGCTAAATCTAAGTTTAACGAATAAATGGCCTTGCAAAAAGCACTATGGTACAAGAATAAGCCACCGGAACCTCTATTTGTATCAGCTCCGATGGCTTTATATCTATAGTTTTTCTATACAACAATACAATTATTTATTATGCAATTATTTATTGTGACTTCTCATGCATTCCCTGTATTTAAGTATAAGCTCGATTGAGTCCTCAACTGATATCTGGCTTGTGTTCAGGCACAAATCATAGCTTCTTGCGTCTCCCCATTTTTACTGGTGTAGTAATTGTAATAGCTTGAGCGCTCTTTATCTTTTTTTCTTAATTATGTCCTTAGCCTTGTTCTCCGGGACATTGAGTCTTTCACTTATTCTTTTAATTCTGTCGTCCATGTTGGAACGTATGAAGATATTGAGACAATGCGGCTCGTCTGCTAAAGCATAGTCTGCACAGCGGCCTACAATAACACAGGATTCATTTGCCGCAATTTTTTGATAGCATCAAACTGTGCTAAAAAAATACCTTGTGATTCAGAGGCATATCAAGAAATGGTGCTGTGGAATAAGAGCCACCTGTGTAGGTGTCCATGACCAGCGAATATAAAAAAGCTGTTTGTAGGCTTTTTCGTCATGCGACTCAAATATTTCCTCGCAAAGTCCTGATTCCTTAGCTGCCTTCTGTAAGAGCTCTTTATCATAAAATTTAATTCCAAGTCTTTTTAGCTAATTCTTGTCCGACCTGTTTTCCGAGGCTTCCAAATTCTCTTCCTATTGTGTAAATTTCGTTTGATCCCATAATTCAGACCCCCCCTTATATAAATAATTAATACTATATCACTATGTGATAATTCAATTTATTTGTTATTTATATTATATAACACTTCAAGCAAATTGGCAAAGTATTTTTTGGTAAAGGTGCATCAAATTCCATGTATTCACCGGTTTTTGGGTGCACAAACCCTATTGTTTTTGCATGCAGGCACTGTCCTTCAAGGCCTTTGAAGCGGTTTTTTTTCGTCGGGGGAATAGCTGGAATACAGCATATCTCCAAGCAAGGGATGATTAATACTTGCCATATGCACGCGTATCTGGTGTGTCCTGCCGGTCTCAAGCTTAAACTGCATATATGTGTAGTCACCAAAGCGTTCAAGCACCTTATAATGTGTGACAGCCGGCTTTCCGTTTTTTTCTCATTGATCGCCATTTTCTTGCGGTCATTGGGATTTCTGCCTATGGCGCCCTCTATGGTGCCCTCGTCATCCTTTACATTGCCACAGACAATGCCCACGTATATACGGTTGCAGCTTATGGTCCTTAATCTGTTCCGATATCTTTATATGGCTTTCATCGTTCTTGCAGACAATAAGAGAACCGGTGGTGTCCATGTCTATGCGATGCACTATACCGGGCCGTATTTCGCCGTTTATGCCACTTAAAGAGTCCTTGCAGTGGTACATTATGGCATTTACAAAGAGTACCGCTGTAATGCCCGGCTGATGGGTGTACAACCATGCCCTTTGGCTTGTTGACTACCAGTACATCATCATCCTCATAGAGTATATCAAGCGGAATATCCTGTGGCAGAATAGGTGTTTGTACGGCATCAGGAATTGTGACATCTACTATGTCATCAGTCTTTAGCCTGTAATTTGCTTTCTGGGGCTTATCATTGACCAGTATTTGATTTTCTTTTTAGTATCCGTTGAAAAAAAAGGAGCGAGAAATATCCGGATAAATGCTGCTTAAGTATTTATCCAGCCGTTCTCCCTCCTGTTCACTCTGGACTTCAAATGTATCTCTATTCATAGTGAAGCTTTCTCTTTTTTTGTTTATTTTCTTTATCTATTTTCATGCTTTTTTTTTTGTCGGGGAAGATTAAGGAAAAATCCTCCTCCTTGTAGTAAAACAGCCCGAGTATGATAAACATAAATGCCGCTACAGTAACATATATATCAGCTACATTGAATATCGGAAAATTAATCAGGCTAAAATAAAAGAAATCAACCACATAGTTATTTACAATACGGTCTATCAGATTGCCGAGTGCACCTGCAATAAACAGTATTACAACAACATTCAGCAGTCTAAAACGTTTTGAGACAGGTATTTTGCGATACCATACACACAAAAAAGTATAACAACTGCAATGGTAATCACTGAGAAAAAAAATCATTTTGGCACGCAAAAATGCCAATGGATTCTCTGACCAATATGTAAAATGAAAGATATTCTGTATTATTGAAAGCAGATCAACACCAAATGCAGCACTCTGGTTTTCCAGGTATCTAAGCTCGAATACTCCCGGAATGAGAACAAACACACCCGTGGATGATTGCTTTAGATTTATAACAGCCAGATACTTTGTAAGCTGGTCAATTGCTACAAGAATCAATGCAATGATGCCTGCTGTACACATCTGTTTTTTTGTTTTATTTTTCTTCATAGCTGATTAGAGACTCCGCTTAATAAGATGAACCCGGGAGATCAAATGAATCCATGAGACTCTGGATATCTCCTGAGATATCTACTCCGTGTGGTGTGGCGATGAAGATAAAGTTGGATATCTTCTGCAGATTACCGTGCAGGGCATATGCTGAGCCTGATGTGAAATCTATGATGCGCTGTGCCACATCGACATTAAGTCCCTCCATGTTGATGACGACTGTACGTCCGTTAAGTAATGTGTCTGTTATTTCTATTTCGTCTTCAATTGAACTTGGTTTTATTACGCAAACTTCCATGTCTGATGCTACCTGCTTTCTGGATGATTTTGATATTGGTGTAATCTTGGATGTAGTCTTAACAGGGCTTCTCCTTTGGTGTTGTATCACGCCTTGTGCTTTTTATGGCCGTTTCCTCTTCAACAGCCTCTTTTTTTTTCTACGGAAAGGATTTCTTGGAAGCTCTTCTTCTTCCTCATCATCGAGGTAATAATCCTCGTTATCGAACTCCTCATCGTCCTCAGAATTCAAACTCATTTTGTCAAGAATCTTATCTATGAAACTCATTTCTATATTCCTTTTCTATTTTTATTTTGTGTATAGCATATGCAAAGTATCAGTTAGCCTTGCTGTAGTCGCGCTCTCCAAATATTCCGGTACCGACACGTACCATTGTTGCGCCCTCTTCTATTGCTACTGTGTAATCTCCTGTCATACCCATGGACAGAACATTCATACTGACATTATCTATGTTTTTCTGTGCTATGTCAACTGATAATTGCTTAATATCTCTAAAGTATTGTCTGTTATCCTCAGGATCATCTACAAATGGTGCTATAGTCATAAGTCCTTTAATATGGATATGGTCCAGTTTAGCAATTTCTTCAACTAAAGAGATAGCCTCATCTCGTGATGTGCCAAACTTAGATTCCTCTCCTGCTATATTGACCTCAACCAGTATGTCGCAGCTACAGTCATGCTTTATGGCTTGCTTTTGTATCTCCTTTGCCAGATGCAGTGAATCTACAGAGTGAATAAGTGATGTTTTTCCAACTATATACTTCACCTTGTTGGTCTGAAGATGGCCAATCATGTGCCAGTGAATATCTTTTTGGCATAACCTCCATCTTTTCACACATTTCCTGTACCTTATTCTCGCCGAACACACGGATGCCCTCATCGTATATCTCACTGAGCATCTCAACAGGTTTGGTTTTGCTGACTGCAATTAGTGTGACATCACTATAGTTCCTGTGAGCTCTGTCACATGCGGCCTTTATATTTTGCTGAACCTGATGTAAGTTGTCTTTTTAACATAAAATCTGTCCTTTCTGTATATTTTCAATAATATTTATCACAATAATTATTTGGTTATGGTCTGGTTTTCCTTCACGGATTTGCCATCCAAGGCTATATGGTCATAAAGCGAAATGCCATATGGCGTTTTGGCTTCTACAATTGTGTAGTCATCGTTTGATGCAAGTACCTTTATCTGCTTAAACACAGCGTATCCTTTGTTGATATTGTAGACACCTGTGAGCTTGTCCTTATCTGTTCCCACCCTGTAGGTTGACGAAGAATCAGGCTTGACAATGATATCGCCGTCCTTAAGATATTCATCATCTACGAAATAAAAGTCATCATTCTGGCTGAATATTGTTGGACTGACTATAGTAACTGAGCCACTGCTTTTTATCCTTTATCATGAGTGACGAATCATCGGAATCGCCGCTTGCAGTGAAATAATCCTTAGGGATAGTGAAAAATTCCTTTTTAGTTATAGCTGAATTAGGTATTTTAAGCCCTGTGTCTGTTCAAGCACGAGCTCTATATTGGTAAAACGCTCATTTATATAGCGGATGAGCGCGAGTTTTTCAGATTCAGCTTCAGGAAAAAAGCATCATCCTTCTTCAAAAGGCTGAACGATACCGTGGTTGTATAGTCATCATCGCAGAATCTGATTTTTATGACTGACTTGTCATTCAGGCTCTTGGCAACATTGTCAGGAACATTTATGAGTATATTCCAGTTCTCACTTGTAATCAGCTTATAAACAGGATCCAGCTGATTGATGGTACTGTTGTCGGTTAAATCAGTCTCTTCATAATTAGTGTTGTTGTACTGATCCAGAGTGAAGCTGTCTGTAGTGACATCCTCATAGCCGTCTATCCCGTAATAGACTATTCCGGGAGCTGTCGGCTTATATGTATAGAAGGTGTTGTTAGCCTCAGCAGTACTGATAGTATCTGCCAGGCTTGTCAGTGCATTTTGACTGAGAACCTGTGTCAGCTGTGCAGACAGATCGTTTTTGAATGTATAAACCTTTGAAAAGTATCGTCTGTTGTAGCCGGATGAAAAGCTGTTTTATGTCAGTGATAATCTGCCCGGCAGCCTCGTCAGTGATGGCGGAAGCATCATTTTGAGCACCGGTAATCTGGTTTGCAATGGAGCCGTCTGTATCAACAGAGTAGACAACATCACTTGTTGCAACCTTTGAGCCGTTTGACACAAAGTAGTTGAGGTTTCCTGATTCCTCAGCATACACTACACTTTCCTCGCGGATTATCATGCCCTTATATATGTTGTTGGTCGCTATAGTACCCTGTTGTACCTCGTATTCAGATACCGGGTTTGAGGTGAAATACGTAAATATGTGAAAAATCACATAGATTATTATTACAAAAAACACTATAAAACCGATATTCAGATTGAAGCCGGTGTGATATTTCAGTACTTTTTTTTATTCTTTCGGGACACAATTTTACTCCTTAAAAAGGGATGTGAAATACACATCCCCATAATTAATCATTTATAAAGAAATGATAACCTTTGCCTTGGCACATTCAGGCAACTTGTCAATATTTCCTTGAAACACTTAAGATGAACTTCACCTTAAACTTCTCGCTGATTATATCAAGCTTTTCGATTGCCCTGGTGATATCCCCCCTCATCATCAAGTGATGCAATTGTAAGGAAGCTGTCTAAATACATCTCCTCCAGATCATGATCCTGAGAGATGATTCCGCATATAAATCCTAAAAATTCATCACAATTGTCAATAGGATAGTCCATAACATTGATTAGTCGAACCTGATTATTAAGCTCATACATGTGCTTCTGGCTCTTATCAAGAAAAACTATGGAACCCTCATTTCCCTTAATTGATGAATTTACCTTGTCTAACAGCTCTTTTTGTCTTGCCCTTGCCCTTGTCTCCACAAATAATTTCTATCATGGCTCATTCCTCCTATGGATAAATATTGTGATTATTAATAAAAAATAATTGTATTTTTTTTATATTATTATAGTATAAATAACCATAAAACTCAATATTTAATTAGCAAATCCACTAAGTATTTCATTCATGAAGCTATAAAGATCCTTTTTACCATCTGCCTTGTAAACTATGCTTATGATGCGCTCATTTTTAGCATTCTGGCTTAGCAGTACGAGGCAATGGCCTGCCTCCCCCGTAGTGCCTGTCTTTCCTCCTGTCACTGTGACGTTTTCAGGAGCTGTATATGCTCCGGTCAGATAGCCGCAGGTATTCTTAAAGGTCTTTGAAACAGCCGCGCCCCTGGGCATTTGTATATGCCACATCATGGGTCTGTGAACTGATGATTGCAACAAAGCTCTCTAAGGATATGGCATTGGAAAAAATGAGGTACATGTCATATATGGTAGTGTAATGATTTTCATCAGGAAGACCACTTGGGTTGACAAAATTGCTGTTTGTGGCACCAAAACTTTTTGCAGTGCTGTTCATCAGCTTGGCAAATTCTTCTACAGAACCACTGCAGTACTCTGCCAGTGCTATTGCCGCATCATTGCCACTCTCAAGTAAGAGCCCATACAATAAGTCCTGCACTGTAATGACATCGCCCTCCTTTAGGCCACATACCGATGATGAATGACCCGGATTTGCAGCGTCATGGCTTACTGTGACTGTCGCATTTAAATCACAGTTTTTAAGAATTATGTATGCAGTTAAAATCTTTGTAGTGCTTGCAGGATAGAGTTTTTCAAACAGATTCTGGCTATACAGCACCTGATGAGTGTCTATATTAAAGGCTCCGGCTCCCTCTGCGGTTTTTGCAAACTGCATATTGTCCTGACCAAAATTGACATCATTTGTGACGCAAAGGTTGGACGCAAAATAATTACTTCCGTTATATCCATTTATATAATCTGTGGAATAAGTATCATATGCATTCTCAATATTTGTACCACAGCCGGTCATAAAAACCGCTGCTATGCATGTCAGACATAGCAGTCGTTTAATTCTTTGTTTACTTGTACATCTCACGCCAGTCAAGATCTCCTCTGTCCAATGATAAAATGAGCAGCTCTGCTGTAGCCAGATTTGGTGGCAAGTGGTATATTATGCTCATCACAAATACGGAAAATACTGTTTACCTCAGGCTCATGTGGCTTAGGCTTTAATGGATCACGCAGAAAGATGACAAGGTCTATGTCATTGTGCTCAATCTGTGCTCCAAGCTGCTGGATGCCTCCTAAGTGTCCTGCAAGATATTTGTGTACTGAGAGGTTTGCAACCTCCTCTATCAGACGTCCTGTGGTGCCTGTGGCGTACAAATTATTTTTGCTTAAGATACCTCTGTATGCTATGCAGAAGTTCTGCATCAGTTTTTTCTTTGAATCATGTGCAACTAATCCTATGTTCATTGCTAACCTCCCTATGAATATTTCCTCGGCTGTAATCCTACATTCAGGACAATTCCCATTCCCATGTACAGTGAAACAAGTGACGTAAGTCCATAGCTGACAAATGGAAGAGTCATACCGGTATTGGGCATAAGACCTGTGGCTACGCACAAATTGATAAAGGCCTGAAAGCCTATAAGTGTGCTCCCATGCCACAGCATATGAGCTTTCCGCTTGTGTCCTTTGCCTTCCTTGCTATAAGTATACACTCAATTACGATAAGAAGCAAAAAGAATTATTATACTGATTGTACCAATAAAGCCAAGCTGCTCTCCGGCAACAGGAAATATAAAATCTGTTGGAGGCTCTATGATGTAGTTGGTGTTCTTCATAGAGGTTACAACAGAGTTGTTAAGTCCCTTGCCAAACAACTGTCCTGAGCCTATAGCCCAGATAGAGTTCCTTTGCTGTGCTGCTGTATCAGCGTAATTTGTCGGGTCAAGCCACGACATTATACGTGTAGCAGGGTAAAAACCTTTTTTGATGAGGGCATCGGCATGTGTATATATGTAGCTTATCACTATCAAAACTATCGGTACTGAAACTCCAAGTACCGGCATTATTATTTTATAACTTAATCCGCTAATAAACAAGAGGGTAGCGAAAATTAATGCAGTAAGAATTGTTGTTGAGTTGTCCGGAAGCTGTTTTAAGATAAGAAATAAAGGTATACCGGCAAAAATTACAGATAATGCAAGAGTTCTTACTGTATTTATACTATCCTCAAACCTGGAAAAGAAATAAGCAAAAAACAAAATAAGTATAATTTTCGCAATCTCTGACGGCTGGAATCTGATACCTGCGATCTCAAACCAGCGCTGTGCACCCTTTGCATCATCACCTGCAAATAGAACAAGCAACAGCAGCACAATCATTCCGGCATAGTATATCCACACGAATTTGAGCAGAAATGTGTAATCTATAAGGGAAAGCACTATCATAATAGTCAGTCCCATTACAAAGCCTATTATCTGCTTGCTCTGTACGGAGTGCTTGGCACTGCCTATCAGCAGGATGCCTATAATCGACAAAGCTATTATGTATACTACTAATTGAAAGTGATAATTCTTTAGTCTGTACTGTTTGAGCATTTTGTTACTTCCTATCTGTTATCTTTGTAATCTTAATTCTAATACTAATGACATGATGGTCAAAAGGTATTTTGTTAAAGGTTATTAATTGATTTTTTGTCGCGCATGATAATCCGGACTTCGTAAGCTTCATCGTTTATATTCATATGTCTTTGTATCACGCTTTTTATTTCTTTTTTTAATCTGTGTCATATTGTCAGAAGCAGATATTGTGCTCCTATCTTCTGCAAGTGCTATTTTAAGCCTTTTCTTGGCGTATTCTCCTGTTTTGGAAAATTTATGCATCATACAGCGGCACCTCTCATATCGTCAGAGGAATGGATTATCTGACCGGATATTCGGGCAAATACAGGACCAAGCCTGCTTTTTTGGCCTCACGGACAGGTATTCCTCTGTTCTGGCAAATGATAACACTTTTGTCATAGGGAATAGTGCCGATAATCTGGTAGAAAGAAGTGCTGTAATATCATTATCGGATATCATCTGATGTCTTCTTACCATATGCTTGTCATATGCATTAACAATGACTGATATATCTTCAAGATGTGCGCTGTCGAGCAGGCTTATGCATCGCCTTGCATCGTGTATGGCAGATACATGCGGTGTGGTAACTACTATCGCACGGTCTGCAGGTGAGACTGAAAACCAAAAGCCGCTGTCGATACCCGCCGGAGAATCTATCAGACAATAATCAAAGCTTGCTTTAAGCTCCTCTATAAGTATCTTGAAGCGTGCCTCATAGCTGCATAGCGTATCCATGGAAGGTGCTGCAGGAATTACATATAGATTGGGATACTTTTTATTGCGTATGATTGCCTGTCTGATACGGCAGGAGCGGTTTAAGATGTCGAGGATATTGTAATTGACCTTGTCCTCTATTCCCATTACCAGGTCCAGATTGCGAAGTCCCATGTCTGTATCGAGCATGATGACTTTTTTATCTAACTGTGAAAGTTCAACTCCGATATTGGAAATAACCGTAGTTTTTCCAACACCGCCTTTTCCTGAAGTGAAAACTATTGCTTCACTCACAAAAATAAACCTCCTAGTCTGTTCTGGCATTTGAGCCTGATGAGTTTACACCCTCAGCCTTGACTGCGAGTAAATCGTCAAGTGACTCCAGATTATAATAATATGAAATTATATTTCTGGATGCAGCTGCAGCATTGTGTGAGCTGTATCCATATGATATACGTGTAGCTATTGTAATTTCAGGATTGCTTGATGGAGCATATCCTACAAACAGTGCATGGTTTGGTCTTGTCTCAACCTGCTGTGCTGTTCCTGTCTTACCGGACACCTCTACGCCTGTAAAGCCGCCAAATACATCGTGCAGGTCTTCGACCACCATACGCATTCCCTGATGGATGGCATCCCACTGACTTTGAGTGAGTGTGCCCGATATATCGGTTGATTTTGAATCATACTGTTTGACTGTTTTGCCGTCTGCATCCACAATTTTGTTCATCAGCTTATAGTCATAAAGCTTTCCGGAAGCAACTGCTGTCACATATCTTGAAAGAGAAATAGTCGTAAAGTTGTTATTTACTCTGTCCGATAGCTGCCATAACAGGATACTGTGTGGCAATGGACGGCGTCTTTTCTACTATCTCAACACCTGATTTCTGGTCTAGTCCGTATATAGATGCATATTTTTTGTATGTATTTCATACCGTTTTCATCGTCATATGAACCGGTGTCCTTGCTCGCAAGCCTGAAGCCTGTTGTGTAGAAGAATACGTTACATGAATCCCTTTAAAGCTTCAGATACATTGTCCATACCATGCGCTCCAGGATAAATCCAGCATTTTGGCTGATTGCTGATTTCTGTAAATATTCCGGTACAATTAATCTTTGACGAAGTATCAATGACTCCCTCGGCAAGACCTGCGGTGCTTGATACCATCTTGAAGGTAGATCCCGGTGCAGTCTGCTCCTGGGTTGCATAATTCCATAGCGGATTAGACTTGTCCTCTCTGAGAGACTGGTAGTAATCAGCATCTACAGTGTTTGCAAGCTTGTTGTTGTCATAGCCCGGATAGCTGAACTAAAGCCTTTAGCTGTCCTGTCTTTACATCAGTTATGACACAGGAGCCTGTACATGGGTCAAGGGCAAGCTGTGCAGGTGTTATCTCTATATTGTTTATTTTGTCCATAAGAAATGCATATGGACTAATGGAGCCATTAGCAATGTTGCTTACTGTTGCATCGTCATAATCGAGTACACCCTGGTCAAAAAGCAGAAGGCACAGCTGCTGTCCAGTGACCGCCCCGGAATTTACCATATATTTGTATATAATTTTGGCAAAGTCTTTATTGTCAGTCATGGCATCCTTGATATACGAGCAGAGTGCTGTGTAAATCTCGCTTGAATCAGCATACTTCTGGTCCACATCAAGCTTTGTGATGTCTATCCACTGCTTTGAAATGCAGTATTTGAGATAATCACGCGGTGAGAGTGTGCCAGCCTTCCATGAGGCATATGTGGAATCAGAGGTATCTATCTGTTTGCTCAACAGCAGTCCATCATCGTTTAGCACTGACATAACACATGTAAAATAATCAAGTGTCTGCTCCGACATGGAAGCAGTGCCTGAGGTACCACTTTCAAGCTCTCTGTCAATAGTGGATAATGCATCCTGCAGCTGACCGCTGAAGGAATTGTATATAGCCTGCTCAGTTGCTGATGCATCTGATGCATTGAAATGTGTCAGGTCAATTACATTGTTGTTGATCAGTGCAAAGTAAACATCACTTATAGGTATTTCACCTGATTTTATTTTGGAGTAAACAATTCCGGCTATCTCCTGCTCTAACAGCTTGTATGTGGCCTCCTGCAGCTTGATGTCAATACTTAAGTAGACATCATTTCCGGAAACAGGATTCTTCTGACTTATTACCTCGTTTATCTTACCGACATTGTTTACATAGACCTGTTTTTCACCGTTTTTGCCTCGCAGATAGCTCTCATAGTACTGCTCTAAGCCTGACTTACCTACCATATCATTTTGTGTATATGAGTCATCATCCTTTGACAGCTCATTATACTCGTCGGTAGATATCTTGCCTGTGTATCCTATGAGCGATGAAATATATTCAGGATAGTTGTACTTGCGGATGGTATCCTCTTCAATTGATATGCCGGTAAGAGTATCTGAATGCTCATTGACATATGCTACTATCGAATCATTTACATCCTTTGCAATAGTAGTGGTTTTGTATTTAGTGAATCGGTTCTGTTTTATGGCATATCTCATCACTACAATATCATAAGTGTCCTGTGTATCATACTTGCTGCTGATATCAAAGCATTCATTCTGATCAGAGCTTAGAAAATCAATAATATTCTGGGCGCTGGCATTTGCCTCATCAAATCCAAGTGCTTTATTGTATTCGAGCTTATCATATTTCTTTCCGAACACATCTGACAGAAATCTCTTTTTTGAGGTTTCAGATGTGAATGTAAAGCTGTATGTACCATCATCGTTTAAAACAACCGGAAAATCATTGTATATGGAGCCGCCATTGTTTTTTATCACATTGATAATTTCATTAAGCTCTTTGTTTAAAAGACGATTGTGCTCCTTTGTAGATGAATAGCTGCCGTTGTCTGAGATGACTACAGAATATGCAAGCTGATTGTAAGCAAGCAGCTCACCATTTACATCGTATATATTGCCTCTTGATGCCTCTATGGACAGCGGCTTTTTTAATCAGCATTATGAAGTTTTTTCTGATAATCTGCACCTTTAATAATCTGAAGGGTAAAGACTCTTTCGGCAAGCAGGACAAACATGAGAATAATTACTGCTGCCAATACAAAAAAGTCTTGAGCTGAAAAATTTCTTCAGAAAATCTTTTATATCATAAATCAAATTTCTTTTTGCTCTCCTTTTCTCGTATGCTTCCAGCTTCTGGTTTACCTTAAGAAATACCAGATACAAAAGTATACTGATCACCATTGTGTATACAAATTCAGGTATGATAATTGACTTCAGATAGTACAAAAAGCTAAATCTGCCACGCAGTAAAAACATGAAAAAAAGTATACTACCAGATTGTAAAACAAATCGCTGCCTCCTATCAGAAGCATAGGAAGCTTTATATCGTCAGGATAGAATCTTTTCTGGAATAATCCATTGATAAAACCGATATACATATATATTAAAGCATACAGTCCTATATAATTTCCGCAAAATATGTCAATAAGCAGGCCGCAAAAGAAGCCTACCCACAGTCCTTCCTTTTTGCCACGCATAAAGCCAAAGGATGATACGGCTATAATCAACAGGTTTGGTGAGATATTGGCAAAGGAAAGAGTCTTAAACAGCGTGGTCTGCAATACAAAGCATAAAGTTATTATTATAAATAAAACAATTCTACGTCTCATGCTGCTCCTTACTTATTTTCAGTTGAATTTTCAGTCTGGCTGTCACCGGCTGTTTCTGTACTTTCGGTGTCGTCAGCTGTTTTAGTGTCACCGGTCTGCTTAAGCTGTGTTATGACCATGACATTTTCGATATGCTCAAAATCTACAACCGGTGTGATAGTGCCGGATTTTGTCAGATTGTTGGAATTATTTTCGATTTTTGTCACATAGCCAATCAGTATGCCCCTGCTGGTAACGGTCTGACACGTATGAGGTAACAACAGGATCGCCCTCTTTCACCTTGTTGTCGTCATCCTTTAACTCCGTAAAGGTAATTACCTTGTCATCGTTCATGGTTTTTATATTGCCACTGACGGTGAGGTTGTCCTCCGTGGTGGAAACCATGCCACTGACTTTGCTGGCATCATCTATGATACAGCGTACCTTGGCAAAATTATCGCCAGCATCGGTAACAATACCTACAAGTCCGCTTCCTGCAAGCACATTCATGCCTACGTCCACTCCATCCTTTTTTTTCCTTTGTCGATAGTAAAGGTAGAAAACCAGTTTCCGCTGTCCTTTGCTATGACACTGGCAGCGACCTTGGGATATGATGGATATTTGGCATCCAAATCCAGAAGCTGTCTGTAATTGTCAAGCTCATACTGCTCAAGTTTGTTTGTTGTGAGCTGTGTTGTAAGCTCTTCTACCTCGGCCTTGAGCTTTTTTTATTCTCAGCCTTGACATTTTTTAATGTGCGTATTTCTGTAACCTTATCTGAAATGTGGATTCCAAAGCTGTTTATACCCTTCTGCATTGGGATGAATACATATCCGGCAACAGTCTTTAAAGGACCACCGGAGATATTTAAGGTAAGGCTTAACAGCATGGTCACAAAGCAGACTGCTGTCATAATCAACAGTGTGTATCTTGCAGGCAGCTTTTTATTGTGCTTTTTCTCTTTCGATTGCGAAAATTCTTACTCATGTTAACCTCGGTTATTATTTTTTGATGCTGAACGGAAGTCTCTTATATTTTGAATCAGAAACTATTTGTACGAGCCCGCGTACTGCACTCTCCTCAGGACATTCTGAGCAGATGACCTTTATACCTGTAATCTGTTCAAAGAGCTGGTCAAGTCCTGCAAGCTGTGAGCCGCCTCCTGTGATATAAATGCCTGAATGGATGATATCCTTTGCAAGCTCAGGCGGAGTCTTCTCAAGAATCATTTTTATTGATGTGCATATAGACTCAAGGTTTGATTTCATAGCCTCGTAAACGATCTTTGAACCAATTTCCATCTCAATAGGCAGGCCGCTTACCACATCACGGCCCACTACGACCATACTGTCCTCTCTTCCCGGAAGTGCAGAGCCTATAGTCTCCTTCAACAGCTTTGCAGTCTTTTTGTCCGATTACAAGATTGAACTCCTTTCGCACAAAGGAGATAATTGACTCGTCAAGTCTGTTGCCACCGAAATGAAGTAGGTCACTAAGCACCAGACCACCGAGTGAAATAACGGATGTCTCTGTTGTGTCAGCGCCCATATCTACTATCATGACACCGGTTGGCTCGTTTACATCTATTCCAAGACCTACAGCATCAGCGATAGGCTTCTCACAGAGCATGACCTTTTTAGGCTTTGATTTGCTCTTATAGAAGAGCTCGTAGAATGCTCTTTTTCTCTACATCTGTGATATCTGTCGGCACAGCGATGATGAACTCGGCATTTTTGATACGTGCCTTTGTCTTGTGCTCCAAAAAATCAAAAATCATAGTCTGAAGCAGATTATAGTCAGCAATAACTCCCTCTACAACAGGAAATATGACGTTGATTGTCTCAGGCGCCTTTTTTTCATACATGGCATATGCGCTGTCTCCATATGCATATATCTGATTTTTGTCTATTACGGCTATTGTGTTTTTCTCCAGCATTGTCTTGCCTGTTGCTTTTGAATATACCTTGAAATTGTTGGTTCCCAAATCAATTCCATAAACGTTATTACTCATAATGATTCTACCTCGTCTTCTGTTTATATAATTTTATTTTCATAGAAGCTGTAATATTCGTTATCTCCGATGATAATGTGGTCACAAAGCTCTATTGAAAAAAAATCCTTGAGCCCTCCGCCAGCCGGTCTGTAACAGCTATATCATCTTTGCTGGGAGTACACAGTCACCACTGGGGTGATTGTGTAAAAAAGAACTATCTTTGACGCATTTTTTCTCCAAAGCAGTCCTCATGACGGAACTTATGTCCACAACAGACGAACTGAGTGAACCCTTGAAATGAATTTGTCACCTAAAAACCGGCTTTTTACATCAAAATAGGCACATATCACAACCTCCTGCTGCAGATGTCTCATCTGCTCCATATAATAATCAGCTATTGTGACAGGTGTATTCATGCGTATGCTGCGTGCCCGTTTTGCTTTTGAGATGCGCATCGACAGCTCTGCTACAGCCTTAAGCTGTATTGCCTTAATCTGTCCGATTCCCGAAACCTGAATAAGCTCATCATATGACATCTCATAAAGATTTAAGAGGTTGCCATGCCTGCCGGAAAGCATCTCCTGTGCTATGTCTACAGCACTTTTTGTCCTTTGTGCCGGTTTTGATAATGATGGCCAGTAAATCAGCGTCTGACAGGCCTGATGCTCCAAGCGATAAAAAATTTCTCATATGGTCGCTCTGAAGCCGGCAGATTTTTAATTGTTTTGTTATTATGCATTAATCCCTTTCGCTTCTCCCAGGCGATTGACAACGGATTTAAGCAAAGTTTTCAGTTAATTGTAGCACACCTAATCCAGCTTAACAAGATTTCTCTCATAAAGTTTTTGTAAAGACATCAAAATTCCAAGCTTTGCATGGTACCATGTGAGTCCTCCCGGAAATAAACCGCATATGGCGGCTTCACAGGGCCATCGGCAGAAAGCTCAATGGATGAGCCCTGCACAAATGCGCCTGCTGCCATGATGACATCACTGTCATAGCCCGGCATAGCCCATGGCTCAGGGGTCACATAGCTGTCTACAGGTGCTGCTGCCTGAATGCCCTCGCAGAAGGCTATCATGGCATCGCGGTTATTGAACTCTACAGCCTGTATGATATCGTGGCGGCTTTCAGTACCGTCAGGAACCACCTTAAAACCAAGCTTTTCATAGATTTTTGCGGCAAAGATTGCCCCCTTTAATGCTCCGCTTACGACAGTCGGTGCAAGGAAAAAGCCCTGATAAAATGACTGGATGACTCCGAGTGAGGCTCCAACCTCCTTGCCAAGTCCCGGAGATGTGAGACGGTATGCGGCATTTTCAACACATTCCTTTTTGCCGACAATATAGCCTCCGATTGGTGCAAGTCCGCCTCCCGGATTTTTTTGATCAGTGAGCCAACCATCATGTCCGCTCCAACCTGGATAGGCTCTGTATCCTCGACAAACTCACCGTAGCAGTTATCGACCATACAAATCACATCAGGCTTTATGCTCTTTACAAAGGCAATGAGCTCACCTATTCTTTTGACTGAAAGTGTAGGTCTTGTAGCATAGCCCTTAGAGCGCTGGATTGTGACAAGCTTTCGTTTTTTCATTGATGGCTTTCTTTATTCCGTCATAATCAAACTCACCGTCAGGCAGTAAGTCAACCTGCGCATATGTGATGCCGTACTCAGCCAAGAGAGCCCTTTGAAGGGCGTATGCCTATTACCTCCTCAAGTGTATCGTAAGGCTGTCCGACAGGGCTTAAAAGTTCATCGCCCGGGCGCAGGTTTGACATGAGGGCAAGTGCAAGTGCATGTGTGCCGCAGGTAATCTGAGGCCTTACAAGTGCATCTTCTGCGCCAAAACAGTCTGCGTACACTCTCTCAAGTGTATCCCTTCCGAGGTCATTGTAGCCGTAGCCGCTTGATGCCTGGAAGCATTCTGCGCTCACCTTGTTTTTCTGCATGGCGGCTATGACCTTAAGCTGATTATACTCAGCATTTGTGTCTATTTTGTCAAAACGCTCCTTAAGCTCCTTTTCTACAGAGGTTCCGAAATCCAAAACCTTCTTTGATATTCCAAGTGTCTCATACTGCCTGTAAATGGCTTCATTGGTATCTAACAAATTATAATCCTCTTTTCTGCTAAAATTTCTTGTATTTTATTTAATATTTTTTTATTATCATCATTATGAATATTCATTTTTTTCTATCCATATGGTATCTTTTTTCTCTCCTAAACCAGGTTAGCTGTCTCTTTGCAAAACGCCTTGACTCAAGTTTTACCTTGTCCACAGCCTCATCAAGTGAATATTCTCCATCAAGATATGCAAGGATTTCCTTATATCCTATACCCTTCATGGATACCATATCGCTTGTACAGCCCATTGCCTTTAGCTTTTTCACCTCATCGACAAGTCCGTTTGAAACCATGATATCAACTCTCTTATCTATCCGCTCATAAAGCCTTTGTCTTACATCATCCAGTACAAAATAGGCAAAGCTGTATGGAGACTGCTTGGCTCTTTCAGTCTCATTGTGCTTTGAAATCGGCTCATGGCAGGTGTGATAGTATTCAATTGCCCTGATGACGCGCTTTACGTTATTCTCATGGATGCTCTCGTAGGATGCAGGGTCGATATCCTTAAGCTTTTCATGCAGTGCATGGTTTCCGTGCTCGTTAGCAAAGTCGTAAAGGCTCTTTCTGTATTCCTCATCCACATCCTGCTTTGTGAAATCAATGTCATACAAAAGTGCCTGGATATAAAAGCCGGTACCGCCGACAACTATCGGTATCTTTCCTGCTTCGTATATCTCATTAAGTGCTTTTTTTGCCATATCCTTGAAGATAAATACATTGAACTCGTCAGATGGCTCAAGCTCATCTATCAGATAGTGCTTTATGCCGTCCATCTCATCGACTGTAACCTTCGCAGAGCCTATATCCATGTATTTGTATACCTGCATGGAATCCGCGGATATTATAGCACCATTTATTTTTTTTGCAAGCTCAATCGATAGAGCTGTCTTTCCTACTGCTGTCGGTCCTGTCAGGACAATCATCGGTTTTTGTGTCATATTGCACCTCAGTCCAAATGTATATGTTGTCATACGATACGTTTGAATTTCTTTTTTTCTATCTCATATTTGCTCATAGAGATGATGGTTGGTCTGCCGTGTGGGCAGTTGGTAAGGATTGTCGAGTGACAAAAGCTCATCTATCAGCTCATTTATCTCAGGAAGAGTAAGCTTGTCATTGCCCTTGACTGCTGCCTTACACGACATGGATGCGACCTTTTCCGTGATGATATCAGGAGTCTGTCTGCCTGTCACATTGGAAAAATCATCGAGCATCTCTATAAACAGATCCTTCATATCTATGTTAAACAAATTATCCGGAATTGCACTGATCATGTATTCCTTGCCACCAAAATGCTCCACCTCATAGCCAAACTGCTCTATCTGAGGTCTGTATTTCTCAAGCATCTCGCTTTCCCTTGCATCAAGAGTCATGACAATCGGAGGGCTTATGCGCTGTGATGTAAAATCCTTATTGGCAAGTCTTGCCATTTTTTTCATACAGCACCTTCTCATGGGCTGCATGCTGGTCTATGATATACAGCTTGTCCTCAAACTCTATCAACCAGTAGGTCTTAAAGAGCTGGCCTATGATGGAAAACTGTTTCTTGGCGCTTTCTGTAAGAAAAACCTTGTCGTAATCCCCAAGAGTCTGCTGGGTGCCGGTGACAACCTGTGCAGGTTCATACGCGGTGGAAGTCTCAGGCTTTGGTTCCACTGAATTGCCGGTATGTACAACAGGCGTCGATGCAGATGTTTTAGCTTTCTGTTGGTTTAAAGTATTTTCTGTGAGAGGCTCATTAACAGCAGGTCCTTTTACAGTGGAGCTTTTTACAGTAGCTGTCACGCTCTGTCCGTACACGCTCCTTGATTCCGCTGCCCTCACCTCATTGATACGCCTCTTCTCAAACGGCTCTGGTATTGGCTCCTTATACTCATGCACTATCTTTTTATGTGCCGGCGTACTGTCTACAGGCACCTCGGGAATCATCTCCTTATGAGATAGAATTGCATATATTGTGTCACACAATTCAACATATATCTCGTTGTTGTTGTCGAACCTAAGCTCCATCTTGGTCGGATGTACGTTGACATCCAGCTCACTGAAAAAATGTAAAGTAAAGCACTGTAAACGGATACTGATGCTGCATTAGAAAGCTCTTGTAGGCCTCCTCGATAGCGCGTGACAATATGTTGCTCTTTACATACCTGCCATTTATGAAATAATTCTCATAATTTCTGTTGCCCCTTGTGATAACAGGCTTTCCTATAAATCCCTCCACCTTAAAGTATTCACATTCATGCTTCACCTCAAGCAGTGATGACGATATCTCGCGTCCGAATATATGGTATATGATATCCTTTCTGTTGCCGTTTCCGGAGGTATGAAGCTTTGTCTGGTTATTATTTATGAACTTAAACGATATATCAGGATGTGAAAGCGCAAGCTTTTCAACCATATCGCTTATGTAGCTGCCCTCTGTCTGTGCTGTCTTTAAAAACTTACGTCTTGCCGGAACATTATAAAACAAATCCTTTACTATGAAGGTAGTACCGTCCGGAGCACCGATTTCCTCGTTGGAAAGCTCCTTCGAGCCCTCAATCACATATCTGGTGCCGGTGAGCTCATCGTAGGTTTTTGTGATAAGCTCAACGCGGGCAACGGCCGAGATGCTTGACAGCGCCTCACCTCTGAAGCCGAGAGACTTTACAGTAAGTAAATCCTCTGCCGAGCGGATTTTACTCGTGCTGTGACGGTAAAATGCAACTGCAACCTGGTCTCTTTCAATTCCGCAGCCATTGTCAGTGATACGGATAAATGAAATTCCGCCCTCCTTTATCTCGACAGTAATGGCTGTGGAGCCTGCATCTATGGCATTTTCCACCAGCTCTTTAACCACGGAACACGGACGCTCAACAACCTCTCCTGCAGCTATTTTATCTATTGTTTCCTGATTTAATATGGCAATATTTGGCATTTTAATCCTTTCTACCAGCGGTTTTTAACCTTGTTCTGGAGCTGATAAAGCTTGTTTAACGCATCAAGTGGTGTCATGTTGCCTATATCTATGCTTCGAAGCTCGTCAATTATATCATCATCCTTCCACTGTGTCGAAAAGCGAAATCTGTGTCATATCAACCTCGTCAAGGTGCTCCTTTTTTTTATGTTTGTGGCCATTGTCAACGGATATGCTTTTTACAGTATCTGTGATATCATTTGCAAGAAGCTGTTCTGCGATTTCCTTGGCACGCTCTATGACTGAATCAGGCAGCCCTGCAAGCTTTTGCTACCTGTATGCCGTAGCTTCTGTCAGCTCCGCCCTTTACGATTTTTTTCTTAAGAAAACTATATCATCGCCCTTTTCCTTTACAGCGATGCAATAGTTATTTACACTGTCAAGCTTGCCCTCAAGCTCTGTGAGCTCGTGATAATGGGTTGCAAAAAGCGTCTTTGCTCCGCGGAGCTTTGGATTACTTATATGCTCTACAACTGCCCAGGCGATGCTTAGTCCGTCAAATGTACTCGTGCCTCGCCCAATCTCATCGAGAATGAGCAGGGATTTGGCGGTCGCATTCCTTAGTATATTTGCCACCTCGTTCATCTCTTCAACCATAAATGTACTCGGCCGCTTGCAAGGTCGTCAGATGCGCCGACTCGCGTGAAGATACGGTCTACAATACCGATATTTGCAGTTTGTGCAGGTACAAAGCTTCCAATCTGTGCCATGAGAACGATAAGTGCTGTCTGTCTCATGTAGGTGGATTTACCGGCCATGTTTGGTCCAGTGATGATTGAGATTCTGTTTTTGTGCTGATCCAGATATGTATCGTTTTCTATAAACATGTCATTTGTAATCATTTTTTCAACTACAGGATGACGTCCGTTTTTTATGTCGATTATTCCGCTTTCATTTATCTTTGGCTTGCAGTAATTATTCTGGCTGGCAACAAGCGCAAGCGAAGCAAAAACATCAATCTGTGCTATAGCTCTGGCTGTTTTCTGAATCCTTGAAACATTGTCGGAAATCTGTTTTCTTACATCACGAAACAGCTCATACTCAAGTGATGTGAGCCTGTCTTCAGCTCCACGGATGGTATCCTCAAGCTCCTTAAGCTCCGGTGTGATGTAGCGCTCGGCATTGGTGAGTGTCTGCTTTCTCACGTAATAATCCGGAACCATATCCTTGAAGGAGTTTGTGACCTCAAGGTAATATCCAAATACCTTGTTATACTTGATTCTTAAGTTTTTGATGCCGGTTTTTTCACGCTCACCGGCTTCAAGCTCAGCAAGCCATGTCTTTCCCTTGGTTTTTGCGTCTCGAAGACGGTCAACCTCCTCGTTGTAGCCTGCTTTTATGATATCTCCGTCACGCTGTGAGATAGGCGGCTCATCCTCAATGGATGAAAGTAAAAGCTCATATATATCCTTAAGCTCGTCGAACTCTTCATTAATTTCATCGGTAAGCTCACACGGTATATCTGAAAGCTGCTGCTTTATTGGTGGAAGCATTTTTTTAAGGAATCCCTGAAGGCAATAAGGTCGCGCGGATTGGCTGACTGGTATGTGATTCTTGTGATGAGACGCTCAAGGTCATAAATAGGATTAAGGTATTCCCTGATCTCATCTCTTGTGATTTCGTTTGCATTAAGTGCTTCGATAAGCTTCTGGCGCTTTATTATCTCTGCCTTTTCGATAAGAGGCTGCTCAACATAGGTGCGAAGCAGTCTTGCTCCCATAGCCGTACGTGTCTTGTCGAGTACCCAAAGCAGTGAGCCTCTCTTTTTTGCTTTTCACGAAGGGTATCTACAAGCTCCAAATTACGTCTTGATGAGCTGTCTATTATCATATATTTGCCTATTGAGTACGGATGAATCTCAAGTATATTGTCGAGCGGGTTCATCTGCGTCTCATAAAGGTACTTTAACAGGGCACCGGCAGCTATGACTCCACTCTCATAATCCTCAAGCCCCAGAGCATTTATTGTCTGTACATGGAAATGTGAAAGCAGTGTCTCATTTGCAAGACCATCAGAAAAAAAATACCATGAGTCTAGTGCTGAAACAGTAATTGATAATCTGTTTTTCATATCGTCAACATCTATTTCCGCTCATGTAGAAGGCTTCATTACATATGATTTCCGATGGATTAAATCTGCTCACCTCATCTAACAGCTTTCTTTCCGTATCCACCTCTGTCGTAAAAAAAATCACCTGTTGTGACATCACAGGTTGCTATGCCGTATTTGTCCTCAGTGTATACAATCGACATTATGTAATTGTTTTTTGCCTCATCTAAAGAAGCCATATCAGTGTTTGTGCCTGGTGTCACAACACGGATTACCTCTCGCTTTACGATTCCCTTTGCCTCGCTTTGGATCCTCCATCTGTTCACAGATAGCTACCTTGTGACCGTTTGATACGAGTCTGTTGATATATGAGTCTGCCGCGTGAAACGGTACTCCACACATAGGAGCTCTTTCTTCAAGTCCGCAGTTTTTGCCTGTGAGTGTAAGCTCAAGCTCCTTTGAAACCATTATCGCATCATCAAAAAACATCTCATAGAAGTCTCCTAAGCGATAAAATAAAATACAATCCTTATATTGTGTTCTTTTGTCTGCAGATAATGCTGCATCATTGGTGATACTTCTGCCACGAATATTTCCTCTCTTTATGTGTATAAATATTATTCATTTGTATAAATATTATTTAAAATCCGGCCTATATTTTTTTAATAATTGCTTCTGCGACCTTTATGCCGTCGATTGCCGCAGATGTAATGCCTCCCGCATAGCCTGCGCCCTCTCCGCAAGGGTATACACCCGAGATGTTGCTCTCAAAGGATTCATCTCTTTTTATGCGAAGCGGAGAAGATGTGCGTGTCTCCATACCGGACAAAATAGCATCTTTTCTGTCAAAGCCATGTATCAGATGACCAAAATGTTCCATTCCAAGCTTGAACGACTGCTCCATGTCAGCGTTCATCAGTCCATTCAGCTTTGCAAAGACGGTGTTTCCCTTTGTACAAGAGCTAAAATCACCGTATGCTGTTGTTAATCTGTCATCACAGAAATCACCGAAAAGCTGCTGTGGTATTAAACCATTGCCTCGCTTATAATTTTCTGTTTCAAGCTTTTCTTGATATCTCACTCCGGCGAGGGCATCATCTGCTCCGAAATCCTTCGGTGAAACAGATACTATGATGGCACTGTTCGCATTTTTGCTGTTTCTGTCGTGATAGCTCATGCCGTTAACCACTGTGTGATTTTCGGTTGACGATGAGTTGACCACATATCCTCCCGGACACATGCAGAATGAATAGACTCCTCTGCCATTCGGAAAATTGGATGTGACCTTGTATGGGCTTGGCGGAAGTATGATTTTCTTTTGAATACCGTACTGTGATTCATCTATCATGCGCTGCGGATGCTCCACGCGAAAGCCGACTGCAAAGCTCTTGCACTCCATATCAAAGCCTTTGTTGTAAAGCATATCAAATGTATCTCTGGCGCTGTGTCCGAGTGCCAGAACGCACACATCTGTCTTTATCTCACTATTACTGTTACTGTCAGAATCCGTGTAAACACTTAATAGCTTTTGGGAAAACTATGTCAAGATTGTTTACACAGGTGTCAAATACAAATGTAGCCCCTTTGTCAACCAAAAACTCACGCATGTTGACAATTACTTCTGAAAGCACATCAGTACCAATATGTGGCTTGTTGTCATAAAGTATGGACGGATCTGCCCCAAAGCGCACAAAGGTCTCAAGCACAAGACGATTTCTGCCCGAAGGATCCTTTACGGATGTATTCAGCTTGCCGTCTGAAAAGGTTCCGCCACCGCCCTCACCAAACTGTACATTGCTTTTGGGATTAAGGATGCCGCTCTCCCAGAATTTTTGTACATCGCAGGTTCTTTTCTCAACACGGCTGCCACGCTCGATAACTATCGGGCGAAAACCTGCCTCTGCCAATATATATGCACAAAACAGCCCTGCAGGACCTGCCCCTGCAATAACAGGTCGCCGGTCAAGCGGTATATGACCGCATGCAGGTATCATGTACTCTTTTTTTCTTTATATATGAGCACAGATGAGCTGGCTGCTCTTTTTGACAATTGCTTCTTCGCTATTTTTTGTATCATCTAGCTCTACAGCAACTGAATATGTATAGAACAGCTCAGGCTTTTTACGCGCGTCAAGTGATTTCTTTAATATGCGGTATGTAAAGCCTGTCTTGGCATTGAGCTTAAGCATTTTTATTATTTTCTTTTTTAATGCCTCATCACTGTGCGTGACGGGGAGCTTTATCTGGTTAATTTTAATCATTTACTGCATTTCTCCTGCTATATATCCACTTGTCCATGCCCACTGCAGATTGTAGCCACCGCATATGCCGTCCACATCAAGCAGCTCGCCGCAAAAGTAAAGCCCCGGATGGATTTTGGCCTCCCATGTACGTACATCTATTTCGTTTGTACATATGCCGCCTGCACACACCTGTGCAAATTCGGCTCCTCTTGGCTTTTTACCGAAACGGCAGTATGCTTTATTGAGCGGGTGAGACTTTTTACAATCATCATCTGTCAACAGCCTTCCCTTTTTTGTCAGGAGATACACCTGATTTGTGTATCAGCTCAAGAAGAAGCTTATTGTTTAAAAGTCCGTTAAGCATCTCATTTAGCGAGCGGTTGTCTGTCGTTGTAATGCTTCTGTCCTTTATGTATCCGTTAAGCTCATCATCACTAAAAGCCGGCAAAAAGTCAATTATCACCTTGACCCTTTGACCTTTATCGAGGGCTCTTGACATAAGACTTGAAATCTGAAAAACCGGGATGCCTGAGATGCCATAGTCAGCTAACTGCAGCTCCCCTGTATTTTGCTCTGTCATTTGACCGTCTATCACGGAAGCGACGGTAGCATCGCACCTGACACCTGTGATTTTTTTGAAATTAAGACCATCACAGCTAAAGCCGCAAAGCGCTGGTAATGGCTTTTTGGATATGATGTCCGAGAGCTTCTATCTGTCGAAACAGGCTTCCGTCACTTCCAAGCTTTGGGGAAGCCGTAAGGCCACACGCTATGATAAGCCTTTTGGACTTAAAGCTGCCCTTGTCTGTTTGGATGCAGTAACTGGTCCGGTCATCTGTCTTCTTATTAGTTGCCGGATTAGCAGCAGAATTTGTGTCCTCAGCCGTAATCCCTGCAGTCTTGATTTCTGTAATACTAATCCCTGTTTTCACATCCACATGAAGCTTCATAAGCTCCATGCGAAAGGCTGCCACAACAGATGCAGCCTGTCTTGAATTTGGATAAATGTAGCCTGCATTATCATATGCAGGTATTCCAAGTTCTTTAAAAAAACGTATTGTGTCTGCATAATTAAATTGCGACAACCCGTTTTTAATCAGCGCTTTACTGCCGTGAAACTTATTTACAGACATATCAGTGTTTGTGAAATTACATCTGCCGTTTCCTGTTGCAAGTATTTTCTTTCCTATATCATCCTTGTGCTCTAAAAAGTGCCACACGTGCTCCCTTTGATGCAGCAGTTGCTGCCGCCATCAGCCCGGATGCACCGGCACCTATTATAATTACACTCATCGTACATATTCTTTCCCCTAACTGATTTATTTTAACATTAACTCGAATAGCTTTCAAGAAAATCGTACAAATCAGTTTCGTTAAAAAAGTAGAGTCCGTTTGTAACCTTATTTTTTGCTTCATCTGGCAGTTCTTCAAAATACACGCCTGTATCAAAGTATTTTTCACTTGCAGTGCCGTTGTATACAGACAGCATTCCGGAGTCATTTTTGATGCAGTATTTTGCATTCTTAGCCTCATTTGATGTCAGAAGGCTTTCTTTTTCATTTTTTTCTTCTTTATCATTTTCATTGCTTTGTGCAATTATCGCAGCCTTGTCTGCTGCTCTTTGCGTATTGATTTTTTCTATCATAACAAGTGCAAGAAGAATTACAACAATAGTTAAAAAACAGATACTGATTTTGCTTTTCATATTATCACCTCAAAATCAGTATCTGTAAATTTTTGTTATTTATTCAATTTTATAATAAATGACATTTTTTTGCCCCTTTTATGATAAGTGTGCCCTTTGGAAAATGTCTAAGCTCATCCTCAGTCAGTCCCTTGAGTACAAAAGCAGCGCAACTGCATATGAGATAACCGCAATGATTGCAGCAAGAATGAAGGCGATAATCTCAATATGACAGGCCTTGTAAAGCATAAAGTATACTATATACGAAATAACTCCCATTATGAGCGAGCTGATGGCCGGTATGATAAAGGTCTTTTTTATTTCCTGCTTAAAGCCGCTGTACTTCTTTAAAGCCATGCTGTTCATAAAGCACATGAGCAATGCAAAAAACGTATTGGCAAGCACAACTGCATGTATATTGAGCCTGAATATGAGCATAAGCAGTATGAGTACTATGACATGCGCTACAATCGATATCGCAGCGTTGATTACCGGAACTTTGAGCCTGTCAATGCCCTGCAGCAGTCCGCTGGCCAGAGTGGAAAGAGAGTAAAATACTACCGCAACCGCACCGACATACATCATAAGTGATGCCTCAGCATTTGTTGCACGTGTGCTTGAAAACAGTATATTAAATATAGGAAGTCCAAACACGGCAAGCCCTACTGCACATGGGAATGCGACAACCATGATAAAGCGTGTGGAAAGATTAATCTGTCCTCTCACTGCTTCCATATCGTCCCTGTGATATGCGCCTGTAAGCACCGGCACAAAGGATGCTGCCATAGCTGATGCTATGGATATAGGCACATTGATTAAAAGCTTGTACTTTCCGGTATATACACCCCACCATACGTCTATATCATTCTGAGTGTATCCCTGAAGCAGTGCAACCTGCTTGAATATACCCTGGTCGATAATACCACTGATATTGTAGATAGTAGTACTTAAAAGCACAGGAATAACCGTAATTACAAGAATCTTCATTGTGTAGCCAAATGAGCTCACCCTGACATTTCGTTCTCTTTTCATCTGCCTCTTGAACACCTTCATATAGATGGCGAAGATAAATACTACAAATAAAAAGAGCCGCTACCAGAGCCAAGCACTGTTCCAAGTGTACCACCGGCTGCACCATATGCAGCGGCATAGTGCTCCTTGTCACCAAGCACTGCGCCAATTCTTGTACCTGTACGGTATAGCACGTAGGCCGCCCATACACTGACTATGGCATTTACTATCTGCTCTATTATCTGTGATACGGCACTCGGCATCATAGTACCCAGTCCCCTGGAAAAAGCCTCTGATGACGCCGAGCACTGCAACTACCAAAAGCCCCGGAGCAAGTACTCTTAAAGCAAAAAATACTGTATGGTGTGTTAAGAAGCGTTGTTGCAAAAAAAATTGCCACCAAAAAACAGTATGAGTGCCACCGTTGTACCACTGATGGTTGCAAAAAGCAGAGCACACTTCAGTATCTGATACGTCGCAGTCCGCCTTTTTCTTTTTTGCCATCTGGGCTGAAACCATCTTTGATACGGCAAGTGGTAAGCTGTATGATGATATAATCAGCATGACATTATATATTTCAAAGGCTGTGGGGAATAATAGCCGATTCCGATATCGCCCAATATACGCTGCATCGGTATGCGATATATGAGTCCTATTATTCTGCTTATGATAGATGCTACGGCAAGTATAGAACCCTGTACTAAGGCATTGCTTGCCCCGTTATTTTTTTTAGCCATTTATAAATCCTCTGTTTCAATTGATAACCAGCTTAAATATTAGCGTGTTATACCTAAAGCGTCAAGTATTTTTCTCTGGTGCTCTTCCATTACGGCAGCCTCATCAGCCTCCATGTGGTCATATCCGAACAGATGAAGCATGCTGTGTGTAATCAGAAAGGCAAACTCTCTTTTTTCGCTGTGTCCGTATTCTAAGGCCTGCTCCTTTACTTTGTCGACGGATATGATAATGTCGCCTAGCATGACCTCTCCTGTATCAGGATTGAAATCATCCTCATTCTCATCTGAAAGGAAAGAAAAAAAATCTCCGGGTGTTTCATATGAAAGCATCGGAAAAGACAGTACATCTGTCTAAGGCCTGTCTATCTGTCTGTACTCCTTATTGATGGCATGTATCCCTTCATTGTCTGTCAGTGTCAAATTAACCTCCGCCTCATACGGAAAGCTCTCGTGCTCAAGTGAAGCAGAAACAACAGCTTCTGCGACCTTTTCATAATCAAAATTAAAATTGCATTCTACTTCTTTTTCGATAAAAAAACTCATTTAAGCAGCTCCTCCTTTGTAAGATAGTCTCGTATTTTTAAAAAGTGATTCATGGAAAGCCCTGATTCATCATACATTCCTGAGCTTGACAGCTCATTTAATGTCTGGATAATAAGTATTTCGTGATTCCATTCACTGTCTGCCACATCGTTTTTGATATGATCAAGCCTTACTATTAAAGCATCGACCATATGGATGAGTGCGGATTCAGGGGTCTGTGGGTGTCTTAGTTTGCCATAGTACTCATAGAGTATATTGGTCAGCTTTTCAGGAAAATGCATGGCTAATGCCTGTTCTACTCCTTCCATGACGCTTTTTATGCTTCTGCCACTGCCCTATGCGGTAATAAAAGCCTCCTGCTGCACATAGCGCTGTGTCCAGTCCTGCAGCCTTTGCAGCCTTTATGGCAATCGTCGATACGAAATTGCCATGATTGTATTCAGAGAAATTGTTCTTTTTAAGCTGCTTTACAGCAGGAAAATCCTCCTCTATTATTGCTATAAGCCTGTCATTTGTTTCATCAGCGCTAAGTGGCTTAAATACCCTGGCACAAATGATGCCGATAAGCGAAACAATCATGCCGCTTACAGCTCCGGCAATAATAACGGAAACAGAAAACTCCTTTGTTGACATATAATAGAATATGCCCGGTGTCACAATGCTCATACTGATTATGATCAGATATATACATATCTGAAGCTTGTCCTCCTTTAGCATCTTTGCAAGGATAGCACCTGTGATTACAAGAAGCAGCTCACATACGAGCTCAAAGCAGTCGCCGGATACAGTGATTGAAAGCAATATACAAAAATAAGTACCGCTTATAAATGCCAGAAACTCATTGCCAATCAGACAAAGCAATATAGGAAAAATCATCACCGGCCTGCTGTACAGTGGTATAAAACCGCTTATGATACACACTATAGAGCAAATGATAAACGCAAACGTAAACCTAAGATAATCGGTTCTTGAGTTGTTCGACAGCTGCAGTGTGTTCCGCTCGTACTCAAGCTCAAATAAAAGCAGCATATAAAATATGATATCTAAAAAACCCATGCATATCCACTCATCCGGATATACATCACCAAGCAGACACAGCACAAATGAAAGAGCTAAGATTGATATAAAAATTGATATTAGTGATACAACCCTTCTCAATTGCTCTTCCTCTGCTTTCTTACAGTCTTTGCAGTCTGCTTATTTTCATAATCATCATAAGCCTGAACAATTTTTTGTACAAGCGGATGACGCACGACATCCTTGCTTGTCAGATTGCATATGCCTATATCATCTATTTTTTTAAAAGCACCCTAAGTGCCACATCAAGCCCTGATTTTGCTCCCGGTGCAAGATCCTTTTTTGTGTCGCATCACCTGTCACGACAACCTTTGAGCCAAAGCCGATTCGTGTAAGAAACATCTTCATCTGTGCAGGAGTTGTATTCTGTGCCTCATCAAGTATGATAAATGCATTGTCAAGTGTACGGCCTCTCATGTATGCAAGAGGAGCCACCTCAATAAGGCCCTTTTCCATGTTGCGCTGAAAGCTCTCAGCTCCCATTATCTGATAAAGAGCATCGTACAACGGTCTCAAATATGGGTCAATCTTGCTCTGCAGAGCTCCCGGCAGAAAGCCAAGCTTCTCGCCTGCTTCAATCGCAGGACGTGTCAGAATAATACGGCCCACCTGCTCATTTTTAAAAGCTGTTATAGCCATTGCCATGGCAAGATAGGTCTTTCCTGTTCCGGCAGGACCCATGCCAAACACAATCATCTTTTTCCTGATTGCATCGACATATTCCTTCTCTGGCCTATGGTTTTTGGCTTTACAGGCTTGCCATTTATTGTGTGACAAATGATATCCTTGTCAATCTCAACAATCTCACTGCCTCTATGCTCCTCTAAAAGTGCAAGTGCATAGTTTACGTTCTGCTCTGTAATGACGTTGCCTCTCTCAGCCAGCGCAATGAGCTGCTCGAACACCTCTTTTGCCCCATCAATATTTCCCTGCGCTCCGATAATCTTTAAGGAATCATCTCTTAAGACAAGCGTTACGTGCAGTGTGCGCTCTATTTTCTTGGCGAATGCATCAAACTGTCCAAAGACATTTGGAATATATTCACCCGGTATTTTTATAGATACTTCATTTAAACTCATTAGCTCATGTGCCTTTCAATCAAAATATTTTTCATTATAACATAAAAATAAAATTTGTCATAATTTACCTATAATTTATTCCCTCTGATATATCAATTTTCATGGTATTTTTTTTTCTATGTATATACTGCACCACGTGATATCGGGATTATTTTTCCTCAAGCTTCTTTTCAAGGAGGCTGTAATCTGCTCTCTTGTGGCTGCCTATTGTTACATTTTCACTCTCCATAAAGGAGATGACCGACTCATCATACGTGAAACGGTTTCCTTCAGGCACAATGTGCCAGATTCTTGTGCAGATGAGTGCATGTATACAAAAAAACGCCGGTAATTGCAGCCGTAATAATACGTATTTTATATAGAAATGCTCTTATTGCAAAGTATCCCTGTCTTTTTACCACGAGAAGCCTTGTATGCGTCTTTTTCAGGTGCGGCTTCATTAGAAAAATATCTTCTGTACTGCAGCAGGCCTCATATTCCTTTGGACTTACATATTTAAGGTTCCATATTTTTATATGGTTTGCCGTGCACAGATTTATGAAGCGCCTGATATTGCAGCCTGTTAGCCTTACGGTTGCATAAGCTTTAATACTCATATATAACACCCTTTAAATGACCGGCTATTATTATTAAATCCTTTGTAAATTCCTTGATTTCAAGGCGGCTGCCGGATATTTTTATGGTACTGTCTGCTGCCCTTACAGTTACGGCCTTGTCCGAAAATGACAGAATACCCTTATGGTTTTCTATAGTCAACTCATTATAACCATATGCTGTTACAATTGGAAGCCCTAGCACTATGTCCTTTGGAAGCTCGAACGAATCAGTTACTTTTTGCATCTTCATATATTAACATATGTTTATTTAGGCTGAATTATGCCGGTTATTTGTGGTACGGCTCATTATTGCTGATGCGAAACGACCTGTAAATCTGCTCCAGTAAAATTACGCGCATGAGCTGATGGGGGAATGTCATTTTAGAAAATGAAAGCTTATAGTCAGCGCACTTCAATACATCATCGGACAGCCCCAGAGAGCCTCCTATTACAAAAAAAAACAAGATGACTTTTGCCGCCTGTCATAAGCTTATCCATCTTCTGTGACAGCTCAACCGAATCAAGCTGTTTTCCATCTATCGCCAGACAAAAAATACATATGCATCGTCTTTTTATATTTTTAAGAAGCCTCTCACCTTCTTTATTTTTTACGATGTCTATCTCTGTCTGTGTGGCCTGTTCGCTTGTCTTTTTCATCGGAAACCTCAGTGATCTCAAGCTTACAGTAACGGCTTAGGCGCTTTGAGTACTCAGCAATCGCATCTCTGTAAAATTTTTCTTTAACTTTTCCTACACATAATATTGTAATTTTCATCGTTTCATTATAACATATAACTATAATTAAACAATATGGAGGCCGTATGAAAATATACGTTGATGAACAAAAACGATACGAGGATACAAAAGCAACCGGACAGTGCTTCACCGCAGTCGGTGCGATAGGGCTTATTGCTATTGTGCTGCTTGATACAGGGGTTATAAAGCTTGCCGCTTTAGACTCGGTAAACAAGCTCATGGTTTCTATCGTAATGGGGCTTGTTTTCTTGATATTTTTTATCATAGGAATGAAGTCATTTATGGAGCTTAAGGACATTTCAAAAAAAATTGACCGGAATAATTCCCTCGAAGAAGAAATCATGGAATACGTGACCGTCACTCATAGGGACGAGCTTATGACTTTAGCGTCATCGGGTGAAAAAGGAGATGTCTGCTCAGGTGATTTATACTACAAAAGAGCTGAGCTTATCACATCAATCATTACTGAAAAATACAGCCTGCTTGAGGAAAGCTTCCTCGATCATATGGTTGAAGAAATTTATTCTAAAATTTATAGTGATATTGTCGAAGAATAGTGCTATAATAATAACAATTTATTTTTTATGAGGTGAACAAAATGAAAGAACTGCAAGATCGAATTCTCAAGGATGGCCAGGTAATTGGCACAAATATCTTAAAGGTCAACAAATTTATCAACCATCAGGTGGATCCGGTGCTTATGGAGCACATCGGTGAGGATTTCGCAAATCACTTTGCCGGTAAGGGAATCACAAAGGTTGTCACAATAGAGAGCTCAGGAATTGCTCCGGCACTTATGGCAGCAGCCAAGATGAATGTACCGCTTGTTATTTTAAAGAAGCAGCCTTCAAAGACATTACATAATGATTTATATCAGACACAGGTTACTTCATTTACAACAGAGAAGAGCTATGAGCTTACGCTCTCACGCGATGTTATCTCAGAGGATGACAATATTCTTTTGATTGATGATTTCATGGCTGACGGAGAGGCTGCTACAGGTGCCATCAGACTTCTTCGTATGGCTCACGCTACAGTTGCCGGTATAGGAATCCTTATTGAGAAGTCATTCCAGCCTGGCAGAAGAAAGATCAACGAGCAGGGCTATGAGGTTTACTCACTTGCACGTATCAAGTACATGGATGAGTATCAGATAGATTTTATTGAAGAAAATTAAAATAAGATTTAATATTTAAAATCAATACATATTATACGCAAAATCCACTACCCTATTTACAGATTTATGAGTCTGTCAATGAGTAGTGGATTTTTATTATTGTTAAAGTATATGTTTTTATGTTAAACTGCCGGATTATGCTCCGAAATCGAAAAGTGAAAGCTGGTTTGACTCCGGCAGTGAACCAAGCAGTCCCAAATCTGACATGAGGTCTACGGCTGTTCGCGATACATGAGTTCTCTCCCTGAAATCATCCTTTGAGAGGAATGGTCCGTCCTTTGCCGCTTCCGAAATATAAATAGCGGCATTGTCGCCTAGTCCGTCAATACTGTTTATGGCCGGCATGAGCTTACCGTCAATTATCTGGAAACGGTTGGGGTGAGCCCTGTATATATCAAGAGGCATGAAATCAAAGCCTCTGGCATACATCTCCTGTACGATACGCATGTCCTTAAATACATCCTGCTCCTTGTTTGACAGCGTGTCTTTTTTCTTTTCTTATAGTCCTTCATGTAGTTTTCGAGTCGGTCCTTTCCCTGACACATAAGCTCATATGAAAAGCCTGTGGCACGGATTGAAAAGTATGCTGCGTAGTATGCAAGAGGATAGAAAACCTTTTACAGTAGGCGATTCTCCATGCCATCATAACGTATGCCGCAGCATGGGCCTTAGGGAACATGTACTTGATTTTCTCGCATGACCAGATATACCAGTCAGGCACACCGTGTGCCTTCATATCCTCCTTCCACTGTGGCCACTGAGGGCATTTGCCCTTGGCAATAATGCCCTTTCGCACCTTCTCCATTATATTGAAGGCTTCCTCAGATTCAAGTCCCATGGAAATCAGATATGTCATAATATCATCTCTGGTACAGATACAGGTTGAAATGGTAGCTGTGCCTTCCTCGATAAGAGTCTGTGCATTGCCAAGCCATACGTCGGTACCGTGTGATAATCCGGCGATACGAATGAGGTCAGAAAACTCCTTTGGCTTTGTATCAAGGAGCATGCCCATGGCAAAATCGGTACCAAACTCCGGTATACCTAAAGCTCCAAGCGGACATCCATCGATATCCTCAGGCTCTATGCCCAAAGCGGAGGTGTTCTGAAACAGTGACATGACAGCCTTGTCGTCAAGCGGAATCTTTGTTGGGTCAACACCTGTCAGATCCTGCAGCATACGAATCATGGTAGGATCATCGTGTCCAAGTATATCGAGCTTTAACAGGTTGTGGTCGATTGAATGGTAGTCAAAATGCGTTGTCGTGATGTCAACGGTCATATCATTCGCAGGATGCTGTACAGGAGTAAAGGTATTAATCTCCTCACCCATCGGCAGCACGACTATACCACCCGGATGCTGTCCCGTAGTACGTCGAACACCAACGCAGCCCTGCACTATCCTGTCTATCTCGCAGTTTCGCTTTCTGACACCGCGCTCCTCATAATAGTTTTTAATGTATCCAAATGCGGTCTTGTCAGCAAGTGTACCTATGGTTCCGGCTTTAAAGGTCTGGCCCTCTCCGAAAATAACCTCGGTATACTTGTGAGCCTTTGACTGGTATTCACCTGAGAAGTTCAGATCGATATCCGGCTCCTTGTTTCCCTTGAAACCGAGGAAGGTCTCAAACGGAATATCAAAGCCCTCCTTGCTTAAAGGTCTGCCGCACTTTGGACAGAGCTTATCCGGCATATCACAGCCACCACGGCCTGAAAATGCCTGTACCTCTGGTGAATCAAAATCACTGTATTTGCAGTGTGTACACAAATAGTGAGCATGCAGCGGATTAACCTCTGTGATACCTGACATGGTTGCGACAAATGAGCTTCCTACGGAGCCTCGCGAGCCCACCAGGTAGCCGTCCTCATTTGATTTCCACACAAGCTTCTGTGCGATAATGTACATTACGGCATAGCCGTTTGAAATAATAGAGTTAAGCTCTCTGTCAAGACGCTCCTTAACTATCGGCGGCAGCGGATCTCCGTACATCCTGTTTGCCTTGTTATAGCAGATTTCACGAAGCATGCCGTCAGAGTTTTCGATAACCGGCGGACATTTATCAGGTCTGACTGGTGAGATACGCTCACACATGTCTGCTATCTTATTGGTATTGGTGATGACTACCTCCTCAGCCTTTTTGCTTCCGAGATATTCAAACTCCTTTAGCATTTCCTCTGTGGTCCTTAAATAAAGCGGAGCCTGCTCATCTGCATCCTTAAAGCCCTTACCGGCCATGATAATACGACGGTATATCTCGTCCTCGGGATTTAAGAAATGTACGTCACAGGTTGCAACAACCAGCTTTCCAAATTCCTCTCCAAGCTTTACGATTCGCTTATTTATATCAATAAGGTCATCGTTTGAAGCAATATCGGAATCCTCGTCACGTATCATAAATGCGTTGTTGCCAAGAGGCTGTATCTCCAGGTAATCATAGAAATTCACAAGTCTTGTGATTTCCTCCTGTGGTCTTCCGTTTAAAATAGCCCTGTAAAGCTCTCTCCTGCCTCACAGGCTGAGCCTATTAAAAAGCCCATCACGATACTTGTTAAACTCTGATTTTGGTATTCTCGGTCTCTTATTATAATACTTGATGTGTGACAGCGAGATAAGCCTGTAGAGATTGGTACGCCCCCTGGTCACAGGTTGCAAGAATGATGGCATGGTATGTAGGCATCTTCCTTATCATCTCAACAGATGATTTTGCCAGGGCATTTACCTCATCTAAGCTTGATATGCCCCTGTCCTTTAGCTTTTCTATGAATTTGACAAATATCTCTGCAGTACATGCGGCATCATCCACCGCTCTGTGATGATGATCAAGCGAGATGTTTAGAGCCTTGGCTACTGTATCCAGCTTAAATCTGTTTAGCTGTGGCAGAAGCACTCTCGCAAGAGCCACCGTGTCCACAATTGTAGGATTATACCCCATGCCAAGCAGTGCGCAGTTTCGCTTTATAAAGCTCATATCAAAGTCAGCGTTGTGGGCGACCATGATGCAGTCCTTGCAAAACTCCATAAACTGTGGCAGTATGACATCCACTGTTGGCGATGTGATAACCATGTCATCCCTTATCGAGGTGAGCTCCTCAATCCTGAACGGAATAGGTACCTCAGGGTTTATAAATGTGGAATAGCGGTCTACAATCTCGCCACCGATGACCTTCACCGCACCTATTTCTATGATTTTATTCTTTTCCGGAGAAAAGCCTGTTGTCTCTATATCAAATACCACGTACTTGTCATCCAGCGACTGACCGGCTGCGTTCTCCACAATATCCTTTGTATCATCGACCAGATATGCTTCCACACCGTAAATGACCTTGAATTTATCATCCACAGTATGGTTAGCATCAGGGAATGCCTGCACATCACCGTGGTCTGTAATAGCAATGGCCTTGTGCCCCCAGCGCATGGCACACTTCACAATATCCTTTACGTCAGACACGCCATCCATGTCACTCATCTTGGTGTGACAGTGAAGCTCAACACGTTTTTCGGCAGCAGTATCCTCCCTCTTTGATGTAAAATCAGGTATCTTTTTAAGTCCGACTATTGAGCTTATTGACAAATCACTGTCATATTTATCTACAGTCACAACTCCCTTTGCCTTAACAAAGTTGAGGGGCAATATATGCAAGAATATCTGCTACGTCATCATTTCTGGCAAAAAGCTTGAGCATGATGGTGTCTGTGAAATCAGTGACCGCAAACATAATGATGGTCTTTTCGTTTCTGATTTCGCGGGATTCAACCGTAAGAATCTTGCCCTTTATTGTAACCTCACCGATAGGACCGTCAATCTTTTCAATGGACATCTCTTCATCATCAAAGCTTCTTCCGTACACGATATCAGGGTCATTGTCATATTTGCGTCTGAAATCTCCTTTGCGCTCGAACTTTTTCTCAAACTTCTTTTCGAACTTCTTTTCAAACTTTTTCTCAGGCTTTTTATCAGTGCCTGTCTTCGCTTCATTCTTCTTATTTGAGGCTTTAGGAGAATCTGATGTGCCACTCTTTTTTTTGTATCAGATGTATTTTCACTGCCTCCTACGAACATTGCACCGTCATCGACAGCCACTTTAGAATCTTCATCATCGTCATCTTTTGCCATGGCAAATTTAGTGCGGGCGACAATATTTTGCACCTCCTGCTCAATCTGCTTGTCAGCATTCTGACGGTATTTGCTGATTTTTGGTTTTTCGTACTGAAGATTAACGATAAAATCCATCCCACAGCGCTCGCAGAACACCTTCTCAAGAAATTCTATGACCGAATTGCCTCTGGTCTTTGCGATTATTGTCTCCTCAAGTGTGACTGTGACATGTGTATCGTCGGTAAAGCTCCACTTTGAGGTGCGCAGCAGATTGTACAAAAGCACACTGTGACTGTTTATTTCGTCAAGAATACTGTCAAAATAGACATCAAAAAAGAGTCTTCGGTGTGTACTGCGAAGACAACTCGTAAGACTCTATAATTTTTACTGTAATATCTTTACTTTTAAATATCTGTTTTTTTATGCTTTCCTCAAGCTTCCAGATATTTTTTTTTGAAAATAAGGCGTTTTGCTTTTTACATATATTTTGTAAAAATCTCTTGCATGGTTTACGGGAAATTCTGGTGACATCAGCATTCTCCAGCAGATTCTCCATATCCTTGTCCAGCTTAAGTGTAGGGAAAACTTCCTTAAATGTTTTTGTCAAAATTATTCACCCCAATGGTCAAGCTCATATTTTAATGCACCCAACAGCTCGCTCTCAGGCACCTTTTTAAATACCTCACCGTGCTTTATGATAAGACCCTCGCCGATTCCTCCGGCTACGCCAAGATCTGCTTCCTTTGCTTCACCCGGTCCGTTTACCACACAGCCCATGACAGCAACCTTTATGTCAAGGTCATATCCTGAAACCATTGTCTCCACCTGATTTGCAAGCCCGATAAGATCTATCTGTGTGCGGCCGCAGGTAGGACATGAAACAACCTCTATGCCACCCTTTCTAAGACCAAGAGTTCTTAAAATGAGCTTGGCAGACTTGATTTCCTCGAGAGGACTTCCTGTGAGAGACACACGTATTGTATCACCTATGCCCCGGCTTAGTATCAGTCCGAGTCCGATAGCAGACTTTATATTGCCGCTTATTATTGTGCCTGCCTCTGTGATACCCACATGGAGCGGATGATTGGTTTTATCTGAAATAAGCTCATGTGCTTTAACACACATCATGACATCTGATGATTTGATGCTTATGACAAGATTGTCATACCCCCATATCCTCTATAAGCTTTACCTTGTCCAGAGCGCTCTCCACAAGTCCCTCTGCTGTCACACCATGATATTTCTCTACCAGGTCTTTTTTTTTCAAGAGAGCCACTGTTTACACCGACGCGGATAGGGATATTTCTCTCCTTTGCTACATCCACGACAGCCTTTACCCTTTCAGCGCTTCCTATGTTGCCGGGATTGATTCGGATTTTGTCGGCTCCGTTTTCAATCGCAGCTATTGCAAGCTTGTAATCAAAGTGTATATCCGCAACAAGCGGTATGCTGATTTGTTTCTTAATCTCCTTAAGTGCCCTTGCAGCCTCCATCGTAGGCACAGCACACCGGATTATATCACAGCCTAAGTCTGTCAGTGCGTTTATCTGTGCAACTGTGTCAGCTACATTCTCAGTCTTTGTATTTGTCATTGACTGTATGAGAATCGGGTTTCCTCCACCGATTACTTTATTTCCGATTTTTACTATTTTTGTCTCCATGTGTATATCTCCAATCTGTTATAAAATCAGACTATTAGCTTTTTGATATCATTGAACATGACAACAACCATCAGAAGAAGTAAAAAGCACTATGCCAACGAGATGCACATAGCCTTCCTTCTCAGGGTCTACTCTCTTTTTCTTCTTATGGCTTCAACTATCAAAAATACAAGTCTGCCACCATCAAGTGCCGGCAGTGGCAGCAGGTTCATCACACCGAGGTTTGCAGAAATCAGCACGCCCCAGTTTAGCATATTTAGTATGCCAAGCCATATTCCTGACATCGAAACTGCCTGCTCATAGGTGTCTCCCATGTTTTTTTACAATGCCGACAGGTCCGCTTAAGTTATTTACAGAGGCAGCCCCGGTACAGAGCATTTTAAGCCCCTCTATTGTTGTATAGATGTTGTATTTCACCTCGTAGCAGCTATAAAGCAGTGCCTTTCCAAAGCGGCTTTGTACGCTCTCCTGACACGTTAAAGCCGTACAGATACCTCTTTGTTGTCTCGTCATATTTAGGCTTCAATGTGGTGGTGTGCCTTTTGCCATCCCTAAGGTAGGTCACATCAACTGTTTCACCTTCGTGAAGCATCGAGTAGAGGCTTATCTCGCGGTAAAAAGTGTATATTCGTATTGTTCAGCTTTACAATCTCATCACCGGCCTTGATACCGGCCTCCTCAGCCGCATAGCCCTCAATAACACCGGCAAGCTTTGGACTGTCATAGCCTACAGAGCAGATGATAATGAGAGCAAAAATAAATGCCATGATAAAATTAAAAAACGGCCCTGCAAAAACAACGCTTATGCGCGCCCACACGGATTTGTTGTTGAATGCCCTGTCATCACCTGAGCTTTCATCCTCACCCTCCATGATACACGCTCCGCCAAACGGAAGCAGCTTTATGGAGTATTTGGTCTCTCCACGCTGCACTCCAAAAAGAGTCGGTCCAAGTCCCAGACAAAATTCATTGACCTTTATGCCATTTGCTTTAGCAAGCCAGAAATGTCCGAGCTCGTGAAAAATTACTATGATGCTGAATAATATGATTGCAATAATAATACTAATAATGTTCAAAATTACCACCTTTTACTGATATAGTCATATGCGCACTGCTCTGTATCAAGTATCTCATCCACTGAAGGATTTTCAATAAATGATGCATTTTCCATACATGCCTCGATTATATCGATTATTTCCAGATATTTAATCTTTTTTATTCAAAAAACAGCGCCACTGCTCTCTCGTTTGCAGCATTGAAGGCCGTAGGAATATTGCCTCCTGCCCTTGCAGCCTTCATGGCGAGAGCAAGCCCTTTAAAGGTATCAAGATCCGGTGCCTCAAAGGTCAGGATCCTTAAGCTTAAAGAGATCAAGCCTGTCACCGGAAAGCGCAGGTCTGCTTGGATAATACAGTGCATACTGTATAGGTATACGCATATCGAGGAGTACCAAGCTGTGCTATAACTGCTCCATCCGCATACTCAACAGCCGAGTGAATGACACTCTGAGGATGCACTACAACCTGAATCTGCGACAAATCGACATCAAAAAGCCATTTTGCCTCAATTACCTCAAGCCCCTTATTGACCATGGTTGATGAATCAATAGTGATTTTTTGACCCATTGACCAGTTAGGATGCTTTAGTGCGTCCTCCACCCTTATACCTTCAAGCTCAGAGAGCTTTCTGCCTCTGAACGGACCTCCGGATGCTGTCAGAAGAATTTTTTAATTGGGTTCATTGAGTTCCCTTGCAGTGACTGGAAGATGGCACTGTGCTCACTATCCACCGGAAGTATGGACACGCCATATTCCTTTGCGAGCGGTATTATGATATGTCCTGCTGTAACGAGAGTCTCCTTATTTGCAAGTGCGATAGTCTTTTTTTGCCTTGATGGCGGCAATTGTAGGACGGATGCCAAGCATACCGACAATTGCCGTTACAACTATATCGCAAGGCTCAATGGTGGCACATCTAATGAGACCGTCCATGCCATAACCTACTTCGATATCAGTATCCGCAAGGCTTGTGCGAAGCTTTTTGGCATCGTTTTCATCACTTACACTAACAAACTGTGGCTTAAATTCCCTTGCCTGTTTCTCTATAAGGGAGAGATTTCTTCCACAGGAAAGTGCCACAACCTGCATATCACCATGCTCTCTTATCACATCAAGTGTTTGTGTTCCGATAGAGCCGGTTGAACCAAGTATTGATATTTTTTTTCATGATAATTCCTCGATTTATATATTTTTCTCAGTGGTTCTGAATAGTTACCTTAGCTTTTTGTTTTCAATGGTTCTTAAATGTTACTTTTTAACTTAAAAAAGAAGCTAGCCAGATAATAAATGATTGGTGCTGTGATAATCATGCTGTCAAAGCGGTCTAAAAATACCACCATGTCCGGGTATCAGATGTCCGTAATCCTTGATATCATAATTACGCTTTATGGCTGATGCGCACAAATCTCCAACCATTGAAATAAGGCCTGCAACAGCAGCTATAACAGCAAGTATAGCAATCTCTGTGCCGTCTATATTCATATGATTTCTGAATATAAAGCAGTATAATGCTGTAAGAAGCGCACTGCCGAGTACACCACCTACTGCACCCTCTATAGACTTCTTTGGTGAAAGCTTTGGTGCCATTTTGTGCTTTCCAATCAGCACTCCGACGCAGTAGGCGCATGTATCACAGCCCCAAGAGCATAAAAATACCAAGAAGGCAAGGTAAAGTCCGTTGTTGAGTGTACGTATCTGGTAGACATATGAAAGCATTGTTCCTACATAAAACATACCAAAAAAGGCTGCCATGAGCTGCTTTTGCATCATATTTCGGGTATGACAGCACATACACGAACATCAGTACAATAAGAAAGCCCATGAAAAGCATCATTACATCAGGTATGAAGCTCCACCTTAAGTTGATGTAAAATAAAATCAAAGCAATATACGGTACAACCGATAAGAGCGATTTTTCAAATTTAAACACCCTGAAAAGCTCAAACATACCTATACACGAAATCAGAAGTGTTGAAAAAAAAGAAGCACCTCGTTTCCTGTTACTATAAAAATATAGCGGCAATTACAAGAACTATACCACTAAGCAGTCTTGTCTTAAACATTATTTATCCTCCGTGTCGTTCGTTTCTTTTAATCCACCAAAGCGACGGTCTCTTTTATTATATGCATCTATAGCCTTTTTGAGTTCATTTTTATCAAATGCAGGCCACGGAACATCTGTAAAATAAAACTCAGCGTATGCAAGCTGCCAGAGCAGGTAGTTTGACAGGCGCTGCTCACCACTTGTGCGGATGAGTAAATCTGGATCCGGAAGCTCTCTTTGTATCAAGATATGATGAGAAGGTATCTGCATCTATATCGTCAGCTGAAAGCTTTCCATCATCATGGTCAGCTATCATATGCTTTACAGCACGTATCATCTCATCTCGGCTTCCGTAATTAATTGCAATTGTCAGGTTAAGACCCGTATTTACTGATGAAACTTCTTCAAGGTTTCTTATTTTCTCCTGAAAATTCTCTGAAAGCCTGCTTATCTCACCAATTACGCGCACACGCATATTGTTTTTATTGGCAGTCTTTATGCAGTTTTTAAGATAGCTTTCAAGAAGCTTCATTAGTGCAGCGACTTCAGACTCAGGGCGGTTCCAGTTTTCAGTGGAAAAGGCATAAAGTGTCAGATATTTAACGCCGAGGTCGTTTGCAGCCTTACATATATTCTCAACATTTTTGGCTCCTACTGTATGACCGTAGTTTCTTGGCATACCCTTACTTTTTGGCCCAGCGGCCGTTTCCGTCCAGAATGATTGCTATATGTTCCGGAGTACTCATATTTTATTTCCTTTCATTTATGCATATTATATATTTACAATCATGACGCATCATTTATTTGCTGGTCACACAGTTAAGTGTGAACAGTAAAAACGGGAATAAGCAAATAAGGGACACGAATAACATGTCCCTTGTTTGTATACGTGATATAAATACTATACAGTAAGTATCTCTTTACATTTTGCATCAACCGCAGCGTCAACCTTTGCGACAAACTTGTCGGTAAGCTTTTGAGCGTCATCCTCGAGGCCTTTAATCTCATCCTCTGAAATGCCTTCCTCTTTGCCGGTCTTCTTGATGCTGTCGATTGCATCCCTTCTGATATTGCGGACAGCAACCTTAGCTTCCTCGCTTCCTTCTTCTTGATGTCCTTTGCAAGATCTTTACGTCTCTCCTCTGTGAGCTCAGGGAAAACAAGTCTGATAAGCTTTCCGTCGTTTGTAGGATTAATTCCGATGTCAGCGCAGTTTATTGCTTTCTCAAACTCCTTTAACCATAGAAGCCTCCCATGGCTGAATCTGAATCATTCTAGGCTCTGGAACACTTACATTGGCTACACTCTGAATTGGTGAAGGTGTGCCGTAATAATCTACACGAAGCTTGTCAAGAATATGTGGATTGGCTCTTCCTGCACGGATGCCTGCATACTCTTCCTCGAGATTATTTAATGTTTTTTCCATTTTATCCTGGAAAGGGTTTAATCTTGAATCCATATTATCCTCCTCGATATGCATTATATGCAATTTACTATACAGTAACCTTTGTACCGTTGAATTTGCCTGTAAGAGCATTTACAATGCTGTTTTCCTCATTGAGTCCGAATACATACATAGGCATCTTGTTCTCAAGGCACATGATAGACGCTGTGAGATCAACTACTGCGAGCTTCTTCTCAACAACCTCTTCGATTGAAAGCTCATCATACTTCTTTACAGCAGGATTGGTCTTTGGATCACTGTCATATACTCCGTCAATTGCTTTGGCAAGGTAAATACCATCTGCCTCAATCTCAATTGCACGAAGCACTGTGGCTGTATCTGTTGAGAAATAAGGATGGCCTGTACCACCTGCAAAGAAAACTACCATATCATGTGCAAAATACTTGTTTGCTCTGTCCTTAGAGAAAAGCTTTGTCATGTTGCCACATTCAAACGGAGTAAGAACCGCTGTCTTCATTCCAACATATCTGAAAATCTCAGATACATAAATGCAGTTCATAACTGTTGCAAGCATACCAATCTGGTCAGCCTTTGTGCGGTCGATGGTCTCACTCGTTCTGCCTCTCCAGAAGTTTCCACCACCGATAACAATACCTACCTGTGTACCATTATCAACAATCTGTTTAACCTGTTTTGCAACCTCAATGACTGTAGCCTCATCAAAGCCGTGGTGCTTATCACCTGCAAGTGCCTCACCACTTAATTTTAATAATATTCTACTCATATTTATTTCTCCTCTAAAAGTCCATGAACATCGATATCAGCGTATGTCTGAGAACAGAAGCCCTCGATAACGGCACCGTTGTTAATCTGTACTGAACGTGACTTGATATTACCCATGATAACTGCAGAAGTATCTACTACAACAGGTCCCTGAACATCTATATCGCCCTTTACAGCTCCTGCGATAACTGCTGAAGATGCTGAGATATTGCCGATGATAACAGATCCTGCACCTATCTTTACAGTTCCTGTTGAAACAATTTCACCCTCAACCTTAGCTACATCAGCGAAAAAAAAACTCTGATGAATTTGTGTTGCCGTTGACTGTTCCTGTAACAACAATCTTACCGTTACACATTACGTTGCCGTTGATTGTTCCCTGAATATCAAATGATCCTGATGACTGTAAATCACCTGTGAGTACAGTACTTGCTGTGATGACTGATGTTTCGTCCTGTACATCTCCCGATAAAACGTTATTGTTTACTGGCTGTGTATTTACTGGCTGTGGTATATCATTCATTTGTGGTATCTGCTCCTCTTTTTTTTGTGTGTATTGATTGTATGCTCTGCAAAATTTTCACTTGGAGTTGGTCTTGGTACAGTTGTCTCCTGTGGCTGCTCCTCGACATGCTCAAGTAATCCGTCGAGCTTTGAAAGCTCTGATGCAACGTCAACATTCTCTCCTATAGTATCAACTACAAGATTGTCAGCTGTCTGAGCCTTTGGCTCTACTTCTTTCTCAGGTACATCTCCGGGTACAAGCTCGTTTACAGCCTGAGAAAAATCATCCTTAAATTCTTTGAATAATCCCATGAATATTTCCTCCATTTATTATCTTATCCAACAGTATCTGATTTGATATATTGAACTTTATATGTATTATTATCAATCGGCAATATTTCGGCACCCTGCGCTTTTTATGCTTTCAACAAGCGGCTCAATAGCCTCTGCCGTGGTTGATCTGTTTGAATCATCATGTAATAACACAACTGAATTGTCATATTTGGCAATACCTAAGGCGACATTATTGACAATATCATCGACACTATTGCAATTGTCGGCCGTATCACCAGAATTGACATTCCAGTCAAAGTATGTGATATGCTTTGAATTGAGTATCTTTACAAGCTCAACCATGTCTACATTACTAATCTGGTTCATGCTGCCACCGGGAAAACGATAAATATCCGGTGCTATTCCAGTCAGATTGGTGATATAATCGGAAATCTGTGTCAGGTCATCGGTAAATGCCTCTGTTGATTCATAAATCTTACTGTATGAATTACTGTAGGAAGCCATCGCAATAGTGTGTCCGTCCTGCACTATGCGCTTATAAACATCATCATATTTACCGGAGGTATCTGCTGTGACAAAGAAGGTAGCCTTGACGCCACAGTTGGCAAGGGCATCTAAAATGGCACCGGTGTTATCACCGGGAATACAATCAAAGGTAAGATATACCTTTCTTGTATCCCCATCATGATACACATTGTCTTTTGACTCAAGCTGTTTCACGACAGCCTGAGTTTTTGCGCCAGAGCTTTCTTCATCAGAAGCGATGTCACCATCATCAGACTCAGTACCGGTAACTGTGCTTGATATAGCTGTATTTAACTGAAGCTCAAGCTTGTATATTCTCGAATTCAGTTTGACAACCATGATACCCAGTACAACTATGGCAAGTATAGATATTGCTATCCATATTGCTATAGTCATAATAATACCTGTCTTAATCCGGCTCACACGTTTGCGACGCTCCTGCTGCTGTCTGGCTAATTCATTATCCTTTGAGTCCATATGCGTCCCCCGTTATGATTGGTTTTGTTTCCTCTTACTATTTTACCATATTTTTATATCTTGTAAAGATAAAAAATTCCGCAAAAAAGTTTAAAAGTTAAACTTTTGCGGAACAGCATTCGTTTAATCAGTATAAAGATACAGTTTAGACTCCAGCCATCTGGGCAGCAACCTCAGCAGCGAAATCTTCCTGCTTCTTCTCCATACCCTCACCTCCCTCGAAACGAACCATCTCGGTGATTGTAAGATCCTTAGAAACTGACTCAAGATATTTTGCAACTGACTGCTTTCCATCCTCTGCCTTAACATATGTCTGGTCAAGGAGACAAATCTCTTTTAACTGCTTAGATACACGACCCTCAACTAAACCATTGAACATCTTCTCAGCCATGATAGACTCCTTGTCTGCCATTGCAAGCTCACCAAGCTTTGCCTTAGCAGCATCTGATAAGAAGTTCCATACATAGTTCATGTTGTTCTTGTGCTCGTTGAAGTTGTTGATATCATCATCGCTCCAAAGCTTCTCGTTAATAGCCTTGTCAATTAACTTATTAAGAATAGGCTTTGGAAGTGTTGTAGCATCATTTAATGCACTGTCAACAGTGATCTCTCTAAGCTTTGCAAGCTCTTCATCAGAGATATCGTTTCTGCTGATGTACTGTGGGTTCATAGCTGCAACCTGCATAGCAATATTTGTGATTGCTTCTTTAGCTGCATCATCTGCTGCACCATTTGCTGCAATGATAACGCCGATTCTTCCACCACCATGGATATAAGAAGTAACAACATCACCTGTAACCTTTGCAAATCTACGAACAGATAACTTCTCTCCGATTGTAGCTGTCTTCTCTACAAGAAGCTCGCTAAGTCCGTTTGTAGCAAGAAGAGCGTCGATATCCTCTCCATTTGCACCACCATTTAAGCCAGAAGCAAGTGCTGTATCTGCTACAGTCTGAACAAACTCCTGGAATGTCTCGTTCTTTGCAACGAAATCTGTCTCAGAGTTAACCTCTGCTACAACTGCAACGTTTCCGTTTACAGCAACACGTGCGATTCCCTCAGCGGCAATTCTGCTCTGCTTCTTTTCCATCTTAGCTGCACCGCTTTTTCTTAATACCTCAACAGCGGCATCCATATCACCGTTTGTCTCAGTTAAAGCCTTTTTTGCAGTCCATCATACCTGCGCCTGTCATTTCACGCAGTTCTTTTACCATACCTGCTGTAATAGCCATTTGATTATCCTCCGATATTAATGTGTTTTTTATTCCTCAACTGTCTCGTCAGAAGCTTCCTCAGCAGTAACCTCTTCCTCAGCTCCCTGCTTTGCCTCGATAACAGCGTCTGCCATCTTAGATACGATTAATTTGACAGCTCTGATAGCATCATCGTTACCCGGGATAACGAAATCAAGTTCTTCAGGATCACAGTTTGTATCAGCGATACCGATCAGAGTGATTCCAAGAGCCTGAGCCTCTTTGATACAGATACGCTCCTTCTTAGGATCTACTACAAATATTGCATCAGGAATTCTCTTCATATCCTTGATTCCACCAAGGTTCTTCTCGAGCTTCTCCCACTCCTTCTTGAGTGCGATAACTTCCTTCTTAGGAAGAACATCGAATGTGCCATCCTCTGACATTGTCTCGATAGCTTTAAGTCTTGCAATACGGCTCTCGATTGTGCGGAAGTTTGTAAGCATTCCACCTAACCATCTCTCGTTTACATAGTACATACCGCAACGCTCTGCCTCAGTCTTGATTGCATCCTGAGCCTGCTTCTTTGTACCTACGAAAAGGATTGTACCACCCTGAGCAGCGATATCAGATACGGCATCGTATGCCTCATCTACCATTCCTACAGATTTCTGCAGGTCGATGATGTAGATACCATTACGCTCTGTGTAGATGTACGGAGCCATTTTAGGATTCCATCTTCTTGTCTGATGTCCGAAATGAACACCTGCCTCGAGTAACTGTTTCATAGAAATTACGCTCATTTTATTTACCTCCGTTTGGTTATTAATCTTCCGTGTGTTTCCAATTAGATCAGCCACCGATAAGCGTTATCCGGCACCGGCGATCATCCGCACACGTGCTTTATAGTATTTAAGCCTTTGGAATTATAACATACCAAAGGCTTATATGCAAGTAAAAAAATTTATTTCTGTGTCAGAATAGTGATTATATCATCATACGATGCTCCCGGTGGAATAACGTGCTCGTCATCTGCTATAAAATGATCAGCCTTCAATGACACCGCTTGAAGAAAAAAAATCATCAGTGATTTCGAAACATCAGAATTCGTTATATATGCCGAAAACATAAAAAAAGACCTATGTTCTTTCAAACATAAGTCCTTAAAAATATATTTAAATTTATTTACTTGTTTTTATTTCGGATTCTGTCAAGCTCATCAAAGACTACATCGTTTACTACTTTGATGTATGTGCCCTTCATACCGGATGAGCGCGATTCGATAACGCCTGCACTCTCAAACTTGCGCAGGGCATTCACAATTACCGAGCGGGTAATGCCTACTCTGTCGGCTATTCTGCTGGCAACAAGTATACCCTCATTGCCGTCAAGCTCATCAAAGATGTGGAGAATAGCCTCAAGTTCAGAATAAGAAAGTGTATTGATAGCTGAACGGACAATCGATACCTTTCTCTTTTCCTCTTCATTCTCCTCATTCACGGATCTCATCATCTCAAGCCCCACCACTGTTGTGCCATACTCTGTAAGAATGATATCGTCAATGTCATACTCTCTGTCACTTCTGTACTCAAAAAGAGTTCCAAGCCTCTCGCCGGCTATATCAATAGGTGTGATAATAGCCTTGTACATCCTTGTATCTTCACCAAAGCCAAGCGTCTCAAGGTTTACATTCTCCTTTGTTGAAAGGATGCCAAGAAGTCTTTCATTGAGCTCAGTGTCAATATAGCCTCCAACCTCATCTACTATCAGTTCATGAAGCTCATCCACGCCTTTGCAGATACTAGAGCCAAGCACCTTGCCCTTTTTTGCTGATTACAAGTATGTCTGAGTCCAGCACACCGGTGAGCACCGACATATATCATTGAACACAACCTTTGATGAATTGTTGTTGTGAAGAAGCTTATTAATCTTACGTGTCTTATCTAATAATTGTACTCCCATGAATTGTTATTCCTCGCTTTCGGGCTTTTTATCTGTTACGTAGCCGCACTGCTCATCTGCGCAGGCAATCTTGTTTCCCTTTACAATCATATATCCTCCACAACGAGGGCATTTTTCTGCAACAGGTCTGCCCCAGCTCATAAAATCACACTCAGGGTTGTCAATACAGCCATAGTATTTTCTTCCCTTCCTTGTTTTCTTGAGTACAACATCCTTACCGCATTTAGGGCAATTGACGCCGATTTTTTTCAAGATAAGGCATAGTGAATCTGCAGTCAGGAAATCCCGGACATGCCAAAAACTTGCCGTGAGGTCCGTATTTTATAACCAGATTGCGTCCGCACTCAGGGCAGATTTCATCTGTCACCTCATCATGTATTGTAACCTTCTCAAGCTCATTTTCAGCCTTGTCGATTGCCTCTTTAAGATCAGGATAAAAGTTCTCAACAACTGTCTTCCAGTTAACCTTTCCCTCGGCTACCGCATCTAAAAGCGACTCCATATTGGCTGTAAAATGCTCATCGACAATAGTTGGAAATGATTCCTTCATAATAGAATTTACAACCTCTCCTATCTCTGTCACCATAGAGATTTTTACTCTCCTTAGTGATATAGCGTCTGGCAAGTATTGTAGATATTGTTGGAGAATAGGTACTAGGACGTCCTATTCCAAGCTCTTCAAGTGTCTTTACCAAAGAAGCCTCTGTATAGTGTGCCGGGGGCTGGGTAAAATGCTGCTTAGGCAAAAGCTCCTCAACTGTAAGAAGTGATTCTTCTGTCAGAGGATTTTTTTTAAGAACGGGCTGCTTTTCTTTCTTTGCATCGTCTGCAGCAGTATATGCAAGCTCAAAACCATCAAATAACAGTCTTGAGGTAGCAAAGCTGAATACATAATCTCCGACTGAGAGCTTTACTGTAGTAGTCTCGTACTCAGATTTTGCCATACGGCTTGCAGTAAAACGCTTCCAGATAAGCTGATAAAGCCTGAACTGATCTCTCGACAGCGACTCCTTAATCTCAGAAGGTACTCTGTTTATATCAGTTGGCCTGATTGCCTCATGGGCATCCTGGATATTTTTGCTCGCTCTTCTTTGTTCCCTCACCGGTGGAAAGATATTTGTCTCCATAGCTTTTTGAAATAAAATCCTTTGCCATGGCCTCGGCCTCATCTGATACACGGACAGAATCAGTACGCAGGTATGTGATTATACCTACCGTACCCTGACCCTTTATGTCAACTCCTTCATAGAGCTGCTGGGCTATACGCATAGTCTTTGATATTGGAAAATTCAGAGCCTTTGAAGCCTCCTGCTGTAAAGTACTGGTTGTAAAAAGGAAGCGGAGCTTTATTGCTGCGCTGGCCTTTTTTGATGCTTTGTACTTTACACTCCTTACCCTTTATTTCGCTAAGCACATTATCCATCTCTTCCTTTGAGGAAATGGCTATCTTGTCGTCACCCCTGCCGTATAGCTTTGCAGTAATTGGCTTCTTCTCACCCTCCACATCAACCGTGGCATCAAGGCTCCAGTACTCCTCAGGGATAAAAGCATTGATTTCATCCTCCCTGTCACAGATGATACGAAGCGCAACAGACTGTACTCTTCCCGCACTAAGCCCTCTCTTGACCTTTGGCCCAAAGCAGCGGACTGATTTTTGTAACCTACAATACGGTCCAAAACTCGTCTGGCCTGCTGTGCATCTACAAGATCCATATCTATTTTTCTTGGGTGCTTTAAGGATTCCTTGACAGCATTCTTCGTGATCTCATTAAAGCTGATACGGCTTACATCCTTGCCCTCAAGTTTAAGTGCGTGAAGCAGATGCCATGAGATGGCTTCTCCCTCACGGTCGGGATCGGTTGCGAGATATATCTTATCGGCTTTCTTAGCCTCCTTGCGAAGCTTAGCGAGTATTTCACCCTTTCCACGGATTGTGATATATTTCGGTTCGAAATCTCCGTCCACATCTATTCCAAGGCTGCTCTTTGGCAGATCTCTCACGTGACCGTTTGATGCCATTACCTCATAGTTTTTTCCCAAGAATTTCTTTATAGTCTTTACTTTTTGCAGGCGACTCTACCGATAACCAGATATTTAGCCATTATAAACTCCTTATATAGTAATTTGGAATTGTCTCCTTAACAAATCCTTTTTGTATAAGATCTTCTAACACTTCAAATAGTTCCGATAATTCATACGGCACTTTTTGAGACAATGTCCCGATTGCGATAGGACAAAAATCGAGTAAACTATACACCAATGCTTCTTTTTTATCAAGTAAATTTTTTCTGAAATCCATCTGTGTGCACTCTGTAAACCCAGTCATTGTAATGTCTGAGACAAATTCATCAATATTATAAATAATGCCTGCGCCCTGCTTTATCAGACTGTTGCAGCCGTAGCTTAAGGTGTCGGTGATACGCCCCGGAATGACATATACGTCCTTTCCCTGCTCCATTGCAAAATCAGCCGTAATCAGTGAACCGCTTCTCTTTTTTTGCCTCAACTATAACTACTATATCGGATAACCCGGAAATTATTCTGTTTCTCATCGGAAAAAACATCTTTTGCGGGTCGGTGCCCGGCATAAGCTCGCTGATTATGCCTCCAAAGACCTTTATTTTATCATATAGAAAGCGGTTCTCTTTCGGATAACAGGTGTCTGCTCCGGAGCCAAGAACTGCATATGTATTTCCACCAGCCTCAAGACACCCCATATGGGCATCTCTGTCTATTCCTCTTGCCATGCCGCTGATTATCTGTATTCCCTGCCTTGAAAGTGCTGCTGCCAGTACCTTTGCCACCTCGCAGCCATATGCGCTTCTGCCCCGTGCTCCGACTATAGCGACACTTTTTCTTGATTTGTCGGGAAGAGCGCCTATGTAAAAAAAGACTATACGGCGGATTATGTATATTTCTAAGCTTGTCCGGATAAGCCTCATCCTCCATTGTTACAAAGCCGATATCCTTCTGCTGAAATAATATCCACTCCTTCTCTACGTCATAGGAAGCTCTTGATTCAAGGATTATTTTTCTGTCATCATCTGTGAAAAACAAAATATCAAAAAAGCTCATCCTTTGGCATAAAAAACAGCTTTTCTGCCGTTATACTGCAATCATGCAGAAGCTTTTTCTTCGCATTGCTTATATCTGTAAGGCTTGTAAGCCAGTATTTGAACTTCATGATACAGCACCTCCCCAGAACTTCTCATTGATGCTTCTGTAGCATATAGCTTCGTTGAGATGCTTTGTCTTTATGTTTTCACAGCCGTCCAGATCAGCTATTGTACGCGCAACCTTAAGTATCTTGTGGTATGTGCGTGCCGTCAGTCCAAGCTTGTCAAACATATTTTCCATGTAGCTTTTCTCTCGACTGCCGAGGTAACAGTATTTTTCCAGCTTGTCAGTTGATATTTTTGAATTATAAGAAAAGCTCTCACCTTTAAACCTTTCTTTTTGAAGCTCGTGGCAGTGCATAACACGCTTTCTTATGTCCGCAGATGATTCATTGGATGTAGTACTGTTTATATCCTCAAAGCTAAGCGGTGACGCCTCCACACATATGTCAATTCTGTCTATTATAGGCTGTGAGACCTTATCAAAATATCTGCGCAGAGTCGGCTCTGAGCAGCGGCACCTTTGCATATCGGGATAATAGCCGCAGCTGCATGGGTTCATCGCACCAAAAAGCAGAAAATTAGCCGGATAAGTCACGTTTCTGCCGGCTCTTGAAAGCCCTGATGCAGTGCTCCTCAAGTGGAGCCCTGAGCAGATCCAGCAGGCCGCCCTTAAACTCAGCGAGCTCATCCAAAAACAAAACGCCATTGTGTGCAAGCGATATCTCGCCCGGATTAATTCTTGTTCCTCCGCCGATTAATGCGGCCTGGGTGACGGAATAGTGGGGATTTCTGAATGGTCTGCTGTCCCTTAAGGAGCTGTCATTGTCCAAAAGACCACAGATGCTGTATATTTTTGACAGCTCAAGTCTCTCATTTTCACTAAGAGGAGGCAGAATGGACGGCATACGCTCTGCTATCATTGTTTTGCCTGCACCGGGAGGTCCGACAAGCAGTATATTGTGCATACCACCAGCAGCCACCTCACATGCTCTTTTAATAAATTTCTGTCCGTTAACATCACAAAAATCGGCGTATTTTTCATCCATTTGCAGCTCATGTGCCATGCCGGTTTTCTGACACGTAAATGCTGCCTCATCAAACTGTGCAATTACATCATTTAAATGGCTTATCCCAAATATTTTTGCACCGCAGACGAGTCTGCCTTCATTTTCATTCTGCTTTGGAATAATAAACTTTCCAATGCCTTTGTTGTACTCATCAAATACAATCGGCAGAATACCGCTGACCGGCAAAATTTCACCGTTTAGATTTAGCTCACCTGCAAGTGTGCAGCCCTTTATGCTATCAGCGTCAATCACCCCCATAGCTGTTAAAACAGCAACAGCTATAGGCAGATCAAAGCCTGTTCCGGTCTTTTTTAATATTTGCAGGCGATAGATTTACTGTGATACGCTTGGCAGGCAAAACAATGCCAACGCTGTGCAGCGCTGTTTTAACGCGCTCCTTTGCTTCTCTCACCTCTGAGGTGAGATTTCCAACCATATCAAAAACAGGCATGCCGGTTGAAATATCAACCTCCACCTGTATCGGAATCGCACTGATTCCATCCAAAACAGCCGTTCTGACTGTACTGTACATATATACTCCTATTCCAATTGGGGTAAATGCATAGACAAATGCACAAAAGACATGGCTCTATGATAACATATTTTTGCCTTTTGTAAACACCTATTCGAGCAGTTTTCGTAATTTTTTCAAACCGGCCTTTTCAATTCTTGAAACATATGACCTCGAAATGCTGAGCGTTTTAGCAATCTGCCTCTGTGTCAGTTCTTTTTTCACCGTCAAGGCCAAAGCGTTTCGTAATAATATAATATTCTCTGTCGGATAAAACGCTTCTCATATTTTGCCTTAAAATCTTAAGTGATTCAGACACCTCTATATCCGATACCATATCAGATTGTCCATTCTCGATCACATCCACCAGATGAATCTGGTTTCCCTCCTTGTCAGTGCCTATAGGTTCAAATATGGACACATCACCCCGGCTCTTTTTACGGCTTCTAAAGTGCATCAGAATCTCATTTTCGATGCATCTGATTGCAAAGGTTGCAAAACGATTTCCGTAATCAGCCTTGAATGATGACACTGCTTTTATCAGTCCTATAGTGCCTATGGATATAAGCTCCTCCATCTCATACTCGCTTACTGCATATTTTTTTGTAACATGTGCCACAAGGCGCATATTGTGTAATATAAGCTCATCCTTAGCTTCTTTATCATTTTGAGCCACTTTTTTCAGACATTCCGTCTCACGTTCTAAACTAAGAGGTGATAAAAATGTATTCACATAGCACCCTGTCATTATTTTCTTATAATATATTATGTTCAAATCTGTATTTTGTGATATAATCTTTGCCATGAATAGAAAAATAGACTACAAAATCAATGAAAATGATACAGGAAAAACAGTAGAAGGCTTTTTTGAAGGGAGCATGGCTACACACATCAGGTGCTTGTCAGGCTGAAGCAGACAGACCATGGCATACTAAGAAACGGTGTATGGACCTATACAAACGAAAGGCTGTGTAAGGACGATTTAATCACAGTCCAAATTGTAGAAAACGAATGCTCGGATAATATAGCACCTGTAAATCTGCCTCTTGATATAGCATACGAGGACGATGATATCATCGTAATAAACAAGCCGTTTGATATGCCTGCCCATCCCTCCGCCGGAAACCATGACAACACGCTTGCAAATGCGCTCATGTACTACTATGGCAGTCAGAACAAGCCGTTTGTATACAGATGCATAAACAGGCTGGACAGAGATACCACAGGGCTTACAATTGTCGCAAAGCATGCACTTGCAGGGGGGATACTTGCCAACGCTGTCGCAAAGCGTGCCATACACCGGACATACTACGCCGTCTGCAGTGGGTGTACACCTATATGCATGCGCATCAGTGCTCCGATTGCAAGAAAGGGATGCTTCCACCATAGAGCGGTGTGTTGATTTCAAACGCGGTGAATATGCAGTAACCGACTTTATCAGGATCAAATATAACCCTGATAATAATTTATCGCTTGTCAAGCTAAGACTTCTTACCGGACGCACTCACCAGATACGCGTTCATATGAAGTATATCGGTTTTCCACTGATAGGTGACTTTTTATATAATCCCGACTATACATATATATCCAGACAAGCACTGCACTCAGGGCGTCTTGTTTTCACGCACCCTGTCACAGGACAAAAAATGAACCTCATATCTGATATTCCATCAGACATGAAGTCCCTGTTCTAGTTGGTTTATTTTATCCTTTTCGTATGGGATATGCCCTTTTAAAACCTCTTTTTTTATGTAGCTGTAAGTGTATTCTTCTCCCTTTACAGAGAGCATGACAAGCAGATACTCAAGCATTGCTTTTGTATCGGGATGAATCATGTAGTGATCCACGCTTTTTTCATAGTATTCCAGTGCACTTTTGTCGGTGTACTTTTCTTTCTGATAGTTTTTTGAGGCGCTTACACGGTCTATAAACATCTCGCAGACATACCTTATGGGCATTTTCATGCCCTCCATTTTTGTATGTGCTTTATCGTCCCCCGGCTTTGAAACAGCATAGTCAATCCAGTACTCCAGGTGATGCTTATTGCGTCCCTTATGATGAAGCCACGCAGATGAATAGCCCCTGTCGGCTCTCTCCGCATTATTCGGACTCATATACCCCCTTGTAATACCTGCAGCCGACGAGAAACTCAGTCGGTGAATATTTTGACATGTCATGAAGAAGTCCCTGTTTATAAAGCCCTATCCTAAAGCACCCCTGCATGACTAAAATCTTATGATGTGTAATTGTTATAAAATGTCTTATTGCTTTCATATGTCTATCTGCCTATGAGGATGTATACCGACTGCGGTGAGACATCTGCATACTGCTGGTTTTCACACAGCACCGGAGAGTCATAAAACGGTTCTTTGAGCGTAGAATCGCAGACTTTATACCATTTCATTCCTTTCTTTAGCTTAGGAAGAGCTAACTTCTCCCTGGATGAATAAAAATTGTAAGCTACGTATACATAGTCTTTATTCACTTCATTGTAATCCCCACAGTACATCATACCTACACATAGCTTTGTGGCATCACACTCGCCTATCCAGGCATTCTTGCAGTGGTAGGACAAATCAGGATACCCAACAGCCTTGTAATCGCTGAATTTAAACGGCTTTGGACAGGAAATAACAGGATGCTCATCCCTGAATTTGATAAGTCTGGTTAAGAACCTGATGTTTTCCCTTCTGCTCTGCTCATTTGACCAGTTCACCCAGCCTGTAGGGTTGTCCTGACAGTAAGCATTGTTGTTGCCATCCTGTGAATTACAGATCTCATCACCTGCCATAATCATAGGCACTCCCTGTGCCAAAAACAAAAAAGAAGCATGGCATCCTTCCACTTAAGTTTTCTTATCTCACGGATAAAAAATCTCTTTCGCGAAGGCCCCTCACAACCGTAATTATTGCTGAAATTCCATGAAGGACCATCAGCATTTTTCTCACCATTGGCCTCATTGTGGCGGTCATTGTACATGAATAAATCACTCAGGGTAAAGCCGTTATTGCTTGATATATAGTTTATAAATCCGACATTCTCCCCCTGCTTTTTTTCTGCTGGTTTAAAAGCTCATACATATTGCAGTTGATATGGTTTAACATCATACGCGCCGCAAACTGGTACTCCTCCTTGTCAATATAGAGATTTTCATATGTCCTGTTTTTGCGGTACAACCGACATATCAAAGCCATCATAGAGTATCTTTGTCCGGCTAAGGAGAGCATCCTGCACAATCGCAGTAACAGGCAGCCTGTCCCCAAGCAGCTTAAAACCATCTACATGAAAGCTCATGACCCAGTATCTGAGCGCATCAAGTATCAGATTGTGGTCAGTTCCGTCCGGAAAATACATCTCTACAATACATTCCATGCCATTTTTGTGCAGCCTTTCAACGAGACGCCTAAGCTCATTGGAGGCATCTGAAGCGTCACTGGCATATGATGCTTTTACGGCAAAATAATTGCCGGAGGTATAGCCCCAAAAATTGACCTTGTCATTTTGCCTGTCGGTGTGCACACTTTGCTCATCCTTTAAGGAATAATTCGGCTTTGCATATTCCGGAATATCGTGCTTTACAGGGATTGTCATTTCTTCAAACTCGTATACAGGCATGAGAAGAATTGAAGTAAAGCCTAATTTCTTGATGTAATTTATTCTGTCCGATACAGCCTCAAAGGTGCCCTTATGCTTTTTGTCCCCTGAAACATCCATGGAAAAACCTCTAACATGCAGCTTATACAGCTTCATCCGATCCCTGGTTATCTCAGGAAAGCTGTCATATTTCCAGTCAAAATCACTACTGTCTATCCCGCAGGCTATTTCGTAATCATTGTCACTTCTTGTTTTATCATTCCATTTTTCTCTGCCGAAAAATTCTTGTGGCATAGGGATCTATGCACCTTTTTCCATTAATTCTAAAATAATATGCATACTCATTACCGCAAAAACCATGAAGTCTCACAGAGTAAAGTGAGCCTGTCGAATACTCGGCAGGTATATCAATCACACAGGCGGTATTTCCCGATTTATCAAGTAAAACAATGCTGCATTCATCCTCTTTTTTTTCTGCTGCAAAGGTGAATACCGCACTATCCCCCCTCAATATAAGCACCTGTTTTTAAAAAGTTTCCCTTTGTTAATCGAAAATTCATGCAACACCATCCAATCAATAATTCTAGTATTTATTTATTATACTAGTTTTGACTTTTTTGTATAGAATAATTTGATATAATATAATAGTTACTTTAGATTACTATAAAGAAAGAGGTACAATATGGCAGAAAAAGCAACACCTGTTACACCTGATGAGGCAGACGATATCCGCGTAACACTTGATCTGGACAACGGAAGTGTCGAATGCAAGATTATCACCATTTTTGATGCAGATCACAAGGATTACATAGCTCTTCTACCGTTAGACAAAAATGGCAACGAGAATGAGAGTGGCGAAGTGTATCTGTATCGCTATTTCGAGGACGAGGAAGGTCTTCCGAGAATAGAAAACATCGAATCCGACGACGAGTACGAGGCTGCTGCCGACAGATTCGATGAGCTTTTGGATGACGAAATGTTTGATGATATTTAATCATCTCTACTATTATTTTGTCTAGGCTCTTTACTTTCACGGACAAACCTGGAGGCTTGGGCTGATTTATCGTTTACCGACTTGACCGAGTAAACAGACAAGCTTGTCTTTGCACGGGTCATGCCGACATAAAACAGCCTTCGCTCCTCCTCTATGTCCTTTTCAAGCACAGCCTTTTTATACGGCATTATCCCTTCATTTGCATCAATTATATACACGTTTTCAAATTCAAGCCCCTTTGAGCTGTGAAGGGTTGCAAGTGTCACGGCATTAGGGTCACTTTCTTTCGATAAAGCCATAAGCTTCATCTGCTTTGTATATTCCTTTATATGCTCATACCACTCTTCATATGTAGCAAAGCCCTTGGCTCCTGACTGGATTTCATCCAGTATATCAAACAAATCCTCTTTATTTATATTCCTATACTCGGCATATTCAGCTAAAAAGTCGTCATAACCAATCCCTCTTCTGATATAGTTTATGCTGGCATATGGATTCATCCGGCTTATAAGCTTCATGTCATACTCAAGCTTTTCTATCCGTTCAGCTATCCACGGCTTCTCATCAAACAGCTTAATCCACTCATCAAATGCCACAGTTGCATCACACAGGCTGTCTCTTGACAGATACCGCTTTGGTCTGTTCATAATCTGCAAAAAATCAGCTCTGTCTCTGCTGCCTCCTGCAATTCTTTGGTATGTAAACAAGTCTCTGGCAATCCAGTGCTCATATATATTAGGTATGTTATCCTTTGTTTTGAATGGGATATTATAGCTCATAAGGCTGCTCTATAAGCTGTCTTGGCTGGGTATTTGTCCTGAAAAGCACCGCAAAGTCGCTGAATACAGCTCCCGCCTTTATCTTTTTTTATCTATATCGCGTATGAGAAAGATATTTTCATCTCTTCTGTTTTCAAAATCAGCAAACGTAACAGGCGCCTTTGACTTGCTTGCCGCAATGATTTTCTTATCAAATCTCTCCCTGTTGTGCGAGATGAGATTCAACGAGGCCTCCATTATATATCTGCCACATCTGTAATTAGTATCTAAAAAGGATTCTTTTTGCATCCGGATAGTCCTTCTCAAACCCAAGCATTATCTCAGGCTTTGACCCTCTGAAGCGGTATATTGACTGGTCATCATCTCCTACAATAAACAGGTTATTCTGTGGAGCGGCAAGCATTTTTATAATCTCATACTGCAGACGGTTAATATCCTGAAACTCATCAATCAGTATGTATTTATACTTGTTCTGCCACAATGCCAGTATATCAGGTCTTTCCCTTAAACAGCTCATAAGTATACGAGAGCATATCATCAAAATCAATAAGCCTGTTTTCCTTAAGCCTTGTCTCATATTTTTTTATATATATCCCTGAATATTTCCTCACCACACACTCCCGAGTAGAAATTTTCTATATCAATGCGGCTGTTTTTAATCAGACTGATTTCAGCAAGTAAATTGCCTATAAACTCATTCTCATCTTTGTATTCAAGGCGGTAGTAGGATAAAATTTCCCTGATAAAGCCGTATCTCACAGACTCATCAGCAATATTGGCACTTGTAAAGCGATATGCATATTTGAGTATCGTAAAAAGACAGCATGAAAAGTACCAAAAGATACGTTCACCCTCTCGTCTTTCATCAGTGAATTAAAACGCTCCTTCATCTCATTTGCAGCAGCCTTGGTAAAGGTGATAACTAAAATTTCAGAAGGCTTCACATGATGCTTTGTTATTAAGTTTTTAGTCCTGTGTGTGATAACTGCGGTCTTACCGGAACCCGGTCCTGCTAAAACAAGCATAGCGCCATCCTTGTGTTCGATGGCGCCAAGCTGGGCTTTGTTAAAATTCATAAAATACCCTTTGTTAATAGATTAGTTATTAGAAAGCTTTTTCTATGCCTTTCTTAATTCTGGCTATAGACTCCTCTTTGCCAAACACCTCCATAAGCTCTGTAGCTCCGCCCGGTGTCATCTGCTTGCCTGAAACAGCGGTACGGATCGGCCACATAACATAGCCTATCTTATAGCCCTTTTCTGTAGCATATGCCTTAAGAGTCTCAAAAAGTGCATCATTTGAGAAATCATCACAGCTTTCAAGAATAGGAACCACATCGTTTAATACCTCAAGTGATGTCTCTGGGTTTGTCTTCATCTTCTTGTGAGTATACATTGCAATATCATAATCCGGAAGCTCTTCAAAGAAATCAATATGTTCCTTGATATCAGGGAATATCTCAATACGTGTCTGAACCATTCTTGCTATCTTCTTAAGGTCATATAATCCTTTGTGACAACCTCCTTAATGTATGGCAGTGCCATCTCATAGAATTTGTCAAAATCAAGCTTCTTTATATACTCTCCGTTCATCCATTTAAGCTTTGTGAAGTCAAATACAGCAGGTGATTTGCTCATATGATGATAATCAAACTTCTCAACAAGCTCAGGAAGTGACATGATCTCCTGATTGTCTGAAGGACTCCAGCCAAGAAGCGCTACAAAGTTTACAATAGCCTCTGTAAGGAATCCCTGATCAAGTAAATCTTCAAAGGATGAGTGACCGCATCTCTTTGAAAGCTTATGATGCTCCTCATCTGTGATAAGCGGACAGTGTACATATACAGGCACATCCCATCCAAATGCCTCATAAAGTCTGTTATACTTAGGGGATGATGAAAGATACTCGTTTCCTCTGACTACATGTGTGATGCCCATCAGGTGATCATCTACTACGTTTGCGAAATTGTATGTAGGATATCCGTCAGATTTGATAAGAATCATATCATCAAGCTCTGCATTATCTACTGTGATATCTCCGTAAATCTCATCCTCAAATGTGGTTGTGCCCTCTGTAGGGTTGTTCTGTCTGATGACATAGGGCTTGCCGGCCGCGAGATTTGCCGCGATCTCCTCCTTTGACAGGTGTAAGCAGTGCTTGTCATATATAGAGATTTCCTTTCCAGCAACAGTTGTTTTAAGACTGTCAAGACGCTCCTTGTCACAGAAGCAGTAATATGCCTCTCCCTTGTCAATAAGTTCCTTTGCATACTTCATGTAGATACCCTGTGCCACACGCTCACTCTGCACATATGGACCGCATCCGCCATCCTTGTCAGGTCCCTCATCATGGACAAGTCCTGTCTCTTTGAGTGTCCTGTTTATAATATCAACAGCACCCTCCACCTGGCGTACCTGATCTGTATCCTCTATACGGAGAATGAAATCACCGCCCTCATGCTTTGCAATCAGGTAAGCATACAGTGCTGTTCTTAAATTTCCTACTACATGCATTCTTCCTGTTGGGCTAGGTGCGAATCTTGTTCTAATCTTACTCATTTTTAAAATGTGCTCCTCTATATTAATATTTTTTTAGTCATTTTTCAATTTGAAATTATATAACAATATGGAAATTTTATCAATCCTCAGATTGAACTTCCATATCAAGCTCTACGATTTTATTTAAAATTCTGTTTACATCGAGTTCTCTGGCGGCATCGACCATCTGTTCACATATTTCAACTACATTGAACCCTTTAGTACTCTCATCCGGTATACTCTCAATATGTAATTGTGTATCATCGGTCTTTTTTTTTGCGTTTAAATAACATGCGCCCTGTAATCCTCTTTATATTTCAAAATTGTTTCTTTTTTGTCTGCCCTCATCACAGCCATCTGAAGCTTCTGCACATACGCCCCTTAATACGCTGTCCAGATTATTTATTTCCTGCTCCGTAACACCATATTCCCTGACAATCCGGGCATATCCTGTGGCGTTATTATCGAGCTTATAGGCATATAGACAAGACCACAGTGATTTTCTGTCCCCATTTTGCCTGAAAGCCTCAATATATAAATCCGCTGCTATATCAAATAAAAACAGCTGCGCATAGGCTGTAGCCAGATTGTGATATATGTTTCCGTACAATACACGCTCAGTATGCTTTGCATCCTCACATGACAGCAGCTTTTTTTGTATTCAAAAATTGCTGCAGTGTACTTTTTTCTTCTCCATCAGTCTGTCTGCCCTGATTTTCAAGCACTCAAACTCGCTCTTTTCCTCGAGCTCCTTAAGTGCATCATGTGTGTTCTTAAGCTCCTCCTTAGTGCAGTAGCCGCTGTACTCAAGCAGCTCAGTCACAAAAGCAGACAGTCTGCCGTTTGTGGATATAATGGTTCTAAGATGCATGGCAAGCTTTGGCAGATGTGCATGGTTTTCAATCCAGGTGCACAGCTCAAGACTCATGAAGTCATCATCCAAAAGATATGTATTGTTGATTATATAATATAATTAAGCTCCTCTATCGAGTAAACATTTATAGACACACCCTCTATGTAATAGGGCATGGCTGCTATAGCTTCATTACACAGTAATAATTCTCCCATATGCCCCTCCTACATAGTCATCTCATAGTGCCAGACTTTGCCCGAGCTCATAAATATTTCGCCAAAGCCTAAATCCTTAATCTCTATATCTATCCTGTCATCAGATACAGGTGTCGCCGTAATTCTGATGCGTGTAGCCCTATCCGGCCTAGGCGGCATATCCGTAAGTCTTAGTGTCTCAATCTTTGCCTCCCTGCTTTTAGGAAGCTGCTTCCAGAAATCCACCTCATAAGAGCCTGAAATTATAACCTCACACTGCCCCTTGGATTCAAACCAGTTGCTTCCGGCACTGATAAGATTATAAAACGACAGTTCTCCCTTATCATGTACCTTAAGGCTCAGATTGAACTTCATCTCATTCTCGCCCATATATACAAAAAAAGGCCATTCTGCTTCCTTATCCCCTCGTGGCTGCCGCATAGCATGCTCCCTTAGTAAAGAGGTTATTGCCCATGAACACTCGTCTGCCCTTGCACAAAAGTGCAACAGACTGCTTCATCCAGCCCTCAGCAAACGTATCTCCCACGAGAAAGACCGTTGAGATAATCTGATTCTTAAAGCTCTCATTTATTATATCCAAAAAGCTTTTATCCTTATCATTTTTATCCAGAGTATAGCTTATGCTTTCATCTATAGATACTACCTGTGGCGTTGTGCGAAGATCCCTCTTTAGGGAATAAAAAAATATACTCTCCTTTTCCTGCATAAACATCACCACATCATGAAGCCATAGTGACTTGTCCTGGTTCAGTGCAAAATAATAAAAGCTCTCCTTTCGGTCTATGACCGTAAGCTGTCTGGAATTTACGCCAAGCCCGACCGCCATGCCATAAAACATGCTCACGTTCTCCTTTGTCAGCCTGTCAACACATATAACAAGCCTGTCAAAGGATGAAGGATTAACCAAGCTTGGATGGCAGTTCCATAACCTTTTTAAGAAACAAGGCCAAAAGCTCCTCTGCCATAAATGAATCATCATCAATGACTATTTTTTCACTATTCAGTGCTCTCTTAAGCAGCTGGTCAATACACACCATCTCACCGCTTTTAGAGAGTTTTCTTGCCTCATCTCCATAATACCATTTGCCAATGCTCTTACGGCGTGCAAGTACAAGAGGAATCTGAAACTCCTCACTGCCCGCAACAGTGCTGACAGTCTCCGGCTCTTTCATATTCTGTTGAAAATAACTAACCATAGCATAGCTGTCATTTAAGTCTATGCCTATATAGTATGAATTGCCATTATGTCCCATTATAAATCCTCTTAAATCAGCTTAAACAGCTGCTTAGTCGCAGCATCCAGCCTTTTATATTCGTCTATATTGCTCTTTAAGGTTGTCTCATCAGACAGTGTATCTGAAATTATCATCTCATTAATCAGATTATAGCGGCTGTGATCATTGTCACCCGGTATATTGTTGCATGTAAGACGATTGCTCTCCTTCACCTCTATGCTGTTGTCATGCTCCTCAGTAATATAATACCTGATCAGCTCACCGAAAAAAATATGACAAAGGCCTTTACGTATATGCCGTCGTACATCTCAACCATATCCTCTGAATTAAACTCTTCGCCATCCTCGTCTCGGCTGTAATGCAGCACAACATGAGCCCCCGGAGTACTCTCATACTGTAAAAATGCCTTGTCATAGATGAAATACTTCTTCAGCAGTCTGTAATCAAGCCTTGCAAAAAAATCAAAATACATATTGTTATATATATAATATTTAAGCAATGTATCTTCAATCTCAAGCTCAGCCTGAGTGATATCCGTTTTCTCAGCAAAATGCTTCAATAGGGCTAACTGGCAGGCATCATTTAATGTTCTGTTTCCAATAAATCGCTTTTCGATAATATCAAAAATAAAATCAGCCTTGCACCTGCCACTATGCAGATATCCATGTTGCCACAAGAGATATATAAGCTAAAATCAGCTTATCATTTCCGGCTCTTTTATAGTATTCCAGAAAGATATCCGATATCTTTTCAGGCTCAATCTGCGTATAAATACCCTGTTCGAGAATACGCTCATCAAGCTTCATGGAAGATATTGAAAACTTGTCAGCGGCATGCCACAGATTAATCAGCTCGTCTGTAGGCCCTGTATAGTTTTCACACAGGTATTTAAGCACCAGGTCACTGTATTTGCCTGTTTTAAAGGCAGATATGGCAAGCTGCACCATAAAATCATCATCTACATGCTGCACCTTAAGTGCATTCTCACACAAAACCACCTGCGATGCGGCAGCAAGCATGTCTATTCCATACTCCATGGCCATATCATATGCCTTTTCATAGAGGCGGTTTGATACAAGCATGTCAATAAGATATTTTCTTGCATCCTTTTGCAGGGTATCAAAATTAATGCTTTGCAAAAACGGCCTGACGTAATCCTCATAATCGTGAAGCTGACAATATTTTTTAAAATTCTGTATCCCATAACAGCTTTGTAGGAATCAGAAAAGGATTCACTATAAAATACAGGTTTAAACAGCTTCAAATCATCCTTTGTAAAATCAGAATAATCCCTTACATGCTTAAAATGTGACACTATATACTGTGGTCTGTCAGGCGAGAGGCTTATACACCTGTCAAGGTATTTCTCGGCATCCATCAGCCTCTGCAGTCTGTATGAGATGCTTTTTAACATATCTATAGCCCCTTGAGTCCTCAAAAAGTATAACATAGTCGTTTGAAAACAGTTCAAAATAAGCACACTGGTCTGTAACCGGAACTATCTGAGGCTCCTTCATTTCATTCTGATATATGATAGCTCTCACTATGCGCTTATCAAATACAATAAGCTTGTGAGTATATATAATATCTGAAAAAAAGCTGCCGACAGCTCTTCATTGATAAATCCCAACTCAAGCATATCCTCGTATAAAACAGCCAGATTGTCATCAATATGCCTAAGCTGTGCCTGGTCCATGGCAAACCTACCCATAGCTTTCCTGTACTTGTGGTAGACCTCAGGCTCTGTTTCCTTGGCAGCAATTATATTGTTGTAAAGCACTGCAAGCTTTCGGTATGGCAGCTTATTATCAAAGCTGAAATACATCTGGATAATCTTTGGCACAGGGGAAATCTGCCTGTCATCCATCGTAAGGAGATACGACTCATACAAGCCTGTCAGACGCAGCTTATTCTCGATACCCAGCTCAAACCATTTATGAAAACAGGTATCATTTTTGTGTCCCTTAATCAGGTAGCTGCATATGATGCCGACATACTCTGCCTCCGGACATATCTCATAGGCTGCTGTAAGAAGCTCATATACTCTGTTATCGAACCCGCCTGCCAGATCAACCGCCTCAAAAATTGCTCCGGCAAGCTCCTTTGTCAGAGCCTTTTCCTTTACGGCCCAGCTTAGGATGCGAAGCTCAAATACCGACAGCTCCTTTATTAGATAAGGATCCTGTGATATAAGATAATAAGCTTCAATATACAAATACGGAGACGAACAGCCTCGCAGTACCCAGTATTTTATATCTTTAAGCTTACCGGCATTGTCATCAAAATACTGATTCCTCAAAAATAAAAGTACCCAGAACAAAAGCACAGAGTCAGGATTTTCATAAAAAATCAGCTCCACTTCGTGTGTCATATTGTCAATGTATGAAGGCTCTCTCTCTAACAGCGTCATCAAATACAGATAATAGCCCCAGATTGGAGCTTTCTTATCAGGATTACTGTGCTTGAAATCATCAAGAATCCACTTAGCTTCCTGCCTTTGCCTATTGATAATAAATGCCTGAGCCTTCATCAGCTCATACATATGCTCATCCGGCATGAGTGCATGCAGGTGGTTTAATATGCTTATAGTCTCGTTTGCCCATACCCCGGTCACTATCCGCTTCAGCCTGAAGCCGGTATAAAGCTCCATGATTCCGACCATGCATTCCTTTATGTCCTTTGTCACAGTTATACCACTTATGCTGCCATCATCATCTCTTACACCGGCCGTGATATCTATTGTAAAGCTCTGATATACACCATCAATATATATACGGCCAAAATTACGTCCGGCATGCATTGCAGATGCATCGATGATATACTCATACAGATAAGTTTTACCTATAAAATCATCAAGCGTTAAAACAGGCTTAGACAGCTTTATGAATTCACAATCCGTGCGCAGGCGTATCTCGGTATATCCCCAGTTATCCTTTGTTATGGTAAAGCATCCACTCTGTGGCTCTTTAGAAGCCATAAAAATCTCCTCTGACTTGTCTACACTAATGGAAACAGGCTGTTTTTTGTTTACGCCAATCAAAAACTCCTCCATATTCTGACCGGATGGTCTGGCGCAGGCAAAGCCCTCATAGGTCAGTCTCTCATATACATTGTCATAAGGAATTGTGTTTAAAAAATTGCGATTATAAAACAGATGATAAAGAAGCCTCATCCCAATTAGATGCCGCAAGCCTTGTAAAATCATCAAGGCTCTTTACAGCTCCGGTTGATGCTTCCGCATAGAGCCTTGTGATTCTTGCACAAAAAGAAAGACTGTACTCTATCTGATTGCATACAATCACAAATTTACCCTCGCAGGCATCGCCCTCCGTAAAGGCCCTTACTGTTAAATTGATAACGAATCCTGACTTTCTCGCCCTCGAAGTGCGGATTCAGACACTCCATCCTAGGATTAGTCGAATAAACTATGCCACAGATTTTTATCTGATTCGTACTTTCTATTACAAAGCTTCCCGCTTCGCTTCTTCCCTCAATGACCGAAAGGTCTATTGTCTCCTCTGAAAACGCCAAAATCGGTTTCGTGCCATTAAATCTGCCGGCAGCTATCTGCCCTATACGTGCTCGCACAATTGTTACCCCGTTTACGTTAAATGTTGATTTTTTTATACACTTATTATATAATGTAAATTATATACGATTTGCAATGCTGTTGCAATGCAAATAGAAAGGAAATTACAGCTAATGATAGAACAAAAGGAGCATTTTCACGGCAGTGACCTTGAAAAAATAGAAAAAATATACGGTATAAAGAAAGAAAATATTGTGAGCTTTGCAGCAAATGTCAACCCACTCGGTGAATCCGGTAAACTAAAGACGGCACTGTCTGAGCGCATTGATGCAATCACAAAATACCCGGACAGGGAGTATACTTCTCTCAGAAAGGCTATCGGCAGCTACTGCAAGTGCGATTACAATCACATAACAGTCGGGAACGGATGCACGGAGCTCATCTCACTTTTCATTCAGATTACAGCCCCTAAAAAGACAATTCTGCTTGGTCCGACTTACTCTGAGTACGAGCGCGACCTAAGGATAAACGGCAGTGATATCTCCTACTATTTTCTTAAGGAAAAGGATGATTTTTAAGATTAATTCGGATGAATTCATCTCTGCAATCACAGCTGATACCGACCTTGGTCATCATCTGTAACCCCAACAATCCGACCGGCAGTCTTATCACACCGGATAAGCTCAAAACAATTTTAACCCATTGTAAAGAGACAAATACTTATGTGATGATAGACGAGACATATATAGAGTTTGTGCCGGATGTTGATAAGCTTTCAGCAATACCTCTGACTGAATTGTTTGACAATGTGATTATTTTACGCGGCACATCCAAGTTTTTTGCCACTCCGGGACTTCGCCTGGGCTATGCCATCACATCAAATTCACAAATTCTTACAGACATAAACACAAACAAAAATCCGTGGATGATTAACTCTCTCGCCGTTGTTGCAGGCGAAACCATGTTTTTGGATGAAGAATATATAGATAAAACAAGAAGCTTGATACTTTCGGAGAAAACCAGATGCAGGCAATTGATTGAAGAATCACACAAATTCAAGCTTTATCCATCCTACAGCAACTTCTATCTGCTTAAGATACTTGATGAAGGCGTGGATGCACATATGCTAATTTGAGCGCGCCATAAGGCAGGGCATGATGATAAGGGACTGCTCTACCTTTCCCGGGCTTGAGGAACGGTTCATACGATTTTGTATAATGAAGCCAGAGGACAACACAAGGCTTATTAATTGCCTTACACAATGATGCTAAATGCCTTTATATAAACATAACATATAACCAAAAAGCTTCCGGAAAGAATTAAATCCTTCCGGAATTTTGCTTTTTTGTATGAAGCATCATAAATAATGCTTTAAGCTCTATATTATTTTTGCAGATAAGAACTCGTCAATACCCTTTGCTGCTGCTTTTCCTGCACCCATTGCAAGGATGACCGTTGCAGCTCCTGTCACGGCATCTCCGCCGGCAAATACACCCTCTTTTGATGTTGCACCTGTATCCTCAGTAGCTACAATACACTTTCTCTTATTTGTATCGAGACCTATTGTTGTAGAGGAAATAAGTGGATTTGGCGATGTACCAAGTGACATGATCACTGTATCGCACTCCATCTCATACTCAGAGCCGGCAATCTCAATAGGGCTTCTACGTCCTGATGCATCAGGCTCTCCAAGCTCCATCTTGATAAGCTTAACACCCTTAACCCAGCCATTCTCATCTACAAGAATCTCTGTAGGGTTCTCAAGGAGATCAAAGATAACTCCCTCTTCCTTAGCATGATGTACTTCCTCTTTACGTGCAGGAAGCTCTGCCTCACTACGTCTGTATACAATGTGTGTCTCAGCACCGAGACGAAGAGCTGTTCTGGCTGCGTCCATGGCTACGTTTCCACCACCTACAACTACAACCTTTTTTACCTTTTGAGATAGGAGTCTCATAACCCTCTTTAAAAGCTTTCATGAGGTTATTTCTTGTAAGGAACTCATTAGCTGAAAATACACCGTTGGCCTGCTCTCCGAAGGGATTCCCATAAATCTTGGAAGTCCTGCTCCCGAACCGATAAATACAGCCTCAAAGCCTTCTTCCTCCATAAGTTCGTCAATCTTAACTGACTTTTTCCGATAACTACATTTGTCTCGATTTTAACACCAAGTGCCTTGACATTCTCTACCTCTGCCGCAACAACCTTGTCCTTCGGAAGACGAAACTCCGGTATTCCATAGCTTAATACTCCGCCGGCAGCGTGAAGTGCCTCAAAAATAGTTACATCATAGCCAAGCTTTGCAAGGTCTCCGGCACATGTAAGTCCTGCAGGACCTGAACCGATAACAGCAACCTTTTTGCCGTTTTTTTCTCTGCGGCTGTCTTTGGCTTGATGCCATTCTCTCTTGCTGTATCAGCAACAAATCTCTCAAGCTTTCCGATTGAGACAGGATCACCCCCTTGAAGCCTCTGATACACTTGCCCTCGCACTGGCTCTCCTGTGGGCATACACGTCCACATACAGCAGGAAGTGCTGATGACTCTGAAATAATCTCATAAGCCTTTGTGAAATCACCATTTTTAACCTGCTCAACAAATGCAGGAATATTGATAGAAACAGGGCAGCCCTTCATTACACTGTGCATTTTTACAGTTTAAGCATCTGCTTGCCTCTGCCATTGCCTCTTCTTTATTGTAGCCGTAGCAAACCTCTTCAAAGTTTGTGGCACGAACCTTAGGATCCTGCTCTCTGACAGGTACTCTCTTTAATACATCGACTTCCATTATTTGTCACCTCCGCAGTTTCCGCAGCCACCGTGATGTGTTGCGCCCTCTTCATAGGCAAGCTTAGCTCTGCCTTCCTCTGTCTTATATTGCTGCTGTCTCTTCATTGCCTGATCAAAATCAACAAGATGTCCGTCGAACTCAGGTCCGTCAACACATGCGAACTTAACCTTTCCGTCCACGATCAGACGGCATGCTCCACACATACCTGTTCCGTCAACCATGATTGGGTTCATTGAAACAATTGTAGGAATCTCAAGCTTCTTTGTGAGCAGACATGTGAATTTCATCATAATCATAGGTCCGATAGCTACACAGCAGTCATATGTATTGCCGGCATCAACAAGTGTGCCTGAAGCTGCTGGCTGCCGTTGCCGTGGAAGCCGTATGAGCCATCATCTGTACAAACATAGAGATTCTTTGCAACAGCTTTCATCTCATCCTCAAAGAAAAGGATATCCTTATTTCTAAAGCCCATGATGACATCAGCATCCACACCATGCTCTTTAAGCCACTTAACCTGTGGATATACAGGGGCTGTACCAAGACCTCCTGCGATAAATACGATGTGCTTTTTTTCTTTGTCTCCTCGAGGTTATCCTCCTGACAAAGCTCTGATGGACAGCCGAGTGGTCCGACGAAATCCTCTAATGAATCTCCCTCATTAAGAGCCATCATTCTCTCTGTTCCTGCACCGATAGTCTGTACTACGATAGTAACAGTCTCTTTTTTCCCTGTCATAATCACAGATGGTAAGTGGGATTCTCTCTCCCTACCTCGTCTGTCTTTGCGATGATAAACTGACCAGGCAGACACTCTTTTTGCAACTCGTGGTGCCTTTATATCCATAAAAAGGATAATATTGTCAGCCAATTTTTTTTTTCTTTTCGAACTATTGGATACATAGTCTTCCTCCTAGTTAAATCTTATCCCATTACATATGTAATCTGATACTCGATTATTTCATACTTTTTTAATTTTAAATGAAATGATATAATTTTTCAATATATTTCTTTAGATATTCCATAAAAAATATGTTATATGCTTATAAAATTGTGTTATCTTTTTGATATTCGTCCGGTACTTTATAAAATCATATTATATAATATGTAATCAAGATAGCTCTCAGTGGTTTTGAATAGTTACTTGTGAATAATAATAAAACAGGAACCAATTCATGCAAAAAATGAACCAGTTCCTGTATTTATCAGCTTTTTATGAGAAGTATACAAGCTCATCCTGCGGTTTTTCTCGGCAGGCTCGATGGAAACCGGATAAAGCACCGGTCCCTTTCCCTTGTACTCTCTTGCAAACTCCACATGCACCCTTGCGGTGATGGTAATCCACGATTTGTGAGGGAATACTGCTCTCATCCTCATACTTGCATTTAAAGCCTATAAATGTCACGTCCTCTATACAGCAGGTCATCGCAAACCTGCCCGGTACCATAACACCCTTTCTAAGCTTATCAGGATTGTATACAAGGGCAAGAAATTTGACAATCTTGCCGTCGTACTTCTTGTAATTCTCCATGGCATCCATATACCAGATGGCATAATCTGCATCCGAAAGCTCAATCACATCCTGATTTATATCAAACGGCAGTTCCTCCGGACGTTCATCAATAGTACCGTCCTTGCGCTCGTAGACTATCTGGGCTTTGCGGTTGATATTCTTTATGGTACGCCTTAGGTGTCCTCTGTCTGTATCATCGTCCGTTCTGTTAAATATGACAACATCACTCGCAAAAATACCTGCTCCTGCATCATCGCACGCATATTGTTCATATAAAGGTCAAATGTAGTGGAATCAACTGTGGCGAGCGACTGCACGATAACCCAGCCCTTTGGCAGCTCGGCCTCTATTATTTTATCAATGCCCCATGTGCCGTTGTACTCGATAAACACCTGTTCAGGCAAATACTGCATGTTGAGCTCATTCAGCTTTGCAGCTGTAAACTCATCCTCCGAGTCGATCTCTGCAACCTGGATATTGGCAGCCTTTAGCTTATCCATATCATACTCCACATCACCATCCTCGCACATAATGATAAGCCCCTTTGAGCCATTAGCGAAATCATTCTCGAAAATGGTATCCTTAATCAGTGAAGTCTTGCCACTGTCCATGAATCCGGTAAATAAATATACTGGAATCTCTTCAGCCATTTTGTTAGTTCCTTTCTGATTATTGTGTAACTATATTAAATACATTTAAGCAAGTCCGAAAAGCTCTTCAAGCTCATGCTCGTGGATATCTGTTCCGATAACAACTATACGTCCTGTATAGTCAGGCTCGCCATCACGAATCTCGTACTCGCCCGGAACCATATCAAAGTAAATCCACTTGCCGTCTGTGCCCTCTACCATGCCCTTTGAACGAAGAATCTTGTCATCTTCCACAAACTGCTTAAGGATTTCTTCGAGCTTAGCGCGCTCAAACTTGTGAGGTGTCTCCTTGCCCCAGCTTGTAAATACATCATCAGCATGATGATGTCCGTGCTCATGATCATGATCATGACAGCCACAGGTGCAGCCCTCGCCATGCTCGTGATGATGCTCGTGCTCGTCGTGGTCGTGATGATGCTCGTGCTCGTCGTGGTCGTGATGATGCTCGTGCTCATCATGGTCGTGCTGATGCTCATGCTCATCATGGTCATGGTGATGCTCATGCTCATCATGGTCATGGTGATGATGATGCTCTGCCTCATCCTGTGCATGACGTGCCTCAGCAAGCACCTTCATCTCGAGATTGTCCTGACCTTCCATAGTCTTAAGAATCTGCTCTCCTTTAATAGCATCCCAATCAGTAGTGATAACCGAAGCCTTTGGATTTAAAGCCTGAATCTGCTTTTTACACAAAACTCAAGCTGCTCAGGTGTCGCATTCTGGCTGCGGCTTAACATAACTGTTGTCGCATACTCGATCTGGTTGTTGAAAAACTCACCGAAAGCCTTCATCTGCTTGCTTGCCTTAAGCGCATTTACCACTGTAACAAGTGCATTGAGCTTGACCGGCTGCTCTTTTTCGATATCTATAACTGATTTCATGACATCTGATAATTTGCCTACGCCGGAAGGCTCGATTAAGATACGGTCCGGATGATACTTGGTGATGACTTCATTTAAGTTCTTACCAAAATCACCAACCAGTGAACAGCAGATACAGCCTGAGTTCATCTCAGTAATCTGAATGCCGGCATCCTTTAAAAAGCCACCGTCTATACCAACCTCACCGAACTCATTCTCTATGAGAACTATCTGCTCACCCTTAAAAGCCTCATCTATCATTTTCTTGATAAATGTAGTCTTTCCAGCTCAAGGAAACCTGAAATAATGTCAATTTTTGTCATTGTAATTCACTCCCTTTTCTTTTCACTAAGTCCTATTTTACTAGCAATAATACAAATATGCAAATTAAATTTTTATTATTAAATTATGTTAACACATAACAAAAGAACTACCGCACGCGGTAGTCCTCTCTAATACGTTAATTGTATTTTCTTTTTTCTAGCTGCTTCAGATTTCTTCTTACGCTTTACGCTTGGTTTCTCGTAATGCTCGCGATTACGGATCTCCTGCTGGATGCCTGCTTTTTGCACAGTTTCTCTTGAATCTGCGTAATGCGCTATCTAAAGTCTCGTTTTCTTTAACTATTACACTAGACATAACCTAAAACCTAACCTCCCTCCAGTTGTGTATTGTGCATCAACTGTTAGGTATCTATACTTAATTGCACTAACATGTATTTTATCAAAATATCCGGATTTGTCAAGATAAATCCGGATATTTTTTTAACAAATTTAGACCCATTTTTTTTTTTTAAATATGCATTTTAAAGCACTATATATGCAGTTTTTGTTACTTAATCATACCTGAAAGTGCATCCTTTACTGAAGCAATAGCATCAGGAATACCTGCCGGGTTCTTTCCACCGGCCTGAGCCATGTTAGGGCGTCCACCGCCGCCACCGCCTACCTTTGAGGCGATTGCCTTGATTAAGTTTCCTGCATGTGCACCGCTCTTTATGGCAGCATCTGTTGCCATGGCAACAAGATTTACCTTGCCTTCATTTGAAGAAGCAAGCACGATAACTCCCTCGCCAAGCTTTTTTTCCTTGAGGGAATCTCCAAGATCACGCAGTCCGTTCATATCAACGCCGTCAACACTTGTTGCAAGAAGCTTGATGCCGTTTACATCAACTACCTGATCCATAACATCGCCGAGTGCATCCTTTGCTGCCTTACTCTTAAGAGACTCATTCTCACTCTGAAGTGCCTTCATCTCAGCCATCAGGTGCTCAAGTCTATCTTTGAGGTTGGCAGGAGTTGATTTAACAACCTTAGCAGCCTCCTCAAGCTCCTTTCTCCATATTGCTGTAGTAAGCGAATACATTGTCGCCTGTGATAGCCTCGATACGTCTTACGCCAGCAGCTACACCGCTCTCTGAAAGAATCTTGAATACCTTGATATCAGATGTATTCTTTACATGTGTACCACCGCAGAATTCCTTAGAAAAATCGCCCATTGATACGACACGTACCTTTTCACCGTATTTCTCGCCGAAGAGAGCCATGGCACCTGTCTTTTTTAGCCTCATCGACAGTCATGATATCTGTGCGAACTTCAATAGCTTCGTTGATTTTCTCGTTTACGATATCCTCAACCCTTTTAAGTTCCTCAGCAGTCATAGCAGAAAAATGAGAGAAATCAAAACGTGTTCTCTCAGCATCCTGGTAAGAACCTGCCTGCTCTACATGTGTGCCGAGTACCTCACGCAGTGCCTTCTGAAGCAGATGAGTGGCAGAGTGATTTCTGCATGTGTTTGTTCTTGTTTTTGTATCAACAGAAAGTGTAGCCTTCTCGCCTGTGCGGATCATACCCTCTGACACATATCCTACATGTGCATATCTGTTGCCAACTACCTTTACTGTATCCTCGACAACAAATGTACCGCTCTCAGTCTTTATGATACCCTTGTCACCCTGCTGACCACCCATTGTGGCATAGAAAGGTGTGTTTGGCACGATTACAGAGCCCTTATCACCATCTGAAAGAGCCTCGACTACATCATCAGACGTGGTAAGGAAAGCAATCTCAGCTGTGTCAGTAAGCTTGTCATAGCCTGTGAACTCTGTAGTAATTTCAGAATCTATATCATTGTAAACATTGGCAACAGCACCCATATAGTTTGTTTCCTTGCGGGCTCCTCTTGCCTTCTGTCTCTGAGCCTCCATACAACTCTCAAAGCCAGCCTCATCATATGTGAATCCTTTCTCCTCGAGAATCTCTGCAGTGAGGTCTACAGGGAAGCCGTATGTATCGTAAAGCTTGAATGCATCCTCTCCTGAAAGCACCTTGACTCCGTCAGCCTTCATATGCTCTTCCATATCTGCGAGGATACCAAGTCCCTGGTCGATAGTCTTCGCGAACTTCTCCTCTTCCTGAGTGAGCACCTTAAGGATGAAATCCTTTCTCTCCTCAAGCTCCGGATAGCCATCCTTACTCTCATCAATGACAACCTGCGCGATTTTGCCAAGGAATGCACCCTGTATGCCAAGTGTACGTCCATGCATAGCGGCACGTCTGATGATACGGCGAAGCACATAGCCCTTGCCCTCGTTAGATGGCATAACTCCGTCAGAGATAAGGAATGTAGACGAACGGATATGATCTGTGATAAGACGGATAGAAACATCGTCCATCTCATCGACATGATATTTCTTGCCTGAAAGCTCGCAGACCTTGTCACGGATAGCCTTCATGGTATCAATATCGAATACCGAATCAACATCCTGCATTACAACAGCAAGACGCTCAAGTCCCATACCTGTATCAATGTTCTTGTGCTCAAGCTCTCAGTGTATCCACCGTGTCCGTCACCGTTAAACTGTGTGAATACATTGTTCCACACCTCCATGAAACGGTCACAGTCACAGCCTACCTTACAATCAGGCTTGCCACAGCCGTACTTCTCACCGCGGTCGTAGTAAATCTCAGAGCAAGGACCGCAAGGACCTGCGCCATGCTCCCAGAAGTTGTCACACTCACCAGTCTTTGGATCTCTGTAGAAACGTGTAATACGATCTGCCGGCACTCCTACTTCCTTAGTCCAGATATCAAATGCCTCATCATCCTCACCGTAGATGGAAGGATAAAGCCTGTCCTTCTCAAGACCGAGCACCTCTGTCAAAAACTCCCATGACCATGCGATTGCTTCATGCTTGAAATAATCACCAAACGAGAAGTTTCCGAGCATCTCAAAAAATGTAAGATGACGAGCTGTCTTACCTACATTCTCGATATCACCTGTTCTGACGCACTTCTGACATGTAGTCACACGGTGTCTCGGTGGAACCCTCCTGTCCTGTAAAATATGGTTTAAGCGGTGCCATACCTGCATTAATAAGAAGCAGACTGTTGTCATTGTGAGGCACCAGTGAAAAACTCTTCATTGCGAGATGTCCCTTGCTCTCAAAGAACTCAAGGTACATACGACGTAATTCGTTAACGCCATAACTCTTCTTCATTACTTGAATCTCCTATTCTTTTTGTCTTTGCGTCCTTCATTTTACGAAGCTTTACCCCAATCAGTGCCCCGCAAAAGCCTATGGCCGCCAAAACAATCATAATAATAACATATTGTGCTACGCACATGAAAAAGTCCCCCATAATTACCCTCCTAAAATTTATTGAACTAATTTATTATAAATGAATTTGTGAAATAATTCAATAGTTCTCTCCAAAAGCGAACGTCTGATTTTCACGTTCAATCTCAATAACCCTGTCAGCCTTTTCCTTATTGCTCAGCCTCTTTTTGTATTCATTAATACCGCTGTAGTCCTGCCACATGTGCAATAGGAAACACAAACTCTGCCGAGGTGTTTTGTAAAAAGAAATCAAAGCCCTTGAACTGATACTCCATAAGCTTTGGATCCATCGGGAAAAAAGCCACGTTTATTGGTTTTTCCGAAAGCTTTTTTATCTCATGCCTGAAGGCTCTGCGCACTCTGCCGTTTATCAGGTCTCCGGCGCCATCCCACTCCCAGTCGTTTAAATCACCGGCATGAAACAGGCTCACACCGTTTGAGGCAACATAAAATGCCACCCCGGCATCGGTGGATCTAAGTGTCATTATGTCCAGATCATCCACATGATATGTATTGTCAGGTGAAACAAATGTCACCTTGTCCCTGACAGCGGGATCAATGCCATGCTTTGATAAAAAATGCGGACTGATACGGATATCCTTTGAAAAAAAAATATAATGTATATTCGGATATTTGTCAGCCAGACGCAAAATATCCATATCATAATGATCCTTGTGGCTGTGACTTGCAAACATATAGATTTTTGTATCCGGCTCATAAGATGGCAGCTTTCCGGTAAAATGCATACCCTCCACCTTGTCTCCATCAAAATAATCAAATATAAGCACCTTGTCATCAAGTTCCACAAGAAAACAACTGTGATGTATAAAAATTATCTGCATGTAACCTACTCTCTTTCGCTTTTAAATCAGTCTTTATGTATCATTATGCTATCTTTATGCTATATAGTCAACTTATATTTCGTATAATATAGTAATTAAACTCTAATTACCAATCAATAATTATATGATTAAAGGGTCAAAATACCTTTTGACCCCCCCATATCATTATATAATTATACAAATCATGCCACCATTTGAGTCATTCACAATCTTTTGCATGGTTTCCTGAAGCTTTATCTGGCACTCATCATCCATCTGCATTATTTTGCTTCTTATTCCGTCCTCCATAAGCTCACCGACAGACTTTCCAAAAATATTAGTCTTCCAGACTCCACTGTCACTGTTTTCACCATTTTTTTATGTAATCTATCAGATCCTCTGCCTGTTCCCTGCTTCCGACTATCGGCGCTATCTCGGTCTCGATATTAGCCCTTATCATATGTATTGACGGTGAAATAGCCTTCATTTTTACGCCAAACTTATTTCCATGGGCTATAAGCACCGGTTCCTCCATTCTGATATCAGACAACTGTGGCATCACAACACCATAACCCTTCTGCTGCACCGATGAAAAAGCATCCTTAATCTTTTTCGTATTCATTCTTTTTCCTCAGTGAGTGAAAGAATCAGGGAAATCAGCTCCTTTTTCCCCGGAAACAGTCACACCGCACAGCGCGGAAATATTCTCGTAGTAGTACTTCTCTGCAATCTCAATTTTAACCTTTACCACACCATCAGACAGCCCCATCCCGGCAAGAGATACCACTTTTAATATATCCCTATCCGATTCAGGCATATCAGTGCTCATCTGTGCGACATCCTTCAGCTTTGAAGCCCTTGCAAGAAAAGTCTTTGCATATGTAATTTACAGCCTGCTTTACATGATTGTCATAAGGCAGAAGCTGCACCCATTTCGGTATATCATAGTCCACTCTCGTGACTGCAAATTCATATAAGAGCTTTTCCATGATATCTGTAATCTGTCCCATGCAAAGTTTTTCACAGTCTATAGGAATAGCAGCCGCTTTATACTCTCTGCTAAGTGACTCGCATAAAAGTCTTGTTTCTGCCGCAAAAGGCTTTGTAGTATTTACCACAATTACAAATGGCTTTCCTGAAGCCTCAAGCTGCATGACTGTTTCTCTTTCTGCTGCCTCATAGCTCTGTCTTTTTTTATATCGCCTATGCTGCCGTCAGTGGTTACAAGCACAGCCACTGTCGAATGCTCCTCTATTACCTTTTTGTACCTACAACTGCAGCCTCCTCAAAAGGTATATCCTCGTCGAACCACGGTGTTTTGACCATACGCTCGCCGTCCTCCTCGAGATAACCGACAGCATCCCCCACTGTAAAGCCCACACAGTCCACAAGGCGTACCTTCACAGCGCTGCCATCATCCAGACTGATAGTAACCGCATCCTGTGGAATAAATTTCGGTTCAGTCGTCATAATAGTCTTTCCTTTGCCTGATTGCGGCAGTTCATCGACTGCACGCTTTTTTAGCATACTCATTGTCCATCTTCGGGATTACACAAAGCTCCATGAAATGCTTTATAAATGTGGACTTGCCTGTGCGCACAGGACCGACGACACCTATGTAAATCTCGCCGTTTGTGCGGCATCTGATATCTTTATATAAATCAAACTCTTTACTGTCCATAGTACTGCCCATAAAAGCTTCCTCCATACACTTTATTCTATAATCAAAGTGTATTCACCTGCTCTTTGAATTATTACACATAAAAAGGCCACAGGCTTCAAAACAGATAACCTGTGGTCTTTTGTAATAATATATAGTATTTTAAACCAAACTACTTAGCAGCCTTTTTTCTCACATCCTGCTGTCTTGCTTGTAGAAGTATCAGCTGTTTCTTTAGCATCTGATTTGTCAGAAGCCTCCTCAGGCTCCTCTCTCAGACGTGCATACATCTGCATACACTTGTGGAGCTTCTTTGCAAGCTTATTGTCTATCTGCTCAGGAGTAGCTCTCCACTGCGAGTTGCCACCGGTAGTTGAAGGAATGTTGATACGGGCCTTTGAATCAAGTCCAAGCAGATCCTGCATAGGAACAATAGCCATATCGGCAACTGATGACCATGCCGCACGCATCATGCCCCAGTTGTAGCCCTCCTCCTTTGTGAGGTTTAAGTAATCCTTTGCAAACCTTACGCAATCCTTTGGAGCTGTCTTCATCCAGCCCATAACTGTGTCATTGTCATGGGTACCTGTGTATACAACACAGTGCTGCGGATAGTTATGTGGCAGATAATCGCTATCTTCTCTTGAATCGAAGGCAAACTGGATAACCTTCATGCCAGGGAAGCCTGAATCCTTTAAAAGCTTCTTTACGGAAGGTGTGAGGGAAGCCGAGGTCCTCCACGATGATAGGAAGCTTGCCAAGCTTCTTTCTCAAGCACGTTGAATAAATCCATGCCAGGTCCATCTTTCCATACACCGTTCTTTGCTGTATCATCCTTTGCAGGAATAGCATAGAATGAATCAAAACCTCTGAAATGATCGATTCGCACGATATCATAAAGCTTTGCCATAGCACTGATACGCTTTGTCCACCAGCTGTAGCTGTCCTTCTTCATAACATCCCATCTGAAAAGAGGATTACCCCAGAGCTGTCCGTCAGCTGAGAAAGCATCAGGAGGACATCCTGCCACCTCGATTGGATTTAAGTCTTTATCGAGATAGAACTGTGTAGGATTAGCCCATACATCTGCTGAATCCATGGCAACATAAATAGGTACATCTCCGATAATTCTTATGCCCTTTTCATTAGCATATGCCTTTAAAGCAGTCCACTGCTTGAAGAAGAGATACTGGAGCATCTTGTAGAAGGCAATATCATCTGCATACTTCTCCTTTGCTTCTTCCATAGCCTCAGGTTTTCTAAACTTAAGAGCATCATCCCACTCGCTCCATGCCACTCCGCCATTGGCATCCTTTAATGCCATAAAGAGTGTGTACTCATCAAGCCACTCTGCCTCTTTACTGCAGAATGCTTCATAGTCAGCCGGTGTTTTCTTTGAAAAACGCTCATATGCCTTTCTTAAAAGAGCATATCTATTGACATACATAATGCCATAGTCTACATACTGTGGCTTTTTGCCCCACTTATATGACTCGCACTCCTTCTTTGTCAGAAGCTTGTCCTTGCATAAAAGCTCCAGATCGATAAAATAAGGATTGCCTGCGAAGCTTGAAAATGACTGGTATGGAGAATCTCCATAGCTGGTAGGACAGATTGGAAGAATCTGCCAGTATGTCTGACCTCCCTTCTCAAGGAAATCGACAAAACGTCTCGCCTCCTTTCCCATAGTTCCAATACCATACTGTGATGGCAGTGATGAGGATTGGCATTAATACACCGCTAGTTCTCATGTTATTTTTCCTCCCTTTTGTTGTATACTCATTGTTTGGCTGCGTGAGCCTGTATTTTTAAAATAATATATAATATACATATGAAATCATATGATATTTTCGTTTTATTTAGTTATTATAACATCATAAAGTGCAACTTGTAAATTAAATTAGTTAATGTTAATATCAAATTAAGAAAAAGTTTAAAAGAGGTGTAACAAAATGAATGAAACAACCAGGCAATTGATTGTGCATAAGGTAAAGCATAATACGAAACGCCTTATAACATCCATTAAATGGGTAATCTTTTCTATCGTTGTCGGCATAGTCGCAGGAAGCTGCGGCACCGCATTTTATTTTTGCCCTGTCGGTCGTAACCGATTTCAGAATGAAATACCCTTGGCTCATTTACTTTCTGCCAATCGGCGGACTTGCCATTGTAGGACTCTATCATCTGTGTAAAGACGATAACGACACCGGAACCAATCTGGTAATATCAGCTATCTATTCAGGCGACAAGGTGCCCTTTATAATGGCCCCGCTTATATTTGTATCCACACTTATCACTCACCTGTTCGGTGGCTCTGCCGGCCGTGAGGGTGCTGCTCTGCAGATGGGAGGCAGCATCGGAAGCTCTATAGGCAGGGTATTTAGATTTGATGAAAAGGACAAGCATGTCATGATTATGTGTGGCATGAGCGCTGCATTCAGTGCACTGTTTGGCACTCCGATGGCAGCCGCTATTTTCTCCATGGAGATGATAAGTGTCGGTGTCATGTATTATATAGCACTCGTTCCATGTGTGATAAGCTCCCTCATCGCTCACGGTATCGCATCATACTTCAATGTTACAAATGAATTTTTTGCTATTGAAAACATACCGGACTTTACCATTTTAAACTCAGTAAAAAAATCTCTGCGCTTGCAATACTGTGCGCACTCGTAAGCATACTCTTTTTGTGTGGCCCTTCACTCAAGTGAGGCGCTGTACAAAAAATATCTGCCTAACAAATATACAAGAGTATTCATTGGTGGCTGCTTTGTCATCATAGCAACTATGCTTGTAGGAAACCAGACATACAACGGAACCGGAATGAGTGTCATCCAAAGCAGTATAGACGGCTCTGTCAGACCTGAAGCATTTCTGCTAAAAATCATCTTCACCGCACTGACTCTTGGCGCAGGCTTTAAGGGCGGCGAGATTGTACCATCCTTTTTCATAGGCGCAACATTTGGATGCCTGTTCGGCAATCTGACAGGCTTTGAGCCATCGCTGTGTACAGCTGTCGGCATGATTTCACTGTTCTGTGGTGTCACCAATTGTCCGATTACATCGCTGCTCATCAGCTTTGAGCTGTTTGGCTACGACGGCATGCCGTACTTTCTTTTGGCAATTCCATTCAGCTATATGCTGTCAGGATACTTTGGCCTGTATCGCAGCCAGAAAATCGTATATTCAAAATACAAGACAAGCTACATAAATAAATCAACATCACTAACATTTTTTCTAACTGCAACCAGGCATGATACCCCAGGTATTATTGCCTGGTCTTTTATTTGTAAAGAGCTTTATCTCCCGCAGAAGCTTCATCTGCGATAACCTCCCACAAAGCATCTGCAAGTTTAATTGTGATTTTTATTTTTGCCGGCATTGTAAGCTACAAACACCTTCTCTGTATCGTTATCAATAGTATATGCTACAACGCCATCAGGCATATCATCCATGAAATGTACGGATTTCTTAATCTCATCTACTGTGTCAAGATAAAATGACTTGTGAGCCCTTCTTAATGCTATAAGCCCCTTATAGTAGGCTTTAAGGTCCGAAAACTGCTCAGCCCTGTCATAATCTATTGCATTGACAGAGAGAGGACTGCAATAGCTGTTCTCTACAGGAGCACCATCAGCCTCACTAATCTTTGTTCTCGCAAACTCCTCTCCATGCAGGAAAAACGGAATCCCCTGCGCTGTAAAAAGGATGGCTGCTGCAAGCTTATTCATACGGATACGCATCTCTTCACTCTCATGTGAATTGGATATAATAAACCTGTCCCAGAGAGTATAATTGTCGTGACATGACAGATAGTTAATCGACTGCATAGGCGATTTGGCCCACTTAGCGCACGTAACAGCCTGCTTTAGCTCTTCACCTCTGTCTGCAGCTCCATTGACAAAGCCCAGTTCATCCATATAGAACGCATGTCCCTTTACCGCATCACGTATATCATCCGAAAACATGCCGATGCCCGGTGTCCTTGGAGCATTTATTTTCATGCCACGCTCTGATTCCGGCAGAGTGCTCTCTCCACCTGTCCAGCCCTCTCCGTACATTATTATATCAGGATTTATTTTTAAGAGAGCTTTTCTGGCTTCGTTTAAGGTTTCGATATCAAGCACTCCCATCAGATCAAACCTGAAGCCATCAATATGATACTCACTCGCCCAGTAGCACAGCGAATCAATGATATATTTTTTTTCTGACCATAGGGCTTCTCTGAGGCTATTTCATTGCCACAGGCTGATGCATCAGAGTACTTTGCAGCATCCAGCATGCGGTAGAAATAATTGCCCGCAGTCTTGTAAAAAAGCAGCTGTCATGAACATTGAAGGTATGATTGTAAACCACATCCATGATTACACCAAGACCCGCCTCATGAATCGAGTGTACCATCTCCTTATACTCTCTCACTCTCACGGCTCCATTAAACGGATCTGTCGAGTAAGAGCCCTCCGGCACATTGTAATTGTACGGATCATAGCCCCAGTTATACTGCTCCTTTAAGGAATCACTCTCGTCAATGCTGGCAAAATCATACGACGGCATAAGCTGCAGATGTGTCACTCCCATATCCTTGAAGTACGAAAGAGTCTTATCCTCAGTAAATGCCTTAAACTTACCCGGATACACGGAATGAGCAGATGCACCGGCAGACACATCCGCGACAGACACCTCAGTGATAACCATGCTCATGGGGTCTGCAAGCTTTTTGGCCTGTCCTCATCTGCAAATCCATCAGGATCAGTCTTTGACAGGTCAATAACCATAGACCTGTGCCCATTTACACCGCAGGCTCTTGCATACGGATCATGCGAGCTGAATGTGCCATCTGAGGTGTGAACCTCATATGTATAATAAACACCATCCAGATTCCCCTCTGCCGTAGCAGAAAAAAATACTGCGAAGCTCTCCCTCTCCGCGCACCATCTCAAGCCTGCCTGTCTCGGCCGAATCATTTCCCTTATCATAAAAAATAACAAAAACACTGTCCGCAACAGGCGAAAACAGTGTAAATGTTGTCTTTTCCTTTGAATAAATCGCTCCTAATTTCATAGCACTATCCTTTTCGTTTATTTTCGTATACATTATAATAGAATTTACAATAACTGTAAATAGGGCAATTCAACCAATTTTCAAAGACTTTTTTTTTAGTCAATGTGCCATTTTTTTTCTTTTGCTGATGTGAAACAATCTTTATATACAAAGATTGTGGCAGAAATCTGCCACAGGTTGTAGCAAGCTTCATCCTGAGAGTAGGCACTATGACCGTTTTGTGCTTCATCATCCGGTCTATGGCATAATTGGCGCAGTATTCAGCGGAAATCCCCTTCAGCGCAAATCGCACATTCGCCACATCATTGAACTCTGTATCAACCGGTCCCGGACACAGACACCCCACATACACATGGCTGTGGCTCTGTCGAAGCTCACATGCAACAGCCCTTGAAAGGCTCGCAACATATGCCTTAGAGGCATAATAGGCAGCCATGTACGGACCAGCAGGAATAAGACCCGCAGAGCTTGCCACATTTAAGATAAAACCTCTGTCCTTTACCCTCATCTGTTTTAAAAGCTTTTTCGTCAGGAAGTGTACAGCACGCACGTTGACATCTATCATGCCCATTTCCTTAGCTATAGCAGTCTCCTCAAACAGGCCGCAATCACCATAGCCTGCGTTGTTTATAAATATTTCTATGTCTTTTTCCTCGAGATAGTCTGAAAGTCTCTGACACTCATCAAGCTGCATCAGATCCGCGGTAAAAATATCACACTTAAGCTCCTTATGCGTGGCTTTAAGCTTATCAGAAAGAGCTGTAAGCCTCTCCCGCCTTCTGGCAACAAGAATCAGGTCATACCCCTCCTTCGCAAGTCTCTTTGCAAACTGCTCACCTATTCCTGAGCTTGCTCCTGTAATCACTGCATACATATATCATATCCCTCTATTCTTCAATCATAAGCTCCCCGGAACTCGCGTCAAGCTCTACGCTTGTGTTGTCGCTCTTATACATCTCAAGCAGCAATAGCCACAGCGTGTGAATCTCGTATGTGAGAATATTAGATGCCGGCACCGAGTATGGAAGCACTGTGCTGATATCAAAGTATCCGATGCCAAGCGGCGGTAAAAAAACAAGGTTGGTTGTCTGTCTTTTATCACCGGCAGTATGAATCATCTCATATGTAATCATCACAAAATCACTGCCCTTATAGGTACACTCATATGACACGTAGCACTCATCAACAGTCCAGGTGATGCCATCCTCTGTAACTGTCGGCTTTACGGCCTCATCATTGTACTCTGTAGTCTGACAGGAAAGCTTCCACTTAATCTGCCCCTTCTTTGTTTCCTTTACCATATCGGTAAGCTCTTTAAGTAATTCATCTTCTTTTTTTCATATTATACACCTTGTTTTCATTATCAATGCTCATCAACTCTCATACCATGTACCACAAACCTGTATGTCTCACTGCTTGTGGAGCAGGTTGAAAGAGTCACAACCTTGTCATCCTTTGTCGGGACTATGCCTGTATCCTTCATTGATGAGGCAGCCATCCTCTGTACGAATTTGCCAAATGTCTCGTCAGGCTCAAAGCCCACAGTATACTCATCACTGTCATCACTTACCGTTTCATATGAGAAAATTTGGTACCTATACTTTTTTCCATCGACAAGTATCTGGAAATACTGATGGCTGTCATAGTAATTCTCATCACGGTTATAGTACTTAAGCTTTCCAAACATCGACAGGTTTTTCATATTGTGTCCATAAATGATTGTATGACAGTCGCTGAAATCAGTCTTGTTTGAACCCTCAAGGAAGATGGAACCTGCAGTGGCATGCTCTCTCTTAAAGGTCTTTCTGAGGTAATAGCTGTTATCCCCCGAATACATGACAGGGTAGCTGATATCCTCATTCTCAAAATAAATCCAGCCAACCACATCAGGGTTTTCGCTCCTTAGACCGGCGAAATCAATATCTATATCATCATACCACGGCGACTGTGCTTCACTGCCTTTCGTGCTGTCATCATCCTTCTTTGAATCGTCCACTGCATACTCATCCTGCAGCTTTCTCATATGTCTTATCCGAGGTATTATAGTCAGAATAAATCTTAAACAGATGATAACCCGAATAAGCCACAAGAGACAGACCAATTATCAGAACTATAAATCTAATTACTTTCTTAACCATATATTTTCTCCATTTTTTTATCAGTCAGTACTGTAATACCGGTAAAAATAATCAACAATACAATGAATACAAATTTACCTTGCGAGGTTCCTAAAAAAGAAGCAGGATAACCAAGCACCGGGACATCAAACACAGGCACTCCGATCACATCAGACCATGCAACCGGCTGTACATCATTCCTGATTGGCATCTCCCTTTGTAGTGTAGGTCTTTTCATCTGTATTTATTTCAACTACCCTGTGAGTCACAAGCTCGCCATTTCTGTAAAAGGTAATGGCATCACCTGTCTCTATCCCTCCGACGCCCTCCTTTACATACAATAGGCTCCCCTTCATGTAAGAAGGCTCCATGCTTCCGCTTACAACTACCATAGGCTCGATACTAAACAGCTTGGGGATAAATATTACAGCAATAATTAAAATAAGAATTAATAAAATTACACTGGAAATAATGTTAATAAGTCTCCTCATGAAAACACCTCTATATCAGAAAATATCATTTGTCACTCACAAATAAAACTGCTGTAGCAGCTTACCGGCTCAATATCAAATTTTATCGTCATATTACTATTTGTGTCACATGTATGATTGAACCTATCGATAATACGCTTCATGACATCGGAGGCTGTATCGCATGAGCACTTCGACAAAAGCACAATGTACTGCGAGTCACTGTACTTTGCTGCCACATCACCCACACGCAGGCACTTTCTAAGTGCCCTCTCAAGTATAAGCATGGAATCCTTCATATGACTGTGATTCTTATCCGGCTGACTGCTATACATTGGCACAACAGTGACAAGCACAAGACTCTCAGGAACCGTAGAGCGTGCACTCTTTCTGACCTCCAGATGATAGATTTCCTTGAACACAGGATATCCGCACATAAAAACGCCATTCATGCTCTCCTCACTGATATCGTCCTTCACTTCATCTATATTGTAGCTTGAAACACCCTTTGTGACTGATAAAAGCTCCTCATACACCTTGTTGAGCATGACAGTCTTTCTAACGCCCCAGATCATTGTCCATAATAGCCTTGGCAGTCTCATAAGTATCAAAAGCCATCTGTACCTTTTTGGTACGCATGCGTGCCAAAATCAGATATGAGTATATCTGCTCATCCGAACGTTCATATACAACCGCCTTGGATGCAAAGCTGCTCAAGCTTCTCATAGCAGCCTGTATCAATATACAGCTTTGCCAGAGCCTTTACTGTATTCACGTATCTTGAATGGTAAAATGCATTGAGCGTCATAAACCAGTGTGTATCTGTCCTAAGAGGCAGGAAATCACCATGATAAAGAGCTATGGCCTTCTCATAGCTTTCAATAGCGGTCTCCTTGCTCCTGCAAAATGCCATCTCCGCCTCATTTATATATCTGTCAAACTCTTCGACATCAATGGTTACTTCCACATCATCATTCCATTTGTACAATCCGCCTCTTACAGAGACTATGCACTCTTCGTCAAAAGAAGCATCTCTTAGGGCCTTCCTGAGTCTGTATGCCAGATTTTTAAGGGCACCTACCGGATTATCAGTCTCCTCCTCAACCTGCCATATAGCCTTTGAAATGTCTTCTATACAGACACCTCTGTTTCTGTTTCTCGCCAGATATACAAACAGCTTTTCAAGCTTCTTAGACCGCCATGCCCCTTCCTGGACAGATGTTAAGTCATTACCTACCGTAAAGCTGCCAAAAGTTTTTAATTTAATCACGTAAATCTCCCCATTTCTGAGATTAAACATTATATAGTCATAAACATATTAATCTTTTTTGAAATCCCTATAAAACGCAAAAAATTAAATCCAGATTAAAATTTACGCAAATCATCACTACCGTCGTCGACAGTATTTTTTGTATTTTCATTATCTTAACAAAGTATGAGTAGTCATCATTTACCTTTACCTCACACCTGTCACCCACCTTGTGCCCGAATATAGCTGCACCAAGCGGTGACTCCTTGCTTATCAGATTCTTTAAGGAATTGCCCCTTACGGTTGTGACAATCTTGTATGTCTCAGTCTCATCATCATCCTCAAAATACACGTCAACCGTATTGAACATACCCACCTCATCATCCTTTGACTCATCGGATATGACAACGGCAGTCTTAATCATCTTCTCAAGGTATCTGATACGGCTCTCGTTCTGGTTCTTAAACTGCTTGGCGGCCTTGTACTCGAAGTTCTCGCTCAAGTCACCCTGAGCTCTCGCCACCTTTACGTCATCAAGAGCCTTCTTTCTGACAACGAGCTTTCTGTACTCTATCTCGTCCTCCATTTTCTTTATATCATTTGCTGTCAATTCATCATGCATGTCTTAAACCCTCTTCCTGCAAAATTGCGTCAAAATGTATTTAGAGAAGTCCTGCGATACCACAAAGCAGCACAATCGCACCAAGAACTATACGGTACCATCCAAACACAATAAAGTTGTGCTTCTTTATGTAGCCCATCAGAAATTTGATAACAATAAGTGAAACAACAAATGCCACAATCATGCCGATATAATCAGAATAGCAGCCTCTTCCCCTGTAAAATGAAATCCAAATTTAACAAGCATCAGAAGACTCGCACCAAACATAACCGGAATAGCAAGGAAAAATGTATACTCAGCGGCAACAGTCCTTGAAACACCAATTAAGAGAGCTCCGACAATAGTAGCGCCTGAACGTGATGTACCCGGAAAAACAGCTGCAATAAGCTGGAAAATTCCAATCATAAGCGCAGTCGTGTAGCTTATGTCGACAAGTGAATCAATCTTGGCAGACTTGCCATTATGTCTGGTCTCAATCACAATAAAAGCGATACCAAAGAGTATAAGCATGATAGCTACTGTCTGGAAATTGTAAAACAGTCTCTCGAATACATCATCAAAAAAGAATTCCGATAATAGCTGCCGGAACAGTTGAAACAAGAATATGAAACCACAGCACGAAGATATCAGTCTTGACCCATGCACCGATACCTGTCTTTGCAAGAGGAGCTTTGTTATTCTTCCTGCCGAAATGGCCAGATCTGGCTCCAAAACAAAACAACAACCGCCAAAATGGCTCCAAGCTGGATAACCACCTCAAACATACTGTAAAAATCGTCCGGGTTCTTTCCTATTCTAAGTGGTAAAATCTCATTCAGAAGAATCATGTGGCCGGTGCTGCTGATAGGCAGCCACTCTGTAATGCCCTCCACAATTCCAAATATAACAGACTTGATAATATCAAAGATTTCCATAAATAAATTTCCTTCCTTCAAAATATTTTCTACAACTAATTTATTATATTATTTTTCCAATAACAAGTCTATGGAATTTAAGAAAAATTTAAATTTAATCTTTTCATATTAGAAAATTTTTTGTAAAATATTCATAGCAATTATGAAAAAGTGAAAGGATAAAGAAAAAACATGAAAAAAAAATCAGTATCATGCTTTGCATAGTACTCTTCGCCCTGACAGGCTGCACCAACTCCGGCAGCACAATACGCTTCGGAGCAGCCGATATCGGTGGAATGTACTATTCATTTGCAAATACATTTACGGAGCTTGCCAATGAACAGGGCTATGACTTTACCTGCAAGGTCCGTACAACAGCCGGCTCTAATGCCAATATAAGACTTTTATCCGATGGCTATATAGAGATAGGCCTCGCACAGGCAGACCTGATAGCCGATGCCTACAAGACAAATGAAGATTTAAGGGCTATAGCAGGGCTTTACACCGAGACCTGTCAGCTTGTGGTCCGCGCTGATTCAAACATACAGACTCTTGACGACCTGTCAGGACACACTGTAAGCATCGGAGCAGAGGAATCCGGTACCGAGCGAAACGCCACACAGATTCTTGAGTTCGCCGGTATGCCATCATCCCTTGTTGCCACCAAAAATCTGGACTATATAGAGGCCACAAAAGAGCTAAAAGCCGGTGATATAGATGCATTCTTCTGCACTGCCGGACTCACCACCACTGTCATAGATGAGCTCTCAAAGGAATGCGACATAAGGCTTATCCCGCTGACTGATACTGTGATAAGCAAGATGCTTGAAAGCAGCTTGGCATACACAAGCGAAGTCATACCTGCCGGCACATACACAGGCCAGACCACAGATATAAGCACAATAGGTGTAAAATCTGTGCTTATCACAAAGTCTGATGTATCCGACGATACAATTGAACAGCTTACATCGCTCCTGTTTGAAAAAGAAAATGAGATTTCCTACTCCAACTCTCTTAAGCTTGAGCTGACATATGACTTTGCAACAGACGATATACCTATTCCATTTCACGATGGAGCGAAAAGGTATTATGAAGACTGTGGATATAGCGCAAATTAATTCGCGAATTAATTTTTAGTTCAATATATAATATTCAAAATTCAAGAAGAAAATAACAAGAATATAATAAATTAAAATTGAAAGGTAACACATGAAAATACAACTTGACATGTACCAGACACTGGCCGTTGCAGTGCTTGTACTACTACTTGGAAACTATTTAAAAAAGAAAATATATTTTCTTCAGAAATTCTGTATTCCGGCGCCTGTCATAGGCGGACTGATTTTTGCCATCATGACATGCATATGCTATGTCACAGGAATCGCAGAATTTTCCTTTGATGACACACTGCGCGAGGTCTGCATGGTATTCTTCTTTACATCTGTAGGCTTTCAGGCAAATCTCAAGGTATTTAAAAAGCGGAGGCAAATCGCTCATCGTATTCCTGGGACTGGTAATAGCGCTTATCATATTACAAAAACCTAACCGCCGTGGGGCTTGCAAAGCTCTTAAACCTGAATCCGCTAATCGGCATGTGCACCGGCTCTATTCCTATGGTTGGCGGACACGGCACCGCAGGAGCTTTTGGCCCGGTGCTTGAGGACTTAAACATAAAGGGGGCCACGACCATCTGTACAGCCGCAGCTACCTTCGGTCTCATCTTTGGAAGCCTGATAGGCGGACCTCTTGGAAAAAGACTGATTGAAAAGCATAGCCTTCTTAATACAACAGCAAACGAGGATGACAGCCTGCTGGTGGAGGATGAGAAAAAGCATGAGCGCCACACAAATATGTATGCTGATGCCGTATTCCAGCTTATCGTGGCAATAGGTGTCGGAACCATCTTTACAATGCTTCTCACAAAGACTGGGCTCACCTTCCCAATATATATAGGAGCGATGCTCGCAGCCGCACTCATGCGAAACATATGTGAGTACACAGGAATCGCCACCATCCATATGGGAGAGATAAATGACCTGGGAGGTATAAGCCTCTCTCTATTCCTAGGCATGGCAATGATCACACTAAGACTCTGGGAGCTTGCATCACTCGCTCTCCCACTCGTCATACTGCTTGCAGCACAGGTGCTTCTCATAATCATATTCACGTATGTTATCGAGTTCAACATCATGGGGCGCGACTACGATGCAGCCATACTTGTGTCAGGCACCTGCGGCTTCGGAACCGGAGCCACCCCAAATGCCATGGCAAATATGCAGGCTGTCTGCGACCAATATGTGCCATCCATCAAGGCATATCTGCTCATACCGCTCGTAGGAAGCCTGTTTGCCGACTTTTTGAACAGCCTTGTAATCACATTCTTTATAAACCTACTGTAAAACAACCGGAGAAAAATATGTTTGAAAAACTGAAAAAAAAATATTTAAAAACAGAGACGAAAAAAAGAAAAACATAATTACGATTTAACTTTTGACAACGTGGCAATACCTGAGGTGCACGTAAAAAGCACCAAAAGCCACGAGGACGCTGATAAAGAAAATGCACCTATCAGCTATGACAATGTTGCCATACCTGAGGTGCATATCAGAAACAGAAAAAATAAATAAACTAAAACTCCATATGCCTTTTTGCCCTTTCACAAAGCTCCTATCATTCCCCTGCTTATTGTCCTTATTCTGCCTTCTCAATAGATATTATCTTCCCCTCAAACGGATCCACCTCTGAAATAGTACCTGTATACTTAACAGTCACCTTATCTCCGCTTGCGACACTCTCTCGAGTCCGTCAGGCTTCTCATCGAAGGTAAAGCTGTATGGTGTATCCTTATCATCAGTCACTACAAACATGAAGTCCTTTATGTCATCGATTGTTCCTGTAAGCTCCTTCTCTTCCTGTGAGCCCTTTTCACCTTCATCCTTGGTATCAGCCTGCTTTGTACTTTCGGTACCTGCTGCCTTATCCTGCTTTGTATCGTTCTGTCCGCAGCCTGCAAACAAGCCGGCGCAAAGCATAGCTCCTATTACAATTGTAATCAGTTTTTTCTTCATTATGATATACCTCTTTCTTTATTTATAAGCACTACTATGAGTACGTTTTCTAAAGAGTACTCTTCTATCCACCTAAAGTAAATAGAATACATAAAATATTAAAAAAATCTTACGAATTACTGCTTTTTTTGAGCCTCTTGCGAGCCTTGCAGGATACCATTTTTCAAACCATCCGGTAAATATGCCCATCAATACAGGCATCAGATTGTTTACAACAATAAGTGTGGCTCCAACGCCTGCCTTTTTTCAGCAGAAAGGTCCATACAGCTGTCAACACGTATAATACTCCCCATGCTGCCGCAAGGATATAATTCGTTTTCATAAAAAGAGGATTTTTATGTGCGGCTTCACCGCCATAATTGTATTTCACATATGCTGCGCATAAAGGCTCCTTTGTCAGGCATGAAACTAGCCAGAACAGCCCAAATACCAGATATCCGATATCTGTTGATATGTCACCTGCTCCTGTCAGGCTTGCAATCGCAGAAAGTATAGCAACAGCAACAATTGAGAGCTGATCCCATATTACAAATTTATGTTTTCTCATAATAAAAGGTATAGCGGATGCCACCAAAAGAGCAATCACAGAACCCTTTTCAGTATTGACAGAAACTGCTATCCAAAACGTAATCCATGGTATGAGCATTGTCATCATGGATGGATTTTTCTGCACCTCCACACCTTGTGATGTTTTTTCTGCCTCTTTGACTGCCGATGTACTTCCAAAAAAATTTATCCCAGTTTACCATCAAGGAAAAATCACCTGTCACCGTATACATCTGCTTTCCCAATGCCTCTGCGCCACCTATCTCGCCTCGGGAAATAGCCGACCATACTGTAAAAGGCGTATCTATGCGGGTAGTCGGAGTAAGGCTTTGATCTGTAAGCACCTCACTACCTTTATCATCAAGCTTTATCTGATATGTATGCTTCAAATCGGTATAGCATATCTCAAGCACGCGTTCCTTTCCATCATAGGCATCCTTATTGTATAATGCTGCCATCTGTCTGGTGAAAACAAGGTCATCAGCTTCCTTTTCTCCTGTTGTCCTGCTGATTCCCCAGCTGGCATCCGCCATCCTTTCAAATACATCCCTTGGATATAAAGAGTATGGAGCGCCGCTTCTGTTTTTTCAGATATTTTTCCTGTGATGGCATATTCTGCCCCGGCACTTTTTACCGTAGCCAGATATTCGTCAGTCCTCTTTGACAGCTCTTTTACACGAAAAACAGCTCACCCTGACCACAAAATATGGTTGTATAATGCCCTTTTCCAAGGAAATGGTCAAACATCCGAAGTACACTGTCATAATTTCCCTCTGCAGAATAAAAGCCACAGGTAGAGATTAGCACATGCCTTTTGCCTTCCATGTCATATCTGCAATCATGGCTGCCGCTTCCGTATTCGTCATCCTTTGTACTCATAAACGGTAGGCTCATGGGAAGCTGCCTGTCAATCACGTTCTTTAGTATTCCCGGCACACTAAAATAGTACAGAGGAAACGACCACACAACAATATCCGCTTCAAGCATTTTCCCAATAACAGTCTGCATATCGTCATTTATGCAGCACACCCCAGGTGTCTTCTGCCAGCATGCAAAGCAGCCCTTACACGCTCTTACATTCATTGAGACTACATGCATTTCATCAATGGATATAGCTTCATTTTTGCTCTTATATCCTTCTTTGAAGCCTTCTATAAAGCTGTTTGCAAGCCTTAACGAATTTGCTTCGTTTGCCTTTTGGACTTCCGTTAATCAGAAGTATGTTCATGCTTTAAGCCCTCCTGTAAGTATATAGTTAATTTTAGTATATCGGATTGACAGGCAAAAAAAACAATTAAAGTTTAGACTTAGAAACAATACCATAATTATACATTCAAAATACATTCAAATTCTTAAATATGCCTTGTAATTAAAGTACTAGCATAGTAGAATATACCTATATTATTACGAATCGAGGAGAATTCATATGGGTTACGATGAAAAAATTTTTAAAGCAAAGGCGAATATCAAGGCCCGCAGATTATGGCTTGTTTTTGCTATATTGCTGACCGCAAATTATGGAACCGACACAGCAAATGGCGCTTATTCTGTCAGCAATTATATCATTTTTGTTATTTTATGCTGGCTGCCTTTCGTGTGTGGTGACATACTTCTAAAAAAGAAGGGGAAGGATAATGACCGGTACAGGCTAGCATTCGTCATCGGATATGGTATTTTTTTACGTATTTTCTTTTGTGTACGACAACCTCACCGATTGCATTCACCTACATACTTCCGATAATCAGCCTTATTGTAATATTTAAGGATGAAAAATTCATGATTTACTGCGCTGTTGCAAACATGCTAAGCCTTATTGCAAGTATTGCATTTCACATATTAGTACTTGGTCAGAACACTGCTGTAGACCACAAAAACTATCAGCTTCAGATAGCATGTCTTTTACTTTGCTACATAGGCTATATCATGTCGGTACGTCACCTGACTGAGTCCGATGCTGCACTCACCGAGAGCATAAAGTCTGATTTAAATCGCGTTGTCACGACAGTTGAGCAGGTTAAAACTGCCAGCAACACTATAATGGACGGTATAACAGTGGTCCGTGAGCTTGCTTCTGAAAACAAGCATGGTTCAGATGTTGTCGTTGATGGAATGAATAAGCTTACCGGAAATAACAGGCAGCTTCAGTCCCACACTGCTTCTTCCCAGGAAATGACTACCGATATAAGCTCACAGGTTGAGAATGTTGCAGCCATGATAAATGATATGGTTTCCCTGACAACCGAATCAGGCAAGCATGCCAAGGTAAGCTCTGAGGACCTTGAAGGTCTTGCCCAGACAGCAAAAACCATGTCAGAGCTTTCTACAGAGGTTGAAAGCATCCTGACTACATTCAGAGATGAATTTGAGATGGTTAAAAATGAAACCGGAACAATTGATAATATTTCAAACCAGACAAATCTCCTCGCTCTTAACGCTTCTATCGAGGCTGCACGCGCAGGCGAAGCAGGTAAAGGGATTTGCTGTTGTTGCCGAACAAATCCGTACTTTAAGCACTGAGACGAGAAATTCATCCGGTCAGATCAGTGAGGCTCTCTCACGGCTTGATGAGATTTCCGGAAAGATGACCTCATCCATTGAAGAAACACTCCGTCTCATCCAGCTCACTCTTGAAAAGGTAATGCAGACCGGTGAAAATGTAGAGAAGATTACAAAGGATTCCCCCTTTTATAAGCTTGGAAGCCATATCCGTGAAATCGACACCGCAATGCAGGAGGTTGAAGCATCTAACCAGCAGCTTGTCGACAATATGGAAAAGGTATCTGACATCGTAGAAACCATGACCTCATGTATCGGTGCATCTGACGCGATAAGCCGCAAGATGCTCAGTAAATATGATGAAAGTGCAACAAATATCAATAATATCGAGACTGTTATCCAATCTCTCATGCACGAGCTCGGAGTTGGTGGATTTATGGGACTTGATGATATCCGCCCGGGTATGAAGGCCAAAGTGATCCCGACAGATGTACAGACCGGCAACGAGTTCCATTGCGAAGTAAAGGCTGTTGGCGAAAACAGTCTTAAGCTTGTATCAGGCGGCTTATCTGTAGACTCATCCAGACCTTGCAATCTGTATGTTACAGTTGGCAATGTAATGTACTGCTGGAAGGATCTCACAATCACAGATGACCTTGTGATAACAGTCAATACGCAGCCTGAAATCTTGAACCGTAGGAAATACCCTCGCATGGATTTATCAAACAGTTGCACTATCAAGCTTAAAGGAACCGACACCACATTCAAAGGAACTCTTGACAATATAAGTGCAAACGGCTTTGCATTTTTGACAAAGGATCCTTATTTCGTGGATAATAAGGGAGCGAAGGTTACTATCTCGATAGAGAACTTTGCGCTTGCTGACCACTCAGTATTGGAGGGATATGTAATCCGCTGCTCAAATAATGACGGAACATATATCGTCGGCTGCCAGATGCCTGAGGATAATTATTATATCCAGACATATGTCAATGAACAGCTTCGTGCTCACTCATAAAAATAAAAGCTATGAAAGCCTTTAACCGGGCTCTCATAGCTTTTTTTATTGATAATCTTCTATATCCTATTATCTTCTATCTATTATCTTTATCTTCTATCTGCATGATGTTTTTCCTCTCTGGACTCTCATATATACATTGTAGCTGTGAATGCTGAATATTATGATACCTAGGCAATGCACAGGTTATCACAATTGTACGGATGTTCTTCGTTTTTATAATCATAAATGTGTTCTCCATACCTTAGTACCTACATCGTATCTGTGCTTCGTTCTCTCTATTCATATCACATATACTTGTATTTCTAGTACTAATTATGCAACATATAATGCCTAAAATCTATACTCTTGGCGCGAAATGTAGTTTTTATGGTGTGAAATGCAGATTGCAATAAAAAACAAGGGAAAGTACTAAATACTTTCCCTTGCATAAATTATATATAGACTTTTAAATTAGAACCTTTGCCTATTTTGCCTGCTCTGCGATAGCAGCCTGTGCTGCAGCAAGACGAGCGATTGGTACACGGAATGGTGAACATGAAACATAGTCAAGTCCAATCTTGTGGCAGAACTCAACTGATGAAGGATCTCCACCGTGCTCTCCACAGATACCAACGTGAAGGTTAGGATTAACTGGCTTTCCAAGCTTAATAGCTGTCTCCATTAATTTACCAACACACCTGTCTGGTCAAGCTTAGCAAATGGATCATTCTCGAAAATCTTGTTGTCATAGTAAGCGTTAAGGAACTTACCTGCATCATCACGAGAGAATCCGAATGTCATCTGTGTAAGGTCGTTTGTACCGAAGCAGAAGAAATCAGCCTCTGTAGCGATCTCATCAGCTGTAAGAGCAGCTCTTGGGATCTCGATCATTGTACCAACATGGTACTTGATGTCAGCATTTGCAGCAGCAATCTCAGCGTCAGCTGTCTCAACTACAATCTTCTTAACGAACTTAAGCTCTTTGATCTCACATACTAATGGGATCATGATCTCAGGCTCGATATCCCAGTCTGGATGAGCTTTCTTTACATTGATAGCTGCACGGATAACAGCCTTTGTCTGCATCTTAGCAATCTCAGGATATGTAACTGCAAGACGGCATCCTCTATGACCCATCATTGGGTTGAACTCATGGAGTGACTCACAGATAGCTTTGATTTCCTCTACTGACTTATTCTTAGCCTTTGCAAGCTTCTCGATGTCAGCCTCCTCTGTAGGAACGAACTCATGAAGAGGTGGATCAAGGAAACGAATTGTTACTGGGCATCCCTCAAGAGCCTCGTATAATTTCTCGAAATCTCCCTGCTGATATGGAAGAATCTTGTTAAGAGCTGCTGTCTCTCTCTCTCCTCTACTGTATCAGAGCAGATCATCTCACGGAATGCAGCGATTCTCTCTGGATCGAAGAACATATGCTCTGTACGGCAAAGTCCGATTCCCTCTGCACCAAGCTCACGAGCCTTCTTAGCATCTGCAGGAGTATCTGCATTTGTACGAACCTTAAGTCTTCTGAACTCATCAGCCCATGCCATAACACGTCCGAACTCACCAGCGATTGAAGCATCAACTGTTGGGATGATTCCAGCGTAGATGTTACCTGTTGTACCATCGATAGAAATCTCAGATCCCTCTGTGAATGTCTGTCCTGCAAGTGTGAACTTCTTGTTCTCCTCGTCCATATTGATATCACCACAACCAGATACACAGCATGTTCCCATACCACGTGCAACTACGGCTGCGTGAGATGTCATACCACCACGAACTGTAAGGATACCCTGAGCAGCCTTCATTCCTGTGATGTCCTCTGGAGATGTCTCAAGACGTACAAGTACGACTTTCTCTCCTCTTTCAGCCCATGCCTCAGCATCTTCAGCAGTGAATACAATCTTACCACAAGCAGCTCCAGGAGAAGCTCCAAGTGCTTTACCCATTGGTGTTGCAGCCTTTAATGCAGCAGCATCAAACTGTGGATGTAATAATGTATCAAGGTTACGAGGATCGATCATTGCAACAGCCTCAGCTGGTGTCTTATGTCCCTCATCTACTAAATCGCAAGCGATCTTAAGAGCAGCTGGAGCTGTTCTCTTACCATTACGGCACTGAAGCATATAGAGCTTCTTGTTCTCAACTGTGAACTCCATATCCTGCATATCATGGTAGTGATTCTCAAGAGTCTCACAAACCTTAAGGAACTCAGCGTATGCCTCTGGGAACTCCTGCTCCATCTGAGCGATTGGCATTGGAGTACGAACACCGGCAACAACGTCCTCACCCTGTGCATTGATAAGGAACTCACCCATAAGCTTGTTCTCACCAGTTGCAGGATCACGTGTGAATGCAACACCTGTACCTGACTCGTTATTTAAGTTACCGAATACCATAGGCATTACGTTAACAGCTGTTCCCCATGAATAAGGGATATCGTTATCTCTTCTATAAACATTTGCACGTGGGTTGTCCCATGAACGGAATACAGCCTCGATAGCAAGCTTTTAACTGCTCTACAGGATCTGAAGGGAAGTCTGTTCCTAACTGATTCTTGTACTCAGCCTTGAACTGCTCTGCTAACTCTTTAAGGTCAGCTGCTGTAAGGTCTACGTCAAATTTAACACCTCTGTCCTCTTTCATCTTGTCGATAAGCTGTTCGAAATATTTCTTACCAACTTCCATAACAACGTCTGAGAACATCTGGATGAAACGTCTGTATGAATCATATACGAAACGCTCGAATGCTGGATCTGGGTTACCAGCGATCATAGCTGCAACAACATCATCATTAAGACCAAGGTTAAGGATTGTATCCATCATACCCGGCATTGAAGCTCTGGCACCTGAACGAACAGATACGAGAAGAGGATTCTTAAGGTCACCGAATTTCTTTCCGTTAACCTCTTCCATCCATTTTACACCTTCCATAGTCTGAGCCATAATCTCATCATTGATCTTACGTCCATCCTCGTAGTACTGTGTACAAGCCTCAGTAGTGATTGTGAAGCCCTGTGGTACAGGAAGTCCAATCTCTGTCATCTCAGCGAGGTTAGCACCCTTACCACCGAGAAGATTACGCATGGTCATGTTACCCTCTTTGAAGGTATATACCCACTTGTTTGCCATTTTGCAATTCCTCCTAAATTTTATTTCTGGTATGGTAAAAAAAACCATCCATATACTTGATTAATGTGTGCACTCATACAAGCGCACACATTAATAATACCATAATTTCAGCAAATATCAACTAATTTTTATTATCTTTTTCCCTTATGTTTCATACTATTTTTTTGAACACGGACAGACTTAACATTCTTTACTATGACAAATATCATAATTGCAAGAATTGCAACTATCCCAAGCGCACCAATAGCCAGCGGAACAACCATTCCACTCTCACTGATCATGGTGGCAAGCGGTACCTGCTCATCTGCTATATCATGCTTATTGTCGTTTGCCGCCTGCGGTACCTGCTCATCTGCTATATCAGTATTTGGCTGTGCCTGTGGTGCCGGATTCCATCCTGCGGATCATTCTGTCCGTCGGGCACTATTGTGTTTGCGGCATTTGCTCCATCTGCAGCTCCGTTATTTGCCGCTCCCTGCTGCATTGCCCGCTGTATTAGCTGCCCCAGCTGCATTTGCAGCTCCTGCGGCTTCCTGATTGCCTCCTGCCGCAGTATTGGGTCATTTGCTCCATTTCCGGCATCAGCCATGCTTGATGCAGCCCTTTGAATATACAAAGTTGAAAACGTTTTCTGATGCATTTGACGAAAGCTTCCATGTCTGATTCTAGCTGTCCGGAATATATCCATCTATATACAGATAAGCTATAACCGGCTCATCGCCCACATTACCATAATAGGTACGGCTTTCTGCAAGCTTATTGCCATCTTTATCCACATAGTTGACTGTATACTCAGCAAGCTCGCCCGGTATGCCGTATGCTACAACATAGTCCTGATCTCCCGATACGAGAAAAGCCGACTGTGCAACCGTATTATTGTCACGGCCGCTTAATCTTATTCCCTTTACGTAGTACTTGCTGTTTTCATTAAGCGCCACACTGCCCTGTGCATCACAGCTGATGACATCTCCATATTCAAGACCTGTGACAATTATTTTGTCTCCTTTAGCAGAAACAGAAACCGAAGCCTCATTGCCTGATGCCTTTCGTACCTGCACACCACCGTTTATGCTTCCCTGACCTCCGGCTGAAAAGGAAACAGTGTATGTATATGAAAATGCCTTTGCATCTGCTGTCTGTGAGAAAACACCGGTTATGACAACAAGAGCTGCAAGAAAATATTTAAGCAATCTTTTCATTTTGCTTAGCCCCCTTTCTGTCACTTACGAAAGCCAGTATCATCAAAATAATACCAATCACAAACACTACAGCTGACGCTATTGACCAGATATCTCCGGTCTTTACCTTGCTTGTTGTAGTTGTAAATGTAGGTGGATTTGATAAAGTTGGATCAGAGTTATCCTCTACCGCAAAGTTCATCATGAGCTTTGCGAGTGTATCCTGATATATATTACCCTGACTCTCTCCGTCAAGCCCTACCAAAAGCTTCACACTGCCTCCCTCTCCAGGCTCTAATGTCTTTAAATAAAAGAACTTATCCAGAGAGTTTGTAGCCTCATTGAGTCCTTTTCCGGCTGTTGCCTCCTTCTCTCCACCTAACGCTGGTGCTGCTGTATATAGTGTCCTCTTTTCCATCTGGTCCTACGAAAGTAAGAATATATGAGTATCCACCATTTTCAGCCACAGCCTGTGTATCCTCAAGACTCTTTAATACATCATTGGACATATACCATTTCGTCGAAATACTGCTGTTATTCTTTATATCAACGGAAAATGTGACAGAATCTCCCGGCTCCATCTGTGAGACAGAGGCTGCTATTTTATTTGAATCGAACGAACTGACCATTTCCTTGCCGGTAAACTCACATGAGCCGGCTGTAGTAGTATTCTCATCTGCAAATACAGTGCCTATCGAACCAAGGATAAACAACATGCATGATAATAATGCGATAAATTTTTTCATATTGTCCTCCTTTACTCTAAGCTAAGTGCCCCGTCATCTGATATATTTACATCAACACCCCACGCACTCTTAATTGCGTCCTTTGCATTGTGTGTCTGTACTGCATCAACAGTTGCCTCCAGCACAAATTGCGCACCATCATATTCATAGGTAGTAGTGATGGTTGTAAGTCCGTTATCATCAGTCTGTGATGTCTGACCCACAATGGCTGCAATATCGCCGGATATACTGATTTTGTCTGTAAAATCAGTGGATGTCTGACTTTTTTTAAAAAATAGTATTGTAGTAAAATACATTTCGCTCTGTAGTCTCAGCACTCTTATCCTCTGTCCAGCCATCGTTTGTAAAGTCAATCTGTATCTTTGATGGATCAAGTTTTGAAAGCTTATCACCTGTCTCCTTATCTGCCCAGTAATGCTGCACAGTCACTCTCACATACTCATCTATCGAGCCGCTGTTTTTGACAGCAAGCTTCTCATCGTACTTTTTGTCGAGAATCAGTTTTTCATCTCCGGCATTCTTTAGCATATCTCCAAGCAGCACTCCTGTTGCCTCGCTCCAGTCATCATCCTTATGCTTATAATCACGCCAGCTCACATCATTGCCATTCTCAGTCAAAGTAACACCGATGGATTTGATGTCAATCTGAGCCAGATAATTATCACTCATATATGTAAGAGTCGCTTTTGTAGATCCAATCGTCGATGCTGCAAGCATTATCGCAGAGGATGCTACAAGTATAATTGGAAGTTTTCTCTTCATTACTCTTCGCCCTCCTCTTTATCATATTGTGCTGTCGCATCCCATTTTGCATCAGGTGCGACACACGGATTGCCATTCTCATCATATGTGACAGGAGCACACTCCTGAACCACAACTACATTGAAGCTGGTCTTTACCTTTTCACTTACTGTGATAGCTGCAACAATCGGCTCGGTTTTACCACCAACCGGCACTACCTGACTGTAATACCAGTAGCCATCATCTGAAAGGCTCCAGTTTGAGCCTGATGCCTGTATATCAAACTGGCTTGCTGCAATTACCTTTACCCCTGACAAAACAGTCTGCTTTTCCTGTATTCTCAATCTCAATAGTTTTCTTCCAGTCCTTAAACTTCTCCTTGACATCAGTTGTAGGACCGATATCTACTGAGATACCGCCCTTTGCCGTAGCATAGGTTGTAAAATATGCCAGTGTCGGTTTAACTGAAACACCACAGACAATGAGTGTTGCAGCAAAGGCTGCACATACAAGAATACGGTGATTTCTATTAAGTTTTTTACAAGACTCTGATAATTTTTTTCATTAATTCTGCACCCATTCCCATCCGGTTCCGTCATACTCAAAATGGTTTACGACACCGGTACTATAAATCAATTTGTCGTTGTAATCGTTTGTGAAATCAACATCTGCGGTCTCACCGGCCACAATCTGTGTCTTTATGCTGTCTGAAGAGGTCACCGATAACTGCCAGCGGCATATACCTCCTTTACTATCACCCTTGACCCTGCCGGAATATTGTCAATAACTACGCTCTTAGCCCCTGTACTGTCAAATCTGATTGATGCGATATCTGAAAACACCACATTACCATCCCTGTCGTAGGCCTCAACATCAAATGCAAACACCGGCTCACCGAGTGCTGTATTGTATGTCTTTAATGTCTTATTAATCTGTAAGCTTCCCATAAGCCCGGTCTGTTCAGGCTTCAGATCGATATCGATATCATCATATATCCATGAATCTGAGCCGCTTCCTGTCATAGCAAACTCATTATTAGGAGCCGAAACCAGATACGGCACAAATGTGTATCCAAATCTTGCCGAATCAGCCGGCTTTGCATATACCAGATACAGTCCCGTCTTAACGCCTGTGACGTTTCCCCTTCCGTTTGAAACATCTATTACCTCATCTGCTGTCAAAGAACCTTTGTCTGCAATGTCCGCAGCTGTCTTCGCCATCTTTTTCCCAGTCATCTGCGGTAGTTTTTTACTGCTGATATCTGATATAGATTTAGCCAGCTCATCAAACTGCTTCGTTGCAGTGTATACATCGTTCTCATCTACATCTGCCACTCTGTAAAGCTCTACGGGAAAATCCACAGTATACAAATCCTCCCATGTATCAGGGATATCGCAACTGTTATAGAGCATTTCTTATCAATATCAATATGCGTCCTTGCAAAATGCTTCCACATGGCAGAGAAAACAAGGTTATCGCTGCTATAGCTATACTGACAGCTCTTTTTAAACTATTGTGCATTTTTTCCTCCTTCCTGATTCTATCTGAATCTATACAATATCGTTTTACCAAGTATCTTACAAATTATTATATACAAAACCAGAAACAGAATGCCAAGCACTATGGCTTCATGTAACGGCTGTACCTGCTTTACATCCTCGACAATAAGTCCCTGTGCATCATTTGCAATCCTGTGCCCCCCTGATAAGAAGCCTGTGTGAATTCACACCATACGGTGTACATGTGATAAGTGTACAGTAATCCTGACCTTCCTCAATCTTTAAGTCATTAAGCTCATCAGGCAAAACAATCCTTATCTGATCAACCTCGTAGGTCAGTGTCTCGCCAAGCACATACAGCTTAAATGTGTCCTCCACCGCCATCTGGTCTGAATATCCGTAAATAGCTTAGACGACGTAAGTCCCCTGTGTCCTGAAACAGCACAATGTGTGCTTGCTCCGCCAACCGGAAGCGATGTGCCCTCAATATGGCCAACACCTATCTGAAGTATTGTATTGTCTGTGCCGTGGTAAATCGGCAATGAGACATTGATGGACGGAATCTCAACATAGCCCATGACTCCTGTGCCAGATACATCAAGAAGACTTTCATACTCTGCTTTATCCTGATCTGACATTTCATAACGATCCTGCTTACTTAAAAGCTTCTCATTATATGCCTGTGCAGCTTTTTCGCATCTCATCAAGCTTTTGCTCATCCGTGTTGTCTACCGCATCAACGTAGCTTGCAATGGCTCTGGACTGATGAAATGAATTCCAATAATCACTTACTGTCGGATATAGCAGTAAGGACAACCCTGCGATAAACACTACGCCAAAAAGAATAGTAGATAAACGTCTTTTCATAGTGCTCTCCTTACTGTTACATAAAACTCTAAATAAAATCTATTATAGCTGCCACAGATTTATAACCTGTGGCAGCATAATATTTAAAACTAAATAGTGCCAGTCAGATATTAATTATCTAACACGCTTCTTTGTTACAAGAACAATTCCACCACCGATAACTAAGATAGCACCAATTACGTAGATTGCTACACGTCCGGCACCACCAGTTGAAGGAAGAACTGAACCCTTGTTGTTTACTACATTTGTAGATAACTCACCCTTATCAAGCTTAACACCTAAATCAATAATTGAACCAGATGCTACATCTCCTGTAAGATCTGTAAGCGTTGGATTATCACTAGACTCGTCATGCTTTGCAGAAATTGTAAATGTCTGATCCTCGATTGAGTTGTATCCGTCAGGTGTCTTTGTCTCGCGTAATACGTATGTACCATCATCTAAGCCTGTGAATCCGAATACTGTTCCCTCTGTATTAGTAGAAAGAATCTTCTTAACCTCTACAAGCTTAAGCTCCTCTTGTCCGTCAACCTTTACTTTCTTGAAAAGTGAGAACTCTGCACCTGTAAGTGGCTTATTATCTTTGTCAACCTTGTTTACAGTTAACTTGTAAGTAAATACGATAACCTTGTCTTCAGGAGTCGTACCTCTGTCTCCCTCACCACCATTGTTAGGGTTGTTAGAGAACTTAAGACTAACTTTATTTGGGTTTCCGGCTGCGCCGATTACCGCATTCTCGTTAAGCTTTGCTGTATACTCAACAACAATCTGATCTGAGTTTTTAGCGCCAAATGCTAAGATATTGTCACATGTAAATGTAAGTGTCTTAGCTGTTGCATCATAGCTAGGTGTGAAATAATCTGTAACATCCTTCTCACCTAATTTAATTACTGCATCATTGTTGTAGTCAAGTCCTTTTGAAAGAGTATCATCAAACTCGAGAGAGTATGCCTTGTAGCTTTCAATGTTGTTTGCTAATGTAGCTGTGAGCTGGAATGGAACATCATCTCCGATATCGTAATCGGCTGAATCCTGCCAATCTGTTGTCACGCCTGTTGTGTCGTTTGTATCCTTAACCTTCTTCTCTACAGAAGGAACATCTGCCTTTACATTTGCAACTACATCATCTGTAATATGAAGAATGAACTCTGTGTAAGATTCCTGACCCTGTAAAGAATTATCCTGATCTTTGATAAGGTAGTACCTGGCTTAAGGTTGCTGATTACATTCTTTGCATCCGGATCTGTTACTGTAACTGAGCCTGATGCTGATGCTAAGTTTGCACCAATAATCTGCGCCTGCTCTTTAAGCTCTGAAGAGTTGTTACCAAAACCACCGAGTTTTTCAGCATAACTAGCAGCATCACCGCCGAGAGCAGTCTGTCCTGCTTCTGTAATGCCCTCTCCCCACTTTATGTTAGAAAGAGTTGCTTTATCTGCTGATAAATCACCAGATAAAATCTGATAAGCCTCATAAGTGTGTCCTTTGACAGCCTTGTTAAGTGTAAGACTGAATGTGTTTTGATCTGCGTTTGGTGCTGCAAATACAGTTACACTCATTGCAAGTGTAAGAATCATAGCAAGCACTAATGCAATGCTTCGTTTGATTGTTTTCATTTCGCATTCTCCTTTTTTTTATAATACTTTTTTGTTTTTTATAGAAAAGTGTTATTGTAGCTATCGCAATAAGCACAACTCCACTTAACATATACAACCATCTGTTACCGCTTCCACCTGTTTCAGGAAGCTTATACTCATTGAGCTTATTTGTAATCTCAATAGTACCTGAGTCAACAGCCATATTCTTTCCCGGTGCCACATTGGCATCAGTTCTGTTAATCACTGTTCCATCTGTATTCTTAAATACATAAGAAACATCATAGCCGACATACTGTTGTTCTGATTTATTCCAACCTCTGTAACATAATACTTATAGGTTTCGCCTGTTATATGACCTATATTATCTGTCTTTTTTCGTAGGAAGGTCTTTGAATTTATAAGACCAGTTTCCATCTTTATCCACGGTGTCACTTCTACGGTATCACCGTATTTATCATCATTTCCTGATGAATCCACCCGATGTAACTGTAAATAAATACTTCCATCTGTCTTATTTATAGGTTTGTTATTGGAATCAACCCAATTTTTTTTTTCAACAGAAATTTCTGTTGTTGGAATAGTCTCATCACCGATATATACTATATCATAATTGTTTGCCAGACATTTTCCTGTTAAGCTGTTATTTGGAGCTGCCACAGGATATTTATCTTTATCCAGCGAACTAAAGTAGAAATATGTTTTTTCCGGTTCTTCTGGAAGAACATAGCCACTAGGAGCCTTTGTCTCAACAACATAATACTGTGTGTTATATGTCATTGAATTTTTATTAAAGACAATCTCTATCTTACCTTTATCATCGGTAACATATTTATTAACATAGACATATCCTTCTGGTGTTTTCGTAGTATCTGTACTGTTTGGATCATATTTGTAAACATCAAACTCTGCATTCGGCAATAACTTTTCCGTTATTTCCCTCTTCTGTCTTATAAAGAATAAACGAATTATTCTTATATACATAAAACGAAGAATAAGATTTAGTGTACTCTAATTGAGTGTTAATATCTGTTTTACTATTATCAACACCTTCCAGTGAAACGGCATTAGATACATTAAATTTAGGTTTTGAATCATTATACTCCTGTAGCAAATCACCCTTTACACTATAAGTGTATGTCAACATTATAGCTTTTCCATCAGGGACAATAGCATTTATTGTTTTGCTTGAATACTCCCATTCATTTGATGCTTCCTGTGAATCATATGTCCATTTACAGTCAGATATCACCTCACCAGGTTTGTATGTTCCATCGTCCTGCTTGATAGCCTCTCTGAACTTAACTGTACCAGGCATCAAATCCACCTGCCAGCTTACCCTAGCATTTTCATAAGTTATTTTTTTGTACGACAAAACATCTTTTTAAATTTAATGGCCTACCACCATCCAGATATGTCTTGCCCCCTCCGGATTTATAAGAACAGTATAATTCAACTTATGTTCATCATCATTCCAGCTTCCGTTTTTTTGCTTATAACTTTATCTCCTGAATCCGGAATATTTTCATTATCCTGCTTTGGTTTTGATATTATCTGTGTCTGGCTAGATTCACCAATCTTATCATTATTGTCCGATTTAGCAGAAGCTGTATTCTTGTACACAAGCTCCCTTTCCTGCCTCCAGGGTTTCAGCACTATCAGCCTTACATTTGTAAACAAGGAAAATTTTAGAACCTTCTCCCCAGCCACGAACCTCTGCATCTTTTGGCTTTTCTACAGTTGTAGTTATTACCTCACGACCATTGCTTGTATCTTTTTTTACATGAAGTATTAATTCCCTCAGAATAGTAATTTTTGCCATTTAAATTTTCTACTTTATAGCTCTTGCCATCCAATGTAGGGTATGTAAAACCTTGGTCTGAAGTATTGTATTTTAACTTTACAGTAACATTTTGTACGCTGATGCCCTCCGGCATATTATCAGTGATTGTATATTTGGTTGCATTTTTATCCATTGTAACCATTACAATCCATGTGAGCGTTCCGTCATATCCTGAATCAGTGGTCTTTACATATGTATCTGCTGTATTGTTATTTCCATCACTCTTAACAATTGATGATTTAATATCTTTTGTCGTTTTAAAAGAGTCATTTGCATTAACATTCCAGAAATTTACGTTGTTCTTAAACTCGAGTTCGCCACCTGCTGAATAGTCTGCATATGATTTATATTTTAAAGTTACTTTATAACCATCTTTATTGCTATTAGAAGGTACAAACTTATCTTTAAACTCAAACGAAAATCTGGTAAACTTAGCATCCGTTTCGCTATTAAGAGAATAAAAATCATACTCATGATCGCCGGATTTTACTTTAAAATTATATATCGTATCCAAAAAAAATGTTTTTTGCCTTATCAAATACATCTTTAACCTGCTGATAAGTCATATAATGAGCCGTATTGTTCTGAAGTATTATTTGTCAGTTCATCAACAAACCAAGCCCCTGCATCCGCTCCGGTTGAAGGAATGGTAAATGTCGATTCCCAACTGAGCACATACCTGTTATTCTCAGTCTCTTCATTATGGGCAGTCAAGTTCTTTGTAACTTTTACATCTCTATGAGTTCCCGGAACATTTACTCCGGCCCATTTGCTAAACGATATCTCTTTGTTATTGAAATTAACCTGATTATTAACAGGCTGGTCATAGCTTTGTGGTGTGACAGATGTTTCATATGTAATAACATATGTACTGTCATTTTTATTATCTATAGCCACAAAGTTAATACCGCTAATCTTGCCTTCTTTGTCCTTTTGGATTTCAGCACCTTTACAGTCGGTATCCTGTTCAGAGCTTATTTTAAAATTCTTTGCATCCTTAAGGCAGTTATCTGTCAGTACAGCCCCAACAATATCATTTCTTTCTTTATTAACAGTGATTGTCCACTTGACAGTCTGACTGTCTGAGTCGTATGCACCTGTTTTATCAAGATCATCTCTCGTGTATTTAATAACACTGCTTGATGTATCAATAACCTTTTCATTAGACTTTTTTATTTATTGATTCACCGGTAACCTTGTTAGACGCCTGTGACTCATTTCCACTATCGCAAAGAGATGTGTCATAATAATACTTGTATTTTATCTGGCAGCTTTCACCGGCATTAAGCTTAGGCAGCGTTGCTGTAAGATTATATTTATGATTATTATTGTCATTATTCGAAGAAGCCGTAACATTAGCAGTATATTCACCACCAACCTGCTGTCCGTTTTTAGTTATTGTGTAAGTAAACTTTGATGTATCAACAGACATTTTGCCGGCCTCCAACACATCATTTAAAGTAATAACATCCGGTGTACCTTTTTCAGATGAAACATCAACAACATACTCAGCATATTTGCCATTGTCATCTTTCTTAAGCGTATTATCTGTTGTATTTGACTTTTTAACGGTAATATCATAATTAGCGCTGTGGTTCTTATCCCAATGGATATATTCCTTGCTTATATCTAATGTAGCATCTCCGCCTATCTTAACAACAACATCACCATTGTCCTTAACTTCACTATAGCCACTTGCGCCAAATGTCGCACCACCTTTAATTTCAGTAGTGTTGCTTTGTATGTAATCATCAGCAAATTTAATCAATACAGAAAATGTACCATCATTGTTTTTTATAAAGCGATAATTACAAAACTTATTGCCGCTTTCGTCTGTATATGAATGCCAGCCATCACAAACCGCATCAGGAATAGATATATCCTGTCCATAAGTCATATAATAATTCTTAATTATATTTCCGCTTTCATCCTTGAACTCACCCTCGCCTATGGCGAAAGACATATCAACCTTATAATTAAATGTCTTTCCATCCCATTCTACTTCAGGCTGATCACCTTCAAGCTTCACCACCGGAGGATTTTTAAGCTTCCCCAGATTGGTATATGTTTCCTTCTGTCCCATCCACCTCGAACTCGTACTTGTTCTGATCTTCTGCAGATGCAGGTTGTATAAGTCTGTACGCAGTAATGCCCAGCACAATAACAGCCATTGAAATAATAAACGTAGCAAGCTGTCTACGTCTTCTCACTCTTTTAAGCCGTTCTTTGCCGAGACGTTCCATATCCTTATCCATTCTGCATCCTCCTTTCATAGAGTTATATAATTCCATTTGCTTAATATCTTAATCGTTCAGCTAACATATTACACCTTTTTGGTCACACAGCGGTCACACGGGACCATAAATCTGATTTTTCTACTTTTTTACTAAAAAAAGCTAAATATTTTTAGTCAACTTTGCCAATTTTAGACAATGGCCATATGGCAAATGTGACTCTTCCGACTACCTGTTCCTCTGAGATACAGCCTATAGCTGTATTTCTTGAGTCAAGTGATACGCTTCTGTTATCGCCCATCACGAAAATCTTGGATTCAGGAACCTGATAAGGCAGCTCTATATTACAGTCTCCTAAAGCTTTTTCATTGAGATACGGTTCATCAATTGCGATATCGTTTACATAAACCGTGCCATCCTCTGATATATTGACCCAGTCACCCGGCATCGCAATAACTCTTTTTACAAGTATCTTGTTATTGTAATAAAAAGCTATGACATCTCCTGTTTTAAAGTCATGCCCCTTTGATGCCATAAGCACCTGTCCCTCCTGTAACGTCGGTGACATGGATGTTCCGGTCACCTTCAAAATAGGGAGCCACAGGTTTGCGACCAATATTGCTGCCGCTGCCACTACCACAAGTGTTCCTACGGTATTGAAGAGTGTTGCTGCAAATTTGTTGTTATACTTCACTCTTCTCAGTTCGACGCAGCTCCTTTATGCCAAGATCATCGCTATAACGGTCATAGTCGTCTGTCATGATACTGCGATAGCCCGATCTATCTTCAGTCTTCTCAGCACTTTTTATTCTCAACTTCTTTATTCTCAACTCTGTTTTCTTCTTCTGAAACCTTCCTTGATATTTCCTTTTCTATATGTACAGATATATCCTCCGGCCGGTTTCCTTTTTTAGTCTGCTGATATTCCTTCTCTATTTCAATATTTTTTTCTATATCGGGGAGTTATGTCGGCGCCGGTGTTACATATTTGACCGGAATTATTTCCGCTATTTCCTGTGATATATTTTCATCAACATTTTGGGTCTGCTTATGTACCTGCGTTACTTTTTCAGATGACTTAACAGCTGTTTCCATCATCTGTGCCAAAAGTAAATCAAGCTTATCCTCATTGGAAAGTTGTTTCTGTTCGACATCCTTCAGCTCCTCGTCTTTGCTTAAATCCACTACATCAATATTATTTTTGCTTTCTGCAACAGCTACAATATTGTTATGATTAATCTCTGCAACTACCTTTTTATTGTATTCAGCATCTGTGCAGCTTTTTGTCGAATTTGTGAGGTTAGCTGATTTATTCTGCTTAATTTTCTTCTGTTCTCTTTTTTTTCTTAGCTCAATGTACTTTACGGCAACTCTTGCCAGAGCATATATTGCCTTTTTATATATTTTTTTCTATCATTCTTTTGTCCAATTATCCATTTCATAACCACAAAATATTGCTTCTATATTATTTTCTTGTCAGATTATTTGAAGCCATGGATATTACGGCGGCAAATTTCTGGATTTCCTCTGTTGCTGACGTGAGTTTATTAATTGCAGCATTGATATCACCGGATGTCTTTACCTCACGCTCAAGTGTCTGAATATGTTTTTTGTCTCGTCAAGCTCTTTTCTTAAGTGTTCAACCTCTTTACTTCTGTCTAAAAGCATCTCTAGCAGCTCACTTCTGCTCAGCTTCTTTAATTCTTTTTGCTTCCATATTCATAATCTCCATATATCAGAACAACCAAAGAATAGCTTACTATATCTTTGGTTGTCATTTGTCATCTATATTATATCATAAAATTTGATTTCTGATATGTTTTTATATTAATTTTTTTTGTGACCTAATTCCTGATTTTGTATAATTTCACAAAATACACCTTCAAAAAAAAGTTGTAATTGCTTTTTTAAGTCTCATTTAACAAAAAACATCGTTAGTTTGTACAAAATTAGAATTCAAATTTCTTTGCAAAATAAGCATCAAGCTCATCAATTGCGATACGCTCCTGCTCCATTGTGTCACGGTCACGTACTGTTACGCAATGGTCTTCCTCTGAATCGAAATCATATGTCACGCAGAATGGTGTTCCGATTTCATCCTGACGACGATATCTCTTTCCGATTGTTCCTCTGTCATCATACTCACAGTTGTATGTCTTTGAAAGCTGTGCAAATACCTTTTCAGCACTCTCATTGAGCTTCTTTGACAGCGGAAGTACTCCAATCTTTACAGGTGCGAGTGCAGGATGGAAATGGAATACTGTTCTTACATCCGGTTTCTCCGGTGTACCGATATCCTCTTCATCATAAGCTGCGCAAAGGAAGGCAAGTACTACACCGGTCTGCACCGAGTGATGGCTCGATAACGTATGGCAGATATTTCTCATTCTTCTGGTCATCGAAGTATGTAAGATCCTGTCCTGAAACTTCCTGATGACGTCCGAGGTCATAATCTGTACGATCAGCAATGCCCCAAAGCTCGCCCCATCCGAATGGGAATAAGAACTCGATATCTGTAGTTCCCTTTGAGTAGAAGGCCAACTCTGCAGGATCATGGTCACGCAGTCTCATCTCCTCTTCCTTGATTCCAAGGGAAATGAGCCAGTCACGGCAGAAGCCTCTCCAGTACTGAAACCACTCAAGATCTGTTCCAGGCTCGCAGAAGAACTCAAGCTCCATCTGCTCGAACTCACGTGTTCTGAAGGTGAAGTTACCAGGTGTAATCTCGTTACGGAATGACTTACCAACCTGTCCGATACCGAACGGAATCTTTTTACGTGATGTACGCTGTACATTTTTAAAGTTTACAAAGATACCCTGTGCTGTCTCCGGACGAAGATATACTGTGTTCTTAGCATCCTCTGTAACACCCTGGAAGGTCTTGAACATGAGGTTGAACTGTCTGATATCTGTGAAATTGTGCTTGCCGCATGATGGACATGGAACATTGTGCTCCTTGATGAAATCTACCATCTGCTCGTTTGTCCAGCCATCAACTGATGTCTCAAGCTCAATACCATTGTCCTGCGCAAAATCCTCGATGATTTTATCTGCTCTGAATCGCTCGTGGCACTCCTTACAATCCATAAGCGGATCTGAGAAGCCACCGAGATGTCCTGATGCAACCCATGTCTGAGGATTCATGAGGATGGCACAGTCTACACCTACATTATAAGGATTCTCCTGGATAAATTTCTTCCACCATGCTCTTTTTTACATTGTTTTTAAGCTCTACGCCCAGGTTTCCGTAATCCCATGTATTTGCAAGACCTCCGTAAATTTCTGAGCCCGGATATACAAATCCTCTTGCTTTTTTTGCTACCTGTACGATTTTGTCCATGGTCTTTTCCATAATTCTTGTTTTCCTCTCTATCTTACTTATGATTTATTTGTATTCGTAACTGTTCAGTACCTTCACAGCTGCGAGCCGCAGGCGCATTAGAATCAGATATACTGAATAGTTACTTGTATTCTTAATTAAATAACAATTCACGCCTTAATCTACTTATATATAACATATGTGATATATGACACCGGCGCTGAATTGTCCTCCTCACTATCAAAGTCAAATGTGACCTCGTTGTCTTGCTTGACCGAGTTTAATATATCATCATCACTGACACTATCATCCGCTCCGTTTTCAGTTGCTTCCGTCGCATCGGCTTTTACTGCTTCTGTGCTCTCTGTGGCACTCTCTGTCCCTGTGTTTTTTGTGATGCAAGCAGGCTGTACTTGTCACCAATCGCAACTGTTTTGTCATCTACAAGCTTTACTTTGTCGACAGATGCATATAATATTTTCCCTTTCACGTGCAAATTTGAGCTGCCTTCGTAAACAACGACAACTTATAGCCGGTTTCATCCAGAAACTCAGATGATTCACATTTCTTTGCCTTGCCATCATCTATCGCTGCGAAATCGGTCTTGAAATCATATCCGGCTGCCAAGCCTCCGCAATCGTCCCTGAAAAAAGCTTTGTCCCATTGAAATCAGTGTATTCATCGGTTGACGCATAGCTCATGGTAAGAGATGCCTTCTTTTTCTCGACAGTCAGCTTTTTGAGCTTGATCGAACCGTCATTCTTCTTATTGTAGTCGTCTATTGACTTGTCCACATAGCTTTGTAAGTCATCCTGCTTGTATGCAGCTGTATCAAAGTCCTCGACATCTGTAGATACCACACTGCCGTTTTTTGCAACAAACACCGTGCTGTCCTTGGTATAATAATCCGTACCGCACCCGGCAAGCAAACCGCATGTCGCAATAACAGGCAACAGCATTGATAGCTTTTTATTCATAGCTGCCTCCTAAAATATAATCTATGATATTATACCCTTTTGTATATATGATTTCAAGTATCATATTTTAAAGGGCAACGACATGCATAGTATCTATTAATTATTTCATGATTTAATTTTATGCTTTAATTTATCACAGAAAAAGCTGCTGATTTAAAATCATGATGCACATAGATTGAAAGATATTCCTTCATTATGCTTCTCAGCTCCTCAAGCACATCGTCTGACACTGCAAACGTGTACAACTTCGTGATATCAGCTGAAACAATATACTGCATGGTATAGAGTGTATCGCTTAGTATATGCCTGCCCTGCACCTGCGTGCCACAATTGTCACAAAACACCCCTCCGCGCCTTGCCGAAAAGACATTAAGTCCTTCCCTTGAATGACAGTGTATACACGAAAACAGCGATGGACCCTCGCCATTTATCGTAATAGCCTTAAGCTCAAAAACAGCCCTGACGAGCTCATTTTTATATGCCGGTGATTCAAGAGCCCGGAGTGATTGATAAAGGAGCTTTAACATATCCTTCTCGTCATTGTTCTCCCGATGACAAAAATATCCGCAGAACTCCAGAAAGTAAAACCCGGTGTATACTGCTTCCAAATCCTGTGTAAGCTCCCCTGAAATAGTTGCTGATAGTGACCTTTGAAAGAGAATATGCGCTTTTACCCTCAAACAGCTCAAACTCACCGAACGAAAATGGATTGCTTCCTGCCATAAGCTGGCTGTTTGGACGTCTTGCGCCCCTTGCAAAGGCTGTGATTTTCCCTCGTTCCTTTGTGAGAATCGTTATTCTTTTGTCAAAATCCCCTACCGGCATGGCTGAAAGCACCATACCGGTCAACACTACACTCTGTGACATCTTAATCTTACTTTCAAAATACTATTCTTCCTCTTTGTATCCAAAGTTCTTGATGAGGAAATCGCTGTCTCTCCAGTCCTTCTTGACCTTGACCCAGAGCTGCAGATTCACCTTACAGTCAAGCAGTCTTTCCATTTCATAGCGCGCGTTGGTGCCGATTTTTTTTGAGCATGCTGCCCTGCTTTCCTATAATGATTCCCTTATGGGAGTCTCGTTCGCAGACAATTGTGGCATCCATATCTATAATAGAACCACTCTTTGTCTTTCTTGTCTTCATGCGATCAATTCCTACTGCAATGCCATGCGGCACCTCGTCATTCAGAGCATGGAGCGCTTTTTTCCCTGATAATCTCAGCACAGATTGCACGCTCCGGCTGATCTGTGATGGTGTCCTCATCATAGAACTGTGGGCCATAAGGCAAATACTTAAATATAGAATTAATAACATCATCCGTATTCTGCCCTCTTAAGGCTGACGTAGGAATAATCTCTGCAAAGTCGTATACCTTGCGGTAGGTGTCTATATACTCAAGCACCTTTTCCTTTTCCACTGTATCTACCTTGTTGATAATCAATATAACCGGTGTATTAACCTTTTTAAGCTGCTCTATGATATGCTGCTCTCCCGCCCCGATAAAGTTGGTCGGTTCCACAAGCCACAGCACAACATCCACCTCATTTAATGTCTTTTCTGCTACATTGACCATATACTCGCCCAGCTTAGTTTTTGGCCTTGTGTATGCCCGGTGTGTCAAGGAACACTATCTGTCCCTTTTCCATATCCGTGTATACTGTCTGGATGCGGTTTCTTGTGGTCTGAGGCTTGTTTGAGGTGATGGCAATTTTCTGACCGATAAGCCTGTTCATCAGTGTTGACTTGCCCACGTTTGGTCTGCCGATTATTGTAACAAAACCCGATTTGAAATTCTGTATCATTTTTTTCCTCCTATGTGAATCTGTATTTATAAGGATATGAGGGTCAAAAGGTATTTTGCCCCTCATTTATGATTAATCAGATTACTACATGCTACGCATTCCCGTAATCTGACTCCACCTCGAAATCCGCTAATTTCCCGCGTCCTCGCAGCAAATTGCTACTTTCTCGGTGTAGTGCGGGTCACTAAGGTATACATCGAATTGCATGCAAGCATGCATCGATGATACCTTTTGACCCTTTAATCATATAAGCTTTTCAACATTCTCAAAGAGTCCTGCCGACTCTTTAATCATATTTTCATTGCCGATGACACATATACTGTCCTTCTTAAGCACTGCCTCTACAAGGTCTGCAAGCCTTCTGATATCCTCCGGCTGTGCATTTAGTATCTCATTTCTCTCCTTTTGAATCTGCTCGTAAGTAATACCCTCGAGATATGCAGACAGTGATCTGCTACCCTTTGCTTCCGGATTCATAGGCGTATCAAGAGCACTGAAGGTACCGATAATATACTTGGTCATATCCCTCTCATCAGGTGAAAAGCTCTTTATATACTCAGGTATCCTGTCATAGACATCAAGTGTGTCTGAAAGGTTAGGGTCTCTATATGAGACAAAGTAGCTCTCTCCGCTTCTAAGAAATGTATTCATGCAGCCATAAGCACCACCCTTTACCCTGACATTTATCCAGAGATAATCATAGCTTAAGATGATACGCAGCAGTCTCAGTGCTCCGGTGTGTATTCATAGCCCTCGCAGATGAAATCACCTGTTTTTGCCACATACTGTATCTGTGATGCATCGATAAATGCTTCCTTTGCTGTGTTAAAATGAACCTCAGCCTGATTGCCTACAGCACTCATTTTATTAAATCCAGCTATAACTTTTTTTTTCCAACGAAGGCTTTGCATTGCCATATGCCTCGTTATTTCCGGTAAAGCTGATAAGCATTCTGTTTCTTGCAAACAGCTTTTTGGCTATTGCAGCAAGCTTATCTGACACATTCTTTGGTGACTCGGAAAGCTCCTTTTCTATGTGGCATATAGAGCGGTAAAAAGCAATTCCCCCTTTAGCTCGTCCTGATAAAGCGCATAGCGCGAGAAGCTCGACATGCTTCGCATAGCTGCAACCAGATGACCGGAACTGCTAAGGTTAGCCTGAAGCCTTGCCTTAATCTGCGCTACAAGCTCACCCAGTCTCTTTGTATCTGTAAAATCCGATGAAAGAAGCATCTGCTCCATAAGCTCAAGTGCCTTGTCAAGATTTTTTTCTCCAATACCTTAAGCTTCACCTCAAACTTAAACACGAAATTATTTCTATCCTTAATATCCGGGTGACTTGCAGTACCTGTGCTTATTCCACCGGTATATATGTTGGTAGCATTGGCTAAATCGGTATAGCTGTACTTTTCGGTGCTCACCAGCCCGAGTGCGTTTGTGAAGAAGCCAAGATAGCCAAGCTCACTCTGGGCAAAATCACCTGCATCAAATAAAAATGATATATAATCAATGCCGTTTGACTCTATGTCATGACGCACAACCTTTACATCCAAAAGTTCATCCTCAATGTTTGAAAAAGGCATGGCATTCTTTTTCATATCTGCTCTTGTAAGCATTGGAAGCTTGCGCAGATCCTCGTCCGACGAAGGCTCCTCCTGGTATTTCTTTAAATGCTCTGTATCCTCAATCAGCTTTTTAATCTCTTCATCTGAAAGAGATGCCTTGTAATCGGAAAGCTCCTTTGCCAAAGCCTCCTCCCTCTCATTGCCAAGTCCACGCTTCGGCTTTACTGTGACAGATGAACCATGGGTATTGTCAAGCAGATACTCCTGTATAAGCTTTTCAAAATAATCAGTATCTACAGCCTTTCGAAGCTTAGCAAAGGTACCAAGACACTCCAGATGTATAAAAGGCTTCATATCATCAAACAGCCAGCTGTCTAAACAGTTTAATCCAAATAGAAGTCCCTTAGGAAACTGTCCAAAGTCAGCCTCCCTGAATTTGAACTCGCTGCTGTTGATTCCCGCTAGCAATGCTTCTTTATTAATTCCTGTTTTAACAACTTCTTTAAGAGTGTTTTCTATAATACTTTCAAACTCATCTGCCTGAGATGCATTGGCATTCTTTGCCACAAACGAGAATACCGGCTGCAAAATGCCCGCATCATATGAGCCATACACATCATCACCGATTCCCGCATCTATCAATGCCTGCTTCACCGGTGCTCCCGGTGAGCTGACAAGTGCATAGTCAAGCACATCAAATGCCTGATAGAGCATCTCATCAAGCGAATCCCCCTACCACACGGTTATAAGATAGATAAGTCTTATTCTCCTGTGAATCATCCATGGTAATTGAATACTGTGTCTCAACATTCTTTATTTCATCAAATGCAGGCTGTTTATTAATTTCTGAATTAACTTTTTTTTTATAATCATACAGGCTCAGATATTCCTTATCCAGCCACTCAAGTCTCTCGACAACATCCATATCACCATACAGATAAATGTATGAATTGGATGGATGATAATACTTATGATAGAAGTCCAGATATGCTTCATACGTAAGCTTAGGAATATACTCCGGATTACCGCCTGAATCCTTGCTGTAGGTATTGTCAGGGAAAAGCGAGCGGTAAATCTGGCTTGAAAGCACCTCATCCGGCGATGAGTATGCTCCCTTCATCTCATTGTACACCACTCCGTTTATCTTAAGCTCGTCATCCTTGCCTATAAGCTCGTAATAGTGCCAGCCCTCCTGCTTGAAAATCTCCTCGTACTTTGTGATATTCGGATTAAACACTGCATCCAGATACACATCCATGAGATTCTTAAAATCCTGATCATTGCAGCTGGCAACAGGATAAACTGTCTTGTCAGGGTATGTCATGGCATTTAAAAATGTATTGAGCGAGCCCTTTGCCAGCTCAATGAAGGGATCCTTTACCGGGAACTTCTTTGAACCGCAGAGCGTGGTATGTTCAATAATATGCGGTACACCCGTCTCATCCTCCGGCGGAGTCCTGAAGCCTATATAAAATACCTTATTATCATCATTATTTGATAAAATGGCAATCCTTGCACCACTTTTTTTGTGTCTCAGAATGAATCCATCCGACTGGACATCCTCCACTCTGTGCTCATCTAAAATCTCGTATTCAGCCAAATCGTGAATTGTCATCAATTATTCCTCCTAAAATGCGATGATGATAGTATACCACATTTTTACATATTATAGTTAAAATTATAAGTATATTTACCACAAAAAATCTGTTAAAGTAATATTCTGCAACATCCGGCTTTAAAAGTCAGAGTCTATGCTCCTCTTCTGAATATTAACATCCATCTGCGGAAACGGAATTTCGATATTATTTTTATCAAATTCTGTTTTAATTTCTTCTGTAAGCTGCCATTTTGTGTTCCAGTAATCCTCGTTCTTCACCCAGATTCTCGCACCGAGCTCTATTGCCGAATCCTGCAGCTCACTCACAAACACATTGCTCGGCTCATCGCGAAGCATCGTATCTGCTGATGTGACAACAGATTCCAGCACACTCTTTGCAAATGCTAAATCTGTGCTGTAGGATACTGTTACTCTCAAATCAAGCATCCTCTTATCCATCATAGATACATTTGTGATACACGAATCAGCAAGCTTTCCGTTTGGTATCATAACCATCTTGTTATCTATTGTCAAAAGCCTTGTATAAAACAGATTTATATCCTTTACAGTGCCCTCTGTACCACTTGAACCGTCAACTATGTAATCGCCCACGCCAAACGGCTTCATCAAAAGAATAAGCACGCCTCCTGCGAAATTCGACAGACTGCCCTGCAATGCCATACCTACAGTAAGTCCGGCAGAGCCAAGAACCGCTATAACAGAGCCTGTCGCCACTCCAAAGCCCGAAAGCAGCGCCATGACAAGAATAAAATACAAAAAGTATTTAATAACATTTGCTAGAAATGATGCCACTGCAGCGTCCATTCTGCTTTTTATCAAATCCTTTTTTTTAATTATTTTCACAACTGATTTAATCACCTTAATACCAATAAGCAGTATCACAATCGCAACAACAAGCTGCACAAGAAAGCTTATAAGCGATGGCATATATTTCTCCAGATACGTCTTTACAATGCCCGGGTTTTCAATAACCTGCTGTACCTCGGTGTTTGCAACCGGCACTGATACTTCACCAAGAATTTGTCTGATCATATAATCTCCTATATATCTCTTATATTTCTATTTCTTATATATCTATTTTTATATATCTTATAGCTCTTTATATTTTTTCTATATATTTCCTTATAACCTACTAAATCCCCCATATAAAATATGGGGGATCAGTATTTAAATCAAATATTAATTCACTATTTAATAACTCTCACTCTGAGCACTCCGTCAATGGCAGAAAGCTTCTCAACGGTAGAAGCATCAATAGCTGAATCAAGATCAAGAAGTGAATATGCATAGTCACCCTTGCCCTTGTTTGTCAGATCAGATACATTGATATCAGCCTCTGCAAGAGCTGTTGTAATCTGTCCAATCATACCCTTAACATTCTTGTGAAGGATTCCGACTCTGCCTGAAGCTGTGCATGCACCCATGCTGCAGTCAGGGAAGTTGACTGAGTGAACGATATTACCATTCTCTAAGTAATCTCTCAGCTCCTTGACAGCCATAACTGCACAATTGTCCTCTGACTCTGCTGTAGATGCTCCAAGATGAGGTGTTACGGATGCAGCCCTTTGCTCCAACAGTTGTGTTGTTAGGGAAATCCGAAACGTACTTCTTAACCTTTCCCTTGGCAAGTGCATCTACCATAGCCTCTTCGTCAACAAGAAGATCTCTGGCAAAGTTTAATACGATAGCGGTTGGCTTCATCATTGCAATAGCATCAGCGTTTATCATCTTCTTTGTTGAATCAAGAAGAGGTACATGGATTGTGATGAAATCACAGTTCTTGTAGATGTCCTCAACATTGCTGATATGCTTAACGCTTCTTGAAAGGTTCCATGCAGCATTTACTGAGATGTATGGATCATATCCGTAAACATCCATGCCCATATGTACTGCAGCATTTGCAACAAGTACACCGATGGCTCCCAGTCCGATAACACCGAGCTTCTTGCCTGAAATCTCTGTTCCTGCAAAGTTCTTTTTTCTGCTTCTCGGCTGTCTTTGCAATATTCTCATCGTTCTGGTTTGCAAGACACCAGTCGATACCTCCAACGATATTCTCTTGATGCATAAAGCATTCCGGCAAACACAAGCTCCTTAACACCGTTTGCATTGGCTCCCGGTGTGTTGAATACAACGATTCCCTGCTCTGCACACTTGTCAAGCGGAATATTGTTTACTCCTGCTCCTGCTCTTGCCACAGCAAGCACCTTGTCGCCAAGCTCCATGTCATGCATAGCGGCACTTCTTACAAGTGCTGCATCTGCATCCTTAATATCATCAACCTTTTTTATAATCGTCAGAGAACAGGTCAAGTCCTACTCCTGCGATTGGGTTTAAGCATGTGTAATTAAACATTATGCATTCTCCTCCTCAAACTTCTTCATAAACTCTACAAGCTTCTCAACGCCCTCTTTTGGCATAGCATTGTAGATAGATGCTCTCATTCCGCCAACTGTACGGTGTCCCTTAAGGTTTACAAATCCGGCTGCAGTTGCCTCCTTTACAAACTTGGCATCAAGCTCTGCATCTCCTGTTACAAACGGAACATTCATGAGGTGATCTGTCCTCTTTTCTTACTGTTCCTTTAAAGAGCTTGCTCTCATCAAGGAAATCATAAAGAATCTTAGCCTTCTTCTCATTTCTCTCCTTCATAACTGAAAGACCGCCCATCTTCTTGAGCCATTTGAATACCTTGCCACAGATATAGATGCCGTAGCATGGTGGTGTATTGTAAAGAGAATCATTATCGGCCTGAGTCTTCCACTTGAGCATGGTTGGTGTGCCCGGTAGACAATCATCTGTGATAAGGTCCTCTCTGATAATTGCTATAACTACTCCGGCAGGTCCTACATTCTTCTGTACTCCGCCATAGATAACAGCATATTTTGATACATCTACAGGCTCTGATAAGAAGCAGGAAGATACATCAGCTACAAGGTTCTTTCCCTTTGTGTTTGGAAGCTTCTTGTACTTTGTTCCGTAGATAGTATTGTTCTCGCAAATGTATACATAATCCATATCATCTGTGATTGGTAAATCTGAGCAGTCAGGTATGTATGAGAAGGTCTCATCTGCAGACGAAGCAAGCTCTACGGCATCTCCGTAAATCTTAGCCTCGGCAAACGCCTTTTTAGCCCACTGACCTGTAATAATGTATCCTGCTTTTTTATTTTTCATAAGGTTCATCGGTACCTCAGCGAAGAACTGTGAAGCACCACCCTGAAGGAAAAGCACCTTGTAATTGTCAGGTATATTCATAAGCTCGCGGAGATCCTTCTCGGCATCCTTGATGATGTCATCAAACCATTTAGATCTGTGGCTCATCTCCATAACCGACATTCCGCTTCCCTTATAATCCATCATCTCTGCTGCTGCTTCCTGCAATACCTCCTCAGGTAAAACTGCAGGTCCTGCTGAAAAATTGTAAACTCTACTCACTCTAATTTCCTCCTTGTGTCGCATTGTAGTCCTCTTCATCGAAAGACTCGTTGATAGGCTTGCCCGGTGCAACCATAGGCCATACCTTGTCATCTGAATCAATGATACAATCGATGACAAACGGTGTCTTGCTCTTTAAGGCATCTGCAAATGCTTTTTCAAATTCTTCCTGGGTCTTAACACGTCGTGCGGTGGCTCCCATTGCCTCTGAAAGCTTTTTACATAATCCACCCCATCATCGAGTACGGTTGCCGAGTAATGCTTCTCGTAAAAAGAGTCTGCCACTGGCGTACCATTCCAAGTACATGGTTGTTTATTATAACCTCGATAAGAGGAAGCTTTTCTCTTGAAGCTGTTGCAAGCTCGTTCATGTTCATTCTGAAGCATCCGTCACCTGCAATATTGACTACAGTCCTGTCTGGATTAGCTGTCTGGGCACCGATTGCAGCACCGAGACCGTATCCCATGGTACCAAGACCTCCTGATGTAAGAAGAGTTCTCGGCTTACTGTATTTGTAATACTGGGCTGCCCACATCTGATGCTGGCCGACCTCAGTAACCATTATAGCATTTCCTTTTTGTCATTTCATAGATTTTTTCAATAACAAATGGTCCGCTAAGTCCCTCTTTGTGATATGTAAGAGGAAAAGTCTTTGCATATGCAAGCACATGCTCAACCCATGAATTGTGGTCAAGCTGTGTGAGCTTTTTTTGTTGATACGTGTAAGTATTTCCTTCACATCGCCTATAACACTCGATGTAACACGGATATTTTTATTAATCTCTGCTGCGTCTACATCAAACTGTAATATCTTGGCCTGGTCTGCAAACTTTTTAGGATTGCCAAGCACTCTGTCCGAAAAACGTGTGCCAATCGCAATCAAAAGGTCGCACTCTGAAACTCCAAGGTTTGATGTCTTTGTGCCATGCATACCAAGCATGCCTGTGTAGTTATCACTTGTGCCGTCATATGCACCCTTGCCCATGAGCGTATCGCAAACAGGTGCATTCACCTTGTCTACAAATTCCTTAAGCTCTTTGCTTGCTCCGGAGAGAACCACTCCGCCTCCTACAAATATATATGGCTTTTTGGATGCTTTTATGAGTTCAATTGCATTTATTATCAATGTCACTGTCTGTAATTGTTTCTGTCTCACGCTCAGGAAGCTTGATTTCCTGTTTGGTGTACTCTACCAGATCTGCCGTAACATTCTTTGGAATATCCACAAGTACAGGACCCGGTCTGCCTTTTCTTGCTATATTGAAAGCTCTGCGTATTGTATCTGCAAGCTTCTCTACATCCTTTACAATAAAGCTGTATTTGGTTACAGGCGTTGTAATTCCGGCAATATCTATCTCCTGAAAGCTGTCCTTTCCAAGTAACGAGACTCCGACATTACATGTGATTGCGACGATCGGAATCGAATCCATGTATGCTGTCGAAATTCCTGTGACCAGATTTGTTGCCCCCGGTCCGCTTGTAGCCAGACAGACGCCAACTTTTCCGGTGCTTCTCGCATAGCCGTCGGCCGCATGGCTTGCTCCCTGCTCATGTGAGGTCAGCACATGCTTAATCTCCGGATACTTGTAGAGCTCGTCATAGACATTAAGGATGGCTCCTCCCGGATAACCGAATACTGTGTCAACACCCTGTTCTTTTAAGCATTCTATAATAACCTGTGATCCTGTTAACTGCATCTTGTATTCCTCTTTTTCTTATACAAATCCTTTACGATAATAGGTAAAAGCCTTATTCGTACTGAATTTTCTATCAAAATTTATACTACGCGTTCTGCTCGCCCGGAAGTGCAAGGATGGCTCCTCTGTTTCCTGATGTAACAAGCGCTGCGTATCTCTTCAAATAGCCTGTTGTAACCTTCGGCTCCCTTGGCTGCCACTTTGCCTTACGCTCAGCAAGCACCTCGTCTGACACATCGAGCTCAAGCTTCATGTTTGGAATATCAATCTTTATGATATCGCCCTCTTCAACCAGGGCAATCGGTCCGCCTACTGCGGCCTCAGGTGAAACATGACCTATTGAAGCTCCTCTTGAAGCTCCTGAAAAACGTCCGTCTGTGATGAGTGCCACAGAGCTTCCAAGTCCCATTCCGGCAATAGCGGATGTAGGGTTAAGCATCTCTCTCATTCCAGGGCCGCCCTTTGGTCCCTCGTATCTGATGACAACCACATCACCCTCTACGATCTTGCCGCCCTTTATTGCTGCAATTGCATCCTCCTCGCAGTCAAATACTCTTGCAGGGCCCTCATGAACCATCATCTCATCGACAACTGCCGAACGCTTTACAACAGAGCCGTCCGGAGCCAGATTTCCTTTAAGCACTGCAAGTCCTCCGGTCTTTGAATATGGATTGTCTACCGGTCTGATAACCTCAGGGTCTCTATTGACTGCATTCTTTATATTCTCTCCAACTGTCTTTCCTGTAACAGTCATACAATCTGTATTTAAAAGTCCGATATCAGCAAGCTCTTTCATGACAGCCCACACACCGCCGGCCTCGTTTAAGTCCTCCATATATGTAGGGCCTGCCGGGGCAAGGTGGCAGAGATTTGGTGTCCTCTCACTGATTGGATTTGCAAAGCTGATATCAAAATCAAAGCCTATCTCATGAGCGATAGCCGGAAGATGAAGCATAGAGTTTGTAGAGCAGCCGAGTGCCATATCAACTGTGAGTGCGTTCATTATTGCATCCTTTGTGATGATATCTCTCGCCTTGATGCCCTTGTTGTACATATCCATAACAGCCATTCCGGCATGCTTTGCAAGACGTATACGCTCTGAATATACAGCAGGTATTGTTCCGTTTCCGCGAAGTCCCATACCAAGTGCCTCTGTAAGACAGTTCATAGAGTTGGCTGTGTACATTCCCGAACATGAACCACAGGTAGGACATACCTTGTTCTCATACTCACATACATCATCCTCAGTCATAGTACCGGCAGCGTATGAGCCGACAGCCTCAAACATAGATGAAAGACTTCTCTTTCTGCCCTTTACGTGGCCTGCGAGCATTGGTCCGCCTGATACAAATACTGTAGGCAGATTAAGACGTGCAGCCGCCATCAGAAGTCCCGGCACGTTCTTGTCACAGTTTGGGACCATTACAAGTGCATCAAACTGATGAGCGATTGCCATACACTCTGTAGAATCTGCAATCAGATCTCTTGTGACAAGAGAATATTTCATACCCACATGTCCCATTGCAATACCATCGCAGACTGCGATTGCAGGAAATACTACAGGCACTCCTCCTGCCTCTGCAACTCCAAGCTTTACAGCCTCAACGATTTTGTCTATATTCATATGGCCCGGAACAATCTCATTGAATGAGCTTACGATTCCGACCATAGGCTTTTTCATTTCCTCCGGTGTAAAACCAAGAGCATTAAATAAACTTCTTGCCGGTGCCTGCTGCATTCCGGCTCTTGCGTTATCACTTATCATATTTTATCTCCTTATTTATCTCCGACTATTTCTTTGAGTACTTCATCATCATTACTACTGTATACACAACAATCTGCATGTCTATAACCTATTAGCTGTCTATTATAAGTCATGCAGCTACACACGTTCTGCGATGAGATCCCCCATCTGTGCTGTGCCTACCTGTGTGATACCCCTTTGTAGTCTCACCCGGCTGTGGCATGATGTCGATTGTCCTGTAACCCTCCTTAAGCACCTGCTTTACAGCATCCTCGATTGCCTGTGCTTCCTTGTCCAGATCAAATGAATAGCGAAGCATCATGGCTGCTGAAAGGATTGTTGCGATAGGGTTTGCAATGCCCTTTCCTGCGATATCAGGAGCAGATCCGCCACTTGGCTCGTAAAGTCCGAACTTTGTATCGTTAAGGCTTGCTGATGAAAGCATGCCGATTGAGCCTGTCACCATACTTGCTTCATCCGATAAAATATCGCCAAACATATTCTCTGTGAGGATAACATCAAACTGCTTAGGATCCTTTACAAGCTGCATTGCACAGTTATCAACAAGCATATGCTCGTATGTAACCTCCGGATAATCCTTAGCGACCTCCTCGACGATCTTTCTCCATAATCTGGAAGAATCAAGCACATTTGCCTTGTCTACAGATGTGACCTTTTTCCTTCTCTTCATGGCTATATCAAAGCCTCGCTTTGCGATTCTTCTGATTTCATTCTCATTATATGTCAGTGTATCTGTGGCCGTAACAACTCCATCCACCTCTTTTGTCTCTCTGGCTCCGAAGTAAAGACCTCCTGTAAGCTCACGCATAATCATCATATCAAAGCCGTCTCCGATGATATCGGCGCGGAGCGGACATGCTGCAGCAAGCTCCTTGTACAGGTATGCCGGTCTAAGATTTGCAAACAGATTGAGTGACTTTCTAAGCTTTAAAAGACCTGCCTCCGGACGAAGCTCAGGGGAGCCAGCTTGTACCATGGTGATGTGGCTGTGTTGCCACCGATAGAACCCATCAGCACCGCATCTGAATCAAGTGCAGTCGCAATAGCCTCATCTGTAAGAGGAACACCTGTAGCATCAATTGAGCAGCCACCCATAAGAATGTCTGTGTAGTTGAAGCTGTGTCCATACTTGTCTGCTATTTTGTCCAATACCTTTTTTGCCTCAGTGACTATCTCCGGTCCGATTCCGTCTCCTGAAATTACACCAACTTTATATTCCATAATTTCTTACCTCTTTTACATAAAAATACATATTCTTATATTAAAGCATTAAAGTAGTTATTTCAATATGCCGGGATATTTTACTTTTTCATGCAATTTATAACTGCAGCTTATAATAACTGCATACTATAATAACAGTTTTTTATTATTCTTGCAAGAGATGCGGATAATAAGAAAACCGCCACTTATGTGACGGCTTTACAAATCTGCATTATTTAGCTGAATCCTCTGCTTTCTCAAGGTCAGCGATAGCTGCCTTCTGCATTGAATACGGCAGTTCTTGTTGTTACCAAACTCAACGATTACAGTATCGTCCTCGATATCGATAACTGTTCCGTAGAATCCACTTGTTGTAAGAACTGTGTCTCCTGTTGCAACCTCATTAAGCATAAGCTCCTTTTTCTTCTGCTCCTTCTTCTGTGGACGGGATCATAAGAAAATACATAACTGCGAAAAGTACTACTAACCAGACAATCATTCCAACTGTTCCTGCTGCCTGACCGTTTGCTAAAATTGATGTCATCAATTGTTCCTCCTAAATATTCTATAATTGATGTGTTCTAAGCACTATTACCATAATACACGTTAAACGTGCTAACGGCAAGGATTTTTTATCATTTTCGAGATTTTTTATATTTATCTGCTAGCTCTGCTCTCCCTGTGTCATTCCATAGAGCTTTTTCAGCCTTGTATGAGGCAAAACGGCCTGCATCAAGCGAATCCCTTATCTCCTCCATCATGTTGTTGTAGAAATACAAATTATGGAGCACGCACAGTCTCATTCCGAGCATCTCCTTTGCCTTTAAAAGATGCCTGATATATGCACGCGAATATGTGCGGCAGGCAGGACAGTTACAGCCCTCCTCAATAGGGCGCATATCCTTCTGATACTTCTGGTTGAACAGATTAAGCTTGCCGTGATTCGTGTATACATGTCCGTGACGGCCGTTTCTGCTTGGGTATACACAGTCAAAGAAGTCGATTCCTCTCTCTACACCCTCAAGTATATTGGCAGGAGTTCCTACTCCCCATCAGGTATGTAGGTTTATTAACAGGCAGATGAGGCACTGTTTCATCAAGAATATGGTACATCTCCTCATGGCTCTCTCCTACCGCCAGTCCGCCGACAGCATAGCCGTCCAGATCAAGCTCAGAAATGCGCTTTGCATGGTCAATTCTTATATCATCATAAATAGCTCCCTGATTGATACCGAATAAAAGCTGCTCCTTATTGATAGTATCCGGTAAGCTGTTTAAGCGTGCCATCTCCTTTTTGCACCTCTCAAGCCAGCGCGCGGTCCTGTTTACAGAGTTTGTCACATACTGTCTGTCTGCAACACTAGATGGGCACTCGTCAAATGCCATAGCTATCGTGGAGCCGAGGTTTGACTGTATCTGCATGCTCTCCTCAGGTCCCATAAAAATCTTGGCACCGTCAATATGTGAGTTGAAGTACACGCCCTCCTCCTTTATTTTGCGAAGACCTGCCAGTGAAAACACCTGGAATCCGCCGGAATCTGTAAGGATTGGTCTGTCCCACACCATGAATTTGTGCAGTCCGCCAAGCTCTTTAATGATTTTGTCTCCGGTTCTTACATGCAGGTGATATGTATTTGACAGCTCAACCTGACACTTTATCTCCTTTAAATCGTCCGTAGAAACAGCGCCCTTTATCGCACCTACTGTTCCTACATTCATAAATACAGGTGTCTGTATATCTCCATGCACAGTATGGAATGTACCTCTCTTGGCACGTCCCTCTTGTTTTAGTAACTCATATTTAGCCATATTTTCGTTTAATTCTCCTGTTTCTTTTTACTTATCGCCATTGCCTACGATTTTTTTCTGATTAATATTCCGTTGGTCAGCAGTGTGGTATCTATGCAATGCCTCTCAAAAAGTACCTCGCCGTCCTTTGGCACCTCAATATCCTCATCAGAGCAGTTGACTATAACCTCCACATATGTATCCACCCAGCCCATCTTTCTGAACTGGATTACCCTTGGATTGTCAGCAAAATCGTCAGGGAAATGGAAGTTTCTGCCCTTTAAAAGCGGCTCACTCGCCCTTAAATGAATGAGCTTTGATACCATCTCAATGCGCTCCTTAAACCTGCCTGCCTCAATATCATCCCACGGCATACATCGTCTGCAGTCAGGGTCATAGCTGCCCGGCATGGCAATCTCAGTGCCGTAATATATACATGGGCTGCCCGGCATGGCAAAAAGCACTGCAAGCTGTGCAAAGTACTGGTCGAGATTCTTTGTATCAGAGCGAAGGCGCTTTGTATCATGTGAATCAAGCAGATTGAAAAGAACATCATTGGTCTGCTGCATGTAGTTGGTATAACATCTGTTTATAGTATACTCAAAATCCTGATTCGTCTGGCTCTTATCTATCCAGAAATCCTTGATGCTCTCTCCGAGCGGATAGTTCATAACCGCATCGAACTCATCTCCACGCAGCCACGGAAGAGCATTATGCCATATTTCTCCCAAAATGTAAATATCCGGATTGATTTCCTTAAGCCTTGCCCTAAGCTCCTTGCAGAATCGGTGTGACACCTCATTTGCCACATCAAGGCGCAGTCCGTCTATATGATAATTTTCTACCCAGTTGGCGCAGATATCGATAAAGTATTTTCGCACCGCCGGATTATTTGTATTGAGCTTTGGCATATTGTCAAAAAATCCAAACGTATAAAACTGACCCTTTTTAGCCGCTCCATGCTTAAAGTCAAGAGGCCATTCATTGATCATAAACCAGTCATAATACTCTGAATCCGCTCCCTTTGCTAAAACATCCTGCCACGGTGCAAAATAATAGCCACAGTGGTTGAACACTCCGTCAAGCATTATTCTCATATCACGCTTATGGGCTTCTAACACAAGCCTCTTAAAGGTATCTTCATCTCCAAAGCGCGGGTCAATCTTTGCATAATCCGTTGTATCATACTTATGATTGCTCGGTGACTCGTTTATCGGTGTCAGATAGATTCCGTTTATTCCAAGCTCCTTTAAGTAATCAAGCTTTTGAATGATTCCTGCGAGGTCTCCGCCGAAGCATTCCTCATTTTTGACCTTTCCCCTGTTTCTCCACGGGACAACATAATCAGGATCTATCGAGTGGTCTCCATTGCAGAATCTATCCGGAAATATCTGATACCATATAGTGTCATTTACCCACTTCGGTGTGACCGGAATATCACACGGATTCATCCACGGGAACACAAAGCACTGGCGGCTTCTTCCCTCAAGTGCCATCTGCTCTGCACTCACGAAGCCATCCTCAAAGTAAAACCATCTCTCGTCCTCTGTGATGAGCTCAAAATAATATTTAAGTCTCTTGAATGGTGGCTTTACCGTGGTTGTCCACCATATCTGGTGCTTTAATTTCTTTTTAAATATAATCGGCTGCATTTATCGCCATTCCAGGTCTCCCCACCGCCTAAGATACCGGCTGCGAACGGGTCACCGAGTATGATATTTACTTCCTTCACATCATAACCGGTCTTTATATTTATGATTAATTCATCCTCATTTAAAGGATAGCAGTAGTTGTCGTATGCCCTGGTGAAATACCCCGTTAAATTCCATGTTTTCTCCCTCTTTTGCGGTCTTATTGTAGTTGTTTATCATCGTGGCGCTAAGGACGGCACGTAAGTCGCGGCAAAATTGCTACAAATGATGCTGCTTAATTATACTTGCTTAAATTATGCTTCGCCTAATTTGCGCTTTGCATATACAGGGATGCAAGCATGCATCGATGATACCTTTTGACCCTTTAATCACATAATTATACACAAACATAGTTCGAAAGTTACCTAAATAAAATAATATCATAGTTTTTTCTTGACTATTCAACTTGCTATTAATTATAATGTATTTATTATCGTAACTATTCGAGTCACATTGAAAACCAAAAATGCTGTTTACATGCAAGCATGATGTATCATTTTTTTGTTCTCAGAGGTTTAAATAGTTACCCATTATTATAATAAGGAGACCATCATGGCAGGTTCATCATACGGAAATATTTTTAGGGTAACAACATGGGGAGAATCACACGGAAAAGGCTTAGGTGTCGTTGTGGACGGCGTTCCTGCGGGGCTTGAGCTGTGTGAGGAGGATATTCAGATATTCTTAAACAGAAGAAAGCCGGGACAGTCCAAGTTCACTACTCCACGCAAGGAGGATGATGCGGTTGAAATTCTCTCCGGTGTGTTTGAGGGAAAGACTACAGGTACACCTGTTTCTATGGTTGTGTGGAATAAAAATCAGAAATCAAAGGATTACAGTGAGATTGCTTCATACTATCGTCCGGGGCATGCTGACTTTTGCTTTGATGAGAAATACGGCTTCAGAGACTACAGAGGCGGTGGTCGTTCTTCGGGACGCGAGACAATAGGCCGTGTTGCAGCAGGTGCTATCGCTGTAAAGATGCTCTCTGGCCTTGGCATAAAATTTCTTACATACACCAGATCAATAGGTCCTGTTACAATTAATGATGTTAATTTTGATGCTCATGAGATTTACAACAATTCGCTTTATATGCCTGATGCCGATGCAGCGCTAAAAGCTTCCGAATATCTGGAGGAATGCCTTAAATCACTCAATTCCTCAGGCGGTGTGTGTGAATGTGTCATCACAGGTCTTCCTGTCGGGCTCGGTGATCCTGTATTCGAGAAAATTGATGCCAATCTGGCAAAAGCTATTATGTCTATCGGAGCTGTAAAGGGCTTCGAAATCGGCGATGGCTTTGATGCAGCAAAGGCAACCGGACTTACAAACAATGATGCCTTTATTATGAGGGATGGCGCTGTTTCAAAAGAGACAAATCACTCCGGTGGTACTCTCGGCGGCATGACAGACGGCTCACCGCTTATTTTCAGAGCTGCCATAAAGCCTACTCCTTCAATCGCAGCTACACAGCACACCGTAAATAAATCCGGTGAAGATATAGAGATTTCCATCAAGGGACGTCATGACCCGATTATCGTGCCACGTGCTGTTGTTGTTGTTGAAGCTATGGCTGCAATTACTATTGCGGATGCACTGCTTATGAATATGGGGGCACGCATGGACCGCATCACAGATTTTTATAAAAAATTATAACTTTGTATTATAGTAAAAAGCATCTATCCGGTTTTTCCGGACAGATGCTTTTTATCTATTTCATTGGAACAATCTGTAATGTTTTTCCTAGTGAATTCAAAATATATTTTAGAATATATTTCCAAGAAGCAGCGGATTAAACAGAAAATACTGCGCATTCGTCACCCCAAAAGCCACAAGCGCCAGTGGCAGCACAATAAAAAGGACGCATGATATAATCACAGACATGCCGCTTCTTAAGTATTTAAACATTGCAAAAAACAAACAGGCTGACCAGTAATCCCCCTATAAAGCGCATCAGGCATTATGATAAGTATATACTGCCCTACCGATATATTCTGCGAAACACGCCACAGATGCTCCATACTTGCCGCCGGAGCATTAAGCCCCTGCGTGCCATATGCTAAAAAGCACATTGCACAGCCGCACAATATATACAAGTGCAAATGCTGTGACAGTGCCCAAAAAGCCAAGTATGCATTTGATTCCCATATGCTGCTTCCTGCCACGGCGGGTAGTCCTTAAAAGCCGGATTTCATGGTTTGCATAATCCGCTCCGCATATACCGCAGGCTATTGCTATTAGGAGAATAACATACACAAATGCCTGTGCTGTATCACGGTTTTTGAAGTCTGTTCTGTCGGTAAGGATATCATAGCCCTTTTCAAAAAACAGCCACCCCTCATTTAACGTCTTAAGATAATCCACATGTGCTGTAAGCTTGTTGAATGCCTCCTGTCTGCTCAGTTCATCCTTGTACTTTATATTGATATAGCTTTCACTCTTCCCCTGCTCCATATCGTAAGCAATGTTATCTGACAGTCTGTCGTATTTTACTCTTTCTTCATCCAGAAGCTCATTGGTTTTGGCAGTTAAAGGTCCATAATATTTGTCCATATATTCCTTGTAATACACCTCATCAACCGAGTCATAGGAAAGCTTCTCTGCCGGATTCCACCATACCACAAAAAAGAGCTGCTGCAATCAAAATAAGTAACACTTTTCCCGGAACAAGTGCCTTATAGCATTCGTGCAAAAATAAAGATGTATGGCAGCCTGTATTTTTTTTACCGCAGGCAAAGCCTGGCAGTAAAAGCAGCTTCTTTTCATGCACCGAATTGAGATAATTTGTAACCGCAAAAATACATACAGCTATACACACAAACCAGAATAAGCCATACAATACCCCGGTATTAAGCGGATATCCAAACAAATTGATATTAACATAATCAGAAAAAAGTCTGCCTGTCCTGACTCCATACATGATATTTATGTACTTAAGGAAGGCCAGGAAGCTGGTTCCCCTGATATCGTTGTGTAGCAGATAGCCTCAATAACCACGGTCACTGCAGAAGCAACGAACACAAATATAATATTGTCAAGCGCTGCGCATATCAGCATAAAAAACAGGCCAAGCAATATAAAGCTTATTATTTTCACAGGAAAATAGCATGCCAGAAATTGTCCTATACTAAGCTTAAACGGACTGCCATAGTACAGATAAACACTTTGAAGCGGACTTTTCAGATTTATCGGATTGTAAAAGCACATGCTTATGACTGCATTGATGCCGTACAACAGTAATGTGATAAGAATGACCGCCATAATCATCACAAATGACTTTGACGCCATAAGCTGCCTTCTGCCCCTTGCAGTTGTTCTAAGCAATGCAAGCTGGTTCTCGCTTTTTTCATAAAACACAAGATTGAGCGCAATGATAAAAAGCATAATCACAGCCACATAGTCGGTAAGCTCATTGTCTGTAATATTCAAAAGTCCCGATGCATCCATAACCTCAGGCACTGTGTGCCTTCAAGCTTACTGTAGACTCTGCTCGTTTTAGCAGCATTTTTTTTCTCTGCAAAGCCTCCATTGCCGGAAAACTTATTCATAATCGAAATCTCGTCAGCCTTTTCATTGACAGAGTCCAGATACTCATCATAAGAAAGACATGCTCCTACTTCCTTGTATACCCTGCTGCACAGACTAATCCTGCCGTAAGCTTCTGCCGTCATCTGCCTCTGTTCAATTTCCGGCAAAACATCCTCACGGCTGTAATTGCTTATTTCGCCATACAGCGCGCTGTAGTCCTTATCTGTATACCCATCATCATTTACGGTATTCATGGTATACAGTCCAAGAACAGGATTAAGAACAAGCAAAAGTAAGAGAATAAGCACTGTTCTTTTAGTCAATAGTTTACATATTTCGTTTTTTACTATATCCATTTTCAGTCCCCATTAAGATACAAATACAAGTCCTCAAGATTTGGCCTCACAGCCTCCTTCTGCCATCTGCCATCATACGAATCGGCAATAATGCGGGCTATGACACCGTCTGCATCCCTTGAAATATTGCTCACCTTGTATCTGGTGTTTACCTCATCTATCTCATTATCCGATAAAAAGATATTCCATACCTTTCCATCCAGCTCCTGAAGCAGCTTTGACGGAGAACCACTCCTTATTATTTTACCGTTGCTTAACATAACTATCTCTTTGGCGATAAACTCTACATCCGTAACCACATGAGTCGCAATAATAACAATCTTGTCCTTTGCAACCTCTGATATCAGATTGCGGATTCTGATTCTCTCCTTTGGGTCAAGCCCTGCCGTTGGCTCATCCAGTATAAGGATGCCGGGATTGCCTATGAGTGCCTGTGCTATCAGTGCTCTCTGCTTCATTCCACCCGAAAAAGCGCCAAGCTTTTTTCCAAGGACATCATCAAGCTTTACCATGCGCACATAGTGATCTATATCTTCCCAGGCTTCACTCTTTTTTAATCCTTTCAGGGATGCCATAATAAAGTAAAGAAAACGCCTAAGACTAAGCTCAGGATATATATTCTGCTGCTGCGGCATATATCCGAGAAGCTTCCTGTATTCACTTCCAAGCTCGTCTATGCCCCTTCCGTCAAGCAGCACACGACCTTTTGATGGAGTCAGATTGTCAGAAATGAGATTCATCATAGTTGATTTACCGGCTCCATTAGGTCCCAAAAGCCCATATATGCCGGGTGTAAATGAAAAAGACACATCATCCAGCGCAGTTTTATCCTTATAAACTTTTGTAAGCCCCTCCAATTCAAGTGTCATTGCTTATATTCCTCCCACTGACTTCTCACGCTTTCAAGATAGCTGTCCATTCCATCTGCTGTAAGCTTTTTGTACGGCACCGTCTAAAGTATCATCTACAGTGGCACCATGCAGTCCTGTCATGAAATCATCTAAATCTGTTGAAATACTGCCCATATTCTTAGTATCCGGTTCGAAGCCGATAAACGGAGACAATGTGGCATTGTCATAAAAAAGTCAAAAAACTCCTTCTTACGATTGTCCACATATTTCTCGTTCTTTGTCGGATAAACATTCACGAAAAGATTAAGACTAAGCTTCGTCAGATAGTCATCATCCAGACTGCCTCCATCACAAGCTTCTGCAATGCCATCTTTAAGCTTATAATCCTTATCTTTTTCACCGTACAAAAGGATATTGCCGTACTTTTCATCTCCATATAACAGACTAAGGAAATCCATCACAGCAGAAGCATCCTTTGCTTTCTTTGCTACACCGATGGAGCTGTTTATCCTTGATGAAAGGTAAGTCTTTACTTCCTTTACCGTGATATTGTCCTTTTTGAAATTTTCATCCACACTACCATTGCATAAAGCAACTGCAAAATTGCCTTCCTTGAATTTTTTAATACATGAGCATCATTCAGCCCCGGATTGTTGAGATATGTTATCTCATTTGTCAAATCATCAGACATATAGCCGTCCTTCTTCATCCGGTCAAGCACCCTCAGAGATATCCGGTAAATTTCTGTGACTCTAAAGGATTTCCAACAGACATAGTATCATAGTCGAAGCAGAGCCCGTTTCTTATCTCACAGCCAAGCATATCATCAAATGTATATCCGCTTATGAGATACTCGAACCTCGGAGTATCACTTTTATCCCATTTAACCCCCTGAAGTATCTGATATATTCCGTCTATGCTGCCATCCCATGCACTTATCGCATCGTCAGAAACGTAATCCCTGTTGAAGGCTGCATAAACTCCCTCATCACTTGCAAGTGCTGACGGAATCGAATAAATATGCTTATCGCATTTAACCATCTCCCAAAGATTCTTTGGAAAAGCCTCATAAAGTGTTTTTCCTTTATCGCCCGATAAGATATCATCAAGATTCAGAACCAGATCAGAGCGTACCAGATCATACACCGGATTATTTCCGGCAGCATCACCAAAACCCAGGAATGCTATATCTGTTTTTCCGTTTTCCAAGGCTCCCTCAACAGCCTGTCCATAATTGTCATAGGACAAGGTTTTGATTTCAAGCTCATAATCATGTCCGTCCGCAGCAAGTGCATCATTGAACTTCTTTAGATTATTCTTATCAATCTTACAGATATCAGGCACAGCAAACGTTATAACCTGCGCATCTGAATTTCTTTTGTTCTCTGATTCTTCTTTATCAGCTTTATCCGATCTTTTTTGTTTTATCAGCCGACTCTGTCCGGCCTTCGCTGACAGCTCCGGCATTATCCGTTTTTCTGTTAAGGCAGACTGCCGCCACTGCTATAACAACAATGACTGCTACTGCAACCGCTATCAAAATGCCCTTTTTCTTATTATTCTTCATCATCAAAACACCTCAATTCCTTTGGTTCAAATACTCCCTTGTTCAATTCATCAAGACTTATTACCCCAAGGCAGAACTTTCCGTTATCATTTGTATATGTGACATATACCGACTGGCCGCATATGCTTGCAATGCCAAATGCCTTTTCAGTAGACAGCTTCATCAGTTCTTCACTCTTATCATCCTTCAAGCGATAATATGTCACTTCATCACTTTTTTTTCTTCAGAAAGGGCATAATATAAAAAGTCTCCGCTCTTTTTTAATGGTCCATATTGTGTTTTTCCATCCGCATCTATCGGAAGCTGTCTTGTCTGTCTGCTTTCGGTGTCAAACACAAAATATCCATCCTTTGACGAATAATAACCATCGCCATCTAACAGCCTAAGATCGTTAATATGGTCTATTTCCGTCAGACATGTTGTCTTTTCATCTGCTATATCATATTGATATATTCCATTAAGCATATTATCATAAGCAAAAGACTCCGCATCATCTGACGCTCCCTCCTCTATCATCAGCTCTGTAACATCATCTCCAAACCGCACAGTCGAATAGTACACTACTTCGTCTTCATAATATATGTCCGTAATATTTGCCTGTTCGCTTGTTATCTTATCACTCATATACACCTTGTAATTATCGAGATCTATAACAAAAATACCGGCTTCAGGCTTATCATCATTTACAATCTGTCCTTCATCATTAAGCTCTATTCTGTTACTGTAAGCTCCTATAACATAATTATCCCTGTACAAAACAGCCGTAACATTCTGAACATTCTCTAATTTGGCTGCTTTTTACGATTCTCACCGTTTGAGTCCATAACATACAGATATTGAACTGTCATATCTTCATCCGACATATTTCCTACATAATAAAGATGGTCATTGTAAAGCACCGTTCCGGCTCCTTCTAAACCATAAAAAGCTGCAGGACATGAGGGCTTCTCATTGGAGCCCGAGAATCCTTCATGTGTGCAGTTGGGCTTATCGCAATAGACCATGTCCTTGCCTGATGCCGTATCGATGAGATGCAGTATTCCGGAATCATCAAGATACAGTACATTGTCTTCTGAATAATTACATCGTACATCTCCGAGCGATATGTGTACATTGTATTGGATGTACTGCGGTTTCTATTCTTTATTATAAAAACCGCAGTCACAATACAGATGATAAGTATGAAGATGATTGATGCGATTAATATGCGTTTTTTCTTCATGTTAAACTCCCCATCCTTTTTTTTAATGATTTTACTTAATTGTACTGTATTATACTGTTAAAATCAATATACCGCCGTTGAATTTGCAGTCCATGTCTGACCATATGCAGAAACTTTATGTGAACTTCTTATCCTAACACTATGGCAATTATATGGTGCTGAAAAATCAACATAAACTGACGTATAATAACCTTTACTTTTTTTTAGTACTAGTACCCGTTGCAAGCGTATATGTGTTAACATAACTATAGGTTGAGTCTACCGAAATAGAACCTGTACTTTTTCCATATCTTGTTGACGCACTTGCTGCTGTACGGGTTATAGTAGATGAACCTGTAGCTGTATATCCATTAACAGCACCTGTAGCTGCAAACACCGATATACTCATACCTAAAGTCATTGCTAATGTTAATGTGAGTACTAAAACCAATTTCTTAAAAAATTCGCTTTTGTGATTTTGTTCATATTTTTTCTCCTTCTTCTTTGATGGTAGTGTCAAAAACTACCCATTTTATTGTTCTAAAATTCTTTTAAAACCTTGATTTATTGAAGGTTTGCAAATAAAAAAGAGCATTGACCTCCCAAAAGAAGTATAATGAGTTCACCACAAACACCATTATCATCAAGGACACAATGCTCATGGACATCATACTTTATTTACTTCTATTTATTCAATACCAACATAAACAAATCTGCTGGCTTTTTAATTTTATCTGCAGATATATTCCCCTTAAGCAGTGGGTCTTCGATGATTCCCATTCTCCCAAATATCCAACATTCAAGATTGATAAGCACCCAAAAATAATCTATTACGAAAAATGGGATTACAAAGACTACATTCCTTACCTCGAATGGAAGTATGGCAAGAAAATCAAACCTGTCAGCCGCCGTTCTGAATGTGATATTGATGACAACTGTACCTGTCCACGTTGCAATGCTCCAAAAAGCCTTATCTCTACAAGAATAATGGTTCAAAAGGACAGATTCTGTGCAAAGTATGCTCCACCGCATTCTCTCCGGAAGAAAACCGTTTTTCAAAGTCCTACTCCCTCAAATGCCCGCACTGCAATCACTCGCTGGCTCATAAGAAAGACCGCAAACACTTTGTTGTCCACAAATGCGTAAATCCAAAATGTCCTTACTACCTCCACAATCTAAACAAGGTTGATAAAAAGACCTTAAGGAGGACTATGGCAAGAACAAATATAAACTCCATTACATATACCGGGAATTCAGATAGATTTCTTTCGCATGGATTTAAACACTCTTCCCAAGAATGCTTCTTCCCTAAAATTCAGTAAACATGACCAGCATGTCATGTCTCTTTGTCTTACCTACAAAGTGAATCTTGGGTTATCGCTTCGTAAAACCGCTCAGGCATTGAAGGACATACACGGCATCAGCATCTCACACCAGCAAGTTGCCAACTATTGTAAAACCGCCTCTGCCTGCATAAAACCTTTCGTAGACAACTACGATTACAAAACTGGCAATGTATTTACTGCCGATGAAACATACATCAAAATCCGTGGTATCAAAACCTATATCTGGTTTATCATGGATTCTGCCAAACGCTCTGTTATCGGCTATCGGGTATCTGATAATCGTGGTGTTGGTCCTTGCATTCTGGCAATGCGGATGGCCTTCCGGCATCTAAAAGAACTGCCTAAGAACTTTAAGTTCATTGCAGATGGCTACAGTGCATATCCCCTTGCCGCCCAGCAGTTCTTCCATGAATTCGGTGATAAGTTTAAGTTTGAAATCACACAAGTAATCGGACTCACCAATGACGATGAGGTTTCTAAAGAATTCAGACCTTACAAGCAGATGATTGAACGCTTAAACCGTACATACAAAGCTTCCTATCGTAAAACCAACGGCTTTGATAACATCGATGGAGCCAACTATGATCTCGCCCCTCTGGGTTGCTTATTACAACTTCCTAAGACCACACAAACACAACAACTATAAAGTCTTAAATGAAGTCGAAATGCTGTCTCAGGCTGACACGATGCTGGGCAAATGGCAGCTTCTCATCTTCCTTGGTCAACAGACGATTCTGAACCTGCAACACGGCGAAGCCGCTAACTGTTCTTAGATTCAGAGCCAGAGGTAATTATCCCAGCCACCGCAAAGCGGCGTGCCCTTGATGGCACGAAAAAGAACTGCTACACTGCTGTAATCGACGGAAAAACTCTAACTGTTCTTGAGTTCTTCGCCGTCGGTGATTAACCTACAGCAGTTCTTTTTCGTACCGTCAAGGGTGGCGGTGGGCTACCACAACCTAAAAGATCTACAGTTTTCAAGGTTCATCTGAGCCTTTTTCTTTTTGCTCAGTTTTTTTCATAGGTCATTTGACACTATCTCTTTGATATAATTATTTATATGTTTCTATTATTTGTTACCTGAAATCTTCCCTTTTCAGGTCTTTTTAGGTTGATATAAAATACAAGCGCAAAATGGATGGGTTTCATTATCTCTTTTTATCTCGAAAATAACTACTTTTTTTGACAAGTTCTAATGTTAGTCTTTTCAAACTATTCATTTTCAAATTTCACCTCCTGTTTAATAATTTTTGCCAACCCTAAAAGTAATGCGCATAATATAATAGAAGCAGACATATAACAAACACATAACCTACATACATCAAGCACAATAAGCAATACTATTATAATACTTTCTATTGCTAAAATACATCTAGCAGCCTTCTTTGACTCGTTAACTTCAACATAATCCAATGCCAAATTAGGATGATTTACTACCCCTATAAAACTTATTACTAATATAGAGCATATAACCAGCAAATAAATAACCATCATGTAACGAGCTGATATTAAACACATATGAATAACAACTATACTAATAATTATTGTTTCTATATAACAATGCAAAAATGAACTTGCATGATATCCACCAGTCCTTTTCCTTAATAATAGAAAAAAAGAATAAAAATAACATCATTTGAACAGTCTGTTTAAAAATCCCACCAACAAATAGTACTGATATAATAGTAATCCATTTTTCTATAATCATAGCTATACTATATGTGAAATATTCTTTCATCTCTATATTCAATAAATTTTCTTTTTCCATTTGTTCCACTATAGCATTAACTATATTTTTTCACCATGTCTTTTTCTCCCCTTTTGTATAATTTTATCAAACATAATAGATAAAATCAATAATCCGTGCACAAAACGAACATTTTTTGCAGAAAATAGACATAAACTATGGTCACATATTATAATGGGATAATAATAGAAAAACTAAATTCATTGTTCTCATTTTTAATAACATATTCGCCATTGTATTTTTCTACAATTTGAATAATATTTTTTATACCAATGCCATGCATTTCCGGTTCATCTTTTTTACTTGTTTTTATTTCATTACCACTGTAAATAATTAGATTACTGCATGTATTTTTCACCGAAAGAACTATAAGATTTTCCTCTATCACAAACTTTAGTTTTATAGTTTTCTTTTCCTCACATTTTTCACATGCTTCAATGGCATTATTTAGCAGATTTGCTAAAATTACTACCAGATCCTCATCCTTTATTACAATTTTTGATAAATCATTTACCTTAAACACAAAAACAATATTCTTACTGATAGCCTCGATACTTTGTATTAAGAATCGCATTTATTATCACATGATTTGTATTGATTACATTTTTTTTTCTCCAATAAAAGTATTGCTGATATTTCTTACATATTTACTTGCCTTGTCATATTCATGAGCTTTCAATAAAGATTCTATACACAATATATGATTTTTAAATTCATGTGACTTTTTTTTTCTGAATTTCATAATTTTCCGAAATAGAACGGTACATATCAATTTGGTTTTTAAACTGTAGTCCCAATATTTCCTTTTCATGCAATTTAGCTTCACTGGTTACAATATCGTTAATCAGGAAATATCACAAATATATTCATCACAGCCAATCCCAAAGAGATAAAATATAAAACGTTCGCCTGCACTTCATTTTTTGTATATTGAAACGTCATAATCATTGCTATAATTGTAATTATTGTAAATACAGGAAAAAACAAAAATCTTCCCCATATTTTGTCAGGTAAAGTCTCTGTTGATTTTTTTTTCCAAAGTGTTTTTTTAGCAGTAAGATACATAAAAATACAGTAATCTTGCTAAAAAAATAACAACCAGGCTTCCCTCTAACGCATATTTTTTTTTGTACCTCACCCTCTTTTGAAATAATTGTGTTATTACTAATATAAGCTATATAATCAACTATGATTGATAATCCTTGATATAATAATGCAAAAATGACTGATTTTTTTTATACTAATTTCAAAATAAAAACTCATAATTATAACTGCAGCCAGTACAACCAACGTCATTTTCAATATAAGCATATCAGACAAAAATAATCCGCATAAATAATAGCAGCAAATCAATGATATAGCATCAGCAAAACTTTTTGACTTTTTCTTAATCTCGAATTTTCTTTGCAAAAAACATCGTAAAATAAATTACAACATATCGCTTCAAATATAATAATTACTAAACTGAAAAAATATGTAAACATATATCACAATTCTCCCTTATATGAAATGAATGCATCCTTCACATTCTTATATCTTGCCTTAGGTATGAGCAATTCCTGATTATTACATAACAGTACTTTATAATATTTAACACTCCTAATATATTTCAAATTAGTCAAATAGCTTTGATGGATTCTAATAAAATGGAAATCTTTTAGTTCATTTTCCAGCTCATTTAATGTGCCATATAAATTATAGATTTTGATTTTATCCTCCATGATATAGAATTGCAGTTTATGTAATTTGCTTTCAATATATAGTATATTGTCTATATTAATCTCCTTTTCTCCTTCATTGAACTTGAATTTTTTCTTTTTTACTACAAAATTCATCTTATGAAGAATGGCATCCATGGCATTCGCTTATGGAAGCCTCCAAATTAGTATTTTTTTTCAACAGATATCTTATGGCATCGACCTTGTAGCCCTCCAACGAATAATTTATATAAGCTGTCACAAATACAATATATATTTCAGAACTATATTCCCTGATTTTTTGTGCCGTAACAATTCCATCAACATCATCCATATTAATATCCAAAAAAATGATGTTGTATTGTTTAATTTCAATTCCTAAATCAATTATTTCCTTACCTGATGAAAATGTATCTATTTCATAAGAAATCTCTTTTTTCGTTTAAATAGGCTGCAACATATTTATTTATATTATCTCTAAATACTTTTTTCATCATCACATATAGCTATTTTTAACATTTTTTCTCCATTACTATCTGTTGTATTTCAGTTATTATTTCAACAAATTTTCAAATAATCCGTATTTTTTAGCGAAAAAATCCGCAATACCATAATTTAGTATAGCGGATTCATCCCTAAAAAACAATTATTTTAATCTAAAGCGATAGCCTCATTCTCCTGACGCCTTAAAATATCAAACTCATCAGGTGTCTCTGACAGCTTTACATAGAATACCTGCTGTGGATGCGGGCAGGATTCCATCTCATTGCCATCCTCATCAACGAGTGCAAGCACTGTTGCAAGCACATTGTCACCGTTTGGCTTCATGATTTCAATCTGCTCGCCAACTGAGAACTTGTTTCTCTGCTCCATGCGGTAGAGGCCTTTTTCATTTGGAGCACCAACTATTCCGAGATAGGTGTAGCCCTTCTCGTAAGTATTGTTATCGTATATCTGAGTCTCCTCCGAAGGCTTTCCGTAGAAAAAGCCTGTGGTAAACTGTCTGTAGGTACAGCTCTTTATCTGCTCTAAGTACCATGGCATATTTGCCTCGTATTTCTCAGGTGACTCAAGATAATCATCTATCGCCTTGCGGTAGGTTCTTGCTACTGTTGCCACATAGAGAGCGGTCTTCATACGTCCCTCTATCTTGTAGCTGTCTATTCCTGCATCAATCAGATCCGGGATATGCTCTATCATGCAAAGGTCCTTTGAGTTGAAGATATAGGTTCCGCGCTCATTCTCGTATACCGGCAGATACTCACCCGGGCGCTTTTCCTCCACAACAGAGTATTTCCAGCGGCACGGATGTGTACACGCGCCTTTATTCGCATCACGGCCTGTGAAATGGTTGGAAAGCAGGCATCGGCCGGAATATGAGATACACATTGCTCCGTGCACGAAGGTCTCTATCTCCATCCTGTCATCTATATGCCCTCTTATCTCCTTTATCTCCTTAAGCGAAAGCTCTCTGGCTGTCACCACGCGGCTGGCTCCGAGATTCCACCAGAACTGATATGTGCCGTAGTTCGTGTTGTTGGCCTGTGTGCTGACATGTCTTTCTATCTCCGGGCAGACCTCCTTTGCAATCATGAAAACTGCCGGGTCTGCAATAATCAGTGCATCAGGTCTGTCCGGCTTCATATTGTGAAGCTCTGTAAAGTATTCACGCACTCCGTCAAGGTCATAGTTGTGAGCCAAAATATTGGCAGTAACATACACTCTCACACCGTGAGCATGCGCAAAGGCAACTCCCTCTGCCATCTCCTCCATTGAGAAATTCTTAGCCTTGGCCCTGAGTCCAAATGCCTCTCCACCGATGTAAACTGCATCAGCTCCATATATAACTGCTATCTTAAGTACCTCCAGGCTGCTCGCCGGACAAAGTAATTCTATTTTTCTCATTTTTTCTCCCATACAGTTTTGTATTCATCAAATCTTTGTTGACACCGTAATTCCATCACCTATAGGCATCACTGACGTCACCAGCTCATCGGAGTGTGTAAGCTCGTAGAGATACTCCCTCATACGCTTGTAGATGGTACGGTTTCTGCGCTCAACGATATAGTGCGATTCTATGATATCGCCATCCTGCAGCACATTGTCGGACACCAGCACCCCGCCTGTCTTTAAAAGGCGAAGCACCTGCGGCATAAAGTTGATATACTGTCCCTTTGCCGCGTCCATAAATATCATGTCAAACTGTCCTTCAAGCTGTGGAAGTATCTCCGTTGCATCGCCCTCTAAGAGTGTAATCTGCTCCTGCTTCCCGGCTCTTTCAAAGTTGCCCTTTGCGATAGGTATTCTTTTTTCGTAATTTTCAATCGTCACTATCTGACAACCCTTCGGTGCATACTCTGCCATCAAAACGGCAGAAAAACCAACCGCTGTTCCCACCTCGAGAATACGCATTGGTTTTTGCATTGCAAGAAGCAGCTTTAAAAAGCTCTGCATCTCTTTTTCTGATAATCGGAACGAAGTCTCTTAAGGCTTCCTTCTCTATCTCGTCTAATACAGGCGTGTTGCCTCTGTCCAAGGAATTGATATATGTGACAAGTCTCTCATCAACTATCATTCTTGTATTTCCTAATCTAATTATTGACACAAATGCGCTTAACGGATAATTACTGTGTATCCGAAGGCTCCGTAGTCTGTGTCTGTTCTTCATCGTCTTGTCGGAGGACATGATTACCATCATATCCTTTGCCGTCATTGAAGTGTTGAGTGTGTATATTCCTGGCTTTATATGTCCTGAGTAAGCAGACAGCTTAAGCTGGAGATAAAATAAATTGTGATCCCTTACAAGGCCCTTGTCCTCTAAAAGCTGTCCAAGCTCCTCTGCGGAGATGCCCTTTTCCACCTGAACGAGTACATCCTGACCATCGCCATTTGTCATGGCAGGCTCAGTAAAAACTCTGTAGCCAAAATCATAGCAGATGCTGCAGATTTTTATGCCCGCAAACAGCACTAAAAGAGCAATCATTATTGAAAAAGCAACCCTTATAAAACCAAATAAAGCCTTGTTAAAATCCATAAGCTGTTCCTACACTTCCATAATTATAGGTATAATCATCGGTCTTCTCTTTGTTTCCTTCCAAACAAAGTCTCCCAATGCATCCTTTACCTCTGTCTTTATCTTGCCCCCAGTCTGTCACATTGTTGTCTGTCAGACGCTCCATTGTGTCATCCAGCACGCATTTCGCCTCATCCATCAGGCTCTCAGAATTGCGCACATATACAAATCCTCTCGATACTATATCAGGGACCTGCAAGCAGCTGTCCTGAGCCTGCCTCAAGTGTCATCACAACGATGATGATTCCATCCTCAGCCAGACGCTGTCTGTCACGGAGCACGATATTTCCTACATCTCCTACACCAAGTCCATCGACCATGACATTGCCCACATGCACTCTGCCTGTCACCTTGGCACCGTCCTCATTGATTTCAAGCACATCTCCTGATGAAAGGATCTTGATGTGGTCTGTATCATATCCGAGCTGCTCGGCTATTTTGGCCTGTGCCACAAGATGCTTGTACTCTCCATGAACAGGGATTGCGTACTTTGGATTGACAAGAGAATAAATAAGCTTTATATCCTCGACACGCATGGCCGGAAACATGGACATCCTGGAATATAATCATCTGCACCCTTCAGCATGAGCTCATTAATGATACCTGTAACCGACTTCTCATTTCCCGGTATAGGGTTTGAGCTGAATACAATGGTATCGTTTGGCTTTATGGATACCTTTCTGTGGGTACCGTTTGCCATACGTGAAAGAGCTGCCATTGACTCTCCCTGGCTTCCTGTCGTGATGATGACAGTCTGCTCATCAGGATAGCTTCTAAGCTGTTCTACATCTATAAGAATATTGTCAGGCAGCGACAGATAGCCAAGCTCTGAGGCTATCGAAATGATATTTACCATGCTTCGTCCCTCGATGGCCACCTTTCTGCCATACTTCTCCGCACAGTTGATAATCTGCTGCACACGGTCTACATTTGATGCAAATGTAGCAATGATAATTCTGTTTTTTTCCTGTGATCCTCAAAGATGCCGTCCAATACCTTTCCGACAGACTTCTCAGACTGTGTGAAGCCCGGTCTTTCTGCATTGGTACTGTCGCACATAAGCGCGAGCACGCCCTTCTTTCCAATCTCACCAAACCTTGCAAGGTCGATTGCATCTCCAAATACAGGTGTATAGTCCACCTTGAAATCGCCTGTATGAACAACTATACCTGCCGGTGAATAGATAGCAAGCGCTGCTGCATCCTGGATACTGTGGTTAGTCTTTATAAACTCAACCCTGAAGCAGCCAAGGTTGATATGCTGTCCATATTTTACGACTTTTCTCTTGACAGTCTTGAGCATGCCATGCTCTTCAAGCTTTCTGTCAATGATTCCGATGGTAAGCTTTGTAGCGTATATCGGTACATTTATCTCCTTAAGCACATAAGGAATCGCACCGATATGATCCTCATGTCCATGAGTGATAAAGAAGCCCTTGACCTTATCGATGTTCTCCTTAAGATATGTGATATCAGGGATAACCAAATCTATTCCCAGCATATCGTCCTCAGGGAATGACAATCCGCAATCCACAACAATAATACTGTCCTCATACTCAAAAGCGATGTAATATTCATTCCAATCTGCTCTAATCCTCCAAGTGGAATGATCTTAAGCTTACCTGTATTCTGTTTTTCTGTTTTCTTCAAAATATTACCTCCAAATTTATTTCACGTATAACTGCAATCCTAATATTCAAGTGCAGTGTCATCATCCGTAAGCTCAGAAAATACCTTAGCAATAGCCGAAAACTCAACATCGTCTTCAACCATCTGATAAAGCACCTCTTCATCCTTTGTGCTTACTTCTTTTTTAAAATATATGCTTCACAGTCTCCGCTTTCTTCTCCTTCGGAAACTAAAAGATATCGTGTTCCATTAAGTGTTGTCTCTTCTTCAACCGCAAACTCGACAACATCATTGGTCTGCGGATCAGTAAATTTAATTTTCTGCATAAAAACTAAGACCGACTATTTGACAGATAATCCAAATATCCCTGCAAAATAAAAATCGCCGCAATCTCATCAACAAACTCCTTGCGATTCTCCCTGCGTATGCCGGTTTCCCCATCATAGAACGGTCGGCTGCGACTGTTGTAAGACGCTCATCCCAGTATATGACCTCAAGACCTGTGCGCCTTGCAAGCATATCCCCGAACTCCTTCGTCTTCTCGCAGCGTTCTCCTTCCGTGTTATTCATGTTTTTAGGATAGCCGAGCACAATCCTGTCCACCTTGTACTCTGCAATAATCTCCTCAATACGTGCCAAAGTCTGTCTGAGCTTGGATGGCGACTTCCTGCGCACTATCTCAACACCCTGTGCTGTGATTAAGAGCTCGTCGCTCACCGCTACTCCGACTGTCTTTGAACCAAAATCAAGACCTAATATCCTCATATTAATCCCATGCGCTGTTCTCAATGTATGTCTTGAGAACCTCCTCCACAAGCTCGTCTCTCTCAACCTTCATGATGAGACTTCTCGCGTTATTGTGGCTTGTGATATATGTTGGATCTCCGGACATAATATATCCAACAATCTGATTAACAGGATTGTAGCCCTTTTCCTTTAATGCCTTGTACACAATCTCAAGTACATCGCTTACCTGAAGCTCAGGCTCCTTTTGAACTGTAAAAAATTGTGTGTTGTTAATATTTTTTTTTCCATACGTTTCGCCCTTCTTGTAATATTATTTTATTATAAATGTAATAAAATTACAACCTTTTATTATTCGGAGAGTAATATTTCGTCTGTAAGCATACCCGATATACGGCCTGAAACTATCTGATTTTCAAGGTTGTCGTCAGTTTCCTTAGCGACCTTGACATATTCCTTAGTATATCCGACAAAGTATTCTTTATCACCGATTACGGCCTTTTCCTCAAAAAGCACCTCCTCATTCTTTCCGATATAGAATTTCCTGAACTCCTTAGACATGTCATGACCGAGTGCTATGAGCTTTTCGCTTCGTGCCGCCTTAATCTGCTCATCTATCTGGTCAGGCATTACTGCTGCGCGGGTGCCTTTTCGCTTTGAGTACTTAAAGATATGCATCTCATAAAAATGTATATGCTCAAGATATGCCTCAGTCTGTTCAAACTCTTCCTCTGTCTCACCAGGAAATCCCACAATCACATCGGTTGTGATGGCCGGATGAACAAAATATTTACGCAAAAAGCTCACAGCCTCTCTCGTACTCTTTAGTGGTATATTTTCTGTTCATCCTCTTAAGTGTTGCATCGCAGCCGCTCTGAAGCGACAGATGGAAATGAGGACAGATTTTATCAAGCTTTGAAAGCTCACTCGCAAAGTGCTCTGTCACAATCTTAGGCTCGAGTGACCCAAGCCTGATGCGCTCTATGCCCTTTACCGCGTTCACCGCCTGTATCAGCTCAAGAAGGCCTGTAGCTTCCTCAAAATCCACACCGTATGAGCTTAGATGGATACCTGTCAGCACAACCTCCTTGAAGCCGTTTGCCGCGAGCCTTTCAACCTCTGCTATTACATTTTCAAACCTACGGCTTCTGACACGTCCTCTGGCATACGGAATGATACAATAGCTGCAAAACTGATTACAGCCGTCCTGCACCTTGATGAAGGCTCTCGTGTGCTCCTTTGTCTGGTCTATAAAGAGCTCCTCAAAATCATGCTTTCCATCATTTATATCATCCACGGTATCGTTTACACTGTCCAAAGAGTATTCCTCAAGCAGCCTTACAAGGTCATGCTTTCTGTCATTTCCGATGACTATGTCCACCGATAAGTCGTTTAATACCTCTTTTTTCACTTGTCTGCACATAGCAGCCGGTTGCCACAACTATTGAGTCCGGATTGTTTTTCTTTGCCTTGTGAAGCATCTGTCTGGATTTTCTGTCAGCCATGTTGGTGACTGAGCAGGTATTTATGACATACACATCAGCTTTTTGTGTGAATGGAACTATCTCATAGCCCGCCTCCTCAAGCAGATGCTGCATGGCCTCTGTCTCATATGCATTTACTTTACATCCTAAATTATGTAAGGCTGGCCTTTTTTCATTTTATTTTTTTACTCCTATTTAATTGACTTTTTCCTTAAAAAACTATTACTATCTATATGACAGTAGCTATTTAAGGAGGTTTTCAATATGAAAACAGTACAGATTTCATTAAATTCCATTGGGAAAGTAAAATCATTCGTTAACGCTATTACTCAGTTTGATTTCGATTTTGATTTAATATCGGGCAGATATGTCATTGATGCTAAATCAATTATGGGCATCTTCAGCTTAGACCTTTCTAAGCCAATAGAGCTCGCTATACATACAGAAACCGGACTTGACGAGATTATGGAAGTATTAAAGCCATATATCATCGACGAAGCCAAGTAATACAGACACAATGATTTGATTAATTAGGACCTGAAGCTCAGGTCTTTTATTTTGCTCTAAGGTGGCGCTGATTACTCAGCATCCACCATAATCACTTCTGTAGTATCTATAGCTGTCTTCATAAGCTCATCTATCACATCGTTAAGTCTTTCCTCAGACTTCTTAATCCTGTTTATATTCGGCTTTGTAACAGGATGCTTTGCTACGAAAAAATAGTACAGCAGTCCTCATACGGAAGAATCGATGTCTCATAGGTATCAATTTTGTTTGATATATCAATGATATCATTCTTGTCCATGGCAATGAGAGGTCTGTATACAGGCATATGGCACACCTCGTTTGTTGCAGCAAGTGACTGCATTGTCTGGCTTGCAACCTGTCCGATGCTCTCACCTGTGATAAGGCCCAAGCATTTATCCTCATCGGCAAAGTGCTCTGCTATCTTCATCATGTATCTGCGCATGATGATGGTAAGCTCATCATGAGGACATTTCTCATATATGGCAAGCTGTATATCGGTAAAATTGACAACATGCAGCTTTATCTTGCCCGAATATCTGGCAACCTTCTTTGCCAGGTCTACAACCTTCTGCTTTGCTCTCTCACTCGTATATGGCGGTGCATGGAAATATGTGGCATTGATTACCACGCCTCGCTTTGCAATCATGTATCCTGCAACCGGGCTGTCGATTCCACCTGAGAGCAGAAGCATTGCCTTTCCTGCTGTGCCAAGCGGCATACCGCCCGGTCCAGGGGAATCTCCTCTGAATAAATATTTATCATAGGTCTGATCTCTATATTGATCATAACCTGTGGATTATGAACATCTACCCTTGTCTCAGGAAATGCCTCCAGCACCTTTTCACCGACTGCGGCATTTATCTCCATGGAGGTCATCGGATAGTTAGTTCTTTCTGGCACGTCTCGCATTTACCTTGAAGGTAAAGCTCTTATCCTTGTATACATGGTTGATATGCTCGATAACTGCTTCACAGAGCTTGTCAAAGCCCTCATCCTCATGCAGCTCGACCGGACAGATACCCACGATACCAAAAATTCTTGACAATGTGGCAACTGTCTCGTCATAATCATAGTCTCCGTCTGTCTCCACGTACACACGTCCGCTTTCCTTTCTTACCTCAAAGCTTCCATCCACATTGCGAAGCTTATATTTGGTATTCTTAACGAGCGCGTCTTCAAAAATGTATCTGTTTTTGCCCTTTATCGCAATCTCAGCATACTTGATCAAAAATGTCTTGTACATGTAACTCTCCTGTTCTGGTTTTATTTATTGGTTTTATTTATTATTTATTATTTTTAATTACTTAATATTTCATTGTATGCGTAACTTTTTAGCCCTTCATGGTTACCGGCTATGATAATACCTGCAATCTCTTTGCAGCTCATTAGCGCCTTGTATATCTTCGCAGCATTGGTATCACCTCTGCCATCACTGATACAGCGTAATCAATTTCCTCCTGTGTGGTATTCACGCAAAAGCTGAATCTGATCGTGGAATCCAAAAGTGACGGCTTAAGCCCTATGCTCTTTAGTGTTGAACTGATTGCCGGTTTGTTTGATGAACAGGCACTTCCTGCAGACACATATATCTGCCTGTCCTCAAGAGTATGAAGCATAACCTCCGCTCTCACACCATCTACGCTCACGCTTACCACATGAGGTGCATTTGTATGGTCCGTGCGTCCGTTTATCAATACTCCGTCAATACGCTGCACTGACTCTATAAAATGATCCCTAAGCTCATACATATGTGCTATTTTTTTATCAAAATCCGCGTAAATTTCCTCTGCTGCCACTCCAAGACCTGCATATGCAGGAACATTTTCCGTACCTGAGCGCATGCCCTTCTGCTGGCCGCCTCCGTATATAATCGGCTTGATTTTAGTCTTGTCCTTTATATATAAAAATCCGCTGCCCTTTGGTCCGTGAATCTTGTGTCCACTGACTGAAAGCATGTCTATATTCATGCGCTTTGGTCTGATTTCAAGCTTGCCATAGGACTGTATGGCATCCACATGAAAAAAGTACGGCAGGATTTTTTTTCTCTTTTATAGCTGCTCCCGCCTCCTCAATCGGCATGACTGCGCCAATCTCATTGTTTACATGCATAAGCGATACAAGAATTGTATCCTCCCTTACGGCATTTTTTCAGCTCTTCAACACTTATCACGCCGTCATGGTTTACAGGCAGATATGTGATTTCAAAGCCCTGCTCCTCCAGAAACTGCATCACAGACAAAACCGATGCGTGCTCTACAGAAGATGTGATGATATGCCTTCCTGCACGCTTATTGGCCATTGCAGCACCTATTATTGCAGTATTATTCGACTCTGTGCCGCCGGATGTAAATAGTATCTCCTTTTCCTGCACCCTGAGTGTCTTTGCAATCTTTTTCTTAGCATCATTAATATAATTTTCTGCCTCAACGCCCTTCATATGAAGTGATGAAGGATTACCGTAATCCTCTGTAAGCAGTTTATAAACCATATCTGCCGCTGCTTTTGAGCATCTGGTTGTGGCAGAATTATCCAAATATGCTTCCATTTTTGCTCCTAACTTCTACTTCTTAACTGTTAAGTATCTCTACTGTCTATACATCCAAATTGTATACAAGCATGGCAAGTGCAGCAAGTCCTGCTGTCTCCGTGCGTAAAATCCTGCGTCCCAAGCTTATTTCCTGTGCATTGTGGCATGCTCATCCACAAGTGCTATCTCCTCCGGTGCAAAGCCGCCCTCAGGACCCACGACAACACCGATAGTCTGACCAGCCTTAAGCTGTCCCATTATCTCTCTTGTCGCATCCATGCCACGCTCATTCTCATATGGCACCAGCGTGATGTCAAGCTCTGAAGCGATTTTCAAAGCTTCCCTGTATGTAACCGGCTGCTTCACAGGGGGGATCACAGTGCGCTTTGACTGCTTTGCTGCGCTCTCAGCGATAGCCTGCCATCTCTGCAGCTTTTTGCTGCCTTTTTTTCATCCAGCTTTACCACACAGTTTTTCATGGCAACCGGTACTATCTCAGATACACCAAGCTCCACAGCCTTTTGAATAATAAGCTCCATCTTATCGCCCTTTGGCAGCCCCTGATACAGCACGATGTGATTGTCAAGCTCTGTGCCTGTCTCATCTGCACTGTCAATAGCTGCGATGACCTCATCATCCAGAATCGACGATATGTGACAGAAATATGCCTGTCCGGCTTTTGAGCTTACTCTTATTTTTTTTCCCCGTTTTTCATGCGCAGTACATTCTTTATGTGATTTACGTCACCTCCGGTGATTGAGATGCTGTCAGAATGAACCTGCTCTTCCTCTACAAAAAACTGATACATAATCCACCAAACTATTTAGTCAGCTTCTGCGCAGTGATATTGACCCATTCACCCTGATGATTGATTTCTATCACCTTAAGCCCCGCTGCTTCGATAGCCTCTTTAACTTCATTTTCCTTGAAATCTATGATACCCGATGTGATAAAATATCCGCCTTCCTTTAACCTGTCAGGAATAACAGGTGCCATAGGAATGATGACATCAGCAAGGATATTTGCAACAACGATATCATATTTTTTCGGTACCAACCTTCTTTTGAAGCTCTGTATCATCTATGAGATTGCCGACATAAAACGTGCCAAGCTTCTCATCCAGATGATTGACCTGCATATTGTCACGCGTTAGAAATCATGCAGTCAGCATCAAGGTCAGTACCTACAACCTCCTTTGCACCAAGCTTTAAAGCTACAATTGAAAGGATTCCGCTTCCACAGCCCACATCAAGCACTGTAGGTGCTTCCTTTGCGCCCTCAATATACTTGATAAGCTGCTTGATACAAAGCTGTGTTGTCTCATGCTTTCCTGTACCAAAGGAGATTCCCGGATCAATTTCTATCATAAATTTATCCGCATCCTCAGGCTTTACCTCTTCCCATGTAGGCTTAATCAATATATCACCGATTGTAAATGATGAAAAATACTTCTTCCAGTTATTAATCCAGTCGAGATCCTCTGTCTCAGATGACGAAATTACGCCGCTTCCCACATCAACAGTATCTCTTAAATCCTCAAGTCCAAGCTTTACCTTTCTAAGCATATCTGACTGATCACTGCCATCATCCTCAATATAAAAGCTGACATGGCTTATGCCCTCATCCGGAGGCAGCTCTGGCAGAAAATCAATAAACATATCCGCCTGGTCCTCTTTGGTCAGGGGAATATTGTCCTCAATCTCGATCCCCTCGATACCAAGGTCCATAAGCATGCTGCTCATGAAATCCTCAGCCGCGGTTGTTGTCTCAATCGTGTATTTCTTCCACTTCATATAAAAATCCTCTCTTAATAAAATAGATATATAGTATAAATACAGTTTTATTTCAAAACATTTCCGTACATTTTACAAGGCAGTCATACGACTGCCTCCACAACTTATCTCATATAATACCATAAAAATGTGCTGTATAAAAGCCCCATTTTTTTTAAACGTAAAAATAGCTAAAAAATGCCCCGCCACACATGGCGGGACATATATTATAGGACATCTATTACAACTCATCTATTTACAGATCGTCCAAAGACTCCTTGAGTTTATCCATAAACCCTTTTTTCTTTTTAGAATCAGTAGAAGCTCCGCCCTCCTTGGTCAGAGAACCGCCTGAAAGCTCATCAAACTTCTTAAGAGCCTCCTTAGCTTCCTTAGACAGACCTGTAGGCGTATTTACAATAAGTGTGACATAATGGTCACCTCTTATTGCTTTATTTCTTGTTGAAGGAACACCCTTGCCCTTTAAGCGGATACGTGTACCTGTCTGTGTACCCGGTGCAACTGTGTATATAATATCTCCATCAACAGTCTTGATTCTTATATCTCCACCTAAGGCTGCAATAGCATACGAGATGGATGCCTTTGAAAAGATATTAACATCCTGACGCTCAAAATCCCTGCTGCCTGAAACAATAACTTCAACAAGAAGATCTCCACGCGGTCCGCCATTTATGCCCGGCTCACCGTATTCACGTATTCTGACACACTGTCCATTATCTATACCGGCTGGAATCTCAACAGTCTTTCTGACCTTCTTGGTATTGTAGCCTGTACCGTGACATGTAGGACACTTATCCTTTACTACCTTGCCCGAACCACCGCAGGATGGACATGTTGTGACATTCTGCACTACACCAAACAGAGACTGACTCTGTCTGACAACCTTACCTGTACCATTACACTGGGTACATGTCTCAGGAGATGTGCCCGGCTTAGCTCCGTTGCCGCCACATGTAGAGCATGTTTCCTTATAGTTGAACTCAAGCTCCTTTGTGCAGCCAAATATAGCTTCCTCAAAAGAAATTCTTACACTGAGACGGACATTTGCACCCTGTGCAGGACCATTTCTTCTGCCACTGCTTCTTCCACCTCCGAAGAAATCTCCGAAAATGTCACCAAAAATATCCCCCATATCCATGCCTGAGAAATCAAAGCCACCGGCTCCACCGCCTGTGCCATCAAATGCTGCATGACCGAACTGATCATACTGGCGTCTCTTATCCGGATCAGACAATACGGCATAGGCCTCCTGAGCTTCCTTAAACTTCTCCTCACACTCTTTATCACCCGGATGAATGTCAGGATGATATTTCTTTGCCTGCTGTCTGAAGGCTTTTTTAATCTCTGCATCTGTAGCGGTCTTAGATACGCCTAATACCTCATAATAATCTCTTTTTTTTCTGCCATAATTGAAAATTCCTTTTTTATTATACAACTAATTCGCAAAGGTCGGCCAAGCGGCCAACCTTGCGAGTGATTTTACTTACGCAGCCATTATGATGCTTTGATTGATAACCCGAATTACAGGTCATTAATCCTCATATCATTATGGCAGCATCTGTTTAATTATACTTCCTTGAAATCTGCGTCGATGACATCATCATCTGCACCGTTTGAAGCACCTGCATTCATATCAGGACCTGCCTGACCTGCTCCGGCGTTCATATCAGGACCTGCTCCTGCTGCATCCCTGTGCTGCCTGAGCCTGCTCATACATCTTTGCAAATACCTTCTGCGCACTCTGTGTGAGCTTCTCCTGTGCTGCCTTGAGCTCTGCAACATCAGCCTCTGTCATAGCCTCTGCCTCTTTATGTGCATCAAGGAATGACTTAACTGCTGCGATATCAGCCTCTCAACTGCTGACTTATCAGCGGCATCAACAGAATCTCCAACCTGCTTTAATGCATCCTCTGTCTGGAATACAAAGCTCTCAGCATCATTTCTTGCATCGATTGCTTCTTTTTCTCTTCTTATCCTGTGCCTCAAACTCAGCAGCCTCTTTAACAGCCTTATCAATCTCATCATCAGACATATTAGATCCTGCTGTGATTGTGATGTGCTGCTCTTTTCCTGTTCCAAGATCCTTTTTGCAGACACATTTACGATACCATTTGCATCGATATCGAATGTAACCTCAATCTGTGGAACTCCACGACGTGCTGGTGGGATACCGTCAAGTCTGAACTGTCCGAGTGATTTATTATCTTTTGCGAACTGTCTTTCTCCCTGTACGACATTGATATCTACCGCTGTCTGGTTATCAGCGGCTGTAGAGAATATCTGGCTCTTTCTTGTAGGAATAGTTGTATTTCTCTCGATAAGTCTTGTAGCAACACCACCCATTGTCTCGATTTTGAAAGAGAAAGTGGAGTAACATCAAGGAGAAGTACTTCGCCTGCACCGGCATCTCCTGCAAGCTTACCACCCTGGATAGAAGCACCGATTGCTACGCACTCATCAGGGTTAAGAGACTTGCTTGGCTCTTTTCCTGTCATCTGCTTTTACCTTGTCCTGTACGGCCGGAATACGTGTAGAACCACCTACAAGTAATACCTGTCCAAGGTCTGCATTTGTAACGCCTGCATCCTTCATAGCGTTCTGTACTGGGATTGCTGTTCTCTCTACGAGGTCATGTGTCAGCTCATCGAATTTTGCTCTTGTAAGAGTCATATCGAAATGCTTTGGTCCCTCTGCTGTAGCTGTGATGAATGGAAGGTTGATGTTTGTAGTAGTAGCTGAAGACAGCTCCTTCTTTGCTTTCTCAGCAGCTTCCTTTAATCTCTGGAGTGCCATCTTGTCTGTAGAAAGATCAACACCCTCTGCCTTCTTGAACTCGTCAATCATCCACTGTGTCACTCTGTTATCGAAGTCATCACCGCCAAGGTGTGTATCACCGTTTGTAGAAAGTACCTCGATGACACCATCACCGATCTCGATAATAGATACATCGAATGTACCACCACCAAGGTCATAAACCATAATCTTCTGCTCTTTCTCATTGTCAAGACCATAAGCAAGTGCTGCTGCTGTAGGCTCGTTGATGATACGCTTTACATCAAGACCTGCAATCTTGCCGGCATCCTTTGTAGCCTGACGCTGGGCATCATTGAAGTATGCGGGAACTGTGATAACTGCCTCGGTAACCTTCTCACCGAGGTATCCCTCTGCATCAGCCTTTAACTTCTGAAGTACCATAGCTGAAATCTGCTGTGGGCTGTAGCTCTTGTCATCAATCTGTACCTTGTAATCTGTACCCATATGTCTCTTGATAGAAGAAATTGTCTTCTCAGCATTGGTAACTGCCTGACGCTTTGCAGGCTCGCCCATCAGTCTCTCTCCTGTCTTTGTGAAAAGCAACTACTGAAGGAGTGGTTCTTGCACCCCCTCCTGGTTTGCTATAACTGTAGGTTTTCCACCTTCCATAACTGCTACGCAGCTGTTTGTTGTTCCTAAATCAATACCAATGATTTTGCCCATTTTATTTTCCTCCTATTAAATATAGTGTTTTTACATGTTTCATTTATTTGTAACCATCCGTTGTCTCACATGAATCCCTTAAATGCTGTCTGCATTCATATAAATCTGATTCACTGTCATGCCGGATAGATGTACACATCATTACTGTACTACCGATACCATGCTGTGGCGTACCACTGAATCCTTGTACATATAGCCCTTCTGAAGCTCCTGTGCTACAGTGCCTGACTCAAGCTCATCGTTTTCAACCTGCATCACTGCATTGTGGAAATCAGGATCAAACTCATGTCCTACGCACTCTATTGGCTTTACACCTGCAGCATCAAGCTCTGTGAGCATCTGCTTGTAGACCTTATCCATACCTGTGATAAAAGGATCGATCATCCTTCTTATCATCCGGTACTGCTGCAAGACCTCTCTCGAAATTGTCGATTACAGGAAGGATTTTCTCAACTATTGTCTTTGCTCCCATGTCAAACATCTGGGATTTTTCCTTCTCACTTCTCTTGCGGAAGTTCTCGAACTCTGCCATCTGTCTTTTCAGACGGTCGTTAAGTTCTTCTATCTGCTCATCCTTCTTGTCTTTTTTCTTTTTCTTGAAGAGGCCTTTCTTTTCATCTGACTTTTCATCTGCTTTTGCATCTGCATCAGCTGAAGCATCATCATCTGATTCAGTTTCATTCATATCTGTATCTTTTTGATTCTTCGGCTGCCTGAGTGCTTTCCTCATCAGCTCCTTCAATCTCTATCTCTTCTGCTTTGTTTTCTGCAGTCTCATTGTCGATTGTTTCTTTTTTTAATATCCTCTGGCATTTTTTGACCACCTTCCTATGTTTCATCCTCAGACTTCTTATAAATTCCATCTAACTGGGATTTTAAGAGTCTTTAGATTATCCATTACTTTTTCATAATCCATACGCTTTGGTCCGACAATTCCTATCGTGCCCTTTACGCCCTCACCCAGATCATATGTCGCAGTGACAACACTGCAATCCTTCATGGTCTGGATTGGAGATTCATTTCCTATATAAACCTGAATACCTGTTCCATTGTCCTTCTTCTCGGAATCGGATAGGGATTCAGTAACAAGGCTTGCTAGCTCTTCCTTTTCCTCAAATGCTGACAAAAGTGTCGCTGCATTATTGGAATCCGAAAGCTCAGGATACTTCAGTATATTTGTTGCTCCGCTGGTGTAAATCTTAAGATCCTCACTCTCCGCGAAGGTCTGTGCCAATGCATCAATAACATCAGAGACAATTCCTGAATGAATACCGGCTCTCTCCTTTATGCTTGCAATGTTTCCAAGATTAATCTCGTTCATTGCGAGTCCGTTTAATGAGGTGTTAAGCAGAATGTTGAGCTTAAGTATCGTCTCTCATTGTCAAGCGGCTCATATAAATCAAGCATCTTGTTTCTGACCATATTATTGTTCATAACAATTACTGCAAGCAGGTGCTGATCGTCAACCTGTGAAAGCTGGATGAATTTCACCTTGTTGTGATTGACATCCGGTGCAGAAACAAGTGTGGCATAATTGGTATTGTTTGCAAGTACCTTTGCCGCCTGCTTTAACACCTGCTCCATCTTCTCGGTATTTTCAATGACCAGCTCCTTCATATCAGAAAGCTCTTTTTCCTTCTTATCATTGGTCTCTATAAGATGGTCTACATATAATCTGTAGCCCTTATCCGAAGGAATTCTTCCTGCTGAGGTATGTGGCTGTACTATATAGCCCATCTCCTCTAAGTCACTCATCTCATTTCTGATTGTTGCCGAGCTCAGATTAAGATCTGTATATTTTGAAATTGTACGTGAGCCAACCGGCTCTCCTGTGGCGAGATAATTGCGGATGATCGCATCCAGTATGGTAAGCTGTCTCTCGCTCAATTCTAGTTCTTTGTTTTCATTTTCCATTGGTCACACGCTCCATCTGAAGTATGCTTTTTAATTTGTTAGCACTCTGTATTTTGGAGTGCTAATTTTTTATCTGTACATAACATACCACCACCTATTAGCAATGTCAACCCTCGAGTGCTAATTTTTTTTTAATAAAATTTTTGAAGCCCTTGATTTTACTGGGGTTTCAGGCTTTATAAATTTTCTATTAAATTGATTTTGGCGTTTACTGTACCATTACTGTACCATTTTTTCAATTTTTTCATTTCATGCTTAGCATCAAATGATACGAAAAAAGCAGTCGATCCAAAATGTGAAAGACTGCTTTATATCATATTTCTTATTGCTTTGTATGGAGATTTAACTGATTGTCTATGTCCCGTCCGGCATACATTACTCTAAGTATTGTTAAAACCATTCAAAAATTCCTCTCAAATCACTGTCAGCCTGTTCTGATACTTCTATTTCATATATCATAAGCCATAATCTTTGCGAATATCAGAAAAGGCTTTCTTAGCATTATTTTTTGTCCGTCCAGCCTGCATATCCGCATATCCCTTCTCTAATTCTTCATTGAACTCTACCTCTGATAATGCGCTGATATCAACAGGTCTGGCAGATGGTATTTTTACTTCAAACGGAAGACCTCTCTGTAAGATAATCTGCATATAAAACATCTCCTTCCTGCCATATTTTTTATGTTATGCAAAACCTCCGAACGGCTTTAGGCCATAATTCAGTTATTATTATTCCTAATCAAAATCTGTATGATTTTATCATAATTTTCCGGTCTGTGTGGAAACGTACAGTCTGTGCATACCTTGATTTTTTTGCCATTCTTCTCTATGTAGGTCTTACTTCCGGGACAGTTTGGCATACTATACATAGAACAATAACAAAACAGACAATTAAAGTCATCCGAAAGTCCCTTGTGACACGGAAAATATTTGCAATCTTTGTTTTTAAAGTATTTATATAAGAGTTTTCCATTTTTATTCCTTCTATATTCATATGCTTTTCTCACAAAGCTCTCTGCAAAATGCGGATTTGACGGATAATACAGGTGCGGAAATCCAAGCCAGTAATTATCATGGCTTATCACGCAGTCGTAGCTTCTGCCTGTGGCCGGCTTGGTCGCAATACAATCGGCTCCGTTATCGGTGCTGTCGTAATAATGAAATTCATGCGCCTCTATTTTTTCATTTGGCGGTAGAAAATTGCTATGCTTTTCCGCAAGCTCAATATATCCGAACCGACCAGCTTTCCCTTAAAATGACACCCACCATCCAGTGCCCCCACAAGCTTAGACTTATTCATATCATTTTGTATATCTGCTTTGTTTTGTATATCTGCTTTTATTTTGTACATCAGCCTTGTTTTTGCTCCTCTGTATCATCACAGATGTTACGGATATATGTGTGTAGATACATAAATCCACCACACTCGGCAACCGTCGGCATTCCGGCTATAAAAGCTTTTTTATGGCATTCAGCATAGATACGTTTTTACTCAATTCCTTTGCATACAGCTCCGGATAACCGCCTCCAAGCAGCATTGCATCACAATCCTTCGGAAGCTTGGTGTCGTGAAGTGGTGAAAAATACTGTAATTGTGCACCGCATTTTTTTTCGAGCATTCTTAGGTTATCTTCATAGTAAAAACAAAAGGCTTCGTCCATGGCAACAACTATGTTTACGGTATTTATTGCTTTATTTTGCGAAAATTCATTTTGATCACAATTACCTATATTTTTTTCATTATATACATCTGCACTTCCGCTATCACCGATTTCATCAGCCGCTTTTGCTATATCTATAAACAAATCCATATCTATAGTCTTTTTTTAGTCTGTCGGCAGTTTCATTGAGCTGTTTTTTTACATCTGAAAGCTCATCCGGCATGACAAGCCCCAGATGTCTGCTTGAAAGCCCGATATCCTTCTGTTCCGGGAAATACCCGACTACTTTTACGGAAAAGCTCCTTCTCTATCAGAGGCTTTATGATGTCATAATAGCCCTTCGACATCCGATTGAGCAGAACCCCCTTAATCAAGTGGTGCGTGTCATACTGCAAAAAACCGGCTATAAGAGCAAGCACTGACTTTCCCATGCCCTTTGCGTCCACCACGAGTATTATCGGAGTCTGCGTCACCTTTGCCAGATGGTATGACGAACCCTGCTCATATATTCCGCCAAGCCCGTCATATAATCCCATCACGCCCTCAAGCACCGCAAAATCACCATCGGCTCTTTCATCTAAGAAAAGCTGCACTGTTGTCTTTTCGTCCGTAAAAAAACGTATCGAGATTTTTGGATGGTACGCCAAGCACCTTTTGTGAAACATCGGGTCAATATAATCCGGTCCGCACTTATATGACAATACGTTTTTTCCGCTATCCTTTAATAGCTGCAGTAAAGCGCAGGTTATCATTGTTTTTCCACTGCCGCTTTTTGGGTGCGGCTATCATAAAACGATCTTTATTTTCATGTATTCATCCTTTATTTCATCATATATCTTAAAATATCAGCCTTCGATGATTTATTACGGTTTGTAGTATAAAAGCCAAGCTTAAAATTCAAACGAACATATCCACACCGGATTTTCTGCCTGCATCAGATGGTAATGTCCTATCTGCTTTGAGCGGCTGACCTGCAGCTGCACGATATCCTCATTTTTCACATCATATGCCGACAATATTTCCTTTATCTCACAAATTGTTTCCATGGAAATTGCATTTATCACTATACGGATATGTGGATTTTTTACTTTAAGAGCCTCTATTATTTCTTTTTAGATTGCCACTGCTGCCTCCGATAAATGCGTGTGTCGGCACCGGAAGATTTTCCATTCCGTCGAGCCTTTGCATTTATAACATGGATATTTTCAAGTCCATGCTTTTCTTTATTTTGTGTGATAAGCTGCACGGCATTTTCCTTCTGCTCGATGGCATAGACCTCCATATCATCGGAAAGTGATGCGGCCTCTACCGCTATGGAGCCGGTTCCGCTTCCCACATCATAAAGCACTGAATCCGATTTCAAATGAAGCTTGCAGATGCTTACATGCCTTATTTCCTCTTTGGTCATCGGAACCTTTTCACGGATAAATGCTGCATCACTTAGCTGCGGTGTGACATTTTTTTGCAACCGGATTGGGATTTTTTATCATACAGATATACAGTCCCTCCCTTTTAAGCTTTGTGCACTCCTGTAGCGAAAGCTGCGATATATTTTCATCCGGATATGATAGCTGGTATCCCACAGTTACCGAGCATTTTTGTAAACCATACCTTTCGTCACTGCTTAATAGGTGTCCAAGCATATTCACATCCTTTACACCTGACATCAGCATAAACGTTTTTTGCATGATGGCTAATCCGTGATGTGATATTAGACAGCTTTACTCCGTGGATGCTGCATATATACGCATCGTTGTAGGTTTCACCGACTGCTGCCGCCATATATGACACCGATGAAAATTCCAGGAAGGATTGACACATCCGCATTTAATTTTCCTTCAGATATTTCATTTTTTATTGCCAGATACAGCTTTCTGCTTCCACTGTAAAAGCCTGTATCTCCCGAGAATAATATAAGAACATTACTGATTTTTGCAGTATCTGCACAAATTTCGTATAGATAAGGAATAATCTGTTTTGCAAGATAATACGGCTTTTTGTCTATCTTCGCACTGTATTTTTCTATCATGCGGCTTGCGCCAAGTATAATATCAGCGCTTTCTATTGCATCTGAAACAGCTTTTGTCATGCAAGCATCATTTCCCATTCCAATGCCGGCAAGCATGATATGAAGCTTGTTATATTTCCTATCAATATATTCACAAACAGCTTCAAATGACATTCCATCATCCTGCACGCTTTGCCCCACAATATAGACCGGAATATTTTTATTTTTTTGCGGCAGCTATTTTTTTCTCAATAAAGCCCCCGGCCGCACCGCTTTTTTGGTGACCAGACATCTGATGCCATACTGATCAATAAGCGCCTCATTAAGCTGTGTGCTAAACGGTCCCTGCAATGCCAGAATGTGCTTTCCTGTAATATCATTGTGCATGCATAAGCTTATGCTCTCAAGTCCCGGAAGCACGCGCACATACAATCTTTCCCTGACGTCTGAGGTTTTACAATACACTGACAGCTCCTTGCTTCCTGTTGTGAGCAGTATATTTCCGTCTGTATTGTTAAGTGCCTTTGCACATGCTTCATTGTCCTCAAAATAGCGGATATTACCATAATCTGCTGATATATCCGTATCTCTTTTAAGACGCACATATTCGATATTTTCTGATATGCTGCTATCCGCCTGATTGTCTGTAACAGCATGTGCCTCGTTAAACGCATAAACTGCCTGCTTTATATTTTCGGCAACAATGGCTGCATACGGATGGGTTGCATCCACTATGAGCTTACATTTTTGTTCCGCAAAGAAGCTTCTCATGCCTTCGCTGTCCATACGCCCCCATATGAACATGCGCGAACGGATTTTCATGCAGCACGATTTCACCGTATTCTGTTGCCACGCAAACCGTATGCTCTATGCCTCTTTCACACAGATGCTCTGATAGCTTACGTCCCTCTGTTGTTCCTGCAAAAATCAGTATTTTACTCAATCTGATATCCTCTCCTTGTGACAAGCTTTCCGTCAATTATTTGTGTACCCTCATTGCCGATAAATACTGTCGTAAACATGTTGACCTGTGCACTGCGAAGCTCACCGAGAGTACAGATCGTATAGCTTGTTCCCTCACGTCCGATATTTTCGACATAGCCGCAGGCTCTATCCGGCTCGATTGCACGAAGCAGAATATCACAGGCTCTCATCAGATAGTCCTTTCTCTTGTGACTTGACGGATTGTACAGTGCTATGACAAAATCACCCTCTGCAGCAGCAACAAGACGCTTTTCGATCTTATCCCACGGTGTGAGCAGGTCACTTAAGCTGATGGTACAAAAATCATGGGTTTAATGGTGCTCCAAGCACTGCCGCACCACTGTTTGCCGCTGTAATGCCGGGTATTACCGAAAGCTCTACGTTATCGTATTCCTGCCCAATCTCATACATAAGAGAGGCAAGTCCGTATATTCCGGCATCGCCACTACATACAAGAGAGACTGTTTTGCCCTCAAGTGCCTTTTTAAAGCACAGATGACATCTTTGTTTTTCCTGACGCATCGGAGTGGTCAAAAGCTCTTTTGTCTGGAATTTTTCTCCAAGCAGCTTTATATATACGGTGTATCCCACTATGACATCACTCGCTTCCAGGGCATCAATTGCCTGCTTTGTCATCATGCTTTCAAAGCCCGGCCCCATACCTACTATGTAAATTTTATTCATGTTAATCTCCATCTCTACTAATTTTATATAACCATGCAGCTATTTGCAATTTTTAATGATATGAAGGACAAAAGGTATTTTACCCCTCATTTATGATTAATCAGGATACCTTGCTGCCGCAAACCGTTACACTGTCATATTTATGTTTTTTATAGATAAGTTCTCCTGCTTTATTGCATTCCCTGCTGCATGCAAGCACTGCTGCACGCTCGCACACGTTGTCCACTCCAACATGCTCCCCTGACAAACTGCGAAGCACTGAATTCTCCCTGCACCGCCATAAGCTCATCCGCGGTATAAGTGACAAATTCTATCCTGTTTCTTTCGCAAAATTCCTTTATTCCCGGTTCATCTTTTTTTCACATCTATTGATGCAATCATGCCTATATCCGAAATATCTATTTGTAGCTTTAAAAGACTTTGTCTGATTGCCCTGTCAATATTTTCAAATGCTGTATTTCTTCTGCACCCAATACCAAGTACAAATTGTGTGGGTTTTAAGTAAATACTGCCATTTTTAGGGTCCTTTGCTTTTTCGCATGATACTACAATATCAGCTCCGTAAACAGGTGGGTACTCCACTGTTTTTATTGCATCAGCACTCATATCAGCTTCATCTAAAAATGTGCCTTTATAAGGCTTCTGTGCTTAGCCGGGATGTGCTCCCAGTTGACCGACATAGTAACCACTTCCCCCGCCAATACCTTTGATGACACTTTGGCAATGCCATCTTTATTGACTATTGCAAGCCTGCATTTCTTCGCAAAAACATCAACTGCAAATTTATTATTGATATCAGTAGCGGTTGTTATAACAGATGTGGCATTCATCAGTGCTGCTAATAATACAGCAAGCTCATTGGCACCTCCCACATGCCCTGAAAGAATCGGAATAACAAACTGCCCCAGCTCATCTATCACAATAACAGGACTGTCTTTAAGCTTGTTATTTACAGAAGAAGCTACAGCCCTCACTGCAATACCGCATGCCCCGATAAAAATCAGAGCCTTTTTTTTCACTCATCTGTGCGGCTGTCCAGTCTGATATATTTTGTGATATGTAGCCGGTATTTCTATAATTTTCATCGGTGGAATTTTTAATATTCTCATCCGATAATCTCGGAGCACTTGGTAAAAACCTCCACCTCATATTCACTTTTTTTTCAAGCTTATAAGCTATGTCACATGACAGCTCATAGCCCTTTTTTTGTGAAGCTTACAATGCAAATTTTCATATTTTCAGTTCCCATATATTTCCCATATTTATATATTCACGCCTTTTTTCAATCGTTATCCTTTGACTCTACTGAAGCCTTGCGATACTCTGTCGAAAAAATCCGGTGCGTAAAGTCTTGATTTCTCGTAATGCCGGTGAGCTATGACATCACCAACAAGCACAATCGCTGTCTTTGTGATATTTGTGCTCTCTCGCAGTCCGCTCCAGTGTAGCGACAGTGCACACGTATGCCTCCTCCTGTGGCCAGGTTGCCTTATATACAATTGCAGCAGGTGTATCTGCCGCATATCCTCCCTCAATAAGGCTTTCCGTAAGCTTTTCTAAAAGCCCGGTGCTTAAGTAAATCGCCATGGAAGCGTGGTGTGCGGCAAAGCTTGCTATGCTCTCCCTTAGGCGGCACCTTCGTGCGCCCCTCCATGCGTGTGATGATGAGCGACTGGGAAATACCGGGGAGCGTATACTCAATGTTGAGCGATGCAGCAGCGCCAAAGCACGCGCTCACGCCCGGACAGCTCTCATATGGTATTAAAAAGAGTATCAAGCTCATCCATCTGCTCGCGCACTGCGCCGTATATGCTTGGCTCTCCCGTGTGCAGGCGCACAGTAATTTTTCCGTCTGCCTCAGCAGCTTTCATGACTGCGATGACCTCATCCAGTGTCATTTTTGCACTGTTATATATTTCACAACTCTCCCTTGCATAGTCCAAAAGCTCTGGATTAACAAGCGAGCCTGCATAAATTATCACATCTGCCTTTTGTAAAAGACGCATTCCGCGTACTGTTATTAAATCTGCTGCGCCTGTTCCTGCGCCAACAAAGTAAACCATTTTTCTGCCTTTCTGCTTTTTGCAAGCTCACCAAATTCGTTTGAATACATGATACAGTCTATCTCTCAAGTCTGCCCTTTGCTCTCTTATCCAGATAAAAGCATATGCGCTCCATCGCATAATCCATTACCTCATACAGCCTGCCGCTTTCCTTAAGTGCCGCCAATGCCTCCTCTGTCGTAAGGCTGTCCATAATGCGCTTTATGTATTCGGGCGCTACACCACACTTAAACGCAAATGCCGTCAAAAGCTCTATCCTGCAGTCTGCCTCCCTCGAATGAGTGTTCATGATGCCTCCTGCTACCTTTATAAGCTTTTCCTATATGTCCTGTCAAAAGCATCCTCTTAAAGCCCATATCGGCTGCCATATCAATTGTTTCACCGATAAAGTTGGAGCATTTGACACTCCTGTCCAGATCATAGCCATAGCTTTCCTTCATAAAGTCAAGACCGTAATTTCCCGGCGCAACCGCCACATAATCATACCCAAACGAATATCTCTGCCTAAGCTCCACCCTTATCGTATCAATAAGAGCCTGTGAGCTCATGGGCTCAACAATACCGCTCGTGCCGAGAATTGATATACCACCAACTATCCCAAGCCTTGGATTAAAAGGTTCTTTCTGCAAGCTCCTTTCCCTTTGGAACCGAGATTGTAATGTCAAGTATGCCCTTGAAATCCAAAAGCTCACAGACCTCCCTTACCTCTTTTTTTTTTCAATCATCTCACGCGGCACATGATTGATAGCCGCGTTTCCGACAGGCTGGTCTAATCCGGGTTTGGTGACTCTTCCCACTCCGTCACCACCATCTATATTTATGATAACCAAATCCTGCCTTTTTTTACATAAAGCAGATGTATCGGAATGCAAAATCCGTACAGAAGCATATATATAAGCTCCGGTGGTCACATCCGGGTCATCCCCTCCGTCTTTTATCACAGCGCAGCTTACCTCGTTTTCACTTCTTTTTTATGTCGGTGATATCAGCCGTGTAGGCTATTCCCTTAGGTGTCTGAATCGTTATTTTGTTTTTAGCCTTTCCGGTTAAAAGCATATATGCCGCCGCCTTTGATGCCGCCGCAGCACAGCTTTCCTGTGGTAAATCCGTATCTCATAATCACTAAATTTCCTCATGCATCAGCCTCTATCAACCAGACTGTAAATCAGCGCATTGCATATAGCTGCCGCAATATTGCTGCCGCCCTTTCGTCCGACATTTACTATGTATGGCACTCCTGTCTCCATAATAAGCTCCTTGGCTGCCTCCACATTGACAAAGCCCACCGGCACACCGATTACAAATGCAGGCTTATATATTCCTTTTTCTATCATATCGTACAGCTCTATAAGCGCTGTCGGAGCATTTCCTATCGCAAAAATCACAGGCTTATCTATCCTTGATGCAAACTCCATGCTTACTGCCGCGCGCGTTGTCTTTTTCTCCTTTGCAATAAGAGCGACCTCATCATCAGCCATAAAGCAGTGCGCCTGTCCGCCGAATTTTGCCAGATATTTTTATTTATGCCTGAAAGAGCCATGTTGGTATCGGTCACTATATCAGCGCCCTCTGATATCAGCCTTTTTGCAATAGCAACGGCGTCCTTAGAGTATTTAAGCGTCTGTATATAATCAAAATCAGCACTCGTGTGTATGACTCTTTTTTGTTATCATCTCCTGATCAGCAGGCAGCGTAATCTGCATTTCAGACAGCTCATGTGAAATTATCTCAAAGCTCCTCTTTTCAATCTCCATCGGCTCTAACTGTTTAATTTTTTTTTTCAATACACTCACCTATCACTTTCAATAATCTTACATTTTCATCATAAGTCTTTACTGCCACACGAAAATACCCTTCCGAAAGCCCCACATAGTTGAAGCAGTCCCGTATCAGTATTCCCTTATTAAGCAGTATATCATATAATGGAAGCTTGCTGTAAAACAGTATGAAATCAGCATCACTTTTATATACCTTAAACCCAAGCTTTTTTTAGTCCATCTGACAGCAGCCTTCTTTGTCCGCTCACATACGATGCCGTTTCTTTAATATACTCTGATTCCATAATGCATGCCTCTCCTGCCATCTGTGCCAGGACAGACACGTTCCACTCCGGCAGATTCCTTTGAACCTTTTGTCTTACTGCCTCATTTTTACTGAGCATATATCCAAGCCTTACTCCCGGAATAGCAAAAAGCTTGGTAAAGGCTCTTACAACAATCAGATTGTCATAGTCACATAAAAGTGGTAAAACAGAATAATTTTTTTTTCACAAAAGTCCATGAAGCATTCATCTGCCACCACATAAATATGCTTTTTCTTTTGCAATGCCCTATTATTTGCTTCATGAAAGTGCTGTCTGCAAGATACCCTGTCGGATTGTTTGGATTTGCGATAAAAAATATATCTGTATCATCTGTAAGCATATCCATTAAAGCATCCAGCCGTGCAGCAGGAGAAAAATCACTCTGCTCATCCAGCAGGAAATATCCGATATCACAGCCGACTGCACGAATCACATGCTCATAACCGAAAAAGCCCGGGGCCAGAAGCACTGCTTTTTGGGGCTTTAAGGCATGAGCTATCGCCATAAAAAGCTCTGAGGCTCCGTTTCCGGGAATTACATCCTCGCTTTGTATGCTGCAGCCTTGCTGTGTGAAATACTCTGATATCGCTTTTTAAGGCCACTGCATGCCATGTCGGGATATCTGTCTGCATACGAAAGTGCATCACTCATAGCCTCTTTAACAGAATGCGGTATGCCAAGAGGATTAATATTTACCGAAAAATCCATATTTACTTTATTGTTGTATATGTCACCGCCATGGATGCTTTTCATTCAAGTCCTCCATCAATTCTTCCATATTCAAAGCAATATTAAACCAAGACTCATAACCGCCACAGATAAAAGCTCACACAAAAACGCAGTAATATACATCAGCCTGTTTGCACGCTTTATATCCTCGTACTCTATCTCACGCAGACCGTCTCCTATGTGTATTATTTTTTCTTCACAAGCTTCCCGAAATACACTGCATCACCCGCCAGCTGCACCCTTAAAGCTCCCGCACATACGGACTCTGTCTGGGCTGAGTTTGGGCTTGCATGATTGAAACGATCTCTTTTAAAGATGCGGTATGCATTTTTTCCATCAAACTGCCTGCCACCAATAAATGCCGCAGCAATCATCAGATATGCACTGATTCTTGCCGGTATGAAATTGACCACATCATCAAGCCTTGCCGCAAATCTGCCAAAAATACATATATTTATCATTTTTGTATCCAAGCATCGAATCCATCGTATTCACAGCCTTGTATACAAAGCCAAGCACCGGTCCTCCGATTGCAGTGTAAAGCATAGGTGCAATCACTCCGTCAGATGTATTTTCAGCTATCGTCTCAACTGCCGCCCTTGTGACACCTGCTGCATCAAGCACAGATGTATCTCTGCCAACAATCATGGAAACAGCCCTTCTTCCTGCATCAACTCCATCTGTCCTTAGCGCATCGTACACCCTCATGCTCTCCACACGAAGACACTTTGTGGCAAGAATCTGCCACGTCATGGACAGCCTCTGCTATTATCCCGGCATACAGATTTATGCTGTATGCTGCCACAATAATAATTACCGACATTGCAAAAGTTGCAAAAATTACAGTAAAAGCAAGAAGCATACCTCTTTTTTATATTTTATTAGATTTAATTTTTTTTTTTCAGAGCTATTATATCCGGCATCACAATTAAGCCTCTTATCGAGAAAAAGAAATGAGTGAGCCGATAAGCCTGACCGGATGCGGTATAAAATGCGGATCTCCTATTAATAAATCAAGCACAAAGCCTGCTATAAATGCAAAAATATGATAACACATATGTTAGTCCTTCTTAAATAAATCATAGCGATATGGGCACTATTTCATTAAACACAATCTCATTGACCTCAACCGCCACCTTACACGAGTAGCCACAGCCGTTTTTCACCTGGTAATCATAGTAATCCATATCACAGTAATGGCTCATTATCGCCATGATAGACCCTCCATGCACAAAAAATACTATTTGTATCTCTCTTTTATCAGGCATAGCCCTCTTAAGCTCTAATGCCTGTGTGAGTGCCCTCTCAAAGCCACATATACTTCTTTTTGCAAAACTCTTTTCTGCTCTCTCCGTTTGGAAAGGCAAGTGTTCCACCACTGTCAATCCACGCCTGATATGAGTCCCTGAAACGGATATCTGTGCTAAGTTCCTTATAGCTTTTTAGCTCCCATTCACCAAAATCCATCTCTGCAAACTCTTTTACGGTATGAATTTTATGGTGCTGTGCGACCGGCAAAATAATCTCTGCCGTCTGTTTACAGCGCCTCATTGGACTGGTAATAATTATCTGCTCCTTTAAGCTATTTTCCTCCAAAGCCTTGTATACACCATTATTTAGCGCATTTTTAAGTTCAAAAACTCCGGCTTCATCGAGTGGCTCATCTGTCCTGCCCAGATATCTGTGCTCTCTGTTTGAGACAGTGCAGCCGTGTCTTATAAATATACAGTTTATTTTATTTTCTGACCGATTCCACCATATTACGCGAACTACCTCGTCTGTCCTTTTTTTGCAAGCAGTATCTCTGCTCTGCCTGTCTGCTCCCTGTACTCTCTCTCAAACGCATCAAGAGGCACTATGCCGTTTCCAATCTCATCAGCAATGACTATTGTATCCTTATTTTTCTCTGCAAATTGCATAAATTTCAAAATATATTCCTGCAGTGGAAGATTTTTCTCAAGCACAGCCCTGATAAAATAATGGAATTTATCTATTATGAGTATACTCTCATCATCGACGGCAAAATTCCATGGCCATTCCATGTTTGATGCCTTATCATTGCAGGCATTATCTTTAAAAAAAAAGCAGTCGTACACATCATATTTTTCTGATTCTTCTATCATATTTTCGAGCACATAATCAAGCTTTCCCTGTGCCACTCCGCCTATCACAAGCTTCATATTTTCTCCAATTCCAAAGTTTAAAATTCATAGTACAACTTTTATCAAAATACTTATCCGTACCATTCCTATATTCAAAACGAATATACTAAATAATAAAAGAGACACCACCCAGTGCCACTGCCATGGCGCACTCACATATACACAAAAAAAAATACCCTGCCGTATCGCCTGTGATGCCGCCAAGCTCCTTTTTTTGTTTTCACATAATAATACCAAAAGCTAAGTGCTGCCGCAATGATCATGGCCACCGCATAAGGCAGTGACACAATAAATAAAACAGCCATACACAGTGCAAGCTGGATGTATAGTGCTGCCCCACGATCGTTCTGTGTGCAGTGTCTGCAAACATAAATAACAGCCCATCGCTTTTTGCCGATTTAAATGACACAACAGCTATTCCGCTTAAGCATCTTGCGATGAAAAAGCCTGCACAAAAAACAATAAATGCTTTATCATCCATTATCTGAGAAAAAGCTCCCATGAATAATAATCCGTAGGCTGCAAGCATTATAACGGCAAACGCTCCTATATGTGAATCCTTAAGTATTGCAAGCTTTTTTTCCTCCCGCGGTTTTGTATGAATGAAACGCATCCATTGTATCCATAAAACCATCTATGTGAAATCCTCCCGTAACCGCTATCGGAATGAGTGCGCCTATGCATACATAGCAGATATCCGCCACTCCGAAATGAGAGTATATATATCTCCAAAGCATAAGAAGCAGTCCAATCACAGCTCCTATCCACGGAAAGAATACCAGCATGTACTTCATGTCATCATCATTCCATTTAAATTGTGGCATAGGTATCTTTGAATACATGGAAAAAGATACTATGCACGACCTTATTAACTTCATAATACACTTAACCTCCACACTGCTTCACTTAACCGTCACCGGAATGCCTGCAACCACCTCAACGACACGCTCTGCTATCGCAGCAAGCCCCTCTGTTTACAATTCCCATTGCCTTTATGTAATTCATCGTTGATTGATCATAGCAGACTCCGTCTTCAAATACATTGTTTGTCACAATTACAAGCTCCGCAACATTTTCACTTAAGATACTTACCTCTCTTTTAACACCTTTTTACTCACATGGCTGATTTGAGCAGTCTCATAATCCTTCATATTTTCAAGGGCATCCAAAGCCTCTTTTTCAGCTTCGGCAGCCTGCATACCGGAAGCATCTACAGGTGGAAACATCTCATTTGCAACAAGGTTTGACATACACTCAAGCAGTGCTGACCGCCCGGTTTTTAAACAGTTTTCAAATTGCAGCTTTCCAACTGCCTTTTGAATATCCGAGGCTGCTCGATGGTAATAAAGCCTTTTCCGGCACGAAGTCTTCTGTGCCTGTCTATCTTCCGCTGCCCCTCATCATCAAATACCTGCATGGTGGCAATGTAATATTTTTCTTTGTATCCATTTTCATTTGACACGCGACAAATATACTTTTCTGCATATGCTGATTTGCCGCTGCCGCTGCCGCCTGTTATAAGTGTAATCATCTATACGTACCTCTCATACTGTGATACCGAGATATCGTCGAAGGTTGTCCGTCCTTTGTATACGCTAAGTGCCATATCCAAAAGCGCAAACATCATCACGGCACCAGTTCCCTCTCCAAGCGCAAGAGATGCTCTTATGACAGGCTTTACGGAAAGTGCCTCACACAAAAGCGCCACGGCAGGCTCCCTGCCCTCATGTGATGGAATGATAAAATCAGTAACTCCGGAAAGAAGCCTTTCTGCTGCCAACGCAGAAACCATGCTTATCACTCCGTCGAGCACAACAGGAATATGGTATAATGCACCGCCTATACACACTCCGACAAGTCCTGCAATATCGAGTCCTCCGACTGTCATAAGTATCTCAAAGGTGTCCTTATTATATAAATCATACTTTTCTATTGCGCTTTCAATTACACGGATTTTTTTCTCTCAAGTCCACTGTCGTTTAGGCCTGCTCCTCTTCCTGTCACTGTGGCCACATCGCACCTTAGCATGGCGGCTGCCATTGCCGCGCTTGTGGTGGTGTTTCCTATTCCCATCTCACCGGTTGCAATAATTCTGCAGCCGTCTGCCTTACACCCACGCACTATTTCTATACCTGCTGCAATCGCTTCAAGTGTCTCAGCCCTTGTCATGGCAGGCTCTTTTGCAAAGTTTCTCGTGCCCATGCGCACCTTTCTTTGAAGCAGCCCTTTAACACTCTCGTCACTGTTTATTCCTATATCCACAGGAATTGTATCAGCCCCTGCAGTCATTGCCATGCGTCCGACAGATGAAGCCTTCCTTGCCATGGATTTTGCAACTGCAAGTGTCACCTCCTGTCCGGACTGGCTGATGCCCTCAGCAACCACACCATTATCCGCACACATCATTATGACCGCCTTTTTTTGAAATATCTATATTTTCATCTCCCAAAACAGCGCCGATTTTGGGCGTTAAAAGCTCAAAATCACCCATGCCGTCGAGTGGCTTTGCCACCGAATCCCAGTTTGAACGGATTTTTTTGTACATTTTTGCATCAGGTGGCGTTATTTTTATTATTTTTTTAATTCTTCAACTGCTGTAAAATGGTCAGAAATAATATTATTTTCAATCATATCTTGCCTCACGAAGCATGCCGTACACTGCATCCATATTCAGATACTCTCTCAGTGTATCCGCAAGCCTGTCATACTGTTTTTCCTTGAAGCTCTTATAGCTTACAATAGCACTATCATTCACATCAATGCCCTTTTTATCGGCAATATAATCCACTATCACTCTGGCGGCCTCTGCAGTATCAAAAATGCCGTGGATGTACGAGCCATACACATTTCTGCCATCAGATATGACATTATTTAACTCATTTTTCCTGTCATCACAAGCCCCCTGCTCATCTGAAGCTGCGCTATATGCGCTCTTACCCATATGTATCTCATAGCCCAGAAAGTGACAGCCTGAAAGCCTGCTCAATACACCATCTACATGTGCTATTTCACCGCTTGTCTGAAGCCGTGTCTTGCTGTCTTTTAGAACGGTATCTATAGGAAGAAGCTCCATGCCACGCATATATCCTCCCTCACCTCGACACCGTCGGGGTCGGCTATTGAAGCACCAAGCATCTGATAGCCTCCGCATATTCAAAAACCGGAATCTCACAGGAAGTTTTTTTTGACAGCGGCCTCAAGTCCGTTTTGTCTCATCCACAAAAGATCCCCCATCGTATTCTTGCTTCCCGGCAGAAATACTATATCCGGATGACGCAGCTCATTTACTGTTGACACATAACGCACAGTCACCTCGGACATCTGCTCAAAGACATTGAAATCCGTGAAATTTGATATTCTCGGATATCTGATTACCGCTATATCAATAAGCCCATCTGTCTTTTTGTCAAAGCGCTCTGTCAGGCTGTCCTCATCCTCAAGCTGTACATCCATATATGGCACCACTCCGGTAACAGGCACCCCGCCTCTCTCCTCAAGCATCTGTATCCCCGGGTCAAGGATCGTCTTGTCTCCACGAAATTTATTGATAATAAGCCCGCAGACACGATTCTTTTCCTCATCGGTTAAAAGCATAAAAGTGTGCCAAGCAGCTGCGCAAAAACGCCACCTCTGTCGATATCACCCACGAGCAGCACCGGTGCATCCACCATATGCGCAAGCCCCATGTTTACAATATCATTTTCCTTCAGATTTATCTCCGCCGGGCTTCCGGCGCCCTCAATCACTATGATATCAGCATACTCCTCAAGCTTTTTAAACGCCTTTTTTTATATCCGGTATCAGAGTTTTCTTGTATGCAAAATACTCTCTCGCCGGCATGTTCTTAAGCACCCTTCCGTTTACAATCACCTGTGAGCCTGTATTATTTGTGGGCTTTAAAAGAATAGGATTCATGCACACCATAGGCTTAATGCCTGCTGCCTCAGCCTGCATCACCTGTGCCCGTCCCATCTCAAGTCCTTCCTTTGTGATAAAAGAATTCAGTGCCATATTCTGGGATTTAAACGGTGCCACACGGTATCCGTCCTGTCTGAAAATACGGCACAAGCCCGCGACAAGAAAGCTCTTGCCTGAATTGGACATTGTACCCTGTACCATAATTACCTTTGCCATATCTATACCTGCTGTCTGAATTTATGTGGTAGTCTGTTGCTTTATCATGGATATTAAACTGTAGTGTGAACAGTAACTTCCTTAAAGCTGTGCCAATTGTTCCTCCAGAAAAGGAATTTTTATAATTTTTCCTGTAGAGACTGCATACTCATAAAGCCTGCTGTTAAACTGCTCATACGTGCCAAACTCTGTTCTGTCACATATAACGCCCTCGCATGCATCAATAAGCTTCTTTGCCTTTTCAATAAGGGCATAGTCTACAGGCTCAAAGCTTCTTGCGCTGACAATCTCTGCAGAAAGCGCCTTTGCCGCAGGATAATCCAGATCATTTTCATAGATGATTCCTGTCGCAAACGGGATACCCTTTCGCTGTAAGCTCCTAAAGCTTTTTCTGCCCAGGCCCCCTCCTGCTATGACAAATACCCTCGCCATTCCATCCGGTTTTTCCAGCTCTAAATCCTCTCCTGTTTCGTCAAAGCTTCCTGCCGTAATTCCAAAAAGCCCTGAAACATATTGGTCAGTAAATACCTCCTCGGGAGTTCCGTATCTGTCCACATATCTGCCATCTATACACAAAATATGGTCTGACACACGCTTTGCCATATCAAGCTCATGGAGCGACATGATAACCGTAAGATTCTTCTGTCTTTTAAGCCTTTGGAGTATTGATAAAAACTCAAGCTTGTACTTTATATCAAGATACGAGGTAGGCTCGTCTAACACTATAATCTCCGGCTGCTGGCATATAGCCCGTGACAGCATAACCCGCTGTCTTTGTCCATCGCTTATCTTTGTAAAATCCTTATCTTTTATCTGTGATACATTGACCAGTTCCATCGCCTCATCCACAGCCTTTTTTGTCCTCATCCGAAAGTACTCCGAACCGGCCTGTGTATGGATATCTGCCGGTCGCAACCACATCATAGCAGGTCATAAGCTCCGTCTTTAGCTTATCGGTGAGCACAACAGCCATTTTCTTTGCAAATTCATTGCCATTCATCGTCACTACATCACTTTTATCAAGATATATCGTACCGCTCACAAGCGAAAGCTGTCTTGCAATACTTTTTAAAATAGTCGATTTACCGGCACCGTTTGGCCCGATTAATGTGAGAATCTCTCCCCTTTTCAGGGGAAAAATCAATATTTTCAATAAGCGGCCTGTTATCATATCCAACGGCCAGCTTTTGTGCGGTAAAATAATATTCCATCAGACATTTTTTTCTCCTTGCTGCGTCTTATCATGATAAACAGCACTACCGGTGCACCAAATACTGCCGTAACCGTGCTGATACTAAGCTCCGTAGGCGCAAACATCATCCTCGCAAGCAAATCACAAAACAGGCAGAACACCGCTCCCCCAAGGAAGCAGGCCGGTATCATATATATAGGCTTTGTGCTCTTTAGCATGCTTTTTTACTATGTGTGGCACGGCTATTCCGACAAACGATATCGGGTCCCGCAAACGCCACTATACATGCGGAAAGCAGGCTTGAAAGCAGAACCAGAAGCACCCGGATGCGCTTTATGTTTACGCCCAGATTTACGGCATATGACTCTCCAAGCTGATATGCCATAAGTGGCTTTGACATTAGAAAAACAAAAATAAATGTGATTCCCACCACAATGCTCATCACCCCGACGCTGTCCCAGGTCATGCCCGAAAAGCTTCCCCTTGACCAGTTATGCAGGTTTACTATGTCGGAATCATCTGCAAATGTCACCACAAACTCAGTCACCGCAGAGCATATGTAGCCAATCATGACACCGCTCACCACAAGCATTGACATGCTGCTTACCTTTCTTGAAATGATAAGCACAAAGCCCATTGAAAGCATTGCTCCCAAAAACGCTGCTGCAATCATGGCCAGTGAGCTCACACGTATGGCATTTCCAAGTAAAAATACCATAACAAGTGCCACAATCATCTTAGCTCCCGATGATATACCAAGCACAAAAGGTCCCGCGATTGGATTATGAAAAAAAGTCTGCAAAAGATATCCTGCAAGCGCTAATGCCCCGCCCAGTATCATCGCTGCGATAGCTCTTGGCATGCGGATATCCCACACAATACGTCCTACCCTGTCTGAGTGGTCATAAAGTGTCGCAAATGCAGCCTTAAATGATATGTGTACAGTTCCTATGCACACATTCATGATAAGCAATATAATAATTAAGATTATAAGAATAATAAATGTTGTAAAACACCTTATTTTTCTGGTTTTTTCCATTTTGTAGCTCCGATTTTTATCTTTTTGTGCTATTGATTTTCCTGCATTCTGTCATATCCGGTAACAATTCAGCCCACCACACACATTCCACAAATCACAGTTATCTGAGCTTAAACAGATATTTCATGCCGCTGTCGGGTGCACCTGTAATCATCGAATGCATATCATCAATCATATATCCGATGGACATAGACTGCTGATACATATCGTTCGTGGTGCAAAATACATTGCCGTCTTTGACTGCCCTAAAATCAGCAAGCACCGGGCACTTGTCCAAAAGCTCATTCAGATTCTTCACACCGCCGTCTATCGCACTGTTATATATCAGACAGTCAGCATCTATTGCTCCATTGTAGAAATCCTCTAGCTGCATATTCATGGTTGACCTGCCTGTATCGTCGTCATTTGATGCATCAAAAATATATTTTCCGCCGGCAAGCGAAATCATCTTTGGCACATAATCTGTGCTTTTTGCGCACCTGAACCTGTCCATTTGATGTGATATAGAAAAAATGCAACTGTATCACTTTTTGTGGCATCATCCGTATCGGTACCATCTGTCTTTGCGATGCGATTTACAATATCCACCTGCTCATTAAAGAGCTCATCGGCCTTTTCATCCCGGTCTGTGAGTGCTCCAAAGAACTTCACCCACTCCACTCTTCCAAGCGGCTCCTCCTCATAGCTTGAGTACTCGATTATTGAAGGGATATCAAAACTTTTAAAAGCTTTTCAGTTACCTGCGGCGAATGGGTAATCATAGTATTTTCTATGGCAAGAGAACAGTTTTCTGACACCAAAAGCTCATAATCGGGCTTTGAATATTTTCCGGCATATAGCATTCTGCCACTTTCAAGAGCCTTTCTTGCACTGTCAATGTACCAGCCATCACTGTCAAGCCCCGAAAATTTAATAGTGTCCACTGCATCAAGCTTGTCAAACATATCCATCACCCCTGATGCGACCAGATACAAATCACTTACAGGCTCCTTCAATACAATAATATCCTTGTCAATATCCTTTGGAGTCTTTCTGCCCTTTGGCACGGTAAGTATTTGGGTACCGTCCTTTGTAGTAAGTATCTTGTATCCACCCTCATAATAGTCAACAGAAAAATTCTTTTGCATATAAAAGCTTCATACTGCTCTTATATATAAGACCGTTTTGTGCCTCTGCCGCAGCCTTCGATTCGGTATTCCCTGAATCGGAAGAAGGACTGTCACAAGGCCTGACAGCCAGAACAGTCCTATAATTGATATCAATATATATATAATTATCTTTTTTCTTCCATGCATAGCTTAATTATTCTCCATCCTCACCAAGCACCTCTGTAGCAGAATCTGAATGGAAGGTGAGTGTGTACTCAACCTCGTGCGGCTTGCTCATAGCAACTGTATCTCCGATAACCTGCATAGGTGTATCAAGCTTAACCGGAATTTCAAATACAGAATTGCCGTCTGTATTTACAGGCATGTATTTCTGTCCGTCAACTATCATATAGTCATAGTTTGGACTGCTCCACTGCACTGTTGCAGTAGCGGCTCCACCGCTTATAGTCACCTCAGCCGGTGATGCAATGCTCGCCTTACCGCTTCCGCCCTCGAAATCGAGATTGCTATTGTATGTTCCGTCAGGAAGCTCTTTTCCTGCACTTTCAGATACGCTTGCATCTGCGTCCGCAGGTGTGGCATTTGAGACCTTTACCTTGTGGTCATACCATTTGCCCCTTTGTACCGATAAGTGCAAGGTCAAATTCCTCATCCAAAACAGGAACCGGTATATCAAACGCATTGACCTCCTCAGTTGTGCCATCGCCACAATCGACAGTCTCAACAGTTGGCTCTAAAAGCTCAGCCTTGTCCTTTGAGGCATCCTTTGCTGTTCCCAAAAAGAGATTTACAATGTGTGTGGATGTAAGAGCAACATGTATTGTTGCCTTGCCATCCTTCACGGTGAGTGTACCTTTGTTGTCATATGCATCATTCACATGAAACATTGAGCTGTCTGTAGTAAACTCTGCTGTATATGTACCATCTGAAAGTGCTATCTTTTCTGTTTTTTCAGCCTTTTTTTGTGCTCTCTGTCGCGTCCTGCACTGCTTTTTTGCTTTCTGTTTCAGCTTTTGCATTCTTATTACCGCAGGCTGCCAAGCTCATGGCACAAACCAGTGTCATTGCAACGATATAAGTAAACTTGTTTCTGAATAATTTTCTCATGTCTGATATACTGCTCCTGTTATTTTATAGCTTCCCCACTATACATTTAAGTAACTGCTACTTGCTCATAGCAGCCGCTGTATGCTCAACATAAAGCTTCTGGATACCCTCAATCTCACCAAGTCCGTTAATCTGTGTATCGATTTTATCAAACTTTCCTGATGCCTTAAACTGTGAAAGCCATGAATCATCATCACTTCCTGCCATATCATTGTTGGCATGGTCTCCTGCAACAACCATAAGCGGACGAAGAATGACGTTCTTGTAGCCAGCGGCTGACACCTTCTCAATGACAGACTCACATGATGTATCCTCCGGCTCACCCTCTACAGTTCCGATAAATACGTTCTCATAACCCAAATCTGTCATCTGGCTCTGCATCTGGCTGTATGAAATCTTTGCTGTATGGCTTGTTCCATGTCCCATAAATACAAATGCGGCACCATCTTCCTTCGCTGCATCCAGACTGTCATAGCCTGCCTTTTCTACTGCTTCTGCGGTAAGAATTTCTGCAACCGCCTTCTTATCCTCATTTACAACTGTTGCATCACTTCCAACCTCACCGAGGAGTGGCTCTGCAATCTTTACAGACTCAAATTTATCCTTATACTTCTCTACAGCCTCTGAAAGCTCATCATACTCTGCGCCATGCATCAGGTGTGTAGGCTGTACCACAAGATTCTTTACACCATTCTTTACTGCACGCTCTAAAGCCTGATCCATGTTGTCAATCTTCTCACCATCTCTTGCCTGTACATGATTGATGATAATCTGTGCTGTGAAGGCTCTTCTGACTGACCAGTCCGGATATGCAGCTGCTATTGCATCCTCCACACCCTTGATATCAGCCACACGGCTGTCGTTGAAGGATGTACCAAAGCTTACTACAAGAATCTCGTTCTCGCCGATATCATCCTGGTTTCTCGGATCATCCTTTGAAGCATCCCCTGTATCTCTTCCGAAATAGTCAGGATCAGCATTTTCTCCCTCTACAAGCTCCTTCTGTTGCGTCTGTGAGCTTGTCCCAGGCCTCCTTAGCCTCCCTTGCACTGCTTGTCTGTATCATCTGTTCTCTCCTGCACGTAGATTGCATCGATTAAATCTGCCACATGCATTGCTGCCTCCTGATCTGCATTTGCGCTTGTCTCACTCTCTGAAGTCTTAGATGCCTGTGTACCATTCTTTGCATCATCTGCCTTGCTTCCACAGCCGGTCACTGCTGTCATAGCCATAACTGCTGCCATCAGTACTACTACTAATTTCTTTTTCATGTTTTCTCCTTTTCATTCTCCTTGCAGCTATTAAGCTGCACATGTTTTAAATATGTAAGACGAAAACATTTAAAGCGTCAAAAATAAAAGCTCTTTGTACTATTATGTCAAAAGAGCTATACATGTCAAAATCTTTCTAACCCAGACTATACGGCTATCATAACCTTGTCTGTAATTATAATTATTTCATCACGTACAGCCAGTTACTCGTGGCTTGAAACACTATTGTTTCCGTACAACACAAAGGCAGGTATCCCGGCTTATATATCATTGCTTCGGCCGTCTTCCCGGTTGCCCAGTGACCTATCGGCCGTCACTCCTTAATTACGGTGACGAGTTCGTACAGGATTTGCACCTGTTTCCCTTTTCACCGGAGCCAGCTTCACATCGCCTGTCATAAATCAGATTCAAATGCTTGTCTGCTCCGACACCTTTATGCTACATATTCAGTTTCTTCGTGCGTCGCTTACGCTATCGCTTGGATTATTATATTACAACTTGTAACATTATTCAACAGATTTTTATCAGACGCTTTACAGACACATTTACAAAAGCGGTGCAAAAAGCTGCAAAATACTCTGCAGCAGCCTGCCTGCAAATGAGATATCATTTGTGCTTTCCTCATACACCTCCTCTGAAACCGCAAACGTCTCTATCGCATCCTCTTTTTATTTTTCCGATGCACTGAGTCCTGTACATGTATACAAAATCCTCAAAATTCCAGTACATGCTCCTGAAAATCCAGATTGCATGTGCCAACTATCGCAGTATCATCATCTGCCACTATACACTTTGAATGTATAAAGCCGGGTGTGTATAGATATATCCTTACCCCCGCCTCGATAAGAGGTCTGAAATTGGCTTTTGTCTGCAGATAAATGAGCTTTTTATCGGGAATCTTAGGTACGACAATACGCACATCAACACCTGACCTGGCTGCCGATATCATAGCATGTGACAGCTCCGTTCCAAGTATCAGATATGGTGTAAAAATATAAACATATTTTTTAGCTCTTGAGATGATACTCACATAAAGATTCTCTCCTACATCATCATGCTCAAGTGGTGAATCGCAAAACGGCTGGACAAAACCGCTTTTCTCTGACTGGCTGAAGGTATTGTGTGGATTCAGATATTCATCATGCACAGCATTGTCCTTATTGATATAATTCCACATCTCAAGGAACATCGTCGTGAAACTGTTTACACACTCTCCCTCCACACGGATACCGGCATCCTTCCAATAACCAAACCTGATTTTTTTGTTGATATACTCATCTGCTATATTGTAACCACCGGTATGTGCCACACGTCCGTCTATCACCAGTATCTTCCTATGATCCCTGTCATTCATAATTCCTGAAAGCATGGGCTTATATGGATTGAAGCGTCTGGTCTGTATTCCGATGCTCTCCATCTCCTTTATAAAATGTGGCGGAATGGCATTTATGCTGCCAAAATCATCGTATATGATTCTCACCACAACTCCATGCTTTACCTTTTCTTTGAGTATATCAAGTATCTGATCAAGCATAACGCCACTGCCGATTATGAAATACTCCATAAAGATAAACCTTTCAGCTGATCTTAAATCTTTTAAAATGCTCTCAAAAGCCTCCTCACCTGATTTAAAGTACTCTGTGCAGTCCTCCGCATACAGTGGATATTTCTGATTTTGAGTGATAAGCCTGCTTTGTCTGTATGCATCCATGTCTGTCAGTCTGAGTGTCTCTCATTTAGCAGCTCATGTTCTCAGGCCGAAGCGGCGCATATGCTTCCACAATTCTTGCCATTCTTTTTCTGTGTCTTCGACGTAAGCTCCGGTCTTCCGAAAAAGAAATAGCACGGAATACCAACGATTGGAACACTCAGTATCAAAAATATCCATGACATTTTTATATACATTTTCATCCGCCTGTTGACAATATAAAGCGAAAGCAATATGGCTGCCACATACAGCAGATCCTGAAACACCCCTGCTGGCAACAGAGGCCGTATAAAAAAACAAAAAGAACCACCATATCATCTGTATGATTATTATTGTTGAAACGATAAATAGCTTTGAAAGCAGTCTTTGTAATATTTTTTCTCATATAAGCCCTACCATGAAATTACAATTATACAACCTAATATTTCCTATATTATCTATAATAAATCTCTAATACATATTATAATATTCCCACCAATTTATCAACATTTATAATCCCCCCACGAGCCTTTGTGACTATCCCCTGCCCTGTCACATGTATTATACAGGGCTAGCTTAACCGCCTCCGGTCTCATATTTGGATTTTTTTTCCAATAGAAGTGCTATGGCACCTGACACAATCGGTGTAGCCATTGAAGTACCTGTTTTTCTTACATATGTGCCATCCCTCGTTCCAAGGCTTATGATATCATGCCCGGGAGCCAGAATCTCAGGCTTTACAATACAGCAATCGGTCGGACCTTTGCCACTTCTTATATCATCAAAGCTTCCGACTGTTATTATTTTTTTTCTTGAAATTCCCGGCACAGTTACAGAAAACGGTGCCGGGCCGTAGTTGCCCGCTGCTGCAACAACTACCACTCCCATATCCCACAATTCATCTATCAGCTTCAATATCTTAATACGCTCTGCTGTATCAGAACATGGCAGATATCCTACAGAGAAGTTGAGTATTTTTATATTAAGTCTGACACAGTTTTCTTTTTATATACTTAAGTGCCACGAATTGAATCCGACGTCTGTCCCATGCCAAGATAATCAAGCACCTTAAACACATATAGTCCTGCCCCCGGAGCCATGCCTATATCTGCAGCCGATAATATACCGCACACATGTGTACCATGCCCGTTATCGTCATAACATGTCTCCTTTCCACCCACAAAATCCATAAAGTGCTTTATACACCCATCAAGCTGTTTGTGTTTAAACACACCCGTATCAAGCACTGCTATATTGACATTTTTACCACTATATCCATTTTTATATACCAGATTTGCATTTATACTATATTTCGCATTTTTCATTATTATTTTATTTTTTAATTTAGTATATGATTTGTTTTCACAATATGACACAGACGCACCTGTTTTTTGCCTTACATCATATCACCTTACTATAATTTCATATATTAAAGGACTGCACCTGCGTGCAGCCCTTTACCTGGATATTATTGTTATACTTTAACGTATATTAATTAATCCTCTTTTACATCCTTCATAGAGAAGCTGATTCTTCCCATCTTGTCCTTGCCAAGGCAAACAACCTTTACCTTGTCTCCAAGTGTGAGTACATCCTCTACTCTGTTGATTCTCTCTTTTGCAATCTTAGAAATGTGAACCATTCCCTCTTTGCCAGGAGCAAATTCGATGAAAGCACCGAACTCCTTGATGCTTACAACTGTTCCCTCAAGGATCTGTCCCTGCTCAAAATCAGTTGTGATAATCTTAATCATGTCGATTGCCTTTGCAATCATCTCTTTATCTGTTCCGCAAACTGAAACAGCGCCATCATCTGTGATATCAATCTTAACACCGGTACTGTCGATAATCTCGTTGATTGTCTTACCCTTCTGTCCGACAACATCACCAATCTTTGATGGATCGATTGTAATCTGCTCAATCTTTGGAGCCCACTCATTTACTTCTTTTCTAGGCTCAGCGATTGCCTTGCTCATGACCTCATCCATGATGTAGAGACGTGCCTCACGTGTTCTCGCGGATTGCCTCCTCAACGATAGGTCTTGTGAGTCCGTGAATCTTGATATCCATCTGGATAGCTGTAATACCCTTATGTGTACCTGTTACCTTGAAATCCATATCTCCGAAGAAATCCTCAAGACCCTGGATATCTGTAAGTACAAGATAATCATCATCTGTCTCGCCTGTAACAAGACCACATGAAATACCAGCTACCATTCTCTTAATAGGAACACCTGCTGCCATAAGTGACATACAAGATGCACATGTAGATGCCATGGAAGTAGAACCGTTAGACTCAAATGTCTCGGATACGGCACGGATAGTATATGGGAACTCCTCAATGCTTGGAAGTACTGCAACAAGTGCTTTCTCAGCAAGTGCTCCGTGTCCAATCTCACGACGTCCCGGTCCACGTGATACCTTTGTCTCTCCTACAGAGTATGCAGGGAAGTTATAGTGATGCATATATCTCTTTGTTGTGATATTTGCATCAAGTCCGTCGATTTTCTGAATCTCTACGATAAAGGAGCAAGTGTTACAACATCACAAATCTGTGTCTGTCCACGGGTAAACATTGCAGAGCCGTGAACTCTAGGAATCAAATCAACCTCTGCTGCGAGTGGTCTGATCTGGTTGATTGCACGGCCGTCCGGACGCTTATGATCCTTTAAAATCATCTTTCTGACTGTCTTCTTCTGATACTGGTAAATAGCCTCACCAAGTACTGCAAGGTACTCCTCATTGTCAGCGAAGGCTTCCTCTAACTTCTCTGTGATAGCTCTTATATTTTCCTCACGCTTCTGCTTCTCATCTGTGAATACTGCCTCCTCCATCTGCTCAGGAGTAACAATTTTCTTGATATCCTCAAACATCTGCTCCGGAATAGCACAGCTCTCATACTCATGCTTTGGCTTTCCAATCTCATCACGGATCTGATCCATAAATGCGATAACTGTCTGGTTGATATCGTGGCACTTGTAGATTGCCTCAATCATCTGATCCTCAGGAATCTCATTGGCTCCTGCTTCAATCATGATGACCTTTTCCTTTGTAGAAGCAACTGTGAGCTGTAAATCGCCCTCATCCCACTGCTTCTGTGAAGGGTTTACGATAAACTCTCCATCAACAAGTCCCATCTGTGTCATGGCACATGGTCCGTCAAACGGAATATCTGATATATGAACAGCAAGAGCTGTACCGATCATTGCAACTATCTCAGGACGGCACTCAGGATCCACTGACATGACAAGGTTGTTTAATGTAACATCATTTCTGTAATCCTTTGGGAAAAGAGGTCTCATAGGACGGTCAATTACACGATCTGTAAGGATAGCGTTCTCAGATGCCTTTCCCTCACGCTTGTTAAAACCACCCGGAATTTTTTCCTACTGCGTACATTTTCTCCTCGAACTCTACGCTTAATGGGAAGAAATCCACACCGTCACGTGGCTTGTCAGATGCTGTAGCTGTTGAAAGGACTGTTGTATCACCATACTTGATAAAAACAGCTCCGTTTGCCTGAGCTGCTACTCTTCCGATATCTACAGTAAGAGTCCTGCCGGCAAGTTCCATTGAAAAACTTTTTTGTACATATTAATTCTCCTTAAAAATTCTTTTTGCAGAAGTGTATTCCTCTTCCGAAACTACTAAACAATACATGTACGCTCATGCACTCTTTAGTGGTCTCGGCTTACTTCTGCTTTTCAAAAAACAATAATAAAAACAATAATAGAGCGGAATAATAATTACTCCGCTCTAAAGAAAATACTATTTTCTAAGTCCTAAACGCTCGATAAGTGAACGATATCTCTCGATATCAATCTCCTTAAGGTATGCAAGTAATCCACGTCTCTGACCGATCATCTTTAACATTCCTCTTCTTGAGTGATGATCCTTTGGGTTCTGTTTGAAATGCTCAGTTAACTCTGCGATTCTTGCTGAAAGAATTGCAATCTGAACCTCTGGTGAACCTGTGTCATTTGGTGTTCTACCGTACTCTGCGATAATAGCCTGTTTCTTTTTCCTTTGCGATCATTGTTGATCCTCCTTATATTATAATGCGCCCTGATAACTGTATGATGCTCAGCAATAGGTCGGAGTGTCCAACTACCGAACATGGGCAAAACCACACTTATGCAGTATAGCATAGTAAGCATTTGTTGTAAACTGTTTTTTATTAATCCGGCAAATATCTTACGACACAAATCGGATTTCTGTAATATGCATTTGAAACCTTGATTCCATCACGCTTGTTGCTGGCATGTACAATCTGTCCGTTTCCGATATAAATTGCAACATGTGAGATACTCCTTCCACTTCCGTAGAAGAATAAATCTCCCGGCTTTGCTTCAGATGCACTGATTTTTGTGCCGTATGAAGGCTGTGCTTTTGATGAATGCGGTAATGAAACTCCATACTTTCCAAGTATTCTCATTGTAAAACCTGAGCAGTCAACACCATTCTCAAGGCTTGTACCACCCCACACATATCTGTTTCCGACAAACTGTAACGCATACACGATACAACAGATGCCCTTACATCTGATACGCCGTCACCATACTTCACCTGCTCTATTGTCTTTGCTGTAGGAAGTGCCTGTGCCAGTGTCACATAATCCTGTGATATATATCCTACCGAATCATCCACACTTATCTCAACCCAGCCGTCAGCGACAGAATTAACCGTGAATGCCTCTGAATTTCCAACCTGCGAAAGCACCGCAGCCTCTGTTGACTTCTCTGCACGCACATTCAGTGTTTCAGTATTTACTGTGGCAACCGTCTTAATCTCCTGTTCTGCAATAGACTCTGCCTCATCTCCTGTCACAAGATACTGCTTGTTTACATATCCTGTCACCTTGCCTGATGTGACCTTGTACCATTCTCCGGCATCCTCAAGAAGCTCACAGGCATTGTGATTGGTAAGTATTCCTATTACCTCGCTGTCTGTCGAAGCTTCCTGTCTGATATTTAAGTTTCCGCTGCTGATAACCGACATACCAAGATTTGTGTAACCACCAGGTCTGTGCGGCTGTCGGTGTCTGGGATGCCTCATTTGCCTGTTCTGTCTCCTGTGCAGTATTGCCAACCTGTGCACCCTGAGCAGATGCAGTAACAACATTGCTGTCGTTTTGCGCTACCGATACGTCAGCTCCATAATAAGTAAGAGCCGATGTAACCCCTGCTGTGAGAAGCTCTGTGGCATCTGCCGCCTCTGTCAGACCAAGGGCCACCCCCGCATTGACTGTTCTGTTTTCCTTTAATGATGTTCTGGCATCTACTGTGCTGCTTGAACTCATAGATACAGCACCTATAATAATAGCAAACGCTACAACGCCTGCTGCCTGTCCTAATTTTAATTTATTTTTCATATAGCCTCCAGTTCATGCTATCCATAATCCCATGTTTACGAGTATATCACAAATTGTTAAAATGTCAATATTTCTTCGTAATATTTCCGTAATATTTGTCATTTTTTCGTTATTTTGGGTAATTTCGCAAAAAAAACAGCCACACTAGAATGTGTGACTGCCTGCATAATTAATTGTATAATTGATATCTGCACTCATCTGGCTCTTTAACGCTTCTATTGAATCAAACTTCATCTCAGGTCTTACGAACTTATGAAGCTCTACCATGATATCCTGTCCGTAAACATCCTGCCCAAAATCTATGATATATGTCTCTGCACCGGTTGGATTTTTTGCCCTCTATAGTAGGCTTGCATCCTATATTGGTTACACCAAGGTACCAGTTGTCCCTGACAAGAACTCTTGACATATACACTCCCTTTGGTGGAAGCAGCTTATCGTGCGGCACTGAAAGGTTGACTGTCGGAATGCCAATAGTCCTGCCTAGTGCTCTGCCATGCACTACTCTTTCCTTTTAAAAAAAAGGGATACCCCAGCAGTTCATTCGCCTTTTTAATATGTCCTGCCGCAATCTCCTCGCGGATATAGGTACTGCTTATATCCCCTGTCTCCATCCTTTATCTTGTCCACCACAATAAGCTCGTATCCAAAGCTCTCCTGCCATCGCAGAAAGCAGCCGATGGTCTCCTGCCCTGTTGTGCCCGAAACGGAAATCATCTCCGACAATGATACACTTGACATTAAGACTTTTAACTATCCATCTGACAAACGCATCCGCCTCCATCGTCATCACCTGTGGCACAAACGGACACTCTATCAGATAGTCAATACCTGATTTTTCAAACACATACTCTTTTTCATCGTTTGTGATTATAACCTTTGACTCAACGCCAAGTACCTCCGATTTGGGAGGAATGTCAAACGTAAATATGATGCGCTTGTAGCCATGCAGATTGCTCTGTTCAATTTGCTTTTCCATCAGAAATTCATGTCCTCTGTGAAGCCCGTCAAACTTTCCAAACGAGATGACGGACGGCTCCTTGACATGAAAATCCAGAGTTTTGCTTATATATTCCATAATATCTGTATACTATTCTATTCCATAAAAATCTTAACCGGCTTAAACTCACCGGTCTCATCAAGATACGAATACACCCCGACAAATATGCCCTCATGATTGTATACTCTGTATCTTATATCAGAGTCAGCACTGTGTTTTTAAATAATCCGTAAGCACTGCCGGAATTTTATTTCCATTTCTGACAAGCTTATCGGCATCTGAAGCAGTATGCACTGCCGGCAGATTTTCGAATACTCCGTCAACAGGCATCACCATATCAAAGCAGCCTTCATCCACCTTTGACTGAATCTGTGAAAGTGTAAGTGCATGCTCTAAGTCAAAGCCTGCTACCCTTACTCTAAGCAGTGACTTCATGCAGCCATGGCAACCCAGCCTCTCTCCGATGTCATTGCACAGCGTCTGATATATGTGCCCTTTGAACAGTGCACCGTCATCGTAACCTCCGGTAAATCAATGCTTTCAACCTTGATATCAAACACCTCGATATCCCTGGCTTTTCTCTCTATAACCTTGCCCTCCCTGGCAAGCTCATAGAGCTTTTTCCCATTGACCTTTAAAGCCGAATAACAATACATTGGCGGCACCTGCTTTTGTCTGCCAATAAACTGTGATATTGCATCATACACCGCCTGCTCAGTCACATTGACCTCAGCCTGATTTAAGACCTGCCCTGAAATATCCTGTGTATCTGTCTCCTGTCCTAAAAGCAGCACAGCTTTATAGACCTTGTCCTTATCTGTCAAAAGGTCACACACTCTGGTTGCCTTTCCAAGGCAGACAGGAAGGACGCCTTGCGCATCAGGATCAAGTGTACCTGTATGACCAATCTTCTTCTGGTGGAATATGCCTCTAAGCTTTTGCCACAACGTCAAAGCTTGTATAGCCCTTTTCCTTGTATACATTGATTATTCCATTAACCATCTGCCCAAGAATCTCTCCCTAAATATTATCCTTAATTGCCGTAAGGATGCGGTCTGTTGCCACCTCAAGTGGTCCTTCAATCGTAAATCCTGCAGCCTTTACATGTCCACCGCCGCCAAATACCGACGCAACCTTTGCCACATCGTAATCACCGTTTACGCGCAGGCTGCCCTTGTAGGTACCATCCTCATTTTCGTAGAGAAATACAGCAACCTTTATATCCTTTGTCACGCGCAGCTGATTTACAATACCGTCGAGATGCTTTGGAAGCACATCGTACTTCTCCATCTCAGCGCGCGATACTGCAGACAATATAACATCACCATTCAGATACAAAGCAGCATTCAAAAGTGCCTGCCCCATAATCTTGTTCTGAGCAAATGTCTTTGTATAAAATGTATCATCGATTATCCTTGAATAATCAATGCCCATCTCCATCAGGGAGCCTGCTATATCCATAGTCTTTTTTTTGAAGTGCATGAATACTGGAACACGCCTGTATCATGCACCATGCCTGTGTAAATACACTCTGCTATCTGTATTGTAATGCGCTCCTTAGGCAGAAGCTCGAACACCAGCTCACAGGTCGAGCTAGCATCCGGAAAGATGTAATTTGCGTCTGCAAAGGCCCCGTTTGTAACATGATGATCTATGCAAAGTGTCCTTTTTGCAGACTCAAAATACTTAGCTGCACTTCCCAGTCTGCCTGTGTCACTGCAGTCACATGCTATGAACAGATCGTATACTGTATCATCCGCATAGCTGCTGTCAATCTCATCTGCTCTTTGCATGAACTTAAAGATGTTCGGGCTTGGCTCTAAATAAAGCCTTGCCTTTATATCAGGATAATATTCCTTTATGTGGTTGTATGCAGCAAGTGTTGAACCGACACAGTCGCCGTCCGGTCTCACATGACCGGAAACGGCAACTGATTGTGCATCCTTTAAAATAGAATCAATCTCTGTCATAATCAATCCTCTTTGTTAATCCTCTTTGAGATTTTTTGTTACTTCATCAATCTTTTTTAGACATCTCAACACCATACTCTATAGACTGGTCTATGATAAATGTAATGGCAGGTGTATTTCTTAAATTGATGTTCTTTGCGAGAGTTCTGCGTATATATCCCTCCGCTGACTTAAGTCCTTTGCAAGTGTATCAGCCTGTGATTTCTTGTCACCAAGCACACTGATATAAGCCTTTGCTGTCTTTAAATCAGGTGCCACCTCGACAGCAACAACACTTGTCATGGGATTGATACGCGGATCCTTTATCTCACCGCGTATGATATTTGACAGTTCACGCATTACCTCTTCGTTGATACGAATATTTTTTTATGCTGTTCTTTCTCATATAATCCCGCTTTCTTTTTTATATTAAACTGTAACTATCCGAATAGTTACATTAATTCATGATAACAAATATATGATTATCTCGGAACCTCTACCATCTTGTAGGCTTCTACAATATCTAATTCCTGAATATCATTAAATCCGTCAAATACAAGACCACACTCATAGCCTGTCTTGACCTCCTTGACGTCATCCTTGAATCTCTTGAGTGAAGCAAGGTCTCCCTCGAATATCTGCTCACCCTCTCTGCTAATTCTGACACGGCAGCCTCTCTCCATAAATCCGTCAAGCACATATTGAACCTGCAATGTTTCCAACGCCTGAAGCCTTGAAAATCTGACGCACTTCCGCATGGCCGATAACCTTCTCCTCAAATACAGGATCCAGCATCCCCTTCATGGCAGCAGATACATCCTCGATTGCATTGTAGATGACCTTGTAAAGTCTGATATCTACGCCCTCACGGTCTGCTGTAGCCTTGGCAACAGGATCCGGTCTGACGTTAAAGCCAATGATGATTGCATTTGATGCTGATGCAAGGATAACATCTGACTCGTTGATGGCACCAACGCCGCCATGGATGACCTTGACCACAACCTCCTCATTTGAAAGCTTGACAAGACTCTGCTTAACAGCCTCAACTGAACCCTGTACATCTGCCTTTACGATGATATCAAGCTCCTTCATGTTGCCTGACTGAATCTGTGAGAACAGATCATCAAGTGACATCTTTGCCTTTGTATCCTCAATGAGCTTATTCTTTTCCTCTGAAATATATGTGTCAGAGAATGCCTTTGCCCTCCTTCTCTGAATCGCATGCCACAAATGTCTCTCCTGCTGAAGGCACACTGTTTAGTCCAAGTATCTCTACAGGTGTAGAAGGCTTAGCCTCCTTTACTCTGCGGCCCTTGTCATCAATCATGGCTCTTACCTTACCATAGCTGCTTCCACATGCGATTGGATCTCCGACATGGAGTGTTCCTTTTTTGTACAAGCACTGTGGCAACCGCACCACGGCCTTTATCAAGCTGTGCTTCAATTACGAGACCTCTTGCGTTTCTATCAGGATTAGCCTTGAGCTCAAGAACCTCTGCTGTGAGAAGAATCATCTCAAGGAGATTGTCGATACCCTCCTTAGTATGTGCAGATACAGGACAGAATATTGTGCTTCCGCCCCAATCCTCCGGGATAAGCTCATACTCTGAGAGCTCCTGTTTTACCTTCTCGATATTGGCACTCGGCTTATCGATCTTGTTGATCGCTACGATGATCTCAACACCTGCTGCCTTCGCATGGTTAATATTGCCTCAATTGTCTGTGGCATTACACCGTCATCTGCAGCAACAACGAGGATAGCAATATCTGTGGCTTGAGCACCACGCATTCTCATAGCTGTAAATGCCTCATGTCCCGGTGTATCAAGGAATGTGATGTTCTGGCCATTGATTGATACAACAGATGCACCAATGTGCTGTGTAATACCACCTGCCTCACGGTCTGTAACACGTGTCTGTCTGATGGCATCAAGCAGTGATGTCTTACCATGGTCAACGTGACCCATGACGCAGACTACAGGTGGACGAGGAACCATCTTGCTCTCATCCTCTTCATCCTCCTTGAGAAGCTCTGCAATCACATCGACCTTCTCCTCTTCCTCACATATGAAATTGAACTCTAAAGCAATCTCCTCAGCGGCTGCAAAATCAACTTCAGAGTTAACTGTTACCATCTCGCCCTTCATGAAAAGCTTCTTTACAATGGCTGAAGGCTGAACCTTCATCTTATCAGCTAAATCCCTTATTGTAATCTTCTCCGGAAGAGAAATTGTCTTAATCTCGTTCTCATCCTCTTTTGGCTGTGCCTTCGGCTGCTGTGGCTTTTTCTTACCGCCGTGCTTCTCGAGATTGATGTAATTCTCCTGCTTCTTTCCGAGCTTATCCTGCTTCTGGCTCTGATTGTGATTATGCTTATTCTTTCTATCGTTGCCTCTGTCGCGGCTCTCCTTTCCTCTTACATCATCGGGGAGCTGCAACTGCAACTGTTTCTTTTCTGAAACGATTTCTGTCATCACCTCTGCTGCCTGTTCTATCGTTATTTCTGTCATTGCTCCTGCTTCTGTCGTTGCTTCTGCTTCTGTCATTATTTCTGTCAAAGCTTCTGCCACCCTCTGCAGGACGTCTGGCGTCATTTCTGAAGCCTCGGTTATTGTCTCTATTATTGTCTCTGCTGTTATCTCGGTTATTGTTGTCGCGATTGTTTGTTCTTCTATCGCTGTTTCTGTCCGTATTTCTGCTTCTGTCGGCATTTCTGTCAGTGTTTCTGTTGTTGATTCTGTCGCCATTGTCCTGACGTCTGTCGCTTCTTCTATCAGCGTCAGCCCTGACGTGCCGGACGCGAATTGGTTACCTTCATATCTGCATACGGATCCGCTGTACGCTCACTTATAGGGCGCATAGCTCTCTCTCCGACAGGTCTTGGCTTAATAATGCTGTGCTGCTCAGGACGTGATGACTGATTATCGCGTCTTCCATTGCCATTTCTGCGCTGCGAACTGTTATTTCCATTATTTCCGCTGCCGTTTCCACCATTTGTTTTCCTACCCTGCTTACTGTACTGGGCATTGAAAACTGCTGTGATGCTTGCCTTTTTCTTTGGTCTGTCGGCTGCCTTAGACTCATCCTTTTTAGGTTCTTCCTTTTTAGGTTCTTCCTTCTTAGGTGCATCTTTTTTTTACTTCTGTTTTTGCGTACTTCTTTCGTACAATTTGCTGTGCCTCATCCTCAAGACCGCTCTGCTACACATTTTTGACAGCAAACTGTGTGCCGTTTAATGTGTCTATGACTTCCTGCGACTTTATATTTAATTCTTTTTTGCAAGTTCATGAACTCTCATTTTTTGCCATATATCTATTTTCCTCCATTATTCAGTTTTATTCGACTGCAGCTTTTTTATCACTGCATTTGCAAGGTTTTCATCCGTTACTGCAAGGGAAGCGCGAAACTCTTTGCCTATTGCATTCCCTAACCCCACCTTGTCACTATAAAAATAAATCGGAACCTCATAGAAAGCAGTCATATCCGAAAAATGCTTCTTTGTGTTGTCTGATGAATCATCTGCAACTATCACTAAAAATGCCTTTCCTGTCTTTACAGCTTTCTCTGTAGAAAACTCTCCGCTAACCACATTGCCTGACTTTGCTGCTAAGCCCAGCATAGAAAGTACTCTATCTGTCAATTTGGTTCATCTCCTTTTCAAGCTCCTCATATACCTGTTCTGATACACTAACACCAAGGGAACGCTCAAGTGCCTTTGTCTTTTTAGCCTTTTTAAAGCATTCAAGGCTCTTACATATATAAGCTCCCCTGCCGTTTTTCTTGCCGGTGTCATCGAGAATTATGTCGCCCTCCGCAGTCTTTACCACGCGAATAAGTGACTTCTTTTCCTTCATCTCGACAACCTACGCATTTGCGCATTGGAATCTTTTTATTTGCCATTACTGCTCATCACCACTATCTGCCGCATCATTTTCTGTACCTGCTGCTTCGTTCTCGTCAGCCTCTGTATCAAAAGCCTCTGCCTGTACATCTGCCTGTTCTGTATCAGCTAATCTCTCGTTCTCAGCAAGCTCATCATCCGAATAATCATAATCGTCATCATAATCATCCTCTTCATAGTCATTCTCATAATCCATGAAGTCGCCGGACTCTCTGGCCTGTGTCTCGCTCTTGATGTCGATCTTAAAGCCGGTAAGTCTTGCCGCAAGTCTCGCATTCTGTCCTTCCTTGCCGATCGCCAGGGAAAGCTGATAATCCGGAACAACAACCTTTGCTGATTTCTCATCTGCATCTGCGATAACAGAGATAACCTTTGCAGGGCTAAGTGCGTTCTGGATAAGTATTGCCGGATTCTCATCCCATGTGATGATATCGATTTTCTCACCGCGAAGCTCATTTACGATAGCATTTACTCTGGCACCATTCATACCTACACATGCTCCTACAGGGTCTACGTTTGGATCATTTGACCATACTGCAATCTTTGTTCTGCTTCCGGCCTCACGTGAAATAGCCTTTATCTCAACTATGCCCTCTTTAACCTCTGTAACCTCTGACTCGAAAAGTCTCTTCACAAGCTCAGGGTGTGTTCTTGAAACAAGAATCTTTGGTCCCTTTGATGTGGACTTAACCTCAAGGATATATACCTTGATACGCTCTGTAGGCTTGAATACCTCACCCTTTATCTGCTCACTCTCAGTCAAAAGTGCATCTGCCTTACCTAAGTTGATGCTGACATTTCTTTCCGATGTATCTTTGAACAACACCTGTCACAACATCCTTTTTCCTTGCTGTTGTACTCGTCAAATATTACCTTTCTCTCCTCCTCGCGGATTTTCTGAAGGATAACATTCTTTGCGTTCTGTGTAGCAATACGTCCGAATTCCTTTGACTTAACCTCAACTCTCACGATATCTCCAAGCTGATAGTTACCGTTTACCTTGTGCGCATCTGCTAAGGAAATCTCCTCAACCGGATCCTCAACCGTATCTACAACCGTCTTCTCCTGGTAGCATGAGAAAGCACATGTCTCAGGATCTATTTCTACCTTTACATTGTCCGATTTACCAAAATGGTTCTTGCAGGCAGTCACAAGAGAGTTCTCAATTGCCTCAAGTAAAGTTTCTTTACTGATGTTTTTCTCCTGCTCTAATATATTTAACGCTTCTAATAACTCATTGCTCATTATTTTTTTCCTCCTATTTGTGTTATCGTGCGCTTTAATTAAAAATCAATGCCTGATGACGTATAAGCGCAATGTCACTCTTATTAAATGTAGTCTCATTGCCGTCTTCATCGGTTATTGTCACTGTATCCTTATCATAGGCTTTAAGCAGACCATAAAATTCCTTTGATTTGTTGATAGCCCTGTATGTGCGAATCTCTATCTCCTTATTCATATTGCGCACATAGTCCTTTTTTCCTTCTTGAGAGGTCTTCCAAGCCCCGGCGAGCTGACCTCGAAGGTGTACGAATCAGGAATATAGTCCTCTCTGTCGAGAATCTCATTCATCTGCCTTGCAACCACTTCACAGTCATCAACAGTTATGCCACCCTCCTTATCGATATATGCTCTCAGGTAGTTCATACCGCCTTCCTTAACATACTCGACATCAACAAGCTCAAAATTCATGCTGTCAAGAATTGGTTGTATAAAGCTCTCCGTCTTTGCCTCATATACACTTGCCTTTGACATTTTATCACCTCTCTTTTTGATTATATGGCTGTAACTATTCACACAATTGCTGTGAATAGCTGCCTGATGTTTATAAACGTGAATTGAGAGAGGACTTTTTGCCCTCTCTCAATCTAGTCAACGTTGTTATCATAGGTATAATAGCACTATCAGAAAAAAAAATCAAGTTTTTTTAAAAAAGTACTTGCTTTTTTTGAAACTCCATGATAGTATAATACACGGTTCGTTGGTCAAGCGGTTAAGACGCCGCCCTCTCACGGCGGAAACACGGGTTCGATTCCCGTACGGACTGCTCACTGATATTTATTTAATTAAATACAGCCCAACCCGAAAGCATCGCATTTATGCGATGTTTTATTGTTAGATTGTTGCTGACGCCGAACGCACCCGCAGCAGTAAAATACACCTTGCATGCGCTAACGCTACGCTGTCAAGATACTGTACGAATTATGCTTTTCAGGCTCACTTTGCTTGACGAAACCGTCGAACCGCGCCGTCCATGGCGCGGTTCTCCTTGACTTGCCTTCCATGGCAAGTCATTTCTGTGTTTCATAGGCATAATTCTACAGTAACTAAACAGCTTCGCTAGTCGCTTATGCAAGGTGCATTTCGGTGCAGCGGGTGCGTCCGGTGTCTATCCACGCTATGATAAATATTTCCGCCTTAAAGTAAAATTGCCTTGGAGCATTCCGTTTACCACAGAAATGCTCCAAGGCATAAATAATTCAAGTATAAATCCGGCTTAAAAATCAGTTATAATTAATCATCATATCCGTTAGGATTGTTCTTCTGCCATCTCCATGAGTCGGCACACATCTCCTTAATACCATACTGTGCTTCCCAGCCGAGCTCTCTCTTGGCCTTTGATGGATCACAGTAGCATGTAGCAATATCGCCAGGTCTTCTAGGCTTTATTGTATAAGGAATCTTAACACCTGTTGCAGCCTCGAAATTCTTTACGATATCAAGCACGCTGTAGCCGTGTCCTGTTCCAAGATTGTAGATGCAAAGACCTGCATTCTCCTCAATTTTCTTTTTAAAGCTTTGACATGTCCAACCGCAAGGTCAACTACATGGATGTAATCTCTCACACCTGTTCCGTCAGGAGTATCATAGTCATCTCCGAATACTCCAAGCTCTTTTGAGCTTGCCTACTGCCACCTGTGTGATGTAAGGCATGAGGTTGTTCGGGATACCGTTCGGATTCTCTCCCATTGTACCACTCTTATGAGCTCCGATTGGATTGAAGTAACGAAGAAGAATAACGTTCCACTCATTATCTGCCTTATAGATGTCCATAAGTATCTGCTCAAGCATAGACTTTGTCCAGCCGTATGGGTTTGTACACTGTCCCTTTGGACACTCCTCTGTGATAGGAATCTGTGCAGGATCTCCGTATACTGTAGCTGATGAAGAGAAAATGATGCTCTTGCAGCCATTCTGTCTCATCACATCAACAAGTGTAAGTGTTCCTGCAATATTATTGTTATAGTACTCCCAAGGCTTTGCCACAGACTCTCCTACTGCTTTGAGTCCCTGCAAAGTGAATACAGCTATCTATCTTTTCTTCCTTAAAAATCTTATTTAAGATGTCTCTGTCAAGGATATCTCCCTTATAGAACTTTACTTCTTTGCCTGTAAGAGCCTTAACTCTGTCAAGTGACTTCTCAGATGAATTTGAAAGATTGTCAAGTACTACAACATCGTAGCCTGCATCAAGAAGCTCCACACATGTGTGGCTTCCGATATATCCGGCTCCACCAGTAACTAAAATTGCCATAATAAATATCTCCTTTTCATTTTTGTTAAATTTATTGTAGCGCATTTGCTCATTTTTGTATAGAATAAAATGTAGAAGAAATATGTAAAAATGTTGTAAAGGTAGGCAATATGAATAATAAATACAAAAATTCCTATATCGTAAAAGAAAAAGAGCTTGTATCTCTATCCGTATATAACGTAGGCTTCCAGAGCTGTGATAGCCTGTATCAGTGGGGCCCCGGTATCAGAGACCATTATCTGATTCACTATATCATAAGCGGTAAAGGCCGCTACACCGTAAATGGCAGTGTTCACACATTAACTCCCGGTGATGCGTTTCTCGTATATCCAAATACCGAAGTGATTTATCAGGCTGATGCGCAAGATCCTTGGGAATATACCTGGGTAGGCTTTACCGGCAGCGATGCTGCAACCATTTTAAGAGCCACTGATTTCACAAAAGCGCATCCATACATACACAGTGTATCAAACGGAAACGAAATCAAAAGACAGCTCATGCATATATACGACGCCAGAGGCACAGAATTTGAAAATGCACTCGAAATGACCGGGCGACTCTACACCACCCTCGCTCTTTTTGTCAGTGCCGCCACATCAAAGCCACCGCAAAACAGTGCAAACTCCTATGTACAAAAGGGCATCGAATACATCTCCGCCAACTATTCATACCCTATCACCGTTGAGGATATTGCATCATATATAGGCTTAAGCCGAAGTCACCTGTTCCGTTCCTTCCAGAGCATCCTCGGTGTATCGCCAAAGGAATATCTGACCGATTTCAGAATCAAACAGGCATGCTATCTGATTAAACACTCCTCATTGTCCATCACAGCAATTGCAGGCTCTATAGGGTTTGATAACAGCCTTTATTTTTTCAAAGACCTTTCATAAAATAAAAGGCCTTTCGCCTAAGGAGTATCGCAGTAAATACAAAAAAGCTCAAGAATAAAAAAGCTGCCGGGCTTCATGTGAAGCCCGGCAGCTTTTTTATATCTCTTTATGCTAAACTAAGCAAGCTTAGATTTAGCAACCTCTACTAATTTAGCAAATCCTGCTGCATCTGTAACAGCCATATCAGCTAATACCTTACGGTTAAGGTCAACGTTTGCTAACTTTAAGCCGTGCATGAACTGGCTGTATGAAAGTCCGTTGAGACGAGCTGCTGCGTTGATACGAGCAATCCATAACTGACGGAACTGTCTCTTTCTCTCTTTACGTCCAGCGTATGAGCTTGTAAGTGCTCTCATAACTTGACTGCTTTGCTACACGATACTGCTTGGAACGTGCGCCTCTGTAACCCTTTGCTAATTTTAATGTTCTATTATGCTTTTTCTTAGCGCCTAATCCGCCTTTTACTCTTGCCATTTGTTGATTCCTCCTTAACTAATACTACCGATTACATGTATGGTAAAATCTTCTTCATATTCTTAACGTTTGTTGCATCAACCATTGCAGGTTTTCTAAGATTTCTCTTATTCTTTGTTGTTTTCTTAGTTAAGATATGTCTCTTGTAGGCTTTATTTCTTTTTAACTTTCCTGTTCCTGTAACTTTGAAACGTTTTGCAGCTGCTCTGCTTGTTTTCATTTTTGGCATTGTGTGTTCCTCCTTAAATTGTTATCTCTTTTCTGCCAGCACCATACCGATGCTTCTTCCTTCAACCTTCGGTGCTTTCTCCACTACCGCTACATCTGAAAGATTCTCAGCTATATCATCAAGGATATGTTTGCTTGCATTCATATGAGCCATCTCACGTCCCCTGAATCTGAGTGTGATCTTTACCTTATTTCCTTTTGCAAGGAATTTCTTTGCAGCATTCATCTTGGTATTCAAGTCGTTAGCCTCAATGTTAGGTGAGAGACGAATCTCTTTCAATTCAACGGTCTTCTGCTTTTTCTTTGCATCCTTTTCCTTACGGGCCTGCTCATAACGATACTTACCATAGTCAATCACCTTACATACAGGTGGCTTTGCATTTGGTGCTATCTTTACTAAATCAAGTCCTGCCTCGTCTGCAATCTTTTTGAGCTTCTCTTGAAGAAACAATTCCTAACTGCTCTCCATCCGCTCCAATCAGTCGAACTTCTCTGTCTCTGATCTGCTCATTAATCATTAATTCGCTAATGGTCTTGTACCTCCATAAAAAATAGTGGATAGGCAGACTATCCACTATACAATCTTCAACACAAATGTTTGAAAATATTAACGCTAAGTCGCGCCATTGCGCTTAGGTGAGAGTGGATACTCTACTTTGTTTTCATACAACTACTAGAATATATCACAGACAATTTCTGTTGTCAACACTTTTATCTAAATTTCTATAATCTAATATGTACCAAGAATCTTAAGGGCAATTGCCTCTTCCCTTATGCCTCTTAACGCATTCTGCACCGCTGTATCCGTAAAACGTCCCTCAAAATCAACAAAGAACCTGTACTCCCATGCCTTATCAGATATCGGACGAGACTGGATATTTAACATATTGATTCCATTGTATATAAAGTGTGCCAGCATATGATACAGTGCACCACTCTTATGAGGTGTCTCAAAGCATATGCTTATCCTGTCCGCATCTCTGCGGCATACCCTTTTAGCCGACACAATTATAAACCTTGTTGCATTGTTTTTATTGTTCTGTATGCGGCTCTCAAGCACCTGAAGCCCATATATATCAGCCGAGATATGGCTAGCTATGCCAGCCTGTGTGATATCTCCGTCATCCTTTACCTTCTTTGCAGAAAAAGCTGGTATTCTGACAGCCACCTGGTTAATATCCTTATGCTCATCAAAAAAAAATCTGAGCACTGCATAAGCGCCTGCGGATGTGAGTACACAGTCCTTATATCAGAAATCTTTGCACCCGGAAGTCCCATCAGACTGTGGTCGATGCGTATAATCTGCTCCCCAACTATATAATTGTCGTATTCAACAAGCAGATCATAGTTTTCCGATACAATACCGGCTGAAGAATTCTCTATCGGAAGCACTGCATAATCAGCCTTTCCGCATTTGATATCCTCCATGGCATCCTTCCAGGAATCCACGTTGTAGCCATTACAGTTCTCGCCAAAGTATGTCTTCATGGCAAGCTGTGAGTATGCACCCTCAACTCCCTGAAACACAATCCTTGCATTGGAAAAATCCAGGCTGTCTACCTCAGTAAAGTTTTCCTTCTCCACTATGCCATGCTCAGTCATAAGCTGATACTGCTTCTTTCTACTGGTCGACATAATCTGTTCAAAAAGGCTCAACTATACCGTGCTTCAAAAACTCATCATCTGCAAGAGACGATAATTTCTCAAGCTTTTCATCCTCTCTCGTCTTGTCAAAGACCTTTTTTTTTGCCGGTGGTTATCTTATACTCGGCAACGTGCTTTGAGATATCCATTCTTTCCTTATATAATCTGACTATTTCACTGTCTATCTCATCGATAGACTCTCTCAATTTCATTAAATCTTCCATTATTGTCTCTAAAAAAAAAGATATAATAAAATATTATTACAAATTTTATAGAAAGGCAAGTAATCCTTGAAAGATTTATCATATATAGATATAATTTAGTTAATATCTAAGCATAAATATCAAATACCCTCGGGAGAATTACATGAAAAAATATCTAAAAATAATTATTCCACTAATTTTAATATGCATCACAGGCCTTGTTATATACCATTTTGTATCAAAGGTAAAAGCTTAATTCATCCTATGTAAATGGTAATACTGCAGGTAATCTGTACAATGCCGGGCTCTTCTGTGAAAGTGACGGTGAAGTATTTTTCTCAAATACAAACGACAACGGCAGGCTGTATGCCATGAATATTGACGGCAGCAATATACATAAACTGAGCAATGACACAGCCATGTACATAAACGCAGATAAAAAACTATGTCTATTACGTAAGAAACAACAATCAGAAAATCACAAGTCAGACCTACTTTTCATATGACAGGAACAGTCTCTGCCGTATAAAAAGAAATGGCCACGGCTCCACCGTGCTGGATCGACCCATGCATCTATGCATCCCTGATAGGCAACTACATATATTATCTGCACTATGACACACAAACAGCTACCTCTCTATACCGCATCAGAATAGATGGAGAAGAAAAAAAGAAAATAAAAAATCACTATCTGTTTACCTGCAACACATCAGACCGGTATTTTTTTATTATAATAATCCAAAAAACGGACAGCTATACAGATATGACACTGCTTCACAGAGCGAAGCCTTATTCTACGACTGCCCAACTGCTACAAGCCGGTTGTGCTGGATGACACAAATGTGTACTACATGGATGTAAATCGTGACAATGCAATTGTCCATGTCAATATCAACAATCCAAATCCTGTGGTTTTAACGGAAGCCAATATTGAGCATTACAATGTATATGGCAGTCTGATATTCTATCAGCGCGGCGGTGATAATCCGGCACTGTGTGTTGTAAAAAATGACGGCACCGGCTTTTAAAGAGCTTGCTAAGGGTGAGTTTTGCAACATAAACGTAACATCACAGTATGTGTATTTCACAGATTTTGTCTCGAACAAAGAGTACTGTACATCCACACAGAATCCGGATACAATAAAAGCTTTACAGCCATAACAGATAATTTCATTAAAAAGAACACGCATGATTAATCAACTCATGCGTGTTTTTTATTAATTCATATAAAATTCAAATCTTGATCTGTATATATCACTGCACTTTCCGGTATTCTGGTCTATCGCAATAACAGAAAGCACATTATTTCCCTCAGGAACAGGTATTGGAGCTGTATACTCTGTTGATGCAGCACTCGGATCTGACGAATCCCAGGTATAGTATACCTTGCAATTTTCAGGTACTGTGATTGTAATGTCTGTCTGTGCACCAAATGTACCTCCGTCAGGGTCTATCTCCGGTGCATCCGGTGCCTCAAACTCGATTTCATACTTGGCAGATGCCACCTCGCTTTTGATTCCTCTGTCATCAACCGCAACAGCTGTTATCTCATATGTGCCTTCCTTGTCCAGGGTGATCGGGCTATAATATCTTTCTCCTCTGGTCAAAGGATTATCCGAATCATATGAATAGTATATTTTGGTATCGCTGTCTGCATCTATAGAAAGCTCAATAGTCTCTCCATACTTGCCACTGCTCTTGCTAAACTGCGGCTTAGATACAGTATAATCCGCAAACAGCTTTAAAACAGATGTATCCTTAGCACTCTCACGCAACGCAACAATTGCATCATAATCCTTTTTTTTGATTCATAAATCGAGATAAGCTGCTTATAAGCCTCTTTGCTCTTTGGATCAATATTGATAATTTCCTGATACAGCACAAGAGCGGCATCATAATCCTTCTTCGACATATATATATCAGCCAAAGCAAATCTGACATCTGTATTATCCGAATCAATCGACAAAGCCTTCTCATAATAAGAAACCGCGGAATTTATATTCCCCGCCGAATAAGCCGCCTTTGCCTGCTTCACCTGATAATCAAATGAATTGTCATGTGATCTGCTTACATTACGTGTAATAGCTGCAATAAGTATTACAATTGCTACAACGCACACTACAGCTGAGATAATAATTATCTTCTTCTGCTGCGCTCTCTTTGCCCTCTGTCCGTCAGACTGCGGCTTCTCACACAGTTGTTTCGTCTGAGACTGCTGCTCACCTGTCTGAGCCTGTCTCACCTGCTGCTTTACAGACTGTGACATTCTGTCCGGTTTTTGTCCGTTCCGCTGACCGGCACTATAAGAAGCTGTTCCCTCACCGGCTCATCAAACCTGATTGTCCTATCAGACACAGGCTTTACAGTCTTTTGTCCATCAGTTCGCCTGTCATCATTTCCAACCAGATTATCAAGATAATCATCAAATTCGTTGTAATCAGGCACTATCTGAACCGGATGCCCACAGACATCACAGTACAGACTACCCGCCTTCAATTCATTACCACAATTGGCACATCTCATACATCTAATCCTCTTACTTATTGTCTAATTGTCTAATTATCTCTTCATAGCCTCAACACAATTGCTCATGAGCATCGCAATTGTCATAGGACCTACACCGCCCGGTACAGGTGTGATATGTGACGCTTTAGACACAACAGAATCAAAATCCACATCACCACACAGCTTATTTTCAGCATTTCTGTGGATTCCAACATCAATGACAACCGCACCATCTTTCACATATGAAGCATCTATAAACTTAGGCTTTCCTATTGCCACTATAAGTATATCAGCATTTTTACATACATCTTTTAAATCCTTTGTATGTGAATGACATACCGTAACAGTTGCATTCTCCCTAAGCATGAGAAGTGACATAGGCTTGCCGACTATATTGCTTCTGCCAACCACAACACAGCTTTTACCATCAATATCTATATTGCTTCTCTTTAAAAGCTGAATGATACCGGCCGGAGTACACGGCAAAAACCAGGCTTTCCTATAACCATCGCTCCAACACTCTGTGGACTGAAGCCATCAACATCCTTCTTCGGGTCAATAGCATCAATAACCTTGTCCTCATCGATATGCTTTGGCAGTGGAAGCTGACAGAGAATACCATTTCCGGAAACATCAGCATTGAGCTTTTCGATAAGTTTTAATATCTCATCCTCCGTAGTCTCCTCTGCAAGTTCATATGAAAGCGATTTAATTCCGACATACTCACACGCCTTTTTTCTTGTTGCGCACATACACTGATGATGCAGGGTCATTTCCGACCTGAATCACCGCAAGGCACCCCTCGATACCCTTTTTTCTTAAGCTCAGCCACTTCTTCCTTAAGCTCATCCTTAATCTGCGTTGAAATTAATTTTCCGTCTATTAGATTAGCCATATTTCCTCCTAGAATAATCCTGTGATCACACCATTGTCATCCACATCAATGCCGTATGCAGCCGGATTCTTCGAAAGTCCCGGCATAGTCATGATAGAACCGTTTACTGCTACAACAAAGCCTGCACCTGCTGACGCATAAACCTCACGTACGTTGATTTTAAAGCCGCTTGGTCTGCCAAGCTTCTTTGCATCATCAGAAAGCGAATACTGTTTCTTTGCCATACATACAGGGAAATCTCCCATTCCAAGGTCTGTAATTCTCTTAAGTTCTCTCTCTGCTGCCGGAGAATATGTAACACCATCTGCTCCATATATTTTTTTGCAACAGTTTCAATCTTTTCCTTAAGTGACAGGCTATCATCATAGAGCACCTTAAAATTGCTTTCCTTGTGCTCTCGATTGTTTCAAGTACCTTGTTGGCAAGGTCAATTCCGCCTTCGCCACCCTTCTCCCATACCTCTGAGAGTGCAAATTCACAGCCTCTTTCCTTACAGAACTGCTCTACAAAATCAGTCTCAGCCTTTGTATCTGTGACAAATGAATTTAATGTGACAACTACAGGCACTCCAAACTTGTGAAGATTCTCAATATGCTTCTCAAGATTTACGATTCCAGCCTTAAGTGCATCAAGATTCTCTGATGAAAGCTCATCCTTCGGCACGCCGCCGTTATATTTTAATGCTCTGATTGTTGCAACAAGTACAACTGCATCCGGCTTAAGCCCTGCCATACGGCACTTGATATCAAAGAACTTCTCTGCGCCAAGGTCTGCGCCAAAGCCTGCCTCAGTGATAACATAGTCTGCAAGCTTTAATGCTGTCTTTGTGGCACGGACACTGTTACAGCCATGTGCTATATTGGCAAAAGGTCCACCGTGAACTATTGCCGGTGTATGCTCAAGTGTCTGGATAAGGTTCGGCTTTAAGGCATCCTTTAAAGAGAGCTGCCATAGAGCCTGTAGCCTGAAGATCATCGGCTGTGACAGGCTTTCCGTCAAAGGTGTATGCCACGATAATTCTGCCAAGGCGCTTCTTTAAATCTGCCATATCATCGGCCAGACAGAGTATTGCCATAATTTCAGATGCTACAGTGATGACAAAGTGATCTTCTCTTACCATTCCGTCCATCTTGCTTCCCAGACCAACAACGATATTTCTAAGGACACGGTCATTCATATCCATACATCTCTTCCATACAATCTGGCGTGGGTCGATACCAAGCTCGTTTCCCTGCTGGATATGATTGTCAAGAAGTGCCGCAAGCAGATTATTTGCAGAAGTAATTGCATGAAAATCCCCTGTAAAATGAAGATTTAAATCCTCCATCGGAACAACCTGGGAATATCCGCCACCGGCTGCTCCTCCCCTTGATACCAAAGCAAGGTCCTAGTGACGGCTCACGAAGTGCGATAAGTGCTTTTTTCCTTCCCAAGGCGTCCAAATGCCTCTCCAAGACCGACGCTTGTGGTTGTCTTTCCCTCCCCTGCAGGAGTCGGGTTAATAGCTGTAACGAGTATGAGCTTTCCGTCAGGATTTTTTTCTTTGTGCGATTGATGAGCTCATCAGAAATCTTTGCCTTATACTTTCCATAAAGCTCTAAGTCATCCTCTTTAATCCCTATAGATGCTGCTACATCTTTGATTGGGAGCATTGTCGCTTCCTGTGCAATCTGAATATCTGTTTTCATTTTTCTTTTTGCTCCTTTGTGTTAATTATTCTCTAATATAGTATCTAATTCCTCTTTAGTCACCAGAACCTTGCGGGGCTTTGTCCCTCCTCAGGTCCCACTACACCGGCCTCTTCGAGCTGATCCATGATGCGGGCCGCCCTGTTGAAGCCAATTTTAAGGTATCTTTGAAGCATTCCAATTGAAGCCCGTTCCTTATCTGTGATAATTGACGCTGCCTCCGCAAAGTAAGAGTCCCTGCCATCATCCGTGTTTTCCACATCTGAAATGGTAACGGTTGTATTTGTCGTATCATTCGACAGGCTCTCCATCTTTTGTGCCACATCATTACTGTACTGTGCATTCTCATTATTTTCAATAATAAATTTCACAATATCGGAAACTTCTTTATCTGAAACGAATGCGCCCTGTACTCGAAGGGGCTTCGGAACACCCTGTGGGTCAAATAACATATCTCCCTTTCCAAGGAGCTTTTCCGCACCATTCATATCAAGTATGGTACGACTGTCAACACCACTTGTAACCGCAAATGCGATACGGCTTGGCATATTCGCCTTGATGAGACCTGTAATAACATTAACAGAAGGCCTCTGTGTAGCTATAATCAGATGTATACCGGCTGCTCTCGCAAGCTGTGCCAGCCTGCATATTGCCTCCTCTACATCCTTTGATGCAACCATCATAAGATCTGCAAGCTCGTCCACTATAATTTACAATCTGTGGCATCTTTGGCGGTTTTTCTGTATCCTTGCCATCCATTGCATCAATCATGGCATTGTAACCGTTTATTTCCCCTGACACCGCTGTTTGCAAACTTCTCGTATCGGTCTGTCATCTCTGAAACCGCCCAGTTTAATGCTCCTGCAGCTTTTTTAGGATCTGTAACAACCGGAATCATCAGATGAGGTATGCCATTGTATACACTAAGCTCAACCACCTTCGGGTCAATCATAATCAGCTTTACCTCATCCGGCTTTGCCTTGTATAGTATACTCATGATAATTGTATTGATACAAACTGACTTACCTGAGCCGGTAGCACCTGCAATTAAAAGATGTGGCATTTTTGCGATATCAGTAACCTTAACCTTGCCTGCAATATCTTTTCCCACTGCAAAGGTAATCTTTGATTTGGCATTTTTAAATTCTTCAGACTCCACAAGCTCCCTGAAGGAAACAGCAACACTCTGGCTGTTTGGCACTTCGATGCCCACAGCGGCTTTTCCCGGAATAGGAGCCTCGATTCGTATATCCGCAGCTGCCAGATTAAGCTTTATATCATCTGCCAGATTCACAATCTTTGATACCTTCACTCCAAGCTCCGGTGTGATTTCAAACCTTGTAACAGCAGGACCGCAGCTTATATTATTCACCTTCGCATTCACCCCAAACACATTAAGAGTCTGTTCAAGCTTTGCCGCCGTCTCACGCAGATGAGCCTGCGAATCACCGGTCTTCCCCTGTCAGGAGCCTTAAGCAGATCAACATCCGGAAATACATACGGCTTCTGCTGGATTGCATTTTCTGCGTCATTTATCGCTATCTGCTCGCTGACTTTTTTTTCGACCTCTTTGGCGAGCTCATCCTTATCTGATTTGACTTTTTTCTTACCTGGCTCTGCTGCAGGTGGTTTTGTCATTACCACATCTGCAACCGGAGCTGATAATTTTGATTGCAGCTCATTATCTTTTTGTATGCCAAAATCATCAGATATATCAGGCTCCACGCAGCCCGATATAGGTATCTGCGACACATGGCTTGCAGCTGCTGCGCCCGAGCTGTCCGGTTTCATTCCATTAATCTGCTGCAGGGTCTTTCTGCCAAGCTCATCTGCACTATCACTATCGGCTGTGCCACCCAAAACCGAAACAGGCTCCGATGCCACACCAAAGTCCGGTGTCTGCACTATTTCCCCTGCATCCCCATGATGTAAGGCTTGTCGTCTTTTTTCTCCTTTATTGCAGGTGAACTCGGATAATTCTCTATAGTTATCTCACCAAGCGCATCTGTAGCTGCTGCACCTTGTCCAAATATCCCCACATGCGCTGTATCACTACCTGCCATGCCTGAATCCAGCGCATTTTCACTGCCATCAATTTTTTGTATCAAGTGACACGCCTGTTATCTTATTGTCCATCCTTCGGCCGGCACGCTTATTCCTTCTGCCACCTTTTGCAGCCTCCTTTATGTCGCTGTCTGTATCATCTGAAACTAACCCCTCTCTTGTCTGACGCTCTCTTGACTTATACTGCCGATACTCCTGATATCTCTCATTATTCTCACGCGCTGACTCGTATACCTTTCGGCCGCCGTTTCTCATGCCCTTCATGAATGATTTACCGGTAATGAGCACAAGACAGATAATCATCACAACTATTGTCACCACGTATGCACCTATAATTCCTACCGCCGGAACTAAAATGCAGCCTATAAGAGCACCTATAAAGCCACCACCTGAATGCCTTTCAACACTGTCAATGTATGACTGCACCGGCGAAACCGCGAATTCGCCATACACTGCCAGGTACATAAACACACATATAAACCATATGAGAACTATGGTCATAACAAGCTTCATGATAGCATATGAATTGCCCTTATTGGACACAGCAAAAAGCTGCCCACCAGAAGCACAAGTGGAAAAATATATGCCACCATTCCAAATAAACCAAAAAGGAAACCGCTTACTGCGTTTCCCAAATTACCGCCTATTCCAAAATTGCTTATAAATAAAAGGATTGAAACAGCTACTACTATCCAGAGAAATATCTCCTTTTTAAAGGCCTGCTGCCTCTCTATCTGAGCCATTCTCTCCTTTTTCGTCTGTCTTTTTTGCTGAGGATTTCTTCCTCGTTGCCATGTAACTAACCTCCGTATTTTGATTTACAGAGTATATAATAACATATTTCTTCTGTTCTGTGTAAATTTTCTAAAGTAATTTTTCGATTTTGTGATTAAAGGGTCAAAAGGTATCATCGATGCATGCTTGCATGCAATTCGATGTATACCTTATTGACCCGCACTACACCGAAAGTAGCAATTTGCTGCGGGGACGTAGCAAATTAGCGGATTTCGAGGTGGAGTCAGATTACGGGAATGCGTAGCATGTAGTAATCTGATTAATCATAAATGAGGTGCAAAATACCCCGCCATGAATGGCGGGGGCAAAATGTTATGCAAAAAGCACAATTTTACAAAATATTTTATTCACCAATAAGGTAATTGTATAATCCCTCATATTTGAATTTCGAAGCATTCCAAGAGAAATCATTGGCCATGCCCCTGTCCACAATCTGGTTCCACTCACGCTTCTTATCGAAGAAGATGTGCTTAGAATAATTGATGACTGCAAGCATCTCATCGGCATTGTAGTTTGAGAACGAGAAACCATCTCCTGAATTTTCATACTCATTATAAGGCTTAACCGTATCCTTGAGACCTCCTGTCTCACGAACAATCGGAACGGTACCGTAGCGGAATGAGATAAGCTGTGTCAGACCGCAAGGCTCAAACCTGGACGGCATCAAAAATGCATCAGCAGCCGCATAGAGCTTGTGAGCCAGATCATCGGAGTAACAGATATTTGCCGAAACTCTGTCAGGGTATTTCCATGCATAGTGTCTGAACATATTCTCGTACTGAGGATCTCCTGTACCGATAACAACAAGCTGTGTGAAATCGTCCACGATACCTTCAATCACATTATTGATAAGGTCAAGACCTTTCTGGTCTGTAAGTCTTGAAATAAGACCTATCATGTACTTCTTTTTATCAACCGCAAGCCCAAGCTCCTGCTGAAGCTTTGTCTTGTTGTTAAACTTCTTCTTTCTGAAATCGGAAGCATTGTAATTGCAATAGATTCTGCCATCAGTCTGTGGGTCATAGGCATTGTAATCAATACCGTTTACGATACCCTGCATGTCAAAATGTCTGGCACTTAAGAGCCCGTTTAATCCCTCACCATAGTACTCTGTCTGAATCTCGTTTGCATATGTATCACTGACAGTGGTGATGTAGTCAGCATATACAAGACCACCCTTAAGCATATTTGCGTCCTTCTTGAACTCAAGCTTGTCCGGTGTGAACAGATTGTCTGTAAGACCTGAAACACCCTGTACCCACTCCCTGTCCCATATTCCCCTGGAACTTAAGATTGTGGATAGTGATAATTGTCTTGATACCCCAGAAAAATGGATTTGCGGCAAACTCATTCTTTAAGTATACAGGTAGAAGACCTGTCTGCCAGTCATGACAGTGTATAATATCCGGCTTAAAATCAATAAGCGGGAGCATTGAGAGTACAGCCTTGTCAAAGAATGTATACTTCTCAATCTCAAACTTAGTGTCAGAAGTATATGGAGAAAATCCTGTAAAGAACTCCTGATTGTCAATAAAGTAATATGTAACGCCGTCCTGCTCATATTTGAGCACTCCGACATACTTGTCCTGCACGTATGGACCTGAGCTCATGTAAAAATGGGTAACATACTCAAAATTATTGCGATACTGCTCCGGTATACAGCTATAATCAGGTATTACAACCCTTACATCCCAATAGTTCTTGTCAAACTCTTTGGGAAGTGCACCGCACACATCTGCAAGACCTCCTGTTTTTATAAATGGTACACACTCTGAAGCTACAAATAGAATCTTTTTTCATATTCTCCTCCCGCTAAAACCCGTGATATATAATATTTAGTTTACTCTTCCCAATTATGGTATACTTCCTGGACGTCGTCATCATCGTCAAGAAGGTCTAAGATACGGCCGATATTTGTGATGTCAGCTTCATCTGTCAGTGTGACATATGTCTGTGGAATCATTGTGACCTCTGCTGAAGCCATTGTGATGCCTGCCTCCTCAAGAGCAGCCCCTGACTGCATCAAAATCAGCAGGTGCAGTTGTGATTTCGTAGCTGTCATCCTCATCGGCAAAATCCTCAGCACCTGCATCGAGTGTGCCTGCATCATAAGGTCATCTGCATCCATCTCGCACTCTTCCTTGTCGATGATGATCTGACCCCTTCTCATCGAACATATATGATACACAGCCCTGTGTACCGATACTGCCCTGTCCCTTTGTAAAGGCGTTGCGGACATTGGCCGCTGTACGGTTCTTATTGTCTGTAAGACACTTTACGATAATAGCTGTGCCTGATGGTCCATAGCCCTCATATGTAGCTGTCTCATAGTTTACACTGTTGCCGTCTCTCCTGCTGCCTTCTTGATACCTCTTTCGATTGTATCGTTTGGCATATTGTTGGCCTTTGCCTTGGCAACTACCTGTGCGAGCTTAAAGTTATTGGCAGGATCCGGTCCTCCCTCTTTAACTGCAACTGCGAGCTCTCTACCGATCATTGTAAAGATTTTGCCCTTTGCAGCATCATTTTTTTCTCTTTCTTATGCTTGATATTCGCAAATTTAGAATGTCCTGACATAATTTGTATCCTCTTTTCTACTTTTAAAAATAATCCATATCTTATAATATCATTTTTTTTTCTCTTCCGGCGCAAGTTTCTTAATCATTACCTGCTTAATCACCTTATCCTCGACGCTCATAACAGAAAATCTGTAGCCATATGCGCTAATCACAGTCTTATCCCCCTCCTCCGGAATCTTATCCGAAAGCGATATGATAAAACCGTTAAGCGTCTCGTAGGCATCATCATCAACAGGCAGTGACAGTGCCTCCTTCACATCGGAAAAAACTCAGTCATGCCGTCCATTATAAATGTCTCGTCATCATTCTTTCTGATGTAGTTTTTTCTTCCTCATCGTGCTCATCCTCGATATTTCCGACAAGCTCCTCGAGTATATCCTCCATCGCGATAAGTCCCGATATCTGTCCGTACTCATCCACAACCATCGCAAGATGACTCTTTTTAGACTGCATCTTTTTAAACAGATCATTGATATTTACCGTCTCGGGTATGAAGTCCACCGGCCTTTGATAAGCCCGTCTATGTCCTTGATACTGCTGCGGTAAACCTCATTTTTTTCAAAAAATGTAAAAAGCATCCTTGATATGTAAGACTCCGATGATACTGTCAACATCATTCTCATAGACCGGAAAGCGAGATTTGCCGGTATCTATGATAAATTCGATTGCATCAATAAAGGACATACTGCCGTCGAGGCTTACGATATTTTTGCGGTGAGTCATGATATCTTTTACTTCCTTATCATCAAACTCAAACACATTGTGTATCAGCTCTGCCTCAGATGCAAGGATTGTTCCCTGCTCATGCCCCTCCCCTGACCATGGAAATAATTTCTTCCTCTGTGACATCATCATTTCCAAGTATTCCATCGAGAGTCTTTTTTTTGTTGTTTTTCATTCCATAAATCAATACTCCAATACACAAAAGAAGTATCACTACAAGTATTGATAAAATTATAATTGCATATAACATAATGTTTTATTATCCTATGTAATAAGTTCTAAGCTGATTTCAAGCGCCCTGTCTATTTTAAGCAATGTGTCCTCATCAAGATGGCACACCTCATCCTTAAGCCTTTTTTTTTGTCGATTGTGCGAAGCTGTTCTAAAAAGCACAACCGAATCCTTTGCAAGCGCATACTCCTTGCAGGCAAGCTCCACATGTGTGGGCAGCTTTGCTTTATGCATCTGCCAGGTTATTGCTGCGCAGATTACCGTCGGGCTGTGTCTGTTTCCGACATCATTTTGTATTATAAGGACAGGTCTTTATCCCGCCCTGCTCTGAGCCTACAACAGGCCTTAAATCAGCGTAATAAATATCTCCTCTTTGAATAATCATACACGAATACACTCCATATTATGGTATACAAAAAGTATCTCCAGAATTTTTCGAGTGTATTCTTAAAAGTTACACTTTTTTAGTTTTTGTGGTAAATTCTTGGAACACGCGGTGTGATAAGACATGCAAACTCATAGTTGAATCTGCCTGACAGCTCACCTAACTGCTCCATAGTGATTGTCTCATCCCCTTCTTTACCGAGCAGAGTAACTGCATCGCCTATTTTCACGTCAGGTATGTCTGTCACATCAACCATAAACTGATCCATACAGACTCTGCCGCATATAGGTGCTTTTTTTTTTTCCTTTTATGAGAACCCATCCCTTGTTTGAAAGTCCTCTTGAATATCCATCACCATATCCCACCGGGACAGTTGCTATCATCATAGGATGCTCTACCGTAAATGTGCCGCCGTAGCTTATATGCCTGCCCGGCTCAAGCTCCTTTACATAAGCAACTCTGCTGTGCAGCGACATAACAGGCTTTAGGGAGATTTTACTCTTGTCTACCTCCTCTGACGGCCACAGACCATAGAGTGTGATGCCTGCTCTTACCATATCCATATTGCACTCACGGAATTTCTACTATTCCCGCACTGTTTGAGCAGTGCTTAATTGGGATCTCGACTCCTCTTGCCTCAACAAGAGCTATCATCCTCTTAAAAAGATCAAACTGCTCAAAGGCAGGCTCCTTTGACAGCTCATCTGCCCTTGCAAAGTGAGTGAATATTCCCTCTATCATAATATTCGGCAACTTAGCAATCTGTGCAATAATATCTGCACTTTCCTCTGTCACCTGAAAGCCTATACGGCACATACCGGTATCTATCTTGATATGTATCTTACAGGTTTTATTCTTGGCGACAGCGATACGCGATAGCTCCTTAGCTGTCTCATATGTACATACCGCCGGGCGCACATCGTTGTCCACTATCTCCTCAAACTGCTCCGGGAAGCTGAGTCCTAAAATAAGTATCGGCTTTTTCTGCCTGCTGCGATAAGCTGCATTGCCTCGTTGCTTGTAGCAACGGCATAGCCCCACAGATACGGAAGCGGCTCCAGTACCTCTGAAACAGCCTCAGCACCATGACCGTAACCATCAGCCTTTACGACTGCTGCCATCATTGTCCCCGGCTTTAGCTTATTGTGCATCGACTCCATATTATATAAAATTGCATCCAGATCTATATCTGCTCTGATTCTGTTAATTGCCATTTTTTTCCACCTTAATCCAAACTTTATCTAATCCATCAATAATATCACTTGCTATCATACCATAAGAGCCGGTATTGTCAAATACCATATCACCGGCAAGTCCATGAATAAATGCACCGTATGCCGCGGCCTTTTTCGTGTCACGCAACTGTACCAGAAGACCTCCCACGATACCGCTTAGCACATCTCCGCTTCCGGCTGTTGCCATACCGCAGTTGCCGGACAGATTGATAAACCTTTCGCCATCAGCCGCTGCGATAATCGTACGAAAATCCTTAAGCACACAAGTCACATTGTACAAGCTTGCAAACTCTCCTGCCACACCAATGATATCCTCCTGTATATTAGCAATGCTCTTTTTTCATAAGTCTGGACATCTCGCCCAGGTGGGGAGTCACGATGACTGGCATTTTATGCTCATTAAGTAAAGTCATGTTGTCTGATATGATATTAAGCGCATCCGCATCAATCACAAGAGGTATCTCTGCTGTTTTTAGTACTGTTTCAACTAACATTTTGGCATTATCAGACTTTGAAAGACCGGGACCTATCACCACTGCATCTGCCCACTCAAGCTCTGTCTCAAGTGCTTTAGCTGACGCGATATCAGTACAAAGCAGTGCTTCCGGCAAAGCACATTGGATTATTGAGCGGTTGCACTCCGGCGTTATAATTTTCACAAGCCCTGCTCCGCTTTTGTATGCAGCCTTTGCCGAAAGCACCGCCGCACCGGCCATATTGCGGCTTCCTGCTATAACTAACAGTTTTCCGAAAGTTCCCTTGTTGGAGTGTGCCGGTCTGTTATCAAGCTTCTTTAAATCAGACTCATCAAGAGCCCTTACTGATGGCAGATTACCACAAAAGCTGTGGTCATCTATGCCTATAGGCACCACCTTAACCAGACCGCAATAATCACAGCCCGGCCACAGGAGAAGGCCTGTCTTCTTATAAGAAAAAAGTATATGTGAAATCTGCTTTTAAAAGTGCATCCCATCACATGTCCTTTATCAGAATCCACTCCCGACGGCACGTCGACCGCCACCCTGTAAGCATTTGCCTTGTTAACGGCTGAAATCACATCTGCTAAAGAGCCTTCTATGGCTCGCTTAAGCCCTAGTGCCAAACAGTGCATCTATTATTACGTCACTTTTACACACACACTCAATATCAGAGACCACCTTAAAGCCATACCTTGCGTATATATTTTTCTGCAGCTTTCAAAGAGCTCGCTTCCTGCCTCATCTGTGCCAAAAGCATAGTACACCATGCATCTGTATCCGGCCTGATTTAAAAGTCTTGCTATCGCGATACCGTCTCCTGCATTATTGCCCCTGCCGCATATCACGGCAAACTCCTTTGATTTATCAAAACATGCAACAAGCTCCCGGACAACACCGGCCGCAGCCTGCTCCATCAGCACCACCGAAGGAACCAAAAAGACCTGTGATGTTGTATCGTCCAGAAGCTTCATTTCATTACCTGTAACAATATATTCCAATATCAATTCCCCTTATTCTCATTGTTTGCATTATCAGTATTTGCATTATTGGCATTGAAAACCATAGGATCGTCATATTCAATATCAAAAAGATCTAAAACCTCAGCGCCAAAAATATCATGAAGATACGAATAAATCTCCCTGTTGTTAATATCTCTGTTCTGTTTTCTGATTACATTTTTTCTTAAGTTCAACTCTTATATTTGCAATCCAGTCGTCAATTTCTTTTTTGATTCCAGTTTATTTTTCTCGATTTTTTCACTGAAGTAATCCATCGACAAAAGCATCAGCCTGTCATTTACAGCTTTTATATTCTTCTGGATTTCAATAAGCTCTCCCTCAATGTTGTCAGCTTTCTCATTTATCTCATCTATAAGCTGCTTATCCTTGTCACGCTTTTCATCACCGTCATCTCCCATGTTGGCAACAATATTAGACATAATTTTCGACTTAAGCTTTTTTAAATTCTTAAGCTCATTGTTGTACTTTCCCTGCAGCTTTAACAGCTCATCCAGTTCTTTTTCCGTGGCTGATATTTCGTCAGTCTTACCATGAATGGCAAAAAGTCTGTGCCACTTCTGGTCTAAAACCAGTAAAGGCACCTTTTTTCCTTTTAATGCAGCCTCAAAATCTTTTTTATCATTCATAAGACTCACCCTCTATTTATTTTTGGAGTTTTTAACAATATTATAGCTGAGCTGCATAAGGCTGTCAGACAGATGAACACTCTCCACAACCACATCTTTATTTGGAATTTCAAGATCCACATGTGCAAAATTCCATATAGCCCTTATTCCTAAATCCACAAGCTTTGACGCAATAGAGTCAGCCTTTGACTTTGGCATGGTGAGCGCCGCAATATCCACCCTGTGTGTTCTGCAATACTCATCCAGTTCACTTAGCATAAGGATTGGAATACCTCGCACACTCTTTCCTGAAAGCTCAGGATTTATGTCAAAAAGCGCTGTTATGACAAAGCCAAGCTTTTCAAACTTCACGTAATTGGCGAGTGCCTGCCCGAGATTTCCGGCACCGATGATAATTATTCTATGCTCTGTGTTAAGTCCCATTATCTTTCCGATTTCCTCGTAGAGAAACTGAACATTGTATCCGTATCCCTGCTGTCCAAAGCCACCGAAATTATTGAGATCCTGTCTGATTTGTGAAGCTGTCACTTTCATTCTGTGACTTAGATCGTTTGATGAAATACGCTCCACTCCCTCATCCAAAAGCTCTCCGAGATATCTATAGTATCGTGGCAGCCGTCTGATAACCGCCTGTGATATTTCTTTACTCAAGTCTTATTCCTCCAATCATCAGGATATCATTTTCTCTTTTAAAGACAAAAACCCAAGATTAATTATAATTTTTTTTTGAAGGTCATCTGTCAATGTGTTAAGAATTTAACATTCAAAAGATTCATAATTATCCCCGGGTTATATCTTATTCTAAGGCTAAAAACCAAATTTCAGATTAAATTGTCTTCTCAAGCTCCTCTCTGATTGCCTTGATGAAGCCTTCGCTGTTTAAAACAGTAGGATTTTCAATTGTTGTGATGAGTGCGAGATCCTTTGTCATCTTTCCGCTCTCAATAGTCTTTATGCAAGCTGCCTCAAGCTTGTCTGCAAACTCAGAAAGTGCCGGAAGCTTGTCAAGCTCTCCTCTTTTTCTGAGTGCTCCTGTCCATGCAAAAATAGTAGCTACAGAGTTTGTTGAGGTCTCCTCACCCTTTAAATGCTTGTAATAGTGTCTCTGAACTGTTCCGTGGGCAGCCTCATACTCAAAATATCCCTTCGGGGATACAAGCACTGATGTCATCATGGCAAGTGAGCCGAATGCAGATGAAATCATATCACTCATTACATCTCCGTCGTAGTTCTTGCATGCCCAGATAAATCCACCCCTCAGATTTCATTACCCTGGCAACTGCATCGTCAATAAGTGTGTAGAAATATGTAATTCCAGCCTTCTCAAAAGCTTCCTTATACTGTGCATCAAAGATTTCCTGGAAGATATCCTTGAAGGTGTGGTCATATTTCTTTGAGATTGTATCCTTTGTAGCAAACCATAAATCCTGCTTTGTATCAAGTGCATACTTAAAGCAGCTATGTGCAAAAAGCTCTCGATTGAATCATCCAGGTTATGCTGTCCCTGAATAACTCCTGCGCCCTTAAACTCATGGATTAATTCTCTGGTCTCAGTTCCGTCTTCTGCTGTAAATACAAGCTCAGCCTTTCCTGGACCGGCTACCTTCATCTCTGTTGCCTTGTACACATCACCATATGCATGACGAGCGATTGTGATTGGTTTAGCCCATGTCTTTACATTTGGCTCTATACCCTTTACAACGATTGGTGCTCTGAACACTGTTCCGTCAAGCATGGCTCTTATTGTGCCGTTAGGACTCTTCCACATCTCCTTTAAATTGTACTCTGTCATTCTGGCTGCGTTTGGTGTGATTGTCGCACATTTTACTGCGACACCGTATTTCATGGTTGCCTTTGCTGATTCAACGGTCACCTGATCATCTGTACGATTTCGCTCCTCTAAGCCCAGATCATAATACTCTGTCTTTAAATCGATAAAAGGTATTAAAAGCTCATCCTTTATCATCTGCCAGAGGATTCTGGTCATCTCGTCTCCGTCCATCTCTACAAGGGGTGTTGTCATCGTAATCTTGCTCATTCTTAAATCTCCTTTACTTAATAAGGTTCTCTTCCCAACCAAGGTGTTCCATATTTTTCCTTTGAATTGTTTATATGCTCTCTGGCGCATTTTTCTGCCAGCAGTGCGTCATGATTCTTAATTGCCTCGCATATCTGTTTATGCTCGTGAGTGGAGTTTTTGGCTCTTTTTTGTCTCGCCGAGTGTCACCTTTCTCACTCTGCCAACATACTCATGATAGTCCTTTAATACCCTCATAAGCTCCTTGCTTCCGCCGGCCTCATACAGCAGCTCATGAAACCTATTGTCCAGCTCAAGAAGCTTCTTTGCATTGCCCTTTTTCTCGTGAAACTCCGTGAGATAAATATTCTCCTCCATGGCCGCCATGAGCTCATCCGATATCCTCGTTGCAGCCCATCTGGCACAAAGTCCCTCAAGCAGAGCTCTTATCTCGTATATATCCCTGATATCGTCCGTGGAAACACCCTCAACGAACGCTCCCTTTTATTGGGGATGATAGACACAAGTCCCTCAAGCTCAAGCTGACGCAGGTGCCTCCCTCACGGGAGTCCTGCTCACCCAAGCTCATCACCGATATTCTTTTCCTTAAGCTCATCGCCCTTTGCAAATGTTCCTGCAAGTATACCATCCCTGATATGATTGTATACTCTGGCACTCAGGCTGTAATTATCATGTGACATGTACTAATCCACCTCACTATAATACTATATTAAGCTTTTTACAGCAATCAGTAATTTGAACTACAAGCTCATTATCTGTGATGGTAGTCACACGGCCCTCGTCGTACTGCTCATCTACCCATTCCTTTATCATGGTCACAAGCTTTGAGTTCTTATCTACTTTTCTGTCATCCGGCAGACGGTAGTAAGTGTTTATCCACAGCGCTATTCCTGCAAGTCCTGATGTATTGGACACAGCTACAAGAGGTGGTCTGTTTAAGAATTTACCTGTATCGAATATGTTGTAAATCTCCTCATTTTTGAGAAGTCCGTCAGCATGGATTCCGGCTCTCGTCACATTGAAGTTTCTGTCCGACAAAAGGTGTACGGCTCGGCTGCACATATCCAAGCTCCTTCTCAAAGTACTCTGACAACTCTGTGATAACCGTAGTATCCATGCCATCCAGTGTTCCTTTAAGCTGTGCATACTCAAATACCATAGCCTCAAGTGGTGTGTTTCCGGTTCTCTCTCCGATACCAAACAGTGAACAGTTGACACCGCTTGCTCCGTAGAGCCATGCCGTAGTCGAATTGTTTACTGCCTTGTAAAAATCATTGTGGCCATGCCACTCAATCTGTGATGAAGGCACACCTGCATGTGTGTTAAGTCCGTATATGATACCCGGAACGCTTCGAGGTATAACTGCTCCCGGGAAGTTTACTCCATATCCCATTGTATCACAGGCACGCACCTTGATCGGAATCTTGTACTCCTCCTGCAGCTTCATAAGCTCAACACAGAATGGAATAACAAAACCATATATATCAGAACGTGTGATATCCTCCAAATGGCACCTAGGGCTTATTCCTGTCCTCAAGGCACTCCCTGATGACTGACAGATACATATTCATGACCTCGCGTCTGGTCATCTTCATCTTATAGAAAATATGATAATCCGAACAGCTTACCAGTATACCGGTTTCCTTGAGTCCTATATCCTTTACAAGCTCAAAGTCCTTTTTGCTGGCACGAATCCACGATGTAACCTCCGGGAACTTATATCCTCTCTCGAGACACTTGTAAACAGCGTCCCTGTCCTTTTTTGCTGTAGAGGAAAAACTCGCTCTGTCTGATTATTCCCTTAGGGCCACCAAGCTTATGTAAATAATCATAAATGGTAACAATCTGCTCCGTCGTGTACGGTGCCCTCGACTGCTGGCCATCTCTGAATGTAGTATCTGTAATCCAGATGTCCTCAGGCATATTGTGAGGCACTATTCTGTCATTGAATGCTATCTTAGGAACTTCTGAATAAGGAAAGAGATTTCTAAAAGTATTCGGCTCATCTACATCCACGAGCTGGTAAAAAAAATGCTGCTCTTCAAGCTGCAGTAAATTTGTTTTTTCGTTCATCAAAACTTCTCTCATCTTCACGTCTCCTGTGCTTAGTTTTATCTTTTGAATAATTGTATACAATTATACTTTTTGTGTCAATAAAAAAATTTAAATCTTAGTGTAACACTTTGTTATGTCTATCATAACCTAGAGTGTAAATAAATTTTATTGGAGGTCACTTATGAGTGATTTAGCAGCAACAAACTGTTCATGCAGCAATACAGATAACGGATGCGGATGTTCTTCGATTTTATGGATCATCCTGTTACTGTGCTGCTGTTGTGGAAATGGTAACGGAGGCTCTTTCTTCGGAGGAAACGACTGTGGAAGTGGCAATAACAGCTGTATCTGGGCTATCATCTTACTTTTCTGCTGTGGTGGCTTTGGCTGTGGCGGCAACAGCAATAACGGCTGCGGATGGCTGCGGCTGCTGATTTACATTTTACTGCGGGTCTTTTCGGCCCGCAGCTTTTTACGATTTTTCAGTATTCTTTTTTTTGCCTGCGCTGCTCTTTTTTCTTTGAGCTTTTCAAGGACTTTACATTCGCCCTTCACCCTGTGCTTTTTGATGCATTCTTCATCTATCTCGTATACGTCGTGACCATCTATGATAAGCATATATCTTTTTTTAATAATATATGCTGTAAACATGCATAATGTGAATCAGGTGACATATTATATAGAAATATATTTTAAAGGATTTTTATGGACGAGAACAGCCTGTTTACACCATTCGATGAAATAACCCAGACAAGGGAGCTTCAGATGCTTAAAACCATAATTCCATATATGCCGCATGACTCACAAAAGCAGATGACTCTTATGGTTCACTACATATCACTTATGAATTCAATGAGAATGATAGATTGTGCACCTGCACTGTCTGTTGCGGAGACTGAAAGTATGTCAGACAGAAGACTATCCATGCTCAATGCCTTAAAGAAATACTGCAGCAAAAGTGAACAGGATACGATAGACAATCTATTAAATATTTTTTTCAGTTTTGGACAATAGGGAGATTTATGACAAAGCAGGAATTTTTAAATAATTTTGCACAAAAGGAAAAACCAAAGGACACAACAAGTGCCATGCCGTTTCTCATGGAAAGTATTAAGGAGGCAAAGCGTAACGGCATAGAATTTACCAAAGAAGAGGTCTATTCCATGTGCACTGAGCTAAGCAAAAACCTGCCTGAGAAAAACCGCAGGCAGGTTGAAAAGCTTTTTAAAAATGTTATAGTTTAATTTTTAAATGAATCTGTATTTATGCGAAGTATCTTGTCTATCGGTGCAGGCGAGTTTCCCTTGCCATCCGTGCCCTCAAGGTACTTCTCCCCCGCAGATTCAAAAATAACATACAATCTTTTATCCACACTGTCAAGCTCCTCTGAGCCCGGCGGCATCTCTATTGTGATGTCGGGTCTGTTTGGCCTTGACGACAGAGCTATGAGTGATTTGTAGCACTTGATATACCGATGACTCATTCCTGCCATAGGAGGTGCTCAGATATACCTTTCCTGAGGCATCAAATGTAACGCCCTGCACTCTGGCAGGTATCGTATATGTGCTCAGGCTTGTGAGCCTGTCGTCCTTTTTGTCATAATAATATGCTACCATCTTTGACCTAAAAAGGATATTGTGAGTGGCTATCCACAGCCTGCCTCCATAGAATGTGATGCATGACGGCTTGTTTCCCACATCAAACACATCTACCACACCTGTCGCATCGATGACCTGCTTGGAATTCGCAGTGGCCATTAGAGAGATAAAATCATACGAGATGCGCTCCACAGTTGTGTCGTATGAATTGCACACCCATACATTTTTCCCCGTCAAAGGCAATTCCGCCCAGGTGACTGTTTGCATCCATGCCAAGTGTCACAAGGTACTCTCCGTCCTCCCTGTCAAATACCATAAGCTCCCCGAGTGAGCCCTTGTCATCAGAATAGCTTGTGATAAGCACGTATTCGTCCGTGATACAAATTCCCTGAGGACACTGTGCCTCACTGAAAATATAATTATTGAGAAAATCATTCTCCTTCGTCTCCGGCATGCCCGGAATATCTATTTCATCTATAAAATCGTAATCGCAATTCTTAAGCGCCAGTGTATGCGCTTTTTTTATTACTCCTGTAATTGTAATGCTCTACGCTGTATTCATTGTTAATCGTCCTGACCCATTTGGCATATACCACATATCCATTTGCTTTTTCGTAGGTCAGAACATCCGCCTTTTTTTGAAAAATGCTCATCCAGATACCAGCCATCAAATTTATAACCGTATTTGTGTGGTTCTCTTAGTCCCATGAATTTCTGCTTTGGTGTGATGTATCCACAATTATTGATATTGTTTGCCGCACCGCCCAGATTATAGTAAATATATGAAACACCATCACTTTCTGACATATTGTCAACCAGTGTATTTAGTGATGGCCGGAAGCAAAAAAGAGGCAGCTTCTGCCTCTTTTTATCTCCGATGCAAACACATGAGTATTGGTAAAAATCAATGTAAGTAATATAATTAATGCTATTCTACTCTTCAACTTCAACAAGCTTGCTTGCCCTTTCTTCTATCTGTTTTGCAGCCACATCATCCGGTGCCTGCTCATATCTGGCAAACTCATATGAGAATGTGCCGCTTCCGCTCGTCATTGAGCGAAGTGTGGCATTGTATCCATAAAGCTCCAGATAAGGAATATCCGCTACTATCTCCTGATATCCATTGTCTGTCGGGTTCATGCCCATCACCCGCGCACGTCTCTTGTTAAGCTCACCCATCACATCACCTGTATAGCCCTCAGGCACCACTACCTTAAGAGTGGCAATCGGCTCAAGAAGCACCGGCTTTGCCTCCATAATGCCCTTTTTAAAGGCCTGCTGTGTTGCCACCTTAAAGGCCATCTCAGATGAATCAACCGGATGATAAGAGCCGTCATACAGCACAGCCTTTATACCTGTCACAGGATAGGCTGCAAGAGGTCCCTTTTTCACGGACTCTGCAATACCCTTTTCAACAGCCGGGAAGAAGTTCTTCGGTACAGCTCCTCCTACAACCGTCTGCTCAAATACATATGGCGTATCCATATCTCCTGACGGCTCAAAGGTCATCTTGACATGTCCGTACTGTCCGTGTCCGCCCGACTGCTTCTTGTACTTATACTCTACGTCAGATTTTTTTCCTGATAGTCTCCTTAAAGGCTACCTTTGGACGCATAAGCTCTATCTCCACCTTGTACTTTTCAAGAAGCTCACTTGCCACTACCTCAAGCTGCATATCACCGATACCATATAATACAGTCTGTCCATTTTCACTGTCATTTACACTGTTTAGTGTCAGATCCTCCATTAACAGTTTCTGTAAAGACTGGGAAATCTTGTCCTCATCGCCCTTTTTCTTTGCCTTGTAGCGCATTGCCACATACGGCTTTGATATACTTGTTCTAAGATATGTAACCGGCATATTTCTGGTTGGAAAGTGAATCTGTCGTAAGAGTCTTTGTAAGCTTTGCAAGCGCTCCGATATCACCTGCATGAAGCTCCTTCACCTCCTCCACCTTACTGCCTCTCATCACATAGAGCTTACCGATTTTCTCATCGCAGTCCCTGTGATAATTGTAAAAAGTACATCATCTGTCTTTAGTACGCCCGAATTAACCTTGATCAGTGAATACTTACCGATGTACGGGTCAACTATAGACTTGAACACATAAGCGCTCTTTGATTTTGCAAAATCATAATCAGCATTATACACCTCATTTGTCTTGGTGTTAATACCGGTACAGCTTCTCTTCTCAGGACTTGGCAGGTATTTCACAATATCAGCCATAAGTGTATACATGCCTCTTGCGAGAATATTTGAGCCCATGAGCACCGGTACAATAGAGCCCTCAAGCACGTTTGCACGAAGCGCAGCCCTTATTTCATCATCAGAAAACTCCTCTCCGCCGAAATATCTGTCCATGAACTCCTCACTTGTCTCAGCTACAGCTTCAACTAATGCCTCACGGCATATTCCCAGGTTCTCCTTTGAGTACTCAGGCACATCAAATTTATCCACGCCTCCGCTTTCATTCCATCTCTTTGCCCTCTGCTGGATGACATTGACATAGCCCACAAACTTCTCATTCTCTCTGATTGGCAGATGGAATGGAGCTATTTTCTTGCCGTAAAGCTCCTGCAGCTTTAATACCACATCCTTGAAGCTTGCATTGTCGATATCCATGTCCGTCACGAAAATCATCCTCGGCAGCTTGTATTTCTCGCATATCTCCCATGCTCTTTTTTGTGCCTGTCTGTATGCCTGCCTTGCCTGAAACCACGATGATTGCAGCATCTGCAGCCGATACAGCTTCTTCAACCTCTCCCACAAAATCAAAAAAAAACCAGGAGTATCGAGAATATTTATTTTGACATTATCCCACTCTATCGGTACAACCGATGTATGTATAGAGAACTGACGCTTTATCTCTCTTTTGTCAAAATCGCTGATAGTGCTGCCATCCGCTACAGTGCCCATTCTGGTGGTCTGTCCTGCCAGATATGCCATAGCTTCCACGAGTGATGTCTTGCCACAGCCGCTATGGCCTAAAAAGCACGACGTTTCGAATCTTCTCAGTAGTGTAAACATTCATTTCAAGTACCTCCCTGACATTATTATAGTATGTAAACATTGTACTAATATTTTATATAATTTACAACACTTTTATGCAATCTGACGATTATTTTTTTTTTTTATTGTTATATTGGAATAAATATGCCAATAATTTATTGCTTTATAGTGTTAAATTGGATATAATATATCGTAAATATTCCGAACCACTATAGTGCGATTTTGAGAATGTGCGTGTGGTGATTCTGAATAGTTACAATAAAGAATTAGGAGATACACATAAATGCATTTTGATAAAGTTGGCTTTATAGGGCTCGGTCTGATTGGCGGCTCGATAGCCAGAAAAAAAAATGAAAGAAAATAGAATCCAAAGGTCTCAATTATCGCAACAGCCGGGCATCAACAGACCATAGAGGATGCCTTTGGGCTTGGCCCTGATAGATAATAATGAGCTTTTTAGAGCTTAACTCTTTTAAAGACTGCGACGTAATCTTTCTGTGTGCACCGGTAAACAAAAATATCGAATACCTCACACAGCTTAAGGATATCATAAAGGATGACTGTATCATCACAGATGTAGGCAGCACCAAAACCCAGATTCATGAAAAGGTCATAGAGCTTGGTCTTGAGCGCAATTTCATCGGCGGTCATCCTATGACCGGCTCTGAAAAAACAGGCATACTCAATTCAGACAAGCAGCTTTTTGGAGAACGCCTACTATATTATTATCACTCCTACTGCTGCAACTACTGAAGAAAATCAGAATGATTTCAAACAGTTTGTACTTTCACTGGGCTCAATAGCTCTCATTTTTAGACTACAGGGAGCACGACCATGCTACCGCAGCCATCAGCCACCTGCCACATATATGATTGCATACTCTCTTGTCAATCTGATTGAGCATATTGATTCCGAAAAAAGAGACCATGAAAACTATCGCTGCCGGAGGCTTCCGCGATGTGACACGTATCGCTGCAAGCTCCCCTGTCATGTGGGAAAACATATGTGAGTCCAACAAAACACAGCTGCTCTCACTCATGGACCAGTATGAAGCCAATTTCCATAAGCTTCGCGAAATAATTGCAGAGGGCAGTTCTCAAAAGATGATTGATTATTTCCAGGACTCAAAGAATTACAGAGATTCACTTACTCTGCCCGGTGCTAAAATCCGTAAGGATTTCCACGAGGTATTTGTCGATATTGCTGATGAGGCAGGCGGTATTGCAGTGCTTGCAAGCCTTTTTAGCCTTCAACGGCATCAACATCAAGAATATCGGCATCATAAACAACCGTGAGTTTGAGGAGGGTGTACTGCGCATAGAGTTCTATGACGAAGATGCTCTTGAATCAGCTATCAGCGTACTTAAAGAAAGAAACTATACTATTCACCGCAGATGATTTATCCTGTTATATGGTATTAATCCCAAAAACAAAGAGCCATAAAACGAATTTGATTCGTTTTACGGCTCTTTTTATACCGTCCAATGCAGCACTGTTTACAAATAAGCAAAAAACCAATAACACTTTATTAATATACGCTCTCCTCAAGTACCTCATAGAAATTCTCAAAGGTCTTGCGGCAGCAATAAGGGTCTATTATCTCAACACCCTCTGCCTTAAGCCCCGGCAAAGTAAATGACATGGCTACGCGATGATCGTCATACGTTTTAATTTTACAAGGCTTAATACACTCTGCCGGATAAATCCTTAAGCCATTTTCAGTTTCTTCAACCCTCACACCTAATTCCGTCAGGTTCTCCTCGATGGCATTTATCCTGTCACACTCCTGCAGACGGATATGCGAAATGCCTTCTATCCCTACAGGCTCCTTTGCAAACGGTGCAATCGCAGCAAGAGTCAGCGCCTTGATCTGAGAATGTTGACAAATCCCAGCTTCCGCCATCTATATGAGCATTCTTTGGTGGCATACACACTATGCCGTCTGCCTCGTCGGAAATTGTGCAGCCCATATCTGCAAGCACATCAAGAAATGCCACATCTCCCTGCAAGCTGTTTTGGTGCACCCCCATCACCTTTGACTTAACATGTAAAAGCGGGCTCATTGCATAAAAATAGCATGCAGCCGACACATCCGGCTCTATATCATAGTCTAAGCTTTTCATACGCCGCTTTCTTAGGGATAATAAAGCTGTTATTCTTTTTGTCCTGCATCACATCGAGCCCAAACTGCTTCATCATAAGACGCGTCATCTCAACATATGCCATACCATGCGTTCCTGTGACATTAATCGTAAAGTTCTTTTTCCATCACCATAGCCGAGATAAGAAGGGCACTCAAAAACTGGCTGCTCTTGTCTACGTTTATATCAACAGTATCAGCATACTCCCCCCTGTATTTCCGATGGGTAAAAGGAAAATGATATTCGTTCTCATCATACTCAATATGGGCACCCAGCTTTTCAAGCGATACAAGCAGATCCTTCATAGGACGCTTCTTCATCTGCTCAGAGGACACTATATGGTATCTGCCCTTTGACAGTCCAAGAAGAGCTGTAAGAAAACGTGCAGCGGTACCTGCACTTCCCACATCTATCTCAGCTTCATTCTTTGGTATCCTGCCTCCAAAGCCTGTTATTGTTATTTCTCTTTTATCCTCATCCACCAAAACCGGAAATCCCAGACGAATCAGTGCATCTATAAAATGTCTCGAATCATCACTAAAAAGACACCCTTTTAAAACGCTGCGCCCGCTTGCGAGTGCAGCGATTAAAAGGGCCCTGTTTGTGATACTCTTTGAGCCAGTACACTGGTTACTATATCATGTGGATGATTTACTTTTTTACTTTATAAATCATTGAAAATCTGATAAATATCAATCTTGAGTGCATCAGTGTCTGTCATACCGATAAACACAGCACCATAGTGATATACTCCTTCTTCACTGTCTGTTCTTCGTACAATCTCGACAACCGCATCCACAACCTCCTTGGTCCAAATTTGGATCTTGGTGTCATAATATGTATGTATATCAAGAGGTACCTTTGCATTAAATCCTATACCGCTTCTGGAAATATCTGTGACATCCACATGACAATACTTAAGTGTTGTCACTCCGTCCTCATCCAGCCGCTCTAACTGTACCGATACATCAATGTCAAGTCTTTTATGTCTTCTCTTTTCTTCCATTCACTTTACCCCATCTATTATATTATTGACTAAGGGAACAAATTACCCTCAAACAACATATTAGTATATATGACTGATTTTTACAAGTAAAATTTATTCAGCTGCCTAATCGTCCATATGCATATCGTTCGTTATAAACATCGCATCACCAAAGCTGAAAAACCTGTATCTTTCATCTACAGCCTCTTTGTATGCATTGAGGACATGCTCTCTGCCTGCTAATGCTGACACAAGCATGACAAGTGTAGACTGTGGCAGATGGAAATTTGTAATCAGACAGTCAATCACCTTAAAGCTGTATCCCGGATAAATAAAGATATCCGTCCATCCGCTACACTCTTTTAGCATGCCGTTTTCATCGGATGCTGCCTCTAAGGTACGAGTGCTTGTAGTGCCGACAGATATTATTCTGCCGCCATTTTTCTTTGCATTATTAATCTTGTCTGCAGCCTCCTGTGACACCATGTAAAACTCAGAATGCATATGGTGATCAAGCACATTATCCACCTTTACCGGTCTGAAGGTACCAAGCCCCACATGTAAAGTCACCTCTGCTATATCCACTCCCTTATCCTTTACCTGCTGTAAAAGTTCCTTTGTGAAATGCAGTCCTGCCGTAGGCGCAGCGGCCGAGCCGTCATACTTTGCATATACTGTCTGGTAGCGGTTCTTGTCCTTTAGCTGATGTGTGATGTATGGCGGCAATGGCATCTGTCCAAGCTTATCAAGTATCTCCTCAAAAATACCCTCATAGCTAAACTGAATCAGCCTGTTTCCATCATCAACCACATCTATTACTTCACCGGTTAAAAGTCCGTCACCAAATATAATCCTTGTGCCCGGTTTTGCCTTTTTACCCGGCTTTACAAGAGTCTCCCATACGTCATTTTGTCTGCGCTTTAGAAGAAGTATCTCTATCTTTGCCATAGTGCCTTCTTTCACGCCAAAAAAGACGTGCAGGAATTACCTTTGTATTGTTGAGCACAAGGCAGTCGCCCGGTCTTAAATATTTAACAATCTCCTTGAACACATGATGGCTGACTTCTCCTGTCTTCTTGTCAAGCACCATCAGTCTGGAGCTGGAACGATCCTCCAATGGATCCTGTGCAATGAGTTCCTGTGGAAGATCATAATAAAAATCTTTTACATCCATAATTTTCCTATTCCTAACACTATACTAACGTCTAACCACGAAGTGTGATACCTGCAGTCTCTTTTAAGATGAGCAAGTATATCCTTTACAAAGCCCTCGACCTTCTTAGTCTTAAGCTGCTCATCCTTTGGTGTAAATACTACACTGTACGCCATGCTCTTCTTATTCGGAGGAAGCTGTACACCCTCGTAAACATCAAACAGTGTAACCTCTGAGACATAATCACAGGCTTCCCTGATACCGTTTTCAATCTGCTCGCATGTGATATCCTTGTCCACAACAAAAGCAAAATCTCTCTTCTCATCATCAAATTTTGAGATTGAGTAAATACTCTGTCCTTTCCATACCACTGTGAAAGAACTCTTAAGTCAAGCTCCATCACATATGCCGGTACTCTCATGTCAAGCTCATCGCATATCTCATATCTTACCTGACCGAGATATCCGATTTTTTGTCCGTCACAGAATACCTCTGCTGTCTGATATGGATGAAGGAATGACTTTTGAGCCGGCTTGTATGTAAACTTCACATCAAGCGCATCTGCTACAGTCTCAGCCAGTCCCTTTATAGTAAAGAACGATTCATCCTCACCGAATACGCCTGCGCAAAGTGTCTCTCTCTCATCCGGATACTCTGTAAGCGGAAGCTCCTTTGCGATAAAGATATTTCCCAGCTCAAAGATTCTTCCCTCCAGGATACCCTTCTTCTGATTTCTTGCTATGGCATAAAGCATCTCAGAAGCAAGTGTTGTTCTCATAAGCGAGAGGTCAACATTGATTGGGTTTATAAGCCTGATAGCATGTCTTTCAGGTGCATCCTCCGGGAATCTGAGCAAATCAAGATCAGCAGGTGAGAAGAATGAGTAATGTATTCCCTCATACGCGCCTGCTGCACAGAGCACCTCTTTTTATCTTGCGTTCTGTCTGCTGTCTAAGGTTGAGTCCTCCGAGTGTAACCTGTGCCGTAGGCATGAATGCAGGAATGACATGCTCATAGCCATACATACGGATTACTTCCTCGGCTACATCCGGATAATCTTCCATATCCTCACGATATGCAGGAATCATGAGTGTCAGCTCATCACCGCTTACAACCGGTGCAAAGCCTAAATTTGTGAGTATTCTCACGATATCCTCTGTAGGAACCTCTATTCCAAGCACACCATTAACCTTTGCAATAGAAACCTTCATCTCTTTTGGCTCAAGCGAATTTCCTGTAGTCACCTCAACGTGAGTTGAAGAAACCTTACCACAGCCAAGCACCTCCATCAGGTGAAGCGCTCTCTTCATGGCCATAGCTGTTGTGTACTCGTTTACACCCTTTGAGTAAAGTGCACTCGAATCAGAAGCCTGTCCCAGCGCACGAGAGCTCTTTCTGATATTATCTCTTGCAAATTTTGCAGATTCAAACATCACCTCTGTTGTACCGTCGTTAATCTCAGAATTTAAGCCGCCCATGATACCGGCAAGCGCAACTGCCTTCTTTCCGTCACAGATAACAGGTTATTGCTGTTTAACTCAAATTCCTTCTCATCGAGTGTGACAATTTTCTCTCCATCGTTTGCACGTCTTACTACAATCTCATCTCCCTCAAGGTATGAGTAATCAAAAGCATGCATTGGCTGTCCGAGCTCTTTTTAAAACAAAGTTAGTGATGTCTACCACATTTGAAATAGAGCTTATTCCGACAAGTGCAAGACGTTTTCTCATCCATGCAGGTGACTCGGAGATTTTTACATCATGTACATAGTAAGCTGTGTAGCGAGGACAGATGTCCTGTGCCAGGACAGAAACCTTGAAGTTTTCCTTCTTCACATCATCTGCAGTATAGTCAGTTGCAGGCTCCTTAAGCTCTTTTCCCAAAAAACAGCAGCAACCTCTCTTGCCATGCCATATATACACTGGCAGTCAGGTCTGTTTGCTGTGATTGCAATATCAAAAATCCAGTCATCAAGGCCGAGGATAGGTTTTACATCATCTCCCGCCTTAGCATCCTCAGGTAAAACCAAAAGTCCGTTGTAGCCTGCACCCGGATAGAGGTCTTCATTTAAGCCAAGCTCTACGCCTGAACATAACATTCCATATGAATCATATCCACGCAGCTTGCCCTGCTTTATCTCCATCACGCCCTCTATTGTAACGTGATCCTTTGCTGTGGCATATACTGTTGCGCCGATAAGTGCGAGAGGATATTTGCCCCCTGCCTTTACATTGTCCGCTCTACAGCAGATCTGGAATGTGCCATGTGCTCCGGCATTTACCTGACACAGGCTCAGGTGTGTCTCAGGAATCGGCTCACATTTTTCTACAATGCCGACTACTACGTTTGAGATATCCTTTCCCACCTCATATGATTCCTCAACCTCGAAACCACATGAGAATAATTTTTCCTCTAACTCCTTTGGTGTTAAATCTATATCTACATAATCTTTTAACCAGCTAAGTGGTGTTAACATAATTTTTGCCTCCTGTTATATATTCAAGAAAAATGAATCTAGTTGTCATCAATCTGGTCTAATACCCTAAGGTCTGACTCGAATAAAAAGCTTGATGTTGTTTAATTCCGTATTTGAGCATTGCAATACGCTCAAGACCGATACCAAATGCAAAACCACTGTACTCATTTGTGTCTATGCCACAGCCCTCAAGCACCTTTTTTATTTACTACGCCTGCACCAAGCACCTCAATCCAGCCTGTGCCCTTGCATAAAGAGCAGCCCTTGCCGTGGCACTGGAAGCAGCTTACATCAACCTCTACAGACGGCTCTGTAAATGGGAAGTATGACGGACGAAGACGTGTTGTGACATTCTTTCCGAACATCTTCTTCACAAGCTGATCTAACATTCCCTTTAAATCGCAGAGGGTAATTCCCTTGTCTACCACAAGACCCTCCATCTGTGTGAACATCGGAGAATGTGTCGCATCATCATCCGAACGGAAAACCTTACCCGGTGAAACAACCTTGATAGGCGGCTTCTTTGCTTCCATAACGTGGATCTGTCCTGCGGATGTCTGTGTACGAAGTAAGAACTCAGGTGATAAGTAGAATGTATCCTGCCATATCACGCGCCGGATGATCCTTTGGAGTATTTAAAGCTGTAAAATTATAGTAATCATTCTCGATTTCTGTTCCCTCGTAAACCTCAAAGCCCATAGATGTGAAAATCTCTGAGAGCTGGTCCTTTACCTGTGTTACAGGATGAAGATTACCCTTTTTGCTTCTCTTTGCAGGCATAGTGACATCTATTTTCTCGCTCTCATACTTGCGCTTAAGTGCCTCTGCCTCAAATTTCTTAACCTTCTCATCAAGAAGCTTCTCAACTGCCTCACGTGTCTCATTGACCCACTGGCCTACCTTTGGTCTGTCCTCGGAGCAACATCCTTCATGCCCTTTAAGACAGCTGTGAGCTCACCCTTCTTTCCAAGAATTGCAGCACGCACATCATTTAATTTTTCAAGGCCGTCAGCCTTATCAATTTCAGCAAGTGCTTTTTTCTCTCTGATCTGTTGAATTTTGTCTCTCATCGAATTTCACCTCATAATATTTTTTCTTAATTTGCATAAACTCGTAAATCCAAGCTTGAATTCGCCGTTTATGCGATAAAAAAAACGCCCCTGCATGGCTATTAAACCGTGCAGGGACGAAAAAAATTCCGCGATACCACCCCTGCTTTCCATTGAAGAAATATCCAATGGACTCTCATTGATATGTGTAACGTACATAACACGTCATGAACTACTGTACTTCATCCATGCAGCTTCAGTGTGAACTTCAATCAATAGCCTTTTTTGTAAGACTGCTTTCAGCCGATGACAATCTCTCTCTGGTCAAAGTACTATAATCTACTATGCACCTTCTTTGCTTTTTTTATTATATATAGCTGCGACATATATATCGCAAATGCTTATTTCTTAATAACACATAAGTCATTTTAGCACAATCTCTATATTTTGCAAGTAGAAAATTTTTCTATTTTTCTTTATATTTTATTTCTAAGCCCCTTAGGATAATGGTTTTTAACCTGTGTGCCATTCACCTTGCCCCAGCCAGACCGTGTATCCGTCCACACATACAAGTGCCCAGCCCTTTTTTGCATTCAGCCGCCTGCTCATCAGATAACACGACTGACTGACCATTGAAAAAGCCTGTTGTCTGCGGATCATCCCAGGTAAGCTTTACTACGTTTTTAGCCTCACTTAGCTTAAGTGCAAGTGCCAGCGAATGCGACGGCTCAAAGCGCTGTTTTTTGAACTCTCCTATATGAAGCCCTGCGCGCTGCACCTTAAGACCCTTAATATCCACTTCCATATCAGGCAGCCTGTAGAGCTGCTCCCCAAACATGACAAGCCTTGAGTTTTTAATCCATGCTGCCACATCCTCTGATATGGTCTCATCAAGAAACGCTGAGAGAAGCTTCATATTTTCTTTTTGTGAGAGCCGGCTTTGTTTCATTTTTCCTGTTCTTACTATTTTTATTCTTTTTGGTTTTCCTGTCAGCTTTAAGGCCTGTGTCCACACAGCCTCTTCTCACAAGCTTTGCCACAAAATTTTTGCGCCCCTCTCCGTCCACCTTATGCGGCCAGAAGCGCTCCATTTCTTCAAGTGTAAAATCAGGATGTCTCTCCAAAAAATACTCAATTACATTCTCATTTTCTTCCTTCGAGAAGGTGCATGTGCTGTACACTATCGTTCCTCCCGGCTTAAGCATCACCGCAGCATTATCCAGTATTTCCTTCTGCCTTTCCGCACAGATTGCCACATTTTCCATGCTCCACTGCTCTATTGCCTCAGGCAGCTTTCGAAACATTCCCTCTCCTGAGCAAGGTGCATCCACCTGTATAGCATTAAAAAAGCCTGGGAAATGTGAAGCAAGCACAAAGCTGTCCTCATTTGTCACAATCGCATTTTTGATTCCCATACGCTCTATATTCTGCGACAAAATCCGGCTTCTTTGTGTGTTACTCTCATTTGATACCAAAAGTCCGCTGTCTCCTAAATATGTGGCAAGCTGTGTGCTCTTTCCACCGGGTGCCGCACACAGGTCAAGCACCCTCATACCCGGCTTTGGAGCTAAAAGTGCAGCCGCCGACATGGCACTTGGCTCCTGTATGTAGTAAAGCCCCATCTCATGATACGGATGCTTTCCCGGACGCACATTCTCATCAAAGTAATATGCCTCATTTGCCCACGAAACCTTTTTATCTGAGGATATTTTAAGTGTTTTCAATATCCGCATTCTTTCTTCCGGACTTTGTACCTTTAATGTATTAAATCTGAGGGCCTGAAATCTGTTATTGTCATAGCTGTATAAGAAATCATCCCACTCATCACCCAGAAAGGCCTTCATCTTTTTTTTCAAACTCTATCGGTAAATTCATTATCAAATCCTCTTGTTTTCTTACGAAATAATTACAATGTATCTTACTATCACACACATAGTCATGTATCTAAGCACTTCGATATTACCACATTTCTACTATCCATGCTATCATATTTTTTTAAACGTAAAAATTCACCTTTAAATCAGCTATAGTGGCTGCTAAATATAATAAAATCCCGAAAGTTATAATAATTGAGACATATCACTGCTCACTACGTACACTGCTTATATCCACCACTGTCACATCCTTATAATAATATCCGATTATATCCTTATAGCTGCTTCCTGCCTTTGCCAGCTTGTCTGCCCCATACTGGCTAAAGCCTATTCCATGGCCGAAGCCTCCTCCAGACAGTGTATAGTGACCATTTGCACCGGCACTCACACTAAAGCAGGCGCTTGGTATCATCGACATATTCTCCCTCACAGAGCCATCGTTTAATGTAACTTTTTTCTGATAATGCCCTAACGCCTTTCTTATATCATTCTCCGCCGTAAAGGTCTGCGATTTGTTTCCATAATTTATTGTGAGCGAAAGTACATAACCGGCATCCGACGTCTTATCGACAGAAATACCTGTTGCTGTGCCGTACTGAGGATCATTGTATGCCGATAAATCAAGCTCAGAGGTCCATCTGTAGTATGGCGAATTGTCATCCACCGACTCCACCTTGTGTATGAAATCCGGTGTACTCGAAGACCATACCTCCATATCCTCGGTTTTTCCGGCAGACGTAGAAAAATAATAACATGTTATTAAGCTTCCTCCACATGAGACAACCTGCCCTGCCGTAGCTTTTTACAGCCTCATCGGTCGACTGCTTTGTTTCTGAAGCGTTATAGACCTGAAAAGCCGTGGTATTGTCAATATTTGCTCCGTATAGCGCATACTGTGTATTTTTCATCTGTGAATATACAAAGGTTCTTGCGCAAACAGCCTGAGCCTTAAGCGCCTCTGCATCAAATGTAGACGGCATCTCCGACGGCAGCACATAGCGCACATATGTCTCCACATCGACTGTATTCACCGCCACAATACCTTCCTCTGTCCCGATAAACTCAAATGAGCCCGGATAGTTTTTACCGTTTATGCTGACATAATTGTCCGCTGAGCTCACCTTTATCCGGCTTTTTTGCGCATTTGCCATATATGCACTCACATCGTCAATAGCATTGCTTCCACAGTCAGCATCATCCACATAAATGTTAGCTGCGGCAGCTGCCGCAATTGTTGGAAATGCATCCTTTCCATCGTTTTTTATAAGCACCCTTATGTATGTAAGGTCAGGTACCTGTCTTCTGACAATGGCACATATCCTGCCGGAATCAAGTATGTAAGAAAGTGTTTCACTTCCGATTATCAGGTCAGAAACCGCTATTTCCTTAGGCGCTGCTCCTGTCTCATCATACACAGGCAGCTCGCTTGACTGCATTGGAATGTCACCCTGCCCTGCAATCTGCATGGTACCGTCTCCGTACGACAGCATCACACCTGATATATCATCAGGCTTTACCTGTATCTTTTTCACCTTCGAGCCACTGATTTCAATATCACAGACACCTGTAAAGTTCTCCTCCATGATACCCTTTGCCCTGTATAGATCTCCATCACATATGAAAATCAGCCTTCCATCGTCATTTGACACAATATATGCATTCTCATACACCATATCCTTCGTCACGGCCCTCGCCTGTTTTACAAGTGTCCCTTTTTTCCTTTTGTACCATAACAATTGCAAAAACAATAACCACGCATACCACGGTTATCGCAAGCATTATCCAGACCATCTGATTCGGCTTTTTTTGCCGTCTTCGTCTTCTATTTGCCAAATTTCTGTTCTCCTTAACACCAAAATAGTGGTTACTGCTCAAAAAATGGGAGCTGCAAAAACAGCTCCCTTTATCATCTGTACCTAAGAATCCTTTGTGCTTTAAAAATCTTTTGTATCTCATAAAGCTTTTGTACGTCTGGAGTTCTTTTGTACATTATTATTCTTTTGTAAGAACCCAAAATGCCGGCCCTGTAATTTAGACTCCTAGCGCTCTTGCTAGGTGGGTAACCGCAGTCTGCCTTCTGCCTTCCGCTGCATAATGACGGCCTGACATCCAACAGCTCATATAGGAATCCCGTTTAAAGTAAATGTAGGTTCTAAATACACAGGGTTGTCGAACATCTCAGGTATCTTTGTAAATTCATTATACTTTATTATGTCTCATGTTGCAATGCAAAATTCATGTTAGAATTTAACAAATTTTTTCTCTGGCATTTCGTAACATATTTGAAAACCAGATAATTACTGCGACGAATATAATCATCTCCACATATGACCAGTACGGTATCTTTTTTGAGGCAATCCGAAACTATCGCAACTATACTGATAACAAAAATCACAATGCCGAATACAAGTGACTTTGGATAAATATAAGCTATATATCCGGCCGTATCCTTTATCTTTTTCATCTCATCCTCAGCCACAAAGGTACTTTCAATTTTGCTGCTTTTCTTCATTCGCAGTGACACAAATATTATGTAAATTCCCAGTATCAGTGTGACCGCATCTATTATAATAAAATAGTTCATGCTTCTTTCTCCTGTATTTTTATTTATTATTCCTAAATAGTTATCACGGATCTTATATATATAGAAAAAATATGTAAAATCACCAAAATTAGTATAACCTCATGTAAGGAAAAAAATAAATGGTAAATAAGTCCCAACTATTTCTTGAATTTCTATTATTAATGTAGTAAAATATATTTATATTTTCAAGGGGAAGGAGTTTTTAAAATGCAACTTGACGATTTAAAAATACTTATATGCGATGATTCGATTCTCGCAAGAAAACAGATGAAGGACATAATCAATTCCATTGGTTCACCGACTATCATTGAGGCGGCAAACGGACAGCTCGCCATTGATATGTACAAGGAGCATAAGCCAAATCTCACATTTATAGACATTGTAATGCCAGTAAAGGACGGAAATGCCGCTATCTCAGAAATTATGGAGTATGACAGCAGTGCTACCATCTTCGTTGCATCATCTGTCGGCACACAGTCCGAGCTTAAAAAGGCTCTTGCTGCCGGAGCATGTGACTTCATTCAGAAACCAATCGACAAGGATCAGGTCATAAGTCTGATTAAGAAGCACATAGGAGGAAATTAATATGTATATCTCAATTTTTTGGCAATTTTCTCCTATCAAAGGGGTATATCACTAATGAGCAGCTTTTTGACGCACTCAAAGAAAAAGCACAAAAGCACGCAAAGCTCGGTACTCTTGCCATCCACTCAGGGCTTATGACAGCTGCCGAGGTTGATTCAGTAATAGTCGAGCAGACCCATCAGGACAAGAAGTTTGGTGAGCTTACAATAGAAATGGGCTATCTGACAGACGAGCAGGTAAAAGGAGCTCTTAAGCATCCAAAGCCCTGACTTTCTTCTTTTAGGACAGATTCTTTTTAGACAAAGGCATAATTGACAATACCACTCTCGAAAAGAGTATACATGATTACCGCAGTGAGAATGCTATTTCCGATCTTGACATGGTACTCGAGGATAAGGACAGTATAAATCATCTGATAGGTCATTTTTTTTGCCAATACAGGCATAGATCCTTCTGCCATTGACATTATGTATCTTGAGCTTTTGTTTAACAGCTTTATCCGATTTGTCGGGTGATGACTACACTCCGCTCTCTGCCGAGATATGTGACAGCTTTAGTGCGGACTGCATGGTACGTCAGGACATCGAGGGCAGCTATGCCATATCTACATACATCGGCATGAGTCAGACAACAGCCATCAATTTTGCATCACGCTATGTAAATGAATCATTTTCAGTATACGACGAGTATGTACAGGCATCTCTCGATGATTTCCTGAACCTGAACAATGGACTGTTTCTGGTCAACTGTTCAAATGATCAGGTACTTGAGCTTACTCTCACTGCACCTGAGCATTTTGATGGACAGACACGCAGCTTCAATAAAGCCTGCAAGCTCAAGCTGTTATACCCTTTCGGAGCCATTCACTTTATTATTGAATTCTAATATCTCTGCAAGGCAGTTTCAGTAATCTGATAATTATTTACTCTATAATTAGAGCACAAAAAGAACATCTGCAATCAGCAGATGTTCTTTTTATGTTGCGCTATATATAATTATATATCAAACAAATTACAATTATATGATTAAATGGGCAAAAGGTAACATTATATTATTACTGCACACCGAGCATTTTCTTAACAGTGTTTTCCATCTGATCCACATCACAGACTGTGTTGTGAAGAATCTTTGCATCCCTGATTTCCTCAATGGCATTTGGTACCTTGACCTTTCCGAGCTTTGAGAGCTCATCGACAAGCTCAAAGTCTGTCATTGAATCGTACTTAGGATCAATTGCATCCATCACACTTCTTGTGAATTTGAATGGACTTGCTGTAGATGCGATAACAGTCTTTGTGGCTGTATCACCTGTAGCCTCCTTATACTTGTCATATACACCTGCTGCAACTGCCGTATGAGTATCAATAATGTATCCTGTATCCTCGTAAAGCTTTTTTGATGACCTCTGCGGTTTCCTTCTCGCTTGTGTAATTGCCATAGAAGTCAGAAAGCTGGGCCTTCATATCAGGTGTTACAGTGTATTTGCCCTCCTTTGCAAGTGAAGCCATAAGCTGCGCATTCTTATTTGCATCATTTCCTGCGATACGGTAAATGAGTCTCTCAAGGTTTGAAGAGATGAGAATATCCATGGATGGTGAATTTGTGAGGATAAACTCTCTGTTTTTATCATACTCTCCTGTTGTGAAGAAATCGTAAAGCACCTTGTTCTCGTTTGAAGCGCAGATAAGCTTTGCAACGGGAAGTCCCATATTCTTTGCATAAAAACGCTGCAAGTATATTTCCAAAGTTTCCTGTAGGAACTACGATATTTATCTTCTCATCCTTTGCGACAGCTCCCTGTGCAAAAAGCTTTGAGTAAGCATATACATAGTACACAATCTGTGGTACAAGGCGACCTATATTGATTGAGTTGGCGGATGAGAACTGATATCCTGCGGCATCCATCGTCTCTGCAAGAGCCTTATCATTGAACATAGCCTTTACTGCTGACTGTGCCTGGTCAAAGTTGCCGTGAATACCCACTACATGAGTATTGGCGCCCTTTTTGTGTAAAGCATCTGCTTCTCCTGAATCGGGCTGACACCATTCTTTGGATAGAAAACGATAATCTGTGTACCCTCAACATCGGCAAAGCCTGCCAGAGCTGCCTTTCCTGTGTCTCCTGATGTGGCTGTCAGGATTACAATCTCGTTTTTAACATTGTTTTTCTTTGCAGATGTGATAAGTAAATGAGGCAGAATGGATAATGCCATATCCTTGAAGGCTATTGTAGAGCCATGGAACAGCTCAAGGTAGTAAGCCCCGTCAGCAAACTTAAGCGGTGCAATCTCAGTAGTATCAAACTTGCTGTCGTATGCCCTGTTGATACAATTTTTAAGCTCTTCCTCTGTGAAATCCGTAAGGAAAAGCTTCATAACCTCATATGCTACCTGCTGGTATGACATCTTAGAAAGCTCCTCAACAGAAACATCAAGTGCCGGAATGCTCTCAGGTACAAATAATCCTCCGTCATCGGCAAGGCCCTTAAGGATAGCCTGTGAAGCTGTTATTTTCTTTTCACTGTTTCTTGTGCTTGAATATAATAAATCCATTTTTTACCTCATTTCTCTTTTTTTTATCTCTAAATCCATATTGCTACATCTATATGCAGACAATTATTATCCTTTATAGTATAATAAATTTCATATATCAAATCAATAACAAAAATGCTACAATTATATAAATGTTTTAACAAACAATAACAAAATATATGTGAAAGGGACACAATACATCTATGCTGCAAGGAGTTTACACCGCTGCCAGAAAAGACGGCACCATTTACTACAGGTCCAACATCACCTACAAAAGCAAACACATCAGTCTCGGAAGCTTTGACAGTGAGCTTTCTGCAAGCCGCGCCTATGCCACTGCATCGACAATTTTATTAAAAGAAACAAACAGCATAGAGGACTCTTACTTTCACACCCATGCACTTGCATTTGATAAAATTGTAACTCTTATTAACTACCGGGACAACGGCATGTACATAAAGACGCCCATATATCTGCGCAAAAAAAAATTATTTCAGCTACTATCTGGATATATCACATGAGCTGAAATTCGATATAGACGATTTGTTTTACTACTCTGAGCATCGCATATTAAAACGCCAGGGACATCTGTACGTCAACGACTACGGCATGCAGGTCACCCTGCTTAGCCGCTATGGCATACAGCCTCATGCTGTTTGCGGACGGGACTATGTATTTGTAAACAATGATCCAACCGACATGCGCTACGAAAACATCAAGCTGTTAAATCCATACCATGGTGTAGAGATTGTCAAAACTGCAGGGCTCGACAAATATAAAGCACGCATACACATAAACGGTAATTTTGTCATAGGAACCTACAACACAATCGAAAAGGCCGCTATTGCCTACAATAAAGCTGTCGATATGGCTCATGCACATGGCATAGAAAAAAAACTATCCCGAAAACTATATCGAAAGTATATCAGGCAAGGAATACGCGGATATTTACACTTCTGTGACAGTTTCCGATAAATATGTGCAAAGTATCTGCAGCAATTTGATTTATAGAACACATATCCCATAGTTCGCATATTACCATTACTTTTAATATTGTACTAAAAACTCCCGCGGTTATATAACCTCGGGAATTTTTATAATTACTTCTGATTTATATAGTTTACAAGTCCCTCGCAGTCGATAATCTTCTGCATGAACGGTGGGAAGGCCTGTCCCTTAAACTTCTCTCCTGTTGTCTCATCTGTGATGATACCGGAATCAAAGTCCACTGTCACCTCATCACCTGCATTTATTGCCTTTGCTGCCTCAGGGCACTCAATAATAGGAAGACCTATATTGATTGCATTTCTGTAGAAAATTCTCGCAAATGTCTCTGCGATGACACAGCTTACGCCGGCAGCCTTGATGGCAATCGGTGCATGCTCTCTGGATGAACCGCATCCGAAGTTCTTGTTGGCTACCATGATATCTCCGGCCTTTACATTATTTACAAAATCCTTGTCAATATCCTCCATGCAGTGTGTCGCCAGTTCCTTCGGATCAGAAGAATTCAGATAACGTGCCGGAATAATGACATCCGTATCGACATTGTCTCCATATTTAAATACATGACCCCTTGCTGCTTTCGTTTTGCTTCCTCCCATCTTTACATAACATCCTTTGGTCCTGAAATCTTACCTGTAATGGCACTTGCAGCTGCAACAGCAGGGCTTGCCAGATAAACCTCAGAATCCACATGACCCATACGTCCGACAAAGTTACGGTTTGTGGTAGATACGCATCTCTCGCCCTCAGCGAGCACTCCCATGTATCCGCCAAGACATGGTCCGCAGGTAGGTGTGCTCACAATGGCACCTGCCTCGATAAATGTCTTAAGAAGGCCCTCTTCCATAGCCTGAAGATAAATCTTTTTTTGTGTGGCAGGAATCACGATAACCCTGATACCATCCGCAACCTTTTTTTACCCTCAAGAATCTTTGCTGCAATACGCAGATCATCCATACGGCCGTTGGTACATGAGCCGATTACTACCTGGTCAATCTTTACATCACCCACCTCATCGATGGTACGTGTATTGTCAGGCAGATGTGGAAATGAAACTGTAGACTTAAGTGTGCTAAGGTCGATTGTATACTCTTCATCATACTCTGCATCACTATCAGCCTCATACTCTGTGAACGGACGCTTTGAATGCTCCTTCATGTACTCTCTTGTGAGATCATCTACAGGGGAAGATACCATTCTTGCCGCCGGCCTCAATTGCCATATTTGCGATAGTAAATCTGTCGTCCATAGAAAGATATTTAAGTCCCTCTCCGACAAACTCCATTGACTTATAAAGTGCACCGTCCACACCAATCATACCGATGATATGAAGGATAACATCTTTACCGCTGATCCACTCAGCCGGTTTTCCGACAATATTGAACTTGATGGCAGAAGGTACCTTAAACCAGGCCTTGCCTGTAGCCATTCCTGCTGCCATATCAGTACTTCCCACACCTGTAGAGAATGCTCCTAAAGCTCCCGTATGTACATGTATGTGAATCGGCTCCTATAATCACATCACCTGCCACGGTAAGTCCCTGCTCAGGTAAAAAGTGCATGCTCGATGCCCATTTTTCCTACATCAAAGTAATTTGTAATCTCGTTTTTGCAGGCAAACTCGCGAACACATTTACAGTGTTCTGCTGACTTGATGTCCTTGTTTGGTGCAAAGTGATCCATAACGAGTGCGATTTTATCTTTATTAAACACTCCCTCTACCTTCATCTTGTCGACCTCATGAATCGCTACAGGTGAGGTAATGTCGTTTCCAAGCACAAGATCTAAATCAGCCTCAATGAGCTGTCCTGCACTAACAGAGTCAAGGCCTGCGTGTGCAGCAAGAATCTTCTGTGTCATTGTCATTCCCATGCTTATATTCCTCCTAGCATATAAAAATATTGTATTATGATTGTATCTGAATCAAGTTTACTTAAGACATCATAACATATGATTTTCCATAATAAAAATACATAATAAACAGTATTTACCATAACTAAATCTCATGGTATAATAAACACAGATCTGTTGATGTTCACACCTTTTTGTGACAAGCAACGATTACAGCCCATTAAAAGTACAAACCACAGGAGGTACAAATGAACCAGAATCTCTCATCTTACTGGATTTTCTATACTGTCGCCAATGCCGGCAATATATCAAAGGCAGCCAAGGAGCTCTATATCAGCCAGCCTGCCATCAGCAAGTCAATTCAAAAGCTCGAGGACGGACTGGAATGCAAGCTTTTTTCCAGAAGCTCCAGAGGTGTCGTCTTGACCGATGAGGGCAGGCTTCTGTATGATCATGTAAGCGAGGCCTTTGAGGCATTAAATGAGGGTGAGGAAAAGCTGAAGCGCTCAATAGAGCTCGGTGTCGGCCAGCTTAAAATTGGTGTCAGCTCAACCCTCTGCAAATATATGCTTTTTTGCCATATCTCAAGGAATTCATACACAGAAATCCTCATATAAGCATCTCAATCGAAATGTCAGTCTACCAATGAGACCTTAAAGCTCCTCGATGATGACAAAATAGATATAGGTCTGATTGGAAAACCAGCATCCCTTAAGACTTTCAATTTCTATTATCTGGACAACATTGAGGATATATTTGTCACTACAAAGGACTATCTGCGCAACTTAAGCGCCCGTGGTGTCAAAAAGAGCGAGATTTTGCAAAACTCTACTCTCATGCTTCTCGATAAAGGCAATATGACACGTAAATATATTGATGATTATCTGCAGGAGAACCAGATACACGTAAAGGACTCTATAGATATATCAAATATGGACCTGCTCATCGACTTTGCCAAAATAGGCGTAGGTGTGGCCTGCGTCATAAAAAGCATAGTTTCAAAAGAGCTTGCTGACGGTACCCTGATTGAAATTCCTCTCGGCATACCAATCCACAAGCGTGAGGTCGGCTTTTGCTTACAAGGAGTCTTCAAAGCTTTCCACCTCTCTGCAGACCTTCATCAAGTTTTATGAGAGCTACACACCAGAGGATTTTTAAATAAAAAAAATATGACCCCGGAGGTATTACCTTGAAAGAACAAATACACACTATCCCCATATCAGACGCCTTTGACAATGCCGGCGAATGCCCCTTCTGCTATATAGAAAAACGCACCGAGGATCACGTCATGGATTTTGTACTTGGTCATGGTGCCTCTTACATGGAGGCTGACATACGCGATATGACCGATAAGGAGGGCTTCTGCCGTGCACATTTCAAAAAAAATGTTTGACTATGGCAATTCACTCGGAAACGCCTGGATACTAAAAACCATGTACATGCGCCATATTGAGGAGATGGACAAAGAATTTAAGAACTTTAAGCCTGATTCAGTGCAAAGGAGCGGTCTTTTTAAAAAAGCAAACGCCTCCTCCAATTCCATCGTGGACTGGATTAACAAGCGTGAATCAACCTGCTTTATATGTGACAGCGTAAACAAGACCTTTAATGCATACATGAAGACCTTCTTCACTATGTATGAAAAGGATCCTGAACTAAAAGAAAAATTAAAGAACACAAAAGGATTTTGTCTCGATCACCTGAAAGTGGTTCTGGAAGGAGCTGACACTTATTTAAAAGGTGATAAGCGCAAAGAATTTTATGATATCGTGCTCCCTCTAATGCACGAAAACATGAACCGCATATATGAAGATGTTGCATGGTTCATCGAAAAATATGATTATAAAAATAAAGATGCCGACTGGAAAAATTCCAAGGATGCGATCCAGCGCGGTATGCAGAAGCTTCGCGGAAGTGATCCATCACTTCCACCACATGTTCTCAAAAAATAAAATCACCCGGTATTCTGCCGGCCGTCTAGTGGCTGTGCAAAATACCGGGTGATTTTTATTTCATTACGATGTTTACAATACGTCCCGGAACATAAATCTCTTTTACGATATTTCCTGTAAGCTTATCTGCAATAACATCCTTTGCTTTTTGCGATAACCTCATCCTTAGGATCCTGTTTTTCCGATTGCAAGAGTGCCCTTAGTCTTTCCGTTGATCTGTACAGCAATCTCTACTGTATCCTCAACAGTCTTTGCCTCATCGTATACCGGCCATGGCTCAAATGCGATTGTATCGTCATGTCCCATTCTCTGCCAGATTTCCTCACCAACATGTGGACATACACAAGAAAGCATCTTGATAAGCCCCTCTGCAAACTCTCTAGGACATCTGCCTGCCTTGTATACTTCATTGACAAAAATCATCATCTGGCTGATAGCTGTATTGTAGCCAAGTGCCTCGAAGTCGTTTGTGACCTTCTTTACTGTCTGATGATAGATTCTTGTAAGCTTTCCATCATCCTCTTCGATAATATTCTCAGGCTCTGTAAAGAAATTCCATACACGTGTGATGAATCTCTTTGCTCCCTGTACGTTGCTGTCGTTCCAAGGCTTTGAAACCTCAAGTGGTCCCATGAACATCTCGTAGAGACGAAGTGTATCAGCGCCGTACTCCTCGACTACCATCACTAGGATTTACTACGAACTCCGGGAATCTCTTGCCCATCTTGATACCGTTTGATCCAAGGATCATTCCCTGATGTACGAGCTTTTAAAAGGCTCCTTTACAGGAGATAAGCCCTGATCAAAGAGGAATCTGTTCCAGATTCTTGAATACATGAGGTGTCCTACCGCATGCTCCGGTCCACCAACATAGAGATCTACAGGCATCCAGTGCTTTAAGAGCTCCCTGATTTGCAAATTCCTTATCATTGTGTGGATCGATATATCTCATATAATACCATGAGGATCCTGCCGAGCCTGGCATGGTGGATGTCTCACGAGTACCCTTTACGCCGTTTCTGTCATACTGCTTCCACTCTGTAGCGTTCTCAAGAGGTGCCTTGCCATTCTTGCCCTTGTAATCCTCAAGCTCAGGAAGGACAAGTGGAAGCTCATCATCAGGAAGGAAATAGATTGAACCATCCTCCTTGTATACACATGGAACAGGCTCTCCCCAGGTATCTCTGACGTGCAAAAAATCCACTCACGGAACTTGTAGTTTACAGTTCTCTTTGCCACGCCCATCTTCTCAAGCTTGGCTGTAATAGCTTCCTTAGCATCCTCAACTACCATTCCGGTAAACTCCTCTGAGTTGATGAGCTTGCAGCCCTTTCCAAGGTAATCATGCTTCTCAAATGCATGCTCTGATACATCTGCACCATCAATTACCTGAATCATCTCAATATCATGAGCCTGTGCATACTGAAATCTCGCTGATCATGAGTAGGAACTGCCATAACAGCACCTGTACCGTAGCTTGCCAGTACGAAATCACCGATGAACATTCGCACTTCCTTGCCGTTTACAGGGTTGATACAATGAAGTCCCTTAAGCTCACAGCCTGACTTTGTCTTGTTAAGCTCAGTTCTGTCCATATCGCTCTTCTTTACAGTCTCATCTATGTAAGCCTGAACCTCTTCTTTGTTCTCGACTCTGTCCATGAGACCCTTTACTATATCTCCGTCCGGAGCAAGCACCATAAATGTGATACCATATATTGTCTCGATACATGTAGTAAAGATAGAGAACTCTCCACCGCCTACAATCTGGAATTTGACCTCGACACCTGTGCTCTTGCCAATCCAGTTTCTCTGCATTTCCTTGGTAGACTCAGGCCAGTCTATCTCATTAAGCCCCTCAAGGAGCTTTTCTGCAAATGCCGGCTGGTCAATAACCCACTGTTTCATGTTCTTGCGGACTACAGGATAGCCACCACGCTCTGACTTGCCATCTATAACCTCATCGTTTGAGAGAACTGTTCCAAGCTCCTCGCACCAGTTTACAGGCATATCAATATGCTTTGCATATCCGGCCTCATAAAGCTTCTTGAAAATCCACTGTGTCCACTTGTAAAACTCAGGGTCACTTGTAGAAATCATCTTTGACCAGTCATAATCAAAACCAAGCTCTCTTAACTGCTTTGAGAAGGTCTCTATATTCTTCTGAGTGAAACCGTTTTGGATGATGACCTGTGTTTACAGCATACTGCTCTGCCGGTAAACCGAATGAATCATATCCCATCGGATGAAGTACATTGTAGCCCTGCATTCTCTTCATTCTGGACATGATATCTGTAGCTGTATAGCCCGCCGGATGTCCAGCGTGAAGGCCTACTCCTGAAGGGTAAGGGAACATATCAAGTGCATAGTATTTAGGCTTTGAAAAATCCCAAACATCTGTCTTGAATGTCTCGTGTTCTTTCCAGTATTCCTGCCATTTTTTCTCTATGGCCTTGTGATTGTATGGTTCTGACATACTTGCCTCCTTATATCAAAAACGCTCCGCCTCTCAAAGAGACGAAGGCGTATTTTTAATCCGTCTGATTAACATTCATAATTTTACACATCACACTATATTTTGTCAAGTTTTTGCTATATAAAAAACCCGGTGCATCACTGCCCCGGGTCTTATTGTCATATATATCTGACAGATTAGTTGTTGATGAGCTTGTCGCTCTCATCATCATTCCAGCTATACAGCTTACGAATCTCTTTGCCGACTTTCTCTGACGGATGCTCAGAAGCAAGCTTTCTCATCGCTTTAAAGTGAACCTGTCTTCCTGCCGGAGACATATCAAGTAAGAACTCCTTAGCAAATGTACCATCCTGGATGTCAGAAAGAATCTTCTTCATAGCCTTCTTTGTCTCAGCTGTAACAATCTTAGGACCTGTTACATAATCACCATACTCAGCTGTATTAGAGATTGAGTATCTCATGCCTGCAAAACCTGACTGATAGATAAGGTCAACGATGAGCTTCATCTCATGGATACACTCAAAGTAAGCGTTTCTTGGGTCGTAACCTGCTTCGCAAAGTGTTTCAAAACCTGCTTGCATAAGTGCAGTAACACCGCCACAAAGAACTGCCTGTTCACCGAATAGATCGGTTTCGGTTTCGGTGCTGAATGTTGTCTCAAGAAGACCTGCTCTTGCGCCACCGATGCCAAGACCATAAGCAAGTGCAAGGTCCCATGCCTTTCCTGTAGCATCCTGTTCTACTGCGATCAGACATGGTGTTCCTTTTCCTGCCTGGTACTCTGAACGTACTGTATGTCCCGGAGCCTTAGGTGCGATCATAGCTACATCTACATCCTTTGGTGGCTTAATGCATCCGAAGTGGATGTTGAAAGCCGTGAGCGAACATAAGCATATTGCCTGCTTCGAGGTTTGGCTCGATGTCGTTCTTGTAAAGAGCTGCCTGCTTTTCATCGTTGATAAGAATCATGATGATGTCAGCCTGCTTTGCAGCCTCTGCAGCGACATATACCTTGAAGCCCTGCTCTTCTGCTCTCTTCCATGACTTGCTGCCCTCATAAAGACCGATGATTACATCGCATCCTGAATCCTTTAAGTTGAGTGCGTGTGCATGACCCTGGCTGCCGTAACCGATAATAGCAATTGTCTTGCCCTCTAATAATGAAAGGTTACAATCATCCTGATAAAATAATCTTGGTTCTGCCATTTTGTTTTCCTCCTGTTAATTTAAGTAAACTATTTATATGTAAGGATTGTCCTGTGACTAATCCAACATAACTACATCATCGGAACCTCTGGTAAGTCCTGTGATTCCCTGTTCTTGCGAGCTCTAATATTTCATAGCCGCTAAGTAAGTCTATGAACTTATCAAGCTTGTCCTGTGTACCTATGAGCTCAATAATCATAGAGTCATGAGTGACATCAACTATCTTGCCGTGGAAGATCTCAGTCACATTCATAACTGCCTGTCTTTGTGTATCGAGTGCTCTTATCTTTATCATAATAAGCTCCCTGCACACTGAGAGTCCCGGCTCAAGCTTCTTGATATCAAGTACATCCTCAAGCTTCGCCAACTGCTTCTCTATCTGCTCAAGCACCTGCTCATCACCGCTTGCAACAATTGTGATACGTGTGTAGCGCGGATCTGCTGTAACCCCTGAAGAGAAACTATCAATATTAAATCCCCTGCGACTGAACAGTCCTGAAATACGACTGGTCACTCCGGGATTGTTCTCAACTAAAAGAGATAATGCCTGTCTTCTCATCGAAAAACCTTCCTCACAATTTCTATTATTTCTGTTCACATGATGATAATATTACTATAATCTGTATTTGTCAAGCAATATCGTTAATATAACTTAAATTCATATTATCAATAACAATATTTATACATCCATAACCTCGATAAATGCCTGTTTTATAACGTTTTATACAGTATCTTCAAAAAAAGCCGGGCGACATACAACCGCCCGGCTTTAGAATTATCTAATATAATTCTGTTTAATATATTATAACTGTGGTCCTGCTGCAACAAGTGCTTTACCAGCCTCATTTGTTGTGTACTTAACAAAGTTCTTGTTGAATCTCTCTGCAAGATCTTTAGCCTTTGCCTCCAACTCAGAAGCATCAGCATATGTGTCACGAGGATCAAGGATTCCTGAATCAACTCCAGGAAGCTCTGTAGGAACCTCGAAATCGAACATAGGGATCTTCTTTGTTGGAGCATTAAGGATATCACCAGAAAGGATAGCGTCGATGATTCCTCTTGTATCCTTGATTGTGATTCTCTTTCCTGTTCCGTTCCATCCTGTATTTACAAGGTATGCCTTAGCGCCTGACTTCTCCATCTTCTTAACGAGCTCTGCAGCATATTTTGTAGGATGAAGCTCAAGGAATGCCTGTCCGAAGCAAGCTGAGAATGTAGGTGTTGGCTCAGTAATTCCACGCTCTGTTCCTGCAAGCTTTGCAGTAAATCCTGAAAGGAAGTAGTACTGTGTCTGCTCAGGTGTAAGAATAGATACTGGTGGAAGTACTCCGAATGCATCTGCTGAAAGGAAGATTACGTTCTTTGCAGCCGGTGCTGAAGATACTGGCTTAACAATATTTGTGATGTGGTTGATTGGGTAAGATACACGTGTATTCTCTGTTACACTCTTGTCCTCGAAATCAATCTTTCCATCATCAGCAACTGTAACGTTCTTTCAAGAAGAGCATCTCTTCTGATTGCGTTGTAGATATCAGGCTCAGACTCTTTGTCAAGACCGATAACCTTAGCGTAGCATCCACCCTCGAAGTTGAATACGCCGTTGTCATCCCAGCCGTGCTCGTCATCTCCGATAAGAAGACGCTTAGGATCTGTAGAAAGTGTTGTCTTACCTGTTCCTGAAAGACCGAAGAAGATTGCTGTGTTCTCTCCGTTCATGTCAGCGTTTGCTGAACAGTGCATTGAAGCGATGCCCTTAAGTGGGAGGTAGTAGTTCATCATAGAGAACATACCCTTCTTCATCTCTCCGCCGTACCATGTATTGATGATAACCTGCTCTTTTTGATGTGATGTTGAATGCAACACATGTCTCTGAGTTAAGACCTAACTCCTTGTAGTTCTCAACCCTAGCCTTTGAAGCATTGTATACTACGAAATCAGGCTCGAAGTTCTCAAGCTCCTCTGCTGATGGCTGGATGAACATGTTTGTTACGAAATGAGCCTGCCAAGCAACCTCAACGATGAAACGAACTGCCATACGTGTATCCTTGTTTGCTCCACAGAATGCATCTACTACGAAAAGCTTCTTGTTGCAGAGCTCTTTCTTAGCAAGATCCTTAACTGTTGCCCAAACATCCTCTTTCATTGGATGGTTGTCGTTTGGATACTCAGGTGTATTCCACCATACTGTGTCCTTAGAATTCTCGTCCATAACGATATATTTATCTTTAGGAGAACGTCCAGTGTAGATACCTGTCATAACGTTAACTGCACCAAGCTCTGTCTCCTTACCAACCTCGTAACCCTCAAGGCCGGCTTTTGTCTCTTCCTCGAATAATGTCTCGTAAGAAGGATTGTGAACGATCTCTGTTGTTCCGGTAATGCCATACTTTGTTAAATCAACATTTGCCATTTTGAATAAACCTCTTTTTCTATAAATTATGGATTTACATCCATTTCTTTTGTTAGTATATATGTTTGTTAAAAAAAAAATCAATATCTACTTTTCAATTTACACTTATTTCACACTTTTTTCGACATGTATAATATATTTCCCACACATCAGCCGTTCGCATATCTGGTGAGAAACTGCCTGGTACGCTCCTCCTTCGGATGGTCAATCACCTCATGTGGGTCGCCATGCTCAACAATCACACCACCGTCCATGAAGATCACCTGATCCGCCACATCACGCGCAAAGGCCATCTCGTGCGTGACAATAATCATTGTGGTATTCTGCTGCGCAAGGGAACGGATGACCTTAAGCACCTCTCCGGTAAGCTCCGGGTCAAGAGCTGAAGTAGGCTCATCAAAGCAGAGTATATCAGGCTTAAGTGCCAGTGCCCTTGCTCTAGCTACACACGCTGCTGCTGTCCACCCGAGAGCTGATGCGGATAATGGTTCATCCTCTCAGCAAGCCCCATTCTGTCCAGAAGCTCCTTTCCATGCTCATCAATACGTGTAAGGATTGCTTTTTTATCCTTTTTAAACTCAGGTGTCTCCTGTGCCAGAAGGCGCTCTGCCAGAGTGACATTCTCAAGTGCTGTGTACTGTGGAAAAAGATTAAACTGCTGAAACACCATACCAAAATGCAGCCTCTTTTTGCGAAGCTCCGCGTCTTTATCCTTGCCCGCTTCGGAAGCATCAAAAAGAGTCTCACCATTTACAATAATCTGGCCACTGTCAGGTCTCTCAAGGAAGTTAAGGCACCGTAACAGCGTAGTCTTTCCTGAGCCTGATGAACCGATTATGGCAAGAGCATTGCCCTCCTCCATGGAAAAACTGACATCCTTAAGTACATTAGTCCTTCCAAAGTGTTTTTCTATATTTCTAACCTCTAAAATTGCCATGTCTTCCTCCTACCTGAAATAATCCAGCTTTTTCTCGATATAATTAAATAAAAGTGTAAGGATTCCGACAAATACGAGATAAAATACACCTGTATAAAACAGCGGCCATGTAAGTCCGTCAGATTTCATAAACGCCGCTCCCGCAAAGGTAAGCTCGTATGCCGCAATAATTCTGGCAAGAGAAGTATCCTTTACAAGAGTGATTATCTCATTTGACATAGGCGGAACAACACGCTTGATCATCTGAAGCAGAGTGATTTTAAAGAAAATCTGCTGCTTTGTCATGCCTAACACCTGTCCTGCCTCTCTCTGACCGGCCGGAACACCCTCTATGCCACCTCTGAATATAACAGAGAAATAACATGCATAGTTGATGACAAACGCTACAACCGTCGCTGTAATACGTCCGGTCTCGTCACCACTCCATATAGCCTGATGCAACCACAAACCCGGTCCGTAGAATATAATGATAAGCTGAAGCATAAGCGGTGTGCCGCGGATAACCCATACAAAAAAAATACATTCATGACAGCCTTGACAGGCTTAAACCTGCTCAAAAGCCCAAATGCAAATATAAGCCCCAGTGGCAGTGAAAATATAAGTGTCAGTATAAATATTTCAAAGGTGGTCCACAGACCACTCATTAGTGCTTGTGTAACAGTCCAAAACATTTTATTTCTCCCGCTCAACAACTACCTGTGCATTGTTACAGTATGCATTTGTGCATTCCATAGACTTTGTAACCTCATCTGTGAGTGTCATGCCATTCCAGACAACGTCAATCTTCTTTGAATCAAGCTCCATAACCTTGTTGTCCCAGTCGATAACTACAAATTCAACATCCACACCGAGCTTCTCACCGACAAGTCTAGCCATATCAGCATCAAAGCCAATCCATTTATCGTCCTTATCCTTGTAATCCATAGGCTCAAACTCTGTGATACCGACAATCATCTTGCCCTGTGACTTGATATAATCCACATCACTGTCGCTATCAGACTGCTTGAACTCGCAAGGCTCCTGCTCAAGAAGTGAATCCTGTACTCCGTATTTCTTTGCAATCTCCTGCGCGCTGCCATCAGCATATGATTCTGCGAATACACTGTTGATATATGAAGCAAGATCAGAACCCTTACGGCATCCGACACCCATACTTCTCTGATGTAAGCTCTGTTGTATGTACTAAATCAGGGTAGCTTGTGCCCTCTCCAATCATGGCTCCTGCCATTAAAAGGTCTATGATTGCCGCATCAGATGTACCTGATTTAACCTCCATAAGCGCATCAGCCTGTGATGAAACCGAATTGTAATTAAAGCCCTTTTCCTTTGCCACAGCCTCTCCTGCTGAGCCTGCCTCAACTGCGTAGGTCATGCCGTCGCCCTTTTCGCTTTTTTTTGTGTTCCTGCACCCTTGCTGCCACCACAGGCAGTCATTGAAAGTGCTAAAGTTGCTGTCAAAAGAAGTGCTAATCCTCTTCTCATGCTCATTTCCTCCATATGTTAAATAATCATTGTAATTATTCAAAATCATCCAATAACTACAACCTTTTTTAACATATTAGCAAATTATCACGCTAAAGTAAAGAGGAATTATCCACCAAATCAACAGTTATGTTCTTCCATTTTATACAAGCCCCAGACTTTTAATTATATAAAGCCAGAGAGTCAGCGTAAACGCACTGAGCAGTGTCGTGAGCATTGTCGTGGTCGATGAGATAACGCCCTCATGCCCCATATTTCTTGCCATGACAAAGCAGCTTACTGTAGTAGCTGAGCCAAGCATCACAAGAATTGCAATAAGCTCACTATCCCTGAACCCGAAAGCTACTGCAATAGGAAGAAATACTGCCACAAAGCCTACAAGCTTGATAAATGTGGCTGCAAATGCCGGCTTTGCCTTTGCTGATGCTTTTTTCAAATCAAAGGTGGCACCCATAGCCATAAGTCCCATAGGCGTTGCCATATTGCCAATGCTCGTCACAGCCTTTGCCGGTATTCCCGCAAACGGCAGACCTATAGCTGACCACAGAAGACCTGCAACAATTCCTAAAATAATAGGATTGGTCACTATTCCCTTAAATGTCTTTTTTGAGTACTGCCCTGTCTATGCCGTTTTGCCCCGGCTTAAAAAATGAAAGCACTATAACAGCCATCACGTTGTAAAGCGGTACGCTTCCTATAATCATGACGGGTGCCATGCCTGCGTTTCCATAAATATTCTGGATAAAAGGCAATTCCAAGCAGTGCCGCACTACTTCTGTATGAGGCCTGTATAAACTCGCCCCGTATAGATTTATCCCTCCACAGACATGATATGAGTGTTGAGATTGTGATGCTTATCAACGTAACCACAAAGCAGAATACTATAAATTTAATGTTCCAAACCCTTGAAAAATCAACTGCCGCAAGATCACTAAACAGTAAAAAAGGTAAAGGTATCTTAAACACAAACTTATTCATCCTGTTCGCAAAATCTTCATCCAGTATTCCCACCTTGCGAAGAAAAAGTCCAAACACCATCATCAAAAAAATAGGTCCCGTGGCATTTAGACAAAACATTAAATTTTCCATCTCAAATTAAGCCTCCGTCATATCAGTAATCTGTAGTTTATAATTATACTATTTTGTACATTCCAGCTACCACTAATAAGCTTTGAACTGAGATATGTCAACCTTTTATTGCACTGTAGATTATTTTAAAAATTATTATGGTACACTTATCGCATATTTTATTTAGGAAGGAATTAAACGGTTTGAAAATTCTTATTTTATCCTGTGACACCGGCGAGGGACACAACAGTGCCGGTAAAGCTATAAAAGAAGCGGCAGAGCATAAAGGACATTCTGTGACAATGATAGATATGTTTCTCTTATCGGGTAAAGGAACATCGCACGCAGTATCAGAAGCATATATAGGCATTGTAAAGCATATTCCGTTTTTCTTCGGACTACTCTATAAGGTTGGCATGCTGATATCGAGTGATAAACGTAAATCCCCTGTCTATTTTGCCAATGCCCTGCTTTGTAAAAAGCTATCAGCATACATTGAATCAAACGGCTTTGATGCTGTCGTCACACCTCATCTGTACCCTGCTGAGACCCTGAGCTGCATGAAGCGAAAAAAATCTGCTTCATATCCCTGCCGTCGCTGTGGGAACCGACTACACCTGCATCCCATTCTGGGAAGAGACAAATATGGATTATTATGTTATTCCACACGATGATCTGACCGATGAATTTGCAAAACGTGGTATTCCTGAAAACAAGCTGCTGCCATTAGGCATCCCGGTACGACAGTCCTTCTGTACAAGGACTTCTAAAGCTGCTGCAAGAACAAGATTACATCTGCCATCCGATGTGCCTATCTTTCTTGTGATGAGTGGCAGCATGGGTTCTGGCAAGCTTGCTGTCTTTGCCGCAGAGCTTGCAATAAGATGCCATAATAATGAGCATATTGTAATCATTTGCGGCAACAATACTAAAATAAAACGCATACTGCAAAATGAGTTTAAGTTCAACAAACGTGTACACGTAATAGGCTACACCAATCAGGTTTCACTTTTCATGGATGCCTGTGATGTAATCTATACAAAGCCAGGCGGCCTCACATCAACTGAGGCACTTGTAAAAAATATACCGATTGGTACACACTGCTCAAATCCCCGGATGCGAGGCAGCAAATGTTGCATTTTTCAAAAAACGTCATCTGTCTGTCTCATCAAAGCGTCTGTCAAAGCAGATTGAGCTTGGGAAAATAATGATAGAAAATAAAGAGCTAAATGCAGAAATGATACGTGCACAGCGCCGTGAGCGAAAGCCCTATGCTGCCATACAGATTGTTGGTCTGCTTGAAGAACTAACTCACACTGATACAACTGACTAACTATAAAACCATGTAACTATAAAACTATAAGGAAATTATCATGCCATATTTTTTATTTACACTCTTAGGCTTCGTACTCGGAAGCACTCTCTTTGCTTACTGGATACCAAAACTATTAAAAAACATTGATATCTGCACACTTCCCGATGACCACAATCCGGGTGTGAGCAACGCATTTATGTATGGTGGCTTTTTATGCGGAATACTATCACTCATATGTGAGCTTGCAAAAGGATTTATCCCGGTGTATCTTGGTCAGAAATGCTTAGATATAAACTCACTTCTGTTTGTACCTGTTTTAGTTGCACCTGTCTTTGGACATGCATTTCCTTTTTACAAAAACAAAAAGGCGGTAAAGCTATTACCGCCTCCTTCGGAGTCCTTTTGGGCCTGTTTCCGGAATTGCATCCGGCTGTCTATCTAGCATTTTTTCTTTATATTCTTTTCAGTTGTAGTAATAATAAATCCACATTCGCTCAGATCTATTCTGACATTTGGTTTTTTTGCATTCAATGTCCTTTTGACTATAAAAACAGCCTCAATCCAGATTGGCTGCTTCATAATCGCAGGGATTGTGATATACAGACACCTGATAAAGCACAATAACGGACCGGTAAGGATAAGTATACTGCATCAACGGTAATTATGGTATCTGCTTTTACTCATTGATTTTGCTTCTTACATAACTGTTTATTCTTATACATATAAGAATCAGCACTATCAAATAATATTTGTAATGTACTCTCCTTATAATCCTCTCCGATATCGCCCATCCGCAAGCGTAATCAATTTGCAGTTCATTTCCGGTGTTGTTTAATTTATCTTTTTCCAGACATAAGCATTTCAGGATTTCATCAACCTCCGCTTTATCTGTGTCATAAATGACTACCATAAATTCATCGCCGCCATATCTTCCCACAAAATCTTTTTTTCAGGAAATACGCTGCGCAAAAGTCCGGCAAACTTTACTATCAGCCGGTCTCCTGCCGAATGCCCCATTGTATCATTAATAAACTTCAAATTATTTAAGTCAAAAATAATGCATGCCGTAGGTGAACTGATTATCTCATTATTGTTCAGAATTTCTTTACAGGCACTTCTATTAGGCAATCCTGTACGTGCATCAGTATATGCTCTTTGCTCTAACAGTTTATTTTGCCTTGTCATCTTCATTGCCATTATGGTCTGTACAATAATCAATATCACAAGACACAGCATATCAAGTGCTGACAAAAGCTCTATCGTGCGGATCTTTGTAGCAATCTTTTCTGAATAATTTTCCGCTGCAGACACAGTATCATCAGCAAGCTTAAAATAAGTCTCACTCATATTGACAATATCTGTATTTTCATATCCGCTGCTTCTTACAGCTTCAATTTCTTTTTTTATTTTATTCCAGTAATCAATCTGGACCTGCAATTTATCCTGATATTCCTTGTCCTGAAGCTTTACCAGATCATAATTTCCATCCTGATATTTTAATCCGCTCAGAATATCATCCAAATATTTAATCAACTCATCATTTGGGGATCCTGTAATCTCCAATTTTACTTCACGCTGTGTTGCTCCACGTACCAGACCTGCGTAATTTATTACCCTTGCCGTTCCTTGCAGCCGGTTAATCTGTATCATCATAAAAATAACAAGAATAACCAATGCAAAGATGAGACAGCTTTGTATAATACCTATTATATTTCTGCTTTTTTTATTCTTTAACTTCATTTTCCGATTTATCCTTGCAATTCTAATGTTCCAACATAGTCTCCATTATTATATACAAATGGTCCAGCCTCTTTCTCTTCTCCGAAATACTCAGGTCTTAGTGAAAGAATACTTAATAGTTCATCCATATTATTCACCTTTGTTGCCTGATATGGCTGCTCAAATGCTATTTTTTCTACAAACAAATAATAGTCACTGTACTTTATCAATACACCTGTATGTCCCACGAACATAGCATCAGCATCCGGATCATATATTGCTATACTAATAAGTGAAATACGATTACTGTCTATTTGAAATCCATACTTTTTCCAGTTGTCAGAGAATGTTTTTTCAGGATGTTTATCATCCGTAATGCTCTTTTCTCCGTATAATGTAGTAAACATGTCTTTATTCTGCCTTATGATTTCATACCTGTCTACATTATCTATCGCTTCTGTATCAAACATTAAATATGTGCCACTATAACTATCTTCCGTTGACTGTGCGTGAAGCAGCCCATCCAACAAAAGAAAAAGCTGTCATTCTGGCAATCTGCATCTGAATAGTCATGCTTTTTCTCCCAGCCATCCATACATTTACCGGTATCTGCTTTCATTTTATATGCATTTGACCAGGTATCCTTCAGCTTTGCATTCTTCCCGGCTGAATCCGCAAAATCGGTCACCCATTCTTTAAAAGGTATCTACATGCGATGCCCCGGCTGAACCAAGCTCATCGCACACCTCAGTAATGGTATTGCTTCCACCCATATATGTTGCAGTTGGCAGCTCCTGTTTTTTATTCGAATCCTGCTGTTTCGACTCCTCGGCAGTATCCGTGGTAATATTATCCTTGTTTATATTTTTATTACCACAACCGCCCAACAGCTCTGCACAAAGCATCATTCCAACTATTATTGCAATTAATTTCTTCTTCATGGTTATCATATCTCTTTCTGATTATTTGTACTGTCCTGTACTTTTTTAAAGTACAGGACTATTTGTACTATGTAAATAGTATGCTGACAAAATTAAAGAAATATTAATCCACTAAAACTTCACACATGTCAAATGTTGATAGTGCCGTCCGGTGTGTAGACTCACATATCTTCCGATAGCGGAACTTATCAGGATTATCCTCCTTTAACGCATCTTACACATGTTTTTTCGCTACTTACATCCAAATGCGAGACATTATATATGAAATATTGTATGATTAACTCACCAAAAAGAAAGGAGGATTTTACATGAAAGTAAGTATTGAACTTTCCCTGAATATAGCGAACCATATGCCATCATATATGCAGATAAAATCACTGACAACATCCAGCATACCCTTGATATATTCGGTTCAAATGAAAGCCCAATTACAGCTTTACAAAACGAAAATGATATTGTCATTTTACAGCCAAAAAAGAAATATACATGGTAAGGGTAGAAAACAAGGATACTATTATTTATGGCAAAGAACACCGCTACAGTTCCCGAAAAAGACTGTACGAAATGCAACAGCAGCTTGGTGCCGGATTTATGCAAATTTCAAAATCAACTTTGGTCAATCTGTCTTATATGAGCAATGTCGAGGCTGGTTTTAGCGGCACTCTTCTTTTGAAACTAAAAAACGGATGTAAGGATTACGTATCAAGAAAATATCTGCCTGAGTTTAAAAAATATCTGGGATTATAGGAGGACAAAAATGAGAGAAACTATGAAAAAATTTGATTAAAAAACACTATAACCAGCATTGGTATAGCATTAACCATTTTCTGCATTACAGGAATGGTATTTGACATCGCCTATGACGGTAATTTCAGTTTAGATAATTACCAATTTTCAAAAAAATGGTTATCGGGTGCATAATTGTAGGTCTGGGTTTTGGACTTCCGACCATAATTTATCACAAAGACAATCTTCCAACGCCTTTTTAAGGTAATTATCCACATGGGAACAGGCTGTATTATTTATACAATCGTTGCATATACTGTCGGATGGATAGGAGGAACAAGTTCTATCCTTCACGGAATTATTGCAGCCATATTTCAAATAGCTATTATGGCATTTATAATTTGGGGAGGCTTCATGCTTCACTATCGCAATGATGTCAGAAAAATGAATGAAAAAATCAAGGAATTATAGACTTATTCATACTGCGTGTCTGTAGAGTGACGCTCTGCAATATCGATGTAAAAAAACGAGGGCAAATCAAACCGCTTTATACCGAATTTGATTTGCCCCGTAATTAAAAAAAAAAGTGTCCGATAGTGTTCAATAATCACTACTGTTATTCCTAAATCAGATACTACATACCTCTGCGAATCAACGAATTGTAATGCTTTTTTGAAATAATAGAGTTGAACACCTACAAACTCGTCTCTTTCTTCTCTGTTATATAGTTCATCCATTATCTTTTTAAGCGTTGCTGATGTACATTTTCCTTTTTATATTCAAGGCAACCATCATCTTCCTTGCTCTGTCATAGGCGTCTTTTCTGCCCTTTAACAGCTCTGTAGATGTATCTCTTACCGTACCATCCTTTTTTCTGAATACCATTTCAACAAGAGAACTTCATTTATATCCCTTTCCATATCTTCATCTTTCGGTTTCGTATAGATTTTGCCTTCAGAATCGTATGCAATCTTATTCATCTGTACCTTATTAAGAGGACTAATCATGATCTCAGTCTCTTTCTTATGTGCATCACAGCAAAGAATATGCCATTGATTCCCAGTTACTTTCTCACCACCATCGCATACTCAAGCATATTGTTATAATCAATTGCCATGTCCTTGTTTTTGCTCAATGGTACAAGATGCTCCACTCTGGAATGATTATCCATACGGATACGTCTCATACAATAAGCACAGATTCCATGCTGTTCATGAAGTAAAAATCTCTTTTCGCTTCATTCTTAGGAAAATCATTGTCGAAGGCGTTGCGGATTGCTGTAGTGTCGTCTTCGCTAATGCTTTTCCATTTCTCACTTTTGCTCAACTCTATGATCTTACTGTTTATATCATTTGGCAAACCTTTCTTTTTCTATATACAGCATATCAGCACTCCTCTATAAACTTCGCATCTGAAATACATCCTGCCATCTTCTTGTACTCTGAATTATCTTCACCCAGCACATTTTTTAATCTTTCCAATGCAGCATCAGCTTTATCAAATTCAATATCATCGATTGCATTCTCTATCTCATCGACAAGCATTTTCACCTTCTTTGGTCTTGATACACTCTCCTGACGATAACGCAGTACATCCTCTACTTCATATCCATAACAATCCGGTAGATAGCTTATATCCTGTGAATCATCTAACAGAATCAGATTTGCTTGTTTTGATGCAGATATAACAATTGGAGAATGAGTTGCAATGATAAATTGAACCCCTGAAAATGTTTTTTGCAATGCGTCAATTACATTCCACTGCCATTTTGGATGAAGATGTAAATCAATTTCATCTATAAGCACAATACCCGTAATCTGTTCTCTACTTTCTAATTCCGGATTAAGCATACATACTCGATACGCCAGATCCATAACCATCCACAATAGAGACTGATAGCCGGCACTCAGTTTTGAAAGGGGCATCTCTGTCTTATCATTCTTGTAAACCAGCTCTGTAAACTGCAGAGAATAGTAAATTGAAGGTGCCTCGTTCAGTTCATTAATTTCTTTCATAAACGAAGCCACAATATTCTTAAACATTTCATATTCGCGCACTGTTCCTTTATTTGAGCGCACCACTTCCTGTTTTAGACACCACTGCTGAATAGATTTTACATCCATAGAAGAATCAAGGCATCCGATATACCCACATCGTCTATCGTCTATTTTCTTCTTTAGCTCGTTTCCAAAGTCTCCTCTTCTTACTCTCCATGCTCTGGCAGCACTTTGAAAACTAATCAATGGCAAAACAGAATCTGAATTATTTGTAAGCTTTTTTCATCCATACACACACGTTCTTATCGTCAATCTTGGTATGGGTGGCAGATACTTCTTCCTTGATTCTGTTCCACGTAAAATTCTGTTCTTCCGTTATATGAAGTGTACAGCCGGCTAATACAGGTTCATAGTATTCAATCGCTGTTGAAGAATCCCCTATAGGCTTTATACTCATACGTACATCATCTTTTACAATATTCTTAGTACTAACACCTGCTACGTTGACAAACAAACCTCCAAGAGCTACCGCAATACCCTCAAGGACAGACGTTTTTCCTGCTCCATTATCGCCAATAATCAGATTCACTCCTGGTTTTAAGTCTATATCCATTTTTTCAATTGCTTTATAATTCTCTATATAAATCTTTTTTCTAAATACAAATATCACACCCTCCTTCCTTGTATAGACATGTTATATTTGTCAAAATAAAGTAAAAATTGCTTTTCTCATTATATTACAAACCACTTTTTCTTGCAATTAGAATTATCCCTTTTTTAATCCATCTCTCTTCTCAATCAACTGACTGTAAAATAAATAATTTCTTGTAAAAAATAATTCCCGCTGATGCCATTGCCAGCCCTAAATAAAAAATGTAATAAATATCATTGTGCCTTGTGCTCTGCCTGATGAAAATCGTCAAAGTAAATTTTATATGAAGCATGTTCTCCATATTTATCACGCAATCCCTGTTCAATCGTTTCCAAACTGTTCATTAAATGATCTTTTTTCTGTATCTGAAAGCTTTTTTTTTATCCGATAATCATATGCTTTGATATCTATATAAAAATCAGCAGTGTCCATTGACAGGTAACGTTCTGCAGAGACTTCGTTGCATTTGAACCAGCTTTCTTTCAACAGTTTATCATAAAATTCAGGCTTGGGATTACCACCCTCGTAGGATATGCCGACTTCTATACAATCCGATTCAGCTTGGGGAAGATATTCTTCTATAATGTCACTTTTTATATTGTCCCCTATTACGTCAAATGAAATATCCATCAATTCCATTGTCAATGCCTGCTTAGCCGATAATCGATTATGATTGATAATGCTATACTTATCATTGTTTATTTTATAAACATGATCTGTGATATGCCAGATTGATTTCATTTTGACCATCATCATACAAAATATACCAATTATGGAATTTTCCCGGAACATTCTCTGACAGCTCCGGATAGATATTGTTTATTTCATATTCATCGTAAATAAGGCTATCCTTTTTTTCTCTTCATCAATACACTTCCAATTGCCCTTTCCGAAAAATCCGTCAAATACAGAAGCATATCTAATTGTCCAGTTTTGATTTATAAAATAAACTCCAACTATAATCACGGAAACTAAGCAAACAATCAAAACAAATCCACATTTTTTAATTTTTTTCATAAAAGCTCTCCATTTCTTTTTTGAATCCATGTCATGATAACATCCACAAAAAAATCCTTCTGCACCATTATTATAATGCAATTTTATAAGTGCTTCAAAGAGCACTATCATATATCTGTCTTACCGTATTTTCGATATTCGTGCCTGCCAGATACCCAAATGGTATCTTCCGTTCTCTGACAGCCGCTATAAACTTTGTGTAGCTGATATGATTCATGTAGGTCCGTGAAGAAATATACCATGTCCTTTCCGTCAAGCATTTTGCCATCAACAGTCTTGTATGCATTGGTGTCAATATACTTCCATTCCGGAAATAGCTTCTTAAGTTTATTTACCAGGTGACATGTCCTCCAATAATAACTATGTGCTTTTCCACAAGCGCATCCTTCATTTTCATCCGACTGATGCCTTCTGTATCATCATCCAAAGTGCTTTTTCAAGCCTGTATACAAAATTTCTCAGGGCTATCAGCTCATCCCGTTCTGATTCATACTTTGAAATAAGGCTCTCTGACTGTAACTGTTCTTTTTTTAAGCTGGCGGCACTGTTGGACTAGCGCCTTATTCTCCTGCTCTTTTTCGTTTAGTTTTCTGCGCAGATCAGCTATCTCCTTCAGGTATTCTTCACTACACACATCTCCGGTGCTTACAGGAGCAATATTTGTGATTACATTCTGCTCCCCATGCTTTTTCTTTGTCTGCCCGTGCAGGACAATGTTTTTTGCGTCAAATAAAGCATCATCAATCATGTCTTCTGCCAAATCCTCGCCTGTGAGATATGCCACCTGCTCCTCAAGAACGTCCGCTGCATCGGTGAGCGCCTCTACCAAATTATACACTGCCGCATAATGCTGCACTTCCTCATATGTATATTCTCTTTCAGGATTACGAGTCTTAAGCAGCATAAGTGCATCTCGCATCTCAGTTTTTGCATTATAGCCTATTTCATTGCAAAGATATGCATAGTCACTCTTATAACCGCTCCTCTGCAGGCACATTTCCACAAAATCATCCACCTCGAAATACGCCTCCAGACCGTTCCTGTGTTTATCTTCCAAAAGGCAGTCATTATACCATTTGTCTATCTGGGCCGAACATTCCTTAATCAGCTCCTTGTCCAGATTCAGTACGTCAATGCCAATGTCATCATCGTCTATGTATTGAAGCCAGGTTATTCGGTGTTCATTCAGAGCATGGTATAGTATAATACACATTTCGTCCTCTTTTTATATTCATGAAATGGCACATGCCGAGTACACGACCAATAGCTGAATCCAGTGAACCATCTTCATTGTCATTCACCACATCCAGAATTTCTCTTGCTGAAATCCTGCTGAATCTCTTGATTCTGTTGTACTCCTTCTTGTGGTACAGCTTATAAAGGTACTTAATCAGTGCAAGACAATACTCATCCCTAAGCTTAGCTCCATTGTATATCAGGCGCATTATCCTCTTTTTTCACTGAAAGCCCCTGGTCCATAGTTAATATGCTCTTCATCACCATACCATCCAACTTTGTTAAACTCATCAAGTCTTTCCCTGCAATGCTCTAAAAAGTCCATCTCTATCGCAACAAAGTCATACTCCATTTCATAGGTCATGAACTGGTCAAGGAAAAAATAATCTGCTCCTATCGTGTCCGGAGCCACTTTTCCGGCATTGTAATCATCTATCGCATTCATCAGCAGTCTTGTCATTTCCTTTTTTTGGCTGATTTCTGAATCATCCATCTGATACTTTGCCATCTGCTCATGATAATCCCACTTTTTATCATTCCCGCTATCTGGTATGTTACATAAATCTCTGAATGGTGCTGTATTCATCTGTAATACTCCAATCTGCCTTTCATTTACTTAAGTGTTATTTCTTTATCATCAACGATATTCTCTGCTTTATTCTTTATACGGTCAATTTCTTCCTGAATAATATCGCTCAATGATGTAGTGTCTATCTCGACATTCTCTGCAGCAACAGATTTATCTGCAAACGCATCAAATACTGCCTGTTTCTCGGAAAGCAAATCTGTGATTTTCTCATCGATTGTATTATCACACAATAGTCTATATACAATAACATTTCGTGCCTGTCCCATACGATATGCTCTGGAAATGGCCTGATTCTCTATCGAAGGCTTAAGCTGTGGCTCACAAAGTATAACTACACTGGCCGATTGAATATTAAGTCCGGTTCCACCGGCAATAATCTGAGCAGCTAAAAACTTGTCCGGCAGGTGCCTTATCAAATTTATCAATAATCTCCTGTCTTTTAGATGGTGAAATAGAGCCATTAATAGGTTCCATACACTGCTCTCCCAGTAAATCTGATATCTTCTTAATCGTATCAAGATAAAACGAAAATACGATTATTTTTCTATCTTCTGATTTTGCCTCTTCAATTATCTCAAGCATTCTATTTGCCTTGCATGAGTTTTTCAAATCTGAAACATTCCATGAAACCCTTCTGGCAGCATTATAATTTCTGCTTAAAACAGCTTCTTCATATGCCTGTTCTTCTTCGGCACATAACTGACACCACTCTTCATTTTCAAGAAGCTCGGGAAGCTCTGTTAAAAATCTTCTCTCTTTCTTCTGTAATAAACTGTTGCTACTTTTTCACGAAACTGAGGAGCCGACGATAACATTTTCATACGCGATATTTGTTTTGCAATACCCGGTCTTAAAATGTCTATCAGATTTACCATCTCATCTACATTATTTTCCAATGCCGTACCTGTCATAGACAGAAGTCTTTGAGCATGGGCGCATATTGCTCTGGTGTTAATTGAGCGGTTTGCGTCTGGGTTCTTAATATAATGAGCCTCATCAACCACGAGCATTGAAAACTTAAAATCATCCGGCAGTTTAAAATAAGCAGTAGTCTCATATGTGGTAACAGCAACCCCTCCCATACGAATCCACTCATCAAGGGCTGACAATCTGCTCGAACCATGTACCTTTATTGCTCTTAGCTTGCTAAATTTTCCGATTTCCCTGCACCAGTTGATTATTACACTGGCAGGACACAACACAACAAAATGCGTAGCTCCGGTATTGCGTAAAGATACCATAGCGGCAATGGTCTGAATAGTTTTTCCAAGTCCCATTTCATCACCAAGCAGGACTCTTCCCCTGATGAAGAATATATTTCACACCCCATTCCTCGGTATCTTCTCAAGCTGCAAAGCAGACCATCCGGGAAGAAACATTCATCCTGTACTTCTCTGGCCAGATCCTCCGGCAGCCCATAAACACTGTCATCATTTCCTAAAAGTCCGGAACAATCTGCTCGATAGTATTAATATACTTAATCGGATCTTTCTGAAAATCAGCCCATACATCATTTTCAGAATAATAATCCAGTTCCTATATTCTTCGCCAAGACGGTTAACTTCATTTCCGTAACTATCATTTAGCTTTTGCTGCAGGTAATTATAGCTATTAACAGCTTTATTCTTTTTTTATCTTTAGAAGAAAACAACCATTTAAATACTGTTGTTGCAGGCTCAACATCGTTTATCGCATTGGATATATACATGCTGCTCACGTCATACAGTTTTGTGCTTAAATCAGCCACTTGTCTTGCTCTGAGATATTGAGAAACAGCTGTAACAAGCCTTGTTGTTTCTTTAGTCCGGTTATCAAAGCTTAGCTTGAGCTTGGTGGATTTTTTAACAGCAGAATATGTATCATGAACCATATTTTTTATGGTGTTAGCTCCGTCATCACTGATTCCCTTGATAGCAGATAATTGATATACAGATGCTGCAAAAATATCCTCGTATGTACTAAATCCATTCTGTCTTAGCGACTTGACTCTGATGCCAAGCTTATCACGATTTAGTTCCTCAACAGGAATATTACGCAGTTCTTTAAGCACTTCAGTAGTAATATAACGTCCTGAAATATCACTTACCATATCCATGTAACGCTTGTCAGCATTCATAAAATCAATTAACCTTGCCTGAAGTCTTTTATGGCGATGTATAAGATTTTTTGCAGCATCAAATGAAAAATTACGTTCCATTATATTTCCTTTATATTTTTCTCTCCATTTCTTTTTTGAATCCATGTCATGATTATACCACCATTTACATCTCTTTAACAATCGCAATGCCATAGATTTTCTCAGCCTAAGATATTTCCATATGATGAATATACTTATATCCCATTTGTATTCTATATCTTTTCCGTTATTTGCGTGTATAAATACATGATACTGATTTATTTACTTCACTGCAATACTTTTTCCATTACAAAGAGGAAGCCGGTACATGTGAAGTATACCTGCCCGGTCTATGAAAAAATTTAGTATGAAAATTTCTTTTTTTATGATTGTAGTATACATGCCAATTGTGATTTTGTTTAATTGGGTGGATGGGTTGAATAGTTCGGAGAAATCGCAGAAAATAGAATAGCTTTAAATATAAGCGGAAATATTTTTTTGCTCATATGTACCTCGCTGCAAAATGTTCCAGATAAAAAAGGAGAGGGGCCTCGGCACCCTCCCCCCGATCGCAGGCTTCTCAAGTTTCTGCAATCTGATCACTAAAGATAATATAACTGATATAACTAAGAAAGTCAATCATAAATTATCTTTATTTAGATTGTATTCAATGTGGTTATTTTTATGTACTATTCAAATTCATTGTTTAATATTCCTTCATCGCTAAATTTGTACCTGTATTACTTTAATATCTTCCTTATCTGCTTATCCGTTTGCCTCCGGATACATCTCATGCATATAGTCTGCAAGCTGCTTCCATGAATCCCGCGGATTATCTTTATAACAGGAAGTTACATAATCGTATCCATAGATATGCTCGATAGATGAATACACTGCAACATCCCATCCATATTCCATGCCTTTCTTATTCACTCTCTTCTTAAAATCGCAGTTGCACAGATATGTCTGCATCATAAGATTCGTTATTGCACCATCAAATCCCTTTTCTCCATCCTTACCAAATCCAGCTTGTTTTTTCAATTCATTGGAATAAATCTCTGAATCAGCATTATTTTCCATAAAATTGACCATTATCTTTTTATGCTTATTAGGAGCTCTCCCATCATCATATAATGCATCAAAATCATATCCATCCCGGCGATAATTAGCAAATACTGGAAACCACTTTTTTTGATATAAAGCCCGCCTTCTTATCAAAGAACTTTCCATAGACGATATCATGCCGCCTTGCTATAATAGCCCTCCACATCCATGGATCAATCTCCGGATTATCACTCCACCAGTACTCCGGAACAGTTCTTTCTTCAAGAGAGAACCCTTTTATATCATTCTTGAACAAGGGTAAAAATCCCATCTTATTGATATATTCGATTGCTTCATCTACAGAATGGATGCATTCCGGGTTGTCCCACTTCATGCCATGCATAATCCATTCACCTGATTCGTTCCCCATAATACACCTCTTTATGAAATATTATTACAGAATCATTAATATGTTAAAAATATCAACAGTTTTCACCTTTGATGGACTACTATTCTCCATATTTATCTGAGTCCTGTGCCACCTTATCCAACTCTATTTCAGACACATATTTATATATTTTTGCTTCTTTTTGAGGCTCCACATTATCAGTCCAAAGTTCACACTGACTGATTACTGTATTGATAGCACAATCATAATCCTCAGGTGGATACTTATATTTTTTGAGAAGTCTCTTTACCATCTTGCGCATCTGAGCTCTGGCTATTTCTTTCTTCTGTCAGTCAATGGTACGATTTCTTCTAAGCATCTCAGTAAGTTCTCTTGTCAAAGCAATCAATTCCTCATTCTTGTAAAAATCTTTAATATGCTCCGGTTTAGTCAATGCATCGTAAAAGCCAGTTCTTCCTGCGACAATCCCAGTTTTTTACCATTCTTATAAAGCTCAGCTATTTCCTGTGCTGTTTTCAATAGCTCCTTTATTACTTCTTCATTAGTGATTAAACCGTTATAATTAGAATAGTAGAATCAGCTCCTAAAAGAAGCCGAGGACTCCACCTTTGTGAAAAGCTCGTCCGGATTTGGCGAAATAATCTCTACTGTTGAGGCCTTTGTATCCTTAAAATTAACCAGATTGTTTCTTTTTACCGGTATCCAGCAAAAGACTTGCCCATCTGTCAAGTTTTTTTTTGTATCCATGTATGTTGTCCTTCTCTCCTATGTTTTCAGAATTTAAGTACATTAAATTAATTAGATGGTATGTAGTTTATAAGATATATGAGATTTAAATCTGCTTTTTTCTGCTAGATATTCATCACATAGTTTTGTTGCATCATCCAATGTCATACCTGTAAGACTTCCATCGTTATATTCATCGGAACCTTTACTATAAAACCATCCAACCGTCTGATTGCTTTCATCTATAAAATCTGAATAGTAGATATCTAATGGTTCAAGTTCAGTTGCTCCGCTATTTAACCTATATGTTCCAAACATATTATTTGCCGCACCGCCAGAACCCTCATTAAATATTATATTATCATTCAAGAGATAATTACGATTCCTAATCCAGCCTTCGGTTACTAAAACTGCTTTATCATTCTTTACGGTATATATGGCATAAATATTGTCCTTATCAGCGATAAACAGTTCATCTGTATCATCATTATTTATATCTTTTTAACTCATATCCTACAGTATTTAAACAATCTTTCGGATTATCAGCCGGATAAATTAATTCATCAATTCCTGTCAAATCATATGGATTTTTTCAGCATTGTTATTCCCATCAAAATCATTAATCAGACTATATACTCCGTCTAAGACTGGTATATATGCATCCGGTATAGATGTTTCCTGTATTGTATTTTCTTCTGTTTCACTGTTCTCCAAGATATCTTCTGTTACCTTGTTTTTAACATTTTCAGTTGTTAATTCTGATGCTTTGGATGTCTCTACATTTTCATCTGTTTTTTTTTCCGCAGCCTACGAATATTATTGTACAATAAACTACTATAATCAATATTTCCTTTTTTAAATGACATAAATAATCCCTCATCTAATAGAACCACGCCAATCTGTACTATTTCACTGACTTATTTATATGTACCTTCTCAATGTCCTGCTTATTATTTTACCACATAGTGCTAGAATCACACAATCTTCTTTGTTGATTTTATCATTTACCTTGTTTGTCATTGCTTCTTCTCCTTGTTCTTTAAATTATAAAATGAGCCATCATAAGAAAGGCATTTTCTTTTTGCTTCTCTCTTATGATGGCTCTAGCTTTAGCATGTTGCGAGTCCCAAAGTCCGCCCTCGCAACACGAATCTTTGTTCTGTGTTATAATAAAACTACTAAAAAATGGCTCAATCTTTTTTTTCATTGCGTTATAGCCAATTAATACTGTCCACACATACGCACAGGTTTTGGAATCATCAGCATGCCGATCATCGGAATCACATCAGCCAACAGTACAACCGGAATATAGAATGCAAAGCTCAGGACGATTGTCAACCACATCCAACTAAAGGAGCTATCATTATTTTCTTTTGCACTTTTATAGAATAAAACAATGATAATTAATCCCATCAGTGCAAACGGAATATTTCGGTAGATTCCCCAGGAAAGCGGAGCTTCTGCACTGAGCCAGGCATTCTGGGGCATCATACACAGAACAATTCTTAATCCTGCAAGACCATAAATAGCTGCTGTAGCTGCTTTATAGCCTTTAATCTGATAACGCTCACGCCATATAGGATAGAGAACAACATAAAAAAAAATAGTCATGGTGATAGAGGTAATCCACTTGCCTAACCCCAACTGTACGGTAAAGTTCTCAAGACCGGTTGTACAAAGCGCTATTGCACGAGGAACCAGATGGAATGCATCTCCGCTTCCTAAAATAACTGCCATAATTCCAAACATGGTAAACTGACGGTTTCCTTTGCTTTTTGCGAATCATTAAAATTCCGATTGTGATTACCGAAAACAAATATACGGTATCAAATATAGTTTCTACAATTGCCTGCATAATAAAAATCCTTTCTTAGATATATCTTTAAACGTATAATTGAACATCGTTCATTTTGTTTCAAAAATTTTCCCACACTCTAATGTGGGAGAATTTTAATATAATGTTTTGTTAATCAACATCAGTATTGAAGATGGATTATAATCCTGACGAATCATTGATACGAATATTAAAAGAAAATAATATATCCGCAAACTGTTTTTCCGTGAATTTTTCATCAAATACATCTGAACGAATCTTAGGATCATTCTTTAATACATCACACAATCCATTAAGAATATGCTCCCAGTGTCTGCAGCATTTTCTTCTTTCCATCCGTTTTTTCATCCTTCATAAATCCAATCGAATGCAGAGAAAAAGAAGCCCGGAAAATGCTCATTTCCATACTCCAGTCTTTTATAAATCCATGAGACACAGGCAGCAACATCTTTAAAGACCTGCTCATCTTCAGAGTGAAAAAAGATTTCACGCCAAATACTCTCAATTGTATCCCCAAGCAAATCGGCCTTGGATTCATAGTAATTGTAGATTGTCCCCGCCGAAACAGAACATCGGGATGCAACAGCTCGTATGCTTACAGCAGTCCATCCGTTTTCTTTTATCAGTTCTCTGCTTGCAGCTAATATGTCTTCTTTTGAAGTTGCAAGATGGTTCACAAGTTCACTCCTCTCCAATGTAATGTCATTAAGTTATTCTGGCAAATGAACGGTGTTCATGTTTAAAATATACACCGTTCATTTTGATTTGTCAATATCTTTTTAATGCAATATCCAAACAAATAACAACTGGGCTTAAATATTTATTCCTCTCATATCAGTGCCTATCCATTTCTATTCAAATCCGTGATACATTTATTTAACTTCTATAAAAATGGTGTATGCCCTACTCACTAAGTATAACATACACCATTTATATTTAATTATTTTCTATATTTATCATCACCCGACAACCATCATCCGTCCACACTTTAAGAACAGCCGGCTCTTTTGATTCGGCATCCTTCCATCGAACTGCTGCCAGAGCACTTCCATCAAATGTTGTTACTGAATCAGAAAAATAGTCCTCCTCACTAGAAGGATTAGCTGTACCCAAATCCTTCCAGCACACCATTTCCTACAACACTAGCATGAAGCAGTCTTTTTTCAGCATGCTGTGAATTAATTGTGCCATTATCATCTACAAGCCATAACTTGATATATGCTATATTTCTCTCATTCTCAGTTACGCGACACACTTTTAGCTTTGTTACGGATTTTTTGCTGTAGAAAGCTCATATTCACCTAGTTTCCTATTTTTCTGATATGCAACTGCCTTTAAAGTTCCCGGTTCATATGGCACTTCATAAGATGCTGTAAAATGATTTGCTATTCCTGCCGGTTTTCTTCCAAGCGATTTATCATTCAGAAAAAGCTCTACTTCATCACCTGATGAATAAACATCCACATTTGCCGTTGTCCCTTCAAATCCCTTCCATGTCCAGCTACTGATGTTATCCTTAAACATCCACGCAGTTTTACCAGCTGTCTGTCCTGCGTGTTCAAGTCTCTCGACCGCAATATATGGTTTATCTGTCAGACCATACACTATTTTCCTAAAATAGCTGATTGGTCTTCGATTTCCAATCAAATCAATATCCCCGATATATCCCAGTCTCTCAGGATAAATACTTGTGAAATTGGCATTTCCATCATAATGGAATATTCCCACCCCAGCTTCACCTATATAGTCGTATCCTGTCCATGTAAAGTCGCCAATTACGTGTGGATAAGTTTCAACAAGCTTCCAGAGATTTTCTATGTCAGCCGGATATGTTTCAGTACCGAGAACCGTTTTAGCAGGATGTAGTTCATGCTCCAGCTCATATCTTCCGCTTAAATAGTTGAGTCCTGTTATATCACAGCTTTGCGAACATTCTTCAAGTGCTTCTGAAACAAGCGGATGCTTTGCAAAAAACCTCTCCTTTTTCACCTGACATCAGACTCATAAAACTGTTTAAGGCATTGCTTCCTCCTCCGCTTCCACTTCCATGTGAATCCATTCCAAATTTTTCTGCAACATCCCTCATAATAACGCTGAGCCGCCTGCCTGCACAGTTTAATCCATTCAATGCATTCGTTGTATATCTGGTATTATCGAGCTCATGGAATTTATTGCATAGTATTCTGTTTATCCAGGCTCCCTGCTTAGTTCCTGCTTCCTGTATTTCATTTCCAACTGAATAAATAATAACACGATGGATGATTATAGTCTTTTTTTTTTCAACCATATGATTAATCCACTGATTATATTCATCTTCAAAAATATCAGAGAAATCATATGTATTTTTTTTCCTTGTCCCACATATCCGTCAGCTCATCCATAACCAACATTCCAATATGATCACACGCATCAAGCATTGCTCTGCTCATTGGGTGATGTGCACTTCTTATAGCATTAAAGCCCGCTTCCTTCAATCTCTTGCAACGGTACCATTCTGCCTCCTTAAATGTCTCAGCACCTATCACGCCATTATCATGATGTATACAGGTTCCTCGAAGCTTAACTGTCTCACCATTTATCTGCAATCCATGTACAGGATCAAGCGCCAATACACGTATTCCAAAATTAGAAACTGCTTCATCACATATTTTATCATCAAACTTTGTCGTTATATGACACTCATATAACGCCGGCTGTTTTGGACTCCATTTCTTCGGATGTTCAATCGGTATTTGTACACGCACTGTCTGCATTTGCTGCTCTGAGCGAAATACTACTCTTTGCGTATCCGATGCAGTTTTCTGCCCATCTTTTTTTTTATTTCAATCAGACATTCTGCCTCTAATCCATGTCCAATAATGTTTTTCAACTGCGCACACACCTCTATAACCGCCATGTCATCATTCACTGACAATGTTGTAATACGCAGCTTATCATGTGAAATATATACATCTTTTTCCGGTCCACAGATTGACATCTCTGTAAATTCCTGAGCCTGAATACCATCTGCTGTTAGGCTGTTTACTGTTATCGACATCTATTCTTATAATATTCTCATGCTCATAGCTTATCCATGGCTTTAAGTCAACCGAAAAACCCATATATCCATTACGATTCACTGCCGCTAGCGATCCATTAATCCAGACTCTTGCAATTCCATAAATTCCTTCAAATTCCAGAAATACATCCTGCTTTTTTCCACTCATTTTGAGCCATAATTTATTTTTTTTCGTATGTATACACACCTCCTGGATAAAAAATCCACTCTGTGCTCCAGAAGGACAGTCCTTATCTCTTTTTTCACGAATCATTGCATCGTGAGGGAGTGTAACAGCAACTGCATCACTGTTCCCATAAAAGGCTTTTTAATCTGTCAGCCTGATCAGCTTTTTTCAAATGTCCAGTCCTTATTAAAATTATGACACTGCATACTTCATTCCTCTTTCAATCTGTTAGTCTGCTTGTTCTGCTCTTTCCATGTCAATTCTCTTATTTTCCTTTTCCACCTTCATTAGACCAAGAAGAATAGTAATTACAACACCAAGAATCACAGGGATTGTGATATACATACTGAAAATCATATTTGTAGCTGCTGCGGTCTGAGTTGCAGCTTTTCCGGCATATCCTGCTGCATGCAATAGCCAGCCTACAGCCGCAGTACCAATTCCACCACCAACTTTTACTCCAAGTGATGAACAGCTAAACATCATTCCATCAATATGTACCCCTTTCGTACGATAGGTATATCCGCTGATTTCAGCAATAAGAGCATTTAATGTTCCTGACATTGTTCCGGCAAATGTTCCCTTAAGGAACATAAAAAAAGTAACATCATCGGTAAATTCTTCTGCATCGCAAAAATAATTAGAAATATTCCTAAGATATCACTGATTACATATCCCCAGAAATTAACCTTTTGCATGCTTCCGGTCTTCTTTACAAGAATCGGAGTAAAAATAAGTGCAATTATTACAGGGAACATCTTCATCATTGAGAACAGTCCAAGTAATGAACCATTTCCAAGTACATGTTTCATAAAATAAATAGCTGAGCCTGTTGTAAGATTACTCATGAAATAATAAACAATATAAATTGCAGCAATTAAAATATAGTATTTGTTACTTATAAGTAACTTCAAAGACTCAACAAAACCTATTTTGTCATCCTTCGGTTTTTGTGTATCATCAACTGCTGCACTACCTTCTTCCGGTAACTCCTTAACACACAGGCAGCTTATTGTGTTGACAACAAGTCCGATTACACCACCACATATAACAGCAACCATACGCCATCCTGCAGCTCCACCGCCAAAGGCATCAACTGCACCTGTTACTGCAAATCCCATTACAATATTTGTAGCAACTGCAAACATGAAACGTATTGATCCAAGCTGAACCCTTTCATTCTTGTTTCTGGTAATAAGGGCTGATAATGCTGAATATGCTATTCCGTTTGCTGTATAAAAGATAGCATTGAGTGCTGTATAAAATGCGAAGAAATACGCATATTGTGCAGTTTCACTCATTCCACCCGGAATTGAAAACAGCAGCACCAGACAAAGTGATACGCCTATCTGTGCATACAGCATCCATGGTCTTGCCTTTCCAAGCTTTGACTTAGTGCGATCGATTAAATTTCCAAATATCACATCTGAAATTCCATCAAGAAATTTCGATACCAGCATTAAAGTTCCAATAATTCCTGTGTTAAGCCCCATTGTATCAGATAAATATAAAAAGGACAAAGCTTGATACAAGTCCATAGCTGGTATTTGAAGCCAAGTCTCCTGCTCCATACGCTATCTTCTGATACCATTTCAGGTATTTCTTTTTCTGTTTCCTGCATAATAAATGCAACCTCCTTTTTTCCTGTTAACAATAATAGTTTGTATTGTATTTTTCATAAACGCTTATGTTTTGTATACTGTTACTTTAATAAATTATTGCTTACAATTCTATAACATATGTGATAAAATATCAGTTAGTTTTTATCATATTCGTGGATAAGGAGAACAATATACCATTATGACCTCATCATATACTGTCAAAAAACATCATAGAGCAGGATAATATAAACAGTACAATCAATTCATACATCAAAATACTTACACCAATACAGTTCACACTCGAAACATGTAACAGAGCTAACGATGACAAATATCTAAATTTTTTGATGACTTCACCACGTGAAAATACATTTTACAGCTTTAAAACAGAAAAGGAAATCAATCATTTTAATATGAGACCTCCACATATTCATGATTTTTTTACGAGCTTCTTATTGTATTGGATGGCGAAATCCATCAGCTGATTGAAAAGACTGATTTTGTGTTCCACAGTGGAAGCTGTTGTCTTATGAACCACAATATAGTACACAAAGAAATTTTTTTTTTCTTCCGATGCAACTCTTTTGTTTATCGGAATGTCAAAAGAGCTTGTCCAACAGCTTTCAGAAGATGAACCAAAAGTTTATTTTCCGGATATAGAAAAACCCGGCCATAACCCTATTCTTAGATTTCTTTCAGATAATCTCGATAATCGACACAAAGGAATATCTTGATTTTATGCCATCGCTAAACAACAAAGACTGGCACCATACTCTCCACGCCATAACTGACAATATACTTCGTGCCATTATGTATCCAAAGCTTGGTTCTACTTATGTCATAAAAGGAATGCTTTTAGAATTGTTTGATTATCTGTCCAATCCAGAACACTTTCATTTCACGCCCGTCCATGTAGAAGCAGATAATGATTTTCTTCTTTTCACACACATAAGTCACATTTTAGAGGACACCAATGGACGCATTACACGTTCAGAGCTTGAACAATTATTAAATTACAGTGGAAATTATTTAAACTCTATAGTTAAGAAATATACAAATTCATGCCTATTCGATTACAGTCAGACTTTCTGTATGAAAAGAGCGGCTGCTCTCCTGCTTGAAACGACCGCTTCTATATCTGAAATTATGGATGAACTGCATTTTACGAATACAACACATTTTTACAAGTGCTTCAAAGAACATTATCATATGACACCGAAGCAATATAGAATTTCAATGAAAATAAAACTTGTGCCATAGTTGCAAAATGTTCCTCATCCTGTATCCTTCAGCCAGATTTTTTTTGTGAATATTCAAGTTTTCCCTCTAATCCTTTACTGATTTCTTTCTCCAGCCCCTTACTCTGACCTTCTTCAATTTCCTGTAATTGATCTGTGGAATATCGCACCTTATCCAATATATCCTTGTCCATAAAATCGTTATACCTTATCTTCCAATTATTACACAAGCTACTCTTCTATTTTGCGAATGGCATCTATGGTATTTTTATACTCCTTTTGTACCTTCCCATATAATGCCTCGTATCCGTCGAGTTCTCTTCCCCTCAGCTTCTCCGTCAGCTCCGCGCTGACCTTATATAGCCTGTCAAAGCCAAGATTCAGGCAAAGTCCCTTTAGTGTATGCGCTGCGCGAAAAGCTTCTTCCGCGTTCTGCTCCTGTATAGCCTTTTCCAGATTTGAATAACTGGGATCATCCAGAAATTTTAGGGCAAATCTTTTTAACCATTTCTTCACTGCCCATTCTTCCTATTACTCCTTCGAAATCGGCTTCCATACTCTCATAACATTCTTTTTACTGTCATCATTCTGCTATTCCTCTCTATTTCATTTTTCTTGTTGCCTTATTACTTCCGATAAAATCGACAGCAGCTTATCAACCTGGAAAAGAAAAAGCATTTATTAATACTTAATCCTAAAATAATCCAAATACGCTTTATACTTGTCCTGCGCGGTCAGGCAGGTATCTGTCAGATATCCTTTTTCATTGCCCCATTCCTTTAGTCCACGGTAATAGAACATCTTCAGATTGTCCTCAATGATGAACGGAACGATATTGTATTTCAGGCACTCCTTAAACATAATCAATCTGCCCACACGACCGTTGCCGTCCTGGAACGGATGAATCCGCTCAAACTTCACATGGAAGTCCAGAATATCCTCAAAGGTCTTTTCTTCCTTGGCGTTGTATTCCGTCAGCAAGGCCTTCATTTTATCGGCAACTTCCTCCGGAAGGGCTGTATCTCTGCCGCCGACTTCATTCGGGAGTTTCTTATACTCGCCAACAGCAAACCAATCTTTTCTGGAATCGCTGGTGCCGTTTTTCAAAACCAAGTGAAGTTCTTTGATGAACTTCTCCGTCAGAGCTGCTTTTGCATGATCAATAATCATGTCAATGCAGCGGAAGTGATTTGCTGTTTCGATCACGTCATCCACATTCAGCACTTCTTTTTCTACACCGATGGTGTTGGTTTCAAAGATATATCGGGTTTGATCGCGCGTCAGGCGGCTTCCTTCCATATGGTTGGAATTGTATGTCAATTCGATCTGTGTTTTATGGTAGATCCCACCGGAACATTTACTTGCCTTCTGTTCTTTCAGGATATCCAACAGAGTAGTCGGTTTATCTTTTCTTTTGTTGGTACGCTCCGGCTTTTCTGCGTTTTCCGGAATGTTCCATGTCTTGCCGGTAAGAAACGCACCGTTCACACGCCCCTTGGCACAGTAATTTCTAACACTGCGCTCTGACATATTCCATTTTTTCGCTATTTCAGCAACTGAAAGATATCGCATCCATGATCCTCCACCATAAAATCCATCAAAAAACCACGTTAATCTATTACATAGTATACCACATTATCGGCAAAAACATCAGTATATTTTAATCTAAATTGTAATATTTTTTGCCGTTAAAAATCTATTTCTGATGTCAGAAAGCCTAACTGTCAAGCGGCTGTTTCATATAGTGCGGGATACGAGAAATCTGTTTTAATAGCGTTGACAAAGGTGTGAAATGAAACGCTACATTGAATGCTGTGCAAAAGTCACCTCGAAAATCGTTCCCCCAGTCTTGCCTGATTTAATACAAATACTGCCATCATGTACTCTAACGATTTCACGGACAAAAGCAAGACCTAGCCCTACGCCACCCAGCTCCCGGCTTCTGGATTTATCCACACGGAAGAATGGCTCGAACACTCTCTCCCTAAGCTCCTTTGGTATTCCGCTTCCCGTATCTTCTACAGACAGATAAACATGCTTGTTTCTCTGATATGCGGTTACTGTAACCTGTCCGAGCGGATGATTATATTTGATGGCATTCTCAACCAGATTGTATACAAGCCTGTAAATAAGGATATCACTGCCTATCATAGTGGCATCCTCACATTTTCCAATCAGCTTTATATTCTTTTCCACACGGCAAGAGGCTCAAGGTCTGCCAAAACCTCTTCAACAATAGCATCCAATATAATTTTATCATCTCTTCCCACCGACTGAAGCTCACTCATGTCTAGAAGAGTCTTTACCATCCTGTTTAATTTATCATTTTGTTCCGTAACCATTTTTTTATGGTCTGCAAAGTGTCTGCATCATTTCCAGGGTGAGAGGCAGAATTATATAAATCAAGCTGTACCTGCATTAACGATAATGGAGTACGAAGCTCATGTGCTGCACTCGCAGTAAATTGTCTCTGTATCTCAAATGCTTCCGAGAGGCGTTCAAGCATCTTATTATAAGAAATACCCAGCTGGTTCAGTTCCTTAACATTGTTTTCCTCTATTCTTGAATCAGACAGATTCTGAGCCTGTACCTCTTCAATTTTATCTGAAAACTCCCTGATTGATCTGAGTGCATGCCCGCTTATAAAATAGGTGACGACACCTCCCAAAAGCGCCAGCAAAACCGTGATTATCAGACCTGTTTCTTTTATAGTTGGTCTTATTATTGTACACCTGAACCGAAAATTCATCCGCAAACTCATCCCATTTGTCCTCCGGAATGCTGATGTATATTTCATCTGATTCGTTTCCTTTTTCATCCCCCCTGTGACTCTACCGCATCCTGCAAAGAATCGATGTAATGCACACCATTTTTATAGACAAACATAGTCAGGCAGCCACATATAATAGCAATACACAATGTAGTAATGCACGTAAGTCTCCACTGTAACGACATTCTTTTCATCTGTCAGACTCCTCCCGTATTTTATAGCCTTCACCTACCTTGTTCAAAATGGGATCATATCCCAGCTTCGCCTTAAGCTTTTTTCTAAGTGAAGACATATGTACCCCTGATTGCTCCGCTAAAGCTGTCTGCCGTGGCATCCCACACATGCTCTATCAGCTCCTCCTGACTCACCGGTCTGCCTATATTGATAAGTAAATATTCCAAAATACCATTCTCTTTTCTTGTCAGGTGGAACCGGCTCTCCCTTTGCATATGCCTCGCGTTTAATCGTATCAAACTTTATTTCTCCGCATTTAAGACATATATCATTCTGTACAAATTTCCTTCTTGTCAGGCTTCTGATACGTGCCTCAAGCTCCTGCAGATGGAATGGTTTTTCCATGTAATCATTTGCACCTGCATCCAGTCCCTCTACCTTATCAGCAATCTGACCTCTTGCAGATAATATCAAAACCTTAGTTTCATCATTGTATTTTCTAAGCTCCTTAAGAAGCTCCATGCCATCCATCCCCGGCAGATTCAAATCCAAAACTATCAGATCATAATTCTCCGACAGTATACATTCAAGAGCCTCTTTCCCATCATAACAGGTATCCACCTCATAACCGGCAGCATACAGACTCTTTGCAACCATATCACATATTTGTTTCTCATCCTCAACAATTAATAATCTCAAAATTTTCTCCTGCTTCTTAACAATAATTTTACAACCTATATTGTATAATACCAAAAGTCAGCTGGTCAACAATACAATAAACAAAAAGGAGCAACATTATGTTGAAATACCAAAAAAACATGTCAAATCATTCTGCTCATCCTTGGTGTATCCATGATAAGCTATGGTGCAGTCAGAGGTGAGGCGGCTACCGTGCTTGGTAAAAAGCAATAAAACTATGTCTGGAGTGTGTCGGAATTGGATAAGAAAAAGAAATTACTATCAAAAAAAGCTGGCAAAAAATACGTGGCTGGATACAGGCCGCAGCAACGCTGCTGACCAATATTCATATTCCAAATTTATTTAAGGGTAAAATATATCAGGGCAATGCAAAAACAGTATGCGTACCGGGATTAAACTGCTATTCCTGCCCTGCCGCGACAGGAGCCTGTCCAATAGGGGCATTTCAGGCAGTCGTCGGATCATCAAAATTTAAGTTTTCATACTACATAACCGGATTTTTTATTTTACTCGGTGTAACTCTCGGCAGATTTATCTGTGGTTTTTTATGCCCGTTTGGATGGTTTCAGGATTTACTTCATAAAATCCCCGGAAAGAAATTTTCCACAGCCAAATTAAAGTCTCTTAGGTACCTAAAATATGTCATTCTTATTGTTTTCGTTATACTTCTTCCGATGCTTATAACGAACTCTATAGGAATGGGAGACCCGTTCTTCTGCAAATATATCTGTCCTCAGGGTGTTTTAGAGGGTGCTATACCGTTATCTATTGGAAATGCTGCTATCCGTTCTGCGCTGGGAAAGCTTTTTTTTCTTTCAAGTGTATGATTTTAATTGCAGTGATTGTACTAAGTATCTTATTTTACAGGCCCTTCTGTAAATGGATTTGTCCGCTTGGAGCAATCTACTCATTATTTAATAAGGTCAGCCTGCTCAAAATTACCGTTGATAGCAGCAAATGTGTCGGATGCGGTCAATGCTCAAAGGCATGTAAGATGGATGTGGATGTGTGTAAGACACCGGATCACCCCGAGTGCATACGCTGCGGTGCTCCTGCATAAAGGCCTGTCCGAAGGACGCCATCTGCTACCGGTTTATGGGAAAATCATGTCAAAAAAAAATGACAACAGATAACTATTAAACATTTTACTATTATTTTTAAAGGAGAAATTACTCATGAAAAACAAATTATCATTTATTTCTATTTTTACACTCTGCATGGCATTATCACTTACAGCATGCGGCGGAAAGCAAGCTTCCAACACAGCTTCTAAGAGCACTCAGACTGAAGCCGGCTCAGAAGCATCCGGCAAATCAGACTCCAAGCTTGATGATTTATATCAGCAGGAAAATCAGCTTTTTGCAGATCACGCTGATGCGTGGAACAAGGCATTTGGCATGATGAACAAAAGCGACGCCGATCCAAACGGAAATTATGCTGATTATCTTGCCGGTACCGTAGAATCAAACAAGGATTCATTCACAGACGATGAGCTAAAAACACTTAATGAGGATATGGAAACCATACGGAAAATCGAAGAACAGATAGCAGAGCTTCAAAAACAAAAATACATCATCAGACAATAACAAGAAGGACAGCTCTAAAGCCTCATCTGTATTCAGTGATTTTTCCGGTGAGGATTTTGATGGCAATAAGGTTGATGAAAGCCTGTTTTCCGCTAATTCAGTAACCGTCGTCAATTTCTGGTTTACCGGCTGTAAGCCCTGTGTTGCTGAATTGTCTACGCTGAACGAATTAAATGATGCTATCAAATCAATGGGCGGAGAAGTTGTTGGCATCAACACTGAGACCTTCGATGGCAATAAAACAGCTATCAAAGAGGCTGCCTCTGTTCTTGAAAGCCAGGGTGTCAAATATCGTAATCTGTCAATTGACTCCTCTAGCGCTGCCGGTAAATATGCCTCAGAAATCATGGCCTTTCCAACAACTATACTTGTTGACAGAAATGGCAATATTGTAGGCGAACCAATGCTCGGCGGAATTGATAACCAGGACAACTATGATGCCCTTATGAAGCAGATTCAGTCTGTAATTGATGCAGACAGCACAAATAAATAGTGGTCTACATATAAAAAGCTCCTGTGCATTGCACAGAGAGCTTTTTAGTCAAATTTGTAATTTATTTCTATACTCGCTTGGTGTCAATCTATATTTTTCTTTAAAAACACGATTAAAGGTTCTAAGACTTCCAAAACCACTGTCCATCGAGATTTCTGTCAGGGTATCATCTGTAGTTTCAATTCTCTGACAGGCATACCCCAGACGCGCCTCATTCACATATTGATTAAAACTGCTGTGAAATGTCTTTGAAAACAATCTGGATAATGAAAATTTGCTCACGCCAAGGTCATGTGCCATTCCATCAAGTGATATACTCTTATTAAAATTGGCAGAAATATATGATACGGTACGGTATATTATATCATCGCTGCCAATTTTGCTCTTTTCCACCAATTTCATCATCGGAATACATCTTGCTAGTATAATCTGCAAATAAGCTTGAACAACCCATATATCATTCTGCCCGGTATTTCTACTATGGATTCCACTGCTCTGTACACTTCATCCGGAATAACATCACTTTTTACAACAGGATATTGTGGAGCATTATTCCTCAGTACATTTTCAAATCTACCAAAAATCATTTGTGGAGCATTAATAAAAACCGCCTCATTGACTTCTGATGAAAACACCTGATAATGATGTATAACATCAGGAAATACTACTCCTATATCACCTGTTTCCATGTGATACAGCTCCTGTCCTACACCAAGCTCTAATGTTCCTTTCGTAACGCATACAATTTCCATTGCATTATGCAGATGTGGTGGCTGGTGCCGTGGCTTCCGCTTTACTGCAATAATCTCTTCATTTGTGTTTTCATACGTTAAATGCACTCAGATCATCTCTCCCATATTATACGATAATTATTCAATTCCTTTTTCTCTTCTAAGCTTTTCATTTGCAGCTTCTACATTCATCTTTGAAAGAAGAATTGTAATAAGAATCTCAAATACAAATGGTAACCATAAATACATTACCTGAAGCATAGTAATTGCAGATGCCGGCTGAGTCGCATTTGTACCTACATAACCACTGATTTCAAGCAGCCATCCTACAATAGCTGTTCCAATTCCACCACCAATTTTGATTCCAAGTGATGTGCATGAATACATAGTTCCATCTACTCTCTTTCCCTGAGTCAGGTAAGTATACTCAGAGCACTCGGCAATTACTGCATTCATGTCTCCCTGCCAAGGTCCCTGTCCTAATGCTGCAACTGCAGTAAACAGCATCATCAGTGGAACGCTTCCCATGTATCCTGCTACAATCACAAGTGCTCTTGCTATCGTAGCCAGAATATATCCACGTTTATTAAGCTTATACATTCCTTTCCACTTTCCGACAAGAGTTGGTGTGAAAATAAGTGCTATTATAAGAGGAATATTTACAGCCCACGCAAATACACCAAACAGATTTTTTATTCTTAAGAACCCATGTACAATAATAAATACCTGCCCCAATCATAGCACTGTATAACTGCTGCAAAATATAAGTTCCACAAATCATCATATAGTACTTATTCTTAACAAGTAGCTTAAATGCCTGAACAAGACCATACTTCTTTTTCTTCATCGTTCTCTATTCCGGAGTTAAGCTCCTCTTCCGGAAGCTCCTTAACCGACAATCCTGAAATCGTATTTACTACAAGGCCTATCAAAGCATAAATAATAGCTACGACTCTCCATGCAGCAGCACCTCCACCGCATACATCAACAAATGCAACTGTTATAGACTGAATTATAAGACTAGTTGAAAAGGCAAAAATAAAACGGTAAGAGCCCATCTGTACACGCTCTTTGCTGTTCTTTGTTACCAGCGAAGTAAGTGCAGAATATGCAATATTATTTGCTGTATAAAATACACCATTCAATAATGTATATGCTATAAAAAACCATGCATACTGAGCAGTCCTGCCCCAGCTTGTAGGAATTGCAAAAACTGCTACAAGTGTCAAAGCACAACCTATATATAGCCATAAATCATCCATGGCCTTGCTTTTCCAAGCTTTGTATGTGTTTTATCAATAAGTGAACCAAAGAAAACATCTGTAAAACCATCAAATAATTTAGATGCTGCGATTAATGTTCCAACGATTCCCGATGCAAGTCCTATAGTATCTGTAAGATATACCATAACAAAGGATGTCAGGAATGCATATACTACATTTCCTGCAATATCACCGGAACCATAACCAATTTTGTTGTACCACTTTAAGTACGTCTTTTCTTCCATGAAAAACCTCCAATTAATTACTTTGTTTTATCTTTAACAGCTATACTAATTTTATATATTTGTGCAAATTTTGTCCATAGACATTAATAGGCAGAATATGCACAAAATGATACAATAATATTAAAGAAGCTTTCTCATCTAAATTAAATAAAGCGTACTGACTCAATGTTTCTTTGCAATATATGAAGCAATATATTCCATTTTATCTAAACATTCATCAAAAAACATTTTATAGCTTTTACAAAAATAATTTCTATATTTTCCGGTTATATCATCTTTATCTCTGCATCGCTGACAACCATTCCTACATATTTTTATATATTTACACTCTCTACATTCATCGGATATATTTGTTGAGCGAGCAACAAATCCAATTTCTCTTCGCTTTTCATCTATTGTTTCTGTCTGATCATAATTATAATTTCCTATATAATAATCATCTGTCATATAAAAGTCACACGGAAACACGCTTCCATCTGCTTCGACAACATTCTGAATCCCACATGTTCCACGCTGTTCACAGGATTCTGGTTGATATCCAAGTAATATGGCTATGTAATTGTCAAATTGTCTTATATATGGTTGTTCATTTTTTTTTCCCAGTCTTCATACCATAAATTAAAAAGCTGTATCAGGAATTTACCATATTGCTCGGTCTTAGTGCATATTTTTTTTTTTTCCCCACGCTTTTCATCAAGAGGATCAAGACATGCTATGTATTGTTGATAGTTCCAGCCATTTTTTCCTTATAATAGCTATAGATTTCTAATATATTCGATGCCACCTTATCATTTACTACAGTCAGAATATTGTATTTAATACTATATTCTGACATAAGCTCAGCTGCTTTTTTTAATTCTATCAAAAGTTGTGGCTCCGTTCTTATCATGTCTGTAAAAATCATGTGTATATTGGGTTCCATCAATTGATAAACCGACAAGGAAATTATTATTTTTTAAAAATTTGCACCAGTCCTCATTAATATTATAGCCATTTGTCTGAATTGAATTATTAACTGCAATTCCGTGCTTATTAAACTTTTCCTGAAACTTAACAGCTTTCTCAAAAAATTCAATTCCTCTAAGCGTTGGCTCTCCTCCCTGAAATGCGTAGTTAACATAATATTCAGCACTTCGTATTGTTTTTCTTATAACATTTTTTAACGTCTGTTCTGTCATATAACCATATGTTTCGCATGTTCTCTTTTTTGCCTCGTCAGAATAAAAACAATAATCACACATCATATTGCATAATCCTGAAGCCGGTTTTATCATTACACTTATTGGTGGCATATCCTCATCTCCATTCAATTGTCAAATATATTTATAAATATTGTATACGTTAATTAACATTATCATTATCATTAACCCAATAAATAACTTATCTACGATTTTCTCATCTATTCCTTCATTAATTTTACGTCCACATATTCCACCTGCTATTCCTCCAACAATCATTAATATAAGAACTTCCGGCTTAAATTCAGGAACATTTCCTGATATGATCGTTGATATTAAATTAGCTCCTTGTGAAAAGAAAAAAATAATATATAATGAATTTTCCGCTGCAATTTTTGTTGGCATAGAAAAAAGAAGAAAAATAAAACAACTAAATTGATTGGTCCTCCACCTATTCCCAGAAATGATGAGATAATTCCAAGAAATGTCCCTATGCTAAAACAAACTGACTTTTTTATCAATTCTGTATGTCTTAATCTTGGATTTATACAAAGTATATAAAATGCGTTCCAAAAGTAATGATTAAAAGACAGAATGCCTGGACTGCACCTACTTTTTTTCATTATTCCCGCTTATCAACTTAACATGCGAGAAAAGTTCCCTGCCTGCCACCCCCCCACCAATTGAAGCACCTATAGCTAACGGCAACATTCTCCTAGCAGATATATGTGATGTACCACTACACCTATTTTTTAATACGGAATAAGTTGTCATAGAAAGTACTGTGCAGCCAGATAAAAAAACTGATAGCAGTTACATCCAAAATTCCTACGGAATCGAGCAATGGCTTTATAATAACACCACCGCCGATTCCGCATATGGCTCCAATGACAGATGCAAAAAAACATACTATTAAAGCAAGTAAATTTATCATATCATTTACACCTATATAACAAAATAATTTGTTTAAAACTGTTTTGATTCGTGATAAAACTCCAGTGATTGATCAAATGCACCTTCTTCATAGCACATTTTCTCCTGACCTCTGCCTGTAGCATCATATTTTCTGGCATCCATTTCAGGTGTAGAATATCTATCGAACCACTCTTCCATATCTGTTTTTAATGTCTTAATAATTTCATCATATTCCTTATTTCCGAACAAGTTATTTTTTTTTCGTCTGGATCATTACTAAGATTATAAAATTCACATGGTCCATTTCCATAACGATGAACATACTTGAATTTGTTTTTCTTGATCATTCTTGTCTTACTGTATTCATCAAATACAACGCCTCTATCATCATAATTGTCAAGTGGATTATTAATCTGTTTCAGCAAACTTTTTCCCGGCTGCATAGGCTCCAATTCAAACTTACAACCAGCCAGCTCAAGAATTGTAGGGGAAAATATCATACTGACTTTGCCATTGCTGAACATTTGGTTCCCGGATTAGAGCAATCCGGTATTTTTTATTATGAACGGTACTCTTATTGACGATTCATACATGTTCGGTGGATATGTTCCATTTCCCTTTCCCCATATTCCATGATGCCCCATATTCATTCCATTTTCAGACGTAAAAATAACTATCGTGTTATCCTCAAGTCCTTTTTCTTTAACTTTATCCAGGATTTTACCAACACCAGCATCCATAGCTGAAATAGCTGCATAATATCCTCTCAGATTTCTCTTTTTCTTCTCTCCTCTGTATCCCCTATCGGACAAGTATTAACCTGCCACGGATGAACAGGAAGATTTGGAGTATCCTTAAATTCACAGTCTTTATACCAATCAAGGTACTCCTGGGGATGCTCTGATGCATCCCAAAGGACTGTGAGGGGCAGTATAATGAACACTCAAATAAAATGGTGAATGCTCATTAGACATCTTTTCCAGATAATCAAGGCATGATTTGTTATTGTATCAGTTATATATTCCTTGGAAATTGATAACGTATTGTTATCAAATATATCTGCCTGATAATAGTGGCAGCCACCACGGCCAATTGTAAAATAATACTTGAATCCTTTTTTTTCTAGTAATATTATCACCTAAATGCCACTTTCCACGCTTAATGCACAATTATATCCATTATCTGCAAGATATTGTATGTATGTCTTATGATCTTTTAGATAATCAATTGCTTTGTCTGTCATATCAAAACCCGGTAATTCAGCCATATTTGGATATTTATATGCGTCTAAATTGCCTTTTTTCAACCAATCCTGTACACCATGACAAGATGGTATTTTTCCAGTAACAATACTTGCCCTTGCCGGTGAACACACTGGCGATGTACAATAAAAACTCATCAAATGTAACTCCCTGATTAGCTAACCTTTTTTAAATTAGGAGTCTTAATATCTCTGTTTTTTTTCTGATTCAACAGCCCATTCTCCTTGATCATCTGTAATGATGAAAAGAATATTAGGCTTTTTTATACTATTCTTCATGATATTTATCCTTTCACACTTCCTGCTGTTAATCCACCAATAAAGTACTTCTGAGCAACCAGAAAGATTATAAAAATAGGTAAAATTGATATTACACTCGCAGCCATAATCAAGCTATATTTTAAACCTGTTTCATCCATAAAATTAACAAGACCAAGGTTAATTGTATATAGCGCTTTATCATTAATAAAAAATCAAAGCATTGTCATAATCATTCCAGCTCCAGGTAAAAAACAAAATAACAAGTGTTACCATTGCAGGTTTACAAAGAGGTGCTATGATTTGAAAACATATTCTCAGGTCTCCTGCCCCATCAATTCTGGCTGCTTCTGAAAGTTCATCAGGAATCTGAATCATATACTGTCTAACCATGAATACTCCATATATTGAAAATGCTGCCGGGAGAATCAATGCCCAATGTGTATTATATATTCCCATCTCTTTGAACATAAGAAACTTTGGCACCATCAAAAGCTGTGGTGGTATCATCATAGTAGCCAGATACAATAGGAAAATTTTATCTCTTCCCGGAAACTTAAGCTTTGCAAAGCCATATCCCGCTAAAATTGATGTCGTAATAGCCAGTATTACAGAAAATGCTGTTACCTTAACCGGAATTTAATATCATCAACAAATAATTATATTTGCCAAATAGCACTTCTTTAAAATTATCAAAATTCAGGTAATTGGGTATCAGCCTAAATGGAGTAGCAAAAATATCCGCTTCTCTTTTTTAAAGCTGGCTGATACCATCCATATAAATGGAACAATGCATAAAATTACTACAATCCAAATACATATTGTTCCAATTATTTTTCCAGTTCTACTATTGTTATTCATTAATGCATCCTCCCTATCCAGCCGCTTCATTTTTTTCTTTTGAATTCTAAACTGAATCCAGGTAATAATGAAGATGATAATAAGTAATACAATACCCTGTGCTGACGCAAATTCTAATTTACCATACTGGAATGCTGTTCTATATATGTTGTATACTAACATTGTAGTTGAGGTTCCCGGACCTCCATGAGTCATAAGATTTATCAATCCAAAAACCTTAAATGAATTAATAATTGATGTTATAACTATAAAAAAATGTTGTTCGACAGCATTGGGAATTGTCACATAACGAATTTTCTGCAGTACATTTGCTCCATCAATTGCTGCCGCCTCATATAAATCCTTTGGTATATTTACCATACCCGACAAAAAAACAAAATCACAGTATATCCCAGATTCTGCCAAACACAGATTAATACAATTGTAGGCAATGCCCAATGCAGGTCTGCAATAAATACCGGTGGATTTTCAATACCCACTTTCTTTAGGAGGCCGATAACCGGACCATTATTTGAAAATAATGCAAGCCATACTGCTGAAATAGCTACAATGTTTACAATATATGGTAGATATAAGCCTAATTGCACTAATTTTTTTCCCTACTACGTACTCATTCAGCACATATGCAACGACGAATGACAGTACAACCAGAATTAGAACAAAGCTAATTGTAAATATGATATTGTTTATAAGCGATGCTCTAAACCATTCATCTTTCCACATTTCAATATAATTTGATAATCCTGTTAATTTGATTCCTTTTATTCCTTTTGAATAATCCCATTTTGAAATACTGATTATAAAACTGAATATTAAAGGTATTGTCCAAAATATCAGTACTCCAATAAGATTTATTCCAATGAATGCATAGCCCTTTGCCGCAGTTTTTATGCTTCTAATTTTATTTTTATTCATTAGAATCCCTTTCCTTCATTACTTTTCGTCAGCTATCTTTTCATCAGCTCTCTTCTGGGCATTGGCAAGAGTTTTATCTACAGACTGTGCTCCTGCAAACGCTTTGTCAAATTCTTCTGTAAGAATAGTGTTAACTTCTGTAGCAGCTGCTAAATTTTTTCTGGTAGAAAAGTCTGTTCCTTTGAGATAAATGTTCTTGGCACTGTCCATATCAAACAGATCAGATTTATCGCCAAAAATTAAAGAAGCCACTTTTTCCTCATCATAATTTTTTGCAGGCAGGAATTCTTGCGAATGGAGCAACATAATCCATACCTTCTTCTATATACCATTTTATAAATTTCATAGCCTCTACCTTATGCTCTGACTTTGAATTTATACTCATATCGTCGGTATAAGATGTAGTCAAATTCTTGTCCTGATTTTCTGATAAGCGTGGCATATTTGCAAAACCCACTTTAAAAATCATGCGGATAATTATCTAAATCCTTGACGTCTCGTACGCACCAATCTCCATATACCATGGCAGCTTTTCCTGTAAGAAGCATATGTGCTGGTTCCATCTTTTGTGTAGTTACATCTACATAGCTTGGTTCAACACCTTTCTCAACGCGTTCAAGATATTTCTCTGTTACATCTTTGACATCATCAGTATCAATAGCCGCTTTTGTTCCATCCTCTGTATACATCCAATCAGCACCTAATTTGCTTACAAGCATACTTGTCGCCGGCTGACCTGCATCATATATCCGGGAAGAAATATCCATAAACCTTGTTGTTACCTTCTCCATGTGTAAGCTTTGTTGCAGCATCTAAAAAATTCATCATATGTCCAATCTGCGTCAGGATATGCAACTCCTCTGCCTCATCAAACATATCCTTATTATAAAGAATAGCAGATGTCATCTTCTTTGCCGGAAGACTATAATAATGACCATCCTTCTGTCTTTGCTCAATGGCATCATCATAATCGTCTTTAATATTAAATCCAACCTTATCAAACAGTTCATCAAGTGGCTCCGCATATCCGCTATCAATTCTCTTATTGAGCAAAACATCGTTCAAGCTAAGGAATACATCAATTGAGCTGTCGGACATAAGTGATACGTCCAGCTTTGTATTTCCTGCATCATCATTTACAAATCTTGTGTACTCAACCTGAAGGTTTGGATCAATCTTGTTAAAGGCTTCACATACCTGATTCGGTCCCATATTCTCCGGGAATGATCCCCACCACTGCAACACAACCGGTTCTGAACCACTCCCATTCTGTGATGAATTCTGTGAAGAATCTCCACATCCTGCAAGTAATCCTGTTAACATTGCAGCTGTAAGTCCTACTGATATCAATTTTTTTTTTTCTGTCTGTTCATATATTAATCCTCCATTGCTAATTGTTGAGCCTATTATATCAACACGCATAATTTTCTAAAACAAACATCATTTTGCCTTAATGGTAATAATTTATTATTTATTTATAAAACACTTTATATAATGGTAATATTTTACTGTGTATAGTAATATTTATCGAATGCCTTTAATAAAAAAGAATGGAATGATGTATACTGATATAACACTATAATGGAAGATAATTAAAGGAGCAACCATCAATGACCAAAACATTTAGAAATTTAAAATTATCCCAAAGATTATTTCTCATTATTATTATTCTTTTTTTCTTATTCCTTATCTACTTCTTTTTTCATTAGCATACTCAAGGGCTGAAAATATAATCAGGAATAAAATAAGAACTATAGAAACGGAAAACATGAAACAATCATGCAATACCGTCAATAATTTGTGTACCAACATAATTAATGCCTCCGATTATTTATTATCGTTAGACAACTACTCATCATTAAATACTTTATCTTCATCGAAAAATTATGAGTACCGATGGCATATAAAACGCTTGATAATTTAATACAAAATATAAATAATACCCTATTGAATTCTAACGGTGAAATCAGTATATTTTCCAGCAATGAACTTTTATACTCAACAATACCTAATGCTGCACTAGATTATGAATCATTCTATAAAGAACAAACCAACAATATATCACACTTTTCAAATGTTCATGAAAGCTATAACGCTTTTATGAAAAAAAAGGAAAATTTATTTCATATATTAAAACAATCCCATCACTGAATAATGGGACAGATCCTTTTTATCTTGTAATATCTTATCCATGTAAAGCATTTGAAAGCACCTTAAATACAGCTTCTGGAACTATGCAATTATTTGATAACAATCAAAATCAGATTTGTTCAACATCCTATACCATTCCTCAGGGTGAATTTCATGAAACCATGAGCATAAGTATTTCAGGCTGGAAGCTTGTTGACACCTTTTCATCAGATGCAATATATAAAGATATATATGGTTTAAGAGTATTTACATTTATGGTTTCAGCATTTTTATTTGTTATTTGTTTGGTTGCAACTTTTATCGCAATATCAATTCAATTAAAACCATTAATGAAGCTAAAAAGACAGATGCAGCTTGTTTCTCTTGGAAACCTTGATGCACATCTCCCTGCTACAACATCAAACGATGAAATAAGCAGTTTATCAAAAACTTTTAACGGCATGAGAGAGGAAATATCCTCTCTGTTAGATGAAATCAAAATAACGCAAAAAAGAGAAAGCGAACTACGATTCGAGATGCTTTTTGGCTCAGATCAATCCGCATTTTTTATTCAATACCTTAAATTCGATTAAGTGGATGTCTGTTGTAGCTCATACAGATAATATCACAAATACTATTACATCACTTGGGCGTTTACTTGAAATAAGCATGAATAAAGTCAATGATTACCTTCCTCTTGATGAAGAGTTAACAAACATAAAGAGCTACATACAAATACAAAAAATTGCGATACCCAGGTCGTTTTGAAGTCAACTATAGCTTTGATGAGAAAATACTATCCATCTATACTCTGAAGCTAATCCTTCAGCCTATTGTTGAAAACTCTATCATTCATAATATAGAGCATACTGACTATCTGATCATCGAGATAACAGGCGAATTATCTAATGGGAATATAATCATACATGTAAAAGATAATGGAATAGGTATACCAGACGCAAAAATTAAAACAAATACTACACAAAGCTGAAAATAATTCTACCGGAAAATTATTTTCCGGAATCGGTATATATAATGTACAGGAAAGAATACAGCTTGCCTATGGATATGACTACGGCTTGAAATATAGCAGTGACGGTCATTCTTATACCGATGTCGAAATTACATTTCCAGTAACTAAACAACCTCGTACTTTTTAACAAAACATTCCAGGAGGTATTAAATAATGCTTAAAATACTAATTGCTGATGATGAACCACTTGTACGTGCGTGCCGGCATTAAATCTGTTATTCCCCTGGCAGCAACATGGTTTTGAAGTAATAGGTGAGGCTGAGAATGGATTAGAGGCCTACAATAAAATAATATCTTTAAAACCGGATATTTTAATAACTGACATAAAAATGCCACAAATGGATGGTATTGAACTGTTAAAAAAAAATCAAAAAAGATAAAATACATATTCAAAGCATAATACTTAGTTGCTTTGATGAGTTTGATATGGTTCGTGAAGCTATGAAATATGGTGCAAAAGACTATATATTGAAACTTTCCATAGAACCGCAGAAAATACTTGATGTATTGGACGAAATAAAACAGAATATGGCTGTAGATGAACCTCAATCCGATCAAATTGTATTAGATGATAGCGACATAAAGTATTTATTCATTCGTAAATTAATTAATCATGGTTTTACGTCTGAAGAACAGGTGAATAACGTAATACACAATATACACTTTTCTGCATCGCTGAATCACTATAAACTTACCATGTTTTGTATAACAAAAAACGACATGGCACAATTAGGTTCTGATGACAACAAATTATTATATAATCTTCTTGACCAGATTTGTCAGCGTTTTAAAGGACACGAGCTTATACTAATTAAAACAAACCGATATCTTCTGGTACAAAATGATGAAAATAACGAATTTTTATACAGACAAATTTCTGCATCTATAAATCAGTTTGCAAATGGAACAGTATTATTCGGACAAAGTTCTTTCTTTGATTCATATACGGATTTTAGTATTGCACAGCAGCAGGCTCTTTCTGCACTCAAAACATGTATGTTTTACCGAGGAAGACTCTATTTTGTCATATGAACAAATTCTCAATAATTCAGTACTGCAAATTAGTCGTGAAAATGAAAAAAACTCTACATATTGCCCTATCATCTAGAGATGCGGACAAATCAATCAATGAAATAACAAGCCTACTAAGAGTTGTAACAAACGCAAAATATCCGCTAGAACAGATACAATCATATCTGGACGAGCTTTTAAGCATCTATATTAGCGTATCACGGGAAAACAATTTTTCTGTTAAGCATTTATTTCAAAACTATTTAGACAAAATCAATGACATCAGCCTATTTCATAGCTTTTCTGATTGTAAAAAATAGCTTCGTTGATTTTACTAATGATTTTATAAATTATCTTTATTCTTTAGCACCTCATGAGAGGTACGAAATTGTAAAAATTAAAGAATATGTTCAACTGCATTATATGGAAAATATTGATTTAAACCTCATATCGGAGCTTGTTAATATAACTCCATCTCATTTGAGTAATCTATTTAAAAAAAAGAAACAGGTGAGAATTTTACTACTTATTTGACAAGAATTCGTATGAATGAGGCACACCGCCTTTTGTTGCAGCCGAGATACACTAATATATGAGGTTGCAGAAAAAAACCGGTTACGCAAACTCAAGTTATTTTGGAAAGGCTTTTTTTAGAAAATACTATGGTATGTCTCCCGGAAGAGTTTAAGGTTCAAAACCTAAATCGGCCTTCAGAAAATTCTGATATGTCACCATATAAAACAAATAGCCAATAGTAATCTATTGAAAAAGCCCGTGGCATAATCCACAGGCTTTTTCCATTATCTGAAGCAGCTCAAAGCTTTACTGATTCTTCAGACCATTCAATCTATTCAAATTATACTTCACCGACATTGAACAAATAGTATCACTTCACAAACGGTACCAGTGTGAACTTAAACAGAAATTCATTCTCGTCAAACTGATACTTTTTAAGTACTTCAGGCCCGCAGCTGTTTGAACCAATTCCATTTAAAGCGTAATCAATACAAAGCACTGTGCTCTCACTTGCAACCAGCTCAAAATTATGTGCTGAATTTTCAAGCATCTCCTGTGTATAAGATGATGCGTTAAAAGAGAATGGATTCTCTGAAACTGCAGTAATTCCAAATTTCGGACTGTTAACAGTCACATAATCACAATCATAATGGCTGCCATTCTCTCCTGAGGTCTGATATAGTCCTCGTGTAAATCATCTACATGTGCTCTGAAAAGACCGTGATATGATGATTTATTTTTTTATCTATATAGCTCTCCTTCGGTCCCATACCAAAATACGCTGTATCATCAAGTCTACTATCAAGAAACAGTCTGATACCAAATCTAGGAAGTACCGGGAACTCACTATCCTTAACAGCTTCCATAGTTGATGAAATTCTTCCATCGTCACATATTTTCCAGGTAATCTGTACATCAAGTATTTTCTGCACAGTTGCAGCTACAACTGATGCATGACTCATTACAATAATTCCATACTTATTTTGAAGTGCTTCCACCTTGTAAGCATGTGTATATGCTTCATCATAATGAGCTTTCTTCCACTCTGCCTTAATATACATGTCATTATCTGTCGGAGCTCTCCAGATATTTAACTCCATAGGCTTGTCTAAATACTCTCTGCCACCAAACTTTATCTGCTCAAACAGACCTGTCTTTTTACTGACAACATATGTAAAATCATTACCTGTGACTATAAACTCATTATCATTTTCGTCCAGCTGGATTTCTGAGCCCTTCTGCTCTTGTTCAAGCAGCCTGGCAACCATGGTATTTCTGCTATCCTGATTATCCAACTTCAATTCATCGAATCCCAATACCTGCTTTTTCTCCATAAGAGGGATTTCTTTTTTCAGCATATAGGTTAGCTTTAGGTAAATACGTCCAACTTCCGGAACAGCTATATTCAATGTGGTTTTACCATCACAGTGTGGTGCAGCACTAAAGGATTTAAGCTTGCCTTTTTTTGTATTGAAAGGCCATCCTGTGTCACTTCATATGCAATATCTATATAATCCTTTAAATCATCAAAATCCATATAGTTATGAAGTATAAGTTCAGCGGTCTTTTGATCATATGAGACTATTCTTGCCGGTCGATGTACATTTTTGTATTCTAATAGTCCGGTGTGTGGTGTTCTGTCCGGATAAACAAGTCCATCCATACAGAAATTACCATCATGTATCTTCTCGCCATGATCTCCACCATAAAAAAAGTATTTTGTCCTGCCATCATCAGACTTACCATGTGCTATCGCATGATCACACCACTCCCACACAAATCCGCCGCACATCAGATCATTATCCTGAATCATCTGGAAATAATCTTCAAAATCTCCCGGTCCGTTTCCCATACTGTGGCAATACTCTACGAGCAAAAATGGCTTACCGGCATCCCTCTTTAGATATTCCTCAATCTCATCAAATGTCGGATACATCCTGCTATATATATCAAGATTATCATAATTATATGTCACATCATAATTGCGGTAGCGCGCACTCTCATACTGTGTAATTCTATCCGGGTCAAAGCTTTTTGTCCACTCAAGTGCCTTTTCGAAATTACAGCCATATGCACTTTCATTTCCCATAGACCACATAACTATACAGAATCTGTTTTTATCTCTCTGTACCATCAGTTTAACTCTGTCAAGTATAGCAGCGTCCCATTTTGGATTATCTGCTATCGTCTCATTCCAACGCTTGAATCTGTTATAATCTGTATCTTCTTTTCTGTATATCATAAATGGTCCATGAGCCTCTATATCTGCCTCATCAATAACCATAAATCCATACAGATCACACATCTGATAAAAAGTACGGTGCATTAGGATAATGACTGGATCTGATTGAATTAAAATTGTGCTGTTTCATCATCATCAAATCCTTCTTAAGCTGCTCTACACTGATTGTAAAGCCTGTCTCAGGATCAGAATCGTGCCTGTTTACACCACGAAATTTAATCTTCTCTCCGTTAAAATAAATGACACTGTCAATTATTTCAACTTTTCTAAGTGCTATATAATCCGAAATCACCTCATTGTCTGATTCAAAAATGATGCTATATAAATATGGATTCTCCGTATTCCACAATACAGGATTTATGATTTCCAGCTGTACCACACCATTCTCACAGATCTCAGACACTGCTACACACGCTCCGGGCTTTGTCCTCAATCCTGATTTTTTTTGTATATACAGGCTTTGAAAATCTGATATCTACTGAAATCTTTGCGTTTGCACCATCTACGTCCGTTCTTATATAGTAATCACGTATAGCGCATTCAGGTCGTTTCAATATATATACATCTCTGTAAATTCCGCTCATACGTAATTTATCCTGATCCTCCAGATAACTTCCGTCACACCATTTTAACACCAGTACAGCTAATGTGTTTTCCCCATTAACGAGATATTCTGTCACATCAAACACTGCTGTGGCATGTGATACCTGACTGTATCCGATATAATGTCCATTGAGCAGACATAATAACAGCTGTCAGCCCCTTCAAAATTCAAAAAGGCTTTAGGAGCATTATCATCTTTTTTTCATATACAAAATGATTCACATAAGCTCCACAAGGTATATCATGAGGTAAATAAGGTGGATCAAACGGGAACGGATAACGGATATTTGTATACTGATGATTATCATATCCCGACATCTGCCACACTCCGGGAACTTTAATTGAATCAAAAGCTGCGGTGTCGTATCCCATCTCATAAAAATTGTCTGTCAAATCATAAATACTATTGAAATACTTAAATTTCCAGTTGCCATTAAGAAGCTGAAGCCTGTCAGATTCTTCTCTATGCTCGATAAGATTATTCATCTTTTCAGATGCCGGGATATAGTATGCTCTTGCCGGCAATGTATTATCATGAAGCACACTCAAATCCTCATAAAATCGTGAAACTATCATACTTAAAAACCTCCTTAACAGTTGTCCTACTCTATATAAATATTACCCTCTAAAGCAACCTTTTGTCCATAAATATAAATAGACAAAACATGCATAAAATGCTACAATACAAGCGGAGGTGTATAATGTATATTAACACGGGATATTTGAATCATTCACATAAAGATTTTAAAGATAAAAAGCCGCCCTCTGATTGTAGGAAGCTGCGGAACCTATCGCCTGTCACAGCATCCTAAGATGCCTACATACAGGCCCAGAGGAAGACTGGATTACCAGATTATATACATATCATCCGGTCTTGTTCATTTCCACTTTGACAATCCTGAAAATGAGACAATCATTCCAGCAGGACATATAGTGTTATTTCGCCCAAAAGAGCTTCAAAAATATGAATTTTATGGTAAGGATAAGACTCAGATATATTGGCTTCACTTTACCGGAAGCGACGTAAAAAACACTTTAAGAAAATACGGATTTACAGACAATAAAAAGAGTCTTTAATGTTGGAACGTCTCTTGAATATGAACAGGTTTTCAAAAGGATTATTACAGAGCTTCAAAGATGTCAGGACAATTATGAGGAAATGCTCATGCTTTTGCTACGACACCTTTTGATTATATTTAACCGTAAAATAACAACTGAGCATGTAATCAGAAATGAATTCCTTGACAGCCAGATGGATAAAGCAATTACATATTTCAATACAAACTACAACCGCGCTATTAACGTGGAGGAATATGCTTCATCAATTGGTATGAGCATAAGCTGGTTTATTCGAAGCTTTAAAAAATACACAGGTAGTACACCAATACAATTTATCACATCACTCAGGATGACAAATGCTCAGGTGCTGCTCGAAACGACATCCTACTCTATAAACGAGATTGCAGGCATTGTCGGATACAATAATCCACTATACTTCAGTCGATTGTTCCATAAACAAAAAAGGATGTTCTCCTTCTGAATACAGAGCCAGAAATACATAATAAAATCGAGTAGGAGGCGGTGGCTAACCGCTGTCCTCTCACAGCACCGTACGTACCGTTCGGTATACGGCGCTTTCAATAGTTGACGTGCACTGACTGATAGGCTGTGGCTAAATCATAAAAGCCGCTGTTTATCAGTCTTTCTTTTGTCATTGCCATGTTTACTGCAACTGTATGCGTTGCGAACCAATGTCCCCGTCGGGTATTACCCGCTTGCATTGCCAAGTCTTTGGGTACTCCCATCTTGATAAGGGGTTACGTACCTTCGTCCTTGGTTTCTTCCATTGTTTCCATATGCACATGCGTATTCTGTGATAGAGCCATCCGTTGATGTCATCTATGTTGTTCTTCATGCTTGCAATTCCGTAGTAGTTAAGCCATCCTCTTGCATATACTTTGATTTTCTCAAGGCTTGGCTTGATTGACTGACATCGCTTACGGGAAGATAACTCCTTCAGTCTGGACTTAAACTTCTTCCATGACTTCGGATGAACTCGGACATATATGCCTTTTTCCGTTCCTTCCCAATGCAAAGCCAAGGAATTTAAAATTTCGGATTGCAAACACGCTGACTGTACGGCTCTTTTCTCGGTTGACTGTAAGTTTCAGCCTCTCCTCAAGATATTTTGTACTGCTTTCCAAGAGTCTCTCTGATGCTCGCTTGCTCTTTGCAAGAAGCACGATGTCATCTGCATATCTTATGCATGGAACACCTCTTTTTCAGGTATTCCCGGTCGAACTCATTGAGGTAGATGTTTGCCAGCAATGGTGATAGATTTCCACCTTGTGGTGAGCCTTCCTCTGTGTCAATGACCACCTGTTTTCCATTACACCGCTTTTCAGATAGCGCTTTATCAACTGTACTACACGTTCATCTTTTACATTCTTTCGGAGAAGATTGATGAGAATTTCGTGATTAAGAGTATCGAAGTACTTTGACAAGTCAAGGACTACAGCGAATGTATAGCCTTGTTCTGCATACTCCTTAACCTTAAGTATTGCATCTTTTGCACTTCTGTTCGGACGATAGCCATAGCTACCATCTGCAAACAGCGGTTCATAGATTGGCACTAACTGTTGGGTTATTGCCTGTTGAAGTGTACGGTCTATCACTGTTGGTATGCCAAGCTTTCGCACACCACCATCTGGTTTGGGAATTTCAACTCGTCTTACTGGAGACGGAGTATACTTTCCACGATAAATGCGGTCAGTTATCTCTTGTTGATGTTCCTTTAGATATGGAAGAGCCTCTTCAATGGTCATGCCATCAATTCCCGGCGCTCCCTTGTTTGCCTTAACTCTCTTATACGCTCTGTTAAAGTTGTCTTTATACAGTATCGTTTCCAAAAGTCTCGGCTGTGCACTGTCTCTTTCTTTCCATATCCGATTGAATGACCTCGGACGCTTTCACATACCCTTCATGTTCCGCATTATCTCTTTGCGAACAGCCATTGTTTTCAATGTTTTCTGCCATAGACGGTCATTCCTCCTTTCTCGGTCATACTCAAGACTCCTACTGATTCGGTCCTTCGCCTCTCGGCTACTATGACCTCGGCTGACTTCTGTACGTTCAGCATTGCTTTATGCAATGGTTACCCTCTTTCAAGGCATACCGCACAGACCTCCCTAGGTACCACACGTTTCTTCCTCTCCATCCATCTGCCTCATTTATCATGCATGATTCCGTGTAGTTATCGGGCTTCAACATGGCTTGCTGCCTTACCCACATGCATGACCTCATATGAGAGATTTCTGTTCGTCAGACCAGAGATTTGCCCGTGAGTTAGTATATTCCTCACATCCAGCTTCCTTCAGATTCCATCTCACGATGGACACCCTTGCTTTCGGCTATATCCTTCCCACTACCGGGCGGATTCGGGACTTTAACCCGTTAGAAACGTGCGCCGCTAGGCGCACAAGACAAAAAAGCAGGAGCAAATGCTCCTGCTTTATCCGGATACTTATCTTTTTAATGAATGACTAACAGATTGTAAAAAGAATAATCCTTATCAGTCTCCGCACTGATACGATAATCCTCTTCCACATCAGTTCCCCAGCTGTCGATACCTCCAACACCTCTTACTGCGCCATATATGCATAAAACAGTTCTTCTTGCCGGTGGCAGTTCTTCATGGTGAAGAGCGTTTTCAATCTCAGATGCGGTATAAGGCAGACAAGAAAATGCAAATTTTTCATCATTCTTTTCAATGCGCAGTGTCTGTGACGAGCTATCTGTCCTGCTGTTATCAAAGAGCCGTATGTCTTGTAATTTCAAGCCACTCTGTATCCATTCTCATACCACATTCCTGCGGAACAAGATATTGTGTAAGACTCAGATCACCGATCTCATAGACGCCTTCTTGTGCACCTGCTTTTCTGTCAGGATATGTTTCCCCGGAGAGTCCCTTATATAAATATTTGTCAGCCAATGTTGGCATAATAAATCTCATTCCAAATACAGGAAATTCAGGGAGCCCCTGTACTCCATTATAATGTACATCCACGCAAATCTTTCCGGACGCATCAACGCTATAGCTCACAAGAACAGTTGTCGCCGGAGTTGTTATGGTCTCGTATGTATATTTTACAATAATTTCATCAGCATAAACATCACCGCCATAGCTGTTATTATCAGGTGCATATGGTTTTTGCTCCTTGCCATCCATGATCACCTGTATTCCCTTACAGTCAATAAACATATCTGCCGAAAGCCAGCTGCCGCTTTTAATATGGAATTTGCTTCCCCGGTCGTCATTATCTGTCAGTGCTCTCCAGAAGGTAGGCTTCGGGCAACGATACAGCCACTCATATCCATTTTTAACGATAGATTCCAGTCCACCCTGTGCATAAGAGAAAATATAATCAAAGCCTTCACCATGTACACCTAATGTATAGTCACCATAGACCACTCTCAATTTATCTGTATAAACCATAATAATACCTCACTTCCTGCATTGCCGGTTTTTCTTTCCTGTCAGCAAATACAATTCCATTTGCTGAGAATTCATAGTCTGCCGGTTTATCATCAAAATCTCCGCCATAGCGTAAAACATCTTTTCCTGTCACCTGATCTTTTACAAGAATTGCCTGATCGATAAAATCCCATATAAATCCACCATGATACATGTCATATTTATCAATCAGCTTCATATAAGAGCCAAGTCCACCCATTGAATTTCCCATATCATGCATGAATTCGCATAAAATATACGGTTTTTTTTCGGACTGTTATTCAAGTATTCCTCTACATCCTCCGGTTTTGCATACATTCTGGTCTCCAAATCAGAAATCGTATCCTCATATGCCCTGTTGTAATCAGCACTTTCATAATGAACTAATCTTCCATCTTTCTTTTCGGCATAATAAATGTTCATTGCCTCAATGTCGTCTCCTGCATAGGATTCATTTCCTAATGACCAGAAAAGGATGGATGTATGGTTTTTAAAAGTTTCAAAATTGTTTTTTGCACGCTCAAGCACTGCATCTCTCCACTGTGGAATAGATCCGGTACATTGCATGACGGTTCGATTGCCCCTAGTTTTTGGAATGAGCCATGGCTCTCCAGATTTGTTTCTGCCATCACATAAATACCTGCATCGTCGCACATATAGTACCATGGTATCTGGTCAGGATAGTGACAGGTACGCACAGAATTAATATTGTTTCTTAACATACATGATATATCTGCCTTCATGTCTTCTATACCAATGCATCTTCCTGTTCTTGCATTCCACTCATGACGGTTTACTCACCCGTAATAACAAGACGTTTTCCATTCAAATAGACTACTTTATCTATAATCTCTATTCTTCTAAAACCGATATCATAAGGAATTACCTCGGCCAGTGAACCATCCTCTGCTTTAAGCTCAACATAAGCATGATATAAATATGGATTATGATTGTCCCACAGCTTGACTCTTTCCAAGTCAACACAAATCGTGCCTTCCAAATGGTTGTTTTCTTTATTTAACTGTAATGACTTCTCAACTAATATATTTTCTTCTCTGTCTTTTAAAATAAAGCCAGCAGTTACATTCTGACTGTCAGTAGCGGATACCTTCATGCTGACAGATACGCTTCCACTTTCATTATCTTGATTTAACACAGGTTTGAACCATACATCCTCCAGATGAACATCAGGAATTGCCTTCAAAGTAACATTTCTGAAAATTCCAAAAAATCTGAAAAAGTCCTGATCCTCTAAAAAAATGCCGCCGTGCTCATCTTATGTACCTGCACTGCCAGAACATTTTCCCCTTTTCCTTAATATATGGTGTCAGATCAAACTCAGAAGGTGTGAAGCTGTCCTCTGCATAACCTATAAACTGACCATTAAGCCACAGATACATAGCTTCTTCTACACCTTCGAAGCAGATATGTATTCTTTTTCCACACATTTTCTTATCCAAATCAAAGTATTTGATATAAGAGCCTACCGGATTGTACTGTGCTTCTGAGAACATTCCTTCTTCTGCTCCTGTTGCCTCCATACTATATGCTCCTCTGTGGTACTCTTTTCCTTCCCACGGATACATAGTGTTGATGTAACGTATTTTATCATATCCAGCCAGTTCAATATGTCCGGGAACCATAATTTTATCAAACCCTGATGCATCAAATGTTTCCTCATAAAAATCAACAGGTCTTTCCATCACATTTTTTTGCTGTAAGCAAACTCCCATTGACCATTTAATGACTGTAATAATGGATTTTTTTTCCTTTTTTCATGTCTGAATAATCCAGATAATAGCAATGATCACTATGTGGTTCCAATTGATTTACCTTAAACACTTCCGGATTATCAAGCCATTTCATATCAGCGTTCATATTTTTCCTCACTTTCCAATTATTAATATATAAAACCGAGAACAATAACTGCTTTGTTATATCTAAGATATAACAAAACCATTGCAAAGAGCAATGTAATAAATTGTACAAATCATGCACTAAATGATACTGTTATAATTATTATGAAATGAGGGTCAAAATTTTCTCCTGCTTCTTTCAGTCTGTAATTGATGCAGACAGCACAAATTAATAGAGGTCTACATATAAAAAGCTCCCGTGCATTGCACAGAGAGCTTTTTAGTCCGGTTAGTATAGACATATATTAATACGCGAATTATATGATGACACTTGCTTTTCCTTTTTTTTCAAATCTTTGGATTCTTGTAATAACCTGATATTCCATCTGTAGCTTGTCCGATGAACAAGAGTATACACAAGGTTCAAAACCGGTATATTCAATCATCCCCTTGCGTATAATTATTCCCATAATAAAAATTCTCTATTATATTTGTCTCAAAGGAAGAATCTATTTTTTGATTCAGACTCTTTTGGCTCACCCATAGAATAATCACTGCCATATGTCTTTGCATATAAATCTCTCATCACTGCAGCCTGTGCCTTAGGGCTATCCACATCTGCACAATAATATGTAATATAAAACGGTACTCCAAGCACCGCATCAACAGCGGCCAGCATTCTCGTATCTTCAAATGATATTATAAATATCCACGCCGATAATTCCTTGCTTATATCCGATGTTACAAAATAATCTGATATTGTGTTGTCAAAGCTATCATCCAAAGTAACTGCTGCACCATATTGCCAAGGAGCTGCTTCATATGTCTGTTCTGTTTCGCTGTCTGTATCCTTTGAATAGTTACTTTCAAGGCTTTGGAGCATAACTATATCGTCTTCACCGAGCATCTGCATAATACCTGACTGCTTCTGCAGCTCACAGGCACCCTTCAGAAAAGTCTGAATAGCCGTATAAGCCTGTCCCACCGGAATCTCAGTATCCAACGGTTCCCTTTTCTCTCTATATTTCCCATTCCACAGCTCATTTACATTGTCCTGCATCAGAGACATCATCTTTGTAAGCCTCTCTTCAGCTGAAATAGAGTGGCTGTAGGGACTTATATCTGCGTTGCTTATCGTAGTACTCGTTTTGGCAATTTTTGCTGCTTTAAGTGAAATCAGATAATTCGGTATCATATTTCCCGCACATACAACTGCCATAATAATGCATATACACACTATTCCCTTGATTTTATCCGGTTTTTTATCAATACATTTGCGCACTGATAAATGCTTACTTCTCATCCAATGCCTCCGCTTTCATGTCAAAATACACCTTGGTTCCTTTACCTGACTCACTCTCATAATAGATTTTTATATGATGCAGCTTAGCAATCCTTGATACAAGTGCAAGCCCAAGCCCTGCTCCATGCTCACTTTCTTGATCGTGACTTGTCAACGATATAAAAAGCCTCTGTAATGCGCTCTATATCTTCAGGCGGTATTCCTCTTCCATTGTCCGAAACTGCAATACGATAAATACTGTGCGAAATAAGTCTGCCTGATACATCTACCTTGCTGCCTTCCTGATTTCACTGCATTGTCTATCAGATTAAGAAGCATGGTCTTAAACAGATCATATTCCAGCCACACCCATGCCTCATCCGCACTGTACACAATCTCTGTATTATGCTTTCTTGCCGCTTCATGTGCGGTTTCCACACAATCTGCTATAATCTCAGATATTCTTGTTTCTTCAAGCCTGAAATCATTTTTATCAAGAGTAATAAGCTCCAGCAGCTTAAATGATAATGCTTCAAGCCTCATGCCCTCATTCAGTATGACTCCGGCAGCACTGTGCACCTCATCCTCGGACATTTTTTTTTCTGATACAGGGTATCGGCATATCCTATAATTGATGTCATTGGGGTTTTGAGCTCATGTGCGAAGTTTGCAGTAAAATCCTCCTGCTTCTTTGCCGCTATCTGAAGTCCATAAACTTTGCTTTCAAGGTTTTTCGCAAGCTCGTTGAAAGCCCTCGCAAGCTCACCTATTTCATCCTTTGTCTTTACATCACTTCTTGCTGTGTAATCACCATCTGCAAATTTTTTGGTGGTGGCTGTTAATCCGGCAAGAGGCTTTGTAATCATCCAAGAAAGTATCAATATGACCATCATACCAACAGCAAATATAACAATGTAGTACATGCTGCATCTATATCTAAGCTCCTTTGACTCATCGAAAACCGGTGTAATATCACTTTCCGTTATCAGAATATACCTGTTATCATTCAGTTTAAAGCTGCTTTTGACATGGATATATCTGCTGCTTTTCTTTTCACCGGTATCTTTAGTATTCTCTTTTGACACTATACTGTATGTAAGCGTACCATCCTTTACCTTTATATCCTTTTGCTCATAATTACATGAATTGGCATATATCCTTTTTCCATCATCAGCAGCAAGATACATTCCTCCTTCATCTCCAACAATGGATTTTACCGACTGCGACATCATATCTGTAAGCTCCTTATCCACATCCTCACTCTTCATATTAAGTATGACAGTTTCAATCGAGTATTTTATCATCTGATGCTGTGAAAGTGCACTGTCCTGCTCCCTTTTCAATGCATGCTCCAGTGAATATGATAGAGTCACATATTCTATCATTCCAAGGGCAACAGCCAGTATCACTGTCATTCCAAGAAACATTTTATAGAAAAATTTCATCCGCGAACCTCCAGACGATAGCCAATCCTGAAAACCGTGACAATCTTTTGATTCCAGTCAAGCTTTTTCCTTAGTCTTTGTACATGTGAGTCCAGTGTCCTTGTCTCCCCGGTATACTCCTCCTGCCATACAAGTTCATAAAGCCTGCGCCTGCTGAGTGCAACATTCTTATTCTTCATAAGCTCATACAACAGGTCAAATTCCTTTACTGTGAGCTCTACCTGCTCACCTGCCTTTGTCACTGTACGTGATTTAGGATCTATAGCTACATCCTCTATTTCCAGACGCTCTGCCATGCGCTGAGTGCGCCTTAATACGGTTTCCACTCTCGCAAGCAGCTCCCCTATCTGAAATGGTTTGCATATGTAATCATCCGCGCCCATACGAAGCCCGCGTATCCTTTCATCCACCTGTCCCATAGCAGATATTATTATGACCGGAGTATCCCCAATTCTCCTGACATAGTCAAGCAATTCATAACCATTTATCTCAGGAAGCATAATATCAAGCAGCAGCAGATCATATCTGTTCTGCTCAATTTTGTCCGCCCCTTCCTTGCCACCAAACGCTCTTTCGCATTGATATCCCTCTGCCTTCAGGGTGTTGCATATTAAATTATTTATGTCGTTGTCATCTTCCACTATGAGAATACTGGTCATAAGCTGCTCCTCTTCTATGATTATGATAGAATTATTATAGCATAAAGATGTGTCATAGTTGTAAAAAACACCCTGTTATTTAACTCAATAATAGGATGTTTTACCGGCACTTATACAAATATATTCTCACACATACATACTCCAGACAGCTCTAATCTGAGATGATATATTTCTGAATAACCACCTTTTGCCACTTTTTTTCAATGCTGTTTGGATCATTTATTGAAAATCCTTCATCATCATAGCCTGTTATAACCATAAAATGTCCTGTATCGGTAAAATCTCCCGGTCCTACATTTACCACAATAGGATGTCCTTCATCAAGCTCTGCCTTCATTCTGCTCTCATCCAGCGCCACTGCCTTTGCTTTTACGCCGTAGTGCATGCAGCCTTCACTTATAAGCGTCCATGAACTTCCCGATCCATCCACACTGTAACCGGCTTCCTTTGAATACTTTGCTACTGCAATAGGTGATGCATCCCTGTTGTGTGTCAGATAAACCACTACCATCGAAAGTGTAGTGGGACCGCATCCGCTTGCTGCAAAGAAATTGCCGCTATACTTTTCGTAGCCCCAGCGTTTATCCCACTGCACAAATAACGGAACACTATCCATAGACGCTTCTTCTGTCAAATCAATTGTGTGTTCCTTCACATGTTCCGCCGGATAATCATACACAAACTCAAGTGCCTCTTCATTCTTCAAAGCAAGCTCCTGTAGCTGTTTTGGATATTGGGTACTGTTCATTATATCATCAAGCATTGACTGTTCATTTTGTATCTTATTATTTTCAGAGATTTTGCTATTTTCTATAACAGCATTATCATATGTATTATTTCCGGCTTCAACATCATATCTATTTGTCCCGCCATCGCCGGATGTTATCATACGGCTTTCCACAGCCACAAATACAATCACAGCTATGCTACTACAGGAAAATATGATAGAACGCAGTATTTTTCTGCGCCTGCATCTCCTTCGACGTAAACTTGCCCCATGTCTGCAACATTTGTTTTGTGTCATGTCCACTTTCTACCCTCCTGCTTCTTTGTAACTGATATTGTGTATCATTACTCTATCAAAAGCATTCGTTTATTATGTTGCATACTTGTGTCATAGTTGTAAAATATTCCAATATTAAATTGTATAAATAAATTGGCCAATGACAGTATTGCAGGATATTTTAATCTGTCACTGTATTAAGCAACTTTTGACTATATATTCTGTTATTTTGGCAAGTAATAATTAGTTTTCATATTCTATAATGACATCGTAAACAGAAAGGAGATGAATTTCCATGAGAAATAAATTACACAATTTTATTAATAACTTACTTAGCTTTTATGCAAGCTTCTTTACTCACAGATTTTATCAAATGTAATGTGCATAGCATACATAAAATACCTGATGTCCTCCATATCCTTCCACTAAAGCTATGAGTTGCATTCCAGTTTTCTTCATCCTGCAATGTCAATACGATCCGATTCCTATCGTATTGTTCTGCTTAATCTTTGGCAGGTAATTTCCTATAACAATAAACTTGTTTCCATAATAGATTAATGCTATAAATAAATCCTCTGTTTCTGCTCTTTCACCTCAGATACCTGCGACTTTATCAGCTCACACTTGGTATAAAATTGCTCCTGTGCCTCTGATAATACCTTTTTAGCATTATTGGTAATGGGTAAAAAATAGCCATCTAGATTGTTAGTCCAAATGGCTTATGTAAAAAAAAAAATATTATTTTCCATAAGGTAATCAGCCTCAATCATTGAATACATATTTGCCTTTTTATTGTATTTAAACACTGTATCATTACTATCTATCATTTGTTCAAGTAATGGCAAAAAAATGTATTCTTTGCTCTATCTTTTTTATAAAAATCAGATGATTCTATTTTCTAAATTGCAATTGTTCCATCTGCTATCTCATCAAATACTCTGCCTCTGTCTCGGCTCAATTCAGGTCTGTCTACCAGATATTGTAATCCCATAAGATGAAAACAATCTTTTTTTATCAAATGAAATTCTTAATGTAACTGCAACACCTTTTCTGCCCAACACAAGCTCATATTCTGTCGATAATAGCGGAATAAAGGCATTTATACAATCTATAACATTTCTCATTACAGTTCTCCACTACTTCTTTAGATTAAGAAAGGCTCTGCATAAGCAGAGCCCTTCTAACATTTTCTTTCGAGGATTAACCTCTAGCCAGATTGTGGTAAATGTCAAACCCTTATAAAGCTCATAAGGCACTGCTCTCTGGCACAACACCTTACTTTACCGCTTGGCAGACACTCAAGTTGCCTGTCTTTAATATTATATTACCTGTCATGTGAAAATATGTCAATCCAAAATTTTATGTTCTACAAAAATTCTGTAGACTTCTCGTAGACTTTGGCTTAGGATTAACACGTAAACTTGGTAAACATAAAAAATAAGAGAGCCTTCGGATTTCTCCAAAGACTCTCCAAAAGCCTATAAAATCAAGCTTTCTATTTAGAATTTGCCCTCATCGGCTGCCTGCTGAACAGAAACCGGCAACTGCTACTGTAGCACCAACCATTGGGTTATTACCCATTCCGATAAGAACCATCATTTCAACGTGAGCTGCTACTGATGAAGATCCTGCGAACTGAGCGTCAGAATGCATACGTCCAAGTGTATCAGTCATACCGTAGGAAGCAGGACCTGCTGCCATGTTGTATGCGGGTGAAGTGTACGTCCTGTACCACCGCCTGATGCTACTGAGAAGTACTTCTTGCCCTGCTCGATACACTCTTTCTTGTATGTACCTGCTACCGGATGCTGGAAACGAGTTGGGTTTGTAGAGTTTCCTGTGATAGAAACACCAACGTTCTCGTGATGCATGATTGCAACACCTTCCTGAACATCATCTGCACCGTAACACTTAACTGTTGCACGGAGTCCATCTGAGTATGCATGCTCAGATACGATGTTGAGCTTAGCTGCCTTGTAGTCATACTGTGTCTCTACGAATGTGAATCCGTTGATACGTGAGATGATCTGTGCAGCGTCCTTTTCCAAGTCCGTTAAGGATAACACGCAGTGGTTTCTGACGAACCTTGTTTGCCTTCTCAGCGATTCCGATAGCACCCTCAGCAGCTGCGAATGACTCGTGACCTGCTAAGAAACAGAAGCACTCTGTCTCCTCCTCGAGGAGCATCTTTCCAAGGTTACCATGTCCTAAACCTACCTTACGGTGATCAGCAACTGATCCAGGGGATACAGAATGCCTGAAGTCCCTCTCCGATTGCTGCTGCAGCGTCTGCTGCTCTTCTACATCCTTTTTTGATTGCGATTGCTGCACCAACTGTGTATGCCCAGCAAGCGTTCTCGAAACAGATTGGCTGGATTTTCTTTACCTGATCGTAAACATCAAGTCCAGCGTCCTTTGTAATCTTTTTTCAGCTTCTTCGATTGAGCTGATACCATAGCTGTTAAGTACAGCATTGATCTGGTCTATTCTTCTTTCATATGCTTCAAATAATGCCATTGTCGTTCTCCTTTCCTCTTATTCCTGTCTTGGATCGATGATCCTAACAGCACCCTGCTCTGGAGTTACACGACCGTATGATCCTGAAGCTTTCTCCCAAGCTGTGTTAGCGTCATCACCCTTTTTTGATAAAATCTGTCATTTTTCCAAGAGAAACGAACTGGTATCCAATTACTTCATCGTTCTTGTCAAGAGCGATTCCTGTTACATAGCCCTCAGCCATCTCAAGGTAACGAACTCCCTTTGCCTTTGTTGCGTACATTGTACCAACCTGTGAGCGAAGTCCCTTTCCTAAATCCTCAAGTCCTGCTCCAACAGCAAGTCCATCATCAGAGAATGCAGACTGTGTACGACCGTAAACGATCTGTAAGAATAACTCTCTCATAGCTGTATTGATGGCATCACAAACTAAGTCTGTGTTTAATGCCTCAAGAATTGTCTTACCCTGTAAGATTTCTGCTGCCATAGCTGCAGAGTGTGTCATTCCTGAGCATCCGATAGTCTCAACTAATGCCTCTTCCACAATTACTCCATTCTTTACATTGAGTGAGAGCTTGCAGGCACCCTGCTGTGGTGCACACCAGCCTACACCGTGTGTAAATCCTGAAATGTCCTCAATTTTCTTAGAATGAACCCATTTTCCTTCTTCTGGGATAGGAGCTGGCTCATGTTTTGCGCCCTTAGCTACAGGACACATGTTTTCAACTTCCTTAGTGTAAATCATCTTAAGACTCCTTTCGTTATGGTTTTAACATACCCAATTTATTTTCTCATATTTTTTTGTCATAAGTCTAGAGTATCATCGACAAAAAACAACAAAAATACAATATTTTTTTCAAACAACATTACTATTTTTTAAGAACTACGTTGTCCTTGTCCTTAAAAATGTGGTTTGCAGGGATGACTCCGCGTACTCTTGAAAGCGGATAAATGTTTGAATTTCTTCCTATTACTGTTCCAGGATTGAGCACTGAGTTGCAGCCCACCTCCACATGGTCACCGAGCATAGCGCCGAAATTTCTTGCGGCCGGTTTCAATCTCCTCTTTTGTATCGTAAACATCCTTTACGACTACAAGAGTCTTGTCACTCTTTACATTTGATGTAATAGAGCCTGCGCCCATATGTGATTTGTAGCCCAGGATTGAATCTCCTACATAGTTGTAATGAGGCACCTGTACTGAGTTGAAGATGATTACATTTTTAAGCTCTGTGGAGTTCCCCACTACTGAACCCTTGCCTACAATTGCACTGCCACGGATAAAAGCACACTGTCTGATTTCTGCATCCTCGCAGATGATAAGCGGACCGTGCAGATATGCGCTGTCAAATACTGTTGCGCTCTTTGCTACCCAGATATCCTCTCCTCTTTTTCTCATAGATTTCAGGGTCGAGTGTTGGTCCGAGCTCCTTGATGAAATCACTTATTCCGGCAAGTGCCTCCCATGGATAAGTGAACTGTGATAAATACTCCTTTGCGATTGTTTCATCCAGATTATAGAGGTTTGTTATTTTTGCGTTTTCCATTTTTCTATGTCCTTTCTTTTTTTAATTATGCGAAAATTATTGACTATTTTTTTAACTGTCATTTTAATATTTAAACTTAAATATAAGCATTAAACATAAATATTAAAATTCATATTAATTATAGATTTAATAATTAATTATAAGCAGAGCTACTCGCCGAACAGCTCATGCGCCGCCGCAAGTGCCGCCTCCGACACATCATCTGCCTGTGCACTATCAGCTGCCATATCAAGACCAGCCAGAAATTCCTCGGGGATTCCCATCTCATCCATGGTTGTATTATTCAGGGTTGTCTCATCCGGCGTATCATCTGCCTTGCTCTGCACTTCTTCCTCACCCGGGTTATCGAAATCAAATGATATCTGGTCATTTTCAAACTTAAGACATGTATCGAATACATTTCCCGCCTTGGAGGTGAAGCCTGTGACCTTCTTTTTTAGTCTTTCCTGTGGTAAACAGCTCCGTGAGAATTTCCTCTGAAAGCTCCACCTTTTTGCCACAGTATGCCAAACATTGAAGCCGCACTCACACTCATATTTCCACTGTGTCTTTTTGAGAGGTCTGCCACACTTTGGACAGAGTACATTTGTCTCGATTGGCTTAGGCTTTTCGGGGAAATCAAAGGCTATATCTCCGTCTTCTGTGAGCTTTAGCGGTGCGTCAAACTTCATGCCTGTCTTTGAGACAAATCCTGATATAACTTCTGTCTTTTTCTTTGTCAGAAGCTCCTTAAGGACTGATTCCTTTATCTTGACGCTTGCGACCTTGCCCACCATAAAGCGGCAGCTCTCAGGATCATCACGTCTGTTGTTCTCGCATACAAAGCCAAACGGCGCCACCTGGATTTTGCCTCCGCACTTCGGACATACTACATCCTTCACTGTCTTTGGCTCTACATGGTCAAAATCAAACTGGACAGAAAGCTTTTTTATTTTCATCCTCCTTAAGCACCAGGCACGCATCGAAGCGTTTCCCGCTTTTGGATTTAAAGCCTCTCGTATGGTCTCGGTCTTTTTTTTTATCATTAAGAAGCTGCTTTAAGTTTGCGGCTGTGATTGTTTTTCCCGCAATCTGTCCCACCGAAAAGCGGCAGCTTCCCGGCTCGTCACCCTTGTAGTTCACACAGCCATAGCCAAACGATGTCTTTTTTATCTGACCACCACAAAGCGGACAGACAACATCCTTTATGATTTCGTCCTCCACATTATCAAAATCAAATGCTACGACGGTGTGCATTTTCTCACTTCCCTCTGTGACCGGCTCCTTCTTTAAGACGAGGCATGCGTTGAAGCGCTTTCCCGATTTTGATTTAAAGCCCTTTATCGTCTCTGTTCTGCCGTTTGCCATGAGCTCTAAAAACTGTACCTGTGACAGCTGCTTGTCTGCTATCCTTCCAACGAAGAAATGGCAGCCATCCTCTGTATGTCTGTTATAGTTTGCACATCGGTAGCCGTATGGTGACACATATATATCGCCTCCACAGTCCGGGCATACAATACCCCCTCGACCTTTTGCGGCTTTACATTTTCAAAATCAAAGGTGGCTGATACCTTGTTCGTCTGTTCATCCTTGTTGAGCTTTAAGCATGCATCAAAGTGTTTACCGCTCTTCGACTTAAAACCACGGATTGTATCGGTGATTCCTTCTTCAATCAGCTTTTTGACCTGTTCCTCCGGAATATCAAGTCCTGCCACCTGTCCGATATTAAAATTACATCCTGATTTATCATTTTTGTAATTGGCACAGCCATAGCCAAACGGTGTGGTCACTATCTCACCGCCGCAGACCGGGCACTTGACACCTATCTTTCGTCTGGCCGCCGCACCTCTGGCATTTTTGCCTGCAAAGCTGCTGATGCGGTCTGTAATCTCAGGGCGCAGATTCTGCTCAATCATCTTTTCTGTCTCTTTGCGGATAAAGCTCTCAAGCTTTCCCCTGTATTCCCAGAAATCCACCGTGCCCCTTGTAATTCCGTCCAGTCCCTTTTTCCCAGTTGGCTGTGTCATCTTTGGATTAAGAAGTGCCGGAACTGTCATGTATACGACCTCAAATACCATCTCACCAAGGCTTTCTGGTGTGAGTATCTGCGTCTTTTTGTTCAGATTCAGATATCCTATACGGACAAGCTTCTGGATTATCTCCGCTCTCGTTGCTGAGGTGCCTATTCCTGAGCCCTTTATCTGCTCACGAAGCTCCTCGTCCTCGATAAGCTGTCCTGCATTTTCCATGGCAAGCACCATGGAACCTGATGTATAGCGCTTTGGCGGAGATGTCTTACCAAACTTGATATTATAACCTTGGCATGCTATCTCATCACCCGCCTTTAGCTTATCGGCAAGCTCAAGCATCACCTTGGGATTTACGACTATCTCATCATTGCTGCCGTTTGCATTGCTGTTTTCATCCGTACTATCTGCAGTTTCACTGTTTTTACCAAGTATTCGTGCGTTTGATTCCTCAAACGACTTCTTTTGCGGCGGATTCGCCACCTGTAAATAGCCGCCCTCGCTTTTTAGTACCTTTGATGATGCAAAAAAGCTTTCCTTATCCACATCTACAACAAGCTTCACATTCTCATACTCTGCCGGTGGATAAAAAATACTAAGGAAACGCCTGACAATCAGCTCAAATACTGCTCTTTGAAGCGATGTAAGCCCCGAAAGCTCTGTAAGCTGACCTGTCGGAATGATAGCGTAGTGATCTGTTACCTTGCTGTCATCCGTGTACTGCGTATCAGCTATGTTGGCATATAGCCTCTTTTTGCATAATATGCTCCACAAAGTCTGCTGTCGGTTCAAAACCTTTAAGCCTGCTTTTATATTTTTTCCAATCTCCTTTGCCACAGCGCTTGAGAGCACCCTGGCATCTGTTCTAGGATAGGTGGTGAGCTTTTTTTTTCATACAGATCCTGAGCCACCTGTAATGTCTCATCAGGGCTGATTTTAAACTTCTTTGAGCACTCTGCCTGCAGCTCCGCAAGGTTGAAAAGAAGCGGTGCTCTTTTTTTAGCAGTATTCTTAACTATAGATTTAACTTTTGCCTGTTTGCCGTTTAATTCTTCAATTAAAGCGAGTGCATCTTTTTCCTCTTTGAAGCCGTTTTCCTTGTATAAAAGCGGTGATTCAAAGTACCTTGAGCCTTCTACAGCCTTCCACTCTGCCTCTACACCGGCATCCGTAAACCTGCCGATTACCCTGTAAAACGGAGTCTCCTTAAAGTTTCTGATTTCACGCTCACGGATTACTACCATTCCAAGCACACATGTCATCACTCGTCCGACCGCGATTGCCGTATACGAGCGTGTACCCGCTGCATCGTTTAGCAGATTGCCGTATTTGACCGACATGACACGCGAAAAGTTGATGCCCATCGCATAGTCCTCGATGGTACGCATGATGCCGCTCTTTCCGAGGTTTGCATACGCACTCATCGGCTTTGCCTTTTTTATGCCTCTTAGGATTTCCTCCTCAGTCTGCGAATCTATCCAGACTCGAAGCTCATCCATGCCTTCCCTGACACCACCAAAGTTTCTGATATTCTCCTCGATAGTCTGTCCTTCTTTTCCGGCATCACCTGCCCAGTAAACTCTGTCAATGTCCTCTCTCTGCAAAAAAGAGCGTGCACAATATTGTACTGCTTGCGCACGCTGTCTATCACATCATATTTGTATTCCTTTGGCAGAAACGGCAGATCCTCAAGACGCCATTTCTTGTATTTCATGTCGTAGGACTCAGGGTAGACCAGCCCGACCAGATGTCCCACGCACCATGAAATCACATATTCTCCATTTTCTATATAACCATCATTGCGTCCGCTCACCCGCAGCACCTTCGCAAATTCCTGTGCCACGGATGGCTTCTCTGTTATTATCAGTGATTTTCCCATAAGCTCCTCTATAATTCATTCATGTTGATGAGCTTGAATCTAGGGTCTCTGACCACATAGCTTTGCAGTGCAGGCTCAAAATCCGTTGCCGAAAACAGATAATAGTCATCAGATGTTAAGCCTTGCCTGCTCCATAGCCATAGCCATATTCTCGCACATATCCATGGTCATCATTGGCTTGTCCCAGTTGCAGAAGCCGATGATACTCCTTCTATCCTCGCTCTGAGCCACGATGTCTATGCGGCCTGTCTTTCCAATCCATGTACCCACACGCTTTATGGTAAACGGAAGCTGTCCCATCTGATTTAGTATAAGCAGATACTCTGTACAGACCTCCCTGAAATATCTCTCAAGATACGCATCAAGCTCTTTTTTCTATATATGTATCATAAAACTCTTCCGGTGAAAGCAGATACAGATTAGACATATTCGGATAGACAAACTTAAACCAGAAATTAACAAATGTGTCTTTTTATCTGATATACGCCCTTCTTTGCATTTTCCCATCCGCCGGTCTCAAATGAAACTACCTTTTCCACTATATTGAAGGCGGCAAGATTTTTTAAATATACGCTGATTTTGGCACGTGAAAATCCTGTCGCATGGAAAATATCCATTGAGCTTGTTCTCACCTCTTGCGATTGCTGCAAGTATTGTGCTATATGCAGAAAGCTCTCGAAGCTCTGAGGATATAACAGCATCCGCCTCACCATACAGTGCTCCCGATGGTGTCAATACAAGCCTGCATATGTTATCCTTAAAGGATTTAGCTGCATCCCACTTATCCAGATATGCCGGAACTCCACCGATTGCTCCGTAAATTCTCACGATTTCCGCGACCGGAAGACTTTCAAAATGTCTTACAACCTCAAGGAAATTGAGCGATTCAATCTTCATTTTGGCTCCCTTAAACTGCTCTGCTGCCTCTTTGTGTGGCCCAGACTGTAGATGATGTGGCAAGTATTATAAGCACAGGTCCCGGATACAGCTTGTGCTTTTTAAGCTTTGCAACTGCTTCCATAAATGATGTATCCCTCTTTGCCACAAACTGTGCCTCATCGATTATCACGACAAGCTTGGAAGGGTCACCTGATTTGATTCTCGCGAAGTACTCCCTCATAGGTCTTTCTGCTCAGGCTCACCTTGTACTGACGGCTTATCTCCTCCCCCCATCATCTCAAGCTGATGCTCTGGCGATGCCTGTCTGCATCTGTAGTAAAAGAATTTCTTTCCGTCACAAAATTCCTTTATGAGCTCCTCCTTTTGACAGCCTCTCCTTCCGTAGAGCACTACGAGCTGGTTACCCGACTCTTTATAGAGCTGCTCAAGTTTCTCTAAATCTGTGTGTTTTGCTTTCATAAATATTACTCCAAAATAATCAACTTGAAATATTATATCACAATTTAACACATATACAAATAGATTTTAATTATAATTTCCGAGCTCCTATTGTAGCTTTCACTTTATTTCTGACAAACATATAGCAGATAGCCTGCATGATGATTGTCGCTATCCATGAACCGGGATATGATATAAACAGGAAAAACAGCGACCTGTGGCTTGAAACAGACCATATATCCAGATGATTCTGACTCCGACTGTTCCTATTATAGAAAGTATATCATAGGTACGGTTGAGTATCCCATTCCTCTTAGTGCTCCCGGAAAAAGGTCCATGATTCCACACAGGAAATATGGGATTGTTGTAATCGAAATAATCTCAAGTCCTGATTTAATTACCTCGCTATTACTTGTATATATGCCAAGTATCTGTGTTCCAAATATGTATGAAGCACTTCCCATCACAAGTGCTACCGCTGTCGTGAGGAACAGACAGTCTATCAGTACCCTGTCCATTCTCTTTTTGTTTTCCTACCGCATAGTTCTGGCTCGTGAAGCTCATGCAGGCTTGTGTGATTGAGTTGACAGATACATACAAAAAGCCAAGTATATTGTTTGCCGCCGTATATCCAGCCATGGCTATTGAGCCAAAGGAATTGACTGATGACTGAAGCATGGCATTTGAGATATTTATGACTGTGCTCTGTATGCCGGCCGGAATTCCCACCTGAAATATCTGAAGCATATATTCCTTATCAATCGCAAGCTTATTAAAGCAGAGCTTATAGCTGGTATCTGCTTTGCTCAAACAATATAATACAAGTACGCTGGAAACAAACTGCGAAACAATTGTACCGATTGCAACACCTGCAACATCCAGTTTGCACACTATTACAAAAAACAGATTGAGCAGTGCATTGATACAGCCTGAAATAATCAAAAAGATAAGAGGTCTCTTTGTATCGCCGACAGCACGCAAAATTGCCGCGCCATAGTTATAAAGCATAAAAAACGGCATACCAAGCAAAAATAAATCCTCATATAAATAGTAGAAAGACCTATGACATCATCCGGTGTACCCATAATTTCCAGCGCACCCCTTGCAAAAATAACACCGACCACACCCATCACAATACCACTTATGAGTGCAATCATAATAGAGGTGTGCACCGTCTTAGACATCTCCTTCTCCTTGCCTGCCGCATAAAATCTGGCAGCGAGCACATTCGCACCAAGCGATATACCCATAAACAAATTGACAAACACATTGATAAAAGTGCCGTAGTCGAGCCAACAGCCGCCAGTGATTTGCTGCCACTAAACTGTCCCACGACAATAATATCCACCGCATTGAATGCCAGCTGTAAAATACCCGAAATCATAAGCGGCAACGCAAATGAAATAAGCTTATCCATTATTGAACCATTCACCATATCAATTTCATACTTATTATTCTTCACTTATCTCTACCTCTTAAAAAATATTCTCCTCAGCCTATCTATTTTACCACGATAAAATATAAATTCAAGCGTAACTATTTAAAACAACTGAGAATAAAAATCGAGTAGGAGGCGGTGGCTAACCGCTGTCCTCTCACAGCACCGTACGTACCGTTCGGTATACGGCGCTTTCAATAGTTGACGTGCACTGACTGATAGGCTGTGGCTAAATCATAAAAGCCGCTGTTTATCAGTCTTTCTTTTGTCATTGCCATGTTTACTGCAACTGTATGCGTTGCGAACCAATGTCCCCGTCGGGTATTACCCGCTTGCATTTGCCAAGTCTTTGGGTACTCCCATCTTGATAAGGTTACGTACCTTCGTCCTTGGTTTCTTCCATTGTTTCCATATGCACATGCGTATTCTGTGATAGAGCCATCCGTTGATGTCATCTATGTTGTTCTTCATGCTTGCAATTCCGTAGTAGTTAAGCCATCCTCTTGCATATACTTTGATTTTCTCAAGGCTTGGCTTGATTGACTGACATCGCTTACGGGAAGATAACTCCTTCAGTCTGGACTTAAACTTCTTCCATGACTTCGGATGAACTCGGACATATATGCCTTTTTCCGTTCCTTCCCAATGCAAAGCCAAGGAATTTAAAATTTCGGATTGCAAACACGCTGACTGTACGGCTCTTTTCTCGGTTGACTGTAAGTTTCAGCCTCTCCTCAAGATATTTTGTACTGCTTTCCAAGAGTCTCTCTGATGCTCGCTTGCTCTTTGCAAGAAGCACGATGTCATCTGCATATCTTATGCATGGAACACCTCTTTTCCAGGTATTCTGGTCGAACTCATTGAGGTAGATGTTTGCCAGCAATGGTGATAGATTTCCACCTTGTGGTGAGCCTTCCTCTGTGTCAATGACCACTCCGTTTTCCATTACACCGCTTTTCAGATAGCGCTTTATCAACTGTACTACACGTTCATCTTTTACATTCTTTCGGAGAAGATTGATGAGAATTTCGTGATTAAGAGTATCGAAGTACTTTGACAAGTCAAGGACTACAGCGAATGTATAGCCTTGTTCTGCATACTCCTTAACCTTAAGTATTGCATCTTTTGCACTTCTGTTCGGACGATAGCCATAGCTACCATCTGCAAACAGCGGTTCATAGATTGGCACTAACTGTTGGGTTATTGCCTGTTGAAGTGTACGGTCTATCACTGTTGGTATGCCAAGCTTTCGCACACCACCATCTGGTTTGGGAATTTCAACTCGTCTTACTGGAGACGGGTATACTTTCCACGATAAATGCGGTCAGTTATCTCTTGTTGATGTTCCTTTAGATATGGAAGAGCCTCTTCAATGGTCATGCCATCAATTCCCGGCGCTCCCTTGTTTGCCTTAACTCTCTTATACGCTCTGTTAAAGTTGTCTTTATACAGTATCGTTTCCAAAAGTCTCGGCTGTGCACTGTCTCTTTCTTTCCATATCCGATTGAATGACCGGACGCTTTCACATACCCTTCATGTTCCGCATTATCTCTTTGCAAACAGCCATTGTTTTCAATGTTTTCTGCCATAGACGGTCATTCCTCCTTTCTCGTTCATACTCAAGACTCCTACTGATTCGGTCCTTCACCTCTCGGCTACTATGACCTCTGCTGACTTCTGTGCGTTCAGCATTGCTTTATGCAATGGTTACCTCTTTCAAGGCATACCGCACAGACCTCCCTAGGTACCACACGTTTCTTCCTCTCCATCCATCTGCCTCATTTATCATGCATGATTCCGTGTAGTTATCGGGCTTCAACATGGCTTGCTGCCTTACCCACATGCATGACCTCATATGAGATTTCTGTTCGTCAGACCAGAGATTTGCCCGTGAGTTAGTATATTCCTCACATCCAGCTTCCTTCAGATTCCATCTCACGATGGACACCCTTGCTTTCGGCTATATCCTTCCCACTACCGGGCGGATTCGGGACTTTAACCCGTTAGAAACGTGCGCCGCTAGGCGCACAAGCCCAAAAAAAAGAGAGCCTCTTTTAAGAGGCTCGACTTTTGCATAATAATTAATTCACAGAGTGAGGATTTTCCGTTCAATACACTGCCTTCACCGGAGAGTACACAGTATGTTCCGAAGAAAAAATATGAACTGCCACGGGTTTCCAACAGGTCAAATGACAGTTTAGACTTGCAAACTGCCATAACCTATCCGTAAATAATCCCGTGGCTGACTTCATATTTTTTCTGAGGAATACTACTGTGTGCTACACCGGTGCCCACAGCCCACAAACGGAAAATCCGCCCTCCTTAATAAATTTTCCAGCAAATTGCTAAATCTACTTCTTTGTGATGTAACCCTGTGCCTTAAGAAGCTCTGCACAAAGCACTGCTCCACCGGCTGCACCACGTACTGTGTTGTGTGAGAGTCCGACGAACTTCCAGTCATAGACTGTATCCTCTCTGAGACGTCCGACATTGATTCCCATACCATGCTCATAATCCACATCAAGTGCAACCTGAGGACGATTATCCTCTTCACAGTATCTGATGAACTGCTTTTGGTGCGCTTGGAAGCCCAAGCTCCTGTGGTACTCCGCTGAACTTCTCGAGTGCCTCGATGAGCTGCTCCTTTGTAGGGTTCTTTTTGAACTTGACAAATACAGCTGCTGTATGACCGTTTAATACAGGAACACGGATACACTGGCATGTGATAACCGGTGACTCTGCAGGAACAATCTGTTTCTTCTCATCATCCACATATCCCCAGAGACGAAGTGGCTCTTTCTCAGATTTCTCTTCCTCTCCACCGATGAATGGAATGATGTGTTTCCAACCATCTCAGGCCAGTCCTTGAATGTCTTTCCGGCACCTGAGATTGCCTGATATGTTGTAGCAACAACCTCATATGGCTCAAACTCTTTCCATGCTGTAAGAACCGGAGCATATGACTGGATTGAGCAGTTTGGCTTTACTGCTACGAAACCTCTCTTTGTACCGAGACGCTCCTTCTGATATTTGATAACCTCCATGTGCTGTGGGTTGATTTCAGGTACAACCATTGGCACATCAGGTGTCCATCTGTGGGCACTATTGTTTGAAACTACAGGAGTCTCTGTCTTTGCGTAGTCCTCCTCGATCTTCTTGATCTCGTCCTTTGACATATCAACGGCTGAGAATACGAAGTCAACCTGTGAAGCAACCTCTTCTACCTCATTGACGTTCTTTACAATGATTTTTTCTTAACTGCCTCAGGCATTGGTGTGTCCATTTTCCATCTATCACCAACGGCGTCCTCGTATGTCTTGCCTGCACTTCTTGGGCTGGCTTGCAATTGTTGTTACCTCGAACCATGGATGATTCTCTAAAAAGAGAAATAAATCTCTGTCCTACCATTCCTGTTCCACCGAGGATACCTACTTTAAGCTTTTCACTCATTACTCTAATCTCCCTATCTTCTAGATTTTCTTCGACCATGCCATACACTATACTTTGACATTAAAATCAGGTTTTGTCCGTCTGTCGCGTACAACTGTCTTTATAGGAAATATATTACTTGAAACTCTAATGAAAAACAAGGAAAAAACTATATTAAATTAATAATTTTTCTCCCTGTTTTTTATAAAATATGCACAAAAACTACACTTCATCCTGCCAATTTACCTTCATATAATCGTCGTAAACGGCAATTACCTTGTCCATTGATGTCTTTGATGGTGCTCCAACTGTACACCTTGTGCTGACACAGGTCTCCATTGAAATGGCATCAAATACATCCTCCTCAAATACCGGAGAGATAGCCTTGAGCTCGTCGATGCTCATATCGTCGATTGCAATGCCCTTGTCGATGCAGTAAAGCACTATTCTTCCTACAATACCGTGTGCATCTCTGAACGGTACACCCTTTTTAACGAGATAATCAGCTGCATCTGTGGCATTTGTAAAGCCATTGTTTGCACTCTTTCTCATCACGTCCTTGTTAAACTTCATTGTATCAATCATTCCTGTAAAAAGTGCGATGCATCCTTTTGCAGTGTCGAATGCATCAAATGCCAGCTCCTTATCCTCCTGCATATCCTTGTTGTACGCAAGCGGAATACCCTTCATGGTGGTGAGAAGCGACATGAGTGCACCGTATACACGGCCTGTCTTTCCTCTGACAAGCTCTGCTATATCAGGATTTTTTTCTTCTGTGGCATGATTGAGCTTCCTGTGCTGTACGCATCGTCAATCTCCACAAACTGGTACTCGTTGGAATTCCAGATGATAATTTCCTCCGAAAAGCGTGACAGATGCATCATGATAGTTGAAAGAGCCGATAAAAACTCCAATCAGATAATCCCTGTCTGACACACCATCCATACTGTTAAGTGTCGGTCCGTAAAAATCCAGAAGCTGTGCTGTATAGTCCCTATCAAGCGGATATGTAGTGCCTGCGAGTGCTCCTGAGCCAAGCGGACAATAGTTCATTCTCTTATATATATCGCACAGTCTTGATCTGTCCCTCTTAAACATCTCAAAATATGCGCCCATATGGTGAGCCAGAGTGATTGGCTGGGCCTTCTGCAGATGTGTAAAGCCCGGCATGATAGTCTGTGTGTTTTCTTTCATAATCTTAAGGATAACAGCTAAAAGCTCCTTAAGCTCATTATCAGTCTCCTTCACTGTCTTTCTGGTGAAAAGACGCATGTCAAGAGCTACCTGGTCGTTTCTGCTTCGGCCTGTGTGAAGCTTCTTTCCCTGTGTCACCAAGCCTGTCTATGAGTGTAGCCTCAACGAAGCTGTGGATATCCTCATACTTTGAGCTGATTTCAAGCTTTCCTGACTCTACCTCCTTAAGTATCTGCTTTAGGCAAGCCACTATATCATTGCTCTCTGCCTGTGAGATGATGCCCTGCTTTCCAAGCATCGTGACATGGGCGATGCTGCCCTCTATATCCTCTTTATAAAACTTCTGATCAAATGAAATGGACGCATTGAAATTGTAAACGAGCTGATCTGTCTCCTTTGTGAAACGTCCTCCCCATAACTGTGCCATGAGATTCCTCCTTGATTATTAAATGATGATTTATTTTCATGTATCACAATGTATTGTATAAAAATAAGATGTGATACCGCCGTCTGCTCTAAACAGCCGCTTTACTGTGCTAAATTATATAATAATTTTTGCTGTCACGCAACCACATTTTCACCCACGTGCTGCAATCTCTCTGTCACGCTGTTCCTTGGAAAATACACAGCCGCAGTAGTACTGCCTGTACATATCATACTGCTTTGATATTTCCGTGGACTTTTTATAGCCCTCTTTCTTCTTAAAATCAGAGAAAAGATATCGCACTCCATATTGGCTCTCTAAGTCTTTTTTCCTATCTCATTGAGCTTTTCTGCATTTTTTAACGGACTGATGGAAAGTGTCGTAGTAAAAAAAAAATCAAAGCCTTGCTCCCTTGCATACTGTGCACTCTCCTCAAGACGCAGCCTGTAACACTTAAAGCACCTCTCCCCGCCCTCAGGCACAGCCTCCATGCCGCGTGCCATATCGTAAAAGCGCCTGGTGTCGTACACACCCTCCACAAAGTGAACCGGATTTTTCACCGGAAACTCATCTATAAAGCGCTTCTGCTCCTGTGCTCTCATGTGATATTCCTCTGGCGGATAAATGTTTGGATTGTAATAAAATACCGTCACCTTAAAATACTCCGAGAGCGTCTGTATGCAGTATGTGCTGCACGGCCCACAGCAGCTATGAAGCAAAAGACGTGGAGTGCAGTTATTGTCCACACAATTTTCTTTTATTAAATCTTCCATTAATTTTTGATAATTTATTTTATTTGCCATATTATATTATTTCTTTCTCAAAATTCAAATTTTTTTGACATATCCCAAAATATTATTTCAGATAACTATTCTGCATATTTACTATTCTGATTAATTACTATTTCCGATATAAGCTGCATAATACGAACAAGGGCCGGAAGTCTCCTCCCGGCCCGGCTCATACTAATCCTCTTCTTCATATCCGAACATTAGTCTAAAAATCTTTTTTCCTGTTTCAGTCTTGAATATGTGCTTGTATGCCTTGTCGATTGCACGGTTTCCCGCATCATCCTCATACAGATTTACGAGGAAATCAGCCTCAACGAGTATCTGATAATCAAGACCATCTATATTGTCATATGTGTGATGGTGACCTATGAGAAAACAAATTCTTTCAACTATGTAATTCTCAAAGCCAAGCTGTGAGAGCATCTTCTGAGCGATTATCGGTCCCTCCTGCTCCTGAAGCTTTCCATCGCACCTGCCATACTTCTCCTCCGCCACACGTATGCCAATATCGTGTGTGTAAAGCCGCTGCCTCAAGTATAAAGAGCGAGGCATCATCAAGCTCCTCTCCTATACCGATAAGCCTTGCATAGCTGTGCACCTTGGTGAAATGCTGGATTCTCTTTGGATCGCCATCATAGTAGGCAATCATATCCATAAACAAGTCGTCTAACTGTTGTTTACTATAACTGTCACTATCCATTTAATATATTTTTTTCTCCTGATAATATGTTAATTAGTCGCATTGCCGACTTTGCACCGACAATGATAACATACTACAAAGCGATCATTTTTTCAATATTTTTACACAAATATTTCTTATTTTTTAAATCACTATGTTGTTTGTCACGCTGTTATGTGGGAACAGTAACATCACTACTTTGCATCACGGAAAAATCCCCTGAATGCGAATTCTGACAAAGGCTTCTTGTAAAGCAGCTCTCCTATCAATATCTCAAGCGCTCCACCTGCAAAAATAGCAATATAGCCTAGCAATGCCACCACCGGGAGTCCAAGCTTAAAAACAGCATTAGAAACCGGCACAAACGCTGCTCCCTGAAAACGCAGTAAAAACGCCCATAAACAAAACCATGAATACGATAAAGCCAAGTACATAATACTTATAGCATATGCTTGTGTACAGATATACTGTCAACAGCTCAACATCGAGCGTAAAAAGTGTGAAGATAAGCTGTTTCTTATCTGCTACGGAATTCTGTATCAGAATGACTCTTTCTATTACCAAAAATGTGAAAACAACAAGATTGATTACCGTGCTTGACATCACCGGAATGTATATCTGCAGCTTCTTTTTCAGTGATGTGGACTGGATAAGCTCTGACACATCCATCGACATGATGAGCTGAAATGTAAACATCCCGCACATCATAAAGTATACACCACCTATGATGGAAGTTCCCTTGCTCATTATATCGGATGCAATTCCGATTACTGCAAAAAGAATACAAACATGATCACATTCAACTTCAGTTTGTAGCCATATCTCAATAATTTAAATCCTAATTTAATATCTTTCAGCATAATATTTCTCCTTTTCAAATATACTTCCAATTTAAAATGCCTCTACACATCAACATATGATCTGCGGATACGCACCATCATATGATAATATGTCGCTGCTATCACTCCTACAAGCACCACTGCTAACACAGGTGCGATAAACCACATTTTTCCGCCATAGATCAAAACAGCTATACTACCTGCAATTGCCGGGAAGATAACTATAAGCGCCAGCAGATAAATATACATTCCCATATCCATGTATCTGAATATATTTAATGAGCCAACCGAAACAATTGAAGATATCATAATAATGTCAAATATCGGCCAGATATTAACTCCAAATTTAATAAATGGTATTGAAGCAATGAGTATTGTAATTCCAATACGCAGCGGTCTTACAAGTATATCCACAAGAACTGCATTCTCAAAGTATCTTACTCCGTTAAAACCTGTCTTTAAAAAATGCATGCCAAAATGCATTCTTCTTGCACATACAGCCAAAGCAGAAATAGTCCTGCACCACCTCGCACATCATATAAAAATCATAAACAATTACTATAACTCCTATCCATGCCCAGATTGTTTTCGAACAGGCAATTAGCATTGATGTAAAAATTGCTAAAAACGGAATCAGTATATTTGTTATAAGACGATACTTGAGATTAGTCATAACACGGTAATCCCTGATGTATGTTAGAACTTCATTCTTTGCTTTGTTATCTTTTTTTATTAATTGTTCTTTCAGTATCATGTTCCTGTGAAACCATTTTTTTCATTCATACTTCCTGACTTATTTTCCATAACACCTTACCTCGCACTAGCGCATCACAATCTTTGTGTTATTTTTCATGACCGCAACGCTTATCTGGTAAAGTGTCGGAATCTCTTTTGTCACATTAAGTCCTGCGAGCTTATCTATGTTTTCCGCCAAGCATATGCCCTCAAAGCCGTACGGGTTTTTGGTCATTGAATAAAAAGCACCTTACCGGCAGCCTCTGTATCTGCTGCATCGCCTTTAATCAGGATATATTTTTCCTTCAAATCCTCAACAAAGCCCTGCTCCACAATCTGTCCGTTTTCCATTATAATGGCATAATCGGTGATATTTTCCATATCTGAGATATTGTGCGTAGAGTAAAAAAATACGCTGCGCTTTCCGTTGCCCTCATGGATATACTCGCCAATCATCTGACACAGCTTATCTCTCATCAGCGGATCAAGCGGCGATGCCGGCTCATCCAGCAAAAGAAGGTCTGTCTTTCGTGCCATGACACCTGCCAGCATGAGCTTCATCTTCATACCATCCGAAAATGAGCTGTTGGCTTTATTCATATCAATGCTGCCATGTGAAAATATTGCAAGCTCCTCACAATATCTGTGAAAATCCTCTGCAGAAAAGTCATCGAACATCAGCTTGCTGATTTCCTCGATATCCTTAACTGTCCACTGCGGCAGATAGTATTTGCCGGGGCCGGTATATAGCCTATGCGGTTTTTAATATCTCCCGAGTTTTCCTTCTGCTTGTCGGAATACTGTCCAAAGTATGTGATTTCACCTTTATAGTCTAGCCTGATTCCTGCTAATATATTTAAAAGCGTTGTCTTTCCTGCTCCGTTTTCTCCGATTAAAGCTGTTGCAAAGCCCTGCGGTATTGCGAAATTCTCCACATCCAGTGTAAAATTTTTAAGTTCCTTTGTGATTTTTGCTGCCTCAATTGCATTCTTTGTTGTCATTTTCATTCCTCCTGACTCGTTTCATATCTTTATTTATCCACCTCAAGCAACGCCTCAAGCATTCCCTTAAGCTCGTCGTTTGAGATTCCGGCCACCTCAGCCGCGGCTATCGCGTCTGTCAGCGACTCCTCCACCTTGCGCAGGTGCTGTTCCTTTATCATCTCACTGTCCTGTGCATTGACATAAAAGCCCTTGCCCTGCGCCGCTGTGATGAGTCCCTCATCTGCAAGCTGCTCATAAGCCTTCATCGTGGTTATCACACTGATTTTCAGGTCCTTTGCCAGCCCTCTTATCGACGGAAGGAACTCTCCCTGCTCATACCTGCCGGCCAAAATATCTGTCTTGAAGCTGTCCGCTATCTGCTGATAGATGGGCACTCCTGAATTTTGCATCAGCTTCATATGCTACCTCCGTACTGTATTTATTAACTGTTTATGTGTTATATATACACTATATACATTTTAATGTCAATACCTTTCTATAATTATCTCTCTAAAGATTTCACCTCAAAATTTTGATTTGACATACACTCTTATATCTGATAATATAATATAGCTTGCCGATATGGCTCAGTAGGTAGAGCGACGCACTCGTAATGCGTAGGCCACCGGTTCGATCCCGGTTATCGGCTTCATACAAAAAAACACCTCATTCAAAACCGAATGAGGTGTTTTTTTATTACAAAATTCCCCTTGACATTTATAAAAAATATATTAAAATTATCTCGTTGGTTTATTTTTAGTAAACAAAAATCTATTATTAAACCTACAGTAAATATAGCATAAAATGTATTAGAAAAGGAAGTAAACATGGATATCGGACATCGTATGAAGGAGCTTCGTATCCAGTACGGACTTACCCAGCAGGAGCTTGCTGACAGGGCTGAGCTGACGAAGGGATTTATCTCCCAGCTCGAGCGAAATCAGAATTCACCGTCAGTCGGCACCCCTGCTTGATATCATCCAGTGCCTGGGTATGACGCCGGCGGAGTTTTTTACGGATTCGGAACCTGAGCAGATTGTATACAAGGCAAACGACTATTTCGAGAAAATTGACGAGGAAAAAAACAGCAAGGTGGAATGGATCATTCCAAACGCACAGACCCGCTCCATGGAGCCTGTCAGGCTCACTCTTCATCCGGGTGGCAGTTCTGAAATATATCTGCCTCAGGAGTGTGAGGAGTTTGGATATGTGATAAAGGGCACAGTGAAGCTTTGCTATGGTGGCAAAGGTGCACACACCGTAAAGGCCGGTGAGTCCTTTTATTTTAAAGCCGGCAAGAAGCATTTTATTGAAAATAAGTCTTCAAAGGATGCCATGCTCATATGGGTCAGCAATCCTCCAAGCTTCTGACGCTTCCCCTGCAGAAGCTCTTTTATGGGGCTGTAATTACTGCCGGCCGCATTTTTAGTGTGTACAGCAGCAAATTATAAACATACAGGTCCTACCAGTACTATAATTACATGAGAAAGGTTTACACCATGGGAAAGAAATTAATTGATTTTATCGATATCACAAAGTCATACAACGGCAATGTTGTACTCGACGATTTAAATCTATACATCAGGGGAGAACGAGTTTCTGACGCTGCTTGGACCATCAGGCTGCGGAAAGACCACCACACTTCGCATGCTCGGTGGCTTTGAGACACCGGACAAGGAAAAGAAAAATCATGTTTGATTCAAAGGACATCACAAATGTGCCTGCAAACGAGAGAAATCTGAACACTGTTTTCCAGTGAAATACTCTCTTTTCCCTCATATGACAATAGCTGAAAACATCGCGTTTGGTCTTAAAATAAAGAAAAAAAGCAAGGCCTACATAGATGACAAAATAAAGTATGCGCTAAAGCTCGTCAATCTCGACGGCTTTGAAAACCGCTCTGTCGATTCTCTTAGCGGAGGCCAGCAGCAGCGTATCGCCATCGCAAGAGCTATTGTAAACGAGCCTAAGGTACTGCTTTTGGATGAACCGCTTGGCGCTCTCGACTTAAAGCTGCGCCAGAGCATGCAGTATGAACTTATCCGCTTCAAAAATGAGCTCGGTATCACCTTCGTCTACGTCACACACGACCGAGGAGGAGGCGCTTACCATGTCTGACACCATCGTAGTCATGAATCAGGGCTATATCCAGCAGATTGGCACACCAGAGGACATTTACAATGAGCCTGAAAATGCCTTTGTCGCTGACTTTATCGGGCACAGTAATATCATCGACGGTGTTATGATAAAGGATAAAAGCTTGTCGAGATACTCGGTGTAAAGATGCCTTGTGTGGACGAGGGCTTTGGTGAGAACACGCCTGTCGATATAGTCATCCGCCCGGAGGATGTTGAGCTGGTGCCTGCGGAGGACGGCTACATGCAGGGCGATGTCGTGTCAAATATCTTCAAGGGAGTGCACTATGAGCTTGAGGTAAAGGCAAACGGCTACGACTGGATGGTACACACCACCAAATATGTAGAGGTCGGCAGTCATGTGGGTATCAAGGTGATTCCATTTAATATCCAGGTAATGCACAAGCCTGAGTCCTCAGATGAAAAGGCGGTGGAGATAGATGTCTAAAATAAAAAGAAACAGCTGCTCGCAGGGCCGTACCTCATATGGATTATCGGATTTATCATACTTCCGCTTTTCATGATTGTGTACTATGCATTTAAAGGCTCTGACGGAGGCTTCACATTTGAATATGTGGCTGCAATAGCGCAGCACACCAATATCAAGGCACTGCTTTTATCACCCTACGGCTTGGAATCATATGCACCATAATATGCCTGGTGCTGTCCTATCCGCTTGCGATGATTTTAAACGGCTTAAAGATTAAAAACCAAAGCTTTGTGGTATTTGTTTTCATGCTTCCTATGTGGATGAACTTTATGCTTCGAATACTCGCATGGAAGCAGCTTTTTGTCCAAAAACGGTGTCATCAACTCGATACTCACCACTCTCGGACTGCCGGGCTTCAACATCATGAATACCTCCGGAGCAGTCGTGCTTGGCATGGTCTATGACTTTCTGCCATTCATGCTGCTGCCTATATACAACTCCATGACCAGAATCAAAAACGACTGGATTGAGGCGGCTCTTGACCTCGGTGCAAACAAAGTCACAATACTTTTCAAGATTATACTGCCACTTACAATTTCCGGTGTCATAAGCGGAATCGTAATGGTTTTCGTGCCATCACTCACATCCTTTGCCATCTCACAGATACTCGGTGGCGGCAAGGTCCTGCTCATCGGAAATATCATAGAACAGGATTTCGTCCATGGGGCGCAGTGGGGCGCAGGAAGCGGTCTCTCACTCGTGCTCATGGTATTTGTATTAATCAGCATGGCACTCGTCAATCTGTTTGATAAGGAAGGAGACCAGAGCGCATTATGGTAAAAAAAAAAATAGCATCCAAGGGTATATATGGGACTGATTTTTTTTTTGTTTCTGTATCTACCTATCGTTGTATTAATAGTACTCTCCTTCAACAACTCCAAATCCAAGGTTAAATGGGGAGGCTTCACGCTCGACTGGTACATAAAGTGCTTTCAGAGTGAGCGGCTTATGTCCGCATTTTCTACAACACTACAGATTACGCTGCTTGCAGCTGTGATTTCTACAATAATAGGAACTCTCGCAGCCATGGGTATAAGCGCCATGAAGAAACGTAACCAGACAATCTATCTGGGCGCTACAAACATCCCGATGCTCAATGCAGATATCGTGACCGGTATCTCAATGATGCTTTTGTTTGTAAAATTCATGAATCTGGGCTTTGTGACAGTGCTTATCGCACACATCACGTTCAATATCCCTTATGTGATACTCTATGTGCTTCCAAACCTCAAGCAGACCAACAAATACACCTATGAGGCCGCACTTGACCTGGGCGCATCACCTCTATATGCATTTTTCAAGGTCACCTGGCCTGAAATAAGCCCCGGAGTGTTCTCCGGCTTTATGATGGCGGTCACAATGTCACTCGATGACTTCTCCATCACCTACTTTACAAAGGGTGCCGGAGTAAACACACTCTCAACCATGCTCTACACAGAGCTGAAAAAGGGTGTAAAGCCGGAGCTGTATGCTCTGTCAACCATACTTTTCTTCACAGTGCTGCTGCTTTTTTTGGTTGTGGTAAACATCAACTCAAACCAGATACCTGTCAGCGCCTCAAAGAAGCCTGCAAGAGCTAAAAAGCTGCGCATCGTAAAGCGTAGTGTGAGCATCGCAATTGTTGCAGTACTCGTAATCGGCTGCTTTTCGGTATTTACCATAAGCGCCGGAAGCACGAACAATGACAATGCCATAACAGTGCTAAACTACGGTAAATACATCGATGAATCAGTAATCGACAGCTTCGAGCAGGAAACCGGAATCACCATTAAATACGAGGAATACGAGGAGCCTGAGGAAATGTACACAAAGTACAAGTCCGGTGCCATCGATTACGATGTCATCTGCACCTCTGACTACATCATCGAGAAGCTCATAAGTGAGGGTGAGGTCAACAAGATAGACTACAGCTCAATGCCAAACTATCAAAATGTAAATCAGGATATAATCGACATGTCCGCATCCTTTGACCCGACACATGAGTATACTGTGCCTTATTTCTACGGCACCCTCGGCATACTATACAATAAAAAGCTGGCTGATGCATCAGACCTAAATACCTGGGACTGCCTGTGGAACGGCAAATACAAGGACAACATGATTATGATTAATTCTGTCCGTGATGCCTTTACTCCCCGCCCTTCGCACACTTGGCTACTCGATAAACGAGACAGACACAACAAAGCTCGATGAAGCATTTGATATACTAAACAAACAAAGCAGTGATGTGCTCGCCTACTACGTGGATGAAACCTGTGATGAGATGGTTGCTGAAAATGCAGCAATCGCAGTGTGCTACTCCGGTGAGGCAGCTGCCGCCATGGCTGAAAATGACAACCTGGACTATATCGTACCAAAAGAGGGCTCAAACCTCTGGATTGACTCATGGTTCATTCCAAAGACATGCAAGAATAAAGAGGGTGCGCAGGAATTTTTTGAACTATATCTGCGGTGATGAGCCTGCACAACTCAACTTTGAATATGTATACTATGCATCACCTATCCAGGCTGTAATCGACAATCAGGATGCAGAAACGAAGGAAAATGAGGCGATTAATCCGCCTTCCGATATGCTCAAAAACTGTGAAGTATACAGAGCTTTAAATGATGATGACGCCACTCTTTACAACACACACTGTGGCAGAGGCTCAAATCGGATTAAAAATGGATTGCGCAGCTATATTTTGTATGATGTCACAAAAATGAAGTCTAAAAATTGTACAAAAATACATATTGCAAACTTCAATAAACAATGATAGAGTAAAACCCACGAAGCGCCCTGCTTCGTGGGTTTTACTTTTCCACGAGATCCGATATTTTTATGCTCCGCAAGGAGATTCATGAAATACACGGAGTTTTTACATACTATAGAAACAGAAATAACCGCAAGACTTGACAATAATTTCAAGCTTACCATCCATCCTGTCAAAAAAAGAACAACGGGATGATCTACGACGGATTGGTGATTATCAATCCCAAATTCAATATAGCACCGACTATTTATCTCAATCCTTACTACCATTGGTATCTTGATGGTGTATCCATTGATTCTATTCTCGATGCAATTTTATCCACCTACAATGATTTCAAGCCAACTGAAGATTTTGACATAAGCTTCTGTGATGATTTTTCCCAAGGTAAAGGAGAAAATAATTTTCCAGCTCATAAGCTACGACAAAAACCAAAAGCAGCTAAAGGACGTGCCCTATATCAAATATCTGGATTTTGCCATCATATTTGAAGTATATGTAGGAGCCGAGCTGCCTGAATTTGGCACCATTACAGTCACAGATGCCCTTCTGTCACGCTGGGGCATAGATACAGAAACACTAATCCGCGCCTCAATGCAAAATACCCCAAGGATACTTCCATGCTCAATAATCAACATGGCAGAGTTTCTTGCCAAAAAATGTCCGGGCTATGCCAATCAGATGCGCGCAGTCTGTGATTTTGACAGCCTGCCTATGTATATCCTTACAAACAGCAGGCAGACAAATGGTGCATCCGCCATACTCTACCCGGGTGTGCTAAGCTCGCTGGCAAAAAAGCTCGGCGGCAATATGCTGCTCATACCAAGCAGTATCCATGAGTTTCTGGTAATGCCGCTGGATAGCGATATAGATGTCTGCAACCTAAGCGAATTCATCTGTGAGGTAAACTCTACAGAGGTACGCGACGAGGAAGTACTCGGCGAGAGGTACTACATATACGATAGTAAAACAGACACTGTCTACTGATAATCATATAACCTGATAATCATATAACCCGATAACACAAAATACCGGATATCATATCATAGATATGTATCCGGTATTTTACTTTCTAAGAACATAGTTGGAAATTCAAGAAAGTTATTGGCCTGTTATTTGCAGAGCGATGTACTAGTTGCCAAGCAGCATGTCGTAAAGCTTCTCATACTCTTTTTCGCAGATGCCTTCCATGAGAAATCATGCCTCATGGCGCGCTGCATCATCTCCTGCCATCTGTCCTTATGGTTTTCAAACACATCAAGAGCATATTTGATGACATGCAGCATATCATGCGCATTATAATTAGCAAAGGAAAAGCCATCGCCCGTATTCTCGTACTCATTGTACGGCACTACAGTGTCCTTAAGACCACCGGTCTCCCTGGACTATAGGCAGCGTACCATATCGCATAGACATGAGCTGGCTCAAGCCGCACGGCTCAAAAAGAGACGGCATGAGAAATGCGTCACAGCCTGCATATATCTCATGTGCATTTTTCCTCCGAGTAGCCGATATATACTCCAAGCTTCTGCGGATACCTGCCATGGAAATAATTAAACATCTCCTCGTACTGCTGCTCTCCTGTGCCCTGCACTATAAACTGTACATTCATGGTAGAAAGCATCTCCTCCATCACATATGCCACCAGATCAAAGCCCTTCTGATTTGTCAGACGCGAAACTATTCCAATCAGCATGACATCCTTATCCACAGCCAGACCATACTTCTCCTGCAGCTGACGCTTATTAACGACCTTTCCACTCAATTCCCTTACAGAAAAATGCTTATCCAGATATGTATCCTTCATAGGATTAAAGACATCATAATCTATACCGTTTACAATGCCTCTCAAATGCCTGCGCCGCTCAAGCATCAGGCCATCCAGGCCCTCTCCGCCCTCAGGTGTACAGATTTCATCTGCATATGTCGGACTGACAGTCGTAATCTCATCTGCATATACTATGCCGCCCTTTAAATAATTAGCCTCACCATAGAACTCCAGCTCCCCTGAATTAAAAAATATGCTCCGGAAGTCCTGTAACATCAGCCACCTCTTTAATCTTCCATCGCCCTTGAAACTTCATATTGTGAATGGTAAAGACTGTCTTGATACCGGCATAGAAATTGTCTGAGCCGTATACTGTCTTTAGAAAAACCGGCAAGAGTCCTGTCTGCCAGTCATTACAATGTATCACATCCGGGGCAAAATCTATAACCGGCAAAGCCTCAAGCACCGCCTTTGAAAAGAAAGCAAACTTCTCCACATCCTCGTATATATTGTTGTATGGCTTATCTCCTGCAAAGTAAAACTCATTGTCGACAAAATAATATGTCACACCATCATACTGCGATGTAAAAATCCCCACATACTGCCTGCGCCGAAAGTTGAGATTGACATAAAAATGACAGACGAACTTAAGCTGTGGCAGTAATTTATCATCCATACATTTGTACTTCGGAAGTATAACTCTCACGTCATATCTGTCCTTGTCAAAATATTTTGGTAAAGATCCCACTACGTCAGCAAGTCCACCTGTCTTCATATAAGGTATTGCCTCTGATGCGGCCATTAATATTTTAATTTTGTCCATGCTGAAACCTCCCCCAGATTACAGTTATTTAAACAACGATTAATCTGATAAAAAATATAGTATACATCCTGAAACCAATAGAATGTATACTATATTATATCACGCGGGAGTACATTTTGCCTAGTAAATTTATCAAAATGTGGTTTTATTTGTCTATAATGACGATTTTTACATCCCTAGAAGTATTTTGTCTGTAATCAGGGCAATAAACTCCGAATTGGTAGGCTTGCCCTTACCATAGTTTACAGTGTATCCAAACATGGAGTCTATCGTATCCATCCTGCCTCTGCTCCCATGCCACCTCGATAGCATGCCTTATGGCTCTCCACCCTGCTTGAGGTAGTCTTGTACTTCTTTGCAATAGTGGGATACAAAAGCTTTGTGATAGAGCTAAGCATTTCCATATCCTCAACGCACATCACTATCGCAGTCCTAAGATACTGATATCCCTTTATATGAGCCGGAACACCTATCTCATGAATGATATCCGTCACCTGTGTCTCAAGGGATTTTTTTTTCTCCATATATGTATCATCAAGTGGCTCAGTGTCACCGGATGCTCTCTTTACATACACAAGTACCACATCAGAACCGGCATTACCGTTTATCATGTTGTATGCTTCATCACTACTTCTTGCTGTTCCTAAAAACTCCATGCCCTTTAATAAACTCTGCATGTTATTTTTCTTTTCGTCTGCTACTGCGACATTTAAAGTGCTCATCAAACTCTCCTATGCCGCCAATTACTGTCATGTCAAAACAAATTTTATGCTTTTATGATAACACATTTTTGTCGAATTTTGTCGAGAGCGTATTTTTTTTAATTTTATGTAACCATTCAGCCCCACGCATATTCGCAAAACCGCACGATACCCGTGCTTTCTCTATTCTTCAAACTGAGAGTTATACAGCTCTGCATAAAATCCGTTCTTTGCAAGAAGCTCATCATGTGTACCCTGCTCGATAATGTCTCCGTCCTTCATGACAAGAATCATATCTGCATTCTTGATAGTAGACAGCCTGTGGGCGATGACAAAGCTTGTTCTGCCCCTCATCAGATTGTCAAGTGCCTTCTGGATACGGATTTCTGTACGTGTATCGACAGAGGATGTGGCCTCATCAAGGATAAGGATTGGATTGTCTGCAAGGATAGCTCTCGCGATCGTCAGAAGCTGCTTTTGTCCCTGTGACACATTGGATGCATCCTCGTTGAGCTCCATATCGTAGCCACCCGGCAATGTCTGGATAAAGTGATGCGCATGTGCTGCCTTTGCTGCTGCGATAACCTCCTCATCATCTGTGGCATCCAGACGGCCGTAGCGGATATTTTCCATAATGGTGCCCTTAAAGAGCCATGTGTCCTGCAATACCATGCCGAATGCATCTCGCAGATCGGCTCTGTTGTAATCCCTGATATCATGTCCGTCTACAAGAATGGCGCCTGGGCTTACATCATAAAATCTCATAAGAAGCTTGACCATGGTAGTCTTTCCCGCTCCTGTCGGTCCAACGATAGCAACCTGCTGTCCCGGCTTTACATGTTCAGAAAAATCTTTGATGATGATCTGCTCAGGATTATAACCAAAGTGTACATGCGAAAACTCTACACTTCCCTCGATATGGTCTGGCTTTACAGGATTTTCCACTGTTATATCCTCTTCCTCCTCCTCGAGGAACTCAAATACACGCTCGGATGCAGCCGCCATCGACTGAAGCTGGTTTGCCACCTGCGCTATCTGCTGGATAGGCTGTGTGAAATTCTTCACATACTGTATAAAGGCCTGGATATCACCGATTGTGATGACATTCTTTATGGCAAGTATACCTCCTGAGATGGCTACTCCCGCGTATCCTAAGTTTCCTACAAACTGCATGATAGGCATCATAAGTCCTGAGAGAAACTGCGATTTCCAAGCGGATTTGTAGAGCACATTGTTGGCCTCCTTAAAGGTCTTTACAGTCTCTGCCTCTTTATTATATGCCTTTATGACGAGGTGGCCTCCGTACACCTCCTCGACCTGTCCGTTTATGTGTCCCAGATTCTCGTGCTGCTGTCTGAAGTATTTCTGTGAATGCTTTATGACAAACGAAATAAGTATCATCGAAACAGGCAGGATAACGAGTGAAATCAGCGTCATGAGCGGTGAAATAGACAGCATCATGACCAGTGTACCTACCAAAGTGGCAACAGATGTAATAATCTGTGTAATACTCTGGTTCAAGCTCTGTCCAAGTGTGTCCACATCGTTTGTGATACGCGAAAGTACCTCACCGTATGTCCTTGATTCGAAAAATACTTCATCGGCATACGGTTGATTTTGCTCGTGATGTCCTTACGCATCCTGTAGCAGGTCTTCTGCGTGATGCCTGTCATGATAAGTCCCTGGGCGAACATAAAGATGGCACTCACCACATATAAAGCCAGCGTAAACAAAAGAACCTTTGCAATATAATCAAAATCTATGCCGCCTGTTCCTGCAATCTTGTTCATGAGTCCCTCGGCAAGCGCAGTGGTGGCTTTACCCATGATCTTCGGTCCTGCAACGGAGAAGACAGTCGAAACTGCTGCAAATATCATAACTGCAATGATGGCAGCCCAGTATCTGCCGAGATACTTTATGAGTTTCTTTGTAGAGCCCTTGAAATCCCTTGGCCTTTTCTGTGACCATTCCGGGGCCACGTCCCATTGGCCCTCTTGGCCTCTTAGGAGGCATCTTAAACTGTTCGTTATTATTCTCACTCATCTTACATGCCCTCCTTTTTGTTATCATCAAGTCCAAGTTCCTTGGCTGACAAAAGCTGTGACTGTGCAATCTGCATATATACATCACAATTTTTAAGAAGCTCCTCGTGGGTGCCTTTTCCTACGATTTTACCGTCATCGAGCACGAGAATCTGGTCAGCATGAATAATCGTGCTGATACGCTGTGCCACGATAATGACGGAAGCATTCTCTGTAACCTCTGCTAAGGCTGCACGCAGACGCGCGTCAGTCTTCATATCGAGTGCTGAAAAGCTGTCATCAAACACATAGATATGAGGGTCCTTTGCGATAGCTCTTGCTATGGCAAGCCTCTGCTTCTGACCTCCTGACACGTTGGAGCCGCCCTGTGCGATTGAGCTTTCATACCTGTCATTCTTTGTCTCGATAAACTCAGAAGCCTGTGCGATATCCGCAGCCTTTTTTATCTGCTCATCACTCGCGTCTGCTTTACCAAAGCGCAGGTTTGAGGCGATGGTTCCCGAGAAAAGAATACCCTTCTGCGGAACAAAGCCTATTGACTCGCGAAGCTCGCTTAGTGTGTAGTCTCTGATATCGTGTCCATCAAGCTCTATTGAGCCTCCCGTCACGTCATAGAAACGCGGAATCAGGTTTACAAGTGTAGACTTTCCACAGCCGGTACTTCCGATGATAGCTGTGATTTTGCCTGGCTCCGCCACGAAATCAATGTCTGAAAGCACATCCTCCTTTGCTCCCGGATATCTGAAATCCACATGGTTGAAACGGATAACACCTCTGTGATCAGCCTCAGTAACAGGCTCTTTTGGATCATTTACAGTGCTGTTTGTCTTTATAACCTCATCGATACGCTCTGCCGCAACACCAGCTCTCGGAAGCATGATGGACATGGCTGAAAGCATGAGGAATGACATAACAATCATCATGGCATATGTAATAAACGCAGTCATGGTACCTACCTGCATAGAACCCTTTTGTCTATTCTGCCTGCTGCAACCCACACGATACCAAGTGTGATGCAGTACATGATCATGGACATACCCGGCATCATAAAGTGTCATGACACGGTTTGTAAACAGCTGTGTTCGTGTAAGCTCACGGTTAGCCTCATCAAACCTCGCTTTTCCTCCTCCTTCTCACGGCCGAAAGCTCTGATAACGGAAAGACCTGTAAGAATCTCACGAGAAACAAGGTTTACCTTGTCTACAAGACTCTGCATAATCTTGAACTTTGGCATCGTAATGCCAACCAGTGTGAAAATAAAAACCATGATGGCAGCAACCGCAATGGCAATCACCCACTCCATGCCGGATTTGGTCTGTGCCACCTTGATGATACCACCGATACCAACGATTGGCGCGTAAAGCACCATACGAAGCATCATAGTAGTAACCATCTGAATCTGCTGTATATCGTTCGTGCTTCTCGTAATAAGTGATGCCGTAGAGAATTTGTTAATCTCGGCATTTGAAAAGCCTACAACCTTTGAAAAGGTCTTCTCCCTCAAATCCCTGCCGACAGCGGCACCGACCTTTGAAGCCGCAAAGCCTACAACACATGCTGCTATAAGCATAATAGCTGCAAAGGCTGCCATCTTGGCGCCTGCCTTCCACAGATAAGCGACCTGATTGGCATCCACGTCGATTCCTGCATTCTCATCACACTTTGTCGCAAAAGTTACACCCATGGACTTTAAAGTAGCTGAACCCACCGCATCGATTTTTTCCTGCACCTTGCTTCTTATCTGCTTTATCATGTTATCATCGAGCGCTACTCCCTGCGGGATAGCCGATGCATCCACATCCATCTGCTCCCCCGACTGAAAAGCCTGATATGCCATGACAAGAGGAACCAAAAGATCCTCATCCAGCTCATCAAGTGTGTCCGAATCAGCTGTCAGCTTGTATTTTGCCACACCGTCATCAGATTTTGAAGCATCCTCTGCCTCATAACAGTCCGTAAATTTTTTCTTTCTCGTCAGACAGCATAAATGTCTGTGCCATCTGATAATCCTCCGAGGTAATCTCCTTTGGCAGGATATGCTCAATGCCATGATCCGGATACCCACATCAATGATGTCAGATGTGTACGCAGGCAAAGCCAGATCACAGTAAGCCTGAGCAATGAGAAAAACAAATATTAATATGATCCATCGCCAGTATGGAATCAGGTTTTTGAAAATTTTACTCATAAACGTTTCCTTTCTTTCCGGTTAATTATCCCCCATACACGAATGCAAAAAAATATCCGCAATCGTGCGCATACTATCTATTTTATCAATAAGCGCGGATAATTCAATAAAGAAAGTATAAAGAAACAGTAAAAAAACAGAGACTATATAAATGGTTTATATAAGTCTCTGTTTGATAAATTGTGCTTAAACGAAAAGTATGTGATAGCCGAGGAGCCTTTGAAAACTAATCCAAATCAGCAAGACCTACACGCTGTATCTGGAAGGTCTTGTATGCCTTTGCTGTTGTAGTTTCTTTATCACCACCGCTCACCTGTGACTGGTAAATCTTACTATATCCTACGGCATAAATCTTTATAGAATTAAAGCTCCCTCCGGTAAAGCACTCAATGGTACCTTTACCTTATATGTCTTGTTATTTTCAAAGAAGTCCCTTGGATCCTTATTTAATTGACTGTTTTCTTTTTACTGTTATTTATCTGTTCATTTTCTGTTCCATCATTATTCAGTGTATAGATATCCCAGTCCACCTTCTTTAAGTAAATCTTATCATTTCCGGTGCCAATCGTTTCATCTTTTGGATTTTTTTGCGGATCCTCGATATAAAAATCCAAATAAACAACAGTTTTTTCATCAATCTGATTTCGCACAAGGTTTGAATCCTTTACCGTAAAATAAACATCCTGCGTACCGTCTGCACCATCTAGTCTGGCATCCGCTTTATTAGCTGCTTCTTCTTCAATGGCATCATCAATAGTTGCATATAATGTAGTTATGTCATTTGAATCAGTATCTGCATTCTCCTTAAGATAAATTGACGGCTCATGAACTGATGCACTATATGCAGCAATCATAGTGTTTATATAAAAAGTTTCAATTCATCATCATTATTTGAGAAATCGGAATGTCCTACACCTGAGTATGTTACATTTCCCATTGTGTAAATATAATAATTATTTCTTACATCCTTTGGAGACTGCTCATAAATTCCATGGTTTGACAAGGTATACCATACAACAATATCACTCTCACCATCACCATCAGCATCTTGATTCATATCCAGCTGGTAGTACTGCTTATGAGTGGTAGCTATATTTATTTCGTCAGCAATCTTAAAAGGATATGTGGTAATCTGTCCTGAATTAACCTTGACTGCCTTATTAGTCTTAGCTTCAACATCATTACCATCTAGCCCCTGAATACAGCCTGTACTCGCCATGATCGTTACCATTATCTTTCCACTGATACTGATTTAAATCTGCATAAGTAAATCCCTGATTCTGTCTGACAATAACTGAATTATCAGATTTTGGCTCATATGCAATATCAGTATTATTCTTTTTGGCAGTCTGTACAGCTTTATCAAAATCCTCATCAGTACTCTGTAATGTATTGCCCTTCTTTAAATACTCATTTGACAAGATTCCATACCTGTCCAGTCCGACAGTATCACGAATTATAGAGTTAAACTTATATCCCCAGACATTATTATATTTATTATCATTTTTTTATTATTACAAAATGACGTTGTATCATGAGCAAACAATACCGGTTTTCCTGACTGGATATATGCTTTTATTTTATCGAGATGATTATTTGTATTATCAATATCATAACAATCACCAAATCCAATCACAAGCATATCGTATGTCTGCAGCTTATCACATACCTCATCCATTTTAGGTACGTTGTCATAACGAACTGTTTCTATATCCAGGTCAAAATCCTTCACTTGACTAAGTAATTTATGAAACTTTGTATTGCTATCATTCTTCTGCGCCTGCATATCAAAATTTCCCCTAAAGCCCTCATTATGCTCCAACTTTGAATTAATCTGAAGAATCTTGACTTTTGTAGGACTGCCTTTTTTGAATTTTTTTTGACATACACATATCCGGATTTCTGATCATATCTGTAGCTATTTGTAGCCCTGACTTACACGAAGCTGCCAAGGCATAACTCCTACATAGCCATTCGGCAAATCATAGACCAGTTTATAATTATAATTGCCTGCATTCAGACTATACATATATTTACCATTATCACCCATTACCGGATTCACAATAGTGCCATCACAATATATTTTTATCTTATTTGCATCTATTCCTTCATTGGTTGTCGAAAACTTACCATCGGAATTTGAATCCAAGAACAGCTGTGCATTAAAACTCGCTTTAGAATCCGCACCACCTGCATTGTTTATTGAAAATTCCAATGTAATCTGATTATTACTAATCTCAACATAATCTGTATCTTTTACTTTTTCCTGCTCCTTGAGTAATATTTCAGGTTTTTCAGTAGTCGGGTAGGTAACAAGGTCAGCTGTCTCATTTGACTGTTTTTTAAATTTCCCTTGCTGTCCACTTTAAGAACATTATCTTTATCTTTTGCATATTTTAAAAAAGTAAAAACATTTGAACAGTTATCAATGTAATCCTCATTAATTCCACTTTTATACTTGCTATCATTGCTGAAAAAGCCATCTGAAAAGACGACAGGAAAGCCCGCCTTTATATAATCCTCCAATTCTGAAACCTTCTGCTTAGTAATATCATTGCCCGAGCCTCTGTATGTGTTTGGAGCAGTTAAATAATCAGCATTATTTCCATTTCCTCTTAATGTAAGCTGAGTATTAAGCGCCTCTCCATTATTTATATAATCAGTATCCAGCAATCCCGCATGACCATTCTTGAGCATATCATATCCCCAATAATTTACCACATCTTTCGGATTTATAACAACAATGTCACCAACATTTGAGTATTTAAGCCCATCCATTTTCCAATCATTATATACTGTATGACCATCTCTATAATTCAGATTATCGGCTACAAGTCCCATATATATCATATCATAATTATTGAGATCCTCTATTCTTCCAATAAATTCTGCACTCGTAACCCTTGTTATTGTAACCTTTTTTTTTCTCCGGGCATCTTGATCCAAGCCAATTTTTTAGCTTATCATAATTTAAAGCGTCAGACTCATTTTTTACAGTTCCGGGCTCTATATCCAGTATGTTCAGACTATCTGTCGGATTTATAATGTCTCTTTTATCGGCATACGATATGATATAGCTTTAAAACTATCGCCTTTGAAATCTCCTTGTCATAGTATGCATACTCGTCCTTTCCAAGAGTATCATTTTCTTTTTTCCTGCTTGTATTCTCTGAGTTGATATACTCTGCTATCTCGTCAAAATTTTCATTTTTAGCTGCTTCGACAAATTGAGTTTCATCTTCATTTGCAATAAATGCAGAAGCAAAATCATCTCTTAAAACAAATGGCACATCCGTACTAGGATTATAGTTTCGTGGAATGACATATTCGTTGCCAATTACAAAACCTTTTGTATGGGTTTTACTGTCAACTTTATAATACTTTATGTCATTATTCCAATTAATAAAATTATCAGCTGAGTCCTTAGTAAAATTCAGCGAGCTGAAATTGTTACAGCTCAAAAGACCTGCAAGCTTTTTAATATTACTTGAGTAGTCTGCACTTGAAGCAGGCCACACAATACCATTATCCACTATAACAGGCATCATTATACCACTCTGGTGCACACGCTGGACTATCTGCTTTACCTTGTCCCATGAAATGTCATTATCAGGTTTATATGTTGCAGCATCGTTTACTAAATCATTTGAAAGGACGGACTTTGAGCCGGAAAGATAGAGTAAATCAATTGTTGATACATCTATCTGCTCAAGCTCCTTGGGTGTGACCGTTTTTACATTGAAGGTCATATTGGCAGTCTTATCAGCATCGCCTGTCTTGCCCTCCGGTTAAATACACCTATTCTGAACCAGTTATTGTTCTTGAAACCACCCTTATAATATATGCGTGTGGTATTTACAGGATAATCAAGCGAGCCGTTTTTATCAGCCTCCATTATATAGTCACCTTTTTCCCTTACCCACATAGGTATATGTCTGGCTGTCCTTAACTATATCAAAATATCCGTCTGTATCAGTGAGGATTACCCTGCCTGTGTTACCATCATTATTCTCTGTAGCAGAATCAGCTATTGAAGCGTCATCTGAAATATCATCTGCGCCGGTCTTACCTGCCGGCTGATTGTCCTGTGTGCCATCATCTATCTTCTCGTATGGATTCTGTGAGTCAAGCACTGCTCCATACTCGCCGGTCTCATCGTAATTAAACTCAATAGGTACCTCAGTGTCCACCTCGTAGTAGGTCTCGTCATCAGTGATTTTACCTGCAGGCGCATACTCCATCTCAACCGTGCAGTATGTATACTTCTCATAATCCGGCTTACTGCCATCAGGCAGACTTGCCATCCGGTCAGCTCTTGCAACAAATTCATATGGTGATGTGATATCTGAATTGTCTTTTCTGTAAATATATGCCTTTGGGTCATATTTTTGCTATGTTTTGCATGCCCTCAGCAGAACCAATGGCATATGCGCTCTTTATAGAATAAACCACATGCTTGTCTGATGTGTCATCTGCTGTGCCTGTATCTGTCCTATTGTCTGTGCTGCTATCGATGTTACCATCTGTACCGCTGTCTGTATTTCCATCAGCTTTCTGTGAATTATCAGTCTCTACCAGATACTTGGTATTTGTCATGCCATCCGGCAATTTGACTGCAGTAAATGCAACACTGTAGTAGCCTCTTTTTCCTGTATCCACAGATTCAGAGCCATCTTCTGTCTCATCCTCTCCCTGCATGAAAACATAATGGTCAACATTTTGTCTGTAATGACCTGTAGGCAGTCCCTCTTCATTTACAGCAAGCTGGTAATCAGTGTTGAACTTGTAGTCACCCTTCTCCTGCTTTGTCATCTTGTAGCCTTCGGTGCCCTGATTTATTTTATCCATATCTACAAGGGCAAGCTCACACTCCAGTCATTGCCCTGATTGACATAGCTTTCCTCCTACGGCTCATAGTAAAGGGGCTTTGTGTTATCCTTTTTCTCGGTAGTAATAGGTGCAAGCTTTGTTTTCAGACCGACATATAGTCAGCCCTTTTTTATACACCGGCACCCTCTTTGTCAGACATCTGTGCCAGTGTTCCAAACCAATCGTCAGGCTCCTGACCGTCAATCAGATAACCGATGGATGCCATTTTTTCTTGTCAGGCACCACCTCCACCATATTGAAGGGCTTGTCCTTGCCATGCGAGCTGACTATATCAGATATTCCATTGAATGCTACATTTGCATCGACCTTTGTTAGGCTGTCATTCAGCACAAAAGCTGCCACAACGAGACATCCTGTAAGTGTGAGTGATATTGGAACCACTATTTTTTTTTCTTAATTTGCTCATTGCGATTGCTCCTTTTGTAAAAAACTACTCTGTTTCACGATATGTGTAAAACGTAATTGTATTTGACTTAAACTCCGGCATATCCTCAAGTCCAAGCCAGACGCTGATATTTAATTTCTCTCCGGTAAGAAAATCATTTCCGAGAGTGATATGCATTTCTTTATTATAACCTAAAATATAATAATTAAGATAGTTCTTATATTTAGGATCATCTAGCTTACCTTGTGCTCCTGTTTCTCCTGCAATCTCATTTGAACTAAACTTAAATATTCCATCAGGCTCACCATTGCCCTCCGGGCCATAAATCAGCTTGCCATCATCGCCCATTCTAAAGGATATATCTCCCTTGTGCTCGGTTGCACCTGTTGAGCTGACACTTTCTACCTCCATATGCCATACAAAATCCTTAATCTGATATTTGCCATTTAATGAAGAATTTTTCAACTCCCCTTCATCAATAAACAATTGATGCGTCTGTCCTAAATTGAAATGCTTATCTGCATCACAATGCAGAATATTGATTGGATGTGCTACGTTTACAGTTACCTTTGCCGTCAATGACGTATCGTCTTTGGATGTTACTGTGATAACAAATTGATCTGTAGTTTCATTATCCATAAGTTCTACATTATATACATCACCATTAGCATTAAAGTTTCCACCATTTTTTTGTTCCTGAATGATTCCACGTTACATTTTTTGAATCATACTTTCCACCCAGAATCTTATCAGTAAACTCTAATTTATTCTGATTTTTTCTTCATTTCATAGTATACCGTTCCGTTGGTTACATCCTTGCCTTTATAATATATCCTTATTCCTTTAGGCTCTGCCGGCTCCACATACTCCACATCTGCTCCTGTCGGTACCTTATTTCGCATCGTGAAGTTCTGCTTTGATGTATACTTCTTGTCCCCTGCTTTAAAGTCCACGACAAGTCCGACAGAGTTCTTGCTTTCTGCCTCGCTTAAATCAGGTGTAAAACCTGTGACATTTTCTGCCATAAGCGATTCCTTGCCCTGACCATCTGCCTTCACCGCACCTGTTGCAGGATCCAGTGTATCCTTTCGCAGATAGATTTTGTGCTCTGATGGTCTGTATATGATATTGTATGTACAATCCTTGTTGTAGATAATCAGCTTGCTGTCGGATGATGTTTCCTCAGATGATGCTTCTTCGGATGACGCTTCTTCCGCTGATGCAGTTGCAACATAACCGGCCTCAGGGGCTGCTGATGCCACCTCCACCGGCGCTGCCACTGTAGCAGGCTCATACTTGACACCCTTTTGCGCATCAATTATCAGGTCTCCTATCTGATTCATCGTAAGCTGTGCCTCATACTGTAAATCTACATCCTTTGAAGCGTACTTATACTGCTTTGTGCTCGTACCGATAAAGCCTGCAACAGCCAGCCCCAGTATTCCCATTATCGCCATGACAATGACAAGCTCAACAAGTGTAAAGCCACTGTTTTTCCTATTATTTGATTTGTTCATGCGCCTTAAAAGTTTCATGGTTCATCTTCCTCTCCGATTTCATCATACAACCTTATAACAGCCTTGCGCGTCAAAATAAAATATTCATCATTAAACTATGTATATTACTCACATACCACCTTGCCGGTCTCCTTGTATATCGTGATAACCTTCTCGGTGCTGTTTTTTGAATCCAGATACGGCTGCAGTACTTGTTATTGGCATCAGGCTTTTGTGCACCTGAGCTTCTGTCAAACTGAAGCACTATACTGTCTGAGCCGTTCAATTGTGTCTTATCACTATAATCATCCTTCATGGAATAATATACATCAATCCTGCTCTTTCCGATTTTGCTTGGAGCAGATACTGTACCATTTATGGTCGTCTTATAATAGTAGGCACCATCTGATGCATCCTTGTATATCTCAAGAACTGCGCTGTCCTTTCCCATAGTTGTGACCCTTGTTTTGTTAATTATCGATTCAATATTTCTGGCACACTGCTTCACCTCAACACCCATGACCGAGCGAATGGATATGGTTGCCGCACCTATGAGTACGACAGATATCGCTATCACTACTATAAGCTCTACCGTAGAGAGAAACCGCCATTATTCTTTTTTTTTCTGTTACAGACATATTGGATTCCTCCCTTATATATATCGTCAAAATTTGTCAAATATAAATATTTCGCAGCTGTTTTGCGCCTTAAAAGCCGCTTGTTTTCTACTCCTTGGTCCAGTTCTGGTATGTAATGAGCGTAGCATAATCTATTTTTGTGTCCGCCTCTTTCTTATTTGAAAAAGAAGAAACATTACCCAGATAGTTGGCACCGTCCATGAACACATCATACAGGTGCAGTGCATCGTCTGCATCACTTACCTTTTCAAGAAGCAATGCCTTAAATACCTCCCGAGTACCATTATCAATCTCACACTGGTCTTTTTTTTACAATTATCCTGCCCTTTGCAACTATGGTACCTGTAAAATCAGCCTCCAGTGTCACATTTCCTGTAGCAACAATTATGTCCACATTGTGTGATTTGTCATTTGCATCATATGTGTAGTTACCGTTTATGACAATTGCCTGGTATTTTTTTCCCTGATACTCAGTCTCAAATGTATGTTTATTACCGGAATTTGGCACTATTTTCAGCAAATTGGTATTGTTAACTATATTTGTAAAAAGCGAAACACTTGCTGCATTTGTCGGTAAATCCGCATAATCCGTCAAAAGCTTTGAGTTTAGTGCGGTATACGTACGCTGTAAGGCATCTGACTGTGCATCCATGTCCACACCATCAGCTATGCCCTTCAAAAGTCTTAAATTGCTGCCATCGTAGATGCTGTAATTGCCGGCAGTATAGATGCTTGCAGCCTCATTTACCTGTATGCTGTCAGTATAGAACTTAGTGTATCTATTGAGCTTGTCACTGTCTGCACCAAAATAGTCACTGTAATACTCAGCAGCCTTGTTCGTTGGCAGATTGACATAATAGTATACAAGTCCATCATCACTATTATCAGTAGAAGGAACAAAGACCTTCTTTATACAGTTGTCGATTGTCTTTTTTCTCTGGCAGATATGCCGAGAGAGCCTTGCCTGTCTTTGTGCTGACCACATTGGCATTTATTTCAGTATACTTTGTCTGATCCTGTCCTGTTGCCGTAATATCCTTGTACTCCTTAAAGGAGAGTGGATTCTTGTTGTAAAGCGATTTGGCATCCGCACCATCTCCACTTGTGCCTATGCACTCAGGCGGCACAAGGTATGCTATCTGGTCACCCTTTACAGAGATTGACTCACCCATGGCCACATTGCTGTTTTGTGTACCCACACTACTACTTGAGTTTACAATAGCCTGGGTATTGATATATGCGGTTCCAGCCAACATAAGCTCCCTGATATTTGACATATCAAGCGATGCCTTCCTGCCGTTTATGATAATAGCAGAGCTATCGCGCGACAGGATTTTCCTTGTTAGCGCCTCCATTGCCAAAGCCGACGTACTTCGCATTGTTATTCTTATTATTCTTTCCAAGTGTGACATTTGAGCCTGTACCCTTTAAGGTCATGTCATCTTTGCCACATATGTCATGCCATCTAAATTGACTGTTGCACCATTTACATTTATATTGCTTGTCCACAGCTGACACTGTGAATCAACAGAAAGTGTACTGTTATTGTGTACACCCGCCATGTTCTTTTTTATTGTACCAGTATCTTTTCCGGCAAAGTCTCCCACCTCTATATCGCCCTCTGCAATCATATAGCTGGTATCCTTTACATCAAGTGTAGCATTGTTTGGAATAATAACACTCGTAGTGGAAGTTCCTGTATCTGCCGCATTTTTACAGCCGGCATAGAGATTACCGGATAAATTCACTTTATTAAGTCCTGATGTAATTTCCAATCCTTCATTTCCTACAAGAGAATATGTAAAAAGCTCCGGAACACCTCCCGATGCTGTAAAGCTCATGGATGGAACTCCCAGAGAAATATCCGTCTCTATTATTGATTTAAATCCCTTTTCATCGGTATACTCTACCCTGATGCCATTAATGACTGCGCGGCTGTTGTATACCTTGAGCATTCCATTTCCATTTTCATCGGCATTTACCGCCTTGACCACAGCGTGTGGCTTTGAGTTTTCGTCTGTGAGCTTACTATCCACATAGTCTTTAAGCTTTTCAGTTTTATAGTGCATACCGGTATTGTCAGACTCAAGACTTCCCTTTAAGCTCTTTAAATACTCCTGCGCAAATATACTCTGTCTGCCGGCCTCATTTATGCTGCTGTCAGAGTAATTCTCCATAACCTTTGTATATCCTGCTGAGTAAGCCTTGGAAATATCTCCCTGCAGACCGGTACATATCTGATCCAGCACACCCTCTGCCGAGTAAAAGTTGTCTGTATTTTTTTCGTCCGTCACCTTCATCTGGAGGTTCATAAGCGCTATCCACAGCACAGTCACAGCTAAAACAGCCACTATAGCCATTGCAACTACAACCATCACAAAGGAAGCACCACGGTTATCATTACGCATCATAATTAATACCCCATGCTTCCGGTCATCGTAACAACCGGGTCTTTATCCTTAAATATATCATCCAGTGAAGCCTTGCTCTCGTATACAGCCACCTTCACATCATACAGCCTTTCAGATGCATTGCTTTTTGTCAGATTCTTTATATCGACAATTGCCTTTACATCATTCTGAATTACATTGTTATTAAAGCCATATATAGCTTGATCGGGCTGTAGTGGATTATCCGGTGCTCCCATATTTACATTCAGATTGGTGGCTATATGAGTATAAGCATGACCTGTACGATTTCCCGGCTCACTTACCTTCACATATGCCTTATATGTACTCTCCTTCGTGCTCAACTCTGACTGATCCGATATAGTCTTTTTGCTTTACAATGTTTACCGTGCAGTCCAGCTTGTCCTTATTATTGATTATAATGACATCGTTGCAGGTATTGTAAAGTGTTCCTGTAGATGTGTACCATGGATTGTAAAACAGATAGACATTCCTCAGATTATGGTTCACAGTATCTGAAGAATTATCATAAATCACCATGGTATAATCATCCTTCAGTGCACTATTCGGATCCGGAAAAGTCTTTCTTACTCCATTCTTATTGATAGAATATGAATACGACACCGTAACCTTGGTAGCCTTATTACTCGAAGCTCCATACTTTTCTATATCTATGGTGATAGTTCTTTTGATATCCTGCTGAGTGATGCCGCCTACACCAGGCATATTATTAAATGCATATATAATATTTGTAGCAGAATACTTGTCTGCACTCATGCAGTCAAAATTTGCATCCATGGCCGACATATCCGCTACCTCGTCCATGTTGTACTTTTTAACCTTATTGTCCGACTCTGCGTCCGATTTTGCATCCACTGTCACAAGAGCATTGTATTTCTTTGTGCCTGACTGCACACCAGACATATAGAAATAATACTTGTGCGCATCCGACTCCCTGAAATTCCAAAGCGATGTATCGCTTATTTTGGCTGATGCATCAGTCTTGTGGATACAGCTAGTGATGACATCGTCCTTGTTTACAATCTCAGCACTGATATCCTCAAGCCTCTTTACATTATCAAACTTACCCGACTTCTTAAGAAGCTCACATGCACTGCTTCCATCTGATATATTAAAACCGTCCGCCACATCAAAGCCCTCCGACGGATAGTTAAACTGATATGCCAGTGTCTTCATGGAGTTCTTTTCAATACCCTCCATAATGTTTGTCGCCAGATGTGTAGCATTCATCTCGTTTTTAGCCTTTACATTGGTCTTTGTAGCTGTGACAAATGCATTCAAAAAAGGAAGCACGATTATTGCGAGAATAGCAATCGACACAATAATCTCCACAAGTGTTACTCCTCGATCATCGTTTTTTAGCTTTCTCAAATCTGCTTCCTCCCCTCTTGTATTTTTTGTTATCTCATAACTCAATAATCTAACATTTGATATTTATCACTTACGGTCTCAATAACCCGCTAATCTAATAACCTAATATTATAATAATCAGTTAGTTTGTTGTACCAAACAAGATTATTTGTACCATGTGGTACTGCAGGTATGTATGGTGCCTCATATGGCTTATCAAGTCCATACAGGAAATATGAATCCACAAGCATCTCACCTGTCAGCTTGCCTGTCGAATCATCAAAGCTCACGTTGAGCGTGCTGATAGTTTTCTTCTGTGATGAACCAATCACCTCTCCAAGCATAGCCTTAAGCCCATGATACTCTGTCTTGAATGCCATAACTGTGCTGACATCATAAAGCTGATAACCTGTAACCGTAGACTTTGCAGAGCCTGTTGATGTACTGCCATCAGCTGCACTGCCGTCGCCTGTCTGTGACTGAGAGCTGTTGCCATCAGCGGTCTGAGAGCTCTGCGAACTGTCTGCATTACTGCTATCCGTGGTACTGCTGTCTGAACTGCTTCCCGACGAAGAATCTGTACCGGCTTCACCGGTCGGATTATTCACATCAATAGCTGTCGGTGAGCCGACTGTAAGCTCTGTAATATTTGTATTGGTAGAATTTCTCGATAGCAACCGCATCCATGATGCCGTTTTCTATCTGTAAATATGAAGGGAAATTGTCATATACCTGCTGCATGGCATCAGACATATCCTTTGTCTTCTCTGTGTAGTCATCCGCCTTTGCCGCAAGTGCTGAAAGCTGATTGTACTGTGATTTCAGATTCATATTTTCGCTCTTGAGTGAATCCCTCTTATTGGACTGTGGAATAAAAATCAAAAAATATGTCAGTGCTAAAATGGCAACACCCGCTAATATAATAAGTAACTTTTTATCTCTCGTTGACATCCTAACACCCCCTACTGATTTGTACTGTCTGTATCTGATGATGAATTGCTATCCGTCTGTGCCTGTGAGGACGTGTCCCCTGATGTATCAGCCGGCTCACTGCCTGTGCCATCTGCCGATTCAGAAGCAGCACTGTCATCAGCCTTTACATATGTGCAATCTACTGTGAACTGAACCTTTGAAGCACCGGTCTCATCAACCTCCTCCGTGATGGTTGACACATTGGATACCATGATACTCTCAAATGTACGAAGCTGTGCAATTACATCAGCCGCTATATCCTTGCTGCCTGTCTTGATGGTCATCGAAACACCATCAGTCGTAACAGACATATTCACAAGCTTTGCCTCTGACGGAAGCTTCTGCTCCAGCTCATCCACGAAGCCCGTTATCTCATCATTCTTGTTGGATGAGGCGCTCTCAAGAAGCTTGGTCCAGTCATAGTCCTTCTTGGTGCTGGTTATACACATCATATATATTCTGTGCATATGACAAATCAGAAACACGAGCTTTAAGCGTCATATTGTCTGAAGTTAAAACAAGATTTGAAAAAAATGCTGTATGCCGTGATACCAACTGCAACTACCACACACAAGCCAAAAATGAGAAGCTGCACTGCAAAAGAAACAGGCTTTTCGGCTTCCTCCCCTGCCGGTACGGGAAGAGGCTTTCCATCAGGACCAACAGGTGGTTTTCCCTGCATCCCTGCCTGTGCGCCGCCGGATGGCATGGCACCTGCAGCTGTTCCTGCCATAATCGTAGCACCGATTCCCTTGTTTTTCTTACTGTCAAGTATATCAAGCGGGCTCAGTGAACATCCGACACAGTTGAAATACTCTGCCAGCTTTGCCTCTGCGAGGTTTATGCTCTTTGCCACATGTATACCGTCAAACTGCTGAAGCGGAACCACCTTGACATTCAGCTCATTGGTCAAAAGCTTTGAGAGTCCGCTGAAATCAGCACCTAAGCCAATGAGGAAAATTCTCTCGATAGGAGTATCTGAGTTTCTCGACTGATAATAGTCTATAACTCGTCCGAGACTGCTTATCAGATTGGAAAGTGAATATGATACATTCAGGCGAAGCTTCTTAAAGCGCTCAGAATCAATCTCATGCCCCATAGGATCCATGCCGCCGCCCGCCGGCTCATCAGGTACTGTGCCATCAGGCCTTATTGCAAGGCAGGTCTTTCTGCGTGCCACATCAACTGCAAATCGGTAAATGACAGATACTCTCCAAAAAGCTCACTATCCTGAATCGCCTCAATAGCATCAGCAAGTCCATGGTTGACATTGCGCTGCAGCTTTACCATGCTTCCATCCATTACAGTCAGTGTGGTAGAAACCTCATCCACCTTGACAGTCACCTTCACATCTCCGGGAATCTCTCTTCTCATGAGCTGCTTGATGGCATTTCCACTATAGTCAAGTGCTACAAGTTGCAGCCTGCAATCAGCTGCAAGAGCACCATACGACAAAATAAGATCATTAGGCACAGCAATAACCGAAAGACGTAATTTCTTTTTCTTCCGGTCTGTCAATCTTCTCTATAATCTGATGTACCAGCTTGTACTGGCTCAAATCCACCGGAAAATAATCCGATGCATTCATTGCAATCATTTCCTTAAGCTGCTTTTCCTTAACAAGCGGAAGCTCTATATCTCTGCTTGCTATACGTGCTGAATTTAACACAAAAACAGCTTTTTTGGTGGAAATCTTCTTTTTCCTTCAGCTTACTGTATAAGATAGAACGAAACATTCCATCCGGCTGTACCACTCCATCATTAATCATCCCCGGTGGTGTCGGGAAGCCGAACATATTGTAAATCTTGGGATTTTTTGCTTTGTAATCAATCTCAACTACTCTGGTAAGGTTCTCCCCTATTTCAATACCGAGTACCCTATTTGCCATAACCTAGTCCTCCGTGTTTATCTTTGTTTTACACTGTATACATCTGTAAAACATTCGTAACTGTTAAGTTACAAACATTCTATATATATATTTCGGCATATCTGTGTTTTCTCTGCTTTTGTCTCACTGCTTGTCGTACTACCTGTTTTATATTAAGTACGCTATATTATAACACGTTTTTCAAAAAGCCTGCGAGTGTCAAATATGCCGATATCATTTTTCACCCCATAGCATCGAAATAAATATTCCGGCTGCCAAGTACGGTCCCATCGCAAGTCTGTTGCCTGCGTTTGTCACTTTCATACGAATCAGATGTATCACGGAACCGATGATGCATCCTAAGAAAAATGCTAATGTAATATTCTGCCAGCCTATCGCAAGGCCTGCACATGCCATGAGCTTGACGTCTCCGCCACCTATGGCTCTTCCTCCACTTACAAGAAGAAGGATTTCAAAAAGGAATAAACTGACGCAAAAGAATCCTATCACATATTCAGACCAGTTATCATGGTCTAAAAACACATGCAAGGATTCCAAGCACCAGTATAAATATATTGATTCCTAATGGAATTTCATATGTTCTCCAGTCTATAACACTCAGAACTATGAGTGCAGATGTAAGAAAGCAGTAGATGATACTCGTAAGTTCAAGTCCATTTACTGCAAATACTACTATGTATAATCTACCGTTTAACGCCTCAATAATAGGGTATTGAGGTGATATCGGTTCTTTGCACTTGCGGCATCTGCCACGAAGAAACAGCCAGCTGAAAACCGGCACCATAGCGTACCACGCGAGCTGCTGATACCCGCATCTCATGCAGTGGGACCTTTCGGTCACCACTGTCTCATGCTGCGGTATGCGGTAGATACAGACATTTAAGAAGCTGCCTATAACTATACCAAATGCAAATATTAAGATGTAGATGGGTATCAGTTCTGTGGTCATTGTTAAAAAGCCTCTTTATATATTATGGTGTTGTTGTTTTAGGACCCTTTTTGAATTGATCTTTATCTGCATGGTAATATGGAGAATCTCCAGTATATGTAATAGTTCCATCTGCCTTATTATATACAACTGTTATTGTATCATTAGTCCACTTTGTGCCTTTAATTTTCGCTTTTGTTAATCCGGCATCTTTAACAGCCGTATCAACAGTTGTTCCTGTTCCTAGCTCTGTCTTACTCAATGTAACAGTAACCGTAGTAGCAGTAGCCGAAGCCGCAACCTCTTCGTCTGCATAATATGTCTTTAAAGCTGAAGCAATATTATCACATGTTTGGATATCTGTAGCCTCTCTTAGACTTCTCAACATACTTGATAAGCTGCGGAGCAAGTACACCTACAAGCACTGCCATGATGGCGATTACAACAATAAGCTCTACGAGAGAGAAACCTTTGTTGTTCTTCTGTTTCTTTCCTAACTTTTTAAATACATTCTTTACCATAGTTCTTTTTTCTCCTTTTCATTATAACATGGTTTTTGTGCAAAGAGCTGTGCCCTATCAGCATCTCTTTGTTTTGTATGCGCTCATTGTACCATAAACCAAAGCATATTGCAAGTTTTTTTCTAATACAATAATACTATTGGTACACAACTTTTTTTTCGCCTTTTTTAGCAATTTCAAACAAATTTTAACCGATTTTTTGCATTTATTTCATATTTTTCAAAAAACATCTCCCAGGCTGTATTTTTGCACAGCGTGAGAGGCTTCACTCCATGTGACCGGCTGAGGCATACACTCTCGTGAGAGCTACGCTACACTGCCAAGATACTGTAGGAATTATGCCTTATAGATTTTCTATGCTTGACGAAACCGTCGAAACGCGCCGTCCGTGGCGCGGTTCTCCTTGCCCATTACTGCTCACACCAGCAGTGTGACCAGTAACGATTACAGCCCATTAAAATTGCCTCTACGAGGCAGGGGCTGTAATCTGACAATAGTTGACGCATTGGCGCATAGCTTGACAGCATGGTGTCAAGCTTGCGTTTGAACAGCAACGATATATTACATCCCAGTGGCAGTTCATTTCTGTGTATCGTGTGCATAATTCAACAGTATCTAAGCAGCTTCGCTATTCGCTCACCCGAGAGTATATTCGCCAGCCGTTCGTAGAGAATGAAGCCCCATCCTACTGTCAGCAAAAGAGGAAGCAACCTCCGGGCTCTCGCCCAAAGATTGCTTCCTCTAATTTACATTTCACTACAATATTAGCTCACAAGCCATTTTTTTACAGTTTCCTCATCAAAATCCACACATTCAGCTATATCTTCTATTGAGTGACCTTTTTTCTGAAAGTTTCAAAGCTGTTATTTTTGCCTGACGAATTCTGCCTTCTTCTCGACCTTCTTCTCTGCCTTCATTTTTCTGTTCTTCCCACGCCTTGCACATATCAATCACCTCTTCTTTCTCATCTATGTCTATATTCGTTCCTGCAAACAGGTTGATTGCCTCGACTGTCTCTCTGTCCACATTGCTAAACTTCTCGTCATTCTGCAGCACTTCCTGCATTTTTTTTTTTCCTTATCATAAGCATTCTGTAATACCTCGAAAAGCTGCCTGATTGAGGTTCTGAATCCTGTAAAGTCGGTTATCTCCCTCGGAGCCAGCAGGTTAATCCTATAATCCGGTATGAATGGCAGAAGCTCCTCGTCCACATCACCAAACATATCTGACAGCCTCCTTGGTCCATCCCATTCCTTTGTCCCGAGATACACTGTAATCGTAATTACTGGAATCAACTTATCCTCTTTCGTAAATCGAGAGAAATTCATCAGAAGTTGCGATATCCTTTTTCCCTGCGGTGCTTTTTGGCTGTTTCCTTTACCTGATTGCCATATGCCATGACATCATAAAACATGTTTTTTACCGGAATGGAATAGTGTATATCCGACTGATTTTCTACTCCTATCAGTACCACATATGATTTGCCGGTATATTTGATGCTGGCATTTTTTGAAAATATCCCTCAGCTTCTGCACCGCTATGGTCTTTTTTGTCAAGCCCCAGTGCGGTCAGCACCTCTGTCGTGTCCCTTTCCTTAAGGTTTTCCGGCAGGATGACCTCTCTTCCTCCATACAGTATATTGTTGCACAGGTCAGCAAACGGCATTGTCAGCAAAGTATTCCTTTGCCATTGAGTCTTTTTTTGCGCTCAATCCTTCTCCTCCTGTTCTCTTGTGTGAGCAGGAAAATTTGGTGCCAATGAGGGTATAGTGGTACAGTTTACAAGGTATACCTGTGCTGTTCTTCTTTAATATTTACGCACGGTATACAGTTCATCCGCCTTTTGACTACATTTTCTGCATTCTGTCTACATACGGCATTTCAATTTTCCTGCTGTTGATTGGTAAATAAAGCATTGAAAACTTCCATGTCCTTTGTAGAATAATGCGAAGTGGTCTGCCCTCTTCAAAGTGGTGCGCACCTGAAAAACTGTTATGTGGTGCCGCTTACAGAAATATAATGCTTTGAGTTGATTGTAGCATAGAGGTGGTGTTTTGTCATCACATTTTTTCTTTTTTGCCACAGCGTAAGGGGCTTCATCCCATGAGACCGGCTGGGCACACTCTCCCGCGTGAGCGAATAGCGAAGCTGCCTAGATACTGTTGAATTATGCACACGATACACAGAAATGCCCTGCCACGGATGGCAGGGCAAGGGAGAACCGCGCCACGGACGGCGCGTTTCGACGGTTTCGTCGGGCATCGTAAATCTTTAAGGCATAATTCCTACAGTATCTTGGCTGCGTAGCGTAGCTCACGTGAGAGAGTGTGCACAAGCCATGGCTATTCATGGGATGAAGCCCCGTCCTACTGCCAGTACCTACAGTTGCTATGCCAGCTTCTTATTTTTCTCAAGAAGCTCATAGATTTTCTCAACATCATAATCCGGCTTCATTGACAATGCCGCTTCGTAAATTGGAGCGATAACCTCCTCTTTTTTTTCTTCCAGGTCATCTGCTATCTCTGCCACACTCTTGTCCTTTTGCAGCTTTTTTACAATCTGAGAAATTATCTTTTGTCTTTCTCCTAATTCTCGACCTTCTTCTCTGCCCTCTTCTCTGCCTAATTCTCTGCCCTCATTTTTCTGATCTTCCCATGCCTTACACATATCAATCACCTCTTCTTTCCCATCTATGTCTATATCCGTTCCTGCAAACAGGTTGATTGCCTCAACCGTCTCTCTGTCCACCTTGCTAAACTTTTTCATCATTCTGCAGCACTTCCTGCATCTTTTCTTTATCATATGCATTCTTCAGTACCTCGAAAAGCTGCCTGATTGATGTCCTGAATCCGGTAAAGTCTGTTATCTCCCTCGGTGCCAGCAGATTAATTCTGTAATCCGGTATGGATGGCAGAAGCTCTTCATCCACATCACCAAACATATCTGACAGCTTTCTTGGACCATCCCATTCCTTTGTTCCGAGATATACTGTAATCGTAATCACCGGTATCAGCTTATCCTCTTTCGTAAATCCAGAGAGAAATTCATCCGATGTTGCCGTATCCTTTTCCTTGCGGTGCTTTTTGGCAGTTTCCTTTACCTGGTTGCCATATGCCATGACATCATAAAACATGTTTTTTACCGGAATGGCATAGTGTATATCGGACTGATTTTCTACTCCTATCAGTACGACATATGATTTGCCGGTATATTTGATGCTGGCATTTTTTTGAAGATGTCCCTCAGCTTCTGCATCGCTATGGTCTTTTTATCAAGCCCTAGCGCGGTCAGTACCTCCGTCGTGTCCCTTTCCTTAAGGTTTTCCGGCAGGATAACCTCTCTTCCTCCATACAGTATATTGTTGCACAGATCCGCAAACTGGCATTATCTGCAAAGTATTCCTTTGCCATTGAGTCCTTTGCGCTCAATCCTTCTCCTCCTGTTCTCTTGTGTGAGTAGGAAAATCCGGTGCCAATGATGGTACAGTGGTACAGTTTATGAAGTATACATGTGCAGTCCTTCTTTATGTTATCTATATGTTTACATTATGATTATCACACTGTATACAGTTCATCCGCCTTTTGACTACATTTTCTGCATTCTGTCTACATACGGCATTTCAATTTTCCTGCTGTTGATTGGTAATTAAAGCATCGAAAACTTCCATGTCCTTTGTAGAATGATGCGAAGTGGTCTGCCCTCTTCAAAGTGGTGAGCACCTGAAAAACTGTTATGTGGTGCCGCTTACAGAAATATAATGCTTTGAGTTGATTGTAGCATAGCGGCAGTTCTTTGTCATCATAATTTTTCTTTTTCCATACTTATATTTTTTTTCATACTGTTTCTGCACTGCACGCCTATCAGCCTGCATTCTGCCACAGTGCAAGGGGCTTTATCACGTGAGACCAGCTGGGGCACGCTTTCTCTCGTGAGCGAATAGCGAAGCTGCTTAGATACTGTTGAATTATGCACACGATACACAGAAATGCCCTGCCACGGATGGCAGGGCAAGGAGAACCGCGCCATGGACGGCGCGTTTCGACGGTTTCGTCGGGCATCGTAAATCTTTAAGGCATAATTCCTACAGTATCTTGGCAGTGCAGCGTAGCTCAAGCGAGAGAGTGTGCACCAGCCTGGGCTCAGGGGATTAAGCCCCGTCCTACTGTCAGTATCCCTTATCAAAAGAAGCAGCCTCTGTGCTCCCGCCCAAAGACTGCTTCATATTGATTATTTTTAATTTTCAACTGCTGCTATGCCAGCTTCTTATTTTTCTCGAGAAGCTCATAGATTTTCTCAACGTCATAATCTGGCTTCATGGACAATGCTGCTTCGTAAATTGGAGCGATAACCTCCTCTTTTTTCTTCCGGTCATCTGCTATTTCCGCCACGCTCTTGTCCTTTTGCAGCTTTTTTTTTACAACCAGTGAGATTATCTTTTGTTTTTCTCCGATTTCCTTACCCTCTTCTGTTGCAACCTCTTCCCAGTAATCACTCACATTACACATCTCGCTCATCCTCCCTTCGAGTTCCATGCTCATTTTAAGTCCATAATCTTCTTCAAGTATCTTCTTTTTCTCGATAAACTCTGACTTTGAGAACAGCTCTTCCAGCATTCCTATGAGTTTATTCTTAGACTGCTTTTTATATTTTTTGTTGCTCTCGTCCGGACATTTATCAGTGCACCATTTAATTTGTCAATCTGTGGTATTTTCTTTATTTTACCATAAATCAGGCTGGATTTCATCCCAAATTCGATTATTGAGTCCTCTGATTTTTTTTGTATCCATACATATCCATATGGTATATACGGATTTTAAGTCATCATAATTCGAATTTACAAACTCAGTACCCTTCTGCTCGGAAATCATTCTGCCCATGTAATAGGCAATCCGGTTTTCCAACCGGTAGCCCAGCTTTGATTTTTTACTGCTCTTCTGGGCTTCAATATTGATGATAAATGCTCTTCTTTTTCCATTATAATACAAAGGGAAATTTGATGTCGTAAATAATTTTTCCATCATCCTCATCAACTGACTCATTATTTACGTTCTGGATTTTAACTCCAAGCCTTTCCGGAAATCTTAGCATTACTGTCGGCTCACCAATGCACGGAATTATTTTCTCGGCTTCCATTTCCTTAAATTCCGGCACGAGCGCCTGAACTATATAGGCTGCTATCTGCGGATCTGCCAGAATACACTTCACGTAGTCGTCACTGGTTGCCTTGTCCTGCTCTATAGAGCTAAGAGTTCTGGACAAATTTGTCTTCACTTTTCTGTATATCATACACTTCTCCTGTTTCCACATGAAATCTGCATACATATCATTTTTTATAGCCCCATTTTTTTGTGCATACATAATTTCAAATGATAATAACCCTTTATATTCCTCAAATAAATGCCCGCCACGCATAGAAACGAATAGACTGGTACTTTAGCTGATATTTATTTTTAACACACAATCGGATTTGTTGCTGACACAGCATGATAAATCAACGGGTAAAGAACATCCCCGAACCATGTATTCGAATTGTAGCCTATTGTATAACAGTTGTCAATGTATTTTTTCGCCACAGCGTAAGGGGCTTCATCACATGAGACCGGCGGGGGCACGCTCTCTCGCATGAGCGCATAGCGAAGCTGCCTAGATACTGTTGAATTATGCACACGATACACAGAAATGAGCTCCCACGGATGGGAGCTCAGGAGAACCGCGCCACGGACGGCGCGTTTCGACGTTTTCGTTAAGCATAGTAAACCTATAAGGCATAATTCCTACAGTATCTTGGCAGTGTAGCGTAGCTCACGCGAGAGAATGTGCACCAGCCAGGGCTCATGGGATGAAGCCCCGTCCTACTGCCAATGTCTCTGCACCAAAAAGCAGCCTTTGAGCTTCACACTCAAAGTCTGCTTTTTTTTATTTTATAAACTGTCCATAGCCTGATACATGGTAAGCATAGGAGCCATAACGGCTGCCACAAGCACACCAACAATAAGTGCCAGAACAAGGATAATCATAGGCTCAATAGCTGCCATAACTGTCTGGGTAGCCAACTCAACTTCCTCATCATAGTAGTCTGCCAGTCGGGTAAGCATGCCTTCCAAGTCACCGGTTTCCTCACCAATTCGCGTCATGTGTGAAACCATAGGTGGAAACAATCCACACGCAGTGATTGGCTCAGACAGTGGAACACCCTTACTTACTTCTTCCCTTGCATTTTTCAGGGCTTTTTTGTAAAGCGCATTCTTCATGGTGTCAGCAGTGATGCCAAGGGCTTCAATCATCGGAAGTCCGGAGTACACAAGTGTTGAAAGTGTACGCGCATAGTTACTGGCCGCTGTCTTGATGTTTAGCTTTCCGAAAACCGGAAGCTTTCTTGCGAGATTACCAAAGAACATCTGGCCGCTGTCAGTCTGCTTATAAAGCTTGATGGCTATAACAATTGCTGCTATGACAGCAATCACAATATACCAGTATCCGGTGACAAAATCACTCATCGCAACAACTGCCTTTGTGATGCCCGGCAGCTCTGTTCCCAGGTCATTGAACATCTCTGAGTAGCTTGGGATGACCTTTACAAGCATTACAATAACAACCGCAATAGCTACAATCACAACGATAATCGGATAAACTGCCGCTTTTTTTATCATGCCGTTAAGCTTTGCTGATTTTTCGAAGTGTGCAGACATTCTGTCAAAAAGCTACATCAATCTTGCCGGATGCTTCTCCTGCCGCAACCATGCTCACCATGATGTCAGGGGAAAACATTCGGGTATTTTTTTTTAGACCATCCGAGAGAGTCTCACCTTTTTTTTGAATCTCGGCATGAACACCTCTGATAGAAGCTTTCGCCATAACCTTATTCTCAGTCTGATCGGATAACATATCCAGCGTATCAAGAATCGTAACACCGGCATTGACCATACTGGTGAACTGGCGGCAGAATACCGATAGATCTCTCGGCTTTACCTTTCCTCCTACACTGAATGAGATTTCCTTGGTCAGTGCTGTTGCCTTGGTGAGGCTTATGACCATGTTGCCATCCATCTTAAGCTTATTTTTTTGCCTCTGCTTCTGACTCGGCTACTATATTTCCTTTTCTTTCTTTTCCGCTCTGGTCTATAATCTGATATGTCCAGTCAGCCACTTTCTTCTCCTCCTTATACCTATTCTGTGCAACCTCCAGATAAATTAAATCATAATTTATTAAGACTCCACAACATTATACCATAATAGTAAAATACATACGATTATGCCATCAATAGTAAAGGTGTACACGGCTAGCCATGCTTACCGGATCACGTGCATATGCAACTGCAGTCTCCGGCGCTATAAGGCCCTGCTGCTGTAATACTGTAAAATACAGTCATCCATCATCATCATACCTTCTCTCTTTGAGGTCTGTATGATAGATGGAATCTGAAATGCTTTTGCCTCACGAATTAAGTTTCTGATGGCATTGTTTGCAAGGAGCACCTCAAATGCTGCAATTCGTCCGCCATTTACCATTGGAAGCAGATGCTGTGCAACAATTCCCTCTAAAACTCCTGAGAGCTGCACTCGTATCTGTTGCTGCTGGTGTGGTGGAAAAACGTCAATCATACGGTCAATTGCATCTGATGAACTGTTGGTATGCAGTGTAGAAAATACAAGATGTCCTGTCTCCGCCGCTGTAATAGCTGTAGATATAGTTTCAAGATCTCGCATCTCTCCTACAAGTATTACATCCGGATCCTGTCGCAGTGCAGCTCTCAGGGCTGCAGCATATGAGAGTGTATCCTTTCCAACCTCTCGCTGTTCCACTATAGAGCGGCGCCTTGAGTGCAGGTACTCGATAGGATCTTTTTCAAGCGTGATTATATTTTTGGAATCTCTTGATGCAATGACATCTATAAGACTTGCCAATGTGGTCGACTTACCACTTCCTGTAGCTCCTGTCACGAGGACAAGTCCTCTCATCTTTGTGGTAAGATTGACAACCGACTGTGGTATGCCAAGCTGCTGCGGTGTAGGCACATCATATGAGAGAATACGAAGTGCTGCTGCATATGAACCTCTCTGTCTGAACACATTGGCTCTGACTCGTGAAAAGCCCTCCACCGAAAAAAAAGCAAAATCAAGCTCTCCCTTCTCCTTTAGCTCATCTTTAAGCTCCTGCGGAACAATTGGAGAAAGCAGGTTGTCCGTCTCAACATTGGTAAGAACCTGATTTCCCTGCGGTACAAGCTTTCCGTCAATTCTAAGCATAACCGGATTTCCCGGTACGATATGTATATCCGTTGAGTTCTGTTGCTGCGCTGCTTTTAAAATGTCTACTATCTGCATTTTCTTTTCCCCTTAGTTTTCAAACGTGGTCTTTAACATTTCCGGAATGAAGTAACTCCTTCGAGTACAAGCTTCTCTGCGCTCTGTCTAAGTGTATGCATGCCCTCATCCCATGCAGCCTTGTTTATATCCTCTATATCAACACCTTTTGAAATAAGTGACTTTATCTTTGGTGTTATGGTCATTATCTCATATATACCGATTCGTCCCTTGTAGCCTGTATTGGCACATTTTTCACAGCCACATGGCTCATAAATCTTTACCGGACGGAATGCCGGTATATTCATAAAGGCCTTTTCCTCCTCTGTCAACAGATGCTCTCTCTTACATGCCGGACAAAGTCTTCTTACAAGTCGCTGTGCAATGATTCCCTTTACCGAATCCGCAAGCAGATAACTTTCAACTCCCATGTCCTCCAGTCGTGAAATAGTACTTGCCGAGCTGTTGGTATGCAGTGTGCTGACCACAAGATGTCCTGTGATTGACGCCTGTACTGCAATCTGTGCTGTCTCCTTATCTCGAATCTCACCAATCATAATGATGTCCGGATCCTGTCGCAGAATGGAACGAAGTGCTGATGCAAATGTCAGGTCAGCTTTATTATTTACCTGTACCTGGTTTATTCCATCTATATTGGCCTCGACCGGATCCTCAACTGTGATGATATTTACATCCTCCTTGTTGAGCTCTGAAAGTGCCGTGTAAAGCGTGGTTGACTTACCACTTCCTGTAGGTCCTGTAACAAGGATGATACCGTTTGTATTCATCAGTATATGATCAAAGGCCTTAAGCTCTTCGTCTGAAAATCCCAGCTCCTTTTTTTATCTCTTGTAAGTGCCTTTTTTTCTGCGCAAGTCGCATAACGCATTTCTCACCGAATACTGTCGGAAGGATTGATACTCGGATATCATACTCTATCTTGTCTATCTCCATAGTGATACGGCCGTCCTGCGGCTTACGTTTCTCGGAAATATCCATACCACCTATAATTTTAAGTCGTGTAATAATTGCAGAAAAAGCAGATGTATACTATATGCTGCCTTCTCATAAAGCGCACCATCTATTCTGTATCGCACCCCTGACTTTATTTTCCAGTGCCTCTATATGTATATCTGAGGCCCTGAGTCCTGGCTGCCTGCTCAATGATAGAGTTGACAAGTAAAACTACCGGCGAATTGTTGACATCCTTGCTGGTAGCTTCCTCAGCCTCGGCATTTTTCTGCTCACGCTCTTTTCTCTCCCTCGCATACTCCTGAGCCGCTTTCATAGCCTCTGTATCACCGTAATATTTGTCAAGCGTCAAAAGTATGTCTCTGCCTGTCGCTACTGCAGGCTCAACCTGTAGATTGGTAACAATTGAAAAATCATCAAGCGCAACCATGTCCATAGGATCAGCCATGGCCACATGCACTATATTGGCATTATTCTTGTCAAATGCATATGGTATCATAACATGCTTTCTAAGCACTGTCTCACTGACAAGGTTTTGCACCTCCTCAGGTATGTTGATTGCGCTTCACATTAACAAGCTCCAGTCCCAGCTGCTGTGACAATGCCTTTGCTATCTCAAGCTCATTGGTGAACCCAAGCTCAATAAGTGTTTCTCCTATCTTCTTATGCTTTTCTTTGGCTATAGGCAGAGCCTTTTCCAGCTGCTCCCTGAGTAATTACATTTTCATTTATAAGCATATCACCGATACGCTTTTTTCTCTCGTCTAAAAGCCATAGTGGCTCCCCCCTCTTTCATCATTTAGTAAAATACTACCATTATGATGGCTGTATTTCAAGGGTATTTATATAAAATATACAATAAATTTATTTCAAAACTAAAAAGTAACGATTCCGAGTGCCTGCAGCAACAGTATAAGCAGGAATGCCGGTGCAATAAATTTAACCATGATTATATAAAGCCCTTTTCTGGTGAATTTGCTGCCTCCGCGTGTCACCTCATCTATTATTACCTTTGGACTTACTATCCAGCCAACGAGGATACATGTGGCAAGTGCAACGATTGGCATAAGCACATTGTAGCTTACATAATCCATGATATCAAGTATCTGTCCGACTGTGCCGTTTGGAAGCTTAACCTCCATATAGAGCTTATTGTAGCCAAGGCAGACTATTATCTCTGCAATCAGACCGTATACCGTGACTAAAATTGCGCTTTTTCTGCGGCTCCAGTGAAATCTGTCTATAAGACTCGATACAATAGCCTCCATAATTGATACAGACGATGTGACTGCTGCGAATGCAACTATCATGAAGAATATCAGTCCAACGATATCTCCTGCTATTCCCATTTCATTAAATACCTTTGGCAGTGATATAAACATAAGCCCCGGTCCGTCTGACATGCCGTCACGGCCCATAAATACATATACTGCCGGAATAATCATAAGACCTGCAAGGAATGCAACAAGTGTATCAAAAATCTCAATCTGGTTGATTGAGCCCATGAGCTTTGATTCCTTCTTGACATACGAACCATATGCAACCATGATTCCCATAGCCACACTTTGATTGAGTAGAACAGCTGACCGAGCGCATCAACAAATACGGTGACAAGCTTTTTGCATTGTAAGCCCCTTGAAATCAGGAATCACATAAATCTTAAGTCCCTCAAGACCACTTCTTACTGTGCCCGACGCATCCTTATAATGAAGCGTCAGTGAGAAAATTCCGATTGCAAAAATAAGCACAACAAGGATAGGCATGAGCACCTTGCTGAAGCGCTCGATACCTTTATTGACTCCGCCAATGACAACTGCTGCTGTTATAAGCAGATAAACCACTCCAAATATGATTGGTGCCCACTGGCCTGTGATAAAGCCTGTGAAATATCCATCCGCAACCGCATTTTTACCGCTTCCTGTAATGAAAAGTGTAAAGTTTTTTAAAACCCATCCACCTATAGTACAGTAGTAAGGCAGAATAATAGCCGGTACTATACACGCAAGCACACCGATAAACTTGCCCTTTGGATTGATAAGACCATACGCGGTGAGCGGTCCCTGTCCGGTCTTACGTCCTATTGCAATCTCAGTGGTAAGCAATGCAAAGCCAAAGGTCAGAACAAGTATCAGATACACCAGCAGAAAAAGTCCTCCTCCGTCCTTTGCTGCCAGATACGGAAACCTCCATATATTTCCAAGTCCTACCGCACTGCCGGCTGCCGCAAGAACGAACCCAATGTTGCCGGAAAAAGTGCTTCTTGATTTTTCTTTCATTTTCTACTGTCTCCTTAATATATTATATAATTTAATTTCGATTTAATATGGACATTGTTTCCATTTACAAATCTAATATACCTATTATAATCATCTAGAGTACTTTTTGCAACGGTTGATATTATTTATTCTTGTGTGGTAGGACATGGCAGGTGTCGTGAGTGCTACGCTACACTGTCAAGATACTGTAAGAATTCTGTCACAGCGTAAGGAACGTAAGCCCCGGGTACCGTGGGCGCACACGTACTCCCGCCGGAGCGCATAGCGGAGCGGCTTAGATACTGTACGAAATTATGCCCATGAGACACAGAAACGCCACGGCATGGACGCAGGGGCGAGGAGAACCGCGCCACGGACGGCGCGTTTCGACGGTTTCGTCAGGCATAGAAGCTCTTCAAGCATAATTTCGTACAGTATCTTAGCCACGCAGCGTAGCGACGGCAGGAGAGTACGTGTGCGCGTCCGGTACCCGGGGCTTGCGTTCCGTACTATTTATTGTCCTAAATAAGGTTCTTGATTCCCTCTGTTAAACGCTTTGCAACTCTCACATTGTTCATAGTGTAAAGATGGATTCCCTCCACATCATTAGCTAAAAGCTCAATTATCTGACTCTCGCAGTAAGACATTCCGGCATCAAAAAGTGCAGCCTTGTTGTCTCCGTATCTGTGCACAATCTTCTGGAACTTCTCCGGGAACTTTGCTCCGCACATTGTGACCATTCTCTGAATCTGAGCCGCATTGATACAAGGCATGATGCCCGGGATAACAGGCACATTGATACCTGCAAGCCTGCAGTCCTCAGCAAAATTGAAGAAGGTATCATTGTCAAAGAAAAGCTGTGATAAAAGAAGCTCTGCTCCTGCATCAACCTTTTTCTTAAGATTCTTAATATCATCTACCTTATCAGCTGCCTCCGGATGTATGTCCGGGTAGCACGCACCTGCGATACAGAACTGATCACCTGTGGTTTCCTTTATGTACTTAATAAGGTCGCTTGCATGGAGAAAATCCTCCTTTGCAGGCACGTTCGGATTTCTGTCTCCTCTTAAAGCGAGGATATTCTCAATGCCCTCATATGAAAGCTGTCTGGTGAACTCATCTATCTCTGCCTTGTTATAGCACAGACATGTAAGGTGTACGACCGGCTCCACATTGTACTGGTTCTTGATTTTCTTCGCAATCTCGATAGTCTTGTTATTGTTTGAGCTGCCGCCTGCGCCAAATGTCACGCTGATGTACTCAGGATGACAATCACAGAGTATCTCAAGCATCTCGTCTATATTTTTGAAAGTCTTCCTCCTTCTTTGGTGGAAATATCTCAAAGGAGAGCGACTGTGGTTTGTTTGTATGTATCTGTGTAATCTTCATGTTATCCTCCGGTATATATGGTTATTCAATAATTTGTAATTTTTATATTCCATATATTACTGTAGTTATTTTTTGTCATTGTAAAATATATTTTTCTTTTAGTTTGTCATAAATAAAATCTATATCAAAACTTGCTGAGCATTTGATTTTTTTTTATATGAGGTGATATAATGGGCGAAGCAAATCAAAAAGAGGTTTCAAAATGAAAAAAAATAGATTTTGATAATGATTCGATAAAGAAAAATATATTGCAGGCTGCTCTGCCCATGCTGGCAGCCCAGATTCTAAGCCTGTTGTACAATATAGTAGACCGCATATACATTGCCCGCATACCGGATATGGGAACCACTGCACTCGGTGCTGTGGGGCTTTGCTTTCCTATTATAATGCTGACAATTGCTTTCTCCAATCTCTTTGGAAGCGGTGGTGCTCCGCTTTTTTCAATAAAAAGAGGCATGAGTGATGACAGAACCGCCAATACTATAATGAATACGAGCTTTACAATGGTCTGCACATTCGCAGTCGTTTTTACAGCTTTGTGCATGATTTTTGCAAAGCCTCTTTTAATCGTGTTTGGCGCATCTGAAAATGCTCTCAAATACGCTCTGCCATACCTGCTCATTTATTTGATAGGAACACTCCCATCCATGATTTCAACCGGCATGAATCCCTTTATCAACGCTCAGGGCTACTCCACTACCGGCATGCTGTCTGTTGCAATCGGAGCCGTTGCCAATCTGGTTTTAGACCCGCTTTTTATATTTGGATTTAATTTCGGTATCAAAGGAGCAGCTATTGCTACGGTCATCTCACAAATACTGTCTGCTCTCTATGTGCTTCACTTTCTTAGGAAAAAGGCTGAGCTTAAGGTGCGCCTTATGACACTCTCTGAATTCAGTGAAAACACGCGCTATGCAAAGGACATCATAAGCCTTGGAACCTCAGGCTGTGTCATGCAGCTCACAAACAGCCTGGTATCTATATGCTGCAACAATGTGCTTTCAGTGACCGGTGGCGATTTGTACATATCGGTAATGACCATCGTATCAAGCATCAGGCAGATGGTCGAGACTCCAATTTATGCAATTGTGGAGGGTTCATCTCCTGTTTTAAGCTACAACTATGGCGCCAAAAGGCCGGCCCGGGTGAGAAAATCCATTTTCACTATGGGACTGCTCGTGCTTCTATATACAGCTGTCATGTGGAGTGTGATCATACTTGCTCCTCATGCCCTGATTGCTATTTTCAGTTCCGATGCCACCCTTATGGATGATGCGGTGAAGGCTTTAAATATCTACTTTGCGGCATTCATATTTATGGATCTGCAGTACATCGGACAGACCACCTTTAAATCACTGAACAAAAAGAAGCGGGCTATATTTTTTTCTCCCTGCTTCGCAAGGTGTTCATCGTTGTACCGCTGACATATATTCTGCCATACTCCTTTGGTATGGGAACCGACGGTGTGTTTATGGCAGAGCCTGTATCAAACGTGATTGGCGGAAGCATCTGCTTTGTAACCATGCTTGGCACTGTGCTACCTGAGCTTCGCAGAATGGAGCAGTAATTACAGCATCTCATCAATGCAGATGCCGTAGCCTCCGGTCGGATCATCGACAAACACATGGGTGACTGCTCCTATTATTTTACCATCCTGTATGATAGGGCTTCCGGATGTGCCCTGCACTATGCCACCGGAGAGCTCTATCAGCCTGTCGTCTGTCACCTTAAGCTCCATTCCCTTGTTTGTATCTGTCGCTTTTTTATCTATATTTGTTATTTCCAGATTATATTTTTCAAGTTTTCCTGATATTTCAGATATCATCTGTGCACTGCCTGTGTGTATCTCATCCTTGCCGGCAACCGGATAATACGTATCCTCTGCGGCATATTCCGACAATTCATCGCTGTCAAGCTGTCCGTAAAATTCCAAGATTACTATTGCAGTCAAGTGTGCCTATATGGCTTTTTTGCCAAAATATACCACTCCGCCTATCTCGCCCGGCGCGCCGGATTTTCCCTTTTTGATTTTGGTAAGCTTCATACTGTACAAATCACCACTGTTTGCATACAAGAGATTGCCGCTTTGTGTTCCGTCTCCTATTCCATGCCCCAGCGCTCCAAAACGGCCGTCCTTTGTATAATAAGTGATAGTACCGATTCCTGCCAGATCGTCCTTCACCCATATTCCCATATAGTATCTGCCATCATCCATCCTGACAGGTGTGATATCCGCTGACATTTTCTCACCGCCTCGAAGAAATTTAATGTTTACGGTACTTTTATCTTCATTACTTTCATCATATTCCTTCATGATATCATTCACAGCTTCAGAAAGTTCCTCCTTGTCTGCAACAGTGCGTCCATTGACAGATAGGATATAATCACCGCACTGCACCTTTTTATCTGCCGGATTGACTTTTTTTTCCATCCTCGTCTGTCACCTCCGTCGTATTCACTACACGCACTCCCTCTGTCTGCTCATATATACCGGTCAGCCTGCCACAGGCATATACGCCCTCAACACTTATTCCATCACTTATTTTATCTGTCTCTTCATAATCTCTGTGAGTTGATGCTGTATCTGCTGTCTGTCCTATGTCTTGTTCGGTTCCGCCGTTTCCACTGTTTTCACCGTTTCCGCCGTTTTCACCATTTTCACCATTCTCGCCCGAATCAGCCAATACACTGGCCGTCTGTCCCGGAAGCCCTGTCGCATATCTTCCATATCCGGCCTTTGATTCATTTAAAAAACTTCCTAATGCACTTTCATCAAATGCCTTATCTACCCTGCTGCACCACTTATCATCACTGCTTAGTGCAAACATAGCTATCACTGCTGCAGCCAGCGTGACACTCACAAATTTTCCAAAAAACTTCCGCATACTATTACCTCCATTTGGATTAGTATGCTCCTGTAATTTTTTCCTTTTATTCTTTTAATATCTTATTATCTCATTCTAACTATTCCAAATTATTTTGAACAAACCCCAGTCTAGTTTGACTGTTTAGGTGTTTTCCTATATAATTTCGATATATTTATATGTTTATTATAAATTTCACATATTATTCCACGTTGTTAGTTACAAATAAATATTGTAATAGCTTTATAATTCTTAAATCACCATTTAATAAAGGAGGGATTCCATGAATACATACCTGCTCATCACATCCATAGTAATCTTCTTATGTATCCTGCTAAATCGTGTCTCCAATCGCATAGGCATTCCGGCACTTTTAGCCTTTATCGTGCTCGGCATGCTTTTTTTGGCTCTGACGGAATAATGAAGATAGATTTCGACAATTACGCGTTCGCTGAACAGATATGCTCTACCGCGCTGATATTTATCATGTTCTATGGCGGCTTTGGCACCAACTGGCAGCGTGCAAAGGCTGTTGCCGTTAAGTCTGTGCTTTTGTCCACCATCCATCGGTGTTATTATCACATGCTTTCTCACAGGGCTGTTCTGTCACTTTGCCCTTAATATGAGCTGGGAAATAAGCTTTCTCCTCGGTGCGCTGATTTCATCAACAGATGCAGCGAGCGTTTTCTCCATACTGCGTTCGAAAAAGCTGAATCTGAAATACAATACCGCCTCTCTTCTTGAAGTGGAAAGCGGTAGTAATGACCCATGTGCCTATATGCTCACAGTTGCTTTTATATCCATATCTCAGGGCAGCGCAAGCCCGGGAAATATTGCCATACTCATAGTAAAGCAGCTTGCCTTTGGCATAATCTTCGGCGTCCTGATTGCAAAGCTTTCCATCATGCTCCTTCGATATATACGCTTCAAAAGCGCGGGGTTTGATGCGATTTTCATGGTGGGAATTGCTCTGATATCGTATGCCCTGCCTGCTTACTTTGACGGAAACGGCTTCTTAAGTGCCTATATAGTCGGCATTATACTCGGTAACACAGAAATAGAGAAAATAAAAAGAATCTGGTAAATTTCTTTGATGGCATAACAGGACTCATGCAGATGCTTATTTTCTTTCTGCTTGGTCTGCTTTCTTTCCCATCAAAGCTGCCACACGTCATAGTACCGGCACTTTTAATATTTATGTGGCTGACCTTTGTGGCAAGACCTCTTTCTGTCGCACTTGTGCTCACACCATTTCGCAGCAAAATAAAACAGCTGCTGCTTGTCTCATGGTCCGGCTTAAGAGGAGCTGCATCCATAGTGTTTTCCATCATGGCATATACCGCCACCAATGATGACCTCGACACCTTCCACATAATATTTATGATAGTACTTTTTTTTCAATACTGCTTCAAGGCTCAATGCTTCCATGGATATCACGAAAGCTTGACATGCTTGATAAAACAGCCGATGTAATGAAGACCTTCAATGATTACTCCGAGGAAGCAGATATCCAGTTCATACAGCTTACCATACCGGAAAATCATCTGTGGTGCGGCCACAAGCTAAAGGATCTGACGCTGCCTCCGAGACACTGATTGTGCTTATACGAAGAGGTGAGCAGAATATAATACCGGACGGTGAAACAATAATTCTGCAAAATGATGTGCTCGTGCTTAGTGCCATCACACCTGATGAGGTGCATGGTATAAGGCTGGTGGAAAAAATAATAGAAAAAAAAGACAGCAGATATAACAATAAACTGCTGTCTGAAATATCAAAAAAACACAATGAGATTATCATAATGATCCAAAGAAACGGGCAGGTAATCATCCCAAACGGAAACGTACGGCTGACCACCGGTGATATACTGGTAATCAACCGCGCCGTAAACTGATAATGTCAGATTTTTTCTCCATGGCAAGTGCTTTCATCTCGCGTGCGCTCTCCATCACGGTATCTGTGATTTTTGCACCGCCGAGCATTCTGGCAAGCTCAGCCACGCTGTCATTGTCAGTTAGTCTTCGAATCCTTGAAACCGTGGATTTGTTCTCGACTGCTTTTTCTATAAGGAAATGCGCATCTGCCATAGCTGCTATCTGCGGCAGATGTGTGATACATATAATCTGATGGTTGCGGCCAAGCTCATTCATCTTCTCAGAGACCATCTGAGCTGTACGTCCACTGATTCCAGAATCAATCTCATCGAAAATAAGCGACTCAATGTGGTCATTTTCTGCCATGATTGTCTTGATTGCCAGCATGATACGCGACAGCTCTCCTCCCGATGCTACCATGCCGAGCGGCTTAAGCGGCTCTCCGGGGTTAGTTGATATGAGAAACTCCGGCGCATCGATGCCGTTTGCCGTATAGTCCGGCAATCTGTCAAACTGCATATCAAACTGTACATCAAGGAAATTCAAATCATTAAGTGCTGATTTAATTTCTGACACAAGCTTTACAGCACTCCTTTGTCTGATTTCTGATACCTCATCCGATATCTGTGCCAGCTCCTTTTCCTTTTTCGCAAGCTGCTGCTCTAATTTCTGTAAATAAGAAATCATAATCATTCAGGACACTGATACGCTCCCTCTTTTTCATTGAGTGATATCAATATATCGTCAATCGAATTGCCGTATTTGCTCTTTAGATGATTTATCTCATCAAGACGCTTTTGTGTCTCATAGAAGGTCTCCTCGTCAAACTCAGCCTGTGAAATATACCCTGATATCTCGTGATTAAAATCAGAAAGCAGACTGTCTATCTCCGACAGCTGACTCTCCAGAGCTTCCACATCCGTATCATAGCCTGATACCTGCGACAGCTCTCTTACCGCCCTGCCAATAAGCTCTGAGGCACTCTCCATCTCGCCTCCTGTGGCAGAATATGCAGCATTTACGCCCTCCATGATTTTCTTTCCGTTTGAAAACTTCCTAAACTGCGCCTCAAGCTCCTCATCCTCACCCAGCACAAGAGAAGCTTCTTCTATCTCCTTCACCTCGTACTCAAGGAATGACAGCTCACGGCTTCTGTCTTCATTGTCGATATTTGACTTTTCATACTCGTCCTTAAGCGCCCTATATGCTTTGTATGTGACTGAAAGCTGCTGCTTTTTATCTCCAAGCGACTGCTTTGCGTACTCATCAAGAATATCAAGGTGCTTTTTCTTTGATAAAAGTGACTGATGCTCGTGCTGACCATGAATATCTATGAGATATGAGGCTATTTCCTTCATTCGTGAAACAGATACGGCCTCACCGTTCACCCTGCCGACTGCGCGCGACTGTGTGATTTTACGGCTTAAAATCACGCATCCGTCCTCGACCTCCACATCAAGCTCCCTTAAAGCCTCTATAATCTTTTTATCCTCAACCGAAAAAATCAGCTCCACAAAAGCAGGCTTTTCATTGTCTCTTAGCATCTCCTTTGGCACTTTTTCACCAAGCGCCAGATTGATAGAGCCTATGATGATTGATTTTCCTGCTCCGGTCTCTCCCGACAGTATATTTAGTCCGTCGGAAAACTCAACCTCGCACTCGTCTATGAGTGCCAGATTCTTTACATGTAGATTTTGTAACATATTTTCTCCTTCCTCTCCCAGGCATGACGATATATGTTATTTTCTGTTACAGTTCAGCTATAATCTGATATTCATGTAACATTATTCCACAATTCTGCGGATTTTTTTCATCACCGCATATGTATCATCAACAGTCCGGATTGCACACATGATTGTGTCATCTCCTGCAATCGAACCGACGATTTCTCTCATCTTCATGGCATCTATTGCAGCACAGACAGCGCTTGCCATTCCCGATACAGTCTTTATAACGAGGATATTCTGTGCCATATCCATTGACAAAAAGCCCTCTCTGAGTACTCTTTCGTATTTCTTGGAAAGATTCTCAGGGGCATCCGTTATCACGGCGTACTTCTGTCTGCCGCTTACAGTAGGGAATCTTCGTGAGCTTAAGCTCTCTTATATCCCTTGATACTGTGGCCTGCGTCACGCGAAACCCTTCTTTTTCAAGGAGCGCAGACAGCTCATCCCCCTGCGTCTCTACCTCATTCTTTTGGATTATCTCAATTATCTTGGATTGTCTGCTTGTTTTCATGTCCTGTCACCTCATAAATATTATTTGTAACTATTCATTATAACAATCCTTATCTGTGTTATGAATAATTTCCCATCTTTTTGCGGAGTATCTCCAAAAAGCTTCTCTGGTGAAGCTTGCAGATCTTTGTATGATTGGCTGCCTTTGAAATAACAAAACGGTCTCCCACAGCCAGCTCTGCCGCGGTGTCGCCATCATAGCTGACACACGCCAGCTCATCGTTTTGCTCCCTGCGGCTTAGAATCTCTATCTCTATCTCATCATCGCCTGAAAGCACAATGCTCTTTGACGTAAGATTGTGAGCATTGTTCGGTGTGAGCAGTATCATATCGCCCCTTCGGATCCACAATAGGACCTCCTGCCGACATACTGTAGCCTGTAGAGCCTGTCGGAGTCGCAACAATGATGCCATCGGCATGGTAATTATTTAAAAACTCCACCGTTTACATACACATTGAGGCTTAATATCTGCAAATTGCCCTTTCTGTGGATGACTATATCATTTAATGCCACTCTTGAGGTCTCACTGCCTCTTTTATGCCCTGTGAGCATAATACGATCCTCTGTCATGTATTTATCGGCCATAAGCGAATCAATGGCATCAAATACCGTGGCTTCCTCCACCTCACACAGATAGCCGAGGGTGCCGAGATTCACTCCCATAAGCGGAATCTCAAGTGTCTCCACCCTTGTAGCTGCACGAATCAGGGTACCATCACCGCCGAGCACAAGAATACACTGCGTATCCTGTGGTATATCCTCAAGCTCAAACTCGTTGTCGGATATTGCCTCGACATTGCTCATAAGCCCCTTTGCCGTGCCTCCCTTTTTGCTCTATGTATGCCACTATTTTATTTGTAAGTGCAAAATCCCTGTCCTTATAGGCATTTGCTATCACAACAAAATGTTTCATAGTCTATTTCCTGTCCAGCTCTCCCATGTGCGGCCTCGACCACACTATGAATATCCACTGAATCCTCCTTTATAGGATCATCTGTCTTTTTGATATGTACGAGGTACTCTATATTGCCCTCAGGCCCCTTGATTGGCGAATACTCAAGGTCCAACACGCTAAATCCGTTTGAAAGTGCAAAGGATATGATATTGTTTACTACCTCCTCATGCACGCTCTTGTCACGGACCACGCCCTTTTTGCCGACCTTTTCCCTGCCTGCCTCAAACTGTGGCTTGATGAGACAAACCATCTCGCCACCGTCCTTTAACAGCGCTCTTGCAGGGCCTAACACCTTTGTCAGTGATATGAATGACACATCAACCGATGCAAAATCAAGCTCATCATCTATATTCTCCGGTGTCACATACCTGATATTGGTCTTTTCCATGCACACCACACGCTCATCCTGACGCAGCTTCCATGCAAACTGGCCATATCCGACATCCACGGCATACACCTTTTTTAGCACCGTTTTGGAGCATACAGTCTGTAAAACCGCCTGTTGAGGCACCTATATCCATACACACCTTGCCATCCATCGTGATATCAAAGTGCTTCATAGCCTTTTCAAGCTTTAGCCCGCCACGGCTCACATACTGCAGTGTCTTTCCATGAATCTCTATATTGCAGTCATCGAGGAAATGTGCTTCCGGCCTTATCCTCACGGTTGTTATTTACAAAAACATTGCCCTCCATAATCATGGTCTTTGCTTTTTCCCTTGATGGTGCAAGGCCTCTGTTTACAAGTAATACGTCTAATCTTTCTTTCATACTGTATGTTACCTCTATCTATAATACTGCTATTATACGCTTAGCCACCGATTCGGCATCCACATGCAGCTCCTTTTTTAGCACCTCGACATTGCCATGCTCTACATAGCAGTCAGGAAGTGCAATCTGTCAGCACCTCAAGAGCTATGCCGTTAGTCTTGACATACTCCGTCACATGCTCACCAAAACCGCCGCTTTGCACGTTTTCCTCCATAGTCACAAGCAGGCTGTGTTCAGACGGCAGTTCCTTAATTGCTTTCTTATCAAAAGGCATTGCAAAACGCGCATTGATAAGTGTAGCAGAGATTCCCTCTGCCTCAAGCAGCTTTACTACATCAACGGCAGTCTTTACCATACTGCCGAGTGCCATGATAGCCACCGTGCTTCCTTTTCTGATTAGCTCACTCTTTGCAAGCTCTATCGGCTGTCTGATTTCCTTAAGGCCGTCATAGGCTGCCCCTCTTGGATATCTGAGTGCAATCGGACCGTCATATGCCACTGCAAACTTCATCATATCAGACAGCTCCCACTTAATCTTCGGAGCCATGATTGTCATATTCGGGATGACCGACAGATATGATATGTCAAATATTCCCTGATGTGTCTCTCCGTCACTGCCTACAAGCCCTGCCCTGTCGATTGCAAAGATGACATGCAGATTCTGTATGCACACATCGTGAAGTATCTGGTCAAACGCCCTTTGTAAAAATGACGAGTACACCGCAAATACCGGGATAAGTCCTGCCTTTGCAAGCCCTGCCGCAAAGGTCGTGGCATGTGCCTCGGCTATTCCCACATCAAAAAATCTATCCGGGAAATTGCGGTGGAATCTGCGAAGCCCTGTTCCATCCGCCATGGCAGCCGTTATCGCAACCACCTTTGGGTTTCTCTCGCCCAGCTTCTTCATGACTGTTGAGAAAACATCTGTGTAATTGGCCTTCGTGCGCTTATTCTTTGGAAGCCCTGTCTCTATAACAAACGGCTCTGCACCGTGAAATCTAGAAGGATAACGCTCAGCCGGGCCATAGCCTGCTCCTTTTTTCGTGAGCACATGCACAAGCACCGGACCATCCACACGCTTTGCCTCATCAAACACACGGCACATTTCATTTATATCACTGCCATCCACAGGTCCCAAATAGATAATGCCCATCTCCTCAAAGAACATCCCCGGAATAAAAAGCTGCTTTATGCTGCTCTTTGTATTCCCCTGATATGCTTTACCATACGCTCTCCGTAGATTGGTATATGGTTTAGGGAATTCATAACATTATTCTTTAAATCCCTGTATGCATCCGCTGTGCGAAAGCCTGAAAGATACTGGCTGATGCCCCCGACGTTCTCTGAAATCGACATATTGTTGTCGTTTAGCACTATAATGAAATTACCCTTCACGCTTGAAGCATTGTTGAGCGCCTCATATGCCATGCCTCCGGTCAGTGCACCGTCTCCTATTACAGAAACCACATGATAGTCATCTCCGGTCACCTGTCTGGCTGTCGCAAGCCCAAGTCCCGCTGAGATGGATGTGGAGCTGTGTCCTGTATTAAAGCAGTCACAGTCGCTCTCATCCGCCTTTGGGAAGCCACTCATGCCTCCATACTGTCTGAGCGTTGAAAATCCATCCTTTCTGCCTGTGAGTATCTTGTGTGTGTACGACTGATGCCCTACATCCCAAACTATCTTATCCTTCGGCAGATTAAAGCACAGAATGCAGCGCCATGGTAAGCTCCACAACTCCGAGGTTTGATGCCAGATGACCTCCTGTCACCGATATGCTCTCTATAAGAAACTGCCTGATTTCATCCTTTAACAGCTCAAGCTCCTCAGGTGTCAGTTTTTTTTTTATATCATTTTCCTTTTGTATCTTTTCTAAAACCATCTTATTTCTCCCGATGGATCAAATATTCAAATAGCTCCTTAAGAAATGCATCGTCGTATCCCAAATCATCAAGCTGCTCCTCTGCCTCCTTGGAGATGCGCTCCACATCAGAAACCGCTTTATCCAATCCCTCAAATGTGACATATGTCGCTTTATTATTTTTCTCGTCACTGCCTACCGGCTTTCCAAGCACCTCAAGTGTACTTGTGACATCAAGCACATCATCCTGTATCTGAAACGCAAGACCCAGCTTTGCCGCTATCTGCTCCACGCGTGATATCTCATCAGGCGATGCCCCCGCAAGGATTGCTCCTATCATCATCGAGCTCTTTCTATAAGTGCGCTGGTCTTAAGCCTGTAGATAAAGTCAAGCTTTTTCCCTTGTGACAGAACAGTCATCGGATTTCTCGCTTTCCCCATCGACCACCTGTCCTCCGACCATGCCATACACGCCTGCTTTTTTTTGCAAGCACCGCAAATGCCCTTGCCACACGCGTATCAGCCACTTCCATGTCAAAAGCCTTTGCTGCGGTCTCATATGCCAGGTTTAAAAGTGCATCACCTGCAAGAATGCCCATAGCCTCACCGTACACAGCATGTGTGGTCTTCTTTCCACGCCTGTACTCATCATTGTCCATGTCAGGCAGGTCATCATGCACCAGCGAGTAGGTGTGTATCATCTCGATTGCCGCCATAAATGGCTCAATCACTGCACTGCTTCCGCCAAACATATGGTAAGTCTCTTCCATGAGGATAGGGCGAAGCCTCTTTCCACCGGCTCTCACACTATAGTTCATGGCCTCAAAAATAATCCTCTGCTGTCCCTCCTCAAAAAGCGGGAAGAAACTTCTCAAGCACGTTATTTATATGCTCTACCTTTTGCTGCAGCTCTTCCATGAATTGTGACTTATTTAAATTCCCATTTAAGCTCATCAGAATTCCTCCAGTTGTCCGTCGCTGTTTAGCACAAGCATGGCCTTTTCCATGCCCTGTACCATATCATTGGCACTCTTTACCTCATCAAGCCCCTTTTTGTAGAGCTCAAAGGCCTCATCCAGGGATACATCCGCATCCTCCATCCTCGCCACTATCTGCTCTAAGTGTGCAAAGCGCTCCTCGAGTGTCAGTGTTTTTTCATTTTCTTTGTTCATCGTTAATAACCTCCGAAACTACGGCCCTTGCATGACCGTCTATCAGATATATATTTATGTCATCGCCTGCATTGATATCGGATACACTGTGCAGTGCCCCCTTCTTTTCCACCTCGACATACGCATAGCCCTGTGCCAGCTTTTTGGCCGGTGAATATGCATCCAGTGTACCTGAAAGCAGTGCCCAGACGCTGTCTGCAATCCGAAAGCCTCTGCTTCATAATCCTTTCAAGTGCATCCTCGATATCTGCCAGACGCCTTTTTATTCTCATTTAGTTTATTCTGTGGACTAAGGAAATTAAGTCTTGTTTTAATATGTGACAGCTTTTTCCCTGAAAAAATCAATCCGTCCTGTCAGATTTCTGTCCATCCTGCGGCACAGATTGTCAAGGCGCTCTAACGTCTGTCTGTAGTCACTGACTGCAAGCTCTGCAGCCGCTGAAGGTGTGGGCGCTCTCCTGTCTGACACAAAATCTGCTATCGTCCAGTCTGTCTCATGGCCTACTGCCGAGATGATTGGTGTGCGGCAGTCAAATATGGCTCTCGCCACAATCTCCTCATTAAAGGCCCATAAATCCTCTATGGAGCCTCCGCCTCTGCCGACTATTATCACATCAAGATTCATCGCATCCAATGTCTGTATGCCCTTCACTATGCTATCAGCCGCACCCTCTCCCTGCACCAAGTGCCGGATAAAGTATGACCTGTACATATGGATTCCTGCGCGATGATACATTCCTTATATCCTGCACGGCCGCGCCTGTCGGTGCTGTAACCACGCCAATACGGCCGGCATACTGCGGAATAGGCTGCTTGTACTCTGCCGCAAACATGCCCATCTCCTCAAGCTCACGCTTTAGCTGCTCGAATTTGAGATACAGATTGCCCTCTCCGTCAAGCTCTATCTTTTTTGGCATAAAGCTGATATGCGCCGGTCTTCTCATACACCTCAACGGAACCTGTCACAATAACCTGGTCCCCCCCTCCTTCATGTGGAAGGAAAGTCCTGCCGCCCTGCTGCCCGCAAACATAATAGCGTTCATGGCTGCTCCCGCGTCCTTTATTGTGAAATAAATATGACCGCTCGTGTGATACTTGCAGTTGCTCACCTCTCCCTTTATGCTCACCTGTCTGAGCATAAAATCCTGAGCGAACATATTTTTAATATAGCTATTTACTTTGCGCTACCGAATATATATTTCTATTTGCCATGTTCAATGCTCTATATCGCTGTTCCTCTTAAGCTATGCAAACTTTGCAAGCACTCCGTTTACAAATGCACCGACTCATCTGCACCATACTTCTTTGCAAGCTCAACAGCCTCATTTATTGAAACCTTTGTAGGAATATCGTCCTCAAACTTTATCTCATAAACTGCCAATCTGATAATTGCCAGATCAACCTTTGCCATACGATTGGTCTTCCAGCCTGTAGACTTCTCATCGATGAGTGCATCAAGCTCTGCCATATGCTCAATAATCGCATTGCATTTTTCATCAATATACTGTCTTTCCTCGTCTGTAGGATTTGTAAGCTCATCATTTAAAAGCTCCATCTGCTCTGCAAGCTCAGACTTGTCATGAAACTCAACCCTGAAAAGCATCTTAAAAACGTTTTCTCTTATCTTGCTTCTTGTCATTTAAATTCCTCTCGTGAATAATATTTTTATATAAATTAAGGATGTCTGTACGACATCCTTAATTATACTACATTTGTGATCATTTAAAAAGAACTATTTAATTCTCTCCCATATCAACACTTGCTATACGAACATTGATAGTAGCCACAGAAAGCCCTGTCATTGTCTCAATTGCAGACTTAACCTTCTCCTGTACCTTTGTAGAAACCTCAGGGATGCTGTATCCATAAGCAATATTGAGTGCTACATCAACCACTACCTCATTGTCTGCTATCTCAATCTGAATTCCCTTTGAAAGATTCTTCATACCGAGCCTGCTGACAATCTCGTTTGTGATATTGCCTGCCATGGAGCTTACTCCCTCAACCTCAGTGGCTGCAAGACCTGCTATGATAGCTACAACCTCATCTGCTACCTTGATCTCGCCAGACTCATCTGATTTGATATTTATTGTGTTTCTATTCTCTGCCATGTCCATGTTCCTCCTTAACCGGCTATACGGTCTGTCCCTTTGCCACGTAAACCTGGAATGAGTCATTTCCCCGTAAGTGATCTATTTCTTGATACGCGAACATTCTTGTCTGTGATCACGTACTCAGATTGGCGCCATCCTCAATTACCGTATCCTGTAGCAGGATGCAGTTCTTGACCTTTGCATTCTTTCCTATCTTGACGCCTCTTGATAGGATGCTGTTTTCCACGGTACCCTCGATGACACAGCCATCAGCAACCATGACATTCTTGGCTTTTGAGCCATTTATGTATCTTGTAGGGTTATCATCCCTGATCTTTGTATAGATAGAATTGCCACTCTTAAACAATGCTGCCCTGTTATCCTCATCAAGGAGCTTCATATTCTCCTCGAAATAGCTCTTCATATCTGTAATCTGTGAAGCATAGCCTGTGTACTCATATGCCTGGATATTGAGTGAATCAGTGTTTGCAGCCATCAGATCCCTTGTAAAAAATAAGAATAACCATGTACAAAAGCGTCATCCACTATTCTAATGAGCTTCTCCTTCTCCATGATATAGATATTCATATGCCAAAGTTTACCTTGCCCATATCCATGTCATTGATATATATCTTTTTTGATACGTCCATCATCTATATCAAATGTATAGTACATCTCATCATTGTTGCCGTTTGGTCTTAAGAATACCTTCGGTACCTCCTGCTTGCGGTACATTGCAGTGATATCAGCCCCTGTGTTCTTATGTGCCTCAATCAGCTCCCTGAAATCAAAATTGAATACATAGTTGGCATCAGCCATGATAACATACTTCTGAGTACACTTTCTCAGATAGCCCTTAAGGCTTTCGATTGCCTCAACACGGCCCTCATACACCTTAATCTGCTTCTGTGCATAAGGCGGAACTATATTGATACCACCATTTTTTCTTGCAAGATCAAACTCCTGACCTGAGCCCAGGTGATCCATCAGAGAGTGATAGTTCTTCTTAACTATGAGAGATATATTGTCGATTCCGCTATGTACCATGCTTGAAATCAGGAAATCGCAGAGTCTGTAACGACCTGCAAAACGGAATGGAAGCCATAAGTCTCTCGGATACCATCTCAGGAATGAGGGCATCATAGCTGTTTAGCAAAAATAATGGCCAAAGCCTCTTCGTTGTTCATGTTTAGCATTGTTCCCTGGCCCTCCTCAACATCATTATATACCATTGCCTTTGGTCCTATAACCGCTCTGTCGCCAATTGTAACTCCCGGTGCAATTGTAGCAACATCACCTGTCACGTCCTCCGCCGGCTTTTCTCCAATAACTGCATCACAGCCTACTGTAACCCCCTCTGCAACTATACAGTGTGTGACCTTAGCGCCTCTTTTTTTTATCACAGTATCACCCATGACAACTGCATCCTCTACCACAGCGCCCTCTTCTACGATGACACCGCCAAAAAAGAATTGAATGCTTTACTGTGCCCTTCACTACACAGCCATCGGTAATCATAGAGTCTGTAACCTCTGCGTTGTTGCCAATGAAATGTCCTGTATGGCCACTGTTACGGCTGTATATCTTCCAGTTCTCATCAAACAGGTTGATACCGCTGTGCTCAGGATCAAGCACCTCCATGTTTGCCTCCCAGAGTGCAGGTATTGTTCCTACATCCTTCCAGTAGCCGTTAAAGTGATAAGCATACATCCTACGGTCATCCCTCAAAAGGTTTGGAATGATATTGTTACCGAAATCATTCTCTGAATCCGGATCATTTTCATCCTCGATAAGATACTTCTTAAGTATATCCCAATTGAAGATATAAATACCCATGGATGCAAGATTAGACTTAGGATTCTTTGGTTTCTCCTGAAACTCTGTGATCTTGTCGTCATCATCTGCTACCATGAGACCGAAACGTGATGCATCCTCCCATGGAACCTCCATAACTGCTACAGAAAACTCAGCATTTTTTTCTCCTTATGGAACTTAAGGAAATCACTGTAATCCTGCTTACAAATCTGATCTCCTGAAAGTATGATAACATACTCAGGATCATATCTCTCGATAAATGCAATATTCTGATAAAATCGCATTGGCTGTTCCCTTGTACCAGTCTGAGCCTGAAGCCTTCTGATACGGTGGCAGCACATGCACTCCTCCATATAATCTGTCAAGATCCCATGGCTGTCCATTTCCTATGTACTCATTCAGCACAAACGGCTGGTACTGTGTCAATATACCAACTGTATCTATGCCTGAATTAACACAATTAGAAAGTGGAAAATCAATAATCCTGTATTTGCCTCCAAACGGAACTGCCGGCTTTGCAAGTTTCTGCGTCAGTGCATAAAGTCTGGAGCCCTGACCACCGGCAAGAAGCATTGCAACTAGCTCTTTTGCCATATTAAAATCCCCCTTGTTTAATTTCATTAAATTTTTGTTAGCTTTTGCAATTATTTTGGTTTGTTTATAATGGTTTATAGTTATATTTTACCACACTTTTGGCATTTATGCAATTCAAAATTAACTAAAAAATACTATAATTTTTGTCATTATTTTCCAATTATCTCGCGGTTGTTTATGAACTCGTACGGCACTTCGGTACACATAATAAGAATCTCATATTGTCACCATATAGTTTCTATAAACGTTGATTTTAAACCATTCTTCCCTTATTTGACACCACGAGCATATACTATACCACCACGGAATCACCATAAAATGAGATAATTTTGTTATTTTGAACTGCTTTATTGTAACTATCTTCTGTAATAGTATCACCATTTGTACTTAATCTGTCAAGCACCTCTGACACTTTATCCATTTCATTGCTCATATGTTTTGGCATAACTGATGTATACAAATCCATCGTCATTTGCAAAGAAGCATGTCCTAGATACGCTTGTACTGTTTTAGGTTGAATGCCTGACTCAAAAACAACGTGTCGCAAAAAAAGTATGTCTAAAACAATGTGGTGAGAATACTTCTATCTCATCAACATAATCTCTTGTCAGATTTACCTCATCAACTACCTTTTTTATTGCTTCACATATAATCTGTGAATTAATTGGTGTATCAAATTTTAGTTGTAAATAACAAATCAGCGTATTGCTTATCTACTGATTTACTCTTAGGTGCCTTCTGTGCTATAACATTTTTTCTGCATATATTGTCGTTTTAATGCCATTTCACATTGATGATTTATTGGAATGTTTCTTTTTTTGCTAGTAGCAGTTTTAGGATTCTCAAAATGAAAGCTTTTTTGTTCATCACCTTCATATTTCTGATATACAAGTGTTCTCGTTACTTTTATAACATTTGTCTCCCAATCAATATCTGACCATCTAAGTGCTGCCAACTCTCCTATTCTCATACCAGTAGAAACTGCCACGACAAACAGATTATTATAAAATGTTCCTTTTGCACAATCAAAGAATAATATCTGTTCTTCTTCTGAAAGAACTTTAACCTCCTTTTTTTCGTCTCTTTTTTTACTGAAATCCCCTTTGCGGGATTTTTTCCTTATATATTCATTTGTAAGAGCTTTATTGAAAATGTCTATGAGAACCACTTTAACTTTATTCTGAGTCTCATAACCATAACCATCTTGCTTAAGCTTTTTTATTAGCTTTTTAATTGTAAGTTGGTCAATATCTGTTAAATTCAGCTTACCAAGTGTCGGGGATATGTGCTTTTTATAAATCTGATTGTAGTACCTTTTTGGTGTTCTCTCGTATTACATCAAATTTGTATACATTCATCCATTCACTGTACCATTCGTCAAGTATGATACTCTGCTTAATATTAATTTGCTTTTCATTCTCATATAAAGCTTCGTTATATCTACGCTTAACGTCTTTTAAGTCTTTTCCAGATATAGATTGTCTTTTCCCAAATCGGTCTACAAATCTTGCATCATATCTTCCATTTTTTCTCTGACATATTCCGTGTCCAAGCTCTTTTCCTTTTAGATCCTTGCCCATCTATTTCCTTTCTATGAGCATAATCCATATGATTATATGATTATATCACATAAATTATGTCATGTAAAACTATACAAAATGTACTGTATCAAGACCCAAAAAATGAAATTTTAAATTCCACCACCAAATGGGGCATGCGGACGAAAAGTTGGACTGTGTAATGCTTGATATATTATGAGGTACACACAAGAACAAATATCGACAGCACTTGTATTGCTAAAAGCGACAGGATCTCCAGACAAAGTAATCCAAACCTTAGGTTATCCATCTGCACCTATGCTTTATCATTGGCGTAAAAAGTATACTGAATACTATGATGTTCCAAATCAAAAGCATTGGAGGCAAGCTCCAACTGAATTAAAACATGACGTAATTAAACGTTGCCTTATTAAGGGCGAGCCTGTAAAATTAGTGGCAGAAGAAATCGGATACACACCTTCCTTGATATATAAATGGATTAGGGAGTATCGGGAGAAGGGATGTTTTCAACCCATGAAAAAAACTACTGCCAACATTAATGTAAATCCAAACGATATCACATCTGCAGAAGATATCAATGAGCTCAAAGCTCAGATGCTCGATATGCAGATGGAAATAGATATTCTTAAAGAAACAATCAATGTATTAAAAAAAGACCCCGGCATCGATCAGACAGCTCTCACAAATCGGGAGAAGGCAGTGATAATCGATGCCTTGAAAAATAAGTATTCACTGCCGGATCTTCTTAAAAAACTTAACCTTGCAAAAAGCAGCTATTATTATCAAGAAAAAACCATTTATGCAGAAGATAAATATTCTGATCTTCGCAAAAGAATCATACAACTGTTTCATGAAAATCGAGATATATTTGGTTATCGAAGAATTCATATGCTGCTTCATCGTGAAGGTATAAAAGTTTCTGAAAAAGTGGTTCGTCGTATTATGAAGCAGGAAAAACTAATTATCAGACGAAAACGTAGACAGAAATATAACTCCTATAAAGGTGAAATAACACCTGCGGTGGAGAATGTTATAGATAGAAATTTCCATGCTACAAAACCGAATCAGAAATGGCTTACTGATATCACAGAGTTTTCTATCAAAGCAGGAAAAGTATATCTTTCTCCGATAATAGACTGTCTCGATGGTATGCCGGTGAGTTGGACAATAGGCACTTCTCCAAACGCAGAACTTGCCAACACCATGTTAAGGAATGCTATTGCTACTCTTAAACCAAACGAAAAACCTATCGTACATTCTGACAGAGGATGCCATTATCGTTGGCCAGAATGGATACAGATAATGGAAGATGCAAACCTTACACGATCCATGTCCAAGAAAGGTTGTTCTCCTGATAACTCTGCATGTGAGGGCTTCTTTGGTCACCTCAAAACAGAAATGTTCTATGGACATGACTGGGATGAATATAGCATTGAAGAATTTATCCAAGGAGATAAATGGCTATATGCGTTGGTATTGCAAAGATAGAATTAAATCAACACTCGGAGGACTTAGTCCTCTAGATTATAGAAGGAGTATAGGCATAGCGGTCTAAAAAAATGTCCGCATGCCCAACTTACGTTCTGTCTGTACATTTGATAATTTATTGATTTATAATTATTTGTATACAGAAGAAATGTGGTGATATATTATTAACCTTTTTTAGAAGAATACAAAGATTTGTATTATAAAGAAATTGAATTCAATGATAAATTAAATAATAAAATAACAACCTGCATTACGTTTTTAACGGTTCTTGGTAGTGCGCTAATATATCTTTGGACTCAAATCAAAGAATACAATTCATGTTGGTATACATGCATATATTTTATATTTTGTATACTAAATACTGCTATGTTTATTGTTTGTATTTTTTATGTTTTTCAAAACTTATTCTGGCTATGACAGACCAACTTTTCCTATAAAAGCTATTGCGATTCAAAAAATACTAATGTTTTGAATTCTGTCAAAACTGCACCAAAGGGAGCAAGCCAATAAATTACTTGAACAAAAAATGGCAGAAAGATTTATCAACGATGCAATTAAAAATCGTGAACTTAATGTAATAAAAAATAAAAAGCACTATTATCTTATTCGTTTAATAATGGCTTACCTTTTTGATTACATTTATTACATTTGCAATCAATGTTTCTATTAATTATTATGAATCAAAACATGTTCAAGAAAACATACAGCAAATACACATTCAAGGAGGTGAGATCAATGTCAGATGATGATATTATCAAAATGAATACCGATATTAATTTAACTAATAATAACGGAGAGTCAATTTCAGTTTCAACACCACAACCAGAATATATAACTGAAACTTTCAATTTCAAACCAACATCAAATTCAAACAATAACACTGAAAATGGGAACGACAATTAATCGTTCCCCATTTTTATAGTATAGAATCTAACATATACTCTGGTTGTACCGATTTAACCATAATTGAATTACCTTGTTTATCTGTTAATATTGAATCAACTTCCATTCTTATTGTATCCCCTTCTTCCACATTCTCAATTATTTCATATTCAATTTTACATTGCTCACTATCAGCAACATCCTTATTCTGTTGTAAATGTATACCTAACAGAGTTACCATACACCCTATATCATCCTTGCACTTCTCTGGTAACTCAAAATAAGCATCCTTGATATGTAAAATATTACTCATTCTCTTCTATTCCTTTACTATTCAATTTTCTTTTTTATCATTTTACTAGGCTTCAAGCGTATTCTTTTTTTGAGCAGGTACTTGACTTTCACTATTCTTTGCAATAGTATTAGTAATTTTGTACTCTTTTAACTCTGATGTGTAGAATGTTCCAAAGCAATCAATTTTAATTTTCTCGCCTTGTCGTAGCTCCTCTATAAGAACTTCCTCAAATGCTTTCCAAAACATATATGCTTGATATTTATACAATCCCGCATTTTCAGCTACCTTGTCTAAAAATTCTTTCTTTAACATCATTTACTCCTTTCTGGAGACTCGATAACAGATATAATTTCTGCACAATTCCCCTTATTGTTATGGAATGGTCTGAAAAACACGTAATAATCACACTCTATATACTCACCATTCAGCTTTGAATTATGGATAAAGTATGATTTCCCATTGTCACCACGGATAAACCCATATCCTTTGTCCTTAAAATATATCGTTACTATTCCAAACATTTAATTCCTCCTTGTAATTTTTCTAATGAAATGCGTATTTCTTAATTTGATCATATAATGCCTCTGTGGCGCTGCAATCGGCTCATACAGGCATTTTAAGACCATTAGTGTATTTTTTTATGTCTATCACTTTTAAGGCACTAAAATAAGACCATACAATCTATTACAATTGATATGGTCTTATTAAGATGTCCTAATCATATGGATTACGTCATTCATTATTCAGTTGTATTTTCAGCTCATATTTGACACCATTTATGAACCACCAAAAACACCATTTTAAACCCACGACATGAAAAAATCATGCCAATTTATGCCAACTTATACCAAGATTTGATGTTTTTATGTAATTTTAATTTTTCCTAAGAAGCCCCAGAATACCGCTATTTTCCAATTATCTCGCGGTTGTTTATGAACTCGTTACGGCACCTCCTGGTACACATAATAATTAAGCCAATTGAAATAAAGTATATTGCCGTGCGATCGCCACTGTAAAAAGCGGCTTTTTTTGTGTATCATCATTATCCGGATAGTAGTTCACCGGCATATCTATATCAAGCCCCTTTTTTCTTATCCCTCTCGTACTCATTGTGAAGAGTATATCTGTCATACTCAGGATGTCCCATCACAAAAATCTTTTTACCGTCCTGATCCATCAGAAGGAATACTCCGGCATCATCCGACTCCGCAAGTATGGTAAGCTCAGGATTCTTTAATATATCCTCCTTTAAGACCTCGGTATGCCTTGCGTGTGGTGCGTAAAACACGTCATCGAAGCCTCTGACAAGTGGGAACTTTTCTGTTCTTTACGTGGTGCGCATACACACCAAACTTCTTCTTCGGAAGCACACGCTTTGGTATGCCGTAGTGATAATACAATCCTGCCTGTGCACCCCAGCACAGATGAAGTGTGGAGAAAGCATGTGTCTTGCTCCACTCCATTATACTGCATATCTCATCCCAGTAGTCTACCTCCTCGTATTCCATAAGCTCAACCGGTGCCCCTGTGATTATCATGCCGTCAAAGTACCTGTCCTTTATATCGTCAAAGGTCTCGTAAAATTTGTTCAGATGACTGAGTGATGTGTGAGTGGCCTCGTGAGTAGATGTGGTCACAAACGTTACATTAACCTGTATAGGGGTATTTGACAGCGAGCGCAGTATCTGAAGCTCTGTGTCCTCCTTTAATGGCATGAGATTTACAATCGCAATCTCCAGCTGTCTGACGTTCTGATGTGATGCCCTGTTTTCGTCCATCACAAATATATTTTCTCTCTCAAGTATTTCCTTTACAGGTAAATCATTTTGTGTCTTTATAGGCATTTTATAACCTCTTTTCTAACGCCCAAACATCTCTATAAATGTATCCTCCGAGATGATAGGTATTCCTAATTCTTTTTGCTTTTTTTTAATTTTTTGATGAAAGTAGATTCAGTGTCGTTGTTTACCAGATAGTCTGTCTTTTTTGACACGCTTCCTGTCACCTTGCCGCCCTGTGACTCCACATAGGCCTTAAACTCGCTTCTGTTGGCAAAATAATGCACATCGCCTGTGATGACAAAGGTCTTGCCGTTTAAGCTCCCCTCCGACATATCCTTTATATCGACCTTTTCTATGTCAAGCTCCTTAATCAGTGCTTCAAACATCGCACTGTTTTTGGGATTTGCATACCATTCAAGTATGGAGCCTGACTTTTTCCTGGCCTATACCGTCTATATCCACAAAATCTGTGGCATTTCTCATTCTGTCCGCGAAGCCATCAAAACCTATTGCGTTGACAATCTTCTTGCCTGCGTCGGTACCTATAAGAGGTATACAGAGTGCAAATATCAGATTGACCGGGTGGACATGTCTGCTTTTTTCGATGGCAGTCTGCATATTCATGCATGATTTTTCTCCAAAGCCCTCCATGCTGCTTATCTTATCAAAATGCTCTGGCAGATGGTATATGTCAGGGAACTGTTTTATGAATCCCTCATTTATAAATTTTAGCATTGTCTGTACCGAAAGTCCATCTATATCCATTCCGCTTTTGCTGACAAATCTTGAAAACTTTTTGACATTCTTGGCTGTACAGTCAGGGTTTGTGCAATGCAGCGTCTTCACACCGCTGTTTTTACTCACAAATATGCGTGTCGGATGATGACACACCGGACATTCCTTCGGTATCTCAACTGCTCCAACCGCATCCTTTACAGCTATGCATTTCGGAATAATCTTGTTGGCTTTTATCACGGAAAGTGTACACTCTTTTCCCACTCCAAGTCTTTCTATCTCAGTCAGATTGCAAAGCGAGGCTCTCGAAACCGTCGTACCCTCTATCTGCACCGGCTCAAAAACAGCCACCGGCGATATTGTCGAAACCGCACACGACCATTCAATATAACGAAGTCTCGTATCTACTGCCTCATCCTGCCACTTGAAAAGCAAAGCCGGCTCTCGTAGCATGATGTCCTGTGATGCTTCCACCTGCAGCGTAGGCAGTGTCATCATAGCATATGACAAGTCCGTCCACAGGCACATCCATCTTTCCGCTCTCGACATCCCTTGTCCAGCGTTTTACAGCCTCATCAAGGCCTGCCGCATCTGTTGCCTCCCTTTTGACAACATTGAATTTCATATCACTAAGATAGCTCATTCTGTCACCCCATGATATGATATCATCATCTATATGCACGAGTGTAAACGCATAAAACACTACATGTCTGCGCTTCACTTCTTCCACATCATCGAGATTTAATGTACCGGAGGCAAGGTTCCTTGGATTGGCATATTTCTCATCATCGTCCTCGATTGTATCATTTAACAGCTTAAAATCCGTGTAGGAAATTGTCGCTTCCCCTCTTACAACCATATGTCCCTTGTATGGTATCTCCTTTGGGAAGCCGCTTATGGCATCCTGCAAAAAGGTGATGTTACTTCCTACAGTTCCATTTCCTCTCGTCAGTATTTTCACAAGCCCGCCACCGTCATATGTGAGCACGAGTGTCAGACCGTCAAGCTTCCATGAAAGCCATATTGGCATATCACCTGCCCATTTCTTAAGCTCCTCGATGCTCTTTGTCTTGGCAAGTGAAAGTGCCGGATACTCATGCGGCTCACGATTTCCAGCCTCTGCCTCATAGCCTGCATTCTGTGTCGGACTGTCCTGACGGATATATCCTGTCTCTTTTTCAAGCTGTGTAAGCTCATCAAACAGTGCATCCCACTCGTAGTTTGGCATTATTTCATCTGCACCGTTGTAGTAGGCTTTTGACGCGCGGTTAAGACTTTCAACAAGCTCATCTATCTTATCTTTTATTTTGTTATTCTCCATGCTGTAATAATCCCCTGTCTGCTTTACTTCGCTCTTCTATCCGGATATTTCTTATCCGTATGTTTCTTATCCGTATATTTCTTATCAGAATGATTCTTATTCGTATCAGGCATAACCGGCTGATTCGAGGAATCCGCAATAAGTCTTTTGAGTCCCTTGTATTCAAGTGGTGTCACTGCCCTGTACTTTCCTCTTGGCAGGTCACCAAGCTCAATATTCATGATTCTCACTCTCTCAAGCTTAACCACACGGTAGCCAAAGTATTCACACATCCGTCTTATCTGTCTGTTGTAGCCCTGTGTCAGAATAATCTTAAACTGCTTTGAGGACAGCTTTTTCACATGGCACTTTCTGGTTGTCACACCAAGCTCTACAAGCGGTACGCCTCCTGCGAGCCCTCTGATGAAGCTGTCAGATATTGTTTTGTTTACTGTGACAATATACTCTTTTTCGTGTCTGTTGCCGGAGCGCATCATCTTATTTACTATCTCGCCATTGTTGGTCAGAAGTAAAAGTCCCTCTGAATCCTTATCCAGCCTGCCAATGGGATAAATGCGCTTTGGGTAATTAATATAATCTATCACGTTGTTTTTTTCCCTTTTTTCTGCTGTGCAGACTATGCCGGCCGGCTTATTGAGGGCAATCAGTATCATCTCTTCTTCCTTTGATACTACCTGTCCATTATATGTGACAGTCTGTCCCTTTAGAACTCTGTCACCTGTCTTTGCTGTCACGCCGTCTATTCCTACTTTGCCGGCTTCTATCTGCCTGTCTGCCTCACGCCTTGAGCACACGCCCGCTTCACTGAGGAATTTATTTATTCTTACACCATTTTCTTCCATACCATATCCTCTTTTTAGATTGCTTTATCCGATATACATAAACCACGCTGTAGCCATTTCTACTCTTTGCAGCAGCCATTTGCTATGTAGATTAAAACACGGAGACCTTTAAGCCTCCGTGTTGCTTCTTATTATTGTATGCACATCTGTTACTTTATATTGCTTTTACTGTCCTACTGTCTGGAGATTCTCTGTCTTGATATAAGCTCTGCCATTTGTTCCGGCGCTGTAGGATACTATAGTCCAGTCTCCCTCTGTGCCATATGCTGTAAGTGTTACCTGTTCCTTTAAGAGACCAAGCTCCTTTGCATCTGTGCTTGCACCGTCACGTACCTTTACAACATCCTTTGTCACTACCTACGATACTCAGCCGGTGCCTGTGGCTGCTCGGCTGTCTGCTGATTGGCTGCATTTGTATCTGTGGTCTGTCCTGCGTTAGCATCCGTGGTCTGCTGATCTGTGGTCTGTCCTGCATTTGCATCTGTAGTCTGCTGGTCTGCAGTCTGTCCTGCATTTGCATCCGTGGTCTGCTGGTCTGCAGTCTGTGATGCATCATCGGCCTGCTGTGTATCTGCCTCTGTAGTCTGCGTGTCTGCATCAGACTTCTTTAAATTGGCAATGCCTGACGATGTGTACCACTGCTTTATAGCACCTGTGAGTGTTGTCTCAAGCATAGTCTTTAAATTGGCATCAGAACCGACCGCCTGCTCATATGCCTTTTGTACCTCCTCATGAAGGTCTGCAAACTCAGATGAAGCAGTATACTTAGAAATAAGCTCCATAATATCGTCATCGAGTTCATTCTCGCAGTATGTTCTGTTGAAATTACTGTATACATTGTTTATAAAGAGCTTTCCGTCCTTACCTGTCTCTATATAAAAGAAGTCAAGTGTAGGTGCCTGTGTATCAACTCCCGTAAACTTTATACTGTTTTTAACAGACACAAAGTCTGTTCCCTTTTTCAAACCATTCTTGGTGTAAGGTGTGATGTCATTGACTGACTCATAGTACTGGCTGACAACACCAATATAGCTCTTCTCGTTGTCGCTCATAGGTGTCGCAAGCTTGCCAAGGGTATCAAGGTCATCACCCACGTATGCCTTGTAATAATCAGCAAGTAATGTGCTGATATCGTCTTTGGCGTCATTTGTGTAATCCTTTTCAAACTCAAAATCCTTCACCGAAATCTCTGTCTGTGATCCGGCTTCAGTATTGGATTGTCTGCCATTATTGCCTCCTGCGACAACTACTATAAAGTATAAGTATGAGTCCTACAAGTACACCTGCTACTCCAACGTATTTTTTTATTTTCTGCGCAAAATTGCTTTATATTATCCAATGTTTCATTGTTAAAAAGTCCTTCATATGGTTCCTCCATTAACCCAACATATCAAAATCAAAGTATGTGACCGACGCGAATCGAACGCGCACTCGCCGGAGTCGGAGTCCGGAATTTTATCCATTAAACTACGGTCACAAAAAAAAGTTACCAACTATTTATATCACATCTTTTACTTTTTTTTTCAATGTTACTTTTTTCTTATTGTAGTCTTTTAGTGTTTTATTATAACTTATTATGCATACTATTATAATTGATAAAAATTTGACAATATATTTCATTTATCTTATTATTTAACTGTTTGGGCATTATATATTGGAAATTTTTTTCCGATATGCCATAAAAAATATACCATTTTAATTAATACAATTACTATTTATATAAGGAGCAGTATTATGAGTTTCACATTTTTAAACCAGCTTCCAACTTCTGCACAGATTAAGGAGGAATATCCTCTGTCAAAGGAGCTTACCGAGCTTAAAGCGAAGCGCGATGCAATGATTTCAGATGTTATCTGCGGAAAAGATGATAGATTTCTCGTCATTATCGGACCTTGTTCAGCCGACAACGAGGATTCAGTCTGTGACTATGTCAGCCGTCTGACAAAGATTCAGGAGGATGTAAAGGACCGCGTAATCATCATCCCTCGTGTATATACAAACAAGCCAAGAACAACCGGCGAGGGCTACAAGGGAATTGCCTCACAGCCTGACCCCCTGAGAAGGCTCCTGACATGGTTGAGGGTCTTATCGCCATGAGAAAAATGCACATCCGTGCCATCGCAGAGAGTGGACTCACCTGTGCAGATGAGATGCTTTACCCTGAGAACTGGGGCTATGTTGAGGATCTTCTCTCATATGTGGCAATCGGTGCTCGTTCTGTTGAGGATCAACAGCATCGTCTCACCGTCAGCGGCTTCCGCGATGTGGCCAGCGGCATGAAGAACCCTACAAGCGGTGATTTTTCTGTAATGCTTAATTCTGTTTACGCAGCACAGCACCCACATCATTTTGTTTACAGAGGCTATGAGGTTGAGACATCAGGAAATCCTCTGACTCACGTTGTTTTAAGAGGTGCTGTCAGCAAGCATGGCAACACTACAACAAACTACCATTACGAGGACTTAATCCGTCTGCACGAAATGTACGACAAGATGGACGTTGTCAACCAGGCGGCTATCATCGATACCAACCATTCCAACTCCGGAAAGAAGTTCAAGGAACAGATTCGTATCGCCAAGGAAGTTATGCACAACAGACAGCTTTCCTCTGATATCAAATCACTTGTCAAGGGTCTTATGATTGAGAGCTATATTGAGGAGGGCAGCCAGAAGATTGGTGAGCATGTCTACGGAAAATCCATCACCGATCCATGTCTAGGATGGGAGGATTCAAAGAAGCTTATCTACGACATTGCAGAAATGAATTCTTAAACCACAAATTATACACACATTTTTTACAAAGTACAAGCCACAGGAGTATATATCCTGTGGCTTGCATTATTTTGTCGGTTTATTATTTAATCATATTACTATAAGCAAGAACTGCACTGACTGTTTTGGAATCCTGGATTTTCCCGGCATAAATCATGTCGCACAGCTCCTTTAGAGTGTATATTTCTACATCGATTGACTCGGCATCATCCAGATGCTGCTCGCCCTTTTTCAGGTTTTTAGCAAGATAGACATCTACTTCTTCGTCGCAAAAAGGCAACTGTTGTGCGAAGTGAAAGTAAAAACGAGATATCATCAGAGCTGTAGCCCGTCTCCTCCTTAAGCTCCCTTTCTGCACACAGTCTGGTATCTTCTCCCACAAAGTCTCTGCAGCCGGCCGGAATCTCTATTGTCTCCCTCTCGAGAGCATTTCTATACTGACGCACCATGATTATCCTGCCGTCATCAAGCACCGGAAGCACTGCCGCAGCGCCCTTTCTGTGTGAAACAAAATCCCATTCCTCAGTCTTACCGTTTGCAAACTGCATTGTATCCTTGTATATATCGAGTATTGAGCCCTTATATACAAGCTCTCTTTTTTGCCGTTTCATTTCATCAATCATTTTTCCTGTTTACCTTCTAAATAATTTAAATTCAGAGTTACCGTTTTGATTAGAAATCCACCTCTGTGTCATAATAGCAGCATTTGAGAAGCTTCTCCATCTCCTCCTGGCTTGGCTGGCGAGGATTTGAGCCTGTACAAGCATCAAGGATAGCATTTGCAGCAATCTCAGGAAGTCTCTCAAGGAATACCTCCTCCGGTACAAAGCCCTGCTCTGTTGGATAGCTGTCTGCTCCGTAATTCTTGATGCAGTGTGGGATATTCAGATCATCATTCATGCCACGTAAGTATTTGATAAGAAGCTCAACCTTCTCATCAAGTGTCTCTCCCCCAGTTTCATGAAATCTGCTATTACGCCATAAGCGTTCCTTCGCTGCCTCATCCTTAGCATTAAATGCAATGACCTTCGGCAGATACATGGCATTGGCTGCGCCATGGATAATATGTGCACCATAATCAGCAAAAAGCTGCGCCTGTCTTATGTGCCATGGAATGAACGATACCAAGCAGAGCGTTGGAGAATGCCATTCCGGCAAGACACTGCGCATTGTGCATGGAATCTCTCTTAGCCATATCTCCGTTGTAGGAATCAATCAGGTCATGCTGTATCATCTCAATTGCATGGAGTGCAAGCGGATCTGTAAAGTCACTGTTGGCTGTTGATACATACGCTTCGATGGCATGTGTCATCGCATCCATACCTGTGTGTGCAACAAGCTTCTGTGGCATTGTCTCTGCAAGCTCAGGGTCTACGATTGCAACATCAGGTGTAATCTCAAAGTCTGCGATTGGATACTTGATACCCTTCTCATAATCTGTGATGATTGAGAACGCAGTAACCTCAGTTGCTGTACCTGATGTGGGATGAAATAGCACAGAAATGTGCCTTCTTTCTAAGCTTTGGAATACCAAATACCTTGCACATATCCTCAAATGTGATATCCGGATACTCATACTTAATCCACATAGCCTTTGCTGCGTCTATAGGTGAGCCACCACCAATTGCTACAATCCAGTCCGGTTCAAACTCAGCCATGGCAGCCGCACCTTTCATGACTGTCTCAACTGACGGATCCGGCTCAATTCCCTCAAAAAGCTTTACTTCCATACCTGCTTCCTTCAAATAAGCCTCGGCTTTGTCTAAAAAGCCAAATCTCTTCATTGAGCCTCCACGCCCACACAGATAATAGCCTTCTTTCCCTCAAAGCTCTTTAATGCCTCAAGCGCACCCTTTCCGTGATATAAATCTCTTGGTAATGTAAATCTCTGCATTGTAAAACCCTCCATATGATATTTTTTTTATATAGTTTCTCCCTTGTAATATTTATAAATATTGCAGCCATCAAATACTGAATAGTTGCTAAAATATTACACTTACCATTTTATAACATTTTACTAATTTTGTCACGTACTATTATCTATTTTTGTGAACACAAGATATTTTATACATATATTTTTATGCAATATATACAAATTTCTTCAGTAGTAATGAACAGTTACCGATAATTTATTTCATACCATAAGCACTACATTGTAAAAATCGGCTGCATTTACGTTTTTATTTTTTGCAAAAAAGAAAAGGCTTCATACGAAGCCTTTTCAAATGTACATGTTATTATGTCAAACCGACAATACGCTAATGCTCTACTTTGCGTAATCCACTATACGTGACTCACGTATTACATTAACCTTTATCTGACCCGGATACTCTAACTCAGACTCAATCTGCTTAGATATATCTCTGGCCATGATAACCATGTCGGCATCACTGACCTGCTCAGGAACTACCATAATACGAATCTCTCTACCTGCCTGAATAGCAAAAAGATTTTTCTACCCCTTTATAACCATTTGTAATGTCCTCTAACTGCTGAAGACGATTTGAATATGTCTCCAAAGTCTCTCTTCTTGCACCCGAACGTGCCGCACTGATTGTATCAGCTGCCTGCACGAGACATGCAATAAGTGACTCCGGTTCAACATCACCGTGATGTGATTCTACTGCATTAATCACAAGTGGTGACTCTTTGTATTTCTTACATAATTCGGCACCGAGCTGGATGTGTGAACCCTCCATCTCGTGATCTACTGCCTTACCTATATCATGTAATAAGCCTGCACGCTTTGCCATTCTGACATCCTCGCCAATTTCAACAGCCAGTAAGCCAGCCAGCTGTGCAACCTCGATAGAATGCTTTAACGCATTCTGACCGTAGCTTGTTCTAAACTTCATCTTTCCAAGAAGACGCACAAGCTCCGGGTGAATACCATGTATGCCAACCTCAAGTGTGGCAGCCTCACCCTCTTCACGAATCATATTATCGACTTCTTTTTTGAGCCTTCTCAACCATCTCCTCTATACGGGCCGGATGGATTCTTCCGTCAACAATAAGCTTCTCAAGAGCTATTCTTGCAACCTCTCTTCTAATTGGATCAAAGCTTGACAAGATAACCGCCTCAGGTGTGTCATCTATAATCAGATCTACACCTGTCATAGTCTCGAGAGTACGGATATTACGTCCCTCTCTTCCTATGATACGTCCCTTCATCTCATCATTCGGAAGCGATACTACTGAAATAGTAGTCTCAGACACATGATCTGCTGCACATTTCTGAATAGCTGTAACCACGTAATCCTTAGCTTTACGGTTTGCCTCTTCCTTTGCTTTGTTTTCCATTTCCTTAATCATTTTTGCAGTATCAAGTTTTACATCTTCTTCAATGGTCTTTAAGAGATATTCTTTAGCTTGCTCGGAGGTTAATCCAGAGATTCTTTCAAGTTCCTGTAATCGCTGCTCGTTAAGCTTTGATATTTCAATCTTCTGCTTCTTGAGTTCCTCTTCCTTAACTGCAAAATCCAGCTTCACGCTTCTCGATAGCTTCGAGCTTCTTGTCGACATTTTCTTCCTTCTGAACGATACGACGCTCATTACGGGAAATCTCGTTTCTACGCTCTTTGATTTCCTTATCCAGATCATTCTTAGCCTTAATAGACTCTTCCTTGATCTCAAGCATAGACTCGCGCTTCTTTTCCTCCGCAGTCTTTACAGCCTCATCAATGATTCCTCTTGCCTTCTCCTCAGCATTTCCTATCTTGGAGTTAGCAGATTTCTTCTGGTATAAAGCGGCTGCAAACCATACAATCAATGCAGTAATAATAATAGAAACTACAGCAGTAATGATATACGGTAGCATTACAGGAGCACCTCCTTTATTAAATTTTCATTGTATTTCACAAATTACAACAATTAAATTCTATACTTTTTTTGGTGCAAATTGTCAAGGTAATTGTGACCTCATTGCTGAAAGAATCTGGCTGCTCTTAAAGCCCCCTGCGCATAAGAAACTGGTATATTCCTGCGAAACTCCTTTTCATCACAGTTATCAGGATCATAGCGTTTCTTTTCAAGCTGCTTTGCTATATGTTTTTCTCTTCATCAGCAGTGTATTCGCTGTCTATGGCACAATTTATATCATCTCTGCCTATACCCTTTGCCATAAGCTTCTGCTCAAGCTGCCTGCGGCTTAAGCTATCCTGATGATATCTGACATATGTGGAAGCAAATCTGTAATCATCAAGATAATGAAAGCTCTTGACATAATCTATTGCTGCATCCACACAGCAATCCGGATATCCGCCCTGTGTGAGCTTTTTCCCTAAGCTTTCTTTCACTCCTGTCCATCTGTTCAAGCAGATGGAGAGCTCTCTTTTTGGCTCTCTTTTTCCTACCACCTCAGTTAACAGCTTTTTCGTAATCCGCTTCACTGATAAAGGCTCCCTCCATAATAGAGTACCGCACGGCCTCTGTACGATACAGCACACATGTCGTGCCATTATCAAAGGTCGTGCGGTATTTGCCTTTACCAATATTCTCATATCCGGTAATCTCTATCATATATAACCCTGCTCACTTATTATTCTTCTGCTTCAGGCTTTTCAGAGTCTTCCTGTACTGCAGCATCTTCGTCCTCAGGCTGTGTAAAGTAAAATCCCTTACCTTTGCCTCAAGCATATCAAAAAATGCCGGATTCTCATGGATATAATTCTTTGCATTCTCACGACCCTGTCCTATCTTGTCTCCCTCGTATGCATACCATGCACCGGATTTGTTGACAATGCCTGCATTTACCGCAAGATCAAGCACATCTCCTTCTCTTGAGATACCCTGGCCAAACATGATATCAAACTCTGCCTCCCTGAAAGGAGGAGCTATTTTATTCTTAACAACCTTTACGCGGACATGGTTGCCGACTATCTCACCGCCCTGCTTGAGTGACTCAGTTCTTCTGACATCAAGACGCACTGATGAATAGAACTTTAATGCCCTTCCACCTGTGGTAGTCTCAGGGATTTCCTCCAAACATCACACCTACCTTCTCACGAAGCTGATTGATGAATATAACGATACAATTTGATTTACTGATAACTGCCGTGAGCTTACGGAGTGCCTGGCTCATAAGTCTCGCCTGAAGTCCGACATGGGAATCACCCATATCTCCGTCAATCTCGGCCTTTGGTACGAGTGCCGCAACTGAATCGACAACCACGATATCCACAGCGCCGGAACGTACCATTGTCTCTGTTATCTCAAGTGCCTGCTCACCACAATCCGGCTGTGAAATATAGAGATTGTCAATATCAACACCTATATTTCTGGCATAAACAGGGTCAAGCGCATGCTCTGCATCTATAAAGCCTGCGATGCCGCCTCGCTTCTGTACCTCTGCAACACAGTGGAGTGCAACCGTTGTCTTACCTGATGACTCCGGTCCGTACACCTCAACAATCCTGCCCTTTGGAAGGCCTCCGAGTCCTAATGCAATATCAAGGCTTAATGAGCCTGTAGGTACTTGTCTCTACATTCATATTGGCTGAATTGTCACCAAGCTTCATGACAGAGCCCTTTCCGTATTGTTTCTCAATCTGCGCGATGGCAGCGTCTAATGCTTTTAATTTATCTTCCTTTGCCATAATAATCTCCTATTCTCTCGCGAACAAACGTTCGTTCTGCTATTATAATAATACACTTCTATTCAATTGTCAACAAATAAATTGGAATAATTACAGAATCATATAGCTGCCCGTGCTGCTGTTTGTGCCTCACGCTATACTCTAAAACAGCTATAGCTAAAATACTCAAAATTATACAAATAAAACATAATTAAAAAAAGACAGTTGCTTTCACAACTGTCTTCATTATACACATAATCTCTCACTAACGTCAAGTCCAAATTCAACCTTGAAATCCTTACCTAGTTTCTTCCAAACTCAGTAAGCACAAGTCCGTCATTTCTATCGAGTGTCATGCCGATGCTCCACTCATTGATGAACAGAAGAAGCGGATTTTCCCTTCATGTCGACAACCTTCTTCATATCGCTTGTTCCGTTAATTGTATCTACATTGACCTCATCCTTGTTCTCAATCCATCTGATATGCTCATATGGCAGATTCTCAAGTCTGATCTGCACATTGTACTCATTTTCAAGTCTGAATTTAAGCACGTCAAACTGAAGCACACCGACCACGCCGACTATGATTTCTTCCATGCCGCCCTTGTACTCCTGGAACATCTGGATAGCACCCTCCTGCGCTATCTGTGTAACGCCCTTTACAAACTGCTTTCTCTTCATGGAATCAACAAGTGATACCCTCGCAAAATGCTCAGGTGCAAATGTCGGGATGCCCTCAAACTCAAATTTATCCTTTGCTGTCGTGAGTGTATCTCCTATAGAGTATACGCCCGGGTCAAACACACCTATGATGTCGCCCGCATATGCCTTGTCCACTATTTTTCTCTCATCTGCCATCATCTGCTGCGGCTGTGAAAGCTTTAGGCTCTTGCCTCCCTGCACATGGTATACCTCCATGCCGGCTGTAAACTGCCCGGAGCAGATTCGCATAAATGCTATTCTGTCCCTGTGGTTTTTATTCATGTTGGCCTGAATCTTGAATACAAATGCAGAAAAATCCTCTGAAAAAGGATCAATCATTCCGATGTCAGATTGTCTTGCTGTCGGTGCATATGTCATCTTAAGGAAATGCTGTAAAAATGTCTCAACACCAAAGTTTGTAAGAGCAGAGCCGAAAAATACAGGTGAAAGCTCTCCCTTTGTGACAAGCTCCATATCAAAATCGGCACTGGCGCCATCCAGCAGCTCAATCTCATCCATGAGCTGACTTTTTAAATTCCTCTCCGATCTCATCTGAAAGAGCCGGATCATCTATATGAATAATCTTCTCCGAGCCCTCTTTTTGTACCCTTTAAGGTATCTGCAAAGGTCATGACCTCCTTGCTGTTTCTGTCATACACGCCCTTAAACTGCTTTCCTGATCCTATCGGCCAGTTGATAGGACATGTCGCGATGCCCAGCTCTTTTTCAATGTCATCGAGAAGCTCAAACGTATCGTTGGCATCACGGTCCATCTTGTTTATGAATGTAAAAATCGGGATATGTCTCATGACACAGACCTTAAAGAGCTTTCTGGTCTGTGCCTCAACACCCTTGCTCGCATCAATTACCATGACGGCCGAATCGGCTGCCATGAGTGTACGGTATGTGTCCTCTGAGAAATCCTGGTGTCCCGGTGTATCAAGGATATTGATGCAATATCCGTCATAATTAAACTGTAATACAGATGAAGTAACCGAAATACCTCTCTGCTTTTCTATTTCCATCCAGTCCGAAACAGCATGCTTTGCCGTAGCCTTTCCCTTTACCGAACCGGCCTGGTTTATTGCCCCTCCGTACAAAAAGGAACTTCTCTGTCAGAGTAGTCTTTCCTGCATCCGGATGGGAAATTATTGCAAATGTTCTTCTTTTTTTTTCTATTTCCTGTCTTAAGTTATCCCACTGATATTTCCTCCAAACAAAATCAGAGTATAGTATAGCTTAAAACGGTTCCCATTTCAAGACACTAAAAATTTATGTATCAGTCCATCGTCGATATGACAATATTTGATGCCCCGATATTTGTCTTGCGCTTGATAATGTCCTCTATCTGAGCTCTCTTCTCATCAGTCACATCTTCCTTTCCCACAATCACATCACAGCATTCATCACTGAGACTTACCACAGCATTCTTAAACCCCTTTGCCTCCAGCATCATCTGGGCATCCTCCTCCATCTGTGCATTTTCTGTCAGCTTCACCATGGCATCGACCGCGCTCTTCTTCTCTGCCTCTGACACTCCTGCATCATCGATAATCTTCTGCAGAGCCTCCTTGTTCTTTGAGCGCACCTGCTCGCTTCCCAGCTTCACCTGTGCCACACACTCCTCGCTCTCTGTGGATGCACTTGTCAGTACCGTTTCGCCGGCATTTAATATTTCCTCTGTCGAGTCTGTCTCAAGCGCAACCTCATCTGATGCCTGTGTATCCTCACATTCCTTAGACTCCTTTGTATCTGCCTTTCCATTTACAGCTTCGATTTCAGTGGAAAGCACATCCTTTGCATTCATAAAGGTATCCCTGTTATCGTAGCTTATGTAACCGACCACTGCCAAAAGAAGTGCAAGTGTCGTAATAATTATCTGATTTTTATGGCTGCCTTTCTTCACTTTTATTCCTCCCTGGATGTCATTTTTGCTATTTTTATTTTATGCATGGGCACATCAAATAATGCAGAAACCGCATTAGAAATATCGTTGTTTACCTGTGGGTTTCCTCCGCCCTGCGCTACCACAAGCACTCCTGAAACAGTCGGTTTGTCCGTGCTTGTGACATAAGGTACGCTTGCATCCTCGTCATCGTATATGACCGTAGTCTTTTCAATGCTCTCCGAGGTCTCCTTAGTATCCTTATCCACTATCCTTGTGCCATCGTCTGACAGCGTAATCATCACAGATACCCTCACCCACACCGTCCATCCTTTCAAGAATACCCTCAAGCTTTTTTTCAAGCAGCTTCTCATATTCTTCATCATCGTAGGTTCTTTCACTTACTGACTTGGCTTTAGCTTTCTTTTGTGAATTACTACAGATCTTTTTATCCTCTTTTACCGGAAGCACCACAATAAGAAGCAGTACTCCGACAAGTAAAAACACTATGTAGTCAGTTTTCTTCAGCTTCGAAAGCCGTAAACAAATCTGTCGTATCCGCGTCATATTCATACGAAATCCCCTCTATTTTCTTTGTAAGCTCAGCAAATCTCATGTCATATTCATACCCTGCCGCAAGAGGTTTTAGAATAATGACCGCCAAAAACACCCCAAGCATAAACCTAAAGTATCTCCTGTACTGCTCCTTTGGCGTTAAATATGTCATTACCATGAAAAAAAAACGCCAGATACAAATAACTCTTCATGCCCTATCAACCTCCCATAAAGCTTGTAGATGCACATACTATCGCAATCACTATAAAAAACAATATAGATGCATCTCTTATCACGATATAATACAGATTTCCAGCCCTCGCAACGGCTTCTATGCCCTCCACAATCCTGTTGTCTGAAACCGGCTGCAGCGCAGCGGAAAGCAATCTGTACATCAGCGAAAAGATTAGTGTTTTTACAAGAGGGGTCAGTACAATGAAAAAAAGCACGATAATCGCAGCCATACCAACACTGTTTTTTATGAGCATCGCACAGCCAAGCATAATTTCACCTGCCCCCTGCCCAAGTCTCCCCACACCCGGTATCGCCTGAAAACTTTTTAAGATAAGACTTTCCGATATTTTGTCCTTTGCGGGAGCAATCATGGCCTGGACTATGCCTATGCCTGCCACTATCTTTATGGATGCCTTCATTATTTTTGTAACTGCTGATTCAATAAACTCTGCAAGCTTTTCAAGCTTCTTTTCACTTGATACGTGATTGAGCACCTCAAGCACCAGAAACAGATGAATTCCCGGTATGAGCACCAGCTTTATAAGCCATTCCACTACATAAATGAGCACAAATGCCAGCATGTAAAAAGCCTGACGCCGAAAATCCTTTTCCGGACGCAAGAAGTACTGTCGCATATGCCGGCACAAGCGCTGTAAGATAAGTCAAAAGCACATCAATACAGCCCTTTGCCACATCAGACAACACAAAAAAAGATGCCATAAGCATTGATATAACCGATGCATACATAAACAGAAAGCTTACATTGTATACATAATCCTGCCGCCAGAAAATAAGCCTTGAAAACACCATAAAAAGTATCGTATAGCACAGCACATTTATAATAACAGGCCTCACCGCCGCTATCTCATAAAAAAACAGCTCATAAATATATTCACAGATTTTTTCACCTGCCTTTTGATCTCCTGCCAGAATGGCATCCACTATATCCGAAAACGATAGTCTGTCCGGCAGATAATCCTTTGAATATTTTTCAATCTCTGACATATCTATTTTTTTTTCAAGCATCTGCTGCTCAATTTTATCTGTAATTTCGGTATCCGACGCATACACAAAACACTGCGGCAAAAACACTGCAGCCAATATTATTATTATCAAAATATATTTTTTACAAATCAAAACAGCTCTCCAATCAGCTCTATCAGACAAGACATCACCGGAATTGACATCACAACAATTGCTCCCTTCGCAAAAAGCTCTATCTGCGATGCAATTGCGCTATGACCACAGTCCTTACAGATTGAGGATGAAAACTCCGCAATATATGCAATCCCAAGCATCTTTACCATAGTGACAAAAATGCCGGTTCCACAGGAAGCTTTGAAATAAGTCCTTTAAAAAACTCAATTGTTGTGCCGAGCCGCTCCAATGCAAAAAAAAATTATAGTGCCGCAGGCCACTGAAAGAAGCATTGAAAGCTCAGGCCTGTCACGCTTTAAAAGCACTGCAAAAAATACTGCCGCAATTCCTATTATCCCAATCTTCAACATATTACAAAGAAAACATATCCTGCATTGCCTTAAACAGCTCACTTATATATGGCACAATCCAGAACAATACAATAACAAGCCCGGCCAGACTAAGCAGGAAAGTCATTTCCTCCCTTCCACTGTGTTTTAAGACCTGTCCGAGCACCGTAATCACTATTCCAAGTGCTGCTATCTTAAAAATAATCGAAATCTCCATCATCAAGTCCTTTCATCGCATACAACAATATGTTTAATCGGATTACCACATTTTTATACAAACATTTTTATATAAGCATTATTGATATCATAATCCCTCCCAAAATCCCCACCGGACAAATCACCTTCATTTTTTCAACATAATCTTTCCTGTAAAAATCTATCTGTTTATGTATGTCCAAAGCACATTCCTTAAGTCGCTGCTCCATCGCAGCTGCATTTTTTTCAAAGAATGCACCTCCCATTTCAACTATCATTTTCTTTTAATTTTTTCATCAGATACCCTGCCCCAAAGCACCTTCTCCCACACAGCCTTCCAGCCCTCCTCCCCGCTTTTACAGCTCCTGTTTGAAAGCACTTCTCCCATTCTCCTGCATCCCTCATTAAACACCTCGCTCTTTCCTCTTATGCTGTTAAAAAACTGTGGTGCCTTCATTCTTTCTCCTGCCAGATAAAATGCCCCTTTTCAAGCAAAAGCATAAAATCATACAGCATCGCTATATCTGCCTTTTTTTTTTGCTGTAATCGTTTATCAGCCCCGATACCGCAAACAGTACTGTACAAAAGCCTGTAAGCTTCATCATAAATGCTATAGCGCCTCACCCCTTTTTTCATCATGGTCTATAAACACAAACCGTTCTATGGCATGTGGCAGAATTTTTTCTTTCGCAGATCATCTGCATTGGTGCCATGTACACTGCCAAGTATCCTTATTCCGCAACTCACAAGCTGGTTTAGTGCCTCGATATCGCTTTCTCCCCCAGTTCATCCACTGCAATCACATCCGGTGACATAGAGCGCAAAAGCAATCCTCATGCCAAGTGACTTCGGACAGTTATCCAGCACATCACTGGAATTGCCTATATCGTTTTGAGCCACTCCCAGGTAGCACGCTGCTATCTCCGAACGCTCATCAACCACCGACACCTTAAGTGCGTTTTTTCCGTCACAGCCATCTGAAAGTATCCTTATGCAGTCTCTTAAAAATGTTGTTTTTCCTTCTCCCGGCCGTGATATAACCAATGTATTGTAAATGCTGTTTTCATCCCGGATATAAGGCATCAGTGGCATTGCAACGTCCCTTATCTGATGGGCAATTCTGATATTTAAGGACGCTATCTCACTGACTGCTGTAACCTTTCCTCCATCGCAGCCCATCTGCCCTGCAATTCCCACACGATGACCTCCCTCCACTGTAAAATAGCCTGCTGCAAGCTGCGGTGCTATCGCGTGGAATGAATATCCGCTCAGATAATTTATCATCTCCTCAATATCGCTATGTGAGATATACACTCCGGCTCTACATCCTCCCGCAAACATATACTGCACCTGCTTTCCGGCGCGCACCCTGATTTCCTCCAGACCACACGGCATGTACGCTTCTGCCTCAGCCTTCATCTTTTGTGGCAGATAATCAATTATATCCATATTTTTCACTCCTTATCGCCACTTCGGTGGCAGGGCGGGATGGGGCTCACGCGTGTGGCTGCAGTGTCGCAGAAGCGTATAGCGGAGCTATTTAGAGTCTGTTAAATTATGCTTTGAAGCACAGAAATGCCGAGGCATGGACGCCGAGGCAAGGAGATATCGAGCCCGGACGGCGAGTATCGACGGTTTCGTCAGGCATAGAAGTACTTACTGCATAATTTATACAGAGTCTAAATAGCATAGCGTAGCTTCTGCGACACTGCAGCCACACGCGTGAGCCCTATCCCGACCTGCCACCGACAGTCATTCAAATTAAAAAAAGGACACAGACGATTCTGGTAAATCATCTATGTCCTATTTATATTACATGTCCAATTGTTTTTAGAACGTGAAAATTATTATTTTTTACATCCTGTCAGGAGCTGAGAATCCAAGCATATCGATACAAGCCTCAAGTATCTCCTTTGTGAGCACAAGCAGCGAAATATATGACTTCTTAAGCTCTTCATTCTCCTCAGAAAGAATCTTTGTGTCATGGTAGAAGCCGTTGAATGCGTTGGCAAGCTCGTAGATGTATGCACATATCTTGTGTGGTGCAGACTCCTCATATGCACTCTCAATTGTAGCATTGAACTTTGCCAGAGAGAGCATGAGATTCTTCTGTCCTGCATTGACTGCCGGCATGATTGCATCCTTCAGTGCGCTGATGTCGCCACCCTTTGCCTCATACTTTGATAGGATTGACTTGATACGCACGATTGTATAAAGGATATATGGACCTGTGTTACCCTCAAAGGATGTGAATCTGTCGATATCAAAGATGTAATCCTTGCTCGCCTGATTAGACAAATCACCATACTTGACTGCTGCAAGCGCTACAGTTTTGGCTGTCTGCTTAGCCTCCGCCTCGTCAATATTTAAATTCTCTTCTTCCTTCTGGTTTTCCTTAATCTTATTGAGCATCTCATCGTCAATTTCCTTGAGGAGGTACTCAAGACGCATTACTCCACCGTCTCTTGTCTTGAAAGGCTTGCCGTCCTTACCGTTCATTGTTCCAAAGCCGATATGTACAAGCTCTGTAGTATCAGGTACTATGCCTGTCTTTCTTGCACAGCGGAACACCTGGATAAAGTGCATTGACTGACGTGCGTCTGCCAGATAAATCACACGGTCAGGGTTGTTCTCCTTCATACGCATAACAAGTGTTGCAAGGTCTGTAGTACTGTAAAGTGAGGCTCCGTCAGACTTTAGGATGATACATGGCGGAATCTCCTTTGTATCTGTATCCTCCTTCACATCCACAACCAAAGCGCCCTCACTCATATGTGCAAAGCCCTTTTCCTTCATCATTTCAACCATCCCAGGTACATATGGCTGTGCCATCCGACTCACCCTTCCACAGCTCAAAATGAACATTCAGATTCTCATAATTTCTCTTAAGATCTGTTACAGATACATTCATAATGTGTGAAAGCAGTGCCTGATAGCCTCTCCTGCCTCCCTGAAGCTCCTTTGTGGCAAGAAGTGCTGCCTCCTTGAAGCTCTCATCTGATTTTGACTTGCCGCTGGCTGTCGGATATATATCCTCAAGCTCAGATATGGTAAACGGTGCCTCCTTCGGGTACTCTCCTGTATAGCTCTCATCAAAATAAACGAGGTCAGGCTTTCTCTCGCGAAGCTCTGTGATGATAAGTCCCATCTGAAGTCCCCAGTCACCGAGATGCACATCACCGATCACATTGTGTCCCATGAACTTTGCGATACGCTTAACGCTCTCTCCGATTACTGCTGAGCGAAGATGACCTACATGAAGAGGCTTTGCGACGTTTGGTCCGCCGTAATCCACTACTATAGTGAGTGGCTTTTTGGCCTTCTCCAAGCCGTATCTGCCCTCGTCATCCTTCATATCGTTCATATATTTTGCCAGAAAAGCGGTATCCATTTTGATATTAAGAAATCCCGGCTTTACTGATTCTACTGACTCAAACATCTCATCTGACTCAAGGAGCGCCGCTACCTTGTCCGAGATCATAAATGGTGCACACTTATACTCTTTTTTTGCCGCTGCCATTGCTCCGTTACACTGGAACTCACAAAGGTCCGGTCTGTTTGAAAGTGTAACCTTTCCGTACTTCTCGTCATATCCTGCACTGACGAATGCCTTTGTCACTTCCTCTGATATCAAATTAATCAGTTTTTTCATTGTATTCCTCCTGATATATAGCTGTTTTGCGTCAAACAGCGAATATATTTATATTAGCACACAAATGAATTGCTTTCAATATCAACCGTCATTTTTGCCTTCTGAGTAAATATTAACCGGCAACGTAACCTTGCATTTGCAACCCCAAAGGAGTATGAGTTCATATGAAAATTTAAAGGAGGTCTTATCAATGAAGATAAAAACCAAACAAATAACCGTTACTGCAATTATGCTGGCAATCTGCCTTGTCAGCCAGTTTTTTAAGAACTTAAGCGTATCCATCACAGGTCCGATCATTAATGCAGCTTTAATACTTACCGTACTCTATGCCGGAATGGCATGTGGCATTATCCTAAGCATTATCACACCTGTCACATCATTTTTCATCACAGGAAGTCCTGTTATGGCGGCTATTCCTGCGATGTTTCCATGTATCATGATAGGAAATATCATTCTCGTGGTATGTGTGGGACTGCTTCGCAAAAAAAATGCGGTAAAGCTGCCGGTTTTCCTGTATCAATTGCAATAGGTGCCATACTAAAGGCCGTTTTCATGGGAATAGCCATTGCTCTTATCATTCTACCGACATTTCTGCCTGCTCCGATGCACAAGATGCTGCCGGTTTTACAGCTTCAGTTTTCAGTGACACAGCTTATCACCGCTGTTATCGGAGGTGTATATGCAGTCATAATTGCGGCTGTGCTTAAAAAAACTTCTTTAGCACAGGCAGACTAAATATTCAATTATCTGCTTATGCTTCCAGATATCCGTGCATATTTTTAAGCGCATTTTTCTCAAGCCTTGATACCTGTGCCTGAGAGATATTTATCTCCTCTGCCACCTCTATCTGTGTCTTGCCTTCGAAAAAAACGCAGCTTAATAATCTGTCTCGCTCTGTCATCAAGCAGCTTTAAGGCATCGTCGAGAACCAGATTTTTTTACCCATGCTTCCTCTTTGTTTTTCTTGTCCGATATCTGATCCATCACATAAAGTGTATCACCACCGTCAGTATATACAGGATCAAAGAGGGAAAGCGGTGTCTGGATTGCATCAAGTGCGTATAGTATATCGTTTTCGGGGATACCGCAATCCTTTGATATTTCCGCTAAGGACGGATCATGCACCAGCTTTCTCGATAGCTTTTTCCTTTGATTTAATAGCCTGATAAGCTGTATCCCTGAGAGAACGTGGAATGCGGTACGCACTGTTATCACGCAGATACCGTCTCACCTCACCGATAATCATCGGAACAGCATAGGTGGAAAACTTAACACCTATAGTCGGATCAAAATTATCAATTGATTTCATAAGTCCGATACAGCCTATCTGAAATAAATCATCCATATTTTCATTATGGTTTGAAAACCTTCTGATTACCGAAAGCACAAGCCTTAAATTTCCACGAATATATCTTTTCTCTTGCAGCCTTATCTCCCTTTTTTATTTTCTCAAACAGTTCTTCTTTTTCATCATCCTTAAGTACCGGCAGTTTTGATGTGGTCACTCCACATATATCAACCTTATATACAGACATGGGAATCCTCCGGATAAATTTCTTTATCTAAAGCATTCCCATTTACAGTAATTTTATTCAATTAATCCGCGTATATAATTCTACAGCACTGCCGCTATTTTTATATCCTTTTCATCCTTAAGCACCAGCTTACACTGTTGTCTTCAAGCAATGTAACTGTAGGCCTTGAATACTTCTCCGTCACAAAAATTATTTTGGCCTTTTTGCCGTTTGTCAAAAGCACCGTGCTTCCGATATATGAGCTTGCAATCTTCTTCAAAAACATCCCTATATACTTCGGATGATACTTTGATATGCCATCATACTCAAAATCTTCTATCACATCAAACGGACACATCCCATCACGGTAACAGCGCTTTGATGTCATTGCATCGTAGACATCGGCTATCGTAATAATAGCTGATATATCATCGATTTTATCTGCTGTATATCCAAACGGATATCCTGAGCCGTCAAACTTCTCATGATGTAAAAGTGCCGCACGCTTCGTGCTTTCCAGAATCTTGAAATTATTAAGTATCTCATAGCCATATACCGTGTGCTTCTTTATCACCTCAAACTCTTCCTTTGTGAGCTTTCCCGGCTTCAATAATATCTCATCCGGTATCTTAAACTTGCCTATGTCGTGCAGCAGACCTGCCATTGAAATCTCATCCAGCTTTTTCTGTATCAAGCCCTGCCCATACACCAATGAGACGTGCAATAATTGATACATTCATGGAATGTGCCATCGTAGATACATCTGTCTGCTTTAATACCTGAAGTGCGTCAAATAGCTCATATGAAGTCTCAAACCTGTCAAAAATCTCTACCGAGTCCCTGATGAGCGTATTCTTATCCGGTATGATATTCCTGTATAGTATGTCATTCATATATTCATGCAGGTTATCGATGGAATCACGGTATTTTTCCTTAATGATGGCATATTTTTTATTCCATTCTTCTTTTTTCCTGTGCTGAGCTTCCCTCAATATAAACCGAAGCTATATTGTAGAATCCAAACTTTGCTATATCAAATGCCGATACAGCCTGATGTCTTTTAAGGATAAGCTGTCCCTTTGGCGAAAACACATCTACTGCCGTAGTCATTCCCTCTTTTAGTTCATTAACCTTTATTTCTCTCATAATACTGTTTCCCTCTTGTCATTTATCTTCTCACTTGCACTCATTATACCACAATCTCTCTAAATGGGCACTGATTTTATGTACTTCTTGACATTCAAAGCATTTTTTTGTTAACATAGCAAGGCGAAAATAAATGCGTCAGTTCGAAACCTTCCGACGTAAAACAAAACTAAAGGAGAACTAAATATGAGAAACAAAAAAGTATTATTTGCAGTACAGGCAGCTATGATTGCAGCACTCTATGTTGTGCTCACGTATATCACCAATCTGCTTGGTCTCGCATCAGGCACCATTCAGGTACGCTTTTCTGAAGCGCTTTGCATCCTTCCGGTTTTCACACCGGCAGCCATTCCGGGTCTTTTCATCGGATGTCTGATTTCCAATCTTATCACAGGCGGCATCATCTGGGATATCATCTTCGGAAGTATCGCTACACTGCTCGGTGCACTTGGCACTTACTTCCTTCGAAAGAAGAAGTTTGTATACCCCATGCCACCGGTCATCGCCAACATAATTATCGTGCCACTCGTGCTCAGATACGGATACGGTTTTACGACTGTATACAAGGGTGTTGATATCTCTCTTGTTTTCAATGCAGTTACAGTCGGAATCGGTGAGATCATATCAATATGTGTACTTGGAAGCCTGTTAAAAAGGAATACTTTCGAAATACAGAAATGTAATTTTCAAGCAGGACGAGGCGTAGTTACATACATAGCACTTTCAATAAGCTGCGCGTCATAAAATAAAAAGCTCTGTGTCATACACTTATATGTATGCACAGAGCTTTTTACTTTATTACTTTAATATGCTGTGATTACATTCTATCTATCCCACTTATCACACAGCGCATTTATCTGGTCTGCAAACTTGCTCAAGTCCTTATTAGCCATACCCTGGCACTTCTGGATAACAGATACAAGCCTCTGGCCTGCTGCCACCAGACGGTCAAATATAGTCTTCTCTCTGCTTGCCATGCCATATGCAGCCTTTTTTCTCCACAAGCTTGCGGGAGCCATCTGCCACCTTCTGATTCGTGATAAGGTCATAGGCATCACCACTGTACGGTGCCACTGCATCATAGCCGAAGGTCTCATGCACGTGGTTTGCAAAGGACTCTGCTGTAGACTCCTCTCCATGGACTATAAATACATGCTCCGGCTTGTTTTTTATTGCGCCAAGCCACTCGGTAAGCTGATTTTTTGTCTGCATGTCCACTGATACCCGGCAGATTTACTATGCTTGCCCTTACTTCTATTTCCTCACCAAAAAGCTTCACCTTTTTAGCACCGTTTAAAAGTGCATAGCCAAGTGTGCCCGGAACCTGATATCCTACAAATAAAACTGTTGAATCACTTCTCCAAAGATTATGCTTTAAGTGGTGCCTGATACGTCCGGCCTCACACATACCCGATGCTGAGATGATAACCTTTGGCTTCTTATCGAAATTAATCATCTTTGACTCATCCGATGATACTGCCACACGAAGTCCGGGGAACTTGATTGGATTGATGCCTGCCGAAATAAGCTCCATAGCCTCCTCATCAAAGCAGTCCGATACATTCTCATGAAATACATTTGTCGCCTCAACAGCAAGGGGGCTATCGATGTAAACCTCAAAATTCGGATGCTCCGGCAGCAGATTCTCAGTCTTTATACGCCTGATAAAGTAGAGCATCTCCTGTGTCCTGCCCACTGAAAATGCCGGGATTACCAGATTTCCGCCTCTTGTAAATGTCGCATTGATGACCTTTGAAAGCTCCACCGCGTAGTCAGGCGGCGTATCGTGCAGACGATTGCCATATGTAGATTCCATAACCACATAATCAGCACTGTCCACATACTGCGGATCCTTGATGAGTGGCCTGTTGTGATTTCCGATATCACCTGAAAAGACAATCTTTTTGGTCACATTCTCTTCAGTCACCCACATCTCAATGGATGATGAACCAAGCAGATGACCTGCATCCACAAATCGTACCTTAAGCCCCGGACATATCTCTCATACACACTGTTGTAATCACACGGTGTAAAGTGCTGCATGACATTCTGTGCATCCTCCACATTGTACATAGGAGTCACTTCCGGTCTTCCGGCTCGTCTTGCCTTTCTGTTCTTCCACTCCGCCTCAAATTCCTGAATATGTGCAGAATCCTTTAGCATGATGTTACATAAATCTGTTGTCGCCTTTGTCGCAAAAAATGGTGCCCCTGAAACCATGATTGTATATGAGTGGCAAAAGACCTGAGTGGTCAATGTGTGCGTGTGTGACAAACACATAGTCTATGAGTGAAGGATTGACCGGTATCTCCTCGATTCACGTACAAATCAGCTCCCTGCTCCATTCCACAGTCAATAAGTATATGTGTGTCCCCAAATGTCAGATAGTGACAGCTTCCAGTAACCTCTCTGTCAGCACCGATAAATTCCAATACCATACTACCATCTCCTATTCTGTTTTATAATAGAAACTTCTCAGTGGTTCTGAATAGTTTCTTATGGATAAAAATATTATACCACACTTATGCCATTTTCTGTATTTCTTTCTTCAATCTTGCCATTATTTTTTTTTCGAGCCTTGATATGTATGACTGTGAAATTCCCAGAATATCTGCCACCTCCTTCTGCGTCAGCTCCTTATTCTCCACACGGTTTACTCCAAATCGAAGCTCTATTATCTGTCTTTCACGCTCGTTCAATGACAGCATGGCTTTTTTTAGCAGTGATATCTCAACCTCAGTCTCGAGATCCTTATATATGACATCCTCATCCGTCCCCAGTATATCTGATAAAAGCAGCTCATTTCCGTCCCAATCCGTGTTTAGTGGCTCATCAAAAGATACCTCAAGCTTCACTCTGTTGTTGCGGCGCAGATACATAAGAATCTCATTTTCTATGCATCTGGATGCGTATGTGGCAAGCTTTATTTTCTTCTCAGGATTGAATGTGTTTATCCCCTTTATGAGACCAATTGTGCCAATTGATATAAGGTCCTCCACGCATATACTCCCGTGTTTTCAAATTTTTTAGCCAGATACACCACAAGCCTTAGATTGTGCTCTATAAGCTGCTTTTTTTGCCTGTTCCTTTGACATTGCCACATTTTTATCCACCAATGCAATCAGACAGCACTTCTCCTCATCTGTCTCAAGCGGAGGCGGCAACACCTCCGTCCCTCCTATGTAAAACACCTCATTTGTGTGCGGCTTGCTTCCCCAGAGTATTTTCCATACCCGTTTTATTACTAAAAACAGCTTCATTCAAAATCATATCATATGCATTGTCCTCAAATAAACTATCCGATGCTCTTCCCACCAGCACATTATGTAAAATCAGCTTACCATTTCCCTTCATGACTGTCATCTCATCAAATTCACACACTTTAATGCTTCCACCATCATTTCCCAGACTCTTGTACGGGACATCAAAAAAGACGGCATCTTCTCCTACAATATCAAACAATGCACTCCCGCCTATGTGCACCGGAATCTGCTGTGGCTGTTTTTTTAGCAGATTTCCCGTATCATACAAGGCTGTGGCACAAGCTCTTTTACCATCCTTTAGGAGTGTGACCCTATATAGTCTTCTGCTCTCATTACTTCGCTCACAGAAGCACTTTAACACTATGTATGATATGAGAAAACCAAAGCATATCATAACTGTCGCATCAGAGCTGAAAAAGCTGTCTAACGCTGTTACTATGCCTCCGGTCAGCACTGTTACAAACATACATAGTGCAAAAAAGCCTTAGAAACGGAATTTTTCTGCCAGCCTGTCTGCCTATTGCAAGCCTTGCCGCAAGCGGTACGACCACCAGAACAGAGGTCCATTTATAAAACGCATAGCTGCCTGCCAAAAGAAGCAGTACACATTCACATACCGATGCCCCCACCGCAGAAGCAATCAGACGTACCACCGTCCCGATCAATGGGATTTTTAGCATATATATGACAAATATAAGTATGAGACAATTGGTGATAAATGTACGAAGAAGAAAAATATCGAGATAAAATGCATAGATAATTTTTCACCTCACTTTCACAGACAAGAATAGCGTAAAAGCAGGTTTTTAAGTGCCGTAATATGTCGACAATAAGCAAAAAAAGACATGCAGCCCAAAAAGCTGCATGTCCTATAAACTATCGTCTTGAATTCTTAAGGAAATCCGGAATATTAATCTCTACAGGCTTAACCGTGCTCTCAGGCTGGCGTGGCTTCTGGATACCTGTATATGCATGTGCAGGTGCTGTCTGCTGTGGCTGGGCAGCTGTATGAAGTCCGCTTGTTGCTGTTGTGTGAAGCCCTGCTGTTGCTGTGGACTGTGTTCCCATGCCTGAAACAGGTCTTGCTGCTGTCTGATTCGGATATACCATACGGTTTTGCATACCGCCTGCCATTCCTGCACCAGGCGCTGCCTGCTTACCCGGCATATCTATCTTCTCTGAAACATCCTCCAGTCCTGTAGCAATAACAGTGATAGAAGCCTGATCAGTCATGCTCTCATCAAACTTGGCACCAAAGATAATATTGGCATTCTCTCCTGCCAGATCCTGTACGTAGCTTGCTGCATCGTTTGCATCCATAAGAGAGATATCTCCTGAGATATTGATAATGACATGTGTTGCACCATTTATCTTTGTTTCAAGAAGAGGTGAAGCAACCGCAAGCTTAACAGCTTCGATAGCCTTATCATCCCCCTGTGCACTACCGATACCGATATGTGCCATACCCTTGTCCTTCATGACAGTCTGTACATCTGCGAAGTCAAGGTTGATAAGTGCAGGAAGATTAATAAGATCAGTGATTCCCTGAACTGCCTGCTGCAATACCTCATCTGCCTTCTTGAGTGCATCCGGCATTGTTGTGCGACGGTCTACTATCTCAAGAAGCTTATCATTTGGAATGACAATAAGTGTATCAACGCTCTCCTTAAGTCTCTCTATTCCTGAAACAGCATTAATCATTCGCTGCTTTGCCTCAAATTTGAATGGCTTTGTAACAACACCAACTGTAAGTATGCCCTGATCCTTTGCTATCTTTGCAACAACAGGAGCTGCACCTGTACCGGTTCCGCCTCCCATACCACATGTGACGAATACCATATCAGCGCCCTTTACTGCTGCCTGAAGCTCCTCTGCGCTCTCCTCAGCGGCCTTCTGACCGATCTCAGGCTGCGCACCTGCGCCGAGCCCCTTTGTAAGCTTCTCTCCAATCTGTATAAGTGTAGGAGCCTTACAAAGCTGTAAAGCCTGCTTATCTGTATTGATACCGATAAACTCTACTCCACCAATATTCTCATCAATCATTCTGTTAACTGCATTGTTACCGGCTCCTCCGACTCCAATGACAATAATCTTTGCGCTGTTATCAGCCTCGTTAGTTCTTATCTCAAGCAAGGTGATTCCTCCTCTTTCTTTCCCAAAATTTAATTTTCTATATATAAAAATATCGAATATTCTTAAACTCATTTATTCTATAATCTAATTTTTCTCCAAAAAATAATCAACTATAAAATATGATTTTTTTTATTTAGTTTTACATTATTCTGACTTCTCAAACACAATATTTGTTGTTTCTTCCGTCCAGCTCTCTAAATGTAGTGTACCGGACTGTCCCTCAAGCGATGGCATGATAGCCTTAAGCCTCTCTATTTTACGTGTAAGCTTTGTCGTGTCACCAATTATCACACTCACATTACCATACTTGGCTACCGGTGCATTTTGCGCACCATAATCCACAGAATCCGGCACAAGGTCCTGCCTTTTTAATCCCCTGGGTAAGCTCAAGGATATCTTTTTAGCATAGTCTGCTTTATAGGCAGCTTCTCATAAAGCACTACCTTGTCACAGCTTATGCCGTCTATACATGGCACACCCGGCACCGTGTCTGAGGATGTTTCCACCACAAAGCCATCCTTATCAAAATATGCATTCTCATTAATTCCCGGAATATATATGTATCCAAGCATTCCTTTTTCATAAACTGATATATGAAGAGGTATGCGGACTATCCAGGCTTATGCTCATTGTATCAATAAACGGTATTTTTTTAGTATCCTTTACCTTATATTTCAGATAGACATACAGTGAATTCCATGAGTACTTATCATTAAGTACCGCATCCTCTATAGTCTTTTGGTCGTAAAGCTTATTGCCCTCGACAACTACCTTTTTTACCGTAAACAGCTTAAGTGCAATGAGAAACAGTATCGCGAGCACTGCTATCGTAATTAGCAGTCCCATAAAAAAAAATGCTTTAATCTCTTTTTTATGTTTTTTTTTTTCTTAATCATTATATTTCACGCCTTAATCTACACATTTTCAAGCCTGATGCCTCTTGACACAGACAAAACAAGCCCTATTTCCGCCATCAGGAATATGATTGACGTACCTCCATAGCTGATAAACGGCAGAATAACACCGGTATTTGGAAGTGAATTGGTAACTACCGCAATATTCAGTATCACCTGGATTGCAATATGACTCATCACAACCAATCACTAAAAGTGAGCCATACAAATCCCTTGCATTGTTTGCAATGACCATCATACGCCATATAAGCAGTATAAAAAAGTAAAATAAGGCAGATAGCGCCAAACAGTCCAAGCTCTTCACAAATAATTGTAAATATCATATCATTTTGTGACTCCGGCACATTGCCAAGCTTCTGTAAGCTCTCTCCAAGTCCTTTTCCAAACAATCCGCCCGAGCCTATTGCATAAAGTCCCATCATAGTCTGGAATACTGCGTCTGTTCCCGCAGTCTCCGGATGCTGCCATGCCTCAATACGTGTACTTCTATAGCCTGCCAGCATGACAAACGCCACTGCAAACACAACTACCGCCACTGCTACAATAATAAACTGCAGATACTTTGGGCTTGCGACAAACAACATACAGACCGAAATGCCTATGATGATAACTGCCGTACTCAGATTGCTGATTGCAACAACTATTATGAGCGGAATAAGCATAGCAAGCACCTTTACCAGACTTAAAAATTTATCAAACTGCTTGGGTATCTTGTCTATAATCATAGCCATAAACAGTATGACCGCAATTTTAGCCACTTCTGAAGGCTGGAACTGTATTGGTCCTATGCCAATCCATCTCGATGAACCATGTGAGCTTGAGCCTATTTTCGGCACAAACACAAGCACACACAGTATAAGCGATGCTATATACGCAAAAAAGCCAAGCTTTTTCCAATATCTGTAGTCGACCTTTGCCAGAAATACCATAGGTATAAGCCCCAGTACAATATTTCGTATCTGAAGCTTAAGATAGTGCATGCTGTCATGATTTTTGATGGCCGATGTGTATGCACTCGAGCTATATAGCATTACAAGACCAAAGCAGAGCAGAAATATAACTATAAACAACAGGTTGTAGTCGAAATAAGGTATTCCTTTTTCTTTTTTTTCTTTATTCTTGCTACTTCTTCTACGCTTTCCTGCCAAAATATTTACTCCTTAAATCCTTTTACTATTTCCTTAAAGATACGTCCGCGCTCCTCATAGTTAGGAAACATGCCCCAGCTTGCACATGCAGGTGATAAGAGCACTGCATCACCTGAAACAGCATGCTCATAGCAATAATTTACTGCATCCTCAAACGTATCCTTCTTTACAGTATTCATGAATCCGTGTCTGTGTGCACACTCTTCGATTTTATCTGCAGTCTGACCGATAAGCACAAGTTCCTTTACTTTGCCGTCAAAGGCCTCTATCCACTCATCATACTCAGACTGCTTATCATATCCACCGCCAATGAGAAGTGTCGGTCTGTTCATGGCACGTATACCCTGAATGGCTGCATCAGGATTGGTGCCCTTTGAATCGTTGTAGAATCTGACTCCCCTTTTTCGGTCACGTACTCTATCCTGTGCTCAACTGCCTTAAATACCTTAAGCACCTCGACAATCTTATCCATCGGTACCCCAAAGCTTATAGACATGGCACACGCTGCCATCACATTCTCAAAATTATATGCTTTCCGAGGAGATTCAGCTCATTTACATCAATTACCTTATCGCGTACACCGTCGTGTGCGTATATGATGATGTCTCCGTCCAGATAAAAAGGCCCTCTGAAAGCTCAGACCTACTGCTGAAAAAAATATAACCTTAGCCGGGCACTCTGCTGCAAAATTTCTAAGCACCTCGTCCTCGTAGTTTAACACGCAGTAATCATCTGCTGTCTGATTTTTTGTGATATCCTCCTTTGCCCTGATGTAATTTTCCATAGTATGGTGTCGATTCAGGTGATCGGGTGTGATATTTAAAATTGCGCTTACATGTGGCTTGAAGGTATCTATCGTCTCGAGCTGGAAGCTTGAGATCTCTGCAACCGTTACTGTCTCACCGGTGCTTCCTGTGACCATTGATGTATAAGGGATTCCGATATTTCCTACCACTCTCACATCCTTAAAGTAATTCTTCATTATCTCACCTGTCAGAGCTGTAGTAGTCGTCTTTCCGTTGGTTCCTGTGATAGCGATGATCTCACCTGCCCCAAATGTGTATGCAAGCTCTATCTCACCCCATATTTTAACGCCCCTGTCACGTAAGGAATTGACCATAGGAATGTCTGTTGGTACTCCCGGACTTAGCACAGCCACATCAAACTCATCAATCTGTTCATCTGTCAGGTCGCCTAAAATAAGCGGCACCTCCTTAAGCTTTGGTGCTTTCTCATAAAGTGTTTTTGAATCCAGTTCTTTATTTCCATCAAACAATACTGTATCGATGCCATTTGCGCACAAAAGTTCAGTCGCTGCAATGCCACTCTTTCCTGTTCCGACAACAAGTACCTTTTTTTTTTCCTTGTAAGCTCATTTTTATTCCTCCATCTTTTATTGCAGCCATCCGTATGGATATGTTTAACAAATCAAATTCTCCAAACGACTGCCTTAATCATTAAATTATAGTATACGTTATTTGGTTCTATTTCGCAAGAGCCCGTAAATCAGTTACACACTCCTATCTCCCCTGTGCATACGGTATGATTTCCCTAAATATTTCAGCCGCAACCGGTGCAGCGATTGTTCCGCCATAGTATGCACCGCCCTTTGGATTATTTATTTTCACAAGCACCATAAGTGCAGGATCATCCACCGGATAAAACCCAAGGAACGAGGCTATATATACATTGTCACTTCTCGGAAGTGTCTGCGATGTAGCAGTCTTTCCTCCTATCGCATAACCTTCAACCTTTGCATTTTTTCCTGAGCCCTCTGCTACCACGCCCTCCAAAAGCTTTCGCAGTGTATCAGAGGTCTCTTCACTGCATATACCTGACGTCTGTTCAAAGGACAGCACCTCCTTTACCGTACCTTCGGTGCCATGAATCTCCTTACCAATATGAGGAGTAATTCTGTTACCACCATTTATAAGCGATGATACTGTTGTCATAAGCTCGATGGGTGTGAGCTGGAATGACTGTCCAAATGAAATGGTTGCAAGCTCCACCTGGCCTATCTTATCCGGCTTTGATGCATTATGGTGGCGGCCTCTCCCGGCAAATCAATACCTGTCTTATCAAGCAGACCAAACCTCATGAAATCAGCATAATACCTCTCACTGCCTATTCTAAGGCCTAAATCAATAAAGACCGGATTGCATGAATTCTGTATTCCCTGCACAAAGGTCTCACTTCCATGTCCTGTTCTCTTATGGCAGTGTATGCGTCTGTCCTCCACAGTAATATATCCCGGGCAGTAAAAGCGGTCATCAAGGCTCACCACATCCTCCTCCAGTGCGATTCCTGCCGTAATTATCTTGAATACGGAACCGGGCTCATATGTATCACTTACACATCCGTTTCTCCAGGCTTCATCATGGTTTTCACATGAAAAAGGATCATTCAAATTATATTCCGGGTAGTCGGTCATGGCATATATTTCTCCATTTTTAGGGTTTAAGGCAATTATACTCACACTGTCTGCCAGGTTTTGTGCATATGCCATCATTGCATTTTTTCTCACATACTCTTTGTATATTTATGTCGAGTGTGGTGACAAGTGTGTCTCCTTTTTTGGGGAGCTTCTCTTCTCTCCTTGTAGCCCTTCACCTCCACACCTCTGCCATCACATACAGTGTATATCCGCCCGGGTGTGCCACGCAGAATTTCATCATATGTGGTCTCAAGCCCAACAACATCCTGACCATCTGCTCCTGCAAAGCCTATAACCTTTGAAAACAACTCATTAAGCGGATAGTACCTGACACTTGACTCGTCAACCTTTATCCCTGCCAAGCCATATGATAGTATTTTATCGCCTGTTTTTTTAGAGACATTATTCTTTATTTTTTCAATGGATGTAACCTTATCCACCTTACTGCGGATAGTCTTTTCGTCAATCGAAAGCTCACTGCTTAAAACAGAGATGACTGCTTCCTTGTCGGTTATCTGATTGTGTATAACGCTTATGTTATATGCAGTTTCATTTGTCGCTATTATCCTTTCATTTCTATCCACTATATCTCCGCGTATTCCTGCAATATCACGCTCTCTTTCCTGAAGCGCACTTGCCTTTTTACTGTAATAATCGCCTTTTACTATCATGAGATAAAACAGCCTGAAACACAAGGCGATAAGAACAGCTGTCAGTATACTGCAAAATACGCATATTTTTCTTCTGTAGCGCGTATTGTTAAGTATCATAAACAAAAATGCCTCAATATTTTTACACTAATATATGCAAAAAATATTGAGGCTATTCTCTATTCGCCCTGCTCACCCTCCTGGGTGACCTTTTCTCCTGTCGGAGGATTTGTGCCTGTTATCGTAAGGTCAGCATTTACACCGGTCTGTTCCTCATCAGGGGGTATATATTCATATACGGAAGTACTTCCTTTAATATCTCTCTGGTCAGGTTCTGTGCATAGTTACTGTGAGGCTGATCCTGTACATCCGGCTGGTCGATTACAGTGTAAATAACAAGCTGCGGATCCTGCGCAGGCACACAGCCTATAAATGATACAAGATAAAGCTGCCCTTCTTTCTAAGGTGCGTTGTCTCATCATACATCTGTGCTGTTCCTGTCTTGCCTCCCATTGAGTATCCGTCAACCTTTGCCACCTTACCGGTTCCGTTTGCAACTACGTTCTGCAGGTAGTTTTTTAAGTGTCGCACTTGTATTCTCTGACACTGTCTTTTTTTTTTAGCAGTGTAGGCTCAATTGTCTTTACTGTATTGCCGTTGTCATCTGCGATTTTCTTTACTACGTGCGGCTGATAATAATTGCCGCCATTCACCAGTGAAGAAAATGCACTGACCATCTCTATCATGGTACAGTTATAGTTCTGTCCGAATACGTTTGTCGCTAAATCGACAGGCTTTATATTGTCGAGTGTATACATGAGCGTTGATGTATTAGCCTCACCCGGCAGGTCAACACCTGTCTTTTGACCAAAGCCAAATACACTCTGATAGTACAGAAAATTTTCTGCACCAATCTTATATGACATCTGCATGAGTGCATCATTACATGAATCCATGAGTGCCTTTTCAAGTGTCTCTATGCCATGTCCGCTACGGTTGACGCATGATACCTTTTCACTGCCAAACATCTCATATCCATCACATAAAAATGTCATATCAGTAGTGAGCGTGCCTGTATCCAGTCCACATGCCACGGTAAAAGGCTTCTGTACAGACCCCGGCTCATATGTATGTGTAACACAGAAGTTCTGCCACAGCTTATTTAGTGCATCCATCTCCTGAGTACTGTCCTTTTTAAATGCCGCAAGCTGTTCCTCACTGTAATATGCACTCATATCCCTTGGATTATTCAAATCAAAATTCGGATAATTCGCCATTGCCAGTATCTCACCATTTTTAGGATTTTCTATAATGACTGCAATATTTTCTGCGCCAAGTCCTTCTCTTGCATTATTTGCATAAGTATCTGAGAACAGTTTTATCTTATCCTCAACAATCGACTGGATATTTGCGTCTATAGTTGTATACAGGGTATTTCCGTTTTGTGCAGCAATTACTGTCTTCTGGAAATCATTGTCTGCATTCAGATAGCCGTACTCCCTGCCATTTACACCATTTAAGGTGTCATTGTAATAGTTTTCGAGTCCGGTTGTACCTACATTTCCGGCGGAGGTAAAGCCGATAACTGAGCTTGCCAGTGTTTTAAACGGATAATTTCTCTGATACTCTGTCTCAAACCACACACCCTTGATGTTTGGGTTCTTCAGATTGCCCTTTTCGTCTGTTGCATCCTGCAGCTGTACAAATGGCTGAATTGCATCATATGACAGCTTTTTTAACAGTACAATATATTTGTTATCCTTGCTGTTATTTGCATAATCCTCAAGTGTTGCCCTGTCTAAATCCGGAAAGCACTGTGTCAGTGCATCTATCGTCGGAGTTATATACTCTTTCTTGCTGGTCATAACCGAGCAATCAAGTACAACATTATAAACAGCCACACTCGTAGCAAGCACTGTGCCGTTTGAATCTACAATATTTCCTCTCTGAAACGGTATTGTTTTGCTGTCATATGACTGTAATGATAGTACCTTTTTAGTATATGCGTCTCCGCTTGTATATTCAATAAACATCAGCATGCCAATGAGTCCAAGCATGGCTACAACTATTAACATAAACAACGCAAACAGCTTTGTTTTCATTTTGCGTCCGATTTTTCTTACCGGTCTTTTTTTTCTTGTCCTGGCTGCCAATATGATTCCTCCAATTTATTCAGGGATATCACTGTACTGATCCATATAGTTGTTCTTATCAACTGAGTAATAAACTATTTGATCCTGTGAAGCATATTTCATACCAAGTCTGTTGATAGCTGCATCCTTGATTGCATTTAAATCGACAGATGTAGTAATCTGCTTGTATCTGGCATCATTGTCAGCCTTCATATCATTTATCTGGCTCTCAAGTGCTGCAACCTCCTTCATCTGCTGTGTCACATTTGACCTTATCTGAATAAGTGAAACAGATACAAGGGCTGAAGCTGCCACACACGCTGTGAGAAAGGCTACAAATGCCCTGTTCATTGAGAGTGCTCTCTCCTGATTTCTTCTTGCAGATGTTCTTCTGTTTTTTTCTTTCTTCTTATTTCCTCAAGCTCTCTTGTCGATTTCTGTGGTCTTCTGACCGGTGCTGCCTCGTCAAGCTCTCTTACGGCATTCCCATTTATATAATAAGTAGTTTTATTCATTTAGCTGCTCCTTTTGCTGTCATTCTACAAATCATTCTTTTCAAACACACGAAGCTTTGCACTCTTCGAGCGTGAATTCTCTTCAAGTTCCTTTTCTGACGGAAGGATAGGTTTTCTTGTGATAACCGTTCCCTTCGATTTATTACCGCATACACATACCGGAAAACTCGGTGGACATGTACATGGATTTTCGTTTTTTTTGAAATTGATTTTACTATTCTGTCCTCAAGCGAGTGGAATGTGATTATACATATCCTGCCGCCCGGATTAAGTAAATCTATCATGTCATCCAAAGGTTGTCCCTTAGCACATCAAGCTCATGATTCAGTTCAATTCTTATAGCCTGATATGTTCTCTTTGACGGGTGCCCACCGGTAGCTCTGACCTTTTGGGGTATCGCTGCCTTTATTATCTCGTTGAGCTCTCCTGTTGTCGTTATCTCTTGCTTTTTTTTGTCTTGCTGCTACAATGTGCTTTGCAATATTCTTTGCAAACTTGTCCTCGCCGTAATCCCTGATGATACGGTACAGATCATTTTCGCTGTAGGTATTTACTATATCCCTTGCAGTAAGGGCATTCCTGTCATCCATACGCATATCAAGCGGTGCATCCTCACTCCTGTAGGTAAAGCCCCTCTTTGGTGTATCAAGCTGGAAGGATGACACTCCCAGATCCAGCATAATACCATCCACCTTTTCAATTCCGAGTGAATGAAGCACATTCTTCATATCAGAATAATTGCTTCTGACTATCGTTACCCTGTCTCCAAACTCCGCAAGTCTCTCTCCTGCCGCCTTTATGGCATCTGCATCCTGATCTATGCCTATCAGCCTGCCCTTGTCCGAAAGTCTCTTTGCTATCTCATATGAGTGCCCGGCTCCTCCGAGAGTACCATCCACATATATCCCGTCAGGACGGATGTTTAAATTTTCAATTGTCTCGTCCCTTAAGACTGAATAATGCTTAAATTCCATGTAATCTCTCCATTTAAAATCAAATTCCTATGCCAAGCTCTGCCATATGATCTGCTATCTCATCCATATCGTCAAAATCAGAGTTTTCAAGGTATCTGTCCTTGCTCCAGATTTCTACTCTGCTGTATACTCCGACAGATACAACTTCCTTATCTATACCTGCGTATTCTCTTAAGTTCGCCGGTAAGAGGATTCTGCCCTGCTTGTCCACCTCACAGGTGGCTGCTCCTGCAAAAAAGAATCTCATAAATTTTCTTGCTTCTCTTGATGTGAGTGGTTTGTCGCGAAGATTTTCCTCAATGCGATGCCATTCATCCGTTGGAATAGACGAACAGACAGCCATCTAAGCCCTTGGTAACTACAAACTCATTACCAAGCTGTTCACGGAACTTCGCCGGGACAACAATCATACGGCCCTTGGCGTCTATTGAATGATTATATTCGCCCATGAACATGGCATCCATCCTCCTTTTCCTCATTTTGAAGCTTTCCACCACTTCACTCCACTTATATGGTATTTCGCTCCACTTTCCACCACTTGTTTACAATATTACACCTAACAGCCCACAAAATCAAGGCTTTAAGCTAAATTCCCATAAAAAAGCAACAAAAAAGACGCTCAGTCTTTTCGTGGACTTTGCGTCTTTTTTTTATAAAATACATATGAAATTTACTCTTTAGTGGAGGATTGTGGTGGAGTGTCCACCATTTTGCCCATTTTCATCTGCTTATATCTGACAATACCTATCCATATGGCTGATACTGCCACCAAAGTGGCGGCAAGTGCCATAGACACCGGATAATTGATATGCGGGATGAGAAGCTGGTCTGTACGCAGGCTTTCTATCCAGAATCTTCCTATACCATAGCCTAGTAAATATAGAAGAAACACCTCTCCGTCAAACTTTCTGTGCTTAAAATAAAGCATCAACAAAATAAATAAGCACAGGTTCCAAAAGGATTCATACAAAAATGTAGGATGCACCGAGATATACTCCACTCCGTCTATCACAGTTGTATGTGACATAAGCTTTTCAGTCAGATCCGATGTCCTGACAGCTGATACCGGAAGCTGCATGGCAAAAAGTCCGTCATAATAATCGCCAAATGCCTCCCTGTTGCAAAAGTTTCCCCATCGGCCAATCGCCTGTCCCAGTATCAGTCCAAGCCCCGCCGTATCACACAACAGTGGAAACGACAGCTTTCTGACCTTTGCAAAAACGAATGTGGTGATAATTGCTGCTATCACTCCTCCGTAAATTGCCAGTCCTCCCTGCCTGATATTGAATATGCTAAGCAGGTCATCCTTGTACCAAATCCCACCTGAATACCACATAGTATATTCTTGCGCCTATCACCGAGCATATGATTGCCACAAGTGCCAGATCAAAGTATGTATCAGGATTTTGTCCTGATTTTTTAGCCACATAGCAGGCCACGCCCAGCCCCGCAAGCATACCACATGCTATTATTATGCCATACATCGCAATACCAAAGCTTCCTATTGATATGCTCTTTATCACATGCTGCAGATATATATGAAGATGTGGGAAATTTATATTATAATCCATATTTTTCCTTTCCTCGACTGTAATTGCTGTCTGTCACACCATAATATATACAGCAGCAATCACAAATTACGAAAAATATATGTACCCGGAGCACCATAAACCTGATACTCCGGGCAACTGTCATTATGCGCTTCTTAGTCTACGCGACACTCAAAGCTTGCACACTCTGTACTGCACTTGTTTGGTGTACAGTTTTTCTTGATGCCAATCTGATTGGCCATGCAGCTATTGTGATCATTGTTACTTACACTTTGCCGCATCACAGTGCACATCTGTCTCCTTGTGAATAGCTAACTCTGCAGATACCTCACAGTCACAGGCCTTGTTTGAAAAGCTGCCACACTGTGTATCGCAGGCTTTCTTTGCGTTAGTTCCTTTCACATCGATTTCTCTGAGCTTACATCAGTTATCTGCATTATACGCACATTTTTTCAACATTACAATCAAGTCTTGTCATACTTTTGCCTCCTTTGCTTATGCATAGGCTAGTATGTCCTGATTGATTTTTTTTTATGCTTTTTAATTAATTATCTGTGTTTTTCCTCTTCCGGAAGCTCCACTCTGATTTCCTTTGTACGGATTTCCTTGCAAATCTGGTCGATGAAATCTGAAAGTGGCTTAACACCCTCATTTCCTTCAAAACGGCTTCTTACCGATACTGTGCCGTCTGCCTCCTCGTCAGCTCCGACAACAAGCATATATGGAAGCTTATCCATACGAGCCTCTCTGATCTTGTATCCAATCTTCTCAGCTCTGTTGTCAACTGTCACATCTACATCATTGCGCTTAAGCTCATCTGCTACCTTTTTAGCATAATCAGCATACTTCTCTGAGATAGGAAGTACTCTTACCTGCTCAGGGCAGAGCCATGTAGGGAACTTGCCTGCGTAGTGCTCGATAAGCCATGCAAGTGTACGCTCATAGCAGCCGAGTGATGTACGGTGGATGATGTATGGACGGATTTTATCGCCGTTTTGATCAATATAGTACAGATCAAAATTCTCAGCAATAGCACAGTCGAGCTGTATTGTTACCATGGTATCCTCTTTACCGTATACGTTCTTGGCCTGGATATCAATCTTTGGTCCGTAGAATGCAGCCTCGCCATCGGCCTCAACAAAAGGAACATTTTCCTCAATAAGGATGTTACGAAGAACCTCCTGTGTTGAGTTCCAGTACTCATCATCTCCTAAATACTTTTCTGTGTTCTTTGGATCCCATTTTGAAAGACGGTATGTCACATCATTCTCGAGTCCCAGCACCTTAAGGACATATCTGTTAAGATTGAAGCATGCCTTGAGCTCCTCCTCACACTGGTCAGGACGGATAACATTGTGACCCTCTGAGATAGTAAACTGTCTGACACGTGTCAGTCCGTGCATCTCTCCCGAATCCTCGTTTCTAAACAGTGTGGATGTCTCACCCATTCTGTAAGGCAGATCTCTGTATGAGTGCTGCTTTGCCTTGTATACATAATACTGGAACGGACATGTCATCGGGCGAAGTGCCATAACCTCTTCCTCGCCGTCCTTCTCAGGATCTCCGAGAACAAACATGCCGTCAAGATAATGATCCCAGTGTCCTGAAATCTTGTACAGGTCTGATTTTGCCATGAGTGGTGTCTTTGTACACACATAGCCCCACTCCTTATCCTCGAGGTCCTCAATCCATCTCTGCAGCTTCATAATCATCTTTGTGCCCTTTGGCATCATAAGCGGGAGTCCCTGTCCGATTACATCTACTGTTGTGAAAAGCTCCATCTCACGGCCAAGCTTATTGTGATCACGCTTCTTAGCCTCCTCCATTCTCTCAAGATGTGCCTTTAAATCCTCTTTCTTATTGTAGGCTGTTCCGTAGATACGATGGAGTCTTGCCTTGTTTGAATCACCTCTCCAGTATGCCATTGATGATGCTGTGAGCTTGAAAGCCTTTACTCCCTTTGTGCTCATAAGATGTGGTCCTGCACATAAATCTACAAATCCACCCTGGTCATAGAATGAAATCTCCTCACCCTCAGGAAGCTCCTCGATAAGCTCTACCTTGTATGGCTCATCCTTTTCCTTCATGAATTTGATTGCTTCCTCTCTAGGGAGTGTAAATCTTGTTATCTCATGACCCTGTTTGATGATTTTCTTCATCTCTGCCTCAAGTGCATCGAGATCCTCTCTTGAGAATGGCTGTGAATCGAAATCATAGTAGAAACCATCGTCAATTGCCGGTCCGATTGTGATTTTTTTGCATCCGGGAACAGATTCTTAACTGCCTGTGCCAGCACGTGTGATGCTGTATGTCTGATAACACGAAGTCCTTCCTCATCACTTGCTGTGATTATATTGAGTGTGCAGTCCTTGTCAAGAACTGTTCTTAAGTCAACAATTTCTCCGTCAACCTCTCCTGCGCAGGCTGCTCTTGCAAGTCCCTCGCTTATATCTTTTGCGATTTCATATACGCTTTTTGCTTCGCTGTACTCTTTTGATGAGCCATCCTTCAATGTTATCTTCATGGTTATCTCTCCTTTATTTTTAATATAAAAATCCCCGACACCGCATTGCTGCGACATCGGGGACGATAAGCTTTTTGTTACCGTGGTTCCACCCACATTCTTTCCGCCTGAAAACATACTGCTTGTCTGTATCCGACAGAAACTCATTTGACTATAACGGTGTCACCGGGCTTTATTGGAGCCACTCCAAGCTGGTGTTCGGTATATCATCCACCGGGGAGCTTTCACCACTCTTTGGACTTTGATTCTCGTCTTTCAAGGCTTCCCTCTCTGCTGCTTTTAATATACTTACTGTGCTCTTCAACGTATTGTTATTATGCTAATGTTCCTTTCAAAAAATGATAATATACTTATTTTTTCTAATCTGTAAAGTACTTTATGCATTTTTTCCGCAACATTTTTTATATTTCTTGCCCGAACCGCATGGACATGGGTCATTTCGGCCGATTTTCTTGCCTACTACCACTGTTCCTGACTTCTTCTGCTCGAGGTAAAGCGCATGCTTTGTCTCTGCGTCAAAGATTTCATCCCATGCCGGGAGATTGTAAAGCCAGTCTGCCTTTGCATCTACCATGTTCTTATAGAGCTTTTTCTTTATCGAAAGCAAGGCTTACCTTTGTGTCCTCATCCATCTCCTCGATTGGGTTTGGGGTGACAAGGCTGTCATTGATTCCGTCTAAGAAGCCTGTCATCTCCATGATTGATAACTCATATTTCTCAGCAAGCTCTTTGACTGTTCCCTCTACTGCCTCATCCGGATTTGCAAGGAGCTTCTCATATACACCCTTCTCCAAGAGGAAATAATGCTGCCAAAAACGCTGTAACTCTCCCTGATCTGCTTTGTCATTGTAGGCAATCTTGTGCCACTCTTCTAATAAAGCCATTTTTACTACCACCTTTATCTTTTATAAACTGATATGAGGCCAAACAGCCTCAACTTCACATATGGATGTATTATACCAAAATAACAGCTTGACGTCAATTTTGTTTTTTTATATTATAATAATTAAAAAACTATTCAGAACCACTGAGAACAAGAAAAACTGATGCGTCATGCTCGCATGTAAGCAGCAGCTTTTTCTTGTTCTCGGGTGGCTCGAATAGAGCCACCCCACACATATGAGCAAAATTAGCTGTGTAACAGCTAGACAGCACGAGTATCGTGCGTTTTTGCGAATGTGCGTGGGATGGTTCTGAATCGTTACATTACTAAAACCACGGAGAACAATTTCATGAAAAAGACAAAACGTATTCTGGCACTGATTGGCGCCATCCTTTTTATTACTTTTTATATGTTGTGGCATTTGTTGCCACTGTGCTCGATCACACAAGTGACATGCGCTACTGGAAGGCTGCCGTTGCCGCAACTATCATTATCCCGGTGCTTATCTGGGCGTATTCATTTGTATACAGACTTTTAAAGGGTTCTGATAAAGAATCTGATGATGTAACCAAAAAACCATGAAACGCAAAATCACACCTGAATTATCATCTAAAGACTGGAAGGAATTCTGCAGCCGTTTTCATTTTGATAACGATAAACTGCCGCTTATCCGGGCAATATACACCGCAATGCTTCCATTGGTGGATGCCTTTGCATATTATTCCATAAAACAGGATTTGCCCGGGGTATCCCTGGCACACTATGCCTACGGCCTCGTGACACTCGGAAACGGTGTAGACGAGCTGTCAGAGCTGTATTTAAACCATGAGCAGCTTGAGGAAGCATACATAGCAGACTGTTTAAGCCTCATGCTTTTGTCAAACGCATATGAGCAGTTTGCAAAGGCTGTCGAAGAAGAAAGCTCTCTTTATGCCATTGAGCTGTCATTTTTAGGCGATGAATATCCGCTTGAGCTGCTGCCTGAGATTTTTTGAGCACGTAAGCCCTGATGGCATACATCTCACCGGTTCAAATATGCTCAAGCCACTTAAGACAGCCGCCCTCATAATAAAGCTTGACTCACAAAAGCGGAAAAATATCAAAAGAGCTCTGCAATACCTGCGCGAACTGTAAAAATCTGTCGTGCCCATCAAGAAAGGCTCCTGGTCCTAAGCTGCCACACACCTATGGTGCCATGCAGATTTTCAATATCAGACATTGAAGCCCTTCTTTTTTTCTCATATGAGCCTCTCAGTTTCTCAACCAGAAGTGTCAGATTCCTAAACAGTGACTCAGCCGCAAAGCCAAACACTATCATGAGAAGAATACATATATTTGACAAATCTGTGTCAGTGCAAACAGTTTCTTTAAGAAGAAACCCGAAAATACCAGACCTGCTATATTTCCGATAATAACAGCATATTTCATTCCATTGAGTGGCTCACTGATTTTAAAGAGAATCATGAAGCCCACTACCGAAAGTACAAGCGTCGCTATCGTTCCTATGCTTGCATCTGATATACAAAATACTTCTCCGCATACGACAAGCGCTCCGACAGCTATTACATCCGTAAGTCCACCCGGCAGTGCCTTTAGCATGACATTGGTGATAAAGTGCCCCTTTATCCTGTCCTTATTCTGCTCCAGTGCCAATAAGAATCCCGGTACTCCTATGGTAAACATACAGATGAGCGATACCTGTGCCGGCTCAAGCGGATACGTAACCATAAGAATAACCGAAAACAGTGAAAGTAACAGTGAAAATATATTTTTTCACAAGAAACAGGCTTGCTGAGCGCTGGATATTGTTTACCACCCTGCGGCCCTCATACACCACATCCGGCATATGTGCAAAGTCAGAGTCCAAAAGGACAACCTGGGCTGCTGGGCTGCCGCCTCACTTCCCGATGCCATAGCCACACTGCAGTCGGCATCCTTCATGGCAAGTATATCGTTGACTCCGTCTCCGGTCATCGCAACTGTATGACCTTTAGCCTGTAAAGCCTTTACAAGCTGTTTCTTCTGCTTTGGTGTCACTCGTCCGAATACAGTATATTTATTTACTGCATCGGCTATTTTATCCTCAGTATCAAGTGTAGCCGCATCGACAAAGCTTTCTGCACTTTCAATTCCTGCCTGTATGGCAATCCTTGAAACAGTACGCGGATTGTCACCTGAAATAACCTTTATCGCAACACCCTGACTCTTGAAATACTCAAAAGTCTTTACCGCATTCTCTCTGATAGGATTGGCAAGTGCCACAAATCCAAGCGGAGTAACGCTGCCATTTATGCCATTCTCCACGTTTTCTCCATCATACCTTGCAAACAAAAAAGTACTCTGTCTCCCTTTGTCAGCGTATGGTATGATTTCTTCCTCAATGCGCGCAAAGTCTTCGTGCATGATAAACTCCGGCGCTCCGAGCAGATATGTTCCGTCAGAAAAGGTAACGCTGCCATACTTGAGGCTCGACGAAAATGCCTGCTGTGAAACCGCTGTACGATGCAGTGCAGATGTATTATTTGTCAAAGTATCCGCCGCATATGCTTTTTAGTGCGAGCATAGTCGCATTGTTGTCAACCGAGGCATTTGCATAATCTAAAATAAGACTCTTAAGCTCATCTAATGTCAAAGCTGTCTGTGTGCCATCTGCTCCACTGTTTTTACAGAGAAAAATTTCCTTAAGCTTCATATCAGGCTCAGTAATTGTGCCCGTTTTATCCACACAAAGCACATCCACACGCGCAAGCGTCTCAATACTTTTCATATCATGAAGCAAAACCTTTTTCCTTGCAAGCTTCATAGTGCTTAAGGCAAGCGCCACTGTGGTCAGCAGATATAAGCCCTCCGGTATCATTCCTATAATCGCTGCAACTGTCGATGTAACGCTCTTTGTGATAGACTCGCCATTCACAAAATGGCTCTGCCAGAACAATATAAGCCCAATCGGAATAATAACTATGCCAACCCATTTGACAATCAAATTGATGGAGCGTATCATCTCTGACTGCTCCTTGCCGCCCATTGATTTTGCCTCAAGGCTCAGCTTTGAGATATATGATTCATTACCGACCTTTTCAAGCCGTGCATAGCACTCTCCCGATACAACAAAGCTTCCCGACATGAGAGTGCTGCCCTCTGTCTTTTCTACCTCATCAGCTTCACCTGTTAGCAGTGATTCATTTACCTGTATATTTCCGGATATCACAACCGCATCCGCACAAATCTGCTTTCCTGCGGTAAGTAAAATCACATCGTCCTTTACAAGTTCCTCCGTACTAATCTGCTTTACGCTGCCGTTTCTGATGACATCCGCACGCGGAGCATTCAGTAAACTCATTTTTTCAAGAGTTTTTTTGCGCGGATTTCCTGAACGATTCCGATTACCGTATTTCCAATAATTATAGGCAGAAATGTCAGATTTCTGAAAGAACCTACCATTATGAGAAGTATCGTTATGACAAGAAATATAAGGTTAAAATATGTGAAAACGTTTGAAATCACAATTTCCTTTGTTGTCTTGTCTGTAGATATATCAGCTCTGTTGGTAAGTCCTTCCTCCACTCTCTGCCTTACCTCTTCATCGGTAAGGCCTGTGATATTTATGCTGTAGCTGTCTTTGTTCATCTGATTCATGCTATTCACCGTTTGTCCATTATTATTCTACACAATAATAATGGTACAACATAAGCATGATTTCAATACCTATTTCATTAAAAAAGGATGAACTATTTCTTAATTTCTTTTTCAAATTGTAACTTATCAATCCGTTGCTACTCACTTTCAGTCTCAGTACTCTCACTGTCTTCCGTTGCAATCATATCATCTATAGAATCCGGAATTGTTCCAAGGATTGTGGTGCTTGAAAGATATACATCATCATTTACCTTGATATAGTACTCACCAAGCATAGCGTTTTTCTCACCGATTGTTATGGTATATGTCTTGTCGGCAGTGCTTAGCTTTACGACATTCTGTGGCTCATCCAGTCCAAAATCAGATGTATCCGCATCTGAATCAAATTTCTTTGAAGCTGTGATGCTTGTAGCGTTTCCAAGCAGTGATGTAACCTTGCTTGTATTGATTTTAAGAGAGGTGTCATTATCGCAGACCCACTGGTCATCATCGTCTGTACTGCTTTCGGAATTGGTATCTGTTTTCTCAGACTCCGTTGACTCAGTCTCATCGGAGGTATCCTCTGACTTTATACGGCTGAAGCTATACTCCCTGACCGTCAATCAGAAATGAGAGCGATTTGACATCCGATGAGTCAAGCGAAAGTGCCTCAACACTGTCGCTTTCGCTCTCTGAATCATCATCACTTTTATATTTATTGTAATTTAGAGAAGCCCCAGGTAGCCCGCCAGGCAGGCTGCCAGAACTATCGCAAGTATCACAAAAGTGCGTTTTTGCTTATTCATTCATTATTTCTCCTATTTCCTATACGCTTTTTTGCCTGTAATCTACTTTTTTCTCCTCATTACCCATACAACGATTCCTATGATTATAAGCAGTATCGGTACAGCAATCATTATGATAAGTCCCGTAACAACCGCCTGCAGCGTATTTATAGTGATATTGCTTAAGGTGTAATCCTTCACCGGTATCACACTTGATGCAAGCTCAACATTTCCGGTCATTGATGTGATAACATCCTTGAACATGTCTGCATTGTTGCCGGAAACGGCATTGTCATATGAATCATCAACCACATAAGGCGTACCAAACACAACAATCGATGCGCCGGTGCTTGAATCATTTACAGCAAGACCTGTAGTAAACGGTCCGTTCTCATCTGCGTCCTCTGCCTTCGATGTGGTGATATTCTTCCAGTCCTTCTTTAAAACTGCGCTGTCTGATGTAGAAAGCAGCTTTGTATATGTCACATCATCTGTATCCTCAGGATAACTGATTGCACAGCTTCCTGCCGAGGAATACATATCCGTCTGTTGCATCTGAGGTGTAATCTGTCGTCTCAACCGTTGGAAGCAGGTAGAGAGGATTCTGATAATATTTTGAGCTGTCATTTTCAGCTACCACACCGGTCTTGAAGCTGACATTGTAAGCCGAAAGTATCTTGTTAAAGTTTGCAAGCTCGTCATTATATGCGTAGCAGCCGACAATCAGTGCCTTTCCACCGCCATTTAAATAATCAATCACCTTCTGAGCGTCTTCATCGTTGAAATCAACAGTCGGGGAATTAATGATAATGGCTGTTGCATCTTCCGGCACCTTTTCCTCGTTAAAGAGCTCTAAACTCTTAAGATTTGCATTTGCCTTGCTTACAACACTCTGGAAATTGCTTCCTATTTCCGTTTCATTGTGTCCTGTTATCTGATAAAAATTACCGGGAGCTCATCTGCATCCATTGTGACATACTCTATAGCACTTGTAATCTGTCCCTCGGCATCATAGCCTGTGATGCTAGACTGCGACTGGTATCCGTAATAATATGAAGAGCTGTCATATTCATATATATCATTGTAATCAATCACCTTTGAACGGTTTTTGCTCTCTATTATAAGGCTGTTTGTTGTAGGTGTCGTGTCTGTGTAATCCTGATAAAACTTCGGGCTTGTCGCCGGGTCTACATATTTTACCTTTATATGACTCGAAAGATCCTTGTATCTGTTGATTGTCTCATCTATCTTTGCATCCTTTGATTTCTTGGAATTCAAAACATAGATTGTGATATCCTCATCGAGCTTACTTACCCTGTCCTTTGTATCGTTTGTGAGCGAGTACAGCTTTGTAGCCGAACAGTCAATTGATGTGTACTTGGCAGGAAGCGCTGTCAGTACAAGATTTACAACCACACAGATTGCACACATTATGACAATCATTCCTGCTGAAAATGCCCCTGTGCCTATCATCTTCTTTGAAAATGCCCATCTTCTCTTCTGGATAGACTGCGTCGTAAGGAAGCATAAAAGCAGGATAACCGTCACATAATAAGCTGCCGATGTGACACTAAAGCAGCCACTTACAAAATTCTCAAATGGTGTGTACAAATCAAAGCAATTAAGCACCTTTGTTAGCAGATTCCCACTTGACGAGATGAGCCCTGTGATGGACTGCATCATGTATGAGAGGAATAATGCCGTAAATGTAAGTATTGCAGATATTATCACACTCTCAGATATGGACGATATAAAAAGTCCCACGGCGATGCATGATAAACCGTAAAGCCAGTAGCCAAACAAAGCCACATAGGCTTCACTTAATGCCACCTTGCCGTAAATTGACAACACGAGCGGTGAAAGTGCAAAAAGTGCTATGTCTATGGTGTATACTGCTGCCATTGCAAAATATTTTCCTGCTACAATCTTTCCGACAGATACAGGGCGATGTCAGCATAAGCTGATCTGTCTTTGTCTTTTTCTCATCAGAAAGCGATCTCATCGTGAGAATTGGCACTGCAATCATCATAATAAAACCTATTCCATTTAAATCATATGAGATATACGGATAACCGTTTTTCAGATTGTATACATAAAAATATAGGCCATACACTGCAAGAAGTGCTGCAACAAACAGCCATCCTATGACGTTTTGGAAATATGATTTGAATTCTCTTTTAAATATTGCAAGCATTATTTCTCATCTCCTTCCCCTGTAAGCTCAAGGAATACGTCCTCGAGTGACTTCACAACAGTATGCATCTCAAGGATTGGCATATGCATTGCACTTGCAAGCTCAAATATTTCCTCACGTATATCGCAGTTTGCTTTTGCTATAACCTTAGCCTTCACTGTTTTCTCTTCCTCAGACTTTTCAAATGTGACCTTATCAACATTTACTATCTTCTCAAGCATTCCTCTTGCACCAATCTCGTCTGATTTGAGGACAAGGTTAATTTCCTGGTTCTTTGACATGAGATTAATCAGGTTCTCTGTGGCATCACTTGCTACAAGCTTACCCTTTGATATGATAAACACATGATCACACACCGCACTTATCTCACTTAAAATATGTGAGCTCAGTATCACCGTATGATTTTCTCCAAGCTTTTTAATAAGCTCACGAATCTCTATTATCTGCTTTGGATCAAGTCCAACTGTAGGCTCATCCAGTATGATGATTTCCGGGTAGCCAAGCAGTGCCTGGGCGAAACCCACTCTTTGTCTGTAGCCCTTGGAAAGGTTCTTTATGAGACGGTTTTTCACCTCCGTGATGCCGGTCATGTCCATGGCATCTGCTATCATTTCTTTTTCTCTTTTTCCTGTCGAGCTTTTTTGAGCTCTGCTACAAATTTGAGATACTCATATACCGTCATATCCACATAAAGCGGTGGTATCTCCGGCAGGTATCCGATACATTTTTTTGCCTCCTCAGGCTGTGCAAATATATATCATAGCCGTTTATCTTTACTGGTCCACCATCAGCACCAATATATCCGGTAACAATATTCATGGTGGTTGACTTTCCGGCGCCGTTTGGTCCCAAAAAGTCCGTATATCTTTCCCGGCTCAACAGTCAGCGAAAGATGATCTACGGCTATATGGTCGCCATATTTCTTTACGAGATTACTAATTTCTATCACAGTAATGCTCCTTCCTAAATTGTTATGACATCAGAGTATAAAAAAAAGAGTGTTCAATTTGTGAATTCTGAACACTCTTTTTGTACATTATTTATAATTTTAATACTATGATATTTTAGCTGTACTAATTGTCTGGGTACTAATTGTCTGCGCGCACAATCATAGCTTCTCTTTCAGCACCTGTTCCGATGAACTTAACAGGTACTCCGATGTATTTCTCTATGAAGCTGATGTATTTCTGTGCATTCTCAGGAAGCTCCTCGAAAGTCTTACAGCTTGCAATTTCATCTCCCCAGCCACCTTTTTAGCTCCTCATATACAGGCTTTGCGTTGTTTAAAACCTTGAGATTTGTGGTAAAATCCTCTGTTACCTCACCGTTTACATCGTAGCCGATGCAGACTTTTATTGTATCAAACTTGCCGATTGTGTCGAGATGGTTTACAGAAAGTGCTGTAAGTCCGTTAAGACGCTTAGCATATTTTAAGGTGACAAGGTCTAACCATCCGCATCTTCTCGGACGGCCTGTTGTGGTGCCGTACTCATGTCCGAGCTCACGGATTCTGTCTCCGGTTGCGTCAAGAAGCTCTGTCACATATGGTCCCTCACCTACACGGCTTGAGTATGCCTTGATGACACCGTATACATTTCCGATATCTGAAGCAGAAAGACCTGTTCCTGTGAGAATACCACCGATTGTAGGATTTGATGATGTAACATATGGATATGAACCAAAGTCGATGTCAAGGAGTGTAGCCTGTGCTCCCTCAACAACCACCTTTTTGTCATCCTCAAGTGCCTTGTGTAAGAGGGTGATTGTATCACATACATATGGCTCAAGCTGTGCTGCATAGTCACTGTACTCTGCAAACATCTTGTCGAAATCAAGCTCCTTTGTATAATCAGTCTCAGGATCATATACCTTAAGAAGTGCAAGCTTAAGCTCTGTCTGCTCCTTAAGGCGCTCCTTGAAATCAGGTGCGTATAAATCCTCCATTCTGATTCCGCTTCTCTCATACTTATCGCAGTATGAAGGTCCGATACCCTTTCCTGTAGTACCGATTTTCTTTGCCTTTCTCACCTTCTCAAGCGCTACATCAAGCTTACTGTGATATGGGAAAATGACATGCGTTTTGTCACTGATTTTTAAGTATTTATCTACATCATATCCGTGCTCCTTTAAGTTGTTGATTTCCTCTAAAAGGACCTGCGGATTTAAAACTACTCCGTTTCCGATCACTCCGATTGTATGTCCTGATAAGAGACCTGACGGAATAAGGTGCATTGCATATTTAACACCGTTTGCTTTGATTGTGTGACCGGCATTGTCTCCGCCTGTGCATCTTACTGCTACATCAGCGTCTGCTGCAAAGTAATCAATTACCTTACCTTTTCCTTCATCACCATAGAAACATCCTATTACTACATCTACCTTTGACATTTTACATGCCTCCCTTGTATTTTCTGACACGACACATTGTGCCATGTTACTGCTTGATTTTAGTGGTATATTTATTATGCTTTGTAACTATTAATAATTATTTATTACAATACTCTATCTTCTTAGAGCAGGCTATTGCAAGCGCTCCGGGTCCTATATGGCATGAGACCGAAAGTGAAAGCGGATTCATGACTATCTCGTTATTTGGAAATGCTGCCTGAACCTCTTCCTTAAATGCCTCCGCTGCTGCAATATCATGCGTGTATGCCATTTCAAGATTTATCTGGCTGCCATCCGGATTATTGAAGCGCTTCTCAAAATCCGACTTCATGGCATCTATCATGATGCTCTTTGCCTGCTTTTACGGTACGGTACGTGCCTTTGCAAATGCATCAAGCTTCTCACCCTGAATCTGAAGCACCGGTTTAAGCTTTAAAAAGTGTGCCAAGAGCTGCCGCTGCAGGTGTGATTCTACCACCCTTTTTGAGATAGTTAAGAGTATCTACCATGATATATATGGAAGACTCAAACTTTGCATCCTCTAATATCTGCTTTATCTCAGCTGCATTTTTTTCCTGCTTCTGCCGGTTCTTCGCATCTATAACCGACTGACGCATTGTAACTGATATTCTCTGATTATTGACTACCTGCACTTTGCCGTCATAATCCTGCGAGAGCATATATGCTGTCTCACATGAGCTTGAAAGACCTGATGACATTGGAATGTATACAATCTCATCATTTTCCTTTAAAAACTCATCCCATTTATCTGTTACATCACCAACCAAAGGCATAGATGTCTTGATATCGCCGCCTGCCGTAAGCTTCTCATAGAACTGCTCCTGCGTCAGATCGATATTCTCATATAATACATCTGCTCATCGATGTAAAAAGGCATTGGAATCACCTCAACTCCAAGCTTCTTTTGCCTCGTCAGGTGTGATACCGCTGTTTGAATCGGTAACTACTATAACCTTACTCATTAATTCTCACTCCGATATAAATATTCGTTGTCGTATATTTTCCAACACCGCTCATTATACCATAGGTGTAATTGTTTGAAAAGAAGTTTTTGATGGACAGTGGCGTTATTTTACCCCATCGTAGACACGGCTGGCTTACACCAGCCTCCGTATATTCGTGGTCCGCACAGTAGGTGCTACTTGCTCATATCCGGACATTCGTCAAATAAAAAATCAGAGGCAAGCGAGCTTATGGCGTTTTTACCTACATCGTAGACACGGCTGGCTTACACCAGCCTCCGTATATTCGCAATCCGCACTTAGGTGCTTCTTGCTCATATCCGGACATTCGTCAAATAAAAAATCAGAGGCAAGCGAGCTTGCCTCTGATTTTTATTTTCCTCATTGTCTACGATTACATCATGCCCATTCCGGCGCCGGCTCCGGCTGGCATTGCTGGAGTGTCCTCTTTGATTGTAGCTACTGCTGACTCTGTTGTGAGGAGTGTTGAAGCTACTGATGTTGCATTCTGTAATGCACTTCTTGTAACCTTTACAGGATCAAGGATTCCGTTATCAACCATATCTACATACTCTTCTGTAGCTGCGTTGAAGCCTGTTCCGGAGCTGACTCCTTTACCTTGTTGATGATTACTGCACCTTCAAGTCCTGCATTTGCAGCGATATAGTAAAGTGGAGCCTCGAGTGCTTTAAGGATAACCTTTGCACCTGTCTTCTCATCTCCCTCAAGTGTATCAACAAGCTCTGCAACCTTCTTTGATGCATGGATATATGCTGATCCACCACCTGCGATGATTCCCTCTTCAACTGCTGCTCTTGTAGCGTTAAGGGCATCCTCCATACGAAGCTTAGCCTCTTTCATCTCTGTCTCTGTTGCAGCACCTACACGGATAACTGCTACACCGCCTGCCATCTTGGCAAGACGCTCCTGTAATTTTTCTTTATCAAACTCAGATGTTGTCTCATCAATCTGACCACGGATCTGGCTTACTCTGCCTGCGATAGCATCCTTGTCTCCGGCACCGTCAACGATGACTGTGTTCTCCTTCTGAACCTTAACTGACTTAGCACGGCCAAGCATATCGATTGTTGTATCCTTGAGCTCAAGTCCAAGATCAGAGCTGATTACCTGACCACCTGTAAGGATTGCAATATCCTCAAGCATTGCTTTTCTTCTGTCACCATATCCAGGAGCCTTTACAGCTACTACATTGAATGTACCACGAAGCTTATTAACGATAAGTGTTGTAAGAGCCTCGCCCTCAACATCCTCAGCGATGATAAGAAGTCTTGCACCGGCCTGAACAATCTTCTCAAGTAATGGAAGAATATCCTGGATGTTGGAAATCTTCTTGTCAGTAATAAGGATATACGGATCATCAAGTACTGCTTCCATCTTGTCCATATCTGTGCACATATATGCTGAGAGGTATCCTCTGTCGAACTGCATACCTTCTACAAGGTCAAGCTCTGTCTGCATTGTCTTTGACTCTTCAATTGTGATAACACCATCGTTTGTAACCTTTTCCATAGCGTCTGCTACGAGATTACCAACTTCCTCATCTCCTGCTGAGATAGCTGCAACCTTAGCTATCTGCTCTTTGCCCTTAACCTTCTGGCTCATATCCTTAAGTGCCTCAACAGCTTTGTCTGTTGCCTTCTTCATACCACGACGAAGCACGATTGGGTTTGCTCCTGCCTCAAGGTTCTTCATTCCTTCCTGAACCATTGCCTGTGTAAGAACTGTAGCTGTTGTTGTTCCGTCTCCTGCTACATCATTTGTCTTTGTGGCAACTTCCTTGACAAGCTGTGCTCCCATGTTCTCGAAAGCATCCTCAAGCTCAATCTCTTTTTGCGATTGTAACACCATCGTTTGTGATGAGTGGTGCACCGTATGATTTGTCAAGTACTACGTTTCTTCCTTTTGGTCCAAGTGTTACTCTGACTGTATTTGCTAATTTATCTACTCCAGCTCCAAGTGCTGCTCTGGCTTCTGAGCCATATTTAATTTCCTTTGCCATGATTTATACGACCTTTCTATTTATATATTTGATATTTAATTCCAAAATGTAAGCAGCTATGACCGGATATGTAAAACGTACCGGATCTTTAGCTTCTATCCGTAAATTAATCTTACTCTACTACTGCAAGAATATCATTCTGTCTAACGATGATGTACTCTTCTCCGTCAAGCTTAACCTCTGTGCCTGCGTATTTAGAATAAATAACCTTCTGTCCGACTGTTACCTGCATCTTAACTTCCTTGCCGTCAACCATTCCGCCAGGTCCTACTGCGATAACCTCAGCCTCCTGTGGCTTCTCCTGTGCTGAACTTGTAAGGATGATTCCCGATTTTGTTGTTTCCTCTGCTTCTAACTGCTTTAATACTACTCTGTCTGATAATGGAACTAATTTCATTGTATTGCCTCCTTTTATCTCTGTTAGCACTCATTTCTTTCGAGTGCTAATTTTTTCTGTAAATAAAATATCACTATTGCATTTCAATGTCAACAGTGATATTTCATTTTAATATTTATTTTACATTTTCTATATCAATCCGTAATGCTTTAACGCATTTTTAACTCCATCATCTGAAATATCCGATGTGACATATTCCGCAATTTCTTTAACCGGTGGCATTGAGTTGCCCATCGCGATTCCATGTCCTACACTCTCAAGCATTTCAAGGTCATTTACACTGTCGCCTATCGCATAGGTTTCATCAAGCGGGATATCCAGATGATTGCACAGCCATTTGATGCCGGTTGCCTTTGAGGTTCCCTTCGGCACGAACTCCACGACATTTTCCACATGCTCGAGTATCAGAAAATCATCGGCAAACTCTGCCTTCACACGTTCATAATCAGTACCCATCTATCACGTCAGCGGAGAATTTATTAATTCTTATCTCGCCGTCATATCCTCTTATTATATGTGCATGCTCACCAAGTGACTCAAAAAGGTAATCCACATACGGATCATTCTCAAAGCCCTCGTCATCTATCCAGTAGTCTGTGGAGCCCTCAAGCACTACAGGCATTTTACACTCAGAAAGCACCCTTATGACCTTTTGTACCATATCTGCGCTCAGGTCATTTTCGTATATTACTTTGCCATCCATTTCAATATAGTTGCCACATGCCGCAATTATTCCATCAAAACCCATATTTAATAGCTTCTCTGACCTCACACTGGCTCTGGCACGTCCTGTACATATAAATGCCAGATGTCCGTTTGCCTTGAGGGCTGCCACAGCCTCTATTGTGCTTTCAGGAATTACCATGTCATCGTCCCATATTGTTCCGTCTATGTCAAAAAATACTGTTTTACTCATTTGCTGCTCCTAATATTATTATTATCATGTCAAAAACACTGCTATCTTAACATCTTATAAGTCAAATTTCAATCAGTTTATCCACAGTGCCAACACCTTTAGAAAGCAGTAATTTTGTATGTCAAAAATCCCGGTGCAATGCACCGGGATTTTGCTATAAAATGTATGAAATAAAATCTATTAAGGGGAATTGCTACAATGATTTGTTACTGTACTGAGAGATATGAATATCCCATGAGACTCTCATCAACCTCTCTGGCGGCCTCACGTCCCTCTCTGATAGCCCATACTACAAGGGACTGTCCACGGTGGTTATCACCTGCCACGTATACGTTTTTTACGTTTGTAGCGTAATGTCCCTCCTGTGTACTTACGTTTGTTCTGGCATTGAGCTCTACACCAAATGCCTTTGCCACGTAGCTTTCTGTTCCAAGGAAGCCTGCTGCTATAAGCACAAGCTCTGCCGGAAGCTTTTTCTCTGATCCCTCTACCGGAACCATCATGAATCTGCCTGTCTTCTCGTCCTTTTTACTCTCAAGACTTACAATTGTAAGTTCCTTTAGGTTGCCGTTTTTGTCCTTGTGGAACTCTTTTACGGTTGTCTTGTAGGTACGTGGATCATGTCCGAATACCGCAATGGCTTCCTCCTGGCCGTAGTCTGTCTTTAAGACCTTCGGCCACTGTGGCCACGGATTGTTTGCGGCACGCTCTGTAGGCGGACAAGGCATCATCTCAAGCTGTGTGACTGATTTGGCGCCCTGACGGATTGCAGTTCCGACACAGTCGTTTCCTGTGTCACCGCCACCGATAATGACTACATTTTTGCCCTTTGCAGATACAAACTTGCCATCTGTCAGGTTTGAATTTAAAAGGCTCTTTGTATTCTGGGTAAGGTAATCAACAGCAAAGTAAATACCCTTTGCATCTCTTCCGTCTGCCTTTATGTCTCTTGGATTTTTTTAGCACCACAGCAAAGGATTACCCTGTCATACTTCTTGTAAAGCTCTGCCGGCTTTATATCCTTTCCGACATCACACAGCCTGTGACAAAATGAATGCCCTCTTCCTTCATTATATTAACTTTTCTGTCAATAATACTCTTATCAAGCTTCATATTTGGAATACCATACATGAGCAGGCCACCGACGCGGTCCCTCTCTCATATACTGTAACATCATGGCCTCTCTGGTTAAGCTGGTCTGCTGCCGCAAGTCCTGAAGGACCCGAACCAATGATTGCCACCTTCTTGCCGGTTCTGACCTTTGGTGGCTTTGGAGCTGCATATCCGTTTGCATATGCAGTCTCTATTATACCATGCTCATTGTCCCTGACTGACACCGGACTGCCCCAGTGTCCGCATGTACATGCCTTCTCGCACAATGCCGGGCAGACTCTTGATGTAAACTCAGGGAAATTATTGGTCTTGTGCAGACGATTATATGCCTGCTCCCAGTTGCCGGTGTATACAAGGTCGTTCCACTCCGGAACCAGGTTGTGCAGAGGACAGCCTGATGTCATGCCTGCTATTGTCATTCCCGACTGGCAGAAAGGAACTCCGCAGTCCATACAACGGGCAGCCTGTTTCTGTTGATTTTCTTTTGAAAGGAACACATGGAACTCGTTAAAGTTCTTAATACGCTCCTTTGGCTCTACAGACGCTGCTTCGCATCTGTCATATTCCATAAATCCTGTTGGTTTTCCCATTATCTGCGTCCTCCTTAGCCTCTTGTGCTAGCATAAAATGCCTCAATCTGTGCCTGCTCTGCGTTAAGACCCTTTTCTTCCATCTGTACAATAGCCATCTGCATACGGTTGTAATCATAAGGAATAACCTTCTTGAACTTAGGAAGATACTCACTGAAATGATCAAGGATTTCCTTACCCTTTTCTGAGTTTGTAAGTGTTACATGCTCTTTTATCATTTCCTTAAGCTCTAATACATCGTACTTGTTTGAGACCTCCTCAGTAAATACCATCTGCTTGTTGGTTCTCATGTAAAGGTCATTGTCCTCATCAAGCACATATGCTATTCCACCGCCGCTCATACCTGCTGCAAAGTTTTTTCCGGTCTTTCCAAGGATAACTACGCGGCCACCTGTCATGTACTCACAGCCATGATCGCCGACACCCTCAACTACTGCTGTTGCACCGGAATTTCTTACGCAGAAACGCTCACCGGCAACACCGTTTATGAAGGCCTTACCGCTTGTAGCTCCGTAAAGTGCCACGTTTCCGATGATGATATTATCATCCTTCTCAAACTTGACTCCTGCAGGTGGATATACGATGAGCTTTCCACCTGAAAGACCCTTTCCGAAGTAATCATTTGAATCTCCGACAAGCTCAAGTGTAAGTCCCTTAGGGATAAATGCTCCAAAGCTCTGTCCGCCTGCACCGTTACACTTGATAACAAATGTGTCTTCATCCAGCGTATCGTCATATTTCTTTGTAATCTCAGAACCAAATATTGTTCCGAGAGATCTGTTTGTATTTGTTACCTCAATCTCAATCGCGCGCTTTTGTCCGCTCTCAAGTGCGCTCTTAAGCTGTGTCATGATCTCAGTCATATCCTTTGTCTTTGAAAGCTCAAAGTCATATACCTGCTTAGGATCGAAGATAACACTCTGCTTTTTTGCCGTCAAACGGGTTATTAAGTATGCAGTCAAGGTCAATCTTTGACTGTCTCTCGCTTAGATTATCACGCTTCTTTAAGAGATCTCCACGTCCAACGAGCTCATCCACTGTCTTTACGCCAAGCTTTGCCATATACTCACGAAGCTCTTCAGCGATGAAACGCATGAAGTTCTCAACGTACTCCGGCTTTCCTGCAAAGCGCTTACGAAGCTCAGGGTTTTGTGTAGCAATTCCTGCCGGACATGTATCCAAGTTACATACTCTCATCATTACACAGCCCATTGTTACAAGCGGAGCTGTCGCAAAACCGAATTCCTCGGCTCCAAGACACGCTGCTATTGCCACATCACGGCCACTCATCAGCTTACCGTCTGTCTCAATTCTTACTTTATTTCTAAGACCATTCATAAGAAGAGTCTGGTGTGTCTCTGCAAGTCCAAGCTCCCATGGAAGTCCCGCATTGTGGATTGAGCTGCTAGGTGCGGCTCCTGTTCCTCCGTCGTAGCCTGAGATAAGCACTACCTGTGCTCCGGCCTTTGCAACGCCTGCCGCAACAGTTCCTACACCGGCCTCAGAAACGAGCTTGACTGAGATTCTTGCATCTCTGTTTGCATTCTTTAAGTCGAAAATAAGCTGCTCCAAATCCTCGATAGAATAAATATCGTGGTGTGGTGGTGGAGAGATGAGTGCAACACCCGGTGTTGAAAGTCTTGTCTTTGCAATCCAAGGATAAACCTTCTTTCCAGGTAAGTGTCCGCCCTCACCCGGCTTAGCACCCTGTGCCATCTTAATCTGAATCTCCTGTGCGCTTGTTAAGTATCTGCTTGTGACACCAAAACGTCCTGAAGCAACCTGCTTGATTGCTGAACAGCGGTTCTTTCCGTCTTTTCCGATTGTGAGACGATCCTTGTCCTCTCCACCCTCGCCGGTATTTGATTTTCCGTGCAGATGGTTCATGGCAATTGCAAGTGTCTCATGTGCTTCCTTGGAAATAGATCCGTATGACATAGCACCTGTCTTGAAACGTGTCACAATTGAGTCAACGCTCTCAACCTCCTCGAGCTTGACACCCTTCTTAGGATAGTTGAAATCCATGAGTCCACGGATGTTTGTATTTTTCTCTTCCTCGTCCACAAGTGCTGTGTACTGCTTGAACAGATTGTAGTCACCGCGCTGTGTCGACTGCTGGAGAAGATGGATTGTAGCCGGATTGTACAAATGGTCATCAGCTCCGCTTCTCATCTTGTGTCTGCCCTTGCTGTCAAGTGTAACATCTGTCTCAAGTCCGAGCGGATCGTAGGCCGCAGAGTGAAGCTCATTCACATCGTTCTCGATATCCTGTAATGTAATTCCACCGATACGGCTTACTGTATTTGTGAAATACTTATCAATAACACTCTTGTCAATACCGATTGCCTCAAAAATCTTTGAGCCCCTGATATGACTGGATGGTTGAAATCCCCATCTTTGCTGCAATTTTTACGATACCTGTGATGATTGCATGGTTGTAATCATCGATTGCTGCATAATAATCCTTGTCAAGCATATGCTCGTCAACAAGCTGCTTAACTGTATCCTGTGCCAGGTATGGGTTGATTGCACTTGCACCAAAGCCAAGCAGTGTAGCAAAATGATGAACCTCTCTCGGCTCTCCTGACTCAAGAATGAGAGAAAGAGATGTTCTCTTTTTGTTTTTTGTCTTTACAAGATACTGCTGCAATGCAGCAACTGCAAGCAGTGAAGGAATTGCAACGTGGTTCTCATCAACACCCCTGTCTGAAAGGATAATAATGTTGGCTCCGTCCCTGTATGCACGGTCAGCCTCTATATAAAGTCTGTCTACTGCTTTCTCAAGACTTGTGTTCTTGTAATATATAATAGGTAAAACCTCTACCTTAAAAGCCATCGGCCTTTAAATTCTTAATCTTCATAAGGTCAGTGTTTGTAAGGATTGGGTTGTTAATCTTAAGTACACGGCAGTTTTCCGGCTTCTCCTCAAGCACGTTTCCGGCCTCACCGATATAGAGTGTGGTTGATGTGACAACCTCCTCACGGATTGAATCGATAGGTGGGTTTGTTACCTGTGCGAAGCGCTGCTTAAAGTAGTTGAATAACGGCTCCCTGTTACCTGATAAAGCTGCAAGCGGTGTATCAGTACCCATGGCTGCTGTGCCTTCAACACCATTTTTAGCCATAGGAAGGATTGAATCCTTGAGTGACTCATATGTGTAACCGAAGGCTCTCTGCATTCTCTGGCGCTCTTCCTTTGTATACTCAGGTACTCTCTGGTTAGGAATCTTTAAATCCTTAAGATTTACCATGTATCTGTCAATCCACTCACCATAAGGCTGCTTGTCTGCATATCTCTCCTTGAGCTCATCATCATCTATGATTTTTCCCCTGCAACAGTATCCACAAGGAGCATCTTTCCAGGACGGAGACGATCCTTTTTCACAATCTTTGTAGGGTCAATCTCAAGTACTCCGACCTCAGATGAAAGGATAAGGTAATCATCATCTGTCACATAGTAACGTGATGGACGAAGTCCGTTTCTGTCAAGCACAGCTCCGACTAAATCACCATCTGAGAATACGATTGAAGCCGGACCATCCCATGGCTCCATCATTGTAGCGTAATACTGGTAGAAATCCTTCTTCTTCTGAGTCATGATTGAATTGTTTGCCCATGGCTCAGGAATCATTATCATAACAGCAAGTGGAAGCTCCATACCACTCATTACCAGGAATCCAAGCGCATTATCAAGCATTGCTGAGTCAGATCCTGCCGCATTGATAACCGGCAAAACCTTCTGGAACTTTTTTTTTAAGCTTTGGAGACTCCATGTTCTCCTCACGTGCTGACATCTTGTCAGAGTTTCCAAGAATAGTGTTAATCTCACCATTGTGCACGATAAATCTGTTTGGATGAGATCTCTCCCAGCTTGGGTTTGTATTTGTAGAGAATCTTGAATGTAGTGTGGCGATTGCTGACTCATAATCAGGATCCTGTAAATCCATGAAGAACTGTCTGAGCTGCTCTACAAGGAACATTCCCTTATATACTATTGTTCTGCTTGAGAAGGAAACCACATATGTATTGTCGTTTGACTGCTCGAAAACACGTCTTGCAACATACAGCTTTCTGTCAAACTCAAGTCCTCTCTCAACATCCTCAGGTCTTTTTTACAAAGCACTGCATGATGCATGGCATACAGTCTCTGGCTTTTTTAGAAAGCTTATCAGGCTCTGTAGGCACTTCTCTCCATCCGAGAAATTCAAGGCCTTCCTTCTCCACGATAACCTCAAGCATCTTCTTTGCCTGAATAGTCTTGAACTCATCATTAGGGAAGAAAAACATTCCCACACCGTAATCTCTCTCGTCTCCAAGCTCTATTCCAAGTGGCTTTGTAACCTTCTTAAAAAACTTATGAGAAATCTGAAGCAGGATGCCTACACCGTCTCCGGTCTTACCATCAGCGTCTTTTCCAGCTCTGTGCTTTAAGTTCTCAACAATCTTTTAAAGCATTCTCGACTGTCTCATGTGTTTTGATACCTTTGATATTTACTACTGCACCAATTCCACAGTTATCATGCTCGTAGCGAGGATCATATAATCCCTTAGCTGTGGCTGTGCTTTCATTCCATTGTTTACTCATAGGTTCTTCCTTTCCTAGTGTAAATTTGTTAACGGATAACTTATTAAGAAGTGAATCATTTCCTGTTTATGATTTTACAACGATGAAAGCCCAATGTAAATAGTTTTTTTCTCGCTATTGTCTGATTATTTGATAACTTAATATTATAAAGTTATTTTTCTGACTATAATTGTATTTTTATCTTATTTATAAGGTTATACGCACAATTTACTATTTTAAATTTCAAAACTTTTTCAATAACTCATGTAAAAAAAGTTCTTATAACAAATTGTGTCTGAATTGTGTATGCGTTACAGTAGCTTTTCATGTCTTATATCATAAAAAAATCAGCTATACTTTTTATTGTATAGCTGATTTTTTATAAACATCCGGTAACTATCCTAAATCGCATTGCTCATATTCATAAAGCTGCACGATACTTGTACTTTGTCTGCGCTCCGTTTCGCTTCATGCTAAACAACTCACTCTGAGTGTTTTACATAATAATAAAATATCACAGCACCAATACCAAGGCACATGACAGATACCACCCATGCCATTACACTGCCATCAACAGTCCACTTCAAAATACCGGTCTCTGTCCTTATGACTGCAAACGCATTTGCGGTGATATGCCCAATCATGGCCGCATACACATGCCCTGACTTATACATAAAAGCTGCAAGCACAAGGCCAAGTAAAAAAGCATAGACAAACTGCACTATATTAAAATGAATGAGCCCAAACAAAAGCGCCGACCAAAAAAAAATACAGCCTGTGGCACATTCATTATTTTGCGCATATTTCCAAATACAATGCCTCTGAAAACAAGCTCCTCCATAATCGGAGAAAGAATTGCCGAGCCAATCATCTCAATTACAAGAGTGCTTGCATAGAAGCTCTCATTCGCCCTGGCATATCCTTCTGAGAGCCCGATAAGCGGTGACATTGTGATGATATTATTGAGCGCAAATGAAATGAAAAGTGTAATCACAATCACCCAGAGCACATTTATAAAAAGTGCCCTGTCTATCTTTGGTTTTTTAACAAACATCTGCTGTGTCGGCTTATAGCTTGCAAAATACATAAATGGTATTGTAATTGCTGCAGATATTATCTGCGCTATCATGTATGTCGAAGCTGTGTGTCCGATAAACGCAAAAATAAAGTACATTGCGCTCAGAAAAACAATGTAGTAAAAAGCACAATCGGGACAATTATCTCCCACACTATCGCTCTTAATTTTAAATTCTTATTCCATGAAATCCCATTCCTATCTACTGTTTATAACCTCAGGTCTCAATGCATTGCATTTTCATAAAAAGCTAATCAAAAAGCTCTGGAAAGTACATCCGGAAGCTGCCTTAAATCATCTATCACAGCTTTTGCACCGGCACTCACCATCTCGTTAACATCTCCAAAGCCAAAGCTTACCGCTATGCTTGGCACATCGACACGGTTTGCTCCCTCAATATCAAACATAGTATCTCCGATTAAACACATCTCATCCCTTGGAATGTCTGACCACCGGCGCATTACCTCGTTAAGTACTTCTTCCTTTGTATCTATCCTGCCGTCAAATGTAGCTCCGACCACCTCATCAAACATATCCAGTATTCCAAAATGCTCCAAAATACGCTCACACGATTTTTCCGGCTTCGATGATGCAAGTCCTATCCTATAGCCGGCTGCTTTAAGCGCCTCTATGCATTCCTTTACTCCCGGAAAAAGCGAACATTCAAATATACCTATTTTGTTATAGCGTTCTCTGTACTTTTCGACCGCTTCAAGTGCTCTCTCCTTAGTAAATCCGTAATGCTCCATAAATGTGTTTATGAGCGGTGGTCCCTATATAAAGAAAAACAGACTGTTTCTGTCAGGCTCATCTATGCCAAAGTGTGAAAGTGCATATTGTGCCGACTTTGTGATGCCCTCTGATGAGTCAATCAGCGTTCCGTCCAAATCAAATAATATTGCTTTCATTTGTTATCTCCATTGCTTTAAATTTATTGTATTTTTAATTAAAATGCTAGGTCAGTATCTCATTTAACACGCGTCCGACAGCATCGGCAAACTCGTTAATACTCTTTATCTTCACTAAACTTCTGCCGAATATCTTTGTTGCAAGCTCACTGTCATGTGCACTTCCCATGAAGATGCCAATTACGTCTATTCCATGGTTTTTAAGCCTCTGCACCTCATTTACGGTGTCCTTAACAGCAAGAGCATCAGTGTACTCCCGGTCCTTATAAAAGGCTCCCTCCCCTGCTATCTGATCATCCTGGGGACTTGCATCCGAAAACATGAAAAGTAACTTCTTTGGCTTTGGACTTAGCTCCATCAGATGTGATGCCGCGCGCAGAGCAAGGCCATCCCTGTTATTTCCTGCCACAACAAAATGAAATAATTCATCCTCCACACCATAATCGTCATATTCCTTAAAAAAAATATGCATCACCGTGTAGCCTCTTATGCTGCAATATGAGTAAATCTGCACCGGTATGCCACAATTAGTCAGGCTCTTTGACAGTACATATGCCTGTGCTGCTATCTTCTGCTGCATCTGTTTTCTGGAAGAAGACGCATCCATCAGTATGTCGACAGAAAAGCCCAGCGTCTCCACCTCATCTTTTCGCTCAAAAACACGCGGATTGTCCAGATACAGGGCCTTCCATACTCTCGAAGGCTTTATACGGCCGTGTGTTGAAGCATCCATAAATGTCTCATCTGCTGTCTCCAGGTGCATTCTAAGGCTTTCTTGTAAGTCTCCTTATACTGTTTTGATACACTGCCATGTTTTTTTCAAAATGCTCTTTATTCTTGTCATATTGCATGGCTGTCTCTTTTTTAAATGCAAGAATTTCCCTGCGCTCTCTTTTTGTTGTCAATCTCATCAGGTACAGTCTGCTTTTTCTCCGATGAAATACCTCTGGTAAAAAGCAAGTGACAGTTTTTGTGATTTCCTACACAGAGCTTTTTTCTCCATCTCGGCCTGCTGCCTGTCAGAATACATGCTTTTTTCCAAAGCAGGCTGTCACATACCGCTTCGCTTCTATTGGATCTTTCTGCAGTGCAAACTGCAGCAGATATCTCTTTGAATGCTCCATAGACAAAGCTGCTGTGTCCGAGGCCATATTTTTATCATAAAAGCTATTCGCTCTGACATACTGTGTGCTGACTTTTCCTATTGAGTGAAATGCTCCTGCTACCTTCTGTAAAAAAATATATGCCCTGCGGCTTTGCCACCTTTATCGGCTTATACGAGAAATACTTCCACAGATTTTCTCTCGTTTTCACTATAATCTCATCCGTTGTCATATCAGGTGTAAAACAAAAAGCATGCAGTATCTCTTCATCCTCTTTGCAAAGATCTGAGGGTTTTCCAAGTATCCTTCTGCAATGTGCATTTCTGATTATATCAATCCTCGAATACTCCCTGTTTTTATTGACTCCTGCAAGGCTCTTTTTCGCGTACTCAAGCCTTAAATCATATAAGGCAGGCCTCGTTTGTCTCTCCTTTTCATACAGGGCATTTTCCAAACCTATCCATAAAAGACCCTCATAAAGCATGCGTTTTTTCCTGTCAGCTGATTGAATAAGGCATCTATCTTGTCATGCTCATACCACTTGTATTCAAGCCCAATAATCAGATTAAGGTAAATATCCGCAGTGCCATCCGGTGCAAATGCCAGAAAAAAGCGGCTCTATGTCATAATCACAGGCCGCCATCCATATGAAGTTTCTTGCTCTTTTTGCTTTCCTTTATATCCTGTTCTTCCATATGTTCCATTCCTTCATATGTCACAAGCTCATATCAACAAAACAGCTGCTCTCCGCTCATCTTCCTTGAGATTCTTGCACGGATTGTATCACGGATAAGCGTCTGCTCATATTCATCAAAGCTCTTGTTTGTTATTCCCATATCCAGAGCTGTATATATATTTAAGCCCTTTTCCATCATACCAATTGAACCGATGAGACCACGCAGATCAAGTGCCTTTGATGATATCTCGCCATTTTTGCACTTGGTATGCAGTTCAAGAAATACCTCCGCAAGCTCATTTGCTCCCGCTTCACGTATTGCAGGATAATGTTCCTTTATGAGCTTCACAAGGCTCTCTTTTGAAATCATAGGCATCCGGATTACCGCAAAACGTGATACAAGAGCCTCATTTAGCTCCTTTGTACCTGCATAACCGTAATTCATCGTGGCAATAAATCTTGTTGCCGGATGAAGCGACAGTCTGTCATAGCCCGGGCACATGTATTGTACGTCTGAAATCAAGTGTGGCATGAAGCACTGCCATAGCCTCACTTTTTGCCATATTTATCTCATCAAGCACCGCAAAGCCGCCTGTTTTTGCCGCTGTATACACAGGTCCCGGCCTGAAGGTTACTTCTCCGGCGCGAAAAGTATCGGTTCCGATAAGTGATGCTGCATCCATATTTACGTGAAATGACACATCCCAGCGTGGTCTGTTAAATACACCTGCCAGATTCTCTGCGAAAAAGATTCTTTCCTGTGGCCTTTTCTCCTACTAAAAGCAGATTTTCTCCACATAAAACGGCGGTTATAGCCTGCTCCCACACATCGCTTCCGTAATAAAACTGTGTAGGCACGGGGATTCTCGACTCATACTCCTTGTCCACCGGATACTGCGAGCGAAACTTTTCAATTTCCTTAATCAGATTTTCTGAAATGCCAAGCTCTCTTAATTTGTCCAACAAGCTCATCGCTTCCTTTCATGTCAGATATTTTAACTGCTCCAGGCCATACATACTCAAAAACCGTACACAGTTTATGCTTTACGTTATATTGTCATGCGATATATTATTTCTTCACGCCCTTGGTGTCACGGTTTGCAATGTGCAGCCTGTGAAGCGCCACCTGCTTACCCTTTACCTCGACCTTTTTTCCTCCTGGTCATAAAGCAGATAAATGTCAGTAAGCTCATCCTCTCTGTCAAGCCTCATTCCCCTGACACCTACTGCTGCCTTTTTCTTTTTCAGGAATAGTGCCACAGTCGATTCGAAGGAACATCTCCTTCTTTGAACGCATTACCATTGTAGCATTCTCTGAAAGCATGTCAACAAATAACAGCTCATCATCATCCATGAGCTTTGTAGCCTGCGAGGTCCTTCGTGTCACCACAAACTCAGCACCATCCACGAGCTTTATCATGGCTGACTTCGTTCCAAATATAAGCTTGTGCTTTTCAACATCCATAAGAGGTGCTATAAATACTATATCCTCCTTACTGCTGTCATAGTTGCTTACATTGTCAATAGGTGTGCCCTTGTCACGGAATTTGCCGTAAGGCAGGTCTAATACCTTGACAAGATGCATGTTTCCGTTGTTTGTGAAAAATGCACAGCTTATCTATATTTTTGACCTTTAATATCAGCTTGTTCTCTGCGTCAGCTGTATCTTTGTTTCTATCATAGGTTGAAGTATCTACTGTCTTCACATAGCCGAAGCGGTCCATAAGCAGCACTACATCCGATACCTCAAGCTCTTTTTTTTGACCACAACAGCTTCCTCGAGATTGTCAAGCTCTGTGCGTCTGTCCCTTGCATATTCTCTTGCGGAACGCTTTAAGCTCCTTCATAATGACCTTTGCCATGGACGAGCGATGCTCTAAAATATCGCTGTACTCTGCAATCTTTGCCCCTGGTCTCCTCGTGCTCCTTAATCAGAGCCTCAATTTCGAGTCCAATCAGCTTGTACAGACGCATTTCAAGGATAGCAGCTGCCCTGACGCTCAGTAAAAAGCAAAGCTGGGCTGCCATGGCTTCTGAAGTCTCTGACTCGAATTTAATTCCCTCTGTCTCTCCGTTTATGAGACATGCCTTTGCCATTTTCTGGTCACGGCTTCCTCTTAATATTTCAATAATCAGATCTATCACGTTACAGGCCTTTATGAGTCCCTGCTGTATTTCTTCTTTCTCCTGCTCCTTTGCAAGAAGTGTCTCATACTTTCTTTTTTGCAATCTCATACTGAAATTGACATGATGCCTTATGATGGGTACAAGACCAAGCGTCTCAGGTCTTCCATTTGCGACGGCCAGCATATTTACACCGAAAGTGTCCTCCAGTTTTGTCTTTTTTTATACAAAAGGTTCTTAAGTGCCTCAACATCAGCACCTTTTTTAAGCTCTAAGACAATTCTTATTCCCTCTTTCGATGACTGGTTGGTTATATCCACAATATCCGTTGTCGCTTTTGACTCGACAAGTGAATAGACATCATTTAAGAATTTTTCCTATATTGGCACCAATCATTGTGTATGGGATTTCCGTAATGACAAGCTTGTCCTTTCCTGCCTTACCCTTCTCTATTTCGATTCTTCCACGGATTTTTATCTTTCCCTGTCCGGTCTCATATATTGCTGCAAGATCATCCTGATTTGCAACAATGCCTCCTGTCGGAAAATCAGGCCCCTTTATATACTGCATCATCTCGGCTGTGGTGATATCAGGACTTTTTCATATAAGCAATCACACCGTCCACCACCTCGCCAAAATTGTGTGGCGGAATGCTTGTAGCCATGCCGACTGCTATACCCTCAGCTCCATTTATCAAAAGGTTCGGCACCTTGACCGGAAGCACCTCTGGCTCTTTTTTCTGTCTCGTCGTAGTTTGGAATGAAATCAACCACATTTTTGTCTAGATCAGCAAGATATGCTTCCTGTGTGATTTTTTGAAGTCTTGCCTCAGTATAACGCATGGCAGCGGCTCCGTCTCCTTCGATTGAACCAAAATTACCATGTCCATCGATAAGCGGCATGCCCTTTTTGAAGTCCTGTGCCAAAACAACCATCGCATCATAGATTGATGAATCGCCGTGTGGATGATATTTACCCATTGTATCACCGACTATACGCGCACTCTTTTCTATATGGCTTGTCGTACCTGATGCCCAGCTCATGCATATCATAAAGTGTACGCCTTTGCACAGGCTTAAGCCCATCGCGTACATCCGGCAGGGCTCTTGCTATAATGACACTCATCGCATAGTCAATATATGATTTCTGCATCAGCTCCGAATATTCGGTCTGAATTATATTGTTGTCTACATTGTTATCTATATTTCTATCCATGTCTTTCTCCGATTATAAATGCTGCTTAACTATTCAGAACCACTGAGAACCAAAAGCAGCTGCGTCATGCTTATACATCAAGCTCCGCGTCATGCGCATGCGCGTATATAAACTCTTTTCTCGGTGGCACATCACTACCCATAAGCAGTGATGTCCACATCATTTGCCAGGCGCCCATCCTCTATTTCAATACGCTTTAGCATCCTAGTTGCGGGATTTAGTGTGGTATCCCAGAGCTGATCCGCATCCATCTCTCCAAGACCCTCATATCTTTGCAACGTAAACTTGCCTGTATGTGTCTTTCTGTACTTGTCAAGCTCCGCATCGTCATACAAATATTTTTTCCTCGCCCTTTGACGGAATAGCCTTGTAAAGCGGAGGCATGGCAACATATACATGTCCCTCTAAAATAAGCTCAGGCATAAACCTGAAGAACAGAGTCAAAAAGCAGTGTGGAGATATGAGCTCCGTCCACATCGGCATCGGCCATAATGATGATTTTGTCATAGCGAAGCTTTGTTATATCAAAATCATTTCCATACCCTTCCGAAAATCCGCAGCCAAACGCATTTATCATTGTCTTTATTTCAGCGTTTGCCAGTACCTTATCAATACTTGCCTTTTCAACATTCAAAATCTTGCCTCGAATCGGCATGATTGCCTGAAACATACGGTTTCTTGCCATCTTTGCCGAGCCTCCGGCCGAATCTCCCTCGACTATGAAAATCTCGCACTTAGAAGCATCCCTGCTCTCACAGTTTGCAAGCTTTCCGTTTGAATCAAAGGAAAACTTCTGCTTTGTGAGCAGATTGGTCTTTGCCTTCTCCTCAGCTTTTCTAATCTTTGCGGCCTTCTCAGCACATGATATTACCGTCTTTAAGACCTCAAGATTCTTGTCAAAATAAAGCGGTACCTCGTCATTTGTCACCTTGGCAGTTGCACGGTTTGCATCCCGATTGTCAAGCTTTGTCTTTGTCTGACCCTCGAATCTAGGGTCAGGATGCTTTACTGACACTACAGCAGTCATGCCGTTTCTGACATCTGCTCCGTTGAAATTCGCATCCTTGTCCTTTAATATACCAAGCTCTCTGGCATATGAATTGATAATACCTGTAAACGCAGTCTTAAAGCCTGTGATATGCGCTGCTCCCACCCTCAGAATTGTATATATTGTTGCAAAAACCTAGAATATTCTCATGGAACTCGCTTGTATACTGAAAAGCCACCTCAACCTTTATATTCTCACTCTCTCCTGTAAAGTAAATGACATCATGCAGCTTTTTCTATATTTTTATTTAAATCCTTTACAAAACCAATAATACCCTCAGGCTCATGATACTCAATATGCTCTGTCTCATCGCCTCGTTTGTCCTCGTATATGATTGTAAGCTTCGGATTGAGATACGCAGGCTCCTTAAGTCTGTTCTTTACATCCTCTTCCTTAAATCTAGTCTTCTCAAAAATCTCCGGGTCAGGCAGGAAATTAATCCTTGTTCCTGTCTTTTTGGTTTTACCTATAGTAGGAAGCAGGCCATTTTCAAGCTCCACAACAGGAACACCCTTTTCATATCTGTCATGGTGGATATAGCCATCTCTGCTTATCTCCACATCCATATATGTGGATAGTGCATTTACAACCGACGAACCAACCTCCGTGCAGACCTCCGCTGGTCTTGTATACAGAATTGTCGAATTTTCCTCCGGCGTGCAGTGTAGAAAATACAACTCGTGCCGCAGAAACGCCCTTTGCATGCATACCTACAGGTATTCCACGTCCGTTATCCTCCACCGTACACGAACCGTTTTTCTCAAGAGTTACCCTTATGGTATCACAGGCACCTGCCAGATGCTCATCTACGGAGTTGTCCACAATCTCATATATCAGATGGTTTAGTCCCTTGGTTGTGACACTTCCTATATACATACCCGGTCTTTTTCTGACTGCCTCAAGTCCTTCTAAAATTGCTATGCTCTTCTCATCGTATGTTTGCTTCTTGGCCATACTTGTCTCCTACTTCTTTAAATTGCGTAATAATTATATTATCTGCCCTGCCTGCTATCCTTGATATGCGCTAACACCATCGTAGCTATTTTAAATATCATAGCATCATCAAAGGTTCTGATATCAAGACCTATCGACTTCTCAATATACGCTCTAGCCTGTACACAAGCGTATTTCTATGCACATAAAGCTGTCTTGCAGTCTCTGAAATGTTCAGATTGTTCTCGAAGAACTTGGAGATTGTAGACATTGCCTCCTCGTCATCAAGTATCTGTGGCACCTCATCACCAAAAACCTCACGGATAAACATCTCACACAGACTCATTGGAAGCTGATAAATAAGTCTTCCTATGCCCAGCCTGTCATATGCCATAATTTCCTTTTCCACGTAAAACAGCCTGCCGACCTCAAGCGCCATTTTTGCCTCCCTGATAAGACTCTGCAATCTTTGGAAGAACATCCGTCGGATTGCCATAGCCCACCCGTACCTTAATCATAGCCTCTGCAAGCAGATTGTCAACCAGACTTCCTGCAATAGATGAAAGCTTTTCCTGAAGCTTTGGTGAATCTATGTCCTCAACATCCTTTACCAGCACTACATTATGCTCATCCATCGCCACCACAAAATCACCGCTTCTGATATCTTGCCAGATTCTTTACAAGCTCAACTGCTATCTCATTGCTGTTCTTTCCGGTATCTATAACATATACTACTCGTTTTCTGTTTTCTATATGTAATTTCTTGGCACGATTTATTATATCAGAACCAAGCATATTGCCAAGAAGAATATTCTGAATAAAATTATTTCTGTCATATCGCTCTGACTCACCGAGCACAAGCGTACGAAGCTGACAAACTGCCATCCTGCCTATTACAAGATTCTCACTCGTATACGGGCAGAACATTACGAGCACATACTCAAGCTCTGAATCAATTTCAACCGCAAATGCGATTGCATCGTTTTTTTCCCTAACATCCTCTTCGGATACTATAAACTCCTTCACAAAAAATGTCGCTATGTTCCGGCTCTTCCACCGTACCTGTCAGATGCTTTCCCTTGGCTGAGTATAAAATCGCATCAAACGAAGTAATATTTTTTATTTCCTCAAGTGATTTTTTCAGTTTCTGATTCGTAATCATATTCTTATCCCCTCATTACTGTTCTGATGCAGGCAAGTAAAAAGCTTCCACAAGTCATAAGCTGTAACCCTGCTATAATTTAACACCGTAACTTAACTTTTTTCAGAACATAACACACATTCGCAAAAAGAAAACCGGGTGTAAATTATACACCCGGTCTGTCAATTTACAACTATTTAATTTTAACGAACTAGTTGGTAATTGTCAATTCAGTTTCTTTGTCGAATACGTGAATCTTATGAGGATCAAATGCAAGCTCAATGTGATCACCGTAACGAGCCGGTGTATCTGAATCAACTCTTGCTGCCATATTTGCGCCTGCAACTGTGAAGTATAATAATACCTCTGCACCAAGTAACTCATATCCTGTAACATGTGAATCAATCTTGCATGTAGCAAATTTATCAAGATGCTCTGCTGAATCGTAGATATCCTCAGGTCTGATACCGAATACTACGTTCTTTCCAGCATAACCGCCATCGATAAGCTTCTTAGCCTTTGCCTCTGGAAGCTCAACCTGGTATTTATCGAATTTAAGGAATGCCTTTGCTCCCTCAACAACACACTGAGCATCTACAAAGTTCATCTGTGGTGATCCGATGAATCCTGCAACGAACAGGTTGTTTGGCTGATTGTAAAGCTTCTGTGGGCTGTCTACCTGCATGAAAACACCATCTTTAAGAACAACGATTCTTGTTCCAAGTGTCATAGCCTCTGTCTGATCATGTGTAACGTAGATGATTGTTGCACCTAATCTGTTATGTAATGAAGAAATCTCAGATCTCATCTGTACACGAAGCTTTGCATCAAGGTTTGATAAAGGCTCATCCATAAGGAATACCTTAGGATTACGAACGATTGCACGACCCATGGCAACTCGCTGTCTCTGTCCACCTGAAAGAGCCTTTGGCTTACGGTCTAATAATTTCTCAAGGTCAAGGATTCTTGCTGCCTCCTCAACTTTTGCCTTAATCTCATCCTTTGGAACTTTTCTAAGCTTAAGTCCAAATGCCATGTTGTCAAATACTGTCATATGTGGGTAAAGAGCATAGTTCTGGAATACCATTGCGATATCACGATCCTTTGGCTCTACGTCATTCATAACCTTTCCGTCGATGATAAGCTCTCCTGAAGAAATCTCCTCAAGACCTGCGATCATACGAAGTGTTGTTGATTTTCCACATCCTGAAGGTCCTACGAAGATGATGAACTCTTTATCTTCTACTTCAAGGTTGAAATCCTTAACTGCCTCAAATCCGTTTGGATAAACTTTGCAAATGTTCTTTAATGATAAACTTGCCATTTTAAAAAATACCTCCTAAGTATTATGTACATATATGTAACTGTTCAGTGCCATGACTGTCTGTTACCTTGTTTCTTTTGTATCTTTATAATACAAAACATATCGTCAATTGGCTATAGTCAATCCGCCAAATAATTTAACGTGTTGTTGTCATTATGACGAAACACAGTCTGATATCGAAACAATTACAAGGCAATTACTGCAAATAAACGTACTAATTACAGCTTAGAATATCCAAAGCCATTGACCATAGCCTCAATCGGCAGCCCCTTCTTGCAGAATGGACACTCTGTAACAGGATATGTCTGGTAGTTTACCACATCATCGTCATCGAACAGCTTATCAATCTTTACTCCATTGACCTCATCGATGGTTGAGAATATGGACGCAATACATGTGACCATACCGCCATAATAGTTGATACACTCCATAGCTCTTCTGATCGTCTCACCTGTTGTGGTAGTTGCCAGAAGAAGTACAACATGCTTGCCATCTATAGCGCCCTTATTGTTATCCCTGAAAAGCATCTGTCCGTTGTTAATCTCAGGCGATACAACGTAAATTGTCTCGTGCTTATTCACAGACATAAGTCCGTTTCGCTCAATCTCCTGGCTTAAGAATGCACCAATCATTTCTGTTCCATCCATACATACTATTGTATCTATATATGAATGATGCGGTACCTTGGTGTAAAGAGCCTTTGCAGCTTCCTTTGCCTCGGACACACGGGTCTTGATGCTTGTCACATCTACATAATAATTAATATGCGAATGACTTGTAGCGAAATGTCCCGGTATAGCGTGTAAGTTTAAGCCTGCACTCTCCTTTGATTTAAATTTTACAATACGATTTTCCATGATAAGTCCCCCTTTTTAAGTAAAGATTAGTTTTAATTGTAACTCATTTGTGATTAATTAGCTCCCGTAGAACCGAATCCACCGGCACCACGCTTCGTATCAGAAAGCTCTGACACCTCATTAAACTCAACAGCCAGATATGGCATGACCACAAGCTGCGCTATGCGATCTCCGGGATTAATAGTGCGTGCCTGCGTTCCATCATTGTGAAGAGCCACAATATACTCTCCCCTGTAATCACTGTCACACACACCCACGCAGTTTGCCGGGCGAAGTGCCTGCTTTGCAGCTAAGCCACTTCTGGCAAAAACTGCCCCAAAATATCCGTCAGGAATCTCTATCGGCAAAAGCCCCGTGCCTATCTTTGCTGTCTCGTGTGGCTCAATGACAGCTCTCCTTAGTAATGTCGGCATATAAATCATAGCCTGCTGCATATTCACTTCCCCTTGTAGGGATTTTGGCTGTGGTTGTCAATTTTTTTATATTTATTTTCATTTTATAATTTCCCCTGATGTAATTTTATATATGACCGTCTATAGCCATTTATTACCCAACCTGTTAACTAATTATTTCCACTCCAGACTTGAGTGCTCAATCTTCCTGTCACGAAGCATAAGCTCTGAGACAGCCTCCTTTGCCGGCTTATCCTCAAAAAGCACTCTGTTTACTTCCTCGATAATCGGCATCCTTACATCATATTTTTCTGCAAGGGCAAGTGCAGCCTTTGCTGAATAGATGCCCTCTACAACCATCTTGACTTCTTTTGTTGCTTCATCCATTGTGTAGCCCTGACCTATGAGCATTCCGGCCTTTCTATTACGGCTGTGACGACTCTCACATGTAACAAATAAGGTCTCCGATACCTGTCAGTCCAAAAAGTGTCTCCGCCTTTGCTCCCATCTCAATCGCAAGCACAGATATTTCTGCAATTCCTCTGGTAATAAGCGCTGCCTTTGTATTATCTCCATAGCCAAGTCCGTCTGCCATGCCTGCTGCAAGTGCTATGACATTCTTGAGGGAGCCTCCAAGCTCCATTCCAAGCACATCAGGACTGGTATACACACGAAATACCTCATTCATAAAAAAGATCCTGTACTATCTCAGCGGTCTTCTGTGTCCTTGCTCCTGCAACAACAGTCGTAGGAAGCAGCCGTCCGACCTCCTCTGCATGTGAAGGTCCACACATTACAGCCACATCAGCGCAAGGTATCTCACTCTCTACCACATCAGATATTGTCATAAGAGTGTTTTCTTCAATTCCCTTTGCCACACAGACAATTATCTGTCCTTCCTTCACAAACGGAGCCATTTTTACTGCTGTGCTTCTGGTGAATACAGAAGGTACCCGCAAGTACAAGTATATCGTTATTTTTGATTGTTTCCTCTATATCTGTTGTAAAGGTAATGCTATCCGGAAGCTTTACTCCAGGAAGCTTATCAATATGCTCATGCTTTTTTCTTTAAGCATCTCAATCTCGCTCTCCACGATTGACCATATTTCAACAGAATGTCCGTTATTTGCAAGCACCAGGGATAATGCTGTACCCCAGCTTCCTGCACCTATAATACCTACTCTACTCATTTTCTATGCCTCGTATTTTATATAATTATTATAATCAAAAACTATTATTTACTTTACCTTCTGACCAAATTTATTTTCAGTTCCGCTTAAAAGTCTCTTGATATTGGCTCTGTGTCGCCAGATAGCCATCGCCGTAAAACAGGCAGCAAGTATATCAAACTCGACCGCATAATTGCCACTTACTCCAAGCAGCCCCATATGGTTAAACACAATTGCCTGAATCAGAAACGATATAACAACCAGTATAGAACCAAGCGAGACATATCTTGTTATGGCTACAGCAAGAATAAACAATACCAGACATATCGGAGCCGCAATCGGACATACAGCAAGTATCACACCTGATGTACATGCTATTCCCTTTCCTCCCTTGAAATTGAGAAAGAACGGAAAATTGTGTCCAAGCACCGCTCCAAAGCCTGCATACAGCTCTATGCATTTAACAGCCTGTGGATATGTATTTCTATATATGAAATAAAATATCAAAACCGCTATGATTGCCTTGAACAAATCACCAAGTAAGGTAACTGCACCGGCCTTCCATCCAAGTGTCCGAAGCGTATTGGTGGTGCCTGAATTACCGCTTCCATGCTCTCTTACATCTATTCCATGTGCCTTACCATAAAAATATCCGGTCTGAAAGGTTCCAAAGAAATACCCTACGACCAATGCTAAAATCCTAGCCAGTATCATTTTACTCATTTTCCTTTCGTTCTCTTGTAATAAACTTAAGTGCAGTTCCCCTGAAACCAAATGTATCCCTGATTCTGTTCTCGAGATATCTGGTATATGAGAAATGCATAAGATTCTTGTCGTTTACAAAGATTACAAAGGAAGGCGGCTTAACCGAAACCTGAGTCACATAGTATATCTTAAGTCTCTTGCCCTTGTCTGTAGGCGGCTGCTGCATGGCAACTGCCTCCGTAACGATCTCATTTAGCACTCCTGTTGCAACACGCATTGAGTTATTTTCTATAACAACATCGATGAGCTCAAATATCTTATTGAGTCTCTGACCTGATTTTGCCGAAATAAACAGTATCTCTGCATATGGTATAAAGCTTAATATCTGTCTGATTTTCTCTGTGTGCTGCTTTACGGTATTATTATCCTTTTCAATGGCATCCCATTTATTGACAGCAATGATAATTCCCTTTCCTCTTTCGTGGGCAATACCCGCAATTTTAGCATCCTGCTCAGTAACTCCCTCTGTAGCATCTATCACTACAATGACAACATCAGCTCTCTCAACTGCGGAAACTGCACGTATAATACTGTATCGCTCTATATCCTCTTTTTATCTTATTCTTGCGCCTGAGACCGGCTGTATCGATAAATATATACTCCTTACCATCATATTTTATGGCTGTATCGATAGCATCTCTTGTGGTGCCTGCTATATCTGACACTATTACCCTGTCCTCACGGGCAAGCTTGTTGATAAGCGATGACTTACCTACATTAGGCTTACCTACTATAGCAACTCTCGGTCTGTCATCCTCATCGTCCTGCTTAGATGAATCCGGAAAATGCTTTACAACCTCATCAAGCATATCTCCGAGTCCGAGCATCGAAGCTGCAGATATAGGATGTGGATCACCAATTCTAAGTTATAAAACTCATACACATCCGTCATGTACTTTTCAAAGCTGTCCACCTTATTGACAACTAATACAACCGGCTTGTGTGAACGACGAAGCATATCCGCCACCTTTGAATCTGAATCAACAAGTCCCTGCTTCACATCTGTAATAAAAATAATAACATCTGCTGTGTCTATAGCAATCTGTGCCTGCTCTCTCATCTGTGACAGTATCACGTCTCCGGATTCCGGCTCAATACCACCTGTATCAATCATGGTAAAATTATAATCAAGCCATGATACATCTGCATAGATTCTGTCTCTTGTGACACCCGGAGTGTCCTTTACTATAGATATCCTCTCTCCTGCAAGCGCATTGAAGAGAGTAGATTTTCCAACATTTGGACGGCCAACGATGGCCACTACTGGTCTGCTCATATACTCTCCTGTTCTAAATTCATATTAGATTATAGACTAATTGTAACTATTCAGAATAACGATAAAATAATAAACAAAACATCTATAACAGAGTAATTATATCACAATACCATTTACAGAGACAACTATTCATATGTCAAAAGTGGTTCTTTTGATGAAATTAATCCATTTTCTTTAAGAACAGCTATCAGATTAGTACAGTTTTCGCCAAAACTAATGTTGACCGAATACGTTTCAATACCATCGGAACGGGCATCCCCAAAATCAGAATACTCCTTTGTCACACCCAGTATATCCAACAGCTCCTCATACCATGTGAAGCCATCGACATTCCAGCTTTTTTCCAATCCTGTTGCCCTTTGGCACTGTAAAATTCAGCATAAGATTGTACATATAGCTGGTATCCTTATCCACTCCGTCAAGCATTCTCTGCAAATTATATTCCTGCATCACACCGGCCTCAACATCCTTCTTTACAGCATCAAAAATATCCGCAGCAACTTTTCCGTTAAAGCGCTCATTCAGCACATCTACATATTTATCATTATACTGCTCTGCCGAGCCATTGATAAAGGTAATATCTGTCGTATCACACTGCATTATAGCATTAATAATATTCTGTGGTTTATTTTCCTCCGCCATAATCGCCTTACACTGCTTATGTGGATTAAAATCATCCGTTGTATGATATACACGGTTGACCTTTTCTCCATTTTTTAATGTATATGAGATTGTAATATATACCCGGAATCATCATATCTCTTTTTTAAAATAATCCTTTTTCTGCGCCATAAGTATCTTTTGAGTCTCTAAAATCTTTTCAACATCCTTTCCCTCCAGATTGATATCAAAATCTATGGCTATACGGGCAGAATCAATATCCGCTAGCTTCGGTATATAATTTTCCTGCACATTTCCGTAAACTGTTATACCTCCAAATACAACTACAACAAAAGCACCAAAAGCAATGATTTCCTTAAATAGTGCTTTAGAAAAAATTTTAAAATTCTTCCTTATAATCATCTCTAAAAGTAAGAAGACTATGATTCCAAGCACCACTGCAAGCATCATAATTGCAGGAACACCAATGCTGATTCTAAGTCCAAGCAAAAGCGACGCTGCAACAATAGATAAAATCAATCCTCCCAAACTGCCAAGCCCCCATCTGAAAACCGGCTTAAGCTTTGGAATAGCTATAAAACTTCCTGCATTTTCCAAATCTCTATGCTTATAAATCTTATAAGAAATAAAGTATATAACTGCAGCCGCGATAACATAGACTACGATAGTATTTGTGCCTCTGAAAGTATATTTAATACAGTAATAATCATCTCCTGCTTTCTTCATTGTCGGATGAAAGCCTATTCGATTGAGAAGCTGTAACATGGGTGCAAACCACGTAACACTTATTTTCTTTACAAATTCCATATATGGAAGCCCGTACGATACATATGTGAGCACATTGGCAATGGCAATAACCGCTCCTCCATACAGCAGATTGACAACCGCATACATCACCGCTACAGAAATCAGCTGTCCTGTAATCATTGCGCACAGACACACCAGGCTGTACATAAAAAAAAAGATATTCCCATTGTAGCAAGCAGATTGATTCCAATATGTACCACCTTAGTATTTCCATATGATATACATATAACAAACGACATAAAGTACTTAATTATCTGCGGAATCCACATAAACAGCAGACCTGTCAACACATTAGTCGAAAAAAGCTGACGTCTTGTCACAGGCATAGAGTGAATCATATTACAAGCTCTCGAATTATACAGGTAACTGAACATTGCCATGCCTGTAACCAATGCCATAACAAAAATAAATATCATATCTGCCTCCATGCTGATAGCCGGGGACATTATATCAAGCATATACTTATGCCAATTTGTGCCATAAATAAATTCTGCACTCTTAAATCTGCTCCACATGGAAAACGGACCGTTGAGTAATAGCACTATTGTATACAGTGTCCAGATTGGCCAGTAAAGCTTTACATTCTTTTGCAGCATTGTTTTATTAATAAATGATGTCTTTGACTTCATAGTCCTCTCCTCCCATCTCATAGATAAATATTTCCTCCAGAGTAAGAGGCAGTACATCCACTACCTGCGGACTGTCCTTGCCATCTGTAATAGCCTTTACAACAGCCTCAGGCTCTCCACGCACAATAACTGTGTATACTCTTCCTATATTTGACATATGAAGTACTTTAAAATCCTGCGGTATCTTAGGCATGCCATATGGACATGCAATCTGAATCTTTGAAATATTACCCTGCAGCTCTGTAAGAGAGCGCTCTATCATAATCTTTCCCTTATTGAGAATACCTACATGATCACACATCCTCCAGCTCGCGCAGGTTATGAGACGATACAACCACTGTAGTATTATTTGCAGCCACATCATCAAGCATGATAGACCATATCTGTCTTCTCATGACAGGATCAAGCCCATCAACAGGCTCATCGAGTACAATAAGCTTTGGTTTACAGCACAGCGCAAGCCAGAAGGCAACCTGCTTCTGCATCCCCTTTGAAAGCTTTCTGATATTTCTTTTAACATCTATAGATGGGAAAAACTCCTGCATCCTGTAAAACTGCTTCTCATCAAAATTTGGATACATTCCCTTATAATAATGCATCATATTAATTGTATCAGATTGCAAAAAATAAAACATATCATCCGGAATGTAAGCCATATGTCCTTTAATCCTTTGCATTTTCATATACAGGCTCACCATCAATAAACACTTCCCCTGCATCCTGTCTCATTACGCCTGTAATATGTCTGATAAGTGTAGATTTGCCGGCTCCGTTTGGGCCTACAAGCCCATAGACAGCTCCTTTTTCCACGTTCATATTCACACCATCAAGTGCCGTAAAATCGTCAAATTTTTTTCACTAAATTATTTATCTGTATCATCATTACCCTCTGTCACAACATCTTCTGTCTGCATATCTTGTGTTACAAATCTGACTAAGTCATCTTCCATGCTCAGCTGTTCTTTCGCATCATCCATTCTTGTTCTCAATTCCTCAACAGGTGTTTCAAGCACAAATAACTCTGTCACCACCTGGTCAAATAGTATTTTCAAATTCCTTGTCATACTCTGCCTGGCTGTCTTAGCATCAGCAACAAAGGTTCCTTTACCACTTTTAGTATAAAGATAGCCTTCCTCCTCAAGTTCCCTGTATGCTTTTTGCGATAGTGTTAGGGGATTGATTGCATACTTGCAGGCAAGCACACGTACAGACGGTAGCTTTTCGTCCTGCTTAATAACATTCATAACAATCATTCGTCTGATGCCTTCCTTAATTTGTTCATAAATAGGCTTTGAATCTCGATAATTTAACTGCATATCGTTCTCCCCTGTTCATATACGCCAGTACCGCTGTGACTTTTATATTAACTCAAAGAACCAAAAACTGTCTGGCAGCATCAGTTCCCGCACAGTGTACTATCCAACGTGATACACCTATTTTAACACATATAGCTTTAGGCATTTCTTATTATTTCCTTAATAGATTGTGCGAAAATTACTTAAGAAACATAAAAGCTCCAAGATTTCCACGCTTTCCATGACTTGCTCTATGCGAAAATAAAAGAGAGGGATTACAACAAGTGCATATATTGCTTATGGCAATATTGTCTTCCTGTACTCCTGCCTCCACAAGCACTCTCCTGTTACATTCCCAAAGATTAAGCTGATATTTGCCGTCTCCCTTATAGAGCAGAATATCACTCGCATGAGGATCGTCTGTTGTCGCAAACTCATCCACAAAATGCTCTGCAACATCCTGACTTATCTCATAGCAGTCCTGACATATTGAAGGTCCTATCGCAGCTATAACATCATGTGCCTCGGTACCAAACTCCCTGTTCATAGCAATAAGTGTCTGTTTTCCCATGCGATTTACAGTACCTCTCCAGCCCGAATGGCTAAGCCCTATTGCCCTATGTACCGGATCAACAAAATAAAGCGGTACACAATCAGCATAAAATGTGGCAAGCACAACATTTGGCTCATTCGTGATAAGTCCGTCCACATCTGTATATGGTCTCTTTCTTGTCACCCCGATGCCACACTGCTTTTTTCCAACTCTCAAAACATTGGTAGTATGTGTCTGGTCTGTCGTAACAATCTGCCCTGCCTCTGCTCCGATTGCCTCTGCCACCCTTTTATAATTTTCTAAGACCTTTTTCTCGTCATCTCCACGTGTAAAGCTTAAATTTAAGCTTTCAAACATACCTGTACTGATGCCACCAAGACGTGTTGTAAAGCAATGCTCTATCATAGAAAGCTCATTTAGCTTCTTAAAATGTAACAAAGGAACAACACTTCCGCTTGAAAGGACGTGCTTTTTTTTTTAATTCCAGAACATCTTTATCATTCTTTGTAACAAAATCATTTATATTAATTTCATCGACATTTTTGTGTATGTTTTCAGCCTGCATATTCTTATCCATCTTTATATTCTTATCCTTCTTTAATATTCTTTTTCCTTCTTTATATTCTTATCAATGTCTGTCTGCATATTTATATCTATGCAACTATATTTTACCGATAACTATTGCTGTTTAAAATTTCCTGTTCCTTATCTGTTTTCATGAAATAGAATGGTCTAACGTTTATAAATTAACGGTTCCGTAATACCTGTCCGTAACTGCCAAGCCAATAGTTATTGACTGCCCTCAAATGCATTCTTCAACACAGTAACCTCGTCATCATCATCCACTGCTATCACATCAAATCTGCATGGCGTCCACTCATCCAAACCATGTTTCATAAGATAATACCTTGCAACTGATATGATTTTTTTTTCTGCTTGCTATAACCAACTGCTTCAAGAGCCCTGCCGCAGCCGTTATCTCTACGATATTTCACCTCACAAAAACATATTGTATCTCCATCCTTTGCTATTATATCTATCTCTCCAAACCGGTTTCTGTAATTGCAGGCAAGTACACTATATCCCATATTTATTAACTGCTCAGCTGCAAGCTGCTCATATATACTTCCAACACTTCTTTTATTCATAACTGCCTCACATATCATATAACCTACACACTATCTTTGGTCAATTTTTGCCTTAAGCTTATCCAGATCATTAACAAAAAACAAGTATCTCTGCAACAACCTCATACAACTCCGTTGGAATCATATCACCTATTTTAAGCCTAGACAGTGTATCAGCAAGCTTGTCGTCCTTATATGTAGGCACATTGCTTTCCTTAGCCCTCTCAATAATTTTGTCAGCAATAACGCCCTTGCCTGTAGCTAGTATTTTAGGTGCTGCTTCTCCCGGCACATACTCTATAGCTACGGCTGTTTTGCCTATGTCTATTCCATTATTGTTGCGATTATCATTTTCGCCATGCATACAACTCACCTGTCCTTCTGAAGTAAGTTTTAATCATCTGTGACTATTCGTAAATTATCTTATACACTACTACGCCCTAATGTCAAAGGAATATCTATGCACCTGACCGGTAGGTGGCAAATCCTTTTTCAGAAATCCAGCGACAAAATTCATCTGTTTCGAACCACTATTTACATTCAATTCACAATTATAGCCCTTATCCTGTAATCTCTTTTCCAACACCGGCAAAAATTGCTTTACCAGTGCATATGACTCATCACTATCCAAATAGAAATTAGTTGTAACCTTTCTATGAAGCATTTTAATTGACACATCCGTCCCACCGAGATGCTCTAAATCCCAAATGTAAAAATGCTGATAATTCTTTGTCCGGATTTGACATACTTTTTTTCTTATTTGTATACACATACAACTGTCCGCTGGCGTTTTTTTTCATTCATCTTCAATGGAACCTGCACATATGTATATGCCTCGTTTATCTGATTCATAAATTCAATATTTCCACGGATATTATCTGCCAGTGTCTCTGCTTTAGGATTCACCACTCCTGATGTTTTCAAAATAATTTCCATATTTGTTATCTGTTTTTCAATTTTATCGTACAAGCCATCAAGCTTCTTAGGATTCTTCTGTAAATCTCCCGGTTTAATCATCCATTGCTGTTCTAAAGCCTCCTTCAACATAAGCTTAAAGGCTTCTCCTGAAAACAAATATCTCAGTGTATCGGCATTTGCCGGTGTATTTTCCAACATACTGTTTATATCGTTAAGTATTCCTACGACACTGCTATCCTCTGAATACAAAGAAATCTTGTTTTCCTGTAAATTCGGAAGCAGCATCCTGACCTGTTCATTAAGCTCTTCTATCTGCTTATCCGATAAAAAGAAATCCAATAGTATTTGATTTTGTTTCATTCTCCTGTAAAAAGGATGGTATCTATTGCCGGAGCATTGTTTATTTTCTGCGTTGTGTGAATGTCCTGTGATTCACCGGAAACACTGTTTAATGATTCAAATAATTCAGCAATATTAAAGTGTTTTTTTACTACAGGTGCCGATTGATTATCACGCATTATTGCCTCATACTGTGACATATCAGAAGCTTCACTTGATATAAATGCCTCTTCAGTCAGCCCTTCTGTAACAATATTTAAAATATCCCTCGCCTGGGTTACAAGCTTATACATTGATAAATCTTCGGCTGAAAGAGCATTCGGCAGTTCATCTATCAAACTATCCATAGCAATTGTAATAGCCTGTTTGTCATTAGCATAATTTTCAAACTGAGCCGCATTTACCTGATTAATTTCAATTCCAAGCCTCTTTAACTCAACAAGTGTAGTCACATTAATATCCTTATTATCCTGCACAAGCTGATACATCTGATTAAGGCTTGTCTTATCAATTGGCATATGCTCTTCCATCATCTTGTTCACCATCGACAAATTTATGCCATCTACCGGCAGTCCTGCAGCCTTTAGCGCATCCATAAGTGTGAGGTTGGCTCCCTCGCCATCAACTGTATATGGTTTTATTTCTATAGTGCCTCCATCATTATTTTTCACCTGAAAAAACACAGACTGTCCCTGTTCAAATGAAAACTTTCCTGCCAGCCTTGCCAAAATCTGCTGACCATTTGACAAGGCAAGCTTAACCGATTGATTGCCACGGACACTGCTTACTGTTCCCTCAAATATCATCCCTTTTGACATTTCATTTAAAGAAGATACCAGCTTTTCAACGCCCTTTGCTCCTGTCATAGGCTCACCATTTGCCACTGAATTGTTGTATTGACTTACCAAATTTGATATCTGCATAGCATCACCCTGATATAGTATCGTTATGTTTAAGTATACATGTATAAATTGTATCATTTATTGGTATTTCTGTCACTATATTACTGTTCACACACCACAGTGTAACCGCAACAATTGATTTCTTTCAAAAATCAGGTAAATTCCACCATATTCTTCCTATACCACTTTGGAGAAAGATTGCGCTGACATTGTGGATTGAACCGCTCCCCTTATATCAGTGTGCTCAAAATACACCTTCCATAACTGCTCAAAACTGTCTGTCTTCACCGGCACACTTATCTCAAGCTGCTTAAATTCACTTTCATTGATATAAAAGCACTCCTTAAGCCTCGGGTGAACCACTGCATACCTTCTTCTATCATCATAGATTACAAAAATTTTCCCCCGGATACCTGTCCACAAAATGCCACATAACAACCGGTATCATATCGCATTTTGGTTCAAAGTGCGCCAGCAGATAGTTTCCATTATCACTAAAACGAATAAACCCTCTTATCTTGTCAGCCTCTTTATTTACCTTTCTTGAAAGTTCAAATACCTCCATAACATATTTATCGGTCATATGCTCCATAATCCTTTGCCCCACCTTAAATGCTCTGACAAGAAATCCAAGCACTATTGTTGCTCTATTATCAGAATAATGGCACAAAGCATCAAATACAGTCTCATATATCTTAAAACCAAGCTTCCTTTGAATTGTCAAAATTGTCTTTTGGACCTTTATCTCATCTGTTTCAATATCTATCATCTTTGAAAAAAAGTGAATAGTTTCCTCCAATGCCTATCTCAATAGAAATATTGTCCCGGTATACTTCGTGATTTTCTTTTTTGCATTTGATTTTTTTGTATACAAAAGCATCATATATAGCGGTAAAAATCCCATTTATATTATTATCACATCTAAGTATTATATTATCCATGCATACTTCTCCCTGCAGCTTTACAAAATATTGTCTATTCAGATATAAAATCAAATATACTCATCTGCTCATAAGTACATGATTTATTATCAGCTAAAAGCATAGTATCCGGCCTTTCGTTATATATGAGATGCCTTGTAATATAGCTTTCATCAAGCTTTGTATTGTACATCATACGACCATCACAGGTGATAAAGTACAGTGCTCTTTTGAGCACGACACCCATTTTCTTTAAATCTGTAAACGAAAGCTTTGCATGCTTTCTGGCTTTTATAATACGCCTGACACTGTTAGTGCCTATTCCGGGACCCTGAGAAGTGTATAATAATCCGCCGTCATAATCTCAACCGGAAAACACTCCAGATGACCTACAGCCCACTGACACTTTGGATCAATATAATCATTAAAGTTCTGATTATCCTCCGACAAAAGCTCTCCTGCCTTAAAGCCATAAAATCTCATAAGAAAATCTGCCTGATAAAGCCTGTGCTCTCTCTTTAACGGTGGCGGCTGCCCGATACCCGGTAATGACTCATCCATATTAACATTCACAAAAGCCGAGTAAAATACTCTCTTCATATCAAACCTGTTGTACATTGCTTCTGCTACAGATATAATCTGATAATCACTCTCTCCGGTTGCTCCCACAATCATCTGTGTACTCTGCCCCGCCGGCACATAATATCTATCCGGTCTTTTGATACTTAAGCCTGATTCCCAGCTTTTTTCTGCAAGCTTATCAGCCTTCCCGCAATCTGTAGCAACCCTAAGGCTTCTGTGATACTCTGATAATCTTGCAGTACTATCTTTTATTTCGGCCATCTGCTCATAATATGCCTGCTCATCTATATACATACGGTTTTTCATACTGCTATTGCCATGATACATTCGGCTGTCCTTTATACCATTTTGAATAAATCTCATAGGTGTAAGAATGTTTTTACGCGCCTTATTCGGAGCAACTGCCCTAAGCCCTTCCGCTGTGGGCAACTCCAGATTAACACTCATCCTATCACAAAGATATCCAATCATCTCAAGGACCTCAGAAGAGGCTCCCGGTATACCCTTGATGTGTATATACCCATTGAAATGATATTTGTTTCTCAAAAAGAAAAAGCGTGGTATATAAAAGCTGCATGGTATGCTCGGGCGATTCTATGATACCGGAGCTTAAGAAAAGTCCCTCTATATAATTGCGTCTGTAAAACTCAACAGTAAGCTTACATACCTCCTCAGGCGTAAATGTCACTCTTTCAACATCATTAGTGCATCTGTTGATACAGTATTTACAATCATAAATACATTCATTTGTAAAAAGTATCTTGAGAAGCGATATACACCTGCCATCAGCTGTAAATGAATGACATATTCCACTGGCAAATGCACTCCCCATATCAGTTCCATTACCCGAACGGGATGCACCACTGGAAGTGCATGCAACATCAAACTTTGCCGCATCAGACAGAATCTTAAGTTTTTCCATAATATCAGCACTGATTGACGTTAACATAAGGCCTCCTTATATTATTTCGAACATCTGTTTGCATTATACAACATATGTTCGTGTGAATCAAGTAAAAATTTTTGGAAAAATATTGTTATGGCGGTTCATAAACACAAAAACCATAGATATCTTAAATGCATTAAGATACTATGGTTTTTATTTTTTAATAATTATCGTAACTATTCAGTTGCAAAAAATATCGTAGCCTTTATAAACAGACTTTATTCCGACTAAAAAAATTTTCTTAAGAGCTACTGTATGACATGATTTTATCCCAATTTAGTCTTAAAAAACTCGATTATCCTATCCCACAGTTCATCCTGGAAAAACTGCAGATCTGCATGGTCAGCGCCTTCCAATGCAATCAAATCTGCATCACAGCCATTTTCAATAAGCTTGTCATAAAGCTCTTCACTCTGCTCAAACGGAACTGTCTGATCATTTATACCGTGAATAATCAAAAATGGAGGAGCATCTTTTGTCACCTTAGACACCGGAGAACTATTGTATGCTTCCTTGATATTTCTCATAATATTATATCCGAGTAAAAGTGACTCCATAGATGCTGCGCATTCTTCGGCATCTTTATACTTAAATGTGCTAAGGTTAGTAGGTGGATACCATGGACATGCTGCCTGAATACTGCTTGACTCTTCAAGATATTCTCCAACATCACGAGCTTTATCATGATCCAATGCCGCCATACATGTCAAAAATCCTCCGGCTGATTCTCCCATCGCACCAAAATGTTCCTTGTCAATTCTGTATCTATCTGCATGTGCCTTCAAATACCTGATTGCAGCCTTCACATCCTCTATCTGCATAGGATAGCAACCCTCATTTGATGTGCGGTATTCCACACTGCAAACAACAAACCCCTGATGAGCAAGCGTGCTAAGATATGATAGATGTGCTGACTTATCCATCCTCATCCATCCACCACCGCATATCCATACTATACAAGGATAACGCTTGTCAGACATATCTTCCAGATATATTAAATCGAGTTTTAAATCCCTGCGACAGTGATCATACCACGAATCCACCTGCGCATATGTAATATCAGACACCTGCATATATTGTGGCTTCGTCACATTAATCTTAAGCTTTTCCTTCATTTAAAAATCCTCCTTACATTTGTAATCCATTTTGAAATACAAAATTAATATCATTTAAAATAAATACTTTATGCCCATTATAATACATCTATTTTCATTTTTAAACATAAAAAAAACCTTGAAACAACTATCTTGCTTCAAGGTCTAAGAACAGGGGATGAGAGAATCGAACTCCCGCTAAAAGTTTTGGAGACTTCTGTCATACCATTTGACCACTCCCCTATATTTAAATATTATATCAAATATAGAAAAAAGGACGCAATAGGAATTACGTCTTATTTTAATATACCTTCAAAACTTCATACAAATTTGATTAATTTAATCGGCACCGAAAAACTCATCTCGATTCCGCTTCGCTTCATCTCGATGGATTTGCTTCGCAAATCTGCGTCCAATGAAATCCAGATTTATGCAGACACGTCTGCAAAATCCATATTTCATTGTACTTGTTTTTCTCAGTTATTAACCAGATTAAGCCCTCGACCTATTAGTAACAGTCAGCTCCACATGTTGCCATGCTTCCACCTCTGCCCTATCTACCTTGTAGTCTTCAAGGGGGTCTTACTCCCCGAAGGAGGGATATCTCATCTTGAGGGGGCTTCACGCTTAGATGCCTTCAGCGTTTATCCCTTCCAGACTTGGCTACTCTGCCATGCCGTTGGTCGACAACAGATACACCAGTGGTCCGTCCATCCCGGTCCTCTCGTACTAAGGACAGCTCCTCTCAAATATCCTCCGCCCGCGCCGGATAGGGACCGAACTGTCTCACGACGTTCTGAACCCAGCTCGCGTACCGCTTTAATGGGCGAACAGCCCAACCCTTGGGACCTGCTACAGCTCCAGGATGCGATGAGCCGACATCGAGGTGCCAAACCACTCCGTCGATGTGAACTCTTGGGAGTGATAAGCCTGTTATCCCCAGGGTAGCTTTTATCCGTTGAGCGATGGCAATCCCACTTTCTACCACCGGATCACTAAGTCCTACTTTCGTACCTGCTCCACCCGTCGGTGTCGCAGTCAAGCTCCCTTCTGCCTTTGCACTCTTCAAATGGTTTCCAACCATTCTGAGGGAACCTTTGAGCGCCTCCGATACCCCTTTCGGAGGCGACCGCCCCAGTCAAACTCCCTGCCTGACATTGTCCCATTGCCAGTTCATGGCAACTGGTTAGAAACCCAGTACTACAGGGGTGGTATCCCAACAGCGACTCCGGACAGACTGACGTCATACCTTCTCAGTCTCCCACCTATCCTGTACATACCATGCCGAATCCCAGTATCAAGCTAGAGTAAAGCTCCATGGGGTCTTTCCGTCCTGGCGCGGGTAACCAGCATCTTCACTGGTACTTCAATTTCACCGGATGCATTGTCGAGACAGTGCTCAAATCATTACGCCTTTCGTGCGGGTCGGAACTTACCCGACAAGGAATTTCGCTACCTTAGGACCGTTATAGTTACGGCCGCCGTTTACCGGGGCTTAAATTCAAAGCTTCGCCGAAGCTAACCTCTCCTCTTAACCTTCCAGCACCGGGCAGGCGTCAGCCCATATACTTCACCTTTCGGTTTCGCATAGACCTGTGTTTTTGCTAAACAGTTGCTTGAGCCTATTCTCTGCGGCCTGCTCTCGCAGGCACCCCTTCTCCCGAAGTTACGGGGTCATTTTGCCGAATTCCTTAACAATGCTTCTTCCGTCGGCCTTAGGATTCTCTCCTCATCCACCTGTGTCGGTTTACGGTACGGGCACGCATTACACTATAGCAGCTTTTCTCGGCACATGGCTCACACGCTTCACTACTTTATTTCGCTCCACATCACGTCTTCGGATCATACAACGGATTTGCCTATTGTACACCTACCCCGCTTGTACCGGTCTTTCCATTCCCGGCCCGTGCTTTCCACATGCGTCCCTACAGTTCTGATAATGCGTGGTACAGGAATCTAAACCTGTTATCCATCGCTTACGTCTTGCGACCTGTGCTTAGGCCCCCCGACTTACCCAGAGCAGATCAGCTTTACTATGGAAACCTTCGATATTCCGCCGAAAGGCTTCCCCCCTTTCTCCCGCTACTCATTCAGGCATTCTCTCTTCTTATCCCTCCACTGCTCCTTTCGGTACAGCTTCGTCGGTTTTAAGAATGCTCCTCTACCACTCGCATTGCGAGTCCACGGCTTCGGTGTCGTGTTTCAGCCCCGGACATTTTCGGCGCAGGAACTCTCGACTAGTGAGCTGTTACGCACTCTTTGAATGTATGGCTGCTTCTGAGCCAACATCCTAGTTGTCTTTGAATTCCCACATCCTTTTCCACTTAACACGCACTTTGGGACCTTAGCCGGTGGTCTGGGCTCTTTCCCTTTTGACTGCCCAACTTATCTCGTGCAGTCTGACTCCCCGATCATCATCTACATGGCATTCGGAGTTTGATATTCTTTGGTAAGCTTTGACGCCCCCGCGGAAATTCAGTGCTCTACCTCCATAAGACTAAAATCGAGGCTAGCCCTAAAGCTATTTCGAGGAGAACCAGCTATCTCCGGGTTCGATTGGAATTTCTCCCCTATCCACACCTCATCACCACCCTTTTCAACGGATGTGTGTTCGGACCTCCATTGTCTTTTACGACAACTTCAACCTGGACATGGATAGATCACCCGGTTTCGGGCCTGCCCCATCCGACTTAACGCCCTGTTAAGACTCGGTTTCCCTCCGGCTCCGCACCTTAAGTGCTTAACCTTGCCAGTATCCGCAACTCGCCGGACCGTTCTACAAAAAGTACGCGGTTGTTCATTTAAAGAACTTCCACAGCTTGTAAACACAGGGTTTCAGGTTTCTTTCACTCCCTCCCGGGGTCCTTTTTCACCTTTCCTTCACAGTACTATGCGCTATCGGTCACTAAGTAGTATTTAGCCTTACGGGTGGTCCCTGCTCATTCCATCAAGGTTTCTCGTGTCTCGATGTACTCCTGATCCTGCCTGTCAGTTCTTTTTCGCTTACGGGCTTTCACCCTCTCCGGCTGGCTTTTCCCAAACCATTCTGCTAAATTTCACTGAATCAATTTTGCAGTTCTGAACCCCGGAATGCACGCACTCCGGTTTGGCTCTTTTTGCTTTCGCTCGCCGCTACTAACAAAATCGATTTTTCTCTTCCTCCGGCTACTTAGATGTTTCAGTTCACCGGGTTCCTCCATACGTTATGGATTGGCGTATGGATGATACGAGTTCTTCGTACCGGGTTTCCCCCTTCAGACATCTGCGGATCAAGGATTATTTGCATCTCCCCGCAGCTTTTCGCAGCTTATCACGTCTTTCTTCGGCTATTCGTGCCAAGGCATCCACCCTGCGCTCTTTTTGCTTAATCTCTTCGATGCATAGCGTTGCATCATTAATAACTTAAAGAACTTTGTTGTTGTTCACAACTTGGTTTTGTTTCTCGGATGTCTTGATTGTTAGATATTCTTAAGAATAGAATATTTATTCATCAAATCATTTGTATGAAGTTTTCAAGGTACAATGCTGTGATTACCAGTTTTAGTTCACAGACTTTTTGACTGTTTTATCAGTCATTAGAAATCTTAATCTCTTAAAATTGCAATAATCGTCCAAAAACCAGTTTTTATAAACTGGCAGCCACCTACCTTTCCCATACCGTTACCAGTATAGTATTATCGGCCGCTTCAGTCTTAACCATCAGCCTGATGTGGGATTTGGTGTTCCAAAAGCGCATCGCCACTCTGAAAGACATTTTGAGCTTGATAACCTCAACAGTGAAAAACTCTCTACCTCGATCC